>Ga0316202_10000103_pt1 | contig 134457 bp, 132 predicted proteins | sample 3monrhotite_MG_FD_204934 | JGI IMG/M metagenome (GOLD analysis project Ga0316202, IMG submission 204934) | Microbial mat bacterial communities from mineral coupon in-situ incubated in ocean water Damariscotta River, Maine, United States -... | ecosystem: Environmental > Aquatic > Marine >... | reverse complement strand
GCCTGATGTTCCTTCAAAATCCCAATAATCTGCTCTTCTGAAAATCTGCTGCGCTTCATATTCCGTCTCCTTCAAATGTCGAACGGACACTAACTCAAAAGCGAGGACATTTCAGGGGGGCAGGTCAGCGAAGACCTCCTTGGGTCAGCAGCAGGCGAAATGACCAATGAAAAATGCCGCCCGGTATCTGCACTACAGAGTCCGGGCATGTGGGATTACAGAGATTGAGTGGACTAATTTCCGTCTTGGGTCATCAGTTGCCCTAATTGATGGTCCGAACTTATGGCCTGCATTAAGTCTTCAGCCGCCAGAGCACAAACAGCAGCACAAGAAGGGCGGCGCAGATGGCGGTCAGCAGGTAGAGGGCCGACGAAAACCCGCCGCTCATATCCGACAGGACGCCGATGGATACCGGCCCCATGACGCCGCCGATCTCGGCTGCTGAAAAAAACATGCCCCCGGCGACACCGGCGCGTTTGCTGCCGACGTCCGGGATATCAAGCAGTACCAGAATGGACAGGGTCATGGCGCTGCCCCTGGCCAACCCCTGAAGCACCAGCGCGGCAGGCAGGATGGGGCCGTCAGCCGCCTGAAGCATCAGCGAGGATAGGCCGCAGGACAGGAACAGAATGCCCAAGATCCAGATGCGTCGCCCCGGTGTCGCCAGCCTCGGGATGGTCAGCGACGCTAAAATCGCGCAGACAGCGGGGACCGAGGCCAGATACCCCGCCTGCGTCGCACTCATGCCCTTGGCCCGCAGGATTTCCGGCAGCCAATTATTCAGCCCATGGTTAAAAAAGAAAATGCCGATGCTCATGGCGAGGACGATCTGAAACGCCGGTATCTTGATCAGCCGGAGGAAATTCTGTTTCTGCGGCTCACGAGGCGAGGCCGCCTGACTGGCCTCCAGCGCCTTGCAATCCCTGTGCGATGTCATCAGCCACCAGAGCCCGCTGGCGGCGATCAAAAACACCGCATACAGCAACAACACGCTCCGCCAATCTCCTGCAAGCATCGGCATGAACAGGCTGTTGGTCAGGGACAATCCGGTGACGCCGCCGAGCGTCGGCGCGGTCATATAAACGCCCATGGCCAGTCCCCGTTCCCTGCCCTCAAACCACAAACTGATCAGCTTCGGCGCGCCAATGGAGACCAGCGGCCCGCCCAGGCCAAACAGGGCAACGGCCAGAAACAAACTGCCATAACCGACGGCAACTGAGCGGAGCGCCGCGGAAAGGGCGATCACAACGAGGGCGAACATCATCGCCCGGCGGGCGCCGACGCGATCGAGTAAAATTCCCAATGGAATGGCGGAGCCGATGTACACCAGTTGCCAAGCGCCAAGAACCGTTCCCATTTGCGAATGGCTCAGGTGCAGGTCCCGTGAAATTTCGGCGACCAGGGGGGCCAGGGTGACGACGGTCAGGCCGAAACAGTAATAGGACAACCAGACACCGGCCAACACGCCCCAGCGGAAGGGATTTGTATGCGGAATGAAGCTTAATGTTTCGGGACCTTTAACCACGTCGATGCCTTCAGCCTCATCCGGTTTGACGGGGTGCCCTCAAACTCACTCCCGTCATATCGGTTTTACGGCCGGGTTAAAATAGTTTCATGGCGTTGATATTGCGAATTCGGTTTCGCCGACAGGTGCGGTCGGGAAACGGAGGGGAATCTGACGGTGTCGTGGCGCGGCCTATCTTGATCGCGCCGCACCGCGATTGGCGCCGCCGAAATTCCCGGCGTTGGCATTCCCGCCCGGCCCTTTGATCGAGCTGGCTCCCGGATCGAATTTCCCCGACTGGGATTTCTGGCCCGGCTGGTCGGGGTTAGCGGTTGGTATTCTGGCTTTTTTCCCTGCTTTGGCTTTTGCCCGTTGACGGGCCTTGGCTTTGCTCATGTCATCCCTACTTTTTTGGCTGGTTGTGGAACACTGTTAGCTGTCTGTACCGATGCCCCCCTGGAGGTAAAAATTAAAAGCCAGAGATACATGCATCACTTCTCATGCGTTAAAATATTCAGGTCACCATTTTTGATATTGCTATTTGACTGAAATTCAAAAAATAATAAAAAAATATAATTCCAGTATTTTCTAATTTTGGCGTCAAATTCAGTTAAAGAAAATTTAGTTAAATTACTGGTTTTGTTTGTATTTTTCAAAACTAAGAAGAATTATTTTTTAACTGATACTTCGGTGGATCTATTGTCCGTAACTTCTCCGAGGTACGAAGTTTATTGACTTCTCCGGAATAGTCACTATTTATCATGCAGACGATTTGCATTTTATTTGCGTTACTTGAATAGTCGGCACGCCGATTAGCTTATTTATCCCCTGACAATGTGAGCGTTAAACCGACCGTTCCGTCACATCGTGTGACATGCGATATCAACACTCTTGTTAGAGGACCAACCATGACAACAGGTACTGTAAAATTTTTCAACCCGGGCAAAGGTTTCGGATTCATTGAGCCGGAAGATGGCTCAAAAGACGCTTTTGTCCACATTTCGGCCATCGAACGCGCCGGACTGACAACCCTTAACGAAGGGCAGAAGGTCTCTTATGAGCTTCAGCCCGGCAGAGACGGCAAATCTTCGGCCGAAAATCTGCAGCTCGTCGACTGACGCGCTAACAGCAATTTGTGAGAAAGGCCAGCCAGCTGCTGGCTGGCCTTTTTTTCTGTCGCTTTTGTCCCGTGCTCCCACATGGGGCGGCTTCAGGTTATGTCCGAAGGGATGATAATGGCAAAAAAGCCCAACTACGAATTTGAACGACGAGAACGCGCAAGACTACAGGCCGAGAAGAAGGCCATGCGCGCGGCGGCAAAGAAGGAAGCTCGGGAAACCAAGTCCGAGCAGTCCGGGAACATCGATCCCGAGACCACACCCCCACCATCCACGGAAGGCTAATGGCCCCACCATAGCCCCGGGCGGAAAACTTCGCCCGTGATGGATGGAACCGAAAGAGAGGATGAGCAACATGTTCAAGTCAGTAAAATTGACTGCCGAGGAGCAGTTCGCTGCAACCCAGAAGAAGGACATGAAGGCCCGTGAAGAAAAGGAACAAGCAAAGCTGGAGGCTGCCGAACACAGATCCAAGCTACGGGCTCTCCGCCTAGCCAAAGAGGCCGCGGATAAAGAAGCCGCTGAACTGGCCGCCGCTGAAAAATTGGCCGCCAAAAGCAAAAAGTCGACACGCGCTGCTCAGGCTCATTGAAGCGCAAGTTGACGGTCGTAGAGACCGCGAACAAATCAATTATCGACAAACATGACCGAGTGATGGCGCGTCGGCGCTGTCGTCTGAAGACTAACCCTTAGGGCCGTTTGGCCCGGGTTCTCGGAAATTTTAAAAAACAATCGCCAACAATGCGCCCGGCCTTGCCCGAGAGCGCATGCTGTTGGCACCTTAAATATCTAGGAATAACAATGAATACAGAACAACACTTTTTAATCAAATATGGCCTGCATAATTTCGTAACTTACACCCCGACGAGCGGCAAACGCATCTTCCTCATCAAAAACATGGAAGGTCGGAATATGATCCGCCACGCGAAGACTCTGATCAAAGAAAGCTTTGGCGAAACCATTGAAATCCAGGTGATTTAATTTCAGCTACGGGCATCCCTGGCTGCCGCACAAAGAGCTCAAAACGAACCTTTGACGTGTGGCCGGCCCTCGATTTTAGAGCGTGTCATTTCGTCGTGACGAGGCGGTAGCCAGCGTCGCAGGCATCAAGGTCAAGCAGTTCAGAATACCGCTCCGCCCAGGTGCCGCTGTCCAGGTCGCTCGCGAGTTTTTCCAGTCCCTCAGATATGTTGTCTAGCGCCCAGAAGGAAGACATGGCGGCCGTAATTCTGGCGTCCAGATAGGCTTGAGGCCGCCGCCAATAGGCATACAAAAAACCGTCCGTACAGTCATGCGGAATGGGAACGGGCGCAATCTCTACCGACCCGAGCCACGCCTCATAATCTGTCATCCCCGGCATGATCTCGTCATCCAACTTCACAAGGTCCGGAAAGTAGTCCATCAGCCAGCCCCCCCGAAACGACGGGTCGAAAGTCAGGACGACGACCCGGCCCCGCGTTACCCGACGCATCTCCTTGAGGCCTTTCTCTTTGTCGGTCCAATGGTGAACGGTCAGAATCGCCATCGCGGCATCAAAGGAATTGTCGTTGAAGGGTAAGTCTTCCGCATAACCCTGAAGGGCCGGGGCTGCCGAGGGGCCGCGCTGGCGGATCATTTCCGCCGATGGTTCGATAGCCGTGACATGCCTGTCGGTGGGTTCATACGAACCCGCTCCAGCGCCGACATTCAAGACCGTTTCAGCCGACCCCAACGCCCCTCCGATCTCCCTCTCAATCCGGGAATCAGGTTTCCTGAGATCAGAATAGTTAACACCAATCGTATCGTAGGGCGTACGCATAGCTCCGAGTAACACGCGGCGACAGATTAGTCATGATTTATCCGCTGCTGCTCACCCCTTGCCGAATTGACCATTCAGGTAGACCGTCGGGCAACATTGTTTGGATGAGGGAACGCGGTTCATGGACGTGATCATCGTGGTCGACATGCAGGTCGGGCTACTCAAGGGCGACCCCAAACACGACCTGCCGGGAGTTATTGACCGGATCAATACGCTGACCGCCATGGTGCGCGGCGCATCTGGAAAAGTCATCTGGGTTCGCCACCGCGGCAAGGCCGGTGATGACTTCGAGCCGCACTCGGCCGGATGGTCCCTGCTGCCGGAACTGAACATCGCGCCTGTCGATATATTTGTCGAGAAAACGCTGAACGACCCGTTTTCAGGAACCTCGTTACAGGAGATTTTGAATGAGATCACGCCGGACCGCGTGCTTATCGCCGGTTGGGCGACCGATTTCTGCGTCGATGCGACGGTCAGATCGGCCGTTTCGAACAATCATCACGTCGTTGTTGTTAGCGACGGGCATACGCTGAGTGATCGCCCGCACCTCAACGCGCCGGTGGTGATTGAGCATCACAACTGGATATGGCGCAGCCTCATCACGAACCGTTCTATCCAGGTTCAGACGGCGGCGCATATTGGCGGATCAAGATCACTTCCGCTGGACCACTCTGAACGGATCGTATCGCCAAAACCATTGGTTTGCCGGTCCCGTTGCCGCCCTTATTGGGGTCGTTTGCGGCAGGGGCGAAACACCCTGAGGAACCTACCGCTGTCCCAATTGAACCACAGGCTAATTTGGACAACATTTGGAGGAACGAAACGAAGGCTTTGCGCAGCAATTTTCGCGATAGGTTCAAATGGGATAGACCACCAATGCTGTACAGTCCATTTTGATGCGCATTACGGTCGAAATTTTAAGATGGTCATTTCGGTGGAAGATGATCCCGAGCGGAAGTTGATCGCCAAGTTGTTACTTTGCATTTTGGCATAGTGTGGTTGAGCTCAGCTCCAAATTCGGTGAAGATTGGTATACAGTTTCGATTGAAGCGGTATTGGACTGAACTTTCTCCGATACCCCTACGTTCCATATCGTCGGCGCAATTTAGGGAGATTGAAATGGCCATACGAAGGGTTGCCCAGATGGGAAACCCAATCCTGCATCAGATAGCGGCTCCAATCGAAGACCCTACCGCTCAAGAGGTTGTCCAGTTAGCAGAGGACATGAAGGACACACTGGTCGAGATTGGTGGCTCGGGCCTCGCTGCACCGCAGGTCTTTGAAAGCGTTCGGGTTGTCGTCTACCGGCTTAGCAAGCGTGTTAATTCAGAGATTAAAGAAACCCACGGCCCTTGGATCGTGATGATTAATCCGGAGCTTGCTTTGTTGACAGAAACCACAAATTTAGGTTGGGAACGTTGTCTTTCCATTCCCGGACTGCACGGCAAGGTGCCCCGCGCACGACGCGTCAAAATTCGCTATCTGACGCTCGACGGCGAATTAGTCAACCACGAGGCTGAAGGCGCACACGCAAACTTGTTACAACACGAGTGTGACCACTTAGACGGAATTCTCTATACAATGAGAATGACAGACCTTTCCAAACTGGCGTTCAATGCAGAGCCAGGTCAGCTTGCCGAGGAATTTGCCAATGGCGAGGAGCTTTCACCGAGGATGCAAAAATTAGTTGAGGCATGGACGGGCCGGAACCAATAGATGATCAAACTTTTCCAATCAACCTCAGTCCATGACTGGTTATGGCTAATTTTTCACCGTCAAATTACCCGCATATTTATGACCGTACCTGTGCTGTTAGCGGACGCAATTCTGCGCAGCAGGATTAACGCTTAGGGTGTCGTCTCGCCCCCTGCCGCAAACGGCCCCTTGTTTAACCACCGGATTGCCGGTTTTGAGCCAGGTCGTGATGCCGTCTTTGACGTTGTAAACCTTGCTGTAGCCCGCCTGCTCAACCGGCATGTTTGCGCGCACGGAAGACCGGTTCCCGCAGTGCTACAAATCACGATCACCTCTTCGTCCGGGGTCGAAATCCTGCTCAGGGAGTAGGGCAAACCGCGAACGAAAACTCACATCCAAAAAAAGGGAATGACCGCCCACAGGCGATCATTCCCTTACATGAAAGAACGGAACGCACCTGCCTAGGCGATGCTCAGGTCACGTACCGTCGTCAGTTTAGCAACGATGCCATTGCTCTCGATGGCCTTCAGACCCTTGACCGTAAAATAGGTGAAAACAGGTTCACACGCGACAATGGCAAGATAGGAAGCGGCAAACGAAGCCCAAGCGGCAAACGGGGTCGCAACCTCACCAATCATCAACCAGAAACCAACCATGCTTGTCACCCCGGCGTAATACATGGCGTCCAGTTTCACGATCCCGGCCCATGAAAGACGTTCCGAAATTGACCGATCAAAGTACTGTTTTCCCGAAATATAGTGGACGGCGATTAATGGCAACATGAGTGACAGGCTGTTTACGCCGAGGTGGTACAAGTCACCCGGGTTGAACATGAGCCCCTGCAACAACAGCCCGAGCCCGAACCCAATCAATGTTGGCGTAAACCCTAGTGTCAGATACATTGCCATCGCCCCCACAAAGTGAAGTTCTGATGGACCAACCGGCATATGGAAACTCTGCATAAATAGAGAAAAGAAGCCCGCCGCCAAGAGGCTTTTAAGGGGTACCCACGGCTGCCTGAAAATTTCCTTGATCTGTTCTTTGCAACCCCATGCAAAAACTCCAATGGCTCCCGCATTTGCAACCATCACTTTTGCCGGAGTGACGAATCCAGGTTCTATGTGCATTTGTATATCTCCTTCTCGCACCCGCCGTGCGATGTTGGCCGCCGCTAAAATATTGGCGACAGGTTGGTAATGTGTACGGGCAGGTCTCCTGACTCACGGATTGTCGCCGGTGTTCGCCTTCCCAGACCTCAGTCCAGTGGCATTGTAGAATCGGCTACCGCTCACAGTTACGGGGGTAGTTACGGTTCAGGACCCCATTTGGATCGTCCTTTCCGTATTCCCTTTTATTCCTACAGGCTTTGCCTGCGTGGAACCCATACAAGTGGAATAATCAGTGATATGTCCCCTGAAGGCAAGCCTGTTTCAGGGCCTCAAACGCCTTGCCTCTCACTTACATCCAGCAGAATCTCAGATCGCGTCAGACCCTGACAGTGGAAGCCACGGCAGGAGCGACCGCAGCGCAAGACAACAATGTTGTCCCATCATGTATCAAATAACAGCACCTATATTTTGAACAACACCTATTTAACCACCGGATTGCCGTTTTTGAGCCATGTCGTGATGCCGTCTTTGACGTTGTAAACCTTGGTGTAACCGGCCTGCTCAACGAGCATGTTTGCGAGCACGGAAGACCGGTTCCCGGTGCTGCAAATCACGATCACTTCTTCGTCCGGGGTCGAAATCCTGCTCAGGGATTCGGGGAAACTGCGAACGAAACTACCTTTTGCGTCAAAAGCCGTTAGACGGTGGCTACCCTCAATCACCCCGGTCTGGTCCCATTCATCCTGACGCCGGATATCGATGATCTTGGCGCCGCGCTTGAGCAGATCCTTCAGGGCGGAATCATCAATGTTGGAGTACTTTGGTGGCGTCAGGGAAAGCAGAGAGACTTCGAATTTCAATGTGGCATTGGGTGGAATGACACTGCCCGCCCCTTTCTTTCCATAGCCAAGCTCGGGCGGGATGATGAGTTGGCGCTTGCCGCCGACCTTCATGCCCTCGATGCCCAGGTCCCATCCGGGGATCACCTGACCTGCGCCAAGTGTGAATTCAAACGGTTTTCCTCTGTCGAGACTGGAATCAAACTTGGTCCCGTCCTTCAACCAGCCGGAATAATGAACGGCGACCTTGGAATGGCGAACGGCGGTGGGGCCTTCTCCCTTCTCCAAATCCTCTATTTCGACTTTGGCGTTGCTGTGTCCGCCAAAGGCATGGCCCGGCAGGGCAAGCGCCCCCACGATCATAAACATTATGAAAATTCTATGGATGTTCATCATCAGCGGACGTCCTGACTGTTGGAGTTAAGATTGTGTACACCTAATGCATGCCAACTACAGCCTCAAGGGCATTATTGGTCCGATTGTCCAGTCGAGAGGCGGCCTGAAAAGATTTGACGCCGCTCACACATCGGCGACGGCATTTCGGGTGTGTCTATTTTTGCGGAAATTCAATTCACCGCCAACAGACCGGCGGCGAGGTTTTTGTTGATCTTGCTCAGGGCTTTCAGGCGCGCCGGGGTCGGGTCGGTCAGGGCGCGTGTGACTTCCTCATCAACAAAGGCGCTGAGATTCAGCAAATCGGATTTCAGTTTTTCCGGCAGGCGGTTGGTCGGGTCGAGTAGTTCGGCCTGAAGGAGCGTCCACAACGAATGGGTAAAGCGAAGTCCCTTGATGGCCGAACCGGCGGCGCTGGCTTCGAGCGCGCGGGCGGCCTGAAGGAAAGCTTCCGCTTCAAGCGCCCGACCGCTTAATCCAAGGTTTCTGGATTTTGCATAGGCGTTAAAAGCGCCGCTACCCATCAGCCGTTTATTCCGCTCAGGAGTTGTGAAATGGCGGTGTCGCTCCGCTGGGCGATCCGAAGCCCCTGCTGGCCCAACTGATCACGAATATTGATCGACAGCAGGTTTGCGGCTTCCTGATTCAGGTCGGTATTGACGAGTTTGTCCTGACCGGCCTGAAGGGTTGCGGAAAGGGACTGATTGAAGTTTTCGGCAATATTCAGCGACGCCACGCTGGAACCGAACCGTGATGCCGAGGACCGCAGTGTCGTAACCGCGTTATCGGTTGCGGTCAGGGCGGCATTGATATCCGCTTCGGTGGCGAAATTATTGTAGGTTGCCGTCGCCGAACCGATGCCGAGCGCCGATGTATCGGAGGCCTGCCCGGCAACCGTGATGTCACCCCCGCTGACATTGCCGACCCGCGTCCGCAGGGTATCGGCCGGATTGCCCAGAAGTGAGATTCCGCCATAGGTGACATCGGCGGCCAGCGCATCAATCTGCGAGCGGACAACATTAAATTGTTGGGCGATGGTCTGGCGTTGCTGCCCCGTCGCACTGCGCGCCGCCCCCGCCAGCCCGCGAAGCTGCTGGGTCAGGCCTTCGATGGCGTCAACGCCCTTCAAGGCCGCCTCGGTGGCGCTCAGGGCCTGACCGGTGCCCTGTTTCAACGACAACAGGTCGCCAATCCGGTTCGACAGCGCCGACGACTGACTGAACCTGACCGGGTCATCGACGACCCGGTTAACCCGCCGTCCGCTGGCAAACCGGTTGGTTGTCTGCAAACGCAACTGGGCATTCCGCTGGAGATCCAGCAGGTTTGCCCGTGTGGCGGCGTTTAAGGAGACATCGGTCATAATTCGATCCGCAAGGTTTCAACTGTCACGGATCATAGCGCCTGTCCGGCCTGTCCGCTGTGATTGTCATCACAATATCGGCGAACTGCCCAAGGCGTCAAACACCCTTTCCGCCCCGGCCCGTCAACCCTTACGCCGCCTCGGCCCGTTCGCCGTTAATCACCAGCCCGTCATCCGAGGCCGAAACCTCAACCGTGTCGCCGTCATTGACCCGGCCTTCCAGGATCATCCCGGCCAGCGGGTTTTGCAGCAGCGTCTGAATGACGCGTTTCAGGGGCCTCGCCCCATAGACCGGATCATATCCCTGATCGGCCAGCCGCGCTTTCGCGGCAGTATCGAGACTGATGGCAATATCGCGTTCGTTCAGCAGCTTGACCAGGCGGGCCAATTGGATGGTGACGATACCGTCCATGTGTTCACGGAACAGGCGGTGGAACAAGATAACCTCATCCAGCCGGTTGAGGAATTCAGGACGGAAGGCGGAACGCACGATTTCCATGACGTCGCCACGAACTTCCGCCGAATCATGGCCCTCTTCCTGACGGGCGAGGATGTCGCCCCCCAGATTGGAGGTCAGGATGATCAGGGTGTTTCTGAAATCGACCGTGCGCCCCTGTCCGTCCGTCAGGCGACCGTCGTCCAGCACCTGCAGCAATACGTTGAACACATCGGGATGGGCCTTTTCCACCTCATCGAACAGGATGACCTGATAGGGACGCCGCCGCACGGCTTCAGTCAGGGCCCCGCCCTCATCATATCCCACATAACCCGGCGGCGCGCCGATCAGGCGTGAAACCGCATGTTTTTCCATATATTCGGACATGTCGATGCGAACCATCGCCTGTTCATCGTCGAACAGGAACGCCGCCAGCGCCTTGGTCAGTTCAGTTTTGCCCACGCCCGTCGGCCCCAGGAACAGGAACGAGCCGATGGGGCGGTCCTGATCCTGCAGTCCGGCGCGGGCGCGGCGGACTGCGTTGGAAACGGCGACCAGCGCCTCTTCCTGACCGATGACCCGATCACGCAAGGCATCTTCCATATGAAGCAGCTTTTCGCGTTCGCCTTGCAGCATCTTGTCAACGGGGATGCCGGTCCAGCGTGAAACGATGGAGGCGATGTGTTCAGGCGTCACCGATTCTTCCACCATCTGGGTGGCCTCGGCGGCTTCTTCCTTTTCAACGACTCCTTCAAGACGGGGAATCAGGTCGTATTGCAACTCGGATGCTTCTTCCAACCGCCCTTCGCGCATGGCCCGTTCGACGGCCACACGAGCGCGGTCCAGCTCTTCCTTGGCCTTGGTCGTATCGGCGAGCGACGCTTTTTCGGATTCCCACTGGCCCGTCAGTTCGGTAGATTCCGTTTCCAGCAGCTCCAGTTCGTTTTCAAGCTTGACCAGACGGTCGCGGGAGGCCTTGTCATCTTCTTTTTTAATGGCCTCGCGTTCGATCTTGAGCTGGATGATGCGGCGGTCCAGTTCGTCAATTTCTTCCGGCTTGGAATCGACCTGCATGCGCACCCGGCTGGCCGCTTCGTCAACCAGGTCGATTGCCTTGTCCGGCAAAAAGCGGTCCGTGATATAGCGGTTCGACAGCGTCGCCGCCGACACCAGGGAGCTGTCCAGAATGCGGACGCCATGATGGAATTCGTACTTTTCCTTGATGCCGCGCAGGATCGAAATGGTGTCTTCGACACTGGGTTCGGACACAAACACCGGCTGAAAGCGTCTCGCCAGGGCGGCGTCTTTTTCGACGTGCTTGCGGTATTCATCAAGCGTTGTTGCACCGACGCAATGCAGTTCGCCGCGCGCCAGCGCCGGTTTCAGCAGGTTGGAGGCGTCCATGCTGCCTTCCGCTGCGCCAGCGCCGACCAGGGTGTGCATTTCATCAATAAACAGGACGATCTGGCCGTCAGATGACGTGACTTCCGTCAGCACGGCTTTCAGGCGTTCTTCAAATTCACCGCGGAACTTGGCCCCGGCGATCAATGCCCCCAGATCGAGCACCATCAGTTTTTTCTGTTTCAGGTTTTCCGGAACATCACCCGAGACGATACGTTGCGCCAGTCCTTCGATGATCGCGGTTTTGCCGACGCCGGGTTCGCCGATCAGCACCGGGTTGTTCTTGGTCCGTCTTGACAGCACCTGAATGGTGCGGCGAATCTCCTCATCACGCCCGATCACCGGGTCGATCTTGCCCTCTGCCGCCGCTTCGGTCAGGTCCTGCGCGTACTTTTTGAGCGCATCGTAGGAGTCTTCGGCCCGCGCCGAATTGGCCTTGCGGCCCTTGCGATGATCGGTAATGGCCCGGTTCAGATTTTGCGGCGTAATTTCCGCATCTTTCATGATGCCCAATAGCGGCGCGGCCGCCGACATGGACAACGCCAGCAGCAAAATTTCCGCGCTGACAAAGCTGTCCTCGTTTTTTTCCGCCAGTTTTTCGGCCTGTTCGAACAAACGCGCCGTATCAGGGGCCAAGTAGACCTGTCCGGCCCCGGCCCCTTCCACCTTGGGCAGCTTGTAAAACGCCGCGTTGGTCGCTTCAAAAGCCCGCGCCGCCTGCCCACCCGCCGCGCCAATCAGGCTGGTGGCAAGGCCTTCGTTGTCTTCCAGCAAAACCTTCAGGATGTGCAGCGGGGTTAATTGTTGATGATTTGATTTCAGCGCAAACGTCTGCGCCGACTGAATGAACCCGCGCGCGCGCTCGGTGTAGTTTTCAAATTCCATGGTCTTGTTTCCTCTTCCAGACCAACACCGGTATCCCGCCAGGCAGCAATGCCAGTGTTTTCATTAAGGAGGTTCCTTTCAATGATATGTGCCATCCCAACCGCGATGCAAGCACGTTAAGCTTAACATTGTGCAAACGCATTGACATGATGTCACGCCAAAGCCATGGTCCATGACATGATGTCCGTCCTGACTGATATTTATCGATACCCGGTGAAAAGCCTGAGCCCGGAGCGGCTGGAACAGGCGGAGCTTCTTCCGGGCGAAGGCCTGAAGAACGACCGCCGATATGCGCTGGCGCATGGCTCGGCCGCCGCCGACGGAAGCATTGTCGAATGGTTGCCCAAAAACAATTTTCTTGTTTTGCTACGGCATGAAAAACTGGCCGGCCTGAAGACATCGTTTGACGACGCGACCGGCATACTGACGATCCTCCGCGGTGGTCGGCAGGTGGCGCGTGGCGACCTCAACACCGTGATCGGGCGCTCCATGATCGAAGAATTTTTCGCGGCCTTCATGGGCGAACACGGAACCCGGCCCGGCAGTCAGATCAAGCTGGTCAGGGCGGCCGAAGGTCACTCCCTGGAAGATCAGTCAAGCCGCTTTGTTTCCCTTATCAATCTGGCGACGCTGCGTGATATCGAGCGGGTCCTGGGGTCGCCCCTTGATCCGCTGCGCCTGCGCGGAAACCTTTATATCGACACGGGGGAACCGTGGCAGGAATTTGACTGGATCGAGCGCGAAATTACAGTCGGCAAAACAACATTGCGAGTTAACAAACGAACCGGAAGATGCGGCGCCACCCACGTCAATCCAGCGACGGCCGAACGCGACATCAACTTGCTGAAAGCCCTTCAGATGGGGTTTTCCCATACCGACTGCGGGGTGTTTGCAAACGTGATCGCTGGTGGTGAAATTTTCGGCGGAGATTCGGTTTCAGCCCCCTGAAACCTGTCCGCACCCGGGCTCAGGCGTCGGCGGGTTCGGCTTTCGCCCGAGAGCGGCGACGGCGTGGCGCTTTTGGCGCATCCTCTTTCACCACTTCGTCTTTCGGTACCGGTGCGGGCTCACCCAGGTCCAAAACAGGTTCAGTCACAGGCTCGCTACTTTCGCTGCGGGTTGAGGCTTCAACGGGTTCCGAAACGCTTGCCTGCGCGCTGGCATCCGCCATCGGCGCTTCAGCGACCGCCACCGGCTGTTCCGGTTCCTGACGATCACGGCGTTCTTGGGTCTGGGTCTGGGTCTGATTGCTCTGCCCGGCTGCCGAATTCACGCCATCAACATTGACGATCCGGTAATAATGCTCGGCAAATTGAAAGAAGGATTCCGCCGCGATGCGGTCGCCCGCGGTCATCGCATCACGGCCAAGGGCCTGATATTTGTCCAGCACCTGTTGCGCCGTACCGCGCACCTTGCCGCCGGGGCCATTGCTGTCGTAGGAATGACGCCCACCCGAACGCGGCTTGTTGCCGTTGTTAGGATTTCCGCGCGGACGCGGTCTTCTGTTAGAGCCCTGTTTCATGATACCTTCGATTCCAGGCTGTTCCACATCCCCGGCTGTGCACCATCACACGATCTGACCATTCCATGGCCGCAGGTGAATTCCAAATGTTTCCTGAAACTCAAAACCCACTGGGGGAAATATCCGGGGTCGACATCGCCTTTATGCATGGACCCCGCCAGCCCTAAGGCTGCGTTCACTATTAATTTAGCGGGGAATTCCCCTCATTCCAACAAGTTTTTTCCCTATTTGCGGTTTTGTTCGTGTGCAAAGATAACACATCTCGGAACCCCCGCCAGATCGTTTCGCACTTCAAGCCGATTTAGCCCGGCGGCCGCGCCCAGGCGGCCCACGGCATCAGCCTGACTCCAGCCGACTTCGAACGCTGCGATCCCCGTTGGCGCAAGCAGAGCGCCAATGTCAGGTAAAAGTACGCGGTAAATTTCAAGACCATCCACGCCGCCGGCCAACGCCCGTTCCGGTTCGTAATCGGCGACCTCGGGCTCCAGGGTTTCAATTTCGCCGTCGGGGATATAGGGCGGGTTGGAAACGATCACGTCAAAATTATTTCCCCGCCCCGTAGCCAGCCCTTTACACCAGTCATTCTTCAGGAATTGCACCCGACCGGTGACGCCGGTTCGCCGGGCATTTTCCAACGCCGTCTGAAGCGCGCCTTCGGCAATATCAACCCCCAGTCCTGTAGCCCCGGGGATTTCGTGAAGCAGACTGATCAACAGGCAGCCCGAACCCGTGCCAAGATCAAGAATTCTGCACGGGCCATGGCGGTCCGCAACCCGTTCCAGCACAGCTTCGACAATGGTTTCGGTTTCCGGGCGGGGGATCAGGGTGTCGTCCGACAGCCGAAACGGCAGGCTCCAGAATTCTTTTTCACCGACAATCCGCGCCAGCGGCTGTCGGCGGACTCGGCGGCCCGCAACTTCGGCCAGCCGGGTTTCCTGAACCTCCGTCAGCACCGTTTCCGGATAGCCGAATATCCGTTCCGGTTCAACGCCCAGGCAATAGGCCACCAGAATACGCGCATCCAGCCGGGCGCTTTCAATTCCGGCGGCCTGAAATCGGCTGCTCAGGTCCTGAACCGCCTGCCCCGCGTTCATCAGGTCATCTCAGCCAGCTTCCGGGCCTGATCTTCCGTGGTCAGCGCACTAATTACCGCGTCCAGTTCACCGGCCAGTACGTTGTCAAGCTGATGCAGTGTGAGCCCGATACGGTGATCGGTAATACGCCGTTCAGGGAAGTTGTAGGTGCGAATTCGTTCCGAACGATCACCAGACCCCACCTGACTTTTGCGCGTCGCAGCGCGTTTGGAATCAACCAGTTCCCGTTCGCGGTCATACAGACGCGCCCTCAGGACCCGCATCGCCTTGGCCTTGTTCTTGTGCTGGGACTTTTCATCCTGCTGCGAAACAACAACACCCGTTGGAATATGGGTGATCCTGACGGCGGAGTCCGTGGTGTTAACCGATTGTCCGCCGGGTCCGCTGGCGCGGAACACATCGATTCTAAGGTCCTTGTCATCAATCTGCACATCAACTTCTTCGGCTTCCGGCATAACGGCGACGGTTGCCGCCGACGTATGGATTCGCCCGCCGGATTCGGTCACCGGCACACGCTGCACACGATGCACACCGGACTCATATTTCAGGCGCGCAAACACATCTTTCCCCGATATCGAGGCGACCGCTTCCTTAAAACCTCCGATACCGATTTCACTGACGTTCAGGGTTTCAAATTTCCAGCGGCGCTTTTCGGCGTAACGCTGATACATCCGAAACAGATCGGCGGCGAACAGCGCCGCCTCGTCGCCACCGGTCCCGGCGCGAACTTCCAGGATGGCGTTTTTTGTATCTGCCTCATCTTTTGGCAGCAGCAGCAGTTCAACCTGACGCCTCAATTCCGGCAGCGTTTCCTTGAGCTCCTGAAACTCTGTTTCCGCCAGTTCACGCATTTCATCATCGGCGTCCGGGTCGGCAATCATCTCGGCCAGATCCTGGGCCTCGGCCTCTCCGTCACGCAATCTGATAATGCCTTCGACGATCGGAGACAGTTCCGCATATTCGCGCGACAACCTGGTGAACTCTTCGGCGCTTGGCGGAGTTGACGACGCCATCAAACTGGCCAGTTCTTCATGGCGGGCCAGGACGCGGCTCAGGTTTTCTTCCAGACTCACGATGGGGTCTCCTTGTCGTCAGGGTTTTCTAGATTAAACAGATGTCGCACCGTGCGTTCCATTTCGCGGGCTCCCGGGTTGGCGGCATTCTCTCTCAACACCCGCGATGGATGATCAAGCAGCCGGTTTATCACCAATTCGGTGACCCGTCCGGCGTCAGCGCCGCCTTCGGCCAGAACCTGCTCGCGCACTTCATTAAAACGATCACGTAACGCCGTCAGCGTTGGCACGGCATCGCGTTCGACCCGCGAGCGCAGATAACCGGCCACTTCCTCGTCAACAATTCGCAAGGCCGCTTCGGCTTCCTGTTCCCGATCGGCTTTGCCATCCAGCGCCGCCCGTTCCAGATCGGCGGTATCATAGACAAACGCCTCATCGATTCGATGCACCGCTGGCTCTACATCTCCCGGAATTCCGGTGTCGATGATGAACTGCGGTTTATTGCGCCGGAGCTTCAGTGCCGCCCGGACCATATCCGCATTCAGCACGTGGTGTCTGCGCCCCATCGCACAGATGACAACGTCGGCTTCGTTGATCGCCCCCGCCAGGCCGTCTGGATCGACAACATGGCAATCGAGTTGCCGGGCCAGTGGCATCGCCCGGCTGGGTACGGGATGAAAAACGTCAAGGTGCCTGATGCCGCAATCGCGAAAATGACGGGCAATCAGCTCGCCCAGTTCACCGACACCAATCAGGACGGCCGAAACGCGCTCAAGGTCGCCGTGAAGGCCCCGGGCCAGATCAGCGGCGGCGGCGGCGATGGATACCGGACGTTCACCAATGGAGGTTTCCGTGCGCACCCGCTTGGCTGCCGCGTATGCCGCCTGCAAAAGCCCTTCAAAGGCACCCAACATCACTCCCGACTGATGCGCCAGACGGTGCGCCGCTTTCATTTGCCCCAGCACCTGAGGTTCACCGATGACCTGGCTGTCAAGCGATGCCGCGACACGGAAAATATGACGAACCGCATCATCATCGGTTTTAAGGTAAATCTGGCCCGCGAGATCCTGAAGCTCCATATCGGCGTGTTCCGCCAACAGCGCCCGAACCACCGGGTCTATTTTTTCGAGCGCTCCATGTAGTCCCTGGACCTCGGTGCGGTCACAGGTTGACACGATGAAAGTTTCGTCAATCCCCACGTCTTTCAGGTGTTTGAGGAACCCGGGAACGCTCCCATCCTCCACAAACAGGCGGTCCCTGACGGACAGCCCGCAGGAGCGGTGATTGGCCCCGATGACAAATGGACGGCGGTGGGAGGATGGCGTTTCTGACATATCGCCGCGCTAACGGTAGCGGGAGAGGTGTTCCTCAAGGGAGGTCAACGGAACTTCCGTCTGCTCGCCCGACTCCATGTCTCTGACGGTGGCAACCCCTTTTGCCAGCTCATCTTCACCAAGCAATATGGCGGCGATGGCGTTTACCTTGTTGGCCCGATTGAGGCGTTTTTTGACGTTACCGGAAAACCCGAGGTCAACCGCGAAGGCGCTGTGGCGGAGCCGCTGTGTGATTTTCAGCGCCGTTTCGGCGGCTTCAGCACCAACCGGCACGACAACAATCGGTCGAGAAACCGGCGGTGCATCGCCAACCATCATGGCCAGCCGTTCGACGCCAGCGGCCCAACCAATACCCGGCGTCGGCGTTCCTCCCATGGTTTCGACCAAGCCGTCATAGCGTCCACCCGCCAGCACCGCGCCTTGCGCGCCCAATGTCGTGGTGGTGAATTCAAACGCCGTGTGGCAATAATAATCCATGCCGCGGACAAGGTGGGGGTTGAGTTCGAAGTCAATGCCGATGGCCGTCAGGCCGTCTTTGACGGCGGCAAAAAAATCTTTTGACAGACTGTTCAGACTGCCGTCAAGCAACGGCGCATCGGCGACGATTTCGCGGTCTCCGCGATCCTTGGAATCAAGGATTCGAAGGGGGTTTTTTTCCAGCCGCAACAGGCTTTCTTCGGACATGCGGTCGCGGTGATCGCTGAAATATTCAACCAGTTGGGCCCGGTAGGTTTGTCGGCTTTCCGTATCTCCCAGCGAATTCAGCTCCAGCTTGATGTCGGCGTCCAGTCCCAGCGCCTTGAGGATGTGTGCGCCAAGAGCGATGACCTCGATGTCAGCCTGTGGACCCGGCACGCCCAGGATTTCCACATCGATCTGATGAAATTGGCGTTGGCGGCCTTTCTGCGGACGTTCGCGGCGAAACATCGGCCCACGGGCGAAGGTCTTTAACGGCAGGCTTTGATACAGACCGTTTGACATCAACATGCGTGCAATGCCCGCCGTGTATTCCGGGCGTAACGTGATGCTGTCGCCGTTACGGTCTTCGAAGGTATACATCTCCTTGGTCACGATATCGGATGTTTCGCCCAACGTGCGGGCAAAGACATCCGTCGATTCGAATATTGGCGTTGATATTTCCTGATAACCGTAGCGCAGCGCGATATCATGCGCGGTTTCACAGACCAGCCGATGCAGGCGATGCTCTTCGGCGAGAAGATCGTGTGTACCACGTATGGGTTGAAGTGAAGACATTTGTGAACAGACTCCGGTTACTGCGCTGCCGCAGGTTGATCATCAGGACGTTTGGCATAGCGCGTCCGGACATAATCATCGACAAGAGCCTGAAATTCTTCGGCGATGTTTTCACCGCGAAGGGTCATTTTCTTTTCGCCGTCAATGAAAACAGGGGCGACGGGCTGCTCTCCCGTCCCCGGCAGGCTGATGCCGATATCGGAATGTTTGCTCTCGCCGGGGCCATTGACGATGCAGCCCATGACCGCAACATTCATTTCTTCAACGCCCTCATAATTTTTTGACCAGACGGGCATCTGTTCTCTGATATAGGCCTGAATTCGTTCCGCCAGTTCCTGAAACACCGTGGAGGTTGTCCGACCGCACCCGGGACACGCTGTCACCAGCGGCACAAACGAACGCATCCCCATGGTCTGGAGAATTTCCTGGGCGACGATGACTTCGCGCGTGCGGTCGCCGCCCGGTTCCGGCGTCAGCGACACCCGGATGGTATCACCAATACCTTCCTGCAACAGCACCGACAGGGCGGCAGTCGAGGCAACAATGCCTTTTGAACCCATGCCCGCCTCCGTCAAACCCAGATGAAGCGCATAGTCACCCCGATCCGCCAGCCCCCGGTAAACGGCAATCAGGCTCTGCACGTCGCTGACTTTGCACGACAGAATAATCCTGTCGCGTGACATGCCGATATTCTCCGCCAGGACCGCGCTGGAGATGGCGGATTCAATCAGCGCGTCGCGGGTGATCTCCGCGGCGTCTTTGGGGGTCGCTGATCTGGCATTTTCGTCCATCATCGAGACAACCAGATCCTGATCCAGGCTGCCCCAGTTGACGCCGATGCGTACCGGCTTGTCATACTCAAGCGCCGTTTCAATCATCGAAGAGAACTGCGTATCACGCTTTTCCCTGAATCCCACATTGCCGGGATTGATCCGGTATTTCGCCAGCGCTTCGGCGCAGGCGGGAAATTCGCTTAGAAGTTTGTGGCCGATATAGTGAAAATCGCCCACCAGCGGCACAAAACAGTTCCGCTTGGCCAACCCGTCACGGATGTGAGGAACCGCCGCCGCAGCTTCCTTGCGATCAACAGTGATCCGCACCAGTTCCGATCCCGCCGCAGCCAGGTCGGCAACCTGGCTGATCGTTGCGGCCACATCAGCCGTATCCGTATTGGTCATGGACTGGACCACAATCGGAGCTTCAGCGCCAACACGCACGGACCCCACGTTTACGCCTACAGTCGTGCGCCGGTGAACGAAAGCCCTCTCGGTCGACATGCGTTGGTTCCCTCTTTCGCCCGACTAAAGCGCCCAGGCCCTCTAAATCCATCCGTGGTGCAGTTTTTGACCTATCCGCGAAGCCCGGTCAATCATCAATCCGGATTACCGGGCCGGAGACGGATTAGCGGCTTACGGCAGTTCCCGAACTCAGACGGTCCGGGTCCAGAGCGACGTTCCGGCGAACAACCCCGGACCCACCGATCGACGGAACCTGTTTGCCATCGACCATGATATTCAGGGCGCCTGCATTTCCGGTCAACAGGACCAGACCTTCGCGGTTCGGCACCTCATAACTGTCCCCGGCTTGCAAAAGCCGGGTCACCAGCATTTCAGCATTCACCTCATCACGAACCTGTATCCAGCTGTCGCCCGTTGCGTTGACGACAATACGCGAAGGTTCCGGCGCAACTGGGGCGGTTTCGATCTGCGCGGGCTCCATTTCAACCCCGCTGTCTGCATCCTCTTCCGAAGAGGCCGATGCCACGGCGACCGAACCCGGTTCCGCGAGAACGTCCGCTTGCGCCGGGGCTTCAGCCTCAGGCGGAGGCGCCGGGGCCAGTTCGGGTATTTTGATGACTTCTATTGCGGCCGCCGGCATCGGTTCGGGCGTCTCGGCAATTTCCATAGCGGTGGCTGGCGGCGTTTCGGAGGGTGAGGCCGGGACCTTTTCCGCTACTGTTTCGGGAGTTGTTTCAGGAGTTGTTTCAGGAGTTGTTTCGGGCGCTGTTTCGGGCGCTGTTTCGGGCGCTGTTTCGGGCGCTGTTTCCTGCACGGTTTCCGGGGCCGCCTGGAGGGCCGAAACGGGTTTTTCCAGGGTCTGCGGTTTGGGGTCCGGGACTGGGAGGGATTCATTGGCCGACAGTTTTAATGCCGGGCCGTCGGATGAACTGGCAGCTAGACTGGCGGCTGGACTGGGAACAACGGTTTTCTGCACCGCATCCCCGGCCTCATCCTCGGCCTTGGCCACGGCACTGGAAGGGGGCTGGGGCTGGCCTTCTGGCGGCTTCTCGGTCACCGTCTGAACAGCGACCGGGTCTGCGGGTTCCGCGACTGATCCGGGTTCAGCCGATGGCCGCTCGACCGGTAGCGCAGGTTCGACGGACGACACAGGCGTCTCATCACCCCCGGATGTTTTTTCAGGTTCGGCCCCTGTACCCTGTTCAGGCATCGGCGGGGAAATCGGCTGCGGTGCGGGTGATGAGATTTCCGCCTCTGGCTGAGGTTCAGCCGACGGGGCCCCGTTCTGCTCATCCCTACTGTCCAGCAGTGATGACAGACGTTCCGGAATAGGGGAGATCAGATCCGCGAAAAAGCCATCCTCCGTCGTTGACAGATACCAGCCTCCGTAGGCCAGCACAGTGATCACCAGTCCGATAAATACGACCGCCCCGCCTGGAATTCCGGTTTCCGGGACGGGCGTCGGGAAGCTTAAGTCCTGCGTCGCGCCACCAGCGGCGCTTTCCGTCTTGAAACGGCGAACGACTTCCTCACTATCCAGTCCCAGATGATTGGAATAGGCGCGAATAAAACCGACCGCATAGGTGGCGCCCGGCAGGATGTCGTAATTTCCGTCTTCGATCGCCTCCAGATACGGGAGCCTGATCCGCAACATGCGGGCGACATCGGGCAGGTCTTCATCCTGGCGTTCGCGCGATGCGCGCAACAGCGCGCCGACGCTGCCTGACCTGGCGTTAGTGCCCGTTTCGAAGTCTGATTCGCCGTCCCCTGAAGGAGGAGTCATATTTACATCCACTAATTTTTTGCCGGATCATACCGCCTGTTCCGAGGCCCTGAACCCGCCCTGGATATCCGAATCACCCATAAATGACCCATCTCACGAAGTTTCGAATATTTTACGGTTTTCGGCGGAATTACAAGCCAAATACCAAACGGCCCTGATATTGTCCCGCTGCGATTACAATTCAGATCAAAACGCCATGCTGCGCGGCAAAATTTTGTAGTTGATCGCGAAGGGAATGGTCGCCAAGCTCCAGCAATTCTTCGATGAACCGGCTCAAGTCGCCAACCGGCAGGCTGCGGACCATCGCCTTGACCGGACCGATGCTCGACGGTGTCATGGAAATTTTGCGGAACCCAATTCCGATCAATGCCATCGCATCGACGGGATTTCCAGCCATTTCCCCGCATAGGCTGACGGGAACACCGGCCCGGTCACATTCTTCGACCACACCTTTCAGAAATTTCATGCCAATCGGTGAAAGCATGTCGTAGCGCCCGGAAAGGCGCGGGTTACCGCGATCACTGGCAAACAGAAACTGCCCCAGATCGTTGCTGCCGACCGAAACAAAATCCGCCAGCTTGCACAGCACCGGAAGCTGGAAGGCGAGGCTTGGCACTTCAAGCATGACACCGACCTTTACCGAACGGGGCAGGCTGGCGTCGCGCCCCCGTTCGCGGTCCATTTCCAATTGCAGCAGTCCGCGGGCTTCTTCAAATTCAGAATATTCCGCCACCATCGGAAACATGACCTTAAGGTCGCGCCCGGCGGCGGCACGGATCATCGCGCGCAGTTGCTGGCGCAGCAGCGCCGGACGGTCCAGAGACAGGCGGATCGCCCGCCACCCCATGGATGGATTGTTTTCGCTGACGCTCTCCAGATAAGGCAATACCTTGTCGCTGCCAATGTCGAGGGTGCGGAAGATCACCGGGCTCTCCCCCGCCCCGTCCAGGACTTCCGTATACAGCCGGGTCTGTTCATCCACGCCCGGCAGCTTCGAACGCACCATGAAGGCGATTTCGGTGCGAAACAACCCGACCCCGTCGGCACCGACATTGCCCAGATTGGCAATATCGATCATCAGGCCTGCATTGACGTGGAGCCCGATCTCGATACCGTCTTTCGAAACCGCCCTCTTGTCGCGAAGCGTGGCGTAGGCCGCCGCCTGTTCTTCACGGGCTTTAACGCTGTCATGGAACGCCTTGCGCACGTCCGCAGGCGGCCGCGCGAACACCCGGCCATGGTCGGCGTCAACAATCATCAGATCGCCATCATCGACGCGTGAAAAGATGTTGTGAGCCTGTGCCAATACCGGGATATCAAGCGCCCGGGCGATAATGGCGACATGACTGGTCGCTGATCCTTCCTCCAGAACCAGCCCCCTCAGGCGTTCGGGGTTATAGTCAAGCAACTGGGCCGGCCCCATGGACCGGGCGACAAGCACGGTTTCTTCGGGGATGTCCCGGATCGTCCCGCCGGCATTGATCCCCATCAAATGGGTCATCAGGCGCATCGCCAGGTCATCCAGATCGTGCACCCGTTCGCGCAGATAGGGGTCCGTCATCTGGCTCATCCGGGCGCGAATATCGTTCTGCACCTTCTGCACAGCAGCTTCGGCGGACAACCCGGTTTCAATCGCCTCTTCGATCCGTTTCAGCCAGCCCGCATCCTCGGCAATCAGGCGGTAGGTTTCCAGTACGTCCGTATGCTCGCCGCCTTCCGCCAATGACTCCGTCCCCAGCAAATCATCCAGGGCACCGTGCATTTCGGTGATCGCCCGCTCCAACCGGGCCCGTTCCACATTCGGGTTGTCGGCAACCAGATTGTTGACGGTGAAATTGGGCGCATGTAATAGCGCCGTTCCCATGCCGAGCCCGGCGCTCAGGCAAACGCCATCCAGATGGATCGGGTTGCTGGCCGGACTGTCACCATCACCAGCCTCGTGCTTGGCGCCGAGCTCGCCGCTGGCGATCAGTTCCGCCAGGACCATGGCGATCGTCTGAAGGGTCTCGACCTCTTCGTCCGTATAGTGGCGCTGCGTACGGTTCTGGACGGCGACGACGCCGTTTACGCGCCCGCCATGCAACACGGGAACCCCCATGAGGGAGTGATAAACCTCTTCTCCGGTTTCCGGCCGGTAAGCAAAATTTGGATGATCCTGCGCCTCGGGCAGGGCAAAGGGCCGCGCCTTGTCGGCGATGTCACCGACAATGCCCTCGCCGACCCGCAAGCGGGTATTGTGGACGGCGGTCGGTTTCAGGCCGTGTGTGGCGAACAGTTCAAGGACGTTACCCGGGCGGCGCACATAGACGGAGCAGACTTCGGCCACCATGTCAGCGGCGATAATTCTGGCGATCCTGTCAAGACGTTCCTGAGAATTTCCAGGTCCCGCCATCACGTCACGCACGCGGGCCAGCAGCCGCCGCGGCGCCGACAATGACGGTCCTCTTACGCTATTCAGGTGGCTATCGGCCATCAATGGACTCCGGACTGACCGTCAACGGGATCAATGACGGCAACTCAGGGAATGAAGATAAACTCCAGATAATTAAGATGGCGTGAAATCAGGCTCCGTCCAGCCCATAGGCCGTATGAAGTGAACGCAACGCCAGTTCGGTATATTCTTCGGCGATCAGCACGCTGACCTTGATCTCTGATGTCGAGATCACCTGAATGTTGATGCCCTTGTCGGCCAGTGCCGCAAACATGCGCTGGGCGACACCGGCGTGAGACCGCATGCCGACTCCGATCACCGAAACCTTTACGACATCCGCGTCTGAGCGCAGTTCTTCATATTCGATTATGCCGCGGGCCGCCTCCAGAGTTTTGACGGCGCGCTCCAGTTCCGCCTGGGGAACGGTGAACGTCAAATCTGTCGCATCACCCCCGGCGGAGACATTTTGAACGATCATGTCGACGTTGACGCTGGCCTCTGACAGAGGGCCGAAAATCGACGCGGCGATCCCCGGTTTGTCATTGACCCGTAACAAGGTAATTTTTGCTTCATCCCGGCTGTAGGCAATTCCGCTGACCAGTTCCTGTTCCACGATCTCATCCTCATCAACAACAAGTGTTCCCGGCACATCCTCGAACGAAGACAATACCTGTATCCGCTGACCATGCTTCATGGCCATCTCTACCGCGCGCGTTTGCAAAACCTTGGCCCCCAAAGACGCCAACTCCAGCATTTCTTCGTAGGTAATTTTATCGATCTTACGCGCCTTGGTCACAATTCGGGGGTCGGATGTGTAAACCCCATCCACATCCGTATAGATATCACAGCGATCAGCCCCCAGCGCCGTTGCCAAGGCGACGGCGCTGGTGTCGGACCCGCCACGCCCCAGCGTGGTGATCCGGTTGTCCGGCGACAGTCCTTGAAATCCGGGAACGACGGGGACTTCGCCGGTCTTCATCCGCCGGTCGATTTCTTGCGTGTCGATATGTGAGATTCGCGCCTTGCCATGTACGCCATCGGTATGAAAAGGAATCTGCCAGCCCTGCCAGGAGCGCGCTGAAACCCCCAGTTCCTGCAATGCCAGCGCCAGCAGCCCGCTGGTCACCTGCTCGCCGGTGGCGACGACCGTGTCGTACTCACGGGCATCATAAATCGCGCCCATCTGGCCGACGTAATCAACAAGCTTGTTGGTTTCACCGGACATGGCGGAAACAACCACGGCCACCTCGTTGCCACGGTCAACTTCGCGTTTGACCTTTTTGGCGACGTTTTTGATCCGCTCAATATCTCCGACCGAAGTTCCACCAAATTTCTGAACGATTCGGGCCATATTCCACGCGTCCACTGTCTCGCAAAAACAAATCCCGGAACCGCTAAATCCGTCAGGTGGCGTAACATCGCGCCGATGTCGAATTTTTCGCTTTGCGGGTTGCCGTCAGGGCGGCGCATACATACTCTATCCCCTCAACCGGGGCAAGCTTGCCCGCCAAGGAAAACGTTAAAATGCCCGCTCCTTCTACTGCTTCCAGCGACGAAGTCGCCCGATTTACCGCCATTGCCGACCGTTGGTGGGATGCAACCGGTGATTTTGCCCCGCTACACAAACTCAATCCACCCCGGCTGGCGTTTATCCGTGACCATCTTTGCCTCCATTTTGAACTCGACCCCCTTGCCGACCTGCCACTTCAGGGTCTGACGGTGATTGACGTGGGGTGCGGCGGCGGGCTGTTATGTGAACCCTTGGCGCGGTTGGGGGCAACCGTGACCGGCATAGATGCCGGTCAGGAAAACATAGCTGTCGCCCAAACCCACGCCGCCACCATGGGGCTGGACATCACCTATCGGCATGTCTTGCCAGAATCCCTGTCTGAAGAGGACTCGCGCTTCGATGTGGTTTTGAATATGGAAGTGGTTGAACACGTCAATGATCTTGGGCTGTTTCTGCAAAGTTCGGCGGGCATGCTGAAGCCGGACGGGGCCATGGTGCTCTCGACCCTCAACCGCACGCTGAAATCACTGGCGCTGGCCAAAATTGGGGCAGAATACATCCTCCGCTGGGTGCCTCCCGGAACCCACGACTGGCAAAAATTTGTCCGCCCCTCTGAATTGGCGGACGGCCTCAGGCCGCACGGCGTGGAAATTACCGACCTGAAAGGCGTCAGGTATCAACCGGGGTGCGGACAATGGGTGCTGGGGGGAAATCTTGACGTCAACTACCTGGCGTTTGCGACCAAACGCGGCTGAATCCGGCTGTTGAAAATGCGGTTAATTACGTCGCGAACGACCGGGAAGGCGATAAACTTCAATGCCTTCTTCGTCCAATTCGCCAGCTTCCTTTTCAGTGGCTTCTCCGAAAATGCCGCGGTCATCCGCTTCACCATAATGAATTCGCCGGGCCTCACTGGCAAATTGATCGCCCACATTATCGAAACTGGTTTCCACTTCCTTGCGCAGGGTATCAACGGCTTCAAGGATTTTTTCCGCCACCTCAAGGGCGCGGACTTCGGCGTCCTTATCCGCAATGACAGGTACCTGTTCCACCGTCGGCGACGGGGCCGCAACGATGGCTTTTGATCGCGACGGCGAAATATTGGGGGCCATGATGGCCTTTGAAATATTGGTATTGGAACAATATGGACAGCTTATATCGCCATCAGCAGCCTGCGTGGTGTACGCGGCGCTATCTCTGAACCAGGCTTCGAATTCGTGATCTCCGGAGCATTTGAGCTGAAACAGGATCATCTTTTAACGTCATCCATTCCCATTCGATGGAATTGTATACTAGACTGTGGACTCCTCAATCAATAATCGAAATCCGTTAATAAATGAAAAACGATGAACTCGACGCCTTGAAACAGCGTCACCTTCGCATTACCGCCCCGTCACCCTGGGTTAAACGCTTCGCGCCTCTTGTTCCGGACGGAGGCGCGGTCCTTGATCTGGCGTCCGGCGGTGGGCGTCATGCGCGATGGTTTCTCGACCACGGTCACGCCGTGACAGCCCTTGATCAAAACAGTGAACCGCTGGCCCCCCTGAAAGACCGGACTGGGGCAACCGTTATTGTCGCCAACCTTGAAAACGGCCGCCCCATCTTCTCCGATGACGGCCCGCTGGCCGGGCGGACTTTCCGGGGTATTGTGGTCGTCAATTACCTTTTCAGGCCCCTGTTTAATGAGCTTATCGACGCGCTGGAGCCGGGCGGCGTGCTGATTTACGAAACCTTTGCGCTCGGCAACGAAGATTTTGCCCGCCCGCGCAACCCGGACCACCTTCTGAAATCCGGTGAATTGCTGGATCTTGTCCACGGGCGTTTGCAGGTTGTCGCCTATGAGCACGGCCTGACCCAGACGGCGGAGATACCCGGCGTCAAACAGCGCCTTGTGGCGGTCAACAATCTTGGTCTCGGGTCGCGTGAAGACGGCGAACCTTCACCTCTGCCTATTGATCCGGTTTAACCGAAAGCCCGGTCGTGGCTGAGTGACGGCACTTTGGCGCGGACACGCTCGACATCGCCAACGTCAATATCGGCGATGACGAACCCGGTCTGCTGTCCGCCATCCGCCAGCACTTCGCCCCAAGGGTCGATGATCACCGAATGACCGTAGGTCAGGCGGCCGCCGCCGTGGTCACCGCATTGGGCGGCGGCAAACACAAAACAGCCGTTTTCAATGGCCCGTGCCCGCATCAGCACGTGCCAGTGCGCTTTCCCGGTCGGCCGGGTGAAAGCCGCCGGGATCGCCAGAAATTTCGCCCCCTGATGGGCGAGATGGCGATACAGATAAGGGAATCGAAGGTCATAACAGATCGTCATGCCCAGCTTGCCCCAGGGCGTGTCGGTCAGAACCGCTTCGCCGCCCGGCTCGTAGGCGCTCGACTCTCGATACGATTCACCGTCATCAAGATCGACGTCAAACATATGAATTTTGTCGTAGCGGGCGGTAATTTCGCCGCCGCTGTTGATCATAAATGAACGATTGGCAAATTTTGGCTTGCCCTTGTCATCAAGCACCGTTTGCTTGATCACCAGCGACCCCACCAGCAGCCAGATGCCCAGTTCCGCCGCCAGATGACAAAAAGCCCGAAGCGACGGGTCATTTTGCTCCTGCTCGGTCTTATTGGCGATTTCCTTGCGGTTGAGGTCCATGATGTTGACCACTTCCGGCAGCACAATCAATTCGGCGCCGGCCTTCGCCGCATCCCGGATCAAACTTGTGGCGTGTTCGATATTTGCCGCGACCTCGGGACCGGTGGTGGTTTGAACGCAAGCGACCCTGAAACCTCCCGCCATGATGTCCGCCTAACCCGTCAATCCAAGCTTCACGTCAAGTTCACCGCGGGCGTCGAGCGTGTGAATGCCGTCGCAATCTCCAATATGCTCGCCATCGACAAAAATTTGCGGCACCGACGTGCGGCCCGTTTTTTTGGTCATTTCCTGGCGCGCGCCCGGCGTCGTGAACACATTGATTTCCGCAAACTCGATCCCTTTGGCCCCGAGTAACCTTTTCGCCTGTGAGCAAAACCCACAAAACGGAGAGGTGTAAATTTCGACTTTCGACATGTTAACCGTACCTTTATGACCTGACAGACACTGCGTTGCGCCCAAGATATAGGTCTATTGTCGAAAAATGAAAGACCATTCATATTTCCTGCACTCGTACCGGCGTTAGTTTTGGATTCTGCCTCGGATGCATGCTAGTCAGCTGTGATGACTCAAATCACCGACCCCACGAAAAAATCCCTGCGCCCGGTCACGGTGCTTGCTGGAGCGATTCTGGGCATGGGCGTCATCATGTCACCCGCCCCCGAGGGAATTTCCGCTGAAGCCTGGCAAGTGCTCGGCGTCGCGCTGTGGATGGCGTTCTGGTGGCTGACCGAAGCCCTGCCGGTTTCCGTCACCGCCCTCCTGCCATTGATCGTCTTTCCGCCTCTCGGTCTTTTTAGCTTCAAGGCATCCGCCGCGCCTTACGCCCATCCCCTGATTTTCCTGTTCATGGGCGGGTTCATTATTGCCAAAGCCATCGAAACCTGGAACCTGCACCGGCGGATCGCGCTGCTGATTGTCAAGGCCTTCGGCACAAGGCCGGATTTCCTGATCGCCGGGTTCATGCTGGCCACCGCAACGTTGAGCATGTGGGTCAGCAACACGGCGACGACCGTCATGATGCTGCCCATCGCCATCTCGATTATCGGTGTATTGAACGAAAAAGAGGACCCCGAAATCGCCGTGAATACGGCGACGGCGCTGCTGCTGGGTATCGCCTATTCAGCCAGCATTGGTGGGGTCGGGACCCTTGTGGGGACACCGCCCAACGCCCTGCTGGCGGCATTTGTCCAGGAACGGTTTGGGATTGTGCTGGGATTTGCCAGATGGATGACCATCGGCCTGCCGGTGGTTTTGATCATGCTGCCGCTGGCGTGGTTGTTGCTGACCCGGGTCACCTGCCCGGTCGCGCGCCGCCCCATTCCCGGCGCCGATGATGTGATCTCAGCCGAAATGAAAGCGCTCGGGCCCATGTCTCTTGAAGAAAAACGGGTTCTGGCGGTTTTTGTCCTGACCGCCCTGAGCTGGATCTTTCGCCCGCTGCTCACCAAGGTTTTCCCCGGCGTAGGGCTTACTGATTCCGGCATTGCCCTGATCGGCGCGCTGTCGCTTTTCATTGTCCCCACCGGCAAGGGGGACGGCAGCACACTTATGAACTGGCCGAAAGCCACATCGCTGCCCTGGGGGGTATTGCTGCTTTTTGGTGGCGGCCTCAGCCTGGCAGGAGCCATCTCCAACAGCGGTCTGGCCGATACCATCGGCAGCGCCCTGGTCGGGCTGAACGGGTTTCCCACCCTTGTTCTGGTAATTGCGGTGACGACGCTGATTGTATTCCTGACGGAAATCACGTCGAACACGGCGACGTCGGCGGTTTTTCTTCCCATCGTCGCGACCGTTGCCGACGGCATGGGGCTTGCGCCGCTGGAAGTCACGGTCCCGGTGGCCCTTGCGGCCTCCTGCGCCTTCATGATGCCGGTGGCGACCCCGCCCAACGCCATCGTCTTCGCCAGCGAGCGCCTGACCGTGGCCCAGATGGCAAAAGCCGGCTTTTTGCTTAATCTGATCGCCATCGTCGTCATTGTTTTCATTACCCGGGCGCTGGTCAGCTGATTTTTTCCGTCACGACAAAACAGCGGTTTTGAGGACCGCGTCAAAGTCGGGTTCGACGCCCTGGACATGCCGCTGCCCCCAATTGCACATGGCGCGCACTGTTGGCTCCAGATCACGCCCCTTGTCCGTGAGTGAGTATTCGACGCGGGGCGGGACCTGCGGGTAAATTTCGCGGTGAACCAATTCGTCCTGTTCCAGTTCGCGAAGCTGGTTGGTCAGCATGCGTTGGGTGCATCCGGGCAAACTCCTGCGCAGTTCATTGAACCGCCACGTTCTCTGCAATAAGCGGAAAATGATCAACCCCTTCCATTTACCGCCAATCCGGTTAAGCGCCGCTTCAACGGGGCAGGCCTCAATGTCAACGTGTCGTGGTTTTCGCATTGTTCAAATCCTTTGTGGTATCATTTTTGATACTACATGTAAAAATTGTGCGTACTTGTTATACCATACCTAACAAAGTAGCAATCCGTTCATCATGTTGATCAACTTATTTCCCGAAAGGATAGCGCATGTTCGAACGACATCTTTTAGCAGCCGCTTTTATCACCAGTATCGCGGCGACGCCCGCCACCGCGGATGACGGACCGGTTTTGGGCCACAACCTTTTTGGCTCGGGTCCGGAAAAGGTTATTGTCCTTCATGACTGGATGGGGGACGCAAAAAATTATTCGACTGTTCAGCCCTGGCTTGACGGAACCAGTTTCACTTATGCCTTCGCGGAAGTTCGCGGGTACGGTCAGTCAATTGATCTGAAGGGCGACTATACGACAGACGAAATCGCCGCTGATGTGGGCCGCCTGGCGGAACACCTGGGATGGTCAACTTACCATCTTATCGGACATTCGATGAACAGTATGGCAGGTTTCAAGGCGTTAATGCTGGACTGGCGAGGGGAACGGCGGATCAAGAGCTATGTCGCCGTCACGCCCGTTACTCCGGACGGTTATCCAGCGACTGAAGATGACAAAAACTTTCTTACCGCGGCGATTACTGACGATGAAACGGCAGCAGCGGCATTCGGCGCACTGACCGGTGGCAAGCTCAATGCAGCATGGGCGACGCGCAAAACCGCCAGAAACCGTGAAACGTCCCACCCGGACACCCTCAAGGCCTATTACGACATGTGGCTCGGCGAGGATTTCTCCGCCGAACTGGCAAGCGCCAACGTGGAGACGCCCGTTCTGGTCATCGGTGGACGTCAGGACCTTCCGGGGTTTCAGGAAGATTACTACAACAAGACAATCGCAAAATGGCTGCCGTCCGCGACCTTCAGTTACATCGAGAACGCCGGTCACTATCCAATGCAGGAAACCCCTGTGCTGTTTGCGACCCTTATTGAACGTCATATGAACGCACAAAAATAACCGCTGAAGCGTGCCCCCCATGATAACCCCCTATGCCACTCGCGCGTGACATTGGGGGCACGCCTTCAGTCGTTTATCGGCTGCCTCGGCAGGCTGTGGATGGACACATCTAAATTCGATGGCCGCTGTCGCAGGCATTTCGCAAGACTTCTGCGGATAGCAAAACGGGCGGGTGTTGCCTCTTGGCGTCCATTGAGGGTCAAAAGATTGGCGATGTTACGCCATTTTCTGGTATTACAGACAAAATTAGTTTCAGACAAAGTGATTAAATTATGGTCAAAGTTGAAATCGGTCTTAGACAGGCCAAACAACTCCACAATATGTCTCAAGACGCCCGTATATGCTTTATCGCTGAAGGCTTGCCAATAATTTTGGAAAGCGCAAATGGGTTTTGGGCCGCTGCACAAAAGCTGCCCAAGAACCCTCGTGAATCAAACGTTTTATCTGGGTATGCTCAGGAAGAAGCGGCCAAAATACTAATACTGTTAGACTTGGTAAGGTGTCCGCCAAAACTGGCCAGTAAATATGTCAAGAATACCGTAAAGTGCTTTTACAATCATCTAGCCCGCCTGCTTTATGCTGATGCCTCGCACTGGCGACCGACCAATATCGAAGAGTTACGCAGTTACGTCGACTCTAACCGTAAAGCTCACTATCTCGAGGGGTATGCAGGAGAGTACATTGTACCCAATTGGAATGTCGCATTGCGTGAAAGCCAGTTATATGCTGACGTAGAGATGCTTGAGAATGGGGATTCTCAATGGCACGCTCCCATCGGTTATGGTGATTTAGCTAACGGATTTGTTCCTGCCGTCTTAATGGTGGTTAATGCCCTCTCTGCACTTGGAGTGTTTAGTGTTTCGGGATTAGTAGGAGCAGCTGAAATTTTCGGCCAAATTTCATTTGCAGACAACGTCTCTGCGTCAGAACATGACAAACTAATTGACGCTTTATTGTCTCGCTTAAATTCTGAAAATACCATTCCTGCAAGCGCGACTCAAAAAAACCTCACAACCGCATATCACGGTTGGCAATTACCAATGTACGATTTTGATTTTAAATTAATCGGGGTCCCAATTGATGAACTTGAACGTGAGCGTAACGCACTGATGAGCTCTGAATTATGGTAACTTTCTGACCATCAGAAGTTGAGGTATTAAAGTTTAATATGCTCTCGGCTACCCTCCCCCTCAAATCCTTGGCGGATTATTGTCCGAACCTGTAGGGGAAACGGGCGTTTTATTCTCGCTTTATGTGCCAAAGCAGACAGACTCTATGTGACATCGGCTTCACTCGCGTTCCGCCCGGACAACGCGGGCCACGGTGAGCACATCGACGGCACGCGCCCCGGCCCACAACAGAATTCCGGCGCAGGCATTCAGTGTTGCACCCGTCGTCAGCACATCATCAACCAGCAAAACCCGTTGTCCCGACAGGCCGCTCAGCCAAGCGGGTTTCACCGAAAACGCGCCGCGGACGTTTCTCGCCCGCTGCTTGGCGTTCAGCCCGGCTTGCGAGGCGGTGCGCTTTTTTCGCGATAACAAATCGGGGGCGAACGGGACGTCGGACCGGCTGGCAAGCGTTCTCGCCAGTTCTGCTGACTGATTGAAGCGCCGTGTGAGAAACCGGGTCCAGTGCAGGGGCACCGGGGCAATCACGTCGGCATCGGCAATCAGGTCTTCTCCCGCCCGCTCCAGCCACGATGCCATGGCAGGCACCATGTCGGTGCGATCACCATGTTTGTAGGCCAGAATGAAGCGTCTGGAATGATCACCATAAACAATCGCCGAACGCGCTCGTTCATAAATCGGCGGATTGCGCAGACAGGGCCCGCAATGTGACTCCCGACCGGGATCAAGGTCAAAGGGTCTGCCGCAGCATTGGCATTTGGGGTCATCGATAAAATCAACTTTATCCCAGCAGGGTCCGCACAGCGCATGGGCTCGGGAAACCAGCCTACCGCAGGCGACACAGGCTGGCGGCAGCAGAATATCCAAGACACGTTCGGCTAAGTGCCTAAAAGGAGGATTTGTGAATTCCATCGGGTGTGTCATATATCGAGCATGACCGAACAGATGATTGTCTTCAACCGCCAAAGCGTGCGCCAGCACCGCAACCGGGCCGCCACAAACCTGCGCGATCATGATTTTCTGTTTCGTGAAACGGCGGCCCGCCTGGTTGACCGCCTGAATGACGTCACCCGGACATTCCGTGTGGCGCTCGATCTGGGTTGTCATGGTGGCGAGGTCGCAGCGGCGCTGGACGACATCGGCGGGCCTGAAACGCTGGTTCAGTGTGACCTGTCGGCGAAGATGGCTTATCTGGCCCGGCGCGAAAGGTCATCGGTCGCCGTTTGCGCCGACGAGGAACTGCTGCCCTTTGGCGAGCAGACCTTTGATCTGGTACTGTCCAATCTAAGTCTTCACTGGGTTAATGATCTGCCAGGCGCCCTGGCGCAGGCGCGTCGGTCACTCAAACCCGACGGACTGTTTCTTGGCGCACTGCTTGGCGGCGACACACTCCACGAACTCCGCCATGCCTTGAACACGGCGGAAATCGAGGTTGAGGGCGGGTTAAGCCCCCGCCTGTCACCGTTTGCCGATGTCCGCGACGTGGGCAACCTGTTGTCGCGGGCCGGATTTTCGCTGCCGGTGGCCGACAGGGAAACCATTACAGTGTCGTATCCGGACGCCCTAAAGCTGATGTCGGATTTGCGTGGCATGGGAGAAACCAATGCAAATGTGTTGAGACGCGGCGAATTTTCACGCCGCACGACCCTGTTGCGCGCCGCCGAGATTTACCATCAGGCGTTCGGTGACGAAAACGGCCGTATTCCGGCGACGTTTGAAATTCTGTTCCTGACCGCCTGGGCGCCACATGACAGCCAGCCCAAACCTTTACGGCCAGGAAGCGCCCAGGGCCGCCTTGCGGAAGCCCTGGGGGTGCCAGAACCTTGATCGCATCGTTGCCCATGTACGACTGGCCGGAGGTGCGTAGCGCCACCGATGCCTGGTGGAACGGATTGGCGGAGGCTTTTCGCCGACAGGGGATTACAGATGTCCCAGTCCGGCTTCACCGCGGCGAAGCCGATAGCGACTGCTGGAAAGACCCGAATCTCCTGCTCAGTCAGACCTGTGGGTACCCCTATACCCATGGCGGTTCTGATCACCTGCGGCTGGTGGCGACGCCGTGTTATGGAATTCAGGGGTGCGACGGCCCCCATTACCGGAGCTTCGTCCTGTGCCATAAAGATGCGACACAAACGGATTTGGCCGGGTTTCGCCACGCCCGGGCCGTGGTGAACGACCACATGTCCCAGTCCGGTTACTCGGCGCTTCGCGCCATGATCGCGCCGCTTAGCGATGGGCAACGATTTTTCAGTTCGGTGGCGCAAAGCGGTGGCCACCGGTTCTCCATGGAGATGGTTGGCCGGGGCAAAGCCGACCTCTGCGCCATTGATTCCGTTTGTTATGCGCTTGCCGGACGCTACGTCCCCGAACTGCTGGCCCCCCTGCGAATCCTTGCCTCCTCGCCATGGGCTCCCGGACTGCCGTTTGTGACGGCGAAACAATCTTCGGATGACCTGATCGCCCGGTTACGCAGCGGTGTAATGCAGGCGATGAATGACCCCGCACTCACGGATATCAGAAACGCCCTGTTCCTGTCCCATGCCGAAGTTCTGACAGATTCCGACTATCAACGGATACTCGATATTGAACAGTCTGGCGTTATTCTGGGTTACCCCAAGATCACTTAACCTTGGTCAATTAATCGTGTTAAGCTGCCCGGCACATTGTCCCCGAACCACGGGAACAGGAACTAAGCGCTGTGTGCCAGACCAAGATGAGAGATTGACGCCATAACAACGCGGCACTTTAGGGAATGTATTTGATGCGGTTGAAGCTGCTCATAATCGTGTTTGTTTCACTCTGCACCTGGACCGGAGCCGGAAGCCCCGCCATGGCGGCGGGCGAAATAATTCGCATCGCCGGGGCACAAGCCCATACGACCCACGCCCTTGCCGCGGAAGTGGTGAAAGAGGCCTACCGAAGGATCGGATTCGACGCCAGAATTTCCTACCTCCCTAATCGCCGCGCGCTGATCGCCGCCGCCGGTGGTCAGTTCGATGGTGAGCTCGGGCGGATCGCCGGGGCAGAAAAAAATTACCCGACCCTTGTTCGCGTGCCCGTCCCCGTGGTGTGGATTGACGGCGTTGCCGCGACAGTGGACAAAACCGCAGACATTAAGGCGTGGAAGGACCTGGACGGCCTGCCTGTCGCGATCATTCGTGGCGAACTCTACGCCGAAGAGGGCACTTCCGCCCTGTCTGTTCCGCCGCTTCATGTCAACGACTACAGCCAGCTTCTGGCCATGCTATTAAGGGGACGGGCCAAAGTCGTTATCGGCATCCGCGCCGATCTTAATCTGGAAATCTCACGAAATATCCTGGGTCAACATATAAAAGTTGGAAAGACCCCCCTGTTTTCCGCCCCCCTTTATCATTTCGTCCATGAAAGCCGACGGGCGCTGGTGCCGCGCCTTGAAGCCGTATTGCGCAAAATGGCGGATGAAGGTGACATCGAAAAGCTTCATAAACGGGCGCTTGAGCGGTTGATGTTGAAATAAAGGGCGGGAACGGGAACAATCCGCCCTCAAATTTTCCGTTAGCGTGCGTTGGCCTGTTCAAACAGAGCCCGCGCGTTATCAACATTATAAGGCTGTTCGGTCAGCCGTTCCGCGTCCCATTCGCTGCGGCCATCGGCAAAGAAGTCGCCGCCATAGACATGCAGCCCGCCGGTAAAACGCGGGATGGGGTTGGTGACGGAATGAATAACATCGCGGCCAAGCGCTTCAGCTTCCCCAACACACAAGGCCCGGGCCCCGGCGGCTTCGATCCGCCCCTTCGGGTCATCCTTGACCCGTCGCCAGAAAATATTGTCTTCCCGCCCAGAATACAGGCCGATCACCGCCCACATGTTATGATTATGGGGCATCAGCGTCATCATCGGCGCCCACACCAGATTGAGGATGGTCAGGCTGTCGGATTGATAAACCACGTTCAATCCCCCCTTGTCGGGCTCGCCCAAGCCGCGCAAGACCTGATCAGGTTCGGAGACGGCGCGCGCCACAACTTCGCGAACGGCTTTGTGGCTGGCGTCTTCGGTCAGGGCGTCCTGACAGTCGGCGATGAATTGGTCTTTATCGAACATGAACGTCTTCCTCTTACGGCTGGTGCAGATACGATTACCGCCTGCGCGCCAACTCGGCAAGGACAACGATAATTCCGGCCCCTAATTCCGGCCCCTGAGTTTTCTTGATTTGCCAGCGTCGGCATCTGTCGCTATTTTGCCCCCATGAAATTTCCTGATCCCCTTATCAAAGCCACCCTGGTCAAACGCTACAAGCGGTTCATGGCCGATGTTGAATTGCCGTCCGGTGACGTGGTTACCGCGCACTGCGCAAATTCCGGGTCCATGCTGAGTGTGCGCGAACCGGGGTCAGAGGTCTGGATCAGTCCGGCCCGCAACCCGGACCGCAAGCTCAAGTTCACCTGGGAACTGATCCGCGTCGGCGACGCCATGGTCGGCATCAATACATCACACCCCAACGCCCTGGTTTATGAGGCCATTGAAAACGGAACGATGACCGAGTTGCAGGGCTATTCGTCCATGCGCCGGGAAGTCAAATACGGCAAGAATTCCCGTATCGATGTCCTGCTGGAAAACGAGGAAGGGGCCAAATGTTACGTCGAGGTCAAGAACGTCACTCTGAAACGCGAATTGGGGGCCGCCAAACCGGCGGAATTTCCGGATGGCGTAACGGCGCGCGGAGCCAAACATCTGGCTGAACTTTCCGACATGGTCGCCGAGGGACACCGGGCCGTGATGGTCTATCTGGTGCAGCGCGATGATTGTGGTTCCTTCAACCTGGCCCGCGACATCGATCCCGAATATGGCGAGGCCTACGACAAAGCTGTCAAGGCAGGGGTTGAAATTCTCGGGTACACTTGCCAGATAACGCCGGAGGAAATTGTTGTTACCCGGCGGGTTGAGGCGCTGGGATAATCCTTACCAACCAGAACATTGGTACTTCCGGTTTAACTTTGGCATAATGAGCTCATGCAAGAACAAGCAGTCCGCACCGTCGCCCAGGATGGGCGTTATATAAAACTCCACACGCCCGAAGATTTCGAGGGCATGCGCAAGGCTGGCCGGCTGGCCGCCGAATGCCTTGATTTCATCGCCCCCCACGTCCAGCCGGGCGTCACCACGGAGCGACTGAACAAACTCTGTCACGATTTCAATGACGAACGCGGTGCGGTTAATGCACCGCTGAATTATCGCGGATTTCCGAAATCCATCTGCACGTCGATCAACCATGTGGTCTGTCATGGCATCCCCGGCGACAAGAAACTGGTCGACGGCGATATCGTCAACATCGACGTGACAGTCATTCTCGATGGCTGGTTCGGTGATTCCAGCCGCATGTTCCCGGTTGGCAAGATCAGTCGCAAGGCCGAACGGCTGATCGAAGTGACGTTCGAGTCCATGTGGCGCGGCATCCGCGAAGTCAAACCGGGGGCGACCCTGGGTGACATCGGCCACGCCATTCAATCCTATGCGGAAAAGGAACGCTTCTCCGTCGTCCGCGATTTCTGCGGGCATGGCTTGGGGCGGGTTTTTCACGACGCCCCCAACGTCATGCATTTTGGCAACAAAGGCGAAGGCGAAGTTTTGCACGAAGGCATGTTTTTCACCATTGAGCCGATGATCAATGTCGGGCGCTTCGATGTGAAAATTCTGGCCGATGGCTGGACGGCAGTGACCAAGGATAAATCCTTGTCCGCCCAGTTCGAACATTCCCTGGCCGTGACGGCTGACGGGTTTGAGGTCTTTACCCAATCCCCAAAGGGCCTTGATAAACCTCCCTATAACGTTTGAGCGAAGCGATGGGCGGCAAAAGTGACACGAACCTTTTGCTTGAAACGGGCCTCAACCTGAGCGGGATTACCCTTGCCGATGGCGCGCCCGGTTATCAGGTTTCCGGTGACACTCACCCGTACCGCCAGGCCTTTCGCAGCGCTGGCGGGTCCTGGGACAAAATGAAACGGGTCTGGGTGTTTGAAGGCGATGACCCCAGCGCCCGCATCGCCGAACATCTTCAAACCTTGCCGACGGAGCTTTCTGATCAGGCTCAGGACAGACCCCATTACTGGGGACATCGCGAGCGCCTGCGCACCCGGTTCATGGCTGGCGACAGCAACGGATTGCCCGATTACGAACTGTTGGAGCTCATCCTGTTCCAATGCATTGCACGCATTGACGTAAAACCCCTGGCCAAGGAGCTGCTGACCACGTTCGGCAGTCTCGGTGGCGTGCTGGCGGCGACCCCGGAGCGGTTGGCCGCGGTTGATAAACTGTCCTACGCGGGTCTCGTGCATCTGAAAGCGCTGCACGAGACAACGTCACGGGTGACTCGAGAAGAGATAACAAAAGGCCCGGTGCTGTCGTCTTGGGACAAATTGATCAGTTATCTCAAAACCAGTCTGGCCCACGCAAAAACCGAACGTTTTCAGGTGCTTTACCTGAATGCCAAGAACGAACTGATTGCCGATGAAGTCCTGCAGACCGGCACCGTCAACCACACACCCGTCTATCCCCGCGAAGTCATCAAACGCGCCCTGGAGTTGGGGGCGACGGCGATCATCATGGTCCATAATCACCCGAGCGGCGACCCGACGCCGTCATCGGCCGATATCGTAATGACAAAAGAACTGGCGGATGCCGGAGAAAAACTCGACATCACGGTGCATGATCACATCATCATCTCGAAACACGGCCATACCTCGTTTCGGGATTTGGGACTGATCTGAATTCCTGAATTCCCGCTTTCCCCGATGCCCCGTTTCGACTAATCGTCTTTCATAGCATTTAGAATTGGATACTGAAGCATGTGGGCGGCGATCCGTTCCTCCTGGCCGCTGTTTTTAGGCATGATCTTTCTCATGGTCAGCAACGGGCTGCTGGTCACGCTGTTGACCCTGCGCGCCGACGGTCTGGAATTCAGTGAGTCGGCCATCGGGCTGATGCAGTCCGCCTATCCGGTGGGGTCGCTGCTGGGGTGCTTGATCGCACCCGGTTTCATTATGAAGGTTGGGCACATTCGGATTTTTGCCGCCCTCGCCTCGGTCGCAAGTACCGCAGCGCTAGTCCATCTCGTCACCTATGATCCCTGGAGCTGGGGTGCCATGCGCCTGCTTTCAGGATTTTGTTTTTCGGGTCTCTATATCGTCGCCGAAAGCTGGCTGAACGGCCGGGCAGACAATGAAAGCCGGGCCAGCCTGCTGTCGGTTTACTTCATCATTCAGACCGGTGGTGTAATGATCGGGCAACTGCTGCTCAATATCTCCAGCCCGGAAGGTATTCTGCTGTTCATTGTGGCCTCGATCCTGATTTCATTTTCCCTTGTCCCCATGCTGGTTTCGAGCAGTGCGACGCCGCCATATGAATTGCCGGAAAGAATTTCCCTGGGCCAGCTTTTTCGTCTTTCCCCCATGGGATTGACCGGAAGTTTCCTCAATGGCATTTCCCAAACGGTTCTCTATGTGGCTCTCGCCCTCTATGGAACCGCCATTGGACTGTCCACCGGGTCCATCGGTGGACTGATCGGGTTCATGACCTTGGGCGGCATGCTGTTTCAGTTTCCCCTCGCAAAACTTTCAGACCATATCGACCGGCGTCTGGTCATTGTCGGTGCGCCGGGCATCGCCATTCCCGTCTGCTTCTTTCTCGCCATGCTGGAAAATCCCGCCGATAACAGTGTGCTGCTCTACTCATTGATAGTTTTGCTTGGCGGACTTACACTGCCGCTCTATTCCATCTGCATGGCCCACATGAACGACCACCTGAACCCCGCCCAGATGGTCGCCGCCAGCGGTACCCTGGTTCTGATTCTGGCTACGGGCATGATTTTCGGCCCGACACTGGGGGCTTTTTCCATCGCCCACTACGGTCCTGGGGGAATTTTCTATCTGCTCGCCACGATATCGGGGATCACCGTCATGACGGCCCTTTTCCGCCTCTGGAGTGGTCAGTCCCGCGCCGAAACCCAGATCACGGCTGTCCCGATGGCCGCCAGCCTGACCCCGGAAGCCACAAGCCTCTATCGGGAGGCTTCAGCACCTGATGGCGGCAGGGACACGAAATAAAATTTTGATTTCCTGTTCGTCAGGAAAAACCAGGGCCAGATCGCAACCGCAACGACCGATGCAGTGGCGTCGATCATCTCGAACACAGACAGCATCAACACCGTCAGCGAAAATACCGCCGCCGTCTCCGTTTCGACCCACCAACAGAACGAAGCAACCCGTGAAATCGCCCAAAACGTCAAACAGGCCGCGGCCAGCACCCAGAACATTACCTCGAATATCGTCGGGGTGACCCGGGTTGCGGTGGAAACCGGAGATGTTGCCGGGCAGATACTGAGCGCTGTCGGCGACCTCTCTCATCAGTCGGAAACGCTTAACACCGAGGTCGAAAAGTTTCTGTCCCAGGTTCGCCACTGAACGTTTGCCGGGCTTGCCCCCCATGATCACCGGTGCCGGGGCCGTACTCAACGGTTCGTGATCACCGACAGCCTTGCGGATGGACCTGACTCGCTTCAAGTTAGGCGCCGCAAGGAGTTCGGGTATAATTGCTGATGAACAGATTGTTTCCGCCCGCACGACGGATGGCCGCTGTTTTGGTGGCCCTGTTGTTCTTCGTACCCGCCGCCGGTGCCGCGAATCGGCTTCAGGACGCCGCCAGCCCCTACCTTCGCCTGCATTCCGATGATCTGGTGGACTGGCGCACCTGGGGAGACGCCGCCAAGGCCGAAGCCGCGGAACTTAACCGGCCGATACTGCTCTCGATCGGTTATCTGTCCTGCCATTGGTGCCACGTCATGCGCCGCGAAAGTTTCGGAAATCCGACGATCGCAAAAATTATCAACCAGAACTTTGTCCCCGTCCTGATCGACCGCGAACAGCGCCCGGATGTTGACGACGCCTACCAGCGGGCCGCCGTGATTATGGGTTTGCCCACCGGCTGGCCGCTGACCATGTTTCTGACAGCCGATGGCAAACCGTTCTGGGGCGGCACCTATTTCCCGCCCGAACGCATGGCCGGATTGCCATCGTTCCCGGAACTGCTGACGGCAATGGCCGATGTTTATGACAAGGACCGCAGCGCCATCGACCGGTCAGGCGATCAGGTCATCCGCGCCATCACAGCCGCGACACGGATTGCGCCGGGCGCCCTGACGATTGCTAATCTGGACGCCGGAGCGGCGCTGTTCATGGAACAGGCTGACGCCTTTGAAGGCGGGTTTGGCACCGCGCCTAAATTTCCCTATCTGACAGCGCTTGAATTCCTGTGGCGTCATCACCTGCGCACCGGTGATGACGAGACCGGGGATCACGTCACCTTCAGTCTTCGGAAAATGGTTTCGGGTGGATTTTACGATCATCTCGGCGGCGGCTTTTTCCGTTACGCCACCGACAACGCCTGGCGGGTTCCCCACTATGAAAAGATGCTCGACAGCAACGCCCAGCTATTGACGCTGATGGTCGATGTTTGGCGCGAAACCGGTGACCCATTGCTCAAGCACCGAATTTCGGAAACGGCTGAATTCCTGCTTCGTGACATGCGTATGGAAAATGGCGCCTTTGCCTCCAGCCTTGATGCCGATAACGAAAACGCGCGGGGAGAAGAAGAGGAGGGGGCATATTACACTTGGCGGCTAGAAGAAATTCGCACCGCCCTGGGTGACCGGAGCAAACATTTTTTGACTGTTTTCGGCCTGCAGCCGCCGGAAAACCAGTCCGGCCAGGACTGGGGCACCCTTTACCGCCTGGACGGGCGGGAAGATTCCGATGTGGGTGAGGCGGTTGACCTTCTGCGCCGCGCCAGGGACTTGCGGCCCGCTCCCAGGCGGGATGACAAGATCATTGGTGAATGGAACGCCCTGGCTGTACGCGCCCTGGCCGAAGCCGGGTTCGCGCTGGATAAACCCGGCTGGATCAAGGCCGCCGGAACCGCGTTCGATGCGGCCCGAAGATTGCTGCAAATCCAAACCGGTGAACCGGCCCATTCCTTTGCCGCGAGACAGGTCTCTGGACCGGCCCAATTGAGCGGGCTGGCGCAAATGGCCGACGCCGCGATGACCCTGTTCGAAACAGGAGCGGGAAGGCGTTATCTCGATTATGCTGACGCCTATCTGAGCGCCGTGCTGCGCGATTTCGAAGACATTAAAGACGGCGGATTTTTCGATACCCATACCGACCAGAACACCATCGTCGTGCGCACCAAGACGGCCATAGATTCCCCCAACCCGTCCGGCAATGCGGCAATCGTTAACGCCTTGGCGAGATTTTACCATATCCACGGCGGCACCCGATGGCGGCGCGCCATCGAGCGGACGTTAACTGCGTTTGGTGGGATCGGAACCCGGCCCGAGCTTGAATTTTCCGGTTTTCTGAATGCGGCGGAAACCTATTTGCGCGGCCTTCAGATTGTCGTTATTGGCGAGGGGTCGGACCCGGACGTGGCCGCCATGGTCGGCGAAGTCGGCAAGGCGTCGATTCCCGGTCGGACGCTCATGGTGCTGGCCTCAACCGAAACACTTGCCGACACCCATCCGGCCGCTGGCAAAGAAAAGATTGACGGTCGAGCGACGGCCTATGTTTGCAAGGGGACCTTCTGTTCACTGCCGGTCAATGACCTGGCGGCATTGAGAGAAAACATTAAATCGCTTCGCCGCGATTGAATACACACGCCTGTTCGCAAGGCGGGAATAATCACCATCTCATTTTCGGGAGCAGTCAGAGTATATGCAGGCTTGCGGGTGCCCCACAGCAGCCGCGCGTTTCATCCATTTTTTACCCTCAATCCGGTTTATGGGAACTCCCATTCCATCCACAACCACATCGTCATGTCGACACACGGTCATACCTCGTTTCGCGATTTGGGATTGATTTGAGGCTCCCAAGTTAGAGGTAGAAAATAGAATGCCTACAGTTTGATCTCCATATTTTGATGAGGGATGCCTGCATCCAGATATTCTTCTCCAACAGGCGAGAAGCCTAGATTTTCATAAAACTGAAGCGCCTGTATCTGAGCACCTAGCTGTGCTGTTGAAACGTTTTTATCTCTAACAAGTTCAGACAATATGAATTTCATAAGTTGAGCACCAACACCTTTCCCTCGCAAATGCTTCAAAACACAAACGCGTTGAATTTTTGCGGTGCATCCCTGGTATTTAATGCGTGCCGTAGCTACAGAAACAGACCCGCTTGTCGCCAGAACATGAGCGCAATCTGAATCTAGTCCATCCACTTCCAACTTTTGACTTACATTTTGTTCCTCAATAAACACAATCCGCCTGAGAGCTTTGCATTTTTCTATTTCCTCTTCTGTCTCAGCGAATTGAATTTTCACGGCATCTGCATCCTGGATGAACTCCTGACCCTCTTCTTTCTCAACAACTCCGAGATACGGTAACGAGCGGTAATCTTCGGCGAAGTCGATGCCATATCCGACGACAAATTCATCAGGGATGGTGAAGCCGACAAAATCGACCTCGATATCAGCTTCGCGCCGGGACGGTTTGTCGAGCAGGGTGCAGGTCATGATCTTTTCCCGGCCGCTAGCGTGAAGAAGTTTGACGGCATAATTCAGCGAATTTCCGGTATCGACGATATCGTCAACCAGCAGAACCGTGCGGTCATCATCGACCTCGGGGTAATCGCCGATCAGGACGACATCGCCCGACGCCTTTTGTTTATTGCCATAACTGCTGAGGCGCAGGAATTCCACATGACAAGGCAGGCCTTTGCTATCGAGTGCGCGGACAAGATCGGCAAGGAAGACAAAACTGCCTTTCAGCACACCAATGACGGTCAGGTTGCCGGATACTTTGGCAACAATTTCATCGGCCAACGCGTCAATCCGCCCGGCAATCTCATCCGCGCTGTAAATCTCTTTTACCGTCGTCATTGCGCCTTACTCTCTTTCAGCCCTAAACGCACCCAGAAACCCCTGCAGGTTATCCCCCAGCGCGTCTGTCAGATAGCCCCCTTCGTGGACCAGCAGGACCGGCAGGTCAACCGCGCCAATCAGCCGGCCCGACCGGTGATATGATCGGGGTAATTCGCTTCGCTATGCTGACCATCGCTATAGAAAAAATTCACGCCCCCTCCTTCGTCATGGTCTAAAGTACATCGCCGCCAAGTCCCGGGAACACCTTGGAGACTTTACCCAGCAGATAGTCGCCATAAGTTCCCTCAAACGCCTGCAGGTCGGCATGGTCCCAGCGCGACTCACTGCCGGGCCTGGTGTTGACCCCCGGATCGAACGGGAGCGGAAGTGGACGCATGTCGGCGGCGAAATCCGGGTCGAAAAACAGAGGGAAGGACAAGCGGTCCCGCCCGCCGGTGTTTCTGACCCGGTGTGGTGTCGAGCGGAACCAGCCACCTGACAGGCGGTCCAGCATATCTCCGATATTACAGACCAGCGCACCGTCAAGCGGCGGCGCATCAATCCAGCCAAACGGGGTTTTCACCTGCAAGCCGCCATTGGCATCCTGCGCCAGCAGGGTGAGCAGCCCATAATCCGTATGCTCGCCAACGCCCCAGCTGTTCTCTTCCGTCAGGGCGTGGTGGGCGGGATAATGGAAAATACGAAACAGGACCGTCAGGTCCGCCGTATAGGTCTTATGGAAATAATCCGCCTCCAGCCCCAAGGCCATGGCCACACCTTCAATCAGATGATGGGCGGCGTTAACGGTCGCAGCCATATAATCCTCAACGGCGGCGCGCAAATCGGGGACCTGATAGGGCCAGAGATTGGCTCCATGCAACGGCCACCCGGCAGCGACCCGTGGGTGTTCCGCTGCAAGCTCTGAGCCGAAATAAAGCCCTTCCTTGATGTCCGCCTGCCCCGACGTCAGTTCGCCACCGACCGGGAAAAATCCACGCCAGGCCGCCCCGCCTTGATCCATGGAGATTTGCATTTTCTGCGCTTCGGGAAGGGTAAAAAACTGCCTGCTGACCCGCTCCAGTTGGCTGAGGGCGGCATCCGGCACGCCGTGCCCGGTCAGGTAGAAAAATCCAAACCTGCGACAGGCGTCCTTAATCTGCCCGGCAACCTTTTCGCGGGCGTCGTCATCATCACGCGCAAACAAAGGGGCCATATTTATGACCGGCAGTTTGCCCTCATCAATCGTCTGTTGCCCACTCATTCCAAATTTCGTTCCAGTTAATGGATCTTGGGCGGCGCGAAAACCTGACGAGGAACATCCACACCGCGCAATGTGTGATGGCCCAGATCTCGCCAGTCAACATCCAGCGCCTGTGAAAATTCGAAAGAGGCTACGATTGACACATCCATATCCTTCGTCAGGCCTTCGAGGCGGCAAACTTCGTTGGCAGCGGGTCCGATCACCGAAAACTCCACGCGTTGCGGAATACCAATATTGCCAAACAAGACCTCTCCCAAATGGAGGGCCAGTCCAAATCCGATTTCAGGTTCCCCCAATTCCAAGCGTTCGGCATTTAAATGCGTAATTCTCACTTCCGCAGCAAGCGCCGCATCGTAAGCCGCACGGCAGGCCTGAATTTCCGTAAAACGGCTATCGTTGATCGGGAAAATCGCCAGTACGGCATCACCGATAAATCTGAGAACATCGCCACCATGCTCAAGCACCACTCCCGCTGTACATTCAAAATAGGCGTTCAACAACGAAAGGAATTCTTCGCCCGGCAGCGTGTCTGCGAGAGTGGTTGAGCCGCGCAAATCCGAATAAAGCATGACGCAGGGAATGACATCTCCGGCTCCCAGCCGAATTTGACCGTCCAACACCCGTTCTGCTGCATCGCCCCCAAGGTACGCCGCCAGGATGTTCGTCGCCATTTTTTCACGTTTTGTTATTTTGGCGGCCAAACCCATTCTCGGCTGCAATCGCCTAAGGACCGACAGGTGAGCCTCACTGAACCCGTCAGGATGATCACTCGACCAACTCATAAACATACCATCTACGTCGCCCAGTGTTTCCTCAACCGGCCGGAAAACCGTGATCAACGCAAAGTAGTCGACGATCCCTTCGTCATGTAATTCCAACAACAACGGAAAATCGCGCCAGCTTCCATCACCCGTCAACCTGTAGCGAACCTCAACTTCCCCTCTGTCTATCATCGCCTTCACCGGACTTCTCGACCAGGGTTCGGGTTTTACATCGTAATGGGGGAAATCTTCGTGTTCTCGCTTGCTTCCACTGATCCAGCGGAAAGCTTCGGCCTGGATTGTCGGGTGCAGTGTTTCCATCGCCACATGGACACGCTTAAGAGGGATGCCAATCGCCTTCAGGCGATCACAGAGACCGTCCAGGATGTCTGAAAGATCAGCACTCTCAAGTGCCCCCGTAACCAGCCAGTCGCTGATCGATTGAATGTTCCGTTCCCAGGACGCCCCGTCTGAGTCTGCATTCATGGAAGGCAGCCTTTGTTTTTTAATGATCCCAACATGTTCAATATTGATATTATCCTGTCTTGAGCGTCTCTTGTCCAATGAACCTGGACACTTAAAAGCGGTGACCCCGTCGCACTGTTAGAACACTCAAGTAAGGTTTACTTCGCGGCTTTTGGCGCATATACCATTCTTCTTTTTCCGCACTGTAAAATAAAGAGAATTCCCATGATCCCTCGCTATTCTCGCCCTGAAATGACCGCCATCTGGGAGGCCGCAAACAAGTTCCACATCTGGTACGAGATCGAGGCCCATGCCTGCGATGCCCAGGCTGACCTCGGCGTTATCCCGAAAGAAGCGGCCGAGGCCGTCTGGGAAAACGGTGACAAACCCTATACGGACGAACGCATTGCCCGTATCGACGAGATCGAACGTGAAACTAAACACGATGTCATCGCCTTTTTGACCGAACTGGCGGAGCACGTCGGCGACTATTCACGCTTTGTCCATCAGGGCATGACTTCATCGGATGTTCTGGATACCTGCCTCAGCGTGCAGATGAAACAGGCCGCCGAAATTCTGTTGACCGATATGGACCGCCTGCTGGCCGCGCTGAAAACCCGCGCCTTTGAATTCAAAACCACGCCCTGCATGGGCCGCAGCCATGCCATCCACGCCGAACCCACCACCTTCGGCATCAAGCTGGCCCGGTTTTACGCTGAATTCGCGCGCGGTAAAAAACGCCTGGAAGCGGCCCACGACGAAATCGCCACCTGCGCCATTTCAGGCGCCGTCGGCACCTTTGCCAATATCGACCCCGCCGTTGAGGAACATGTCGCCGAAAAGATGGGATTGACCCCGGAACCGGTATCCTCACAAGTCATCCCGCGCGACCGCCACGCCCACTTTTTCGCAACCCTCGGCATCATCGCCAGTTCGGTCGAAAATCTGGCCGTCGAAATCCGCCATATGCAGCGCACGGAACTTCGCGAAGCCCAGGAATATTTTGCGCCGGGACAAAAAGGTTCGTCCGCCATGCCGCACAAACGCAACCCTATCTTGACGGAAAACCTGACCGGTCTGGCGCGCATCGTGCGCATGGCCGTGGTGCCCGCAATGGAAAACGTCGCGCTGTGGCATGAGCGAGATATTTCCCATTCCTCCGTTGAACGCATGATCGGTCCGGATGCGACGATCACCCTCAACTTCGCCCTCAATCGCCTGGCGGGTGTCATCGAAAAACTGGTGGTGTATCCCATCAACATGAAAGAACACATCGACAAGTTCGGTGGCATTCATGATGCACAGCGGGTTTTGCTTTACCTGACGCAGAACGACGTCAGCCGTGAAGACGCCTACAAGATCGTGCAGCGCGGGGCCATGCGGGTGTGGAAAAGTTTTGGTATTGACCCGGATAATCCCGACAACCCGCCGGAGCTGGACGCCGAAGACCAAATTGCGGCAGAGTACGATAATCGCCTTATGTACTTCCTCTCGATAGACGCGGAGATGATGACGCTTCTAAGCCCCGAAGACCTTGCCGGTCTATTTAATGTCGATTCACTCGGTTATCACATGGCTCGCGTCGACACCATATTTGAGCGGGTATTCGGCGAGGCCTGACCGCAAATGGCCGGACTCATCAATCCGCTGAAGATCCGACTCGGCAATGGGGGTTCTGTGATCGGCACAATGCTGACCATGCCAAGCCCCCATGTAATGCAGCTGTTGGCGGCGAGCGGTTTCGACTGGCTTTTGATTGATCGCGAACACGGCGCCATTGGCGCCGAAAGCATGCAATCGATGATCAATGTGACCAAAGGAACGCAAACGGTTCCGCTGGTTCGGGTGCCAGCGGAAGAACCCTGGATCGCCAGGACGGCGCTGGACGCCGGGGCGCTGGGCATCTTTTTCCCGCTGATCATGAATGCGGAGCAGGCCAGAGAGGCCGTCAGCGCGACAAAATATCCACCGGAAGGGGCACGCGGCTTCGGTCCGTTTTACGCGCCGTCGCGATGGGGGTTGTCCATGACCGATTATGCCGCCAGCGCCGATGAGGTCCTCCTGCGGGTATTGATGATCGAGCATGCGGAGGCGGTCCGCAACATTGATGAAATTCTTGCCGTCCCCGACATTGATGTGGCGTTCATCGCACCTTTCGATTTGTCGCAAAGTCTGGGAATAACTGGTGAATTCGGACACCCGGATTTCCTGGCCGCGGTTTCACGTGCGGAGCGGGCCATTGCGAATTCCGGCGCAATCCTGGGCGGGCTGGCGACAACCCCTGAACAGGGCCGTGGCATGCTCGACGCTGGCTACAGATTTCTGATGATGGGCTTCGATTCAAAGATCATTGAAGATGCGGCGCGGAATACGCTGGACGGCTTAAGGAGTTAGTCCGCAAGGATTAGTCAGTCCCGGCCTCTTCCTTGATCTGCACGGCGGCGACGGCGTCAAGTTCGGTAATTTTACTGCGAACCTGTTCATCTGTAATGTCAGCGCCGTGCTTTTTGATGTCGTCCATGACTTTGCGCATGACATCTTCGATTCCGGGCTCATCCATATCGGCCATGACCACTTCCTTGGCGTAGTCACCGGCGACAGAATCAAGCAATCCAAATTTGCGGGCCAGCCAAAGACCAAGAAGCTTGTTGCGGCGCGCTTCAATCTTGAACGCCGTTTCCGCATCAAGTTTGAATTTGGCTTCGTAACCCTTTTCGCGATCACTGAAGGCGTCGGACATTGATAGGCTCTCCTGGAATAGTTGCCCGGCGGGCGGTGAATCTTACGGATTATGTATAGACCTTTTCCCGGCTTCGCAACTGTTGGCGTAGACTATATTAAATCTGTTTTTCCATTAGATAATTACTGAGCTCGACCCCACCCCGCTTGAACCACCGGCGTCTGGTGAGCCGATATCCCTGCGCGGTAAAAAAGGGCCTAGCTGTCAGGCTTGCGTAGGTGGTAAAAAATGTCTGCTCGCCCGCCGGGGATGCAGCCTCCAATGCCGCCAGCAAGGCGCCGCCAACACCCCGACCGACATAATCATGACGGCAAAACAGCATGTGAATGTGCCCCTCATCTGCAAGCTCGCCAAATCCGACAATTTCAGTCGCATCTTCAGCCACCAGAGTCATATTTTCTGTCATCCTTTGACGCCAAACGTCGGCGTTCGGTATTTTCGGCGCCCAGGCATCAAGCTGCGCCGGAGTATAGTCCGCACGGTTAACACCATGCACCGTCTCGTAAAAAAGCTGGCACAGTGTTGCCGTGTCTGAACCCGTGTAGGGCCGGATGAAGGGAGTCATGAAGTCCTCCAGTTCAGTCATGATCCGGAGGATGATATCCGGGCGGGATTTTAGATAAAACACGACATCCGCCCAACCAGGACCCACCCCACGGGATTATTATACGCGATCACCCCATAGGGTTATTATATGGGATCACCCCATAGGGTTATTATATGGGATTGTGCCTGATAATCCCCATATGACTGAATTAAACCCCGTTTATGCTATAATCTGCCATTCCCGGCAGCCGCAACCCAATCAAGGACAGGACCAATGGGGCGTCATGTAGAAGTTCGATCCATTTACATATCCCCCGAAGACAGTCCTCTCGAGGTCCATCGGTCCGTTCTGAACGAGTGGAAAACCCGACGCGGGGATCGCCTGGCACCAGGCTGGCGTGAGTATTCTTTTTTGGATTTTCCGGTTCATGATATCCCCTGCATCAGCCTGACAGACATCTCCACTCCCCCGTTACGCTCGGTTTACAGATTCTGGGGAACCGGACTGACGGAGGTCTTTGGCGGCGATTACACGGGCAAAACACCGGCGGATGTTCCGCCCAGGTCCCTGGGCATCAGCGCCAATGGCGGGTGTGCCAGGCTGGCGAACGAGCTGATCCCGAATTATGAGGTTAAGGAATTTTTGCGCAACAACGGAATTGTCGGGCGCGTATTGATTTTACGGCTGCCTTTTTCCGATGACAACAAAACGGTGAACCACGGAATCAACATGTACAAATTTGAACTTCACGGCTCCCGAAATTCCTTGAAAAACTATTTTGAAGACGTGCTTTCCAAAATCGATGACCGCGATCCAAGGCTTGAAAATCCGCCGCTGACGCAATAGCGTTTTCGCACATTTGCTGGCGAATTTTGTTATCAGGGGCTAAGTTTTTACCATGTGTACTGTCGTGCTTTTCCGCCGGGAAGGACACCCCTGGCCTTTGCTGCTGGCGGCCAACAGGGATGAGCTTCGTTCGCGCCCGTGGTCTCCACCGGCGCGCCATTGGCCGGACCGCGACCATGTGGTCGGCGGTCGGGATGACCTGGCGGGGGGGACCTGGCTGGCGCTCAACGATGACCGGGTTGTTGCCGCTATTCTCAACCGTCATCATTCGCTTGGACCCGCCGACGGCAAACGCAGCCGCGGTGAACTGCCGCTTGAAGCCGTCGATCATGCCGAAGCCAAAGTCGCCGCGAAGGCCCTGTCGATGATCGATCCCGCAAGTTATCGCGGTTTTAACCTGATTATCGCCGATGCCGTCGATGCTTTCTGGCTGAAATCAACTGGCGAACCGGACAGTACCGTGGCCTGCCTCCCCATCCCCTGGGGACTGTCCATGATCACCGCCTATGACCTGAATGACACGGCGTCGCCCCGCATCAAACGAAACCTGCCCCGTTTCCAACGCGCTCCGGCACCGGACCCGCAAGCGCAGGACTGGTTCGCATGGCAGGGACTGATGGCGGATTCGGAACCTGATCCCGGCGAAGGGCCGGGCGGGGCGATGAACGTGTTTGCAAAAGACGACTTCGGCACCGGCAGTTCGTCTCTGATCGCCCTGCCGGACCCCGCCCGAAGCGGCGTTAAACCCAAATGGCTGTTCGCCGCCGGACGCCCGGACGAAGCGCCTTATGATCCTGTAAACATGTGAAAAAATGGGGCCTGGCGCACCCATACGAGTCTGATTGTTTTCGCCCCTCACACCTGCTATACGGGGCCCGTTCACAGACATGACGGGCATCGATCCTGATGCACCGGAATATGGATCAAAATCATGGCCAGACGCAGACAGATTTATGAGGGCCGGGCAAAGGTGCTTTTCGAAGGACCGGAACCCGGAACGCTGGTTCAGCATTTCAAGGATGATGCCTACGCTGTCGGCAGCTCCAAGCGCGGCGTCATTACCGGCAAGGGCGTATTGAATAACCGCATTTCCGAATACCTGATGCAGCGCCTGACCGATATTGGTGTGCCGACCCATTTCATGCGCCGCCTCAACATGCGCGAACAGCTGGTTCGCGAGGTCGAAATCATCCCGATCACGGTCTGTGTCCGGAATGCCGTTGCCGGAACGCTGGCGGAACGCTTTCATATGCCCGAAGGCACGGCCCTGCCCCGCTCCATTGTCGAGTACTATTACAAATCGGAAGACCTGGAAAACCCGCTGGTCACGGAAGAACACATCACGGCGTTTGGCTGGGCCCATCCGCAGGATATGGATGAAATTATCGCGCTCAGCCTCCGGATCAACGATTTCCTGACCGGGCTGTTCCTTGGCGTCGGCCTGAAACTGGTTGATTTTCGGCTGGAATACGGGCGCTTGTGGGAAAACGAACAGATGCGCATCGTCCTGGCCGATGAAATCAGCCCGGACAATTGCCGCCTGTGGGACATCGAAACCAACGAATGCATGGACAAGGACCGCTTCAACCGGGACATGGGCCGTGTCGAGGAGGCCTATCAGGAAGTGGCGCGCCGCCTCGGTATTCTACCGGAAGGCGGCCCGCGCGACATGAAGGGGCCGGAGGTCATGCAGTAAGCGACCTGACGGTCCCGCCAGTGGGGCCGTTTTTGCAATACTGTGTGCCGGGACTGTGTGCCGGGGCACATATAGAACCAAAAACACAAGGGACCAAAGTGAAAGCTAAAATTCACGTTACGCTCAAACAGGGCGTTCTCGACCCCCAGGGCAAAGCCGTCCAGCATGCCCTGGGATCGCTGGGGTTTACCGGCGTCGAAGACGTCCGCCAGGGGAAATTCATCGAACTGGAACTTTCCGAAACCGACGAAACAAAAGCCCGCGCCGACCTGGAAGAGATGTGCAAACTACTCCTCGCCAATACGGTCATTGAAAACTATTCCATCGAAATCGCATAAAACCTGAGGCCGATCCATGAAAGCCTGCGTTATTGTTTTTCCCGGCTCCAACTGTGATCGCGATCTACAGGTTGCGCTCAGGAATGCCATGGGGGCCGAACCTGAAATGGTCTGGCACGGCGACTCGACCTTTGATGATGTCGATCTGATCACGGTGCCGGGGGGATTTTCCTACGGCGACTATCTGCGCGCCGGAGCCATGGCGGCCAAATCGCCGGTCATGCGCGAAATCATCCGCCGCGCCGGAAAGGGCGTACCGGTTCTGGGTATCTGCAACGGTTTTCAGGTCCTCACTGAAAGCGGCCTGCTGCCCGGCGCCCTGATGCGGAACGCCAACCTCAAGTATGTGTGCAGGGATGTGCATCTGAAGGTCGAGGCGACCGATACGCCGTTTACCCAAGGGTATGGAAATGGCGGTGTACTGCGGATTCCGGTCGCCCATCACGATGGCAACTACTTCGCCGATGATGACTTGCTCGACGAACTGCAAGACAATGACCAGGTCGCCTTTCGTTACAGTGACGCCAACGGTGACCTGACGGACGACGCCAATCCCAACGGATCGCGGCGCAACATCGCCGGCATCCTTAGCCGGGATCGTAACGTACTCGGCATGATGCCGCACCCCGAACGTCTAGCCGACCCAGCATTGGGTGGAACGGACGGTAAAGCCATGTTCAGCGGACTGGTCGAGGCGCTGTCCTGACCCCACCCGCCAGAATATTTCGCCAACCACCACATAACCGAGCCCGTCCATGAGCGCCCAAAAAACTGAAATCACACCCGACGTCATCAAAAGCCACGGCCTGAGCGAGGACGAATACGAGAAGATTCTCGAGATCATGGGGCGCGAGCCAAACATGACGGAGTTGGGTATCTTCTCCGTCATGTGGTCGGAGCACTGCTCCTATAAATCATCGAAAAAATGGCTGAAGACCCTGCCAACGGAAGCGCCCTGGGTCATCTGCGGCCCCGGTGAAAACGCTGGCGTGGTCGATATCGGCGACGGACAGGCGGTCATCTTCAAGATGGAAAGCCACAACCATCCAAGCTACATCGAACCCTACCAAGGCGCGGCGACGGGTGTTGGCGGCATTCTGCGTGACGTCTTCACCATGGGTGCGCGCCCAGTCGCCAACCTGAATGCGCTGCGCTTCGGCAGCCCCGATCACCCCAAAACACGCCATCTGGTGTCCGGTGTGGTTGCCGGGATCGGCGGGTATGGCAATTGCGTCGGGGTCCCCACCGTCGGCGGTGAATGTGAATTTCACGAGAGTTATAACGGCAATATTCTGGTTAACGCCATGACCGTCGGTATCGCCGACACGGACCGGATTTTTTATTCCGCCGCCACCGGGGCCGGGAACCCGATTGTCTATGTCGGTTCCAAAACCGGACGTGATGGCATCCATGGCGCAACCATGGCATCGACCGAGTTTTCGGAAGATTCCGAAGAAAAACGCCCGACCGTACAGGTCGGCGACCCGTTTACGGAAAAACTGCTGATTGAAGCCTGTCTGGAACTGATGGCGACGGACTGCATTGTCGGCATTCAGGACATGGGGGCCGCCGGGCTGACGTCTTCGGGTTTTGAGATGGCGTCGAAGGGCGGGGTCGGGGTTGAGCTGAATCTGGACCTTGTTCCGCAACGCGAAGAAAACATGACGCCCTACGAAATGATGCTGTCGGAAAGCCAGGAACGCATGCTGATGGTCCTGAAACCGGGCACGGAAGATCAGGCCCGCGCCATCTTCGAAAAGTGGGAGCTGGATTTTGCCGTCGTCGGACAACTGACCGACAGCGGCCATATGGTCCTGACCCACAAGGGTGAAACCGTCGCCAATCTGCCGATTGACCCGCTGGCCCTGGCCTCACCCGAATACGACCGCCCCTGGGTCGCAACCGAAAAACCCGATATCATCGCCGCGGAAGAGATCACCGAACCCGATGACATCATCGCCGTTTTAAAACAGCTTCTGTCCTGCCCGAACATGGCCTCGAAACGCTGGATTTGGGAACAGTACGATCACATGGTCATGGGTGACACCATGGGGATCGGTCGACCCGGCGGCGATGCCGGACTGGTCCGCGTTCATGGCACCGACAAGGCGCTGGCCGTGACCAGCGACTGCACCCCAAGATATTGCCTCGCCGACCCCGTGGAAGGCGGCAAACAGGTGGTCACCGAAGCCTGGCGCAACCTGACAGCAACAGGGTCCACGCCGCTGGCGATCACCGATAACATGAACTTCGGCAACCCGGAAAAACCGAAAATCATGGGTCAGTTCGTCGGCTGCATCGAGGGCATGAAAGAAGCCTGTCTGGCGCTGGACTTTCCCGTCGTCTCGGGCAACGTATCGCTGTATAACGAAACCAACGGTCAGGCGATTTTACCAACCCCGACCATCGGCGCGGTCGGACTGCTGACACAGTCATCAAAGGCCGTTGGCGCGGGGTTTGTTGAAGATGGCGACAGCATCGTGGTGATCGGCGACGGGCGCGGGCATCTCGGCCAGTCCATATATCTGCGCGAGATCGAGGGCCGCGAGGACGGGACGCCTCCGCCTGTTGACCTCAACCTTGAACGGCGCCATGGCGACTTTGTCCGCCGCCAGATTTTAGAGGGCGCGGTCAACGCCTGCCATGATATTTCCGATGGCGGACTGCTGATCACGGTCGCCGAGATGGCGTTGTCCGGCAACAGAGGGTGCGAGATCAACAAACCGGACAACGGCCTTGCCGCTCATGCCTGGGCTTTCGGTGAAGACCAGGCCCGTTACGTGGTTACGACAAAGGACCCGGAACACCTGATTGCCGATGCAAAGGCGGCGGGCGTCCCGGCAACCCACATCGGCAACGTTTCGGGAAGCGATATCTCTCTGTCCTCTCATGGCCGACTCGGCATTCAGGATCTTCGCACCCTCCATGAAAGCTGGCTGCCGGACTATATGGCGGGCTGAGGTCCCGGCTTGTCCCGGCCGGTAAAAATCTATAGCGTTTAATAAACACGGCGGTATGGAGCAGCGGGTGGCAGAAGAAGCACTCAACACAAACTGGCCGAAACTGCCAAATGGCACTCTCGACTGGGAAAGCATATTCGAAGCCCCGGACACCGGCCTGATCAGCCTGATTGAAGCTGCGCGCAAGTCAAAGACCCTGATCGACTGCACCGCGATGATTATCCAGACCTTGTTCACCCGGGAGGGCGATGAAGACATACGCGCCAAATACACCCGCGAGCTGGCCATGGTTGCAACATCCAATCTTGACGATATCTCGGGTGTGGCGTCCCATACCACGTCCATATTGCGCAACATCAAGGATGAACGCATCAGGCGGGCATCGGAATGGACAAAACATAATCAGGAACGCGAAGCCGCCCGCAAACAGGAGATGCTTAACGAAGAGCGCAAGGAACGGCTTCGCCAGGGCATGGACGAAACCGAGGCGACCTTTGCTGACGTTTTCTGTGACGCCCTCGATCAGAAATTTCAGGCCATGTGGGCCGGTGTCGCCCAGCAGCCTCCGAAGGGCAAAAAGCTGCCGTTCCCGGTATCTTCCGATTTCGCCCGAATTTTTGAAACCGTGGTTCGCGACCCGTTTATGCCGTGGATCATCGCTAAATGCCGCTACATTATCAGTGACGCCAAACGTCAAAAACCCGATCGGTGCCGCGCCTACCTTGAAGAGCGAATCAATTCCGCCGCGACCCGCAAGGAGCTGTGGAACATCTGGACATCGATCTGGCAGCAGTTCATGACGGAAAGTGAATACCCCGAAAAACCAAAAGAGGGCAGAGGCGGCCTGCTGGGCTCCCTCACCCGCGCCGTAATGGACACCATCGCAGATGACGGTGAATATACCATTGAAGACTGGCATCATGACGTTGAGATTATTGATAAACAGAATGCCGAAGCGCGAGAGGTAAAGGCCAGGCTGCTGGCTCCCTCAGCTGTTTATCAGGCCCCGGAGGAAGAAGATCTAACGCGGCTTATGGAACTGTTTGCGATCGTCCCGGGCGATTTACGAAAACAAATTTCCGCCATCTGCCAGATTGCCGAGGATGCAGAATCGTCCGTTCGGGTTTTTGAGTCCTATGCAAAAGGTAAAGATCTGGAATTGGCGCTGATTGCAGCCAGTTTTCAAAACCCGGATATCTTCCTTGGCGACAAGCAGACACTTTCGCATTTGTTGCGCGGTCTAAAACCTCACGAACTGAGGCTTGATATGCCCTTTCTGATGCGCGAACTGGGGGAGTTATTTGAGCGCCCCTCCCCATCCTAGAAAGAACCCGGCCTCCGACCGGAAAACCCCTAGCTTTCCAAGGGTTGACCCGCCCGTCGGTTAGGGCCATATCCTATTCGAAAGGGGGCGTGACTCCCCGTTCCAGGTAAAAAGGAAACATAACCATGGCGATGGAAGCAGCAGATATCGAACAGCTCATCAAGGACAGTATCCCTGATGCGGTCGTTACGATTGAGGATTTGCGCGGTGACGGTGATCACTACGCGGCCTATGTTGTATCATCGTCCTTTACCGGGAAAAGCCGTGTCCAACAGCACCAGATGGTCTATCAGGCCCTGCAAGGCCGCATGGGCGGTGAATTACATGCCCTGGCGCTGCAAACCAGCACCCCCGATTGAAACCCGATCAGCACTGATCCAGCAACGACAATGAGGAATTCGACATGAGTGATAATTCGGCAACCAGCCGCATACAGTCTGAAATCAACGACAACGACGTGGTTCTGTTCATGAAGGGATCACCGATGTTCCCGCAATGCGGTTTTTCCGCCGCCGTGGCCCACGCCCTGACCACCATCCAGGTCAAATTCAAAGGCGTTGACGTTCTTGAGGACCAGGAAATCCGCGATGGAATCAAGGAATTTTCCAACTGGCCGACGATCCCGCAGTTGTACGTCAAAGGCGAATTTATCGGCGGCTGCGACATCGTTCGTGAAATGTTTGAATCCGGTGAGCTACAGCAGACGCTTACAGAAAAAGGGGTCGAACACGCCGCCTGATTATCTGGCGCATAAAGACCGTTTTAGGGGGCCGCATTTGCGGCCCCTTTGCCGTTTAAAGCCGGATTTGCGTTCAATCGAGAAATATTGAAGAAACCTGCCGTTTTTGCTAATATTGGACGGGTGTTAACTCTTGAACCTGCAGGTTAAAATCAGACGTGGCAGAGGTTTCCTTCAGCATCCTGGGATCGGCGGCACGCTTTCGAGACGCCAATATCGCGCAGCGCACACGCGATGAGGCCCGGCTGGCCGGTCAAACGGCACTCCAGAATCGGGTGGATGACGTTGCCCGGCGCAAACAGATCGCCGCCGCCGAAGTGCAGCGTACGGCCCAGTCCATCCGCGACCGGCGAAATGACAACGAAACCGACGTCTCGAGACGGCTAAAGCTGGATGGTCAACGTCAGGCGAACGACATCATCGCCAGCGACACCCGTCTGACCCGGACACGCAACGACCTTACCGCCGAACGCAATAATGCCCGTGAGGACCAGGCCGCCACGCTGGCGCTTATCGAGCGCGGACAGATCAACGCTCTGACGCAGAACGCCGTTGACACATTGCGCAATGATCAGGCCTCCCGGCCCAATTTTCAGTCCTTCCTTCGCGAACGCGACCAGCGCCAGACCCAGCGCCAGATAGAGCAACGGGACGCTCAAATTCAGCAACGTATCGACCTTAGAATCGCCACTGACAACCTCCGCGCGGCATCCCCCGGAAGCACCGTTCCCCGGGGCTCGATTGTCGATGTTTCGGGTTAGAACAGCGGATCACTCATAAAAAAACCCCGCCGAAGCGGGGTTTTAAAATATTGGTAATCCAACCTGTTATCGCGAGTAAAACTCGATAACCAGATTCGGTTCCATTTGGGCCGGGTACGGAACATCGGCCAGCTTTGGCGCGCGGATGTAGGTTCCTTCCAGCTTATTGTGGTTCACTTCCATGTAATCGGGAACATCGCGTTCCGTACTTTCCATGGCCAGCAGAACCATTGGCATCTGGCGGGATTTTTCACGAACGGAGATAACGTCACCGTCCTTGACCATATAGGAAGGAATATTGACGCGTTTGCCATTCACCCGGACGTGGCCGTGGTTGACGAACTGGCGCGCGGAAAAAACCGTTGGCACGAATTTCATGCGATACACGACCGCGTCGAGGCGGTGTTCAAGAATGCTGATCAGGTTTTCCGACGTATCGCCCTTGCGCTGGGTCGCTTCTGTGTAGTACCGGCGGAACTGTTTTTCCGTGATATTGCCATAATAACCTTTCAGCTTCTGCTTCGCCATCAACTGCAGGCCGTAATCAGAAGGCTTGCGGCGGCGCTGGCCGTGCTGCCCCGGAGGGTATTCGCGGGAATTAATCGGGCTTTTCGGGCGACCCCAGAGATTGACGCCGAGGCGGCGATCAATCTTGTATTTGGAATTGGTACGTTTACTCACTTCACATCCCTCATTTATCGGGTGTTATTTAGGCCCGGGTCAGCCTGATCCTGATGATCCAGAGACCTTCAGGGACGGGGCGGGATGAAACACTGCCATCAGCCCACTTTTCCGGGAACGAGGCGCGGAATATAGGAGGATTTGAGGGTTTGTCAAACTTTATAGCGTATTGGCGGAACCCCCGATATCACCCGGTTTCAAGTTCCGTATCCCAATAAAGAAAATCACGCCAGCTCTCGTGAAGATAATTGGGCGGAAAGGCCTGGCCATGGGCCTGCAGCAGCTTGTTCGACGGTACTGCGGGGTCACGCAGGGGATAAACGCCGATTTCACGCGGCAGCAGGTCGGCCTTTTTCAAATTACACGGCGCGCAGGCCGCAACCACGTTCTCCCATGTCGTGTTGCCGCCTTTTGAGCGCGGGATCACGTGGTCAAACGTCAGGTCTTCAGCCCGCGAGCTGCCGCCGCAATATTGGCAACTGAAGCTGTCGCGCAGAAACACATTGAAGCGGGTAAACGCCGGGCGGCGCGAGGTATGCACATATTCACGCAGCGATATGACACTCGGCAGGCGCATGGCCTGGCTGGGAGAGTGTATTTCGTGGTCATATTCCGACACCACGTTAACCCGGTCCAGAAACACCGCCTTGATCGTATCCTGCCACGACCACAGCGACAGCGGAAAATAACTGAGCGGCCGAAAATCGGCATTCAATACCAGAGCTGGAAATGTTCCTGACACAACGGACACCACAATTCCCCTTAACTTCGAGAGGAACACTACTACATATTGTGATTGATTGCCAAATCCCTGAGTATGAAGATTATATGTCCGTTAGATATCAGTTATCCGGCAGGGGAGCTTTAGATTCCGGCAGGGGGACATCGAAAACATGGGCGAGAAAATCCATGCCGATCATCAAGCCCCGATCATCAAGCCCATGACCAAGTCCCGACCGCATTTCGCTGGTCACCGTTACCCCGGCCATGGCCAGCGCCTTGACCGCATGATCCAGGGAATCCGGCGGCACCACGTCATCGGTATCGCCATGGATCAGCAGCACCGGCGGGCGGCTGACGACCTCACTCAGCAACAGTTCTTCACCGACAAGCGCGCCGGAATACCCGACCACTCCGGCCATCCGCCGCTCGCGGCGCAAGGCCACATGAAGCGCCATCATGGTTCCCTGTGAGAAACCGACGAGGGCAAGTTTACTGTCGTCCAGACCATACTGCGCCAGTTGCTGGTCAATGAAAGCGTTCAGAACCGGCGCCGCCTCCTGGGTTCCGGAAAGCCGGGTTTCCGGCGTCGCTTCGTTCAAGGAAAACCACTGATACCCCATTGGCGCCATGTCATAGGGTTGCGGCGCGTTAGGCGCGACAAACAGCGCATTTGGCAGCACCTTTGAAAAATAAGGCGCCATTCCGATCAGATCCTGTCCATCCGCACCAACGCCGTGGCACAGAATCACCAGCTGCTGCGGGCCCCCGCCCGAGGTCGGCGAATAGGTTGGGCCACTGATCTGCACTATGTCGCTCATCTGAAAACACCTGCGGTTATTGACGTTGCCCTTTCCTAACCCAAAAACCCCGCACTTGCCATTGCCAAAGCGGACCCGCTATTTAACCCTATGCCGACGATCACACGATTTGCCCCAAGCCCCACCGGCCTCCTTCATCTCGGGCACGCCTATTCAGCCCTGTTTTCGGTCGACAGGGCCGAACGGACAGGTGGCCGGTTTCTCCTGCGCATTGAAGATATCGACCGGGGCCGATGCCGCGACGCGTTCGAACAGTCAATTTTTGACGACCTTGGGTGGCTGGGTATTGGATGGCGGCATCCCGTTCGCCGTCAGTCCGAACATATGGAAGACTACCGAAAGGCGCTGGATCTGTTGCAGGATCGCAATCTGCTTTACCCCTGCTTCTGCACGCGCCGGGAAATCGCCGCGGAAATCGAGGCCGCCGGACACGCGCCGCACGGACCGGATGGCGTTCTCTATCCCGGCACCTGTGCTCGGCTGTCCGCCGACGAACGGAGCGACCGGATCACCCAGGGCCAGCAATTCGCGCTTCGTCTAAATATGGGGGATGCCATTCATCAGACCGGGAATTTGAGCTGGCATGACGCGAAAAAAGGTGAGGTCCCGGCCACCCCCGAAATCTTCGGGGATGTCGTGTTGGCGCGAAAGGACGTGCCCGCCAGCTATCATCTGGCCGTCACCCATGACGATCACGCTCAGGACATAACCCTGGTGACCCGAGGCGAGGATTTGTTTCAGGCGACGCATGTTCATCGCCTGCTACAATGCCTGTTGGGCCTCAATACGCCGGATTATCACCATCATCATCTGCTGACGGACGCGAACGGCAGGCGGTACGCCAAACGTGATCAGGCGCTGACCATCGCCTTTCTCCGTGAATCAGGAAAGTCCCCCGATCAGGTCATCGGCATGACCGGATGGGAGGGCCGGAAATGAGGGTTTTAATCGTCCTCCTGCTGCTGGCCCTGAACTCACCGGCGCAGGCGACCGTACTTGATCGGCTCAAGCGAGGCCCGGACGCCATCGTCACGGAAGTTGTTGATGGCGACACGGTCGTTCTGGACCGTGAAATTGACGGCGCCAGACAGGTGCGGCTGGTTGGACTACAGGCCCCCAAACTGCCGCTGGGCCGCAAGGGATTTAAAATGTGGCCACTGGCGCCACAGTCTAAAACCGCGCTTGAGGCGCTGACGCTGAACAAGCACGTGACCCTCGCCTTCGGCGGCCGCGATGTGGACCGCCACGGCCGCCTGCTGGCTCATCTGTTTCTCGATGACGGCACCTGGGTACAGGGGCAGATGCTGTTGATCGGCATGGCCCGTGTCTATACCTTCCCCGACAACCGCGCCGTGGTGCCCGAGATGTATGCTCGGGAACATGCCGCGCAAAAGGCCGGGCGCGGCATCTGGGCCCATCCCTTCTATGCTATCCGCAAGGCCCTGCCCGAAACCCTGGGCCGCCTGACCGGCACCTTTCAGATCATCGAAGGAAAGCTCCTTGATGCCGCCAGGGTCAAAAGCCGGGTTTATCTGAATTTCGGCGAAGACTGGCGCACCGACTTCACGGCAACACTGAACAGCAAAGCCCGCAAGGTATTCAAAAAATCCGGTATCGACCCCCTGTCGTTTAAGGGAAAATTCCTGCGGGTCAGAGGCTGGCTCAAAAAACTGAACGGCCCCGCCATCACCATCAGCCACCCGGAACAGATCGAAATTATCGGAAAATAAATCCATTTTTACCTGGGCTGCCGGTCGTTATGGTGGTGGGCGTAGAGCACCTGATCATATTTTCATGTCCGGGAGTAATCTAAAGATGATAAACGCAGGCATTGCCGGGTTGGGGCGTTGGGGCCGTGTTCTTGTGGACTCGGTCCAGAGAAAAAGCGACCTGATCAGGGTTACCGCGGGCTGCACCGGGCGGCGTCATCTGGCGGAAGACTACTGCAACGATCAGGGGATTGATCTTCGCGATTCTTTCGACGACCTGCTCAACGATGACAGCCTGGATGCGGTTATTTTGGCGACCCCGCATGGCCAGCACCGCGAACAGGTGATTGCCGCCGCGAATGCGGGTAAGCAGATTTTCATCGAAAAACCCTTCACCCTGACCAAAGCCGATGCGGAACAGGCGCTGGCGGCTTGTGAGACGGCGGGCGTCGTCTGCGCCATCGGCCACAATCGCCGTTTTCTGCCCAGCATGGCCCGGCTTCGTGACATGACCTCATCCGGCGAACTTGGTAATATTTTACATGTGGAGGCCCAGTTTCATGCGGACGGCGGGCTCAATTATACGGACACGCATTGGCGGGCATCCGACACGGAAAGCCCGGCCGGCGGCATGACCGGCCTTGGCATCCATTCCATCGATGCGCTGATCTCCTTCCTTGGCCCGATCCGGGAAGTCACGGCGTCAAGCGAGCGCCGCGTCCTCACAGTCCCCATCGACGACATAACCTTCTTCACCATGCAGTTCGAAAGCGGCGTTAGCGGCTATTTTTCCACCTGTTTCGCCACCCCCCGCGACTGGCGCATACAGGTGCTCGGCGACAACGGCTGGGCGGAGATGCGCGGCCACGAAAAACTCACCACATCACTGCGCGGCGAGGCCCAAAATGAGGTCGTGTTTGAGGTGAGCGATATCGAGCGGGCTGAACTGGAGGCGTTCGCCGAAGCCTGTAACGGCGGTGATGCCTATCCCGTTCCCTGGCCGGACGTTGTCCATGCCACCGCCGTTCTGGAGGCCGTCGTCATTTCCGCAAAAACCGGGCGGACAATATCCTTGTGACGCAATTTTGGATGTATGCTAGGCTGATTTGGTCAGAATTGTTTCCCAAGGGGGTCTCAGGGAAAATGCAATATGCTGAAATTTGAGCGGGAAATCAGCTATGAAACCGTCAGCGAAATCATTCCGGCAACCCGGGCACATTTGTCTATTCTGGATTTTGTCGAGATTTTTGACCTTTGGGATGAATTGCGCGGTGAAAAATTCGCCCCGCCCTGGTCTGATGTCGAGCTGATAAGATTCCCGTTACGACGGATCCCCTATTGCGTGGTTGTCGATATCATCCCCGATCTGCTGGATTTTGTTTACCGGTTCTGGGGCACCAAAATTACCGATCTCCACCGCCAGGACCTGACGGGTAAAAGCGTGCGCCTGGTCGCCCCCCCGGAAATCGGAGAAACCCTGTACCAGCAATACATTCAAGCGCTGAACATCCGCGCCCCGACCGTTTTCGTCAATCATGTGACAACCGACCGGGGAGTGTTCACGGAAGAGGTGACCCTTCGCCTGCCGCTGTCATCGGACGGCGAGCGGATTGATCATTTTATCTGCGTGTTCGATTTCGGCCGGAACCCGCACGCCTATGAAAAATACCTGGAACGCGTAAAGCAGGTTTCGTAAGTTTTCATTTCCGTTTGACGCAGACGCCCTACGCAACTAAAAAATTCTGACTTATAAGTCAGAATTAAAATCACCATTTCATATTTTCGCCACATCAATACTTTCCTGCCATGGATGCCATAGATAAAAAAATTTTAACCTGTTTGCAGAATGACGCCAGTCTGGCTATTTCTGAAATTTCCGAGCGCGTCAACCTGTCGCAAACACCCTGCTGGCGACGCATTCAGAATATGGAAAAGGCTGGCATTATCAAAAAACGCGTGGCCCTGCTGGCGCGCGATAAAATCAATGTCGGCGTAACGGTTTTTGTCTCCCTCAAAACCCGCCACCATAACCGTGAATGGCTGGAAAAATTCGCCCGGGCGGTCGAGGACCTGCCGGAGGTTGTTGAATTTTACCGCATGAGCGGCGACGTCGATTATCTGTTGAAAGTGGTCGTTCCCGATATTGCCGCTTATGATGCCGTATACAAACGCCTGATCGAAAAGATTGATCTTGATGACGTAAGCTCAACCTTCGCCATGGAGGAGATCAAGTGTGAAACCTCCCTGCCGCTTGATTATATCAGCTCGTGAAAAGAAATTAGCGCCGCATGCGGGTAAGCGAATTCGATTTTGACCTGCCGCCGGAACTGATCGCCCAGGCCCCCGCCAGCCCGAGGGATTCCGCACGCCTTCTGCATGTCCCCGCAAATCACGGCTTGGCGGATTTGAGCATCCGTGATTTTCCCAGCCTGCTCAACCCGGGCGACCTGCTTGTGGTCAACAATACCAAAGTCATCCCGACCCGGCTGACCGGCCGGAAGCGCCGGCACGATGGGGGCGGAGCGACCATTGAAGCAACCTTACACAAGGCCGCCGGTCCCGGGTCCTGGCGGGCCTTTGCCCGACCGGCAAAAAAATTAAAACCCGGCGACACTCTAGATTTTGACGAACACTTTTCCGCCGTCGTCGCCGAGAAACACGATGGCGGCGAAATTGTTCTCGAATTCAATTCCAGTGGTCCGGCGCTGATGGATGCCATCCACAGGATCGGCATCATGCCGCTGCCGCCCTATATCAAACGTCACCGCGAGGGCAGGGTCACCGACGTTGATGACTACCAGACCCTGTTTGCCTTGCGTGAGGGCGCCGTGGCGGCGCCGACGGCGAGCCTGCATTTCACCCCTCGCCTGGTATCGGCCATCGAAGCGGCGGGTGTTGGAACCGCACATCTTACATTGCATGTCGGCGCGGGCACGTTTCTTCCGGTCAAATCTGAAGATACGGGTGATCATATCATGCATTCGGAATGGGGCGAACTGTCCCGGTCGAGTGCGGATCTGATTAACCGGACTCGGCAATCGGGCGGACGCATCGTCGCGGCGGGCACAACGGCGCTCAGGCTGCTGGAAAGCGCCGCGCAGGAAGATGGTACCGTGCATCCGTTTTCAGGCGAAACGGATATATTCATCACCCCAGGGTATCGCTTTCGCGTTGCCGACGTCCTGCTCAGCAATTTTCACTTGCCAAAATCGACCCTGTTCATGCTGGTTTCCGCCTTCGCCGGACTTGGACGCATGCAGGAAGCCTACGCTCACGCCATGGACGCCGGGTACAGGTTTTATTCATACGGCGACGCAACGCTCTTGGAACGGGCCGGATAAGGCTTTAAACACTCCTCATGAGCACGGAATTTGAAATCATTAAGACGGATGGTCAGGCGCGACTGGGCACCCTGATGACCGCCCACGGCCCCATTGACACACCCGCCTTCATGCCGGTCGGAACGGCGGCGACGGTCAAGGCGATGACGCCTGAAGCGGTCGCCCAAACCGGAGCCCAGATTATTCTCGGCAATACCTATCACCTGATGCTGCGCCCCGGGGCGGACCGGGTTCAGCGCTTCGGTGGCCTGCACAAGTTCATGAACTGGCCGGGTCCGATCCTGACAGATTCCGGGGGCTATCAAATCATGTCCCTCAATGAGCTGCGCAAAATGAGTGAAGAGGGCGTGACCTTCAGATCGCATGTGGACGGCTCCAGACACGAGCTCACGCCGGAACGCTCCGTCGAAATCCAACATAAACTTGATGCTGACATCACCATGGTGCTTGACGAATGCACACCCTTCCCGGCGACCGAAGAGCAGGCGGCCAGCTCCATGCGGCTGTCCATGCGCTGGGCCAAACGTTCCAAGGACGCTTTCGTCAAACGTCAGGGGTACGGCCTGTTCGGTATCGTCCAGGGCAGCATTTACCCAGATCTTCGCCGGGAATCGGCGGACGCCTTGAAGGATATTGGCTTCGACGGGTATGCGGTTGGCGGGCTTGCCGTCGGCGAAGGACAGGAGACAATGTTTGAGGTTCTTGATCAGACGACACCTCACCTGCCCGCCAACCGCCCCCGTTACCTGATGGGTGTCGGCAAACCCGGCGATCTTGTCGGCGCCGTCAGGCGGGGTATCGACATGTTCGACTGTGTCCTGCCGACCCGGTCCGGCCGGACCAATCAGGCTTTTACCCGCATGGGGCAGGTCAACATGCGAAATGCGCGCCACAAGGACGACTCACGTCCCATCGACCCTCAATGCACCTGCTATACCTGTTCCAACTATTCCAGGGGATATCTCCATCACCTGGTAATGACCAAGGAAATTCTCGGACTGACCTTGTTGTCATGGCATAATCTCCATTATTATCAGGACCTGATGCAGGGGCTTCGCCAAGCCATTGCCGAAGGTGGGCTGGACGCCTTCACTGCGATTTTTACCGCCGAACAGCAGGCGGGTGATGTTGAACCGCTTTAGAAAGAGTCCTCGTCATGGCTAACATCCGAGCTCGTTTTGTCTTTATCCTTTCTGTGGTAATGGCGCAGGGGGCCTGTACGACGCACGAAATCGGGCAGACGCTCTACAATGCCGGGAAACACATGTGCGGGCATTCCGACCGCTGCGACGACGCTGACGGATTTTGATGGAAGTGACCTCGACTGAACCGATTGACAACCTTTGAGTGCCTCCATGACCGAAAACATCTACGAAAACCTGACCCAGCTTGGTGGCAATGCGGGCGAGGCGCCAGCCAATCCAGATGAGGCCGTGCTTGAGGCGGTGCCCAACCCAGAACCGGGAACAGATTACCTGATCCGGTTCGCCTGCCCGGAATTCACCAGCGTCTGTCCGGTTACCGGCCAACCCGATTTCGCTCATCTAGTGATTGACTATATCCCTGATCAGAAAATTGTTGAGAGCAAATCGCTTAAGATTTACCTGACCAGCTTTCGTAATCATCCGGGATTTCATGAGGCCTGCACGGTCGGAATCGCCAAACGGCTGATTGAAACGCTGGCGCCTAAATGGTTGCGGATCGGGGGGTACTGGTATCCACGCGGCGGCATTCCCATCGATGTATTCTACCAGACCGGCGACGCACCGACCGGCGTCTGGATACCCGAACAGGGCGTCGCCCCCTATCGCGGGCGCGGATGACGCCTGACAGGGACGAACCCGTCCTCCGGCAATCTAATTTACACATATTTACATCGTATATATTGCTATCTAACCAAGAATGCGCAATCACTTCATATCTTTGTCGTCGTCTGGATAGGACATCATGAGTAAAGTATTCGTTGTTGAAGACTCTAATTTTTTCAGCTCTCTTCTGAAGAAAGAAATCGAAGGCCGGTTGGGTTATGACGTTATCATCGCCCCGACACTGGCTGAAGCCCGGGAGATCGTTGAATCGGGGCAGCACGAGTTCTTTTTCAGCATCCTGGACCTGACCCTGCCAGACGCGACAAATGATGAAATCGTCGATTACATCGTAAGCAAGGATATGTCAGCAGCCGTCTTTACGTCGAACATGACGTCCGAGATGCGTAAAAATATTTTGGGCAAAAACATTGTCGATTATGTCTATAAAGACGACCCCTCCAGCCTGACCTATGTCCTGTCTCTGGTCGAACGGCTGCAAAAAAACACCGGTCTTACGGCGTTGGTGGTCGATGATTCATCCACCACCCGCAAACTTATTGCATCGCTGCTTCGTTTGTACCGCTTTAACGTGATTGAGGCGGAAAACGGCAAGGACGCGATGGAAAAGTTCGAAGAGACCCCTGATCTGTCCCTGATCGTTACCGATTACGAAATGCCCGAAATGGACGGCGTTGAAATGATCAGGAAAATACGCGCCAGCAAATCCAAATCGGAACTGCCGATTATTGGTCTTAGTGCGATCGGCGACAGTGAAATGTCGGCCCGTTTCATCAAGACCGGGGCGAATGATTTTCTCAACAAACCGTTCCAGCAGGAAGAATTCTATTACCGCGTCAACCAGACCGTCGAATTTGCCGAACAGGTTCGTACGCTGAACGATCTGGCGACCAAGGACTATCTCACCGGGCTTTATAACCGGCGCTTTGTAATGGATACCGGACAACAGCTGATCGCCAATCGCGACCGTGGCAATCTCACCCTTGCGGTCGCCATGATGGACATCGATTTTTTCAAAAAGGTCAACGATACATATGGACATGAAGCCGGAGATCTGGTCCTGAAAGCCATCTCCGGACTGTTGCGTTCCATGTTTCGCGAGACTGATATTGTTGGACGTCTGGGCGGAGAGGAATTTGGGGTTGTCGCCGTCAATCTGGAAGCCGACAAGCTTATGGATGTCTTCGAACGTCTGCGTCTCGCCATTGAAGCCACACAGGTTGATATTGGCGATCAGGAAATCAGTGTCACCATGTCCATCGGCATCTGTACGGCGGCGCTGCCGACGCTAGAAGATATGCTCAATTCAGCAGATACCCTGCTCTACGAAGCCAAGGAAGGCGGCCGTAACCGGGTCGTCATCGAGCACTAAATCAGTCCTGACCGGCATAGGGCGTCGGGTCGGGAATTCCGGCCTCGGCAAAACCTCGCTGGCGCAACTGGCAGGCGTCGCACTGCCCACAGTGTCTGGCATTGGCGATGGTAAATGCATCACTATCCGCCAGCATGACCGGATCATAACAGCTCATGGTGTGAGCGTAATCGACCCCGAGATCAATTCCCAACTCAACAATCCGCGCCTTGGTCAAGGTCATCAGCGGCGCATGAATTTTGAGTGGCGTCTCACCCTCAACACCGGCTTTAGTCGCCAGGTTGGCCATCTTTTCAAATGCCTCAACAAAGGCCGGACGGCAGTCGGGATATCCGGAATAATCCAGCGCATTGACGCCGATAAAGACATCCTTGGCCTCCTCGACTTCGGCCAGCGCCAGCGCATGCGACAGAAAGATAGTATTGCGGGCAGGAACGTAGGTGACCGGAATTCCCTCAGCTATTTCGCCGGCATCGCGGCCCTTGGGAACGTCGATATCATCGGTCAGCGCCGATCCGCCAAAGGCGCGCAAATCTAATTTGATTATGGCATGGCGGCTGAGGCCGGCACGCCCGGCAATATCACGGGCGGCGGCGAGTTCGATGGCTTGGCGCTGCCCGTAATCGAAGGACAGGCCAACCACGTCATAGCCTTCGGCCTGAGCCAGGGCCAGAACCGTGGTTGAATCGAGCCCCCCGCTGATCAGAATGACAGCCTTCCTGCCGTGCCCGCGACCCGCCTCGATCATGTCATCAGGCCGCACTCAGGCTTTCGCGGCGGCGCATCATCCACCACACCAACAGCGCCCCGATCATCTTGCTGGCAGTCATTAAAACCACGCCTGAAACACCAAGGTATCCGATCATGCCGAGAAACACGATGCTGTCGATGGGCGTGGAAATGACGCTGGACAGCAGAATACGCTGGCTGAAGGACTTTCCAGTGAAGGAATACACGGCCCAGTCACAAAATTCACTGACCAGAAAGGCGACGACGCTGGCCATGGCGATGAACGGATTTGCCATCAGATAACTGATCCCGCCCGCCACCAGCATGGCAATAATAACCCGGTGTCCGACTTCACGCTGGGCAAAATCACGGGCAACGAAAACCAGTCCGACCACAATCGACATCGGCGGCCATTTTCCACCGCCCGGCACATCAAGGGGGGGAACCACGGAAAAGCCGTAATTGACGGCGACAATGAGCAAGACATAAAGAGCAGTAAATCGAAAGCTCATGTTAAGACACCTGAATTAAGGTTAACAAGGAAGTGGGCGCGCTGTTTAGCATACAGGTTTGGGTTTGACGAGCATATGGTGAAAGAATCTATCCGCGAATTTGCACTGGCCGCCGGGTTCGATGTAGTCCGCTTCGCCTCCGCCGACGCCGACCCGCAGGATGGGGAAGCGCTGGCGCGCTTTCTGAAAGCCGGACATCACGGCGACATGGGGTGGATGGCGGATACACAGGAGCGCCGCGCCGTGCCACAGGCATTGATGGATAACGCCCGCACCATCATGATCCTTGCCAGCAACTACGGTCCCGCCACTGACCCGTCGGCCATCATTTCGCGCCGGGACCGGGCCGCCATCAGTGTTTACGCCCAGGCGGCAAAGGATTATCACGACATCGTCAAAAAACGCCTGAAACAGGTCGGACGATGGATTGCCGGTGAGTTCGGTTCTGACATCAAGGTGTTTGTCGATACCGCGCCTGTCATGGAGAAACCTCTCGCCGCCCGCGCCGGTCTGGGTTGGCAGGGCAAACATTCCAATCTGGTATCCAGAGAATTCGGGTCATGGCTGTTTCTGGGGGAGATATTTCTGAGCCTCGAACTGCCCCCGGATGCGCCGGAAGTTGACCATTGCGGATCATGTGATCTCTGCATGCAGGTTTGCCCGACAGCAGCAATCCCGGAACCCTATCATCTGGATGCGTCGAAGTGCATCTCCTACCTGACCATTGAACATAAAGGTGATATCGAGCCCGCACTCATGGCGGGCATGGGGAACCATATCTATGGCTGCGACGACTGTTTGGCCGTATGTCCCTGGAACAAGTTCGCCACACCGACCGTCGAACCAGGTTATCTGCCGCGCATGGAACTGACGGCGGCGCGCCTGAAAGACCTGGCAGAACTGGACGATGTGGGCTTTCGCCGGGTATTCACGGGGTCCGCCGTAAAGCGCACCGGACGCGACCGGTTTATCAGAAATGTTTTGATCGCCATGGGCAACAGCGCCGACCCGTCAATGACGCCAGAAATCGAAAAACTCACAGCGGATGGCTCGGAACTGGTCGCCCGCACCGCCCGATGGGCAAGCGCACGCCTGACCTCCCTTGACGCCGGTGAGGGAGCGGACTAGGTCTTAAAGATGAGACACCGCACCGCACCCAGACCCTCCGGATCACTCTGGTTTGGTTGGAAAATTATCTGTACCCTGACACTGATCATCGCGGGCCTGTTCGCCTTCCCCGTGATCGCCCAGCAAAACACGCCACATAAGCCCGGCGACGTCTTTCGCGACTGCGCAACCTGTCCCGAACTGGTCGTCATCCCCAAGGGTCTTTACATGATGGGCTCCAACGGGCGCTACAAGGCGGCCCGCCCGGCGCATCGGGTCAGTATCAAAAAATCCTTTGCGATCGGACGTTTTGAAGTGACGTTTGAAGAGTGGCAGGCCTGCCTGAACGGCGGCGGGTGCCGACACAAACCGGACGATCACAACTGGGGACAGAAAGGCCGGCCGGTGATCAATATCACCTGGGATCAGGCGCAAACCTACTTACGATGGATATCCGGACTGACCGGGCGAAAATACCGTCTACCAAGTGAGAACGAATGGGAATATGTCCATCGCGCCGGAACCAGCACCCGTTTCTGGTGGGGCGACGACGTCGGTCTCAACAATGCCAACTGCAAAGACTGTAAAAGCAAGTGGAGCGCCAGAAGCTCGGCCCCGGTAGGATCGTTCAAACCCAACCCCTTTGGCGTTTATGACACCAGTGGCAATGTTTTTGAATGGGTCGAGGACTGCTGGAACCCGGACCACCTGAGCGCCCCCAAAACGGCACGGGCGCGGCGCGGCGGCAACTGCCATTTTCGTGTTATCCGGGGAGGGTCGTTTTATTATTTCAACAAGGTCGCCCGCTCGTTCTACCGGGCGAAAAACCCGCCCGGCGTAAAGAGTTACTGGCTGGGGTTCCGCGTTCTGCGCGAACTGCCGTAAGCCGATTTAATTTTTGGCCGCCAGCGACCGCGCCATCTGGCTAAGCGCTTCCTGGTGGCGCTCGTTTTCAATCAGGGCGAAATTTCTCGCCACTTCCAGACACATGCGCTGGCGTACCGACAACGAACCAGCCCCGGCATCGCCAAGCCCTTCAAAAAAGTATCCAACCGGGACTCGCAGTACCTGGGCAATATCATACAGACGCCCGGCGGAGATTCGATTGATGCCACGCTCATACTTGTGCGCCTGCTGGTACGTAACGCCAATCAGTTTGGCCATTTGCTGCTGCGACAGCCCCAGCATGACCCGTCGTTCGCGAATTTTGACGCCAACATAACGATCCGTTTCCGACGCCCTATTGACGACATCGGTATTTTTATCCGGGGGCGATCCTAACGTCGATTTCTCTCCCACCATACTTTCCTTCCACACAATACAAAAGCGAAACCTCTAACCGGTTTCTATTCAATCGTAACTATTACTACTGACAATCTGACACATTGGGATTAGCCGAGACCTATTACCCCAAATTAAGTATGTGTATTTTTTAAATACATCTTAACGTTGAAATCGCCGAATATTGTATTTTACCTGACAAATGCGCCGCTCCAAAGTGGATTGTTGAGAATGGTTACTTAATTGACTTTTTAATCAGTTCAACTCTTATCACATTGATTTTGGATTTGCTATCAGTGTTGTTGGCGTTGCCGCTTCATGGGTTGATCCCCGGCACAGCGACAGGTCGGCGGCATCCGTCTGGACCTCCATCCCCCGGACAAAGGCACCCACACACCGATAAACTCAGCTATTGTCGTTGCTGGTCAAACGGTTCAGTTGTTCCTGCATGGCGTTCAGTTTGCTTTGCAGGTCTTCAAGCTTTTCCGTCGGCTCGTCCTGATCAGGCGCCGCCTTGCCCGCCGTTTTGGGGGCGCTCGAATTCTGGTTGGTCGCGGACCTTGAGTCTGATCCTTCTTCGTAAAACGGACTGAACATTTTCATAGCGTTTTCGATCATCGCCATGTTCTGTTTTCCCAGTTCCCCAAATTGCCCGAACGGGTTGAGCCCCCCCATGGTTTCACTCATGTAGCCCCGCATCTGTTCCTGATTATGGGCAAAAGCCTGCATGGAATGATCAAGATAGTTGGGGATGACCGCCTGCAAACTATCACCATAAAAGCTGATCAGGTGACGTAAAAAACTTATTGGCAGCAGGTTCTGTCCGCCCTTACCCTCTTCCTCGACGATAATATGGGTTAAAACCTGACGGGTGATATCTTCGCCGGTTTTGGCGTCGTAAACCACAAAATCCGTGCCGTCCTTGACCATTTGCGCAAGATGATCCAGCGTAACGTAGCTTGATGTAGAGGTGTTATAGAGACGCCGGTTGGCGTATTTCTTAATCGTTACCGGAGTTTCTGCTCCGTCATTCTCTTTAGCCATGCCACTCACCCGGAGTTGAATTTTGTCGACCCTAACGCGGTTCATGCTGCACCGCAATGAAATGTTCCGCATTGCGACACTGTTGTTTATAGTTGATGCACGTTCATTGACCTGAAATTGTGCTCTTGTGAAAGTGGAACCCGAGAATGCCGAACCCATCAGAGACGCCGGACCTGGACGATCTTGCAAGGAAATATCTGGACTTATGGCAGGAACATCTGAATGCCCTCGCCCAGGATGGCGAAACCATGGATGCATTGGCGCGAACGATGGCGCTCATGAATTCCGGTGCCGCGGCTTTTGCCTCGGCGATGGGAGAGGCGCGTTCAGATGACCAAACAAACAGCGATAACATGTCCGCCAGCGGCAGCGTCAAATCCGAAACCACTGGCGTTGCACATGAGCCTGCAGATTCTGACGTCGCTCAGTGCCTTGAGCGCATTGCCGCTTTGGAGCAACGGGTCGTTGAACTTGAAAAGAGCAATCGGAAAAAAACCCCACGAAAAAGATCTCCCGCCCCCCGCTCTTGATAACGGCGATTTTACCGCCGCCGTTAACCGCGAGGCCTGTCGGCGGCTCATTCAGTTTTCCGATGGCGTCAAACTTTATCAATGCCAGCCCCGCCAGCCCCGGCCAGCGGAGCCCCCAACCATCTGGGCGGCGGGGGCAACGCGGTTGCTCGATTATGGTGAGTCACCCTCGGCGCCGCCGGTACTGGTCATCCCCTCCCTGATCAATCGCGCTTATATTCTGGACCTCGCACAGGACCGCAGCCTGGTGCGTCACCTCGCGGCCTCCGGGTTACGCCCGCTGCTGCTGGACTGGGGCCGCCCTGAAGCGGAGGAACGGGAATTCGGACTTGATGACTATATCGGTGAGCGCCTGCAGGCTGTTCTAGATTTTGTCTGCGCCGAAACCACCCCCCGCCCTGCATTGGCCGGTTATTGCATGGGCGGAAATCTGGCGCTGGCGCTGGCGGCGCGAAATCCGGACCGCGTTTCCGCCCTGGCCCTGCTTGCAACCCCCTGGGATTTCCACAGCGACAACCGAATCGCCGCACGATTTGTGACTCTGCTGGCTCCGGCCCTGAAGGCTATAATTGCCGCGCAAGGTGAGTTTCCGGTCGATGTCATTCAGGCGATGTTTGCGGGCCTGGACCCGGCGCAAACAGGGACCAAATTCCGCCACTTCGCCAGCGCGGCAAAAGACAGCGACGCAAGCAGGCGGTTCGTTATGCTGGAAGACTGGGTCAATGACGGCGTACCCCTGCCGGGCAAGGTCGCGCTTGAATGCCTGTTCGGATGGTATCGGGATAATGCGCCCTGCAAAGGCAACTGGAAAATCAAGGGCGAAACCATCGATCCCGCAAATATCAGGCCGCCCAGCCTCGTCGCCATTCCGTCAAGGGATCATATTGTCCCACCCGCGTCCGCCCAGGCCCTGGCCGATGCCCTTCCCAGCGTCCAGACCCTGACGCCCGCCGCCGGGCATATCGGCATGATCGCCGGAAGCGGGGCGCTGGAACAATTGTATCGTCCGTTAAGTCAGTGGCTCTGCGCCAACGTCTAGGCAGTTGACATCAAACCACAATAACTCTCCTTCGCAGGTGCACAATTTAGCCTCTTGTATGGATTCAGGAATCGTCATATAACGCCATTAATCAGCTATTTTGCAGTTGCGAAACAAACATGAGCTGAATCCAGTTTTTACCATTTTGCGCCCCGTATCGCCGGGTCCGCACCCGATGTCTTATTGGAGGATTTAGAAAATGACCGAAGTCGTAATCGCCGCCGCCGCCCGCACCCCGATCGGTGCTTTCAGTGGCGGTTTGAGTTCCGTTCCCGCGGATTATCTTGGTGAAGTCGCCATCAAGGGAGCCCTTGAACGCGCCGGAGTCGCGCCGGAAGACGTTGATGAAGTTGTCCTCGGTCAGGTTCTTTCCGCTGGCGCCGGGCAAAACCCCGCCCGCATCGCCGCCGTCAACGCCGGCATTCCCGTCGAGAAAACCGCTTACGGCATCAACCAGCTTTGCGGTTCCGGCCTGCGCACGGTTGCCTTGGGGTATCAGGCGATCCAGCTGGGCGACGCCCATATCGTTGTTGCCGGTGGGCAAGAGAGCATGAGTCAGGCCCCACACGTCATCCATATGCGCAACGGCACCAAAATGGGGGCCGCGGAACTGGTTGATTCGATGATCAAGGATGGCCTGTGGGATGCCTTTAACGGTTATCACATGGGAAACACGGCGGAAAATGTTGCCGAAAAATGGCAGCTCACCCGCGATGAACAAGATGCCTTTGCCGCATCGTCCCAGCAAAAAGCCGAAGCTGCCATGGCGGCCGGAAAGTTTGCTGACGAGATTGTGCCGGTCACCATCAAGGGCCGCAAAGGTGACACCATTATCGATACCGACGAACATCCGAAAGCCGGGGTCACCGCAGAAGGTCTGGCCAAATTACGCCCGGCATTCTCCAAGGACGGCACCGTCACCGCAGGGAACGCATCCGGTATCAACGACGGTGCCGCCGCCGTCGTGCTGATGAGCAGCGACGAAGCCGACAAACGTGGCATCACGCCTCTGGCGCGGATCAAATCCTGGGCGACGGCAGGCGTCGATCCGTCGATCATGGGGACCGGACCGATCCCCGCCAGTCGCAAGGCGCTGGAAAAAGCCGGATGGAACGTTGACGATCTTGATCTGATCGAAGCCAACGAAGCCTTTGCCGCCCAGGCCTGCGCCGTTAACAAGGATCTTGGCTGGGATACCAATAAGGTCAACGTTAACGGAGGCGCCATCGCCCTGGGCCATCCGATCGGCGCGTCGGGAGCCCGTGTGCTGATTACACTTCTGTTCGAAATGCAGAAACGCGACGCCAAAAAGGGCCTCGCCACACTTTGCATCGGCGGCGGAATGGGTATCGCAATGTGTGTCGAACGCGACTAGTATGACCTTGGGGTTATTTGGTTAGGGGAGTTAGTCATGGGAAGAGTAGCAATCGTTACAGGTGGCACGCGCGGAATAGGCGAGGCCATCTCAGTACACCTGAAAGACGCGGGATGCTCCGTCGCCGCCACATACGCGGGCAATGACGAAGCCGCCAACGCCTTTTCAGAAAAAAATGGCATCAAAGTCTATAAATTTGATGTCGGTGATTATGACGCCTGTGAAGCCGCAGTTGCCCAGATTGTCGCCGATCTGGGACCCGTCGAAATTCTGGTCAACAACGCGGGCATTACCCGGGACAGCACCATGCACCGCATGTCGCGGGAAAAATGGGACGCCGTAATCGACACCAATCTGGGTTCATGTTTCAACATGAGCCGTCTGGTCATTGATGGCATGCGCGAACGGAATTTCGGTCGGATCGTCAATATTGGCTCCATCAACGGTCAAGCCGGACAATACGGACAGGTCAACTACGCCGCCGCCAAATCCGGCATCCACGGCTTCACCAAGGCCCTCGCTCAGGAAGGCGCCGCCAAAGGGATCACCGTCAACGCGGTCGCCCCGGGATATGTTGAAACCGACATGGTCCGCGCCGTGCCGCCCGAAGTTCTGGCGAAAATCGTCGCCAAAATTCCAGCCGGACGCCTGGGCAATGTTCACGACATCGCCCGCAGCGTGCTGTTTCTGGTTGCCGACGATGCCGAATTCATCACCGGATCAACACTGTCTGTTAATGGCGGCCAGCATATGTACTAGTCATTTACCGGCCTTACGGTAAAGACTCTCAACCCCCGCTCCGGCGGGGGTTTTTGTTTGAACCCGGACAACCACAAACCACAAGACGGTTTCACATCGCCCGGGTGCGTGTGATGAAGCTTTTGTGAAATTCTGGAACCATGCCGCTTCTGACAGGGTTTTCTTCCGGGCGGTATGCTAAAGGGCATGACGCAGGGGAAAGAAGAACGGGTGATGCACATAAAACGACGGACTTCCTGGCTTGGACGCCTGTGGCGACTGGCTTACCTTCGCCTGATCATCCCCCTGAAGCGAACAACACACCCGCCGGACTATACGGCGCGCGGAATCGGAATCGCGGTATTCTGGGCGTTTACGCCGCTGATTCCTTTTCAGACCTATCTGTTCGGCTTGACCTGGCTGGCGGCGCGGCATTTCCCCAGGGTTGAATTCAACTTCCTGGCCGGGATCGCGTGGATCTGGATCACCAATGCCTTCACAATGCTTCCGGTTTATTTCGTTTTCTATCTGACGGGGCAAATCCTGCTTGGGCGATGGGGCGAACTTCTCGGTTACTCGGTCTTTGCCGAAAAACTAAATATAATCATTGGCCACAGTGACGGCATCGTGGGCTCCCTGACGGACATAACTCAGCTGATTTTACACGAACAGGGCGCCGCGCTCGGGGTTGGTTGCCTGCCCTACGCCTTCGGCTTCGGTTGGATCGCCTATACCTGGTCGCTGAGGTTCCTGAACAAGTCCGCCAGACACCGCCACCAGCGCAAACTTGCCGCCGCGTGCTCAACTGAAACCGACTGACACATCTCTCCGCGCCCTCGGCACGCACAACCATGTATAAGGTTTACAAATTCAGTGAAATTCCTGACACTGTTTTTCTATACAGGGATATTGGCACATTTAATTTTAAGTTAGGTGCCATTCAAAATGAGGAAGCAAATTATGACACAACTGAAATCCACACTTGCGTTTGCCGCCGCAGCGCTGGTTGCCGCAACAATGACCACTTCGGCAATGGCCGCAGGGCAGTGTAAGACGGTCCGTTTTGCCGATGTCGGATGGACCGATATCACGGCGACCACAGCAGCCACCTCGGCCGTCCTCAAATCGCTGGGCTACACCCCCAATGCCAAGGTTCTTTCTGTGCCGGTGACGTACAAGAGCCTGGAAAACAAGGATATTGATGTTTTCCTGGGCAACTGGATGCCAACCATGGAAGGCGACATCGCCCCGTACCGCAAAAACGGGTCGGTCGAATCCCTGACCCCGGCCAACCTTGAAGGCGCCAAGTATACGCTGGCCGTCAACAAGATAGCCGCTGATGCCGGCCTTAGGGATTTCAAGGACATCGCCAAATTCAAGGATCAGCTTGACGGTAAGATCTACGGCATTGAACCCGGCAACGACGGCAACCGCCTGATTCAGGATATGTTCGACAAAAACGCCTTTGGCCTGAAGGGCTTTGAAGTCGTGGAATCGTCTGAACAGGGCATGCTTTCGCAGGTCGCGCGGTCCAACAAACGCAAAAAAATGGTGGTGTTCCTGGGTTGGGAGCCGCACCCCATGAACGCCAATTTCAAACTTACCTATCTCACCGGTGGAGATGACTTTTTTGGACCGAACCTTGGGGGGGCGACTGTTTTCACCAATGTCCGCAAGGGCTACATCGCCGAATGCCCGAACGTTGGCAAGCTGCTGGGTAATCTGAAGTTCTCGCTGGCCATGGAAAATGAAATCATGGGCGCAATCCTCAATGATGCAAAAGACCCCGGCAAGGCCGCCACTGCATGGCTCCAGAAACACCCCGATGTGGTCAAGGGCTGGCTCGCTGGCGTAAAAACCCTGGACGGTGGTGACGGTTGGGCCGCCGCGAAAAAAGGCCTGGGATTGTAGGGTATCGGAACCGTGCAAATTTACCGCGCCAACCAACGGGGTTCGCTCGGGATTTGCTGTTGATATACTCTGACTTGGAATGCGGTCAGATTGCCCTTGTGTATCCGGTGATCTGACCGTTTTCATTTTAATTTTGGACGGGGGCAAGATGAAATGGCGTGGCTGACGGAGCACAAGATTCCCATTGGCAAGGTCATGAAAGACTTTGTTGATTTTTTGAATGACTACTTTTTCTGGTTTTTCGACGGCATTACCATCGGTCTCGGGTTTGTACTGGAAGGCACGGCGGACCTGCTGCTGGCGGTAAATCCGTTTGTTCTGATCGCCGCTATCGCCGCCATCACCTTTTACATTCACCGGTCCTGGAAACTGGTCATACTGGTCGTTCCCTCACTGATGTTCATCATCAATCAGGGATACTGGGAAGATACCATCTATACGCTTTCGCTGGTCACCTGGGCGACCGTGGTCTGTCTGGCGATAGGCATTCCGATCGGCATCGCCACGGCGCATCGACCGAAAGCATGGGCCGTGTTACGCCCGATCCTGGACATGATGCAGACCCTGCCGACCTTTGTATATCTGATCCCGGCGCTGGTGCTGTTCGGCCTCGGCATGGTGCCCGGCCTGATCGCCACCGCCATCTTCGCCGTAGCCGCCCCGATCCGAATGACCTATCTGGGCATTTCGTCCGTTCCCCTGCCCCTGATCGAAGCTGCCGAAAGTTTTGGGGCGACAAAAAAACAGCTGCTGTGGAAGGTCGAAGTTCCCTACGCCCTGCCGACCATCATGGCCGGACTGACACAGTGTATCATGCTGTCGCTATCCATGGTCGTGATCGCGTCCATGGTTGGTGCCGATGGTCTCGGTATTCCCGTGCTGCGCGCCATCAATACGGTCAATACGGCCAAGGGTTTTGAAGCCGGGATCGCCATTGTCATCGTCGCCATCTTGATGGACCGCATCTGTAAGCGGCCTGAGCGCGAGAGCCGGTAAATGACAGGCCGCAACAAAACCGCCGTCGAATTCAGAAATGTCGACATCATGTTTGGAGAAAACCCCGGTCGGGCGCTGGAACTTCTTGATCAGGGTGGCACGCGCGAATCCATTCTCGCGGAAACCGGCTCGGTGCTCGGTGTCGCCGGAGCGACATTGTCGGTGGGGGTCGGCGAAATCTGCGTCCTGATGGGACTGTCCGGGTCGGGAAAATCGACCTTGTTGCGCGCCGTTAACGGGCTCAACAAAGTTACCCGCGGTGAGGTTCTGGTGCAGGATGCCGATCGCATGATCGATGTCGTCTCGTGTGACAGCCGAACCCTTCGCCAGATGCGCATGGAACGGATCGCCATGGTTTTTCAACAGTTCGCCCTGTTGCCGTGGCGCACGGTTTCGGAGAACGTCGGCCTCGGGCTTGAGCTTCGCGGTGTGGAAATTTCCGAACGGGAACGCATCGTTCATGAGAAACTCAAACTGGTGGATCTTGACAAATGGGCCGACAAGTTTGCCCATGAACTTTCCGGCGGTATGCAACAACGTGTCGGACTCGCCCGCGCGTTTGCCACGGATGCGGAAATCCTGCTCATGGACGAACCGTTTTCCGCCCTGGACCCCCTGATCCGCACGCATTTGCAGGATGAGCTTCTGGACCTGCAACGATCCCTGAAAAAGACCATCATCTTCGTCAGCCATGATCTCGACGAAGCCCTCAAGATCGGCAACCACATCGCCATCATGGAAGGCGGGCACATCGTTCAGTACGGAGAGCCGGAAGATATTATTCTCAATCCGGCGGACGACTACGTGCGGGATTTTGTCAGCCACGTAAACCCGCTGAATGTCCTGAGCGGCACTTCGGTTATGACGCCAATTGGCGAGCGCACCGGCGATATTGAGCTCGACAGAACCGGGCATGTGCGCCTGCGTCTGTCAGCCGATGGGTCACCGGAAGGCGTCAGCATCGACGGGCAGGACGGTCGCCTGGTCGATGGCTCTTCCGATCCGCAAACGGTCTGCACAGCGCCTCCCGGGATCACCATCCGCGAGGCGATCGAGTGGCGCCAACTGACCGGAAATCCGGTGGTCCTGATTGAAGACGGTAAGGCCGTCGGCTATATCGGCGATGATGAAATTCTGAACGCGTTGGTCGGACGGGCCAAAGGCATCCAATGAAGGTTTTGATTGCCGCCACTCTATTTGTGTTGGCTGGCCTGACACCCGTTATCGCCGACCAAGTGGATGTCTACGAAATCGCAACGGACGGCGTTATCGATGAAATCATCCCCGCTGGGAACCACGCTGTTATCCGGTCCCGGCGCTCCCCGCTCCAGTCGCTTCGCATCCGCCAGGGGGCATTCACGCTGGAACCCTACAGCGGCGTCCAACCGGCGACGCCCGAACGACCCGACGGAAGTCTTCCGGATGGAGAGACCGCGACAGGTTCGGGGCTGATCCGCCGGGCCTGGCTGAGCGCCCCGACGACACGCTATGACCATGGCGTTCTGGGAGACGGCATCGAGGCTGGCGCGGTAACGGCGGAACTTTCGGATGGACGGGTCCTGACCTATACCCTTCCCCTAGATTCCGTATTCGAAGACCGCCACCCCCGCATCATCGACATCAACACAGACGGTACCGATGAAATTCTGTTGGTCCGGTCATATCTGGATCGCGGTGCAGCGCTCGCCCTGATTTCACCCGACAACAACAGACTGGCGATTACGGCTGAAGCAGACCCCATCGGCCTGCCCCACCGCTGGCTCAATCCGGTCGGGGCAGGGGATTTCGACAATGACAGCATTGTCGAAATTGCCGCGGTAATCACCCCGCATATCGGCGGTACACTTCAGTTGTACGAGATGAAGGGGAAACGCCTGATCAAAGACCGTTCGGCCTTCGGCTTTTCCAATCACCAGATGGGATCGCGAAACCTTGGCCTGTCGCTTGTCGCCGACCTGAACGGCGATCAGGTCCCGGACATTGTTGTTCCCGATGCATCACGCCGCAACCTCCTCGGAATTTCTTTCCGCGACGGCACCTACAGGGAACTGTTCCGTGTTCCCCTGAACGGAACGATTTCCGCCCCCTTGCGAAGCGCCGACCTTGATGGCGACGGCAGACATGAAATCATTTTCGGTATTGCCCCCAACCGCCTGATGGTGCTGTGTCTGCATCCATGAACACCTCCCCACCGAACCCGTTTCAGGCGACGCTGATCGGCGGCACCGCCGTATTGATGTGGGGCCTATTGGCGCTGTTGACAACGTTGACCGGTCAGGTTCCGCCGTTTCTTCTGATCGCCCTGGCGTTCTCAACGGCCAGCGGACTTGTGCTCATCAAATGGATCGTGTGCGGCGAAAACATTGTCCGCCATCTGCGGCAACCGCTTGGGGCCTGGGCGTTGGCCGTGAGCGGATTGTTTGGATATCACTTTTTTTATTTTATGGCGCTACGTAATGCGCCCCCGGTCGAGGCCGGGTTAATCGCCTATATGTGGCCGTTGCTGATCGTCCTGTTCTCCGCATTGTTGCCGGGCGAAAGATTGCGTTGGTGGCATCTGGCGGGAGCCGTCGCCGGGCTCGGCGGTGCCGTGTTGCTGGTCACCGGGGGCAAGGGTCTGGGTGGTTTCAAATCGGACTATGTTCTGGGGTATCTGATGGCCGTCGCCTGCGCCCTGACCTGGTCCAGCTATTCCGTTCTTAACCGCCAGTTCCGTGGCGTGCCGACGGATACGGTGGGCGGTTTCTGTGCCGTCACCGCCCTGCTTGCCGCCGGCGCGCATATGATGTTTGAACGAACCGTCTGGCCCGCCGATACCGGTGAGTGGCTGGCGGTCTTCGGTCTTGGCCTGCTGCCCGTCGGGGCAGCGTTCTTTACCTGGGATTATGGCACCAAACACGGCAACATTCAGGTGCTGGGCGCATTTGCCTATGCCGCCCCACTGATCTCGACACTGGTTCTGATCAGCTTTGGCAAGAGCGAACCCAGCTGGACCGTCGGCTTCGCCTGCCTGTTGATCGTCGGTGGCGCGGTGCTGGCGTCGAAGGATATGCTGTTCCGGCGTGGATGAGTTTCAGGACGGTGCAGTTTTTACCATCGACGGGCGTTCTGAGAATTCTTCAAACCAGTCGGCGACCGCCGGATTGTCGCTGCGCCAGAGAAGATCGGGGAATCTGAGGTCGAACCAGCCAAGGCTACATCCGAGAGCAATATCGGCAATGGTCAGGTCGTCTCCCGTGCGCAAGGCGTCGGCTTCTGCCTCAAGCACATTCAATGTGCCAAGCATGGATTTCTTCTGGCGTTCAACGTATGCCTGCCACAACAGTTCCGGTGGGCGGCGCTGGGTTTCAACACGATACAGAACACCCGCACTGGTCATGCCATCGGCCAGCGCCATACGCCTCAGTACATCATGACGCGTGCCGTCCCGGGGAAACAGTCGGGTTCCACCGTGAAGCTCATCCAGATATTCCGAGATCAGGGCGCTCTCAATAATGACCCGACCGTCAGCCAACTCAAGAGCCGGAATTTTGCTTAAGGGATTGACGTCGCGCAACCCTGACTCTTCGGAAAACGGGTCGGTCATGACCAGCTCGATCTGGTGATCAAGTCCAAGTTCCATGGCGACGACAAGGACCTTGCGGGCAAACGGAGATGACGGAGAAAAGCGGAGTTTCATGGTGAATCCTGACCTGAATAAATAAGCAACGGCTCTTCAGTATCATAATATGTTAGACCATACCATTCATCTCGCGTGCGCCTGCCGGAGTAACCCGATATGATTGATGTCATGTGGAGCGATGTCGTTGATTTAAGAGACTTTTATGCGACCAGCCTGGGTCAGGTGGCGCGGCGCATGATCCGTCGGCGCATCCGCGAACTGTGGCCGAATGTCAGCGGACAAAACGTTTTGGGATTGGGGTATACAACGCCATACCTTACCAGTTTCCGGGGTGAAGCCTCACGGGTCGTCGCCGCCATGCCCGCGGCCCAAGGTGTTTTGCACTGGCCAACGGATGATCGCGGTCTGACGACCCTTGTTGATGAACTGGAACTGCCCTTCGATGACGTTTCCATGGACCGCGTCCTTCTGATTCACGCCGCCGAATGCGCCGAACAGATCAGGCCGCTGCTACGCGAAGCCTGGCGGGTGCTGGCGGGAAGCGGCCGCCTGATTGTGGTTGTTCCCAACCGACGCGGGCTCTGGGCGCGGTTTGAGCGAACCCCGTTTGGTCATGGACTGCCTTATTCAACCACGCAGATTTCAAGACTTTTACGTGATAACATGTATACGCCCATCGAAACCCATCGCGCCCTCTATATGCCGCCGTCGCGCTCGCGCATGATGCTTTCCGCGGCCCCGGCGCTTGAGAAGCTCGGCCCTTCCCTCATTGGCACCTTTGGCGGTGTGATCGTTACTGAGGCTGTTAAACAGATATACGCGGGCCATCCCACTTCGCCGCAAGCCCGCCGCAAGTCGGTTTTGGTTCTGCCTCAGCGCGCCCCCAGGTCGTCCATTTTACCGCGAAAACGGTGATTGGCGGTTAGCGTTTGGTTTCCTTTGATTTCAGGGGCCGGAGCCAGTATCACTAGCGGGTTGTTTCAGGGGCTGGAAAATTACGTCAATGGCAAACGAAAAAAGCAAACTCCGCGAGCTGCGCGACCAAATTGATGAGATTGACAATTCCATCCAGGACTTGCTGATCAAACGCACAAAAATTGTTGAACAGGTGCGCGACGTCAAAGAGAAGGAAGGTTCGGCCGTCAAGATCCGACCGTCCAGGGAAGCGGAAATCCTTTATCGCCTGATTTCGCGCCATTCAGGGACATTTCCCAAACGCGAACTGGCCCGCATCTGGCGCGAACTGATCGTAGCGACCCTGAGTTCTGAAGGCCCCTTTTCAATGGCCGTATACGAACGCGACGGCGAACCCGGCTACTGGGACCTGGCGCGCGACCAGTATGGCAGTTTCACACCCGCGACCCGCCATACGGCGGCCCGGCGCGTCGTCGAAGCCGTGCAGACAGGGAAGGCCACGGTCGGCATCGTTCCGGTCCCCAGCCACGATGACGAGGAAAACTGGTGGCGTCATCTGGTTTCCGAAAACAAGGGAACGGCGCGCATCATAGCCCGACTTCCTTTCATCGGCACTGGAAACGCCCGCAACACCGGCCTCGAAGCGCTGGTCATCTGCCCCATCGAACATGAGGAAACAGGGCGTGACCGCTCCTATCTCGCGATCGAACTACAGGATAATGTCGGATTCAATGTGATCGAGGACGCCCTGTCGCAAGCCGCATTCAGCGTTGCTTTTCATCAGCTCTGGCATGACCCGGAACGCCCGCCGGGATGGACCTATCTGGTTGAGGTTTTTGGCTTTGCCAAACCCGGTGGCCGCCAAATGACCCGGCTGATGGACGCCCTTGGGTCCCGCATCACCCGTATTATACACTTGGGCGGCTACGCGACACCGTTAAACGGCGCAGAACTGGCCCCGCCCTCGGAAGTTTCACCGGAGAATATTTCATGACGATGCCCACTGCCAAACCCGGCGTTATGGCGATCAACCCCTACATCGGCGGGGATTCCGGACTTGATGGTTTCACGCGAGTCGTCAAGCTGAGTTCCAATGAAGGCGCTTTTGGCCCCAGCCAGAAAGCATCCCGCGCCTATCGCGATATTTCCGAAACCCTGCACCTTTATCCCGATGGCGGAATGGATGACCTTCGCCGTGCAATTGGTAAAGTTCATGGGCTGGATGCCGAACGGATCGTCTGCGGCGCCGGATCAGACGAAATCATATCCCTGCTGTGTCAGGCGTATGCCGGTCCGGGGGATGAGGTCCTGTATAGCCAATATGGTTTCCTGATGTACAACATTTCGGCCAAGGCGGCAGGGGCGACCCCGGTCACGGCACCCGAAACCAACTTGACCGCCAACGTTGACGCGCTGCTGGCCGCCGTTACGGAAAACACGCGTCTTCTGTTTCTGGCCAATCCGAACAACCCGACAGGGACGTACCTGTCCCTGTCGGAGGTTACGCGTTTGCGCGCTGGGTTGCGCGATGATGTCCTGCTGGTCATTGACGCCGCCTATGCGGAATACGTCACACGCGAAGATTATTCGGAAGGCAATTCGCTGGTCGATGCCGGTGACAATGTGATTGTCACCCGAACCTTTTCGAAAATTCACGGGCTCGGCGGTATACGGCTGGGCTGGGCATATGGCCCCGCCAACGTGATTGACGTTCTCAACCGGGTGCGTGGTCCGTTCAATGTGGGCGCGGCGGCGCTGGTTGCGGGCGCGGCGGCAATTCAGGATGGCGACTTCACGGAAAAAGTGCGTACCCATAACCTGAAATGGCTAGCCTGGACGCGCGAACAATTGCTGGCTCTTGAACTCGACGTTACCGACAGCGTCGGAAATTTTCTGCTCGTCTGTTTCGGGGCTCACCCAGATCGCATTGCGGCAGATGCCGACGCGGCGCTCAAGGCCGAAGGCATAATCGTTCGGAGCATGGCCGGTTACGGATTGCCGGACTGTCTGCGTATCACCATTGGCCTGGAAGAGGACATGCGGGCAGTCGTTGACGTACTGAGGAAATTCATGGGAAAAAACCAATGACGGATACAATCCCATCACCCCTGTTCGATCGCATCGCGCTGATCGGTATCGGGTTGATAGGCTCGTCACTTTCTCATGCCATCCGCCGCGGTGGGCTGGCTAGCGCAATTTCTGTTTCCACCCGCTCACAGGCAACTCTTGAACGGGCGCGTGAACTCGAATTGGGAGACCGTTACACAACAAACGCCGCTGAAGCCGTTGAAGGCGCCGACCTTGTCATTCTTTCGGTTCCGCTGGGGGCCATGGGGGCCGTCGCGGAATCCATCGGCAATCATCTGAAGCCCGGCGCTATCGTAACCGATGCCGGTTCCAGCAAAACATCGGTGATTGCCGATATCGCCCCGTTCATTCCCGATGGCGTTCATTTTGTTCCGGGCCACCCCGTCGCCGGCACCGAATATTCCGGGCCTGACGCCGGGTTCGCCGAATTGTTTGATCATCGCTGGTGTATCCTTACGCCGCAGTCTCATACAGACAAGGACGCCGTAGAGAAGCTTTCGCGGTTCTGGAAAGCGTGTGGCAGCAATATCGAAATCATGGACTCCAGGCACCATGACAAAGTCCTCGCCATTACCTCGCATCTGCCGCAATTGATTGCCTACTGTATCGTTGATACGGCCACCGATCTGGAAACCGATCTGCAATCGGAAGTCATTAAATTTTCCGCCAGTGGCTTCCAAGACTTCACTCGCCTTGCCGCGTCGGACCCGGTGATGTGGCGTGATGTCTGCCTGAAAAACCGTGATGCGGTTCTGGATGTGCTGAGCCAGTTCACAGAAGACCTGACAGCGATCAAGCGGTCCATCCGCCGGGGTGAGGGCGAGCAGTTGCAGAAGATTTTCACCCGGACCCGGGCCATTCGCCGCGACGTTATTGAGGCCAACAGGGATTAAACAACATGGCGCCTGTCATTCAGAGTTTCCTGGCCGGGTTTCCGATCCTCCTGCTGCATTCTTCGGTAACGCTGGCGATCCTCGGCGTTGGTGTTTTCCTGTATATCAGGATCACGCCCTATAACGAGATCACCCTGATCAGGGACGGCAATACCGCCGCTGCGGTCTCTCTCGGCGGGGCCGTTCTGGGCCTCGCCATTCCCCTGGCGTTTTCCATGGCCAGCAGCCTCGGGGTCTGGGAAATCCTGGTCTGGGGGCCGGTGACACTGATTCTGCAACTGGTCGCCTATCGATTTACAGACCTGATTCTGCGCGACCTGCCGAAGCGCATTATCGCCGGTGAAATGGGACCGGCGATCCTGCTGGTCTTCATCAAGCTTGCTGTTTCAGTCGTTAACGCCGCTGCCGTCACGGGATAACGGGACGGAGTAAGTCCATGCGCCGTCTCGACTGGATTGTTGTTTTCCTGCTGATTTTTGGGGTAATCGCCAGCAAGGTTGCTGATTTCGGTGCAAGGGTCCCGGATAACGTCAACCCGCGGCGACCCGGCGTCCAACATTTTTCTCCCGATCTTTGGGACGACGAAACGCGGGCGTGGCTGTCTCAGGGGCCAGCGCCGCAACAACCTCAACCGTTCGCCGGGGGCCTGCCGCGTGAAGGGTTGATCGAAGACAGTGGACCGCCCAGTTCGTCCGTTGGATCGGCGTTTTCCGTATCTCCCCGGGGGGTGTGGCTGACGGCCCGTCACGTGGCCGACGGCTGCTCAAAAACCGCCATCCAGACGGCCCGAAAACAATATCTCCGGGTCAACAAGACCTTCCTGCACCCCAACGCCGATGTCGCCATTCTGTTCACCCGTGGCGGTCCCGAGGCGTTGCCCCTGGCTGGCCGGATCGATAGCGGGCGTGATGGATACGACATCGGCTTTCCCACCGGTCAACCGGGTGCGGTCCATACCCGTTACATCGGAGAAATGACGCTGCGCCACATGGACCGCCGCCAGCGCCGGAATGGCTACCGTGAACAGGTCAACGCCTGGGTCGAACGCTCACGTATTCCCGACCGCTCGGGATCGCTGGGCGGCCTGAGCGGTGGCGCGGTTCTGGATGAGCGGGGACGGGTAATCGGCATTGTGCAGGCTGAATCCGCCCGCCGGGGCCGTGTCATGACCGCGCAGCCCGCAACCATCAAAGACATCTTTCGCCTTGCTGGCACCGACTACCCCTCATCGGGCGGACGGCCGCAGGGCATGACATTATCAGAAGACAGCTACCCCCGCGCGGCCCGTGACCTGATCACGTCGGCGCGCATTGCCAAAGTTTTCTGTCTGGTCGAATAGTTACAGCGCCAGTCCGGCCCGCGCCCGGGCGCGTTCCCAAATGGTGTCGATATCCGGGGAAAAGACAAGGGCCTTATCGGCGGCCATGCTGAACCAGTCGCCCCTTGCGATTTCGCGGTCCAGCTGTCCCGCACCCCAGCCCGCATATCCAAGAACGATCATGCGCTGCGCCGGACCATTACCGGTCGCCATATCCGTTATAATCCGGCTCTGGTTGGTCACCGACAGGCCGGAGCCAACCTTAACGGTATCGGCGACTTCGTAATCGCTGCCGTGCACGACAAAAGCCTGCCCGCGTTCGACCGGGCCGCCGAACCGCAGCGAAATATCGCCTTCGGCGGTTGCGCTTTCAAAGCCGAGGCCCATCACCAGATCTTTCAGGGGGCCGGTGCCGATCAGACGGTTGACGATCAGGCCAAATGCGCCATCGGCGTCATGTTCGACCATTAATACAACGGTTTTGGAAAAATTCGGGTCGCTCAGTTTTGGGGTCGCAACCAGCAATTCACCCGTGAGGTAGGGCGACCCTTTTGTCTGTTCGCCACCGATTGCCGACACCTGCAATCCGAGCGCCCCGGTAAAAACCACCAGCAGGATGAATAACCGGACCTGTTTCATAAGCCGACCTTAGCAGATTTTCCGGCTCAGTGAATTACCATTGAATGGGGCGCAAGCGCAGTATTTTGAACGAACCCGCAAAAAGCGTGCGGTTTTCAAGCGTCAACGGCAAATCGAGATAGCGCTCACCCCCACCGTCGGGGGTTTTTGAAAACGCCATCAGCGCCAGTTTAGCGGCGACGGAATCCAGGCCCTTGATCAGCCCCGCATGAACAAGGGCATCGACGGTCTCCATCACGCCACGGCTTCGGGTTTCGATTGCGCCGACCGGTTGCAACCCGGAATCAAGAGTTAAGGAGCCGGCGCCCGTTATCCGCAATGGCGGGTAGCTGGCATCCAGCATCTTGACGTTCAACTTACCGCCCCCATCACGCCAAGACGACAGGGCCGCGATCAAGGACTCACCCGAAAGCACGCCCGCAAGTTGTCCTTTTATGTCCAAATGGTGAAGCCGCGGTCCCAGAGGCGCGCGCATCTCTTGAGGAATGCGTAAATCCCTTAACCGCACCCCCCAGTCCATAAGGGCCCTGCTTCCCTGGTCCATCTCCAGATTGAAGTCTCCCAATGAGAAGGTCTGCTTTTTCCCCTGAAGTCGCAAACTCAGGCCTGCGCCTTGCGATTCAAGCGCCCGGACCCGGATACGATTATGACCGGATATCATGTTGTACCCAGGAATTGAGATTTCATCATCAAGCGTAAATTTCCATTTCAGACGGTCGGCAGCAAACGTATAAGCCTCCACCTGGCCGCCCAGAACGGCCACCCCTTCATGGTTTCCTGAAAGATCCAGATTGATCTGCCCGATGGACCAGGGTTGTGCCGAAACGATCAGTTTATCGACCCGCCACACCCACCGTCCGGATTTTATAAACGGCGCTGCGACTTCAACACGAACCGAAAATGGGAACCCCGATTTGCGAACGGCGCGGTAACCGTATTCGCCTCCTTGTGCCGCGAGTTGGCTTAAAACCAGATCCAATCCCAATTTTACCTGGGTGGCGGCAATCGACCACCAAGCACCGTATATTCCGAACAGCGCGGCCAGTATCAGGGCGAGCGCAACTCCACCGACTTTCCAACTCGACCGGGGTGTAACCGAGTTATCACCGGACCCGGACGAGAAACTGTCGGACATCAGGATTCCCTTTCGTATTCAGCATCCATCTTTATAAGGCGTTGCGCCCCGGCGGGGAAAGACTTAGCCTGCATCAGCTTTCAAATCTCGACCCGAAAATTCTGACCCGTATGACCCCTCCCCGACCGAACGCCCCAGACAGCACGCCTGATCCTGTGTGGATCGCCGTCATGCCCGGGCTGTTTGTCTTGCTGTGGAGCACCGGCTTTATCGGCGCCAAATGGGGATTGCCCTACGCCGAACCCTTCAGCTTTCTGGCAATACGTTTCACCATCGCGGCGGCCCTGTTTGGGTTGATTGCCGTTCTGTCCAAGGCCCGATGGCCGAAAACGTTTGCTGAATTTCGCAATACGGCGGTTGTCGGCATTCTGATCAACGGTGCCTATCTCGGCGGGGTGTTCTGGGCCATCGGGCACGGTACACCCGCGAGTATTGCCGCCATTATTACCGGCATGCAGCCCCTGCTGACGGCGGCCCTGGCATTTCCGCTGTTGGGTGAGCGGCTCAACAAAATCCAATGGGCAGGGCTGTTCATCGGGTTTATCGGCTTGCTTCTGGTGGTATGGAAAGGTTCCGACACGGGGCCGCTAGCGGGTGTGGGTGCCGCCGTAATCGCGCTGATCGGCATTACACTGGGCACGTTTTATCAAAAACGGTTCGGCGGCGGCAACGACATCCGCTCGGCTTCGTGCATCCAGCAGGGTGCGGCGGCGGGCGTTGTCTGCGTACTGGCCTTCTCGTTTGAAACCCGTGACATCCAGTGGACCGGTGATTTTGTCTTCGCGCTGTCATGGCTGGTCATCGTGCTCTCACTCGGGACCTTTTCGCTGTATTACACGCTGATCAGACGCGGTGCCGTATCCAAGGTCGCGAGCCTGTTTTATCTGGTGCCACCAGTGGTGGCCATCAACGCCTGGTTATTGTTCGGTGAAACCCTTGATCTTCACCAGATAACCGGAATGGTGCTGGCGGCCGTCGGCGTCGCCTTGGTCACCCGCAGCCGGACCAAGGAGTCCTGAACCGGTATGACGGCACCAGACGGAGACATCTGGATCTTCGGGTACGGCTCCTTGATGTGGCGGCCCAATTTTCCCCATGCCGAAACCCGCCCGGCCCTGTTACGCGGTTATCATCGTGCGCTTTGCATTTATTCAGTAGAGTACAGGGGCACTTATGAACGGCCCGGACTGGTGTTTGGACTGGACCGGGGGGGCTCCTGCCGAGGGCTGGCGTTCCGGGTTCTGGAAAAAGACGTCAAAGAGGTGATGAATTACCTTTATGAACGCGAAATGATTACCGGCGTTTACCTGCCTCGCTGGCGTCATATCGAGACCACGGATAAGGCATCCAAAAAAACCGTGCTATCCTATCTGTTTGTCGCCGACCCTGACCATGACCAATACACCGGCAAACTGAGCGATGATGACGCCATCAAGATCATTCTACAGGGACGCGGCAAAGCGGGCGCTTGCATTGATTACCTGACCAACACCTTCGAGCACCTTCAGGAACTCGGCATTCATGACCGCGTACTGGAAAGGCTGATCCTCAAAACAAACACCGTTTCGACGGCGCCCTAAAGCAATCGGCTTTCGAGGAACGCCGCAAGGTCCAGGGCCCGGCGACGGCGCAGGTTATTTTTGTTTTTCGACCCCTTGATCATGCGTACTTCCTTGACGAACTTGATGATGCCGAGGACCTTGAGGGCCTCAATCAGGGCCTTCTTTTCAACGGCTGGAAGGGCGGCTTGCTTAATATAGGCGTTTACAAATTCGTCATAGCGGGCGAAATCCGTGAAGTCGGGATTTTTGCTGCCCCAGGAAAATTCAATGCCGCCATCGACGACATCAAACACCCGCGGGCCATAAAAAGCGTTCTGGAAATCAAACAGATAGGCCGTATCACCATCGACAATGACATTTCGGGGGGTCATGTCGCCATGATTGTGCAGGTTCAAAATCCCTTTTTTCGTCGTCAGGCCCGAAAAAGTCTTCTCCAGTTTGTCATAGACCCCTTCAAACTTGGAAAAATATTCCGCAATTTCAGCGTCGTGGGCGTATTCCCCGGCAAAGCGATGGTATTCCGCCCACCACATGTCAAAGACCTGTCGGAAGGAAAAATCGGCCTCGATTTCCATCGGGTGCCGTTTCTGGACGGCGTGATATTCAGCCAGCTGCGCCACGCCATCGGCCAACGGATAATCCGGTTCACGTCCGACTTTTCCGGGCAGCTTGCGAAACAGGACCGCCGGTGCGCCACCAATATCAATAACGCTTTTGTGCTCATGTGTGGTTATGACGGAAGCGGTGGCAACACCCAGTTTCTCAACGCCGCTGATGACGGCGGCTTCATATTCGGCGTGTTCGCCCAGCCTTGATGAACTGTAGTTGCCCGATACCTTGTATACTTTCAGGACACAGGTTTGTTCCCCGACCCTGACTTCATAAAGCTCATTTTCGGTGGCCACATCCATGCGTTTCAAGCCCTTGATCGCGGCCTTGAATTCGCGGCTCAGGACTTCATGGATTTCCGGATACCCCCCTCCATTGTCGCGATCATATATGACTTCCGCCTTGAACTTTTCGAGAAACTCGTCTTTCAGTTTTTCGTCCCCACGTGATGGGAAATACAGATAGGCATCAAGCAGGTGCTGGAAAAAATCGATATTGGGATAGCGCTTGCGATGCCCGAACGTGTCAATCGCTTCAATCTGACCGATATGATAGATGTCGCATTTTTTGGTCGGCGAAACGTTGATGTAGTTCCAGGTTTCAGGGATTTTAACCGGAACATCTTCATCAATTTCAATCAGGATGTCCGCATCCGATCCCAGTTTCGCCCATTCGGAATGAATAAACGGTGACGTGTACATGCCGATCTGAGAGCGGGTCACCGAGCCCATAATGTAAACCTTCGAGACGGCCTCGACATCGGCGACTTCCGCCTTGATGCGATGATACATGGCGTCATGCACGATTTTCTGCCGGTTTTTATCGACGGAGACCTTTGTCGGTTTGACAAAATACATATCGAGGTCTTTGAGAAACGCGTTCCACTGGCGAAACAACACCATGGGCTCTGCGCTGTTCGGTTCCGTACTAAACGGAAAAATGACCTCGGACTTGACCGTATCAAAAACCCACGAGCGGTAACTGAGATTGATAGCCGGTGGTGTTTCGGAATTTCTGACGAGGGAAAAGGTATCCAGGACACGGGCCTTTATGGCATTCAGTAAATCCGGATCCAGGGGGCGTTCACGGGCGAGATACTCGGTCAACTGAACCACGGAACCTCCCTTGTGCTGTACTTTATCGGCAAACAGCGACGTATTGGTGGACAGACTGATATCAAGAATCAGTCCCTCCTTGCCATATCGATGGATACTACCCTGGAGCTCACGGGTCATACCGATACCGGTGAAAATCCCCCTGATCTTGAGTTCATGATACTGGGCGACGATAAACTGACCATATTGCTGCCCGTCCAGTTGGGTAGAGGAGTCCGGGTCCGTCCAGGCGTAATGGACATGGTTGGCCTCCAGCAGTTCCGCTATTTCATGCGGCGTACCGGCGTAAGCAGAATCCAGGTTCGAAGCCGCAAAAGCGTCTTTCAGCGTAATGAAGTCTTCCCGGTCAAACAGCAATTTGTAATTGCGCATGTGAAGATGATAACCATCGGAACATTCTTCGATGGAAACCCGCTGGGGATGGTATTTGACCGGATTGGGCAGGCGGCTGTCCGTCCAGATGGTTACACTTTTCTGGTTGGTATTGGGCAACACGCCGTCCAGGTAGTTGCGTTCGTTGATAATTTTGAGCAGTTCCGCCGACTGGGTCTTGAACGTCGCGGCGAAGTCTTCGAACTCCTTGCGGCTGAGTTCGATTCTGAGATCCCGGTAGTGGATATGGATGTTTTCCTCCATGTCCACGAACAGATTGCGATGCTTGGGCTTTTTCAAACCCTCGTTACGCGTTAGCATTTTGTAAATCACACCCATAACTGCAATCCGATCTTCTACATCTGTTCCGGTTTAATAAATAAAAACAACGCCATGCAGGTGTCGTCAAGATTCGCGGGCCGCCTGGACAAATTACTCTCCCAGAAAAAACCCGGCGTATCAGGTATTTCTACCTGATTTCTACCGGGTTTTCACATTTATCTGACGGCGTGAATTCAGGCTAGCTACATATTTTCATCCGGGTTGCCGAAGACACCGGAATCGTCATCCCCGTCGCCCTGATCAGCCTGCGGTTCGGGTTCATCACCACCTTGCCCGTCATCACCACCCTGATCGTCATCATCGCCGCCGAACATGTCGTCACCGTCTATGCCATCATCGACGCCTGCATCATCGCCGCCCCAGTCGCCGTCGTCACTGGCAGAAGCGCCGCCGGTCGTTTGCGGGTCAAGTATGTCATCATCTTCCGGCACCTCGACATTACCTTCATCGCCGTTGGTAACCTGATCAATACCGTTGGCCAATGCGTCTGTATCTATGCTGCCGTCATCATCTCCGGCGTCATCACCGAGGTCATCACCGGCACCGTCCTGACCGCCATCAGCCTCGCCACTTTCCGAACCTTCAGCGCCTTCGCCGCCGGCATTGCCACCCTTGTCATCGTCATCCGTGCCGCCCTGGTCACTCTTATCGTCATCGCCACCTTCGCCGCCATGACCATCTTTTCCGTCGTCGTCCTTGCCGTCATCGCCTCCCTTATCGTCGTGGCCGCCTTCGCCACCTTCGCCGCCATGACCACCTTTTCCGTCGTCGTCCTTACTGTCATCGCTTCCCTTATCGTCGTGGCCGCTTTCGCCACCTTCGCCGCCATGACCACCTTTTCCGTCACCGTCGTCCTTGCCGTCATCGCCTCCCTTATCGTCGTGGCCACCTTCGCCGCCTTGACCACCTTTTCCGTCGCCGTCGTCCTTGTTGTCCTCGGCTGGCTTCGCTCCCGGTGTGTCATCGTCTTGATTACCCTTGGCGCCTTCGTCTTCATCTACGCCGTCGCCGTCCTTGTCGGCATTGGGGCCACCTTCGCCCTTGCCGGGATTATCATCGTCTACGCCGTCCTGGTTGTTACCATGCCCTTTGTTGTCCTGGTCGCCGCCGCCACCTTCACCACCCTCGCCGCCTTGACCACCGGTGTTGTCGCCCTCTGAACCCTCGCCGCCTTCGCCGCCGGTCTTGCCGCCTTCTCCACCTTCTGAACCTTCTCCGCCCTCGCCGCCGGTCTTGCCGCCTTCTCCACCCTCTGAACCTTCTCCACCTTCTCCACCTTCTCCACCCGGCGTTGTCGCTGTTGTCGTTGTGGTTGCGGAAGTTGCGCTTGTGGCCGTCGTCGCGGTGGTCGCGGTTGTGCCAGTAGTAGCAGTCGTTGCGGTGGTGGCGCTGGTCGCAGTCGTTCCAGTGGTGGCCGTCGTCGCGGTTGTGCCAGTAGTGGCCGTGGTTGCTGTTGTTGCGGTGGTGGCCGTCGTACCCGTTGTGGCGGTAGTCGCGGTTGTGCCAGTCGTGGCAGTGGTGGCCGTCGTCGCGGTGGTCGCAGTTGTAGCAGTTGTGCCCGTCGTAGCCGTCGTCGCGGTGGTCGCAGTCGTACCCGTTGTGGCGGTAGTCGCAGTTGTGCCAGTCGTGGCCGTGGTGGCGGTTGTACCCGTCGTTGCCGTTGTGCCTGTGGTTGCTGTGGTGGCGCTGGTCGCAGTCGTTGCGGAAGTTGGCGTCGTCGCAGTTGTGGCCGTGGTGGCCGTCGTCGCAGTCGTGCCAGTAGTAGCAGTAGTAGCAGTAGTAGCAGTAGTAGCAGTAGTAGCAGTCGTTGCGGTTGTGCCAGTAGTGGCCGTGGTTGCTGTTGTTGCTGTGGTCGCAGTCGTACCCGTTGTGGCCGTCGTCGCAGTCGTGCCAGTAGTAGCAGTCGTTGTGGTGGTCGCGGTTGTGCCAGTAGTGGCCGTGGTTGCTGTTGTTGCGGTGGTGGCCGTCGTACCCGTTGTGGCGGTCGTCGCAGTCGTAGCAGTGGTGGCCGTCGTCGCGGTGGTCGCGGTTGTGCCAGTAGTGGCCGTGGTTGCTGTTGTTGCGGTGGTGGCCGTCGTACCCGTTGTGGCGGTCGTCGCAGTCGTAGCAGTTGTGCCAGTCGTGGCCGTGGTTGCAGTTGTGCCAGTCGTGGCCGTCGTCGCAGTTGTGCCCGTCGTGGCCGTCGTCGCAGTTGTGCCCGTCGTGGCCGTCGTCGCAGTTGTGCCGGTAGTTGCTGTTGTTGCGGTGGTGGCCGTCGTACCCGTTGTGGCGGTCGTCGCAGTTGTGCCAGTCGTGGCCGTGGTGGCCGTCGTCACAGTCGTGCCAGTAGTAGCAGTAGTAGCAGTAGTAGCAGTCGTTGCGGTGGTCGCGGTTGTGCCAGTCGTGGCCGTGGTTGCAGTTGTGCCCGTCGTGGCCGTCGTCGCAGTTGTGCCGGTAGTTGCTGTTGTTGCGGTGGTGGCCGTCGTACCCGTTGTGGCGGTCGTCGCAGTCGTAGCAGTTGTGCCAGTCGTGGCCGTGGTTGCAGTTGTGCCGGTAGTTGCTGTTGTTGCGGTGGTGGCCGTCGTACCCGTTGTGGCGGTAGTCGCTGTTGTGCCAGTCGTGGCCGTGGTGGCGGTTGTACCCGTCGTTGCCGTTGTGCCTGTGGTTGCTGTGGTGGCGCTGGTCGCAGTCGTTGCGGAAGTTGGCGTCGTCGCGGTGGTCGCAGTCGTAACAGATGTTGCGGTGGTGGCGGTTCCGCTTTCTTCAGGTTGGGCTCCTTGAATGTTTTCAGGCGAATCCAGTGCGTCACGCACCAGATTTTGGAGACGGTCCGTTGGATTTTCGTTTTGCACCTGATTGGTATGGGCTTCATATTGGCGTGGGAACGTTTGCCAGGCAAATTCCGGTTCGGGCGTGCTGATGTAGTCTGCCGGTCCGCCGATTTCTGGCGGAGAGATAACATCCGGCGGTGCCCCCTCTGGTGTGTCGCGGTGCGGAACTTCGACAAGTTCAGGCGGAACACCGTCTTCTGGACCGGCGGCCATAGGGGCCGCTTCCCAGACATCGCGGCTGCCGGTATGAATGTTGGCGGCCGAGGGGTCGGGACCGTCGCCTTCGCTGTCGCCGTCCGCGCCGAAAGGCGCCTGCCCACCGTCATCCTCGCTAACAACCGCACGCCCGGTCGAATTGGTCCAGTCCCCTGATTCGGGTTGCCCGTTCTGCGGGTCAGTTACCGGCGCGTCATTTTCGTCGGGTGTGTTTTCGTCAGCCATGGTTTCAAGCCTTAAAATCGGTCCGGGAATAATTTCCCTTCATTTGACTTAACCCCGGCCTGATTCGCATTATCGCGCAGGCAAGCGTTCGATACGGGGCCATCCCGGAGAATATTCCGAACTGAACAATCGATCAATCCACCTGATGGACGAATTCGTTAAGAGAACATAAAAGGAACAAAAGAGCTCTTGCCAAACAAATTCAATCTGTGTCACACCTGAAGAAACAAAAAGCATATCGCGTCTGTATATTCGGGAAAACGTGAATGAGCAGCGACTTGAGGACCGTCGTCAAGGCCGTTCCAAAACGGTCCTGGAACAGAATGGAAATTCTGCTGCTGTCGCTTGTCATCAACCTTTTCGCCATGGCGCTGCCGGTTTTCATTCTTCAGGTTTACAGCCGCGTTCTACCACTCGGGGCTGCCAACTCCCTGTATGTTCTGGTTATCGGCCTGATCGTTGTCATCGTTTTCGATAACATTCTGAAAACGGCGCGCACCCGGATTATTTCCTGGAATGGCGCGCAGTTTGAACACTTGGCGCGGATGACGGCGGTCGATAAAATCCTGCGCTGTCCGTATGAGCTTTTTGAAACGGAGTCGGCGGGTTCCTACCTGGAAAAGGTCAATTCCATCGGCTCGGTAAAAGATTTTTATTCGACCCAGATCGCGACCCTGATGATTGACCTGCCGTTCGCGGTACTTTTCCTGTCCCTCATTCACGTGCTCGGCGGACATCTGGTATTTGTCCCCATTATCCTGATTTGCATATTCGGAATCCTTGCCCTGCTGGTCGGGGACCGTCTGCGCAGGGCCGTCAAAAATCGCGTTTCCACCGACGATTCTCGCTACGATTTCCTGCTTGAGGTGCTGAACGGCATTCACACGGTCAAGGCGATGAACCTGAAGCCAACGATGATGCGCCGCTTTGAACGCCTGCAGGAACGCACCGCCCAAGCCGTCCGCAAAGTCGCCCTGGAAAGCGCCTTTGCCCAAGGTCTTGGCAGTCTGTTCAGCCAGCTCAATATCATTTCCGTGATCGCCTTCGGCGGTTATCTGGTCGTTCACGGCGACCTGACGGCGGGGCAGCTGGCTGCCTGCATGCTGCTGTCGGGGCGCGCCCTTCAGCCGATGCTATCGGCAATGAGTATCTGGACCAGTTATCAGACCGTCAAGGTCGCGGCCTCCAAAGCCGCCGAGGTCATGAGTCTGCCTGAAGAATGCCCACGCGATCTTCCGGATATTCCGCCGATTTCAGGAGCCCTGGAAATCAGGGGCCTGAATTTCGCCTACGGCAATGCCCCCGATCCATTCATCAAAACCGTCAATCTGGAGATGAAAGCCGGCGAAATCATTTCACTGGAGGGTGCCAACAGTTCCGGACGAACGACGTTGATGTTCCTGATCCTCGGGTTGCTGCGTCCGCAACAGGGGGAGATCCTGCTGGACGGCATGAATATTTTTGATTACGACCTGCGATCCGTGCGCGGTGAAATTTCCATGATTTCGCACAATGCCCCGCTCTACAGCGGCAACCTGATTGATAACATGACCGGGTATCAGAAAGGCCGGGTCATTGAACGCGCCCTGGAACTTTCCGCGGCGCTGGGCCTGGACCAGGAAATCAAGAACCTGCCGGAAGGCTACGACACCCAGGTCGGCGGCAGCACCGTCGAAAGAATTCCCGGCGGCGTGCGTCAGCGCATCGCCATTGTGCGCGCCCTGGTTGACGACCCGAAACTTATTCTGTTCGATGAAGGCAATCTCTCGCTTGACGCCAAAAGTGATGATCTGCTGCGCAAACTGTTGCTGAAAATCAAAGGCAGATCAACAATGATCCTAGTCAGTTCGCGCCCGGAAATTCAGGCCCTGGCTGATCGTCATTTCATCATGGTCGAAGGCGAACTTCGCCGGAAGCTGAGGGATTAGCGCATGTCTAACAGCACCCTCGTCGATCAACTGACCGAAGGTCAGACCATTTCCGACGCTGCGGCCTGCCTGGCGCCCCTGCTGGACGCATTGACGTGGCGGGGCACGCCGCGCCAGATGGCCGAGGCGTTAACCGCCAGATGGGAAAACGCCGATATTCGCGACATTCGCAATACCATGGCCAACCTCAATTTCCGCAGCTGGGCCCAGGAACAGCGTATTGGCAATGTTGACCAGCGCCTGCTGCCCTGCATCTTTGAAACCGGGTCCGGCGACCCCATGGTTCTGTGGGAAAGCCGGGACGGCAATGTCGTGGCCTTTGACGCCAACAGAAGGGATGTGACCGATAAACTGCGCATGCGGCGCAAAGGGACGGCGTATTTCTTTGTTCCGGAAGACGAAGCGGAAGGCGGCGGGAAAAAATGGTTTCGCCCTGTTGTCCGCCGGTTCGAACCTTATCTGGTTCAGATGATTCTGCTGTCCTTTATCATCAGTGTTCTTGGCCTGGCGGCACCGCTGTTTGTCAAATCCGTTTTTGACCAGGTTATCGGCGCGGAAAGCGTTGACACCCTTGTTTTCCTGATCATCGGTGTCGGCATGGCGCTGGCTTGCGAAGCGACGATCCGGCTGCTCAGAAGCTCGCTGCTTGCCTATATCGGCGGACGCATGGATGTCATCGTCAACAATGGCGTCGTTGACAAGCTGATTGACCTGCCCCTGAACCGGCTGGAGAAGGCCTCCGTTGGCACCCAGCTGTCCCGGTTAAGGGAATTTGAAGGCATCCGTGGATTTTTCTCGGGTCCCATGGCCATTTCCTTGCTGGAGCTGCCGTTCGTGACGATCTATCTGGTTGCGATCGCCATTATCGGCGGCTGGTTGGCGGCCGTGCCGCTGGTCCTGATGCTCGTATTGGGCACCGGCGCCTATCTGGCGCTGAAATATTCAAAGGCCGCCGTCAACGACGCCCTGGCCGGAAACTCGGATTGCCAGTCCCTGCTCATTGAAATTTTCAACAACCTCCGTTTCATCAAAGACGAGGGGACGGAAGACATCTGGCTTGAGCGCTTCCGTGAACGCTCGACGCAACTGGCCTTGTCCAATCTGCAGGGAGCCAGAATCAACGCCCGCTTCCAGACGTTTGCCCAGTCCGTCATGGTTATTGCGGGCGCGACAACACTCGCGATTGGCGCGGGACTGGCGATCAAGGGGGCGTTCAGCCCCGGCAGCCTTATTGCCTGCATGGCGCTGGTGTGGCGAGTGTTGGCGCCGCTGCAAACCCTTTTCTTAACCTTCACGAAATTGCACGAAGTCCGAAACGGTGTTAACCGCATTGACCAGCTGATGATGATCCCGTCGGAAACCCAGATTCCCACATCAGGCGAAACCGTCGCGCGTGAACAGGAATTTGAAGGTAAGGTCAGCTTTTCGCGGGTGGTGCTGCGGTATTCCGCGGCGACGGAACCGGCCCTTGCCGGGGTCTCTTTTGACATCCCCGCCGGTGAGGTTGTGGCCATCATCGGCGCCAACGGTTCCGGAAAATCAACCATTCTGAAGCTGATTGCCGACCTGTACAAACCACAGGCAGGCTCCGTTTCCATTGATGATGTAGACACGCGCCAGATCAACCTTCTCGATCTGCGCCAGGCGCTTGCCTACTTGCCGCAGAAGGCCGATTTGTTTGCCGGCACCATCGCCGAAAACCTGAAGGTCGCCAATCCGGTCGCAACCCGCGCGGAAGTCGAAGACGCCTGCTACCGGGCCGGTATATTGGACGATGTCTATCTGTTACCCCATGGCCTGGACACGGTCCTGACCGAACAGACCGTCAAACAGGTTTCCACTGGCTTTAAAAAGGGCATCGCCGTGGCGCGTACCCTTCTGTCAAAATCGAACATTATGCTGCTCGACGAACCAAGCGTCGGACTTGACATCGAATCAGATGAAATGCTGAAAAAGGAAATTGAATCCTTCAGCGGGCGCAAAACGACGCTGCTGGTAACGCACCGTCCGGATTATGTTCAGTTGGCGGACCGCGTTATCGCCCTGCGTGGAGGACGCGTCGTCTTTGACGGCTCACCCGGCGACTTGGCGAGCATGGGCAGGAACGAGTAGGATGGCGGACAACATTGACGCCCGCAACCGGGGACGTGATTCGATTCCGGGATTTCTGGACGGCGCGCGGGCGAGAGACAAAAGAGCGCAGGGGGAAAGAGTTATGGAAGACGACGGCCCATCCGTGCAGGCGACCAGAAACAGGTCGCACCACGCCGGTACGTCCGCTCCGGCCGAAGACAGCTATGCGGTCGGCAAGAAACGTCTGGCGCAGTCCCTGATGCTGGAAGAAGAAGGACCCGGCGGCATTATCAGAATGGCGTCGCTTGTAATTATTCTGTTCGTCGCCGCGTTTGTTGTCTGGGCCTCCTATACCCGAATTACCGAAGTTGTCGTCAGTTCAGGAGAGGTATCACCCGTCGGGTCGGTCAAGAAAATCCAGCACCTGGAAGGCGGCATCATCAAGAGAATTTTCGTCAAGGACGGCGATATTATCAAAGCCGGCGAGGTCGTCATGGAGCTCGAACCCTCCGGGGCGATACCCGAACGCGATCAGCTGGTGACCCGTCTTGCCGGTCTTAAGCTTGAGGCGGAACAGCTCCGGGCGTTTTCCACGGGCCAGTCGGCTAATCTACAGGATACTGATGCGCGCTACCACGACATGGCCAAATCACAGGTCAAGATTTTCGAAGCCAAGCGCCTGTCCGTTGACGCACAGATTAATGTCATTGAGAAGCAGATCGCTGAAAAACAATCAGAAATCCAACTGTTACGAGGACAGCAAAAATCCATCAAAGATCAGATCTCCCTGCTTAACGAACAGATCGGCATGCGCATGGAATTGATGCGCAAGGGGCTTCAGCCGAAACTGGTGATGCTTGACAACCAGCGCGAACTGGCCCGCACGGAAGGGCAACTTGCTGAAAACAAGGGGCAACAGCGCCGGGTCAGGAAGTCAATCGCCGAACTGGAAAGCCGCAAGGAAGAGATCAGCACACGCATGGTCGTTGAGGCGACGGAAAGCCTGGGCAAGATCAATGCGGAAATTGCCGAATTGCAGGATTCCATCACCCAGGTCGAAGACAAGGTGACCCGTCTGCAGATCCGCTCTCCGGTAACCGGTGTGATCCAGAACCTGCAGACGGAAACCGTCGGCGGCGTTTTGGCTCCGGGCGAGGTCGTCGTCGAGGTTATCCCGACGGATGCGGAACTGGTGGTCGAAGCGCGTATTACCACCGACGACATCGGTTTTGTGTTCACGGGACAGACAGCAACCGTCAAGGTCCTGACCTACGACTATACCCGCTACGGACAAATCAAGGGCGTCATTAAACGCATCTCCGCCACAACCGTGGAAGACGCGCAGGGCAAACCGTTCTATCGCGCCCACATCCGCCTTGAGAAGAATTATGTCGGTGACCAACCCGGCCGCAATCTGGTGGTGCCGGGCATGACGGTCTTAGCCGATATCAAAACCGGCGAAAAAACCTTGGCTGAATACTTGTTGAAACCTATCTATAAAGCCTTTAACGAAGCCTTCCGCGAAAGGTAGGCCAAATGACGGGTGAAGGTATGAACAAGGTCCGTATCGACCTCTATTCCGACACGCACACCCAACCGGGTCCGGCCATGCGCCAAGCTATTGCATCGGCCGAGGTGGGGGACGAACAGCACGGCACCGACCCCACGACAAACCGGCTGCAGGATATGGTTGGCGAGTTGCTGGGTAAACCGGCGGCGCTGTTTCTACCGTCCGGAACCATGTGTAACCAGATAGCCTATCGTATCTGGTGCCAGCCGGGAGATGAAATAATTGCCGACGTGACGGCCCATACCATTCATTCGGAAACCGGCGGCCCGGCGGCGGTGGCGGGCGCCATGATGCGCACGGTCGATGGCGCGCGCGGTATATTTACGGCGGATCATGTCGAGGCGGCAATCCGCCCGGAAAAACGCAACGTACCGCGTTCGGCCCTGGTGTCCGTTGAAAATACCAGCAATTTTGGCGGCGGCACGGTCTGGCCCGTGGAAACGCTGCGGGGCATATACCAGCGTTCTCGTGAGATGGGCATCAAATGCCATATGGATGGCGCAAGACTGCTGAATGCCGTCATCGAAAGCGGAGTCTCCGCCGCCGACTACGCCGCAACTCAGGATTCCTTGTGGATTGACCTGTCCAAGGGATTGGGTTGTCCGGTAGGCGCCGTTCTGGCCGGGGACAGCGATTTTATCGAGCGCGCCTTTCGCCTCAAGCACCTGCTCGGCGGCGCCATGAGGCAATCTGGCATCCTTGCCGCAGCGGGGGTCTACGCACTGGAAAATAATGTGGTCCGGCTGGCGCAGGATCATGACAATGCCCGCCATCTCGCCGGGCACCTTCGCGAAATACCGGGAATCAGGCTTGATCCGGAAACCGTTGAAACCAACCTGGTGTTTTTTGATGTAGCGGATTGCCCCTACACGGCACCGGAAATTATCTCACGTCTGAGCGCATACGGCATATTGATGGGCGCGCGGGACGACACCCGGATGCGCGCCGTAACGCATCTGGATATTACCCGTGAGATGGTGGACGAAGCCGCCGATGTCCTTGATGACATCCTTCGCCAATAAACCGGGATACCCCTGAACCCGGGGGCACCGGCAAAAACCGGCTCAGCGTCAAGTGAAATGAGTGACGCCCATTAATATTATCAAGCGGGCGCGATTTCACTTATAATTATACGGACGTTCAAACCCTATCGAAGGCCTTAAACAGAGGAGTGTTTTCGTGAATTATTCATCGCCATCGCTGTCTGTTGAACCGCCAACTCCGTTATCGGTAGAAGCACCATCACCCGTGGCACCTACCGACCCTGAGGTCGCGAATATTTTTGACCCTCAGTCCCTGACCATCCGGATTGCCTATAAATGCAATATTCGTTGTAAGTTCTGCTATCAGGGGGCCGACCTGGATAACAAAACGGCGCTGGACGAAGAACGGATGCTGGGCATGGTCCGTGAAGGCCGCGACGCCGGATTTATCCGTTTGGGCATCAGTGGCGGCGAAGCTTTTCTGTATGCCAAATCAATGGCGAAAATCATCAAACTCGCCAAAAAAATCGGCTACCAGAATATCAGCATCGTCAGCAACGGTTTTTGGGGGAAGTCGGCCCAGTCAACCCGGAACATTCTCAATCTACTGAAAGACGCCGGGTTTGAACCCCCAAAAGACATGCTGAGCATGAGTGCCGGCGAATATCACCAGGAATGGATCGAACTGTCCAACGCCCGCAATATTATCGACGCCTATTACAAGGAATTTAACCTGCCCTTCACCATCGACTTCGAATATTCAAAAGGCAAGGAATACATGGTTTCCGAATTCAGGGAATATCTGCGCGGCGAAGGCCTTTCCGAAGAGACCTACAAGATTCGCCCGCGCACCATCATTGCCAAACTTGGCCGCGGCAAGGACATCAATGAACAGACCATGGATACCAAACCGCTCGAAGCATTTGGTGTTTGCCCGTCAATCGGCCGGTTTGTCGTTCAGCCGGAAGGGTATGTGGTGCCCTGTTGCGGGTTCAACCGCTACATCGAAGGACTGTCTTTGGGCAACATCTATGAGCATTCAGTTTCGGAAATCATCACCATGGCCAGTTCAAATCTGGTCAACCGCTATCTTACGCATGTGCCGCTGCGCGACATGCACAAGGAACTCAGTAAACATTTTGATCTGCCATCGGATTTTTCGGTTAACTGCGAACTGTGTGAAGTCATTTTCGCCAAAAAAGAACACGTCGATCATTTAAAGAAGGTTGCGCCCAGAATGTTGAAGGACAGCGCGTAAAATATATGGATGGCAAATCCCGGCCTGCGAATTTCGGAACCACACATGCGACGCTGACAAACGTCAGTCCGGCAGTATAACCGAACCATCATCATCGATTTCAAAAAACGGATTCCAGGCCACTTCCCAGATATGGCCATCCGGGTCGGCAAAGTAGCCTGAATACCCGCCCCAGAATACATCCTCAGCCGGTTTCAACAGCTTTGCCCCTGCCTTAACCGCGTGTTCCAGAAACTTGTCCACCTCACCTTTGGTCCGGGTGTTATGGGCAAGCGTCATACCTGAGAATCCACTTCTGTCAGTATTTTCAATCCCGATGTCTTCTGCCAGTGGCCCACGCCCGTAAAGCCCCAGAACGATACCGCCCAACTGGAAAAAGCTGATCGACTCATTGCTAAATTTATCCGAAGGCTGCCATCCGAGCTTACGATAAAACGCCGTGCTGTCGGCAACACTGTCGACTCCTAATGAAACGAGGCTAAGGCGTTGATCCATAAATTACGTTCTCACCCGCATTTCGAATAGCCGCAGCTTGTGCAGGTATCACACCCTTCCTGGCGCGTAAGCGAGAGTTGTGCACATTTTGGGCACTGGCGGAAACCGGGACCTGAAATTTTCGGCTTGTTTTCATCCGGGCCGTCGTCGGTATCAGTATAGCGGGATTCCATATTGACCACCGCCTGCGAAAGCTGATCTTCAGCCAGTTGTCCCGGCGCTTTCAAAAAACCGACACTGATCATGTGGCGCTCAATGACCTCACCAATCGCCGCCAGCAGGGACGGCACGTACCGGCCCTTCATCCATTGGCCGCCACGCGGATCGAACACCGCTTTCAGCTCCTCAACGACAAACGAGACATCGCCGCCCCGGCGGAAGACGGCGGAAATCATTCGCGTCAGACCGACCGTCCAGGCAAAGTGCTCCATATTTTTTGAATTGATAAAAATCTCGAACGGCCGGATACGCCCGGAATCATCAAGGATATCGTTGAGCGTGATGTACATGGCATGATCACTGTCAGGCCATTGGATCTTATAGGTATTGCCGCCGAGATCACCGGGTCGGTCGAGGGGTTTGAACATCTGCACGACGGCCCCGGAATCACCTTCATCCTTGGGCAGGATTTTGGTGTTCGGCGCCTCAAGCGGCAACTCCGGTTCCTGTTCAATCTTTTTGGATTTACCCTTCACTTCCAAAACCGCGCCGGTGACATCATTTGGCCGGTAAGTCGTGCAGCCCTTGCAGCCGAGGTCATAGGCCTGCATGTAAATATCCTTGAAATTATCAAAGGTGATCGACTCCGGTACATTGATGGTTTTCGAAATGGAGCTGTCGATGTGCTTTTGAACCGCCGCCTGCATCACAAGATGGTCGTTGGGGCTGAGGTTCTGGACGTCAACAAAGGCGTCGGTCAGCGGCTCTGCCTCACCCTTAAGCCGACGATAGAGTCGGAACGCGTAGTCGGTGACATCTTCCTCTCGGCGCGTCCCATCCGGCATCAGCACCTGACGGGAGTATTTGAAACTGAACACAGGCTCCAGTCCGGACGAGACGTTATCGGCGAACAATGAGATCGTACCGGTCGGCGCAACCGACGTCAGCAGTGCGTTACGAATGCCGTGCTCGGCGATGCCATCACGAATATCCTGATCAAGCCCCGCAACGGTTTCGCCCTCCAGAAATTTTTCCCGATCAAACAGGGGGAACGGCCCTTTCTCACGGGCCAGTTCGATAGACGCCAGATAGGCCGCGCGCTTAAGGGTGATCAGCCATTGTTCCGTCAACTCCACCGCCCGGGCACCGCCGTATCGGGCCCCACACATGATCAGCGCATCGGCCAGCCCGGTAATGCCGAGACCAATGCGGCGTTTTGCAATGGCTTCCTGACGCTGCTGATCCAGTGGAAAATTCGAAACGTCGATAACATTATCCATCATGCGAACCGCAGTGGTCACCAGATTGGTAAGTTCCTCAAGATCGAGTCCGGCTTCCGCGCCGAACGGATCATTGACCAGTCTGGCCAGGTTGACCGACGCCAGCAGACACGCCCCGTAAGGCGGCAGCGGCTGCTCGCCACACGGATTGGTCCCGTGGATGGTTTCGCAGTAATGCAGGTTGTTTCTGGCGTTGATACGATCAATGAAGATGACGCCCGGTTCGGCGTAGGCATAGGTCGCCCGCATAATCCAGCCCCAGATTTCCCGCGCCGCCAGACTTTTGTAGGTGACCCCGTCAAATTTAAGTTCCCAGGCGGCGTCTTCCTTGACCGCCTGCATGAACGCATCGGTGATCAGAACCGACAGGTTGAACATGCGCAACCGTCCCGGTTCATGCTTGGCGTCGATAAAGTCAAGAATATCGGGATGGTCACAACGCATCACCGCCATCATTGCGCCGCGCCGCGAGCCCGCACTCATGATCGTGCGACACATGGAATCCCACACATCCATGAAAGACAGCGGTCCGGAGGCATCGGCGCCAACCTTGTACACCGGCGCTCCCTTCGGGCGCAGCGTCGAAAAATCATACCCGATGCCGCCACCCTGCTGCATGGTCAGGGCCGCTTCTTTCAGACTGTCGAAAATTCCCGCCATGTCATCGGGGACATCCCCCATAACAAAACAGTTGAAAAGCGTCACATTGCGCTCTGCGCCCGCACCCGAAAGTATGCGCCCGGCTGGCAGAAAGCGAAAATCATCAAGCGCTTCGAAAAACTGCGGCTCCCAGTATCCTGGATCCTGTTCCGGCGCGGCCAGAGCGCGGGCAACACGCCACCAGCTATCGGTAATTGACTTGTCAACAGGGGTGCCGTCCTGCGACTTCAGGCGGTATTTCATATCCCATATCTGTTGCGAAACCGGTGCTACCTGCGCCACGTCATATTCTCCCGACATTTCATGTGGCAGCCCTGCCGCCGAATTTCAGGCCTTCAATTTAGGGAGCCGGATTACCCTCGTCAAAGGGAATGTTCTCTATATGTTTCCACATTTTACCCCCGCTTGGCAATCCCAAAAATAACCTTGGGGGTCAAGGCTTAGGATCAAAGCTCCCCATAAATAACAGGGTGTGGATAACCTACACACAGGCCCCGCGGGTCAACTGTCAGAATGCGGATCGGTGGCCGGTTTGGCAAGAGTCACGGAGAGCCGAGGATCGTGGGAAACCGCCTCTTCAATCAGCCGGTCACTGGCGGCCTCTACCACTGACTCAAGCTCGGCCATGAATTCGCGTCGACGCAGGCCTTTTTCAAGGGCCGGAAGGAATTCAATAGCAATCACCCCGGGCCGCTTGGCGAAACTGCGTCGCCCCCAGAACAACCCGGAATTCACGGCCACCGGAATGACCGGAACATCCACCTTGCCATAGACTGCCGCAATCCCCGGATGGTAGGGTAGACGGGCACCGGGTTGGGAGCGCGTCCCTTCCGGGAAGATCACAATGGTCATTTTGCGTTCTATCCGGTCCTTCGCATCGGCAACCATTTTCTTGAGCGCGGCACCACCACCTTCGCGGTCTACGGCAATGGCGCCATATTTTCTCGCTGCCCAGCCCCAGACCGGGATCGACAGCAACTCTTTTTTGAGAACATAGCTGGGATCCTTCAAGATAAGGAAATAGACAAAAGTGTCCCAGGCGGACTGGTGCTTTGCCGCATAAATCGCCGAACCGTTGACGATATTCTCGACTCCGCGAACCTCAAAACTGAGGCCGACCAGAACTTTCAGAACCTTGCTGAGAATTTGCGCCCATATTTCAACAACTTTGGCCATGGCGGCACGGTCAAACGGCAGCAGCATTGCCATGACCAGAACGGACAGCGCCGTCCACAGGAAAAAAAAAACATTGAACAGGAATGAGCGAACGACAACCATTACCCCGGTGCTTTCATATTTGACCCGAACAAGTGACTGATTTTGTCCTTTAGTCCGTATCCGAGGAACAGGTGGTCAATCCGGTTGCGGAGCCAGGCCAACAGAAACTTGTTAAATTCACCGGAAATCAACATTGCCGTTCCCGGATACAGCCACCAGCGTTCCTGTTTCACGTGACCGGGGAATACCGGATTGGGAATGATATGTACGGCAGGCATGGCATTATTGAATTCCAGCAGGCTTCTCGGCATATGATAGGCTGCGGTGACCAGACGTAATGTCCGGATACCCTTGCCCGCGATCCAGTCGGTCGTTTCCCTTGCGTTCTCACGGGTATTCTCGGCATTGCCGATGGCTATGCGTGATTCCAGGTGAGCGCGCCCCTTTTTAGACAGGTTGAGCAGGCGCCTGACTTCCATCCCCTTATAAACACCGGAAACAAACAGGCGCGATGCGTTATCGGCCTCCAGCAAATCAAGCCCGGCGTCCAGCCGTCCACTGCCGCCGGTCAGAACAACAATGGCATCCGTACGTGTCTGGGTATCAACAATTTTCACAGGGATGGCTTCGACATAACGGAACAGACCGATCCACCACAGCCCAGCAATTCCAACCACAACCAGCAACAGATTGCCGAACCGTGGACCGCGGACCTTTATGCGACGTCTAACCATGGTCTAGTTTCCTGAAACAGAAATACAGCGCATTCCTGTCCTCTTGTTCTCTTCGGGACCCCACTGTGACACGCATGAAAGAACATCGGGCGTCGCCGCGTTCGGCCTGTGATGGTCCCGGATCGCTGCGCTACCCGGTCGTGATCGAAAATTTAGTTCGTGCATTATAATTTGTACCGTATTGCTATTCCAGGAAACTAGAGCATCCCCGCCAAAGTTCGCATAACTGTCGTGCGGGCTGTAATCATGGCGATGATGGCGACCAGCAACGGCAAAATGGCGATGCCGACCCAGTGTACCGGCTGTAATTGCATGCTGGGCAACAGAAACCCATCCATTCGCCGGGCCAGATATCCCACACCGGCGATCGTCGGCACACCAAGACTCAACCCAAACACCCCACCTTTCAGCCCAAGCATCAGAGCGCGTTGAGAAAATTGCCCGGCAATATACGTATCCTGCGCGCCGATCAGGTGCAGCACTTCAATGGCCTCACGATGAACAGCCAGGCCCGTGCGGGTGGTAAAGACCACCGTGCCAACAGTCGCAAACGCGATAAAAAGCAGAACCAGCGTCGCCACGCCCTGAACCGTGCGGATCAGGTTAACCAGCCGCTCCAGCCAGACCTGGTGGTCATCCACATTGACCCCGGACACCTTCTGCGACAACCGGTCTTCAAATGCCGTTGCATCAAGGCGGTCTCCGGATTTCAGCACCACATCAATCAGTTGGGGCAGGGGCAGTTCCGCCATATCGCCAATATCGCCGAGCCAGGGTTTCAGCAATTCCTTAACCCGTTCATCCGAAATCACTTCATAACGCTCAATCTCGGGCGTGGTGGCCAGGATTTTCAGTGTTTCACCTAAACGAATTTCGTCATTGGTCAAATCTTCGGTCGGCGAGATCTGGATGCTGAGTGTACCACTGACTCCGTTGTCCCAACGCGCAGCGACTCCCTTGAGAATCAGCATCCCGGCCAGGGCAAGAACCGCGAGAAACACCATGAAGGCGATCAGCCAGGGCAAAAATCGGCTATGGGCATCCCGGTCAAGAGGCAGGTCAGAGCGTCCGGTAAACAGAAATTTCATGGCTTACAGAAAATTCTCCAGACTGGCCGGATCACCAAATGTTTCGCCGCTCCCCTTGTAATCGTCATCAAAGATACTTTTTTTCGGCTTGGGGTCCACTGGTGATTGCTGACCCCGGGTGTCTGACGGTTCCTTGACGGCCTGCGGATCAGTAGCCGGCACAGGTGACGGACCGGATTGCGGCGGCGCAACGGCCTCTCTGATATTCAGGTGTCCGCTTTCCAGGCGCAGTTGGCGATGCCCCAGCCGTTCCACCAGATGCATGTTATGTGTCGCAATAACAACCGATGTGCCCAGCCTGTTCAGTTCCTCGAACAGGTGCATAAGGCGAAATCCCATATCGTCATCGACGTTACCCGTAGGTTCATCCGCCAGCAACAGGCGTGGCCTGCCAATGATGGCGCGGGCGATGGAAACACGTTGCTGTTGCCCGCCAGAAAGGGTTGGTGGGCGAGCCTGCATGTGATCCTTAAGACCGACCCAGGCCAGCAATTCGCTGACATGGCGGCGGACTTCATTCTCCCTGGTCCCGGCAACCCGCAGGGGCAGGGCAACATTGTCAAATGCGGACAAATGGTTAAGCAGCCGGAATTCCTGAAATACCACGCCCACCTTTCGACGCAACGCGGGCAGGTCCTCGCGCGGTGTCATCGCGATATCCCGGCCAAACAGGGAGATCACCCCGCGCGACGGTTTAAAGGCAAGATAGATCAGTTTCAGTAACGACGATTTCCCGGCTCCACTTTCACCAATCAAAAAATGAAAAGAGCCTGGTAGCAGGGAAAAATTTACATCCTGCAGGACCTCGGGACCCAGCCCATAGCGCAGACCGACATTTTCAAAACGGACGATGGGTTCGTCGTCTTGCGGGTTCACGTTCGATGCGCTCCTTTTTGGATTTTATAACCGCCGCGAACAATGCCACGCCGCTGCGCCCAGGTCCAGCGCTGCCGAGACCGGAATCGCCGCGAACTTTCAACCCGCACCGGGTTGATCGCTTTGATACGCCGAAAACGCTCTTTCCGGGACCTGTCTACACGAATATTTGTTGGAACCCGGCAACAGGCTGATATTTTAGGGTTTTTCCCGATTCTAAAAAAAACGTCCCCGTTTTGGTTTAGGATGCGGCTGCAACTTGCGTTCGTTCCGTGGAAATCATATAAATTAAAAAACTTATGAAGAACAACCCTGTATGATAATCACCTGCCCAAATTGCCTGATGCGTTATAACGTCAATACAGCCTCCTTGGGCCAAGGGAAAACCACGCGTTGTTCCAACTGCGGACACAGCTGGTTTCAGCAATCCGTCAGTCCGCCTCCCCCTCAACCGGCGGCCGCCCCGCCAATGCATCCGGCGCCACCTCCACCCGGATATCCGCCTCAACCCACATACCCGCCTCAACCGCAAATGCCGCCCGGGTATCCTCCCCCGTACCAGAGCAATCAAACGCCCTATCCCCATGCACCTTATCCTCAGGCACCTTATCCCCAAGGCCCTTATCCCCAGGCGCCGTATCCTCAGGCTCCCAATCAAATGGCCTATGGGCAACCCACACCGCCCGGGGCCATGCCTCCCGGTATGGAGCCACAGCCACCGGTCGCGCCTCCGTCGGAACCTGTACCGGAACCCATACCGGAGCCAGTCCCCGAACCTATACCTGAGCCCGAACCTATACCTGAGCCCGAACCTATACCTGAGCCCGAACCTATACCCGAGCCCGAGCCCGAACCGGAGCAAGACGGCGGCCTGACGGCGGCGGAACTGGATGAAATGTTCGGCGATGACGATGAGCCGGAAACCATTTCCTCAATGGTCGATAGTGGAGACCTTGACGATGAACCGGACCTTATTGATCCGGATGAACTTGATGACCTGCCCGACCCCGACCCCATCCCCCAGGTCTTCACCTCCTCAGAATCCGGTGATGATGAAAACGGTGAGCCGGTAAAGCGCAGTCTTGGTAAAATCATCGGAATTGCCGTTGGGGCTGTGATTGTCGCCTTTCTGGTCGCTGCCGTTGTGTTGAAGGACACGGTCGTCGGCATGATTCCGGCGACGGCGGGAATTTATGACATGATCGGGCTTGGCGGCGAAGAGTTGGGCGCGGGATTGGCCATTCAGAAGGTTAAATCGGCGCGTGAAACGGAACAGGGGCAGGAAGTCCTTGTTGTCCGCGGAATCGTTACCAATGTCTCCGAAATCGAGCGAAGAGTCCCGATAATCAAGGTTTTACTTTTCGACGGAGAAGGTCACGCCATCCAGGATGCCCTGGCGGCGGCGCTGAAAAACAAGCTGGCCCCGAAGGCCAGTGTCAGTTTCAAGGCCCGTCTGGTTGAACCTTCACCGCTGGCACGCCGTCTGGAAGTAACCTTTGCCGAAGCCGCACAGGGCGAACACGGCGAAAAGAAAGCGCACTGAATCCCTGTCACCGATCCGGAACAGAACTGTCTGTTTTTCGAGACACCGATCTAAAACCGTCTCAAAAGCCGGTCGATGTATTCGCGTTCAGGCTGCGGACGTGAGGGCTCTCCGGCGCGTCGATGGAGTTCGTCGAGGATTTTACGGACACGGAGAATATCGCGTTCGTTAGGCACCTTAACATTCCCGTCGTCGGACGCGGCACCTCTGTTGCCCCCGCCCGGACGGCCAAACGGGTCGCGGTCCTGGCCTGGGGGCTGTCCGGCTCGCTGCCCCGGCATGCCGGGCGTAAATCCCATCTGCCCCTGCATTTGTTTGGACAGCTGTTCCGCCGCCTGATTGGTTGCCTTGCGCAATTGATCAAGAGCATCTGTCTGTTGTGGCACCGCAGCGCCGGCATCCCCTCGGCCAAGCGCCTGACCGGCCCTCTTCATTGCCCGTTCCGCCATGCCCAGTCCGTCTGGAATAGCGCCCAAAATCTGATCCATCTGCAACATCAGCCGACCGAGCTTATCACGCAAACCCTGCTGTCCGCTAGCCATACCCTGAAGCGGGCTTTCGCCCGGCGGTGTTGGCTGCTCCGGAAAAGACTGTCCCCCACCGGAAGGTTGTTGCGAACGTTGCTGAGAACCATCCGGACGCAGGCCCTTCCCCAGTTGGGGCAGAGGACCGGAGTCATCGTCACGCCTCTGCATTTCTCGAAATGTCTGGTCAAGCAACTGCTGCTGGCGCCGGGCAAGGCCACGCAATCCATCCATCATTTCCTGGGCTTTTCTCATCTTTCCATTTGGCGGCGCCATACGCGCGCTGTCCCTGATGCTGTCGAGAACCCGGTTCAGCCGCGCCAGCATTTCACGCGCCGCGTCCATGGCCCCGGTTTTCGCCAGATCACGGGTCTGTTCGATCATGCGTTGCAAATCCCCGCTCTCCATGGTTCGCGCAGCCGGGTTCATGGGCATATCACTTAACCCCTGGCGCTGGAGATGTTCGTCAAGCGCGCTCATATATTTGTCCAGCGCGGCCTGTAGTTCTTCCATCAGGCGGTCCAGTTCTTCGGACGACGCTCCGTCGCGCATGGCATTCGACAATCGTTCCTGAACATCACGAAGATCCCGGTCGGCAATCGCAAACTCTCCGTCCTCAATACGCAACGCCGTTTCCCACAACAATTTTTGCACGGAAGCGACCGAATCCGGATTTCGGCCATGGGCCAGACGGGCCCGTGCCACGGCAATATTCAGAAAAACGACGGTATCGTGAAAATACTGGGTCGGCCTTGAATTGATCTGGTCGAGCCGGAACATCACACCCGTCAGGGTCTCCCGATCAGGGGTATTCAGTTTTTTACGTTCCTCGACCAGCGACCGGGCTACGGGATGATTGAATACCCGTTCCGGCAAGACCATTTTAAAAGGATCGCTTGGCGCAATCTGACCTTTGGCGTCTTCGGCAAACAGGCGGATCGACACCTCCGTTCCGGCCCACGGGTGAGCCGAATAATCATGTCGGCTCCGGCCCTTGCTGAGCGTTGTCCCCAGGCCCGATGCGGGAAGCTCAACATGGATTTCATCGTCCTCACCGGCGCGTTTCTGTGCGCCCGGTTGACGGTCCGTCCTGGAGATTGTCGCCCAGACATTCTTCAGGGCGAAGTCATCGCGGGCTTCAAAACGCAGGGCCAGATTGGCCTGCCCGACACGTTTGGGTGGATCAACAAATTCCACTTCCGGCGGATGATCGGCAACAATGTGAACCGGCCAACCGGCAAGCGGGACTCCGTCGCTGACAACGCTCAGAAGCCTTGCCTTCTGGTCGCCTTCGACAACGTCAAGTTGCCCTCTATATCCACTGTCTTTCGCGGTTTCGTCAATTGAAGGGAGTTGGGCACGGCGGCCTCCAAGATCAATTTCGGGGAGGCCGTCACTGTCGCTGATCTGCGCAAGAATAGTACTGCCGACGGGAATAGTCAGGGGCGCGGCGGGTGCCGTTTCGGTCGTTGCTTTCACCTCATTATCCGGTCGTTTCAGGAATATGGGGGCGACGCCCGTATAAGCGGGCGGCGTGACCCAGACGTCGAGTTTCAGGCCTGCGGCTATCGTTCCTTTTGATTGCGGCATGATTGCCCGGGCAAGGCGAGGTCCGGCATCATACCCGGCCGCGCCAACGGCGACAGCCGCAACCAGAATAAGGACCATACGAACAGCCAGAGGATCTTTACGCGCCAGCCCCGGCGAAGGCAGCCGAACCCGAAGAATATCCAGCTTTTCCAGCATGCGGCGCTGGTGGGCCTGCCAAAGCTGTTCGGTCCTGTCATCTGCGCGATCCGCAAGAGGCCTGTCTTCCAGGGCGCTAAGCGGGCGGTGGACAAGTTCACTATCGCGTTCCAGGCGCTCGCGGCCCTGTTCCGCGCTGATCCGATAATCGCACCTGACCAGCGCCGCCACGCGCACCAACAGGGCCCCGCCAAACCCAAGCAGGACCAGCCAGTGCAGAAAAGTCGGAAGCTGGGGAAGCAGGTCAAAAAGGGCGACAGAGAAGAAAACCAGGCCAATGGCGAACAGCGACCAGAGTTGTGGCCAAAGCCGCTCCCAGAAAAGTGCCGCCATCGCCAGCCCGAGCATGCCCCTGTTCCACGTTTGTCGCGGAGCCGGAGATGCTGTCGGGTCAGCGGGTCGGTTCATCCCGTCTTCACCTTCGCTGTCGGCGAAGGATTGAACCACGCGGGAAATGCCTCAAACTCAAGCATGTCTTCAACCTCAACCCGTCTGCGAACAACCGAATACTGATCACCGCTGACCAGCACTTCGGGCGCGAGTGCCCGGCTATTATACATGGAACCCATTACCGCTGCATAGGCCCCGACGGTTCTGACGGCCAGCAAATCGCCTCCCTGAAGCGGAGGCAGGGGACGCCCCCTGGCAAAATAATCACCCGACTCACATATGGGGCCGACGATATCCATTTCCACATTTTCAGCATTTTTCTGCGGTTCGATGACAGGAATGATGGCGTGGTAGGCCTCGTATAGCGTCGGACGGATCAGGTCGTTCATGGCGCCGTCGATAATGCAAAACTGCCTGTTAACACCTTCCTTGACCAAAATAATTCTGGTCACCAGGACGCCGGCATTCCCGGCGATCATGCGCCCTGGTTCAAACGTAACATCAATATCCAGGTCGCCGATCACGGCGGCAACCATCTCACCATAAGCTTGCGGCGATGGTGCACACTCCTGATCATAGGTAATGCCGAGCCCACCGCCAAGGTCGAGATGACGGATATCATGTCCGTCGCTCCTCAACTGACGAACGAAATCAACCGCCCGGCCATAGGCGATGCGGTAGGGCTCCAGATCAGTCAACTGCGACCCGATGTGAAGGGCGACGCCCACGACCCTGACACCGGGTAGGGTGGCGGCGCGCGCATAGACACCGCGCGCCAGTTCAAGGTCGATGCCAAACTTGTTTTCCGATTTCCCGGTAGTGATCTTTTCGTGCGTTCCGGCATCTACATCCGGATTGACCCTGACGGCAACACTGGCCTCAAGCCCAAGCGACGTCGCTATTTCAGATAACGAGCGCAGTTCCGGTTCGGATTCGACATTGATCTGCCTGACCCCGGCCTTAAGGGCCTCAGCCAGCTCTTCCGGCGTCTTGCCTACACCGGAAAAGATAATTTTTTCCGGCGCAACACCGGCCCTCAGCGCACGCCGCATTTCGCCCCCGGACACCACATCTGCCCCAGCGCCCAACTGGGCCAGGGTGGCAATCACGGCAATATTGGAATTGGCTTTGACGGCAAAACAAATGTTGCCTCCAAGCGGAGCCACCGCGTCGGCAAAAGCCCGGTAATGGCGTTCAAGCGTTGCCGTCGAATAACAGTAAAATGGTGTCCCGACCTCATCCGCGATCCGGCTGAGCGCAATGTTCTCTGCGTGAAGTTCACCGTCCCGGTAGTCGAAATGGTCCATAATCTGTTTCCTGATACGAAGTTGGGCTGGCAACGCCTGCTGTGGGCTTAGGGTTAGGGTGTCTTAGCCGGGGGTAAGTTGGGATACTGATAAATACTGTCAGGATCGTACCCAGGGAGTTGCGGCCGCTTGTTTTCGGCCGACCCAGGTTTTAAGGGCGGTAACGCAGTCGGGTACTGCCTTGGAAAATTTGGCCCATCCGGTGCGACGGGCTGGGATTTGACGCCGCACGCCCCGACACCGAGCACCAGCACCATTGCCAGCCCCGCCTTCATCCAGAAATTTGCCGACGGCTTCATCATTGCGCAAGCATACCCCGCCCTGATCAATCAAGAAACCTTTTGCGCGCCTCGGCACAGGATTTTTGCACATTGCCCGGTGCGGTGCCGCCGAAACTGGTGCGGCTGCGAAGCGAGTTTTCGACCCCCAGAACGTCGAAAACATCTTCGCTGATGCGGGGCTCAATCGCCTGCATATCGGCCAGGGCCAATTCCTCAAGGCCGATGTTTCCGTCTTCGGCCAACTTGACGATTGCCCCGGTCACGTGGTGGGCGTCGCGAAACGGCAGGCCCAAAACCCGAACCAGCCAGTCAGCCAGATCGGTCGCGGTCGAAAAACCGTTGCCCGCATCCACCGCCATACGCTCCCTGTTGAAGACCGTATCGCCCAGCATGCCCGTCATCGCCGCCAGACAGAGCATCAGGGTGTCGTGCGCGTCGAACACCGGCTCTTTGTCTTCCTGCATGTCTTTTCCGTAAGTCATGGGCAAACCCTTCATGACGATCAGCAGGCTGTTGAGGTCACCGATCACCCGGCCCGATTTGGCGCGCACAAGTTCCGCCGCGTCTGGATTGCGTTTCTGTGGCATGATCGAACTGCCGGTGGAAAACGAATCGCCCAGCCGGGCATAGCCAAACTGTTGCGAACACCAGAGCACGTACTCTTCCGCCAGACGCGAAAGGTGGACGGCGATAATTGCCGCCAATGAGAGGTAATCGAGAGCAAAATCTCGATCAGCAACGGCGTCGAGGGAATTTGCCGCCGGGCGGTCAAAGCCGAGGGCCGCCGCCGTCATTTCGCGATCAATCGGAAAAGACGTTCCAGCAAGCGCCGCCGCGCCAAGCACGCATTCATTCATGCGCCGACGGCAATCCTTGATCCGGCTGCGGTCGCGGCCCAACATCTCGACATAGGCCAGCATATGGTGGCCCAGTGTCACCGGCTGCGCCGTCTGCAAATGGGTGAAACCCGGCATCGCACTGTCGGCATGATGTTCGGCGACATCAATCAGCGCGGCCTGCATTTCGCGAACAGCTCCGTCCAGGACATCAAGCGCGTCGCGCACCCAAATCTTGAAATCGTTAGCCACCTGATCGTTGCGTGACCGTGCCGTATGCAGGCGTCCGGCGGCATCGCCGATCAATTCGCGAAGGCGCGCCTCGACATTCATGTGGATGTCTTCGAGCTCCCGTCTGAACGGAAAACTCCCATCCTCTATTTCCTGGCGAACCGTCTCCAGTCCCTTGATGATAACCTCGGCATCCTTGTCACTGATAACACCTTGTACCGCTAACATTTTTGCATGGGCTTGCGATGCCGTGATGTCCTGTGCATAAAAGCGCTGGTCGAAGCCGATAGAAGCGTTAATTTCTTCCATGACTGCACTGGGGCCTCCGGAAAAACGTCCGCCCCAAATAGCGCTGGCACCGGAGCCCGGCTGGGTTATTTTATTACTCATAGCGATCCCGGCGGTTAAGCCGACCTGTACAAAAAAGAAAAAAAGCGAGATGAAAGCATGAACCCCGCAGCATCAACACCGAATCTGTTCGTTTTCGCAAGCAAAAAACGTGTCATAGCGCGTCTTCTGGGTATGGCGTCGATCATCGGGATCGTCTGCACCGGGTATCCCGTGGCCGGTTTTGGCGGCGACACCGCCTGCCCGTCTGGCGAACAGGCGTTAGGAAATTTCCAACCGGCCACGACCAACAAAACCGTCCCTGAAGCGCCGTTTCTCGCCGATGACGGATCGAGACACACCCTTCGGGATTACCGGGGCAAGGGTATTGTGCTCAATTTCTGGGCCACCTGGTGTGCGCCATGTGTACGCGAAATGCCGCAGCTTGACCGGCTGTCGGCGCTGGTCCGCGATAACGGCATTGAAGTATTAACCGTTTCCGAAGACCGCAAAGGCATGGTCTTGGCCCCCAAGTTCTACAAAAAAAACAAATTAAGGGACCTGCCGGTATTGGTCGATGAAAAATCCGGGCTGCTGAAAGCCTTTAAGGCCAAGGGCCTGCCCACAACAGTCCTGATCAACGCTCAGGGACATGAGATCGGACGTGTGCTTGGCACCGTTGAATGGGATTCGATTGAAGCCGTCGAATTTGTCAGAAAATGCCTCAGTCCGGGACGATAGCAATATATGACCCGGATTATGGTCAGGTGCTTAAATGCCGGGCCTGTCTGACATACGGAACATAATCCATATCGCTTTTTAGCACGTGATTGACCAGCCAGCGTTTTAGAAAATCCAGCAACTCTCCAACATCCACGGCCCGCGGATCGTCATTACACTGATCTATATACCTCTGCACTTTGCGGTTGATAGCGCGATGTTTTTCAATATGGTCGGCAATACTGGGATACTCCGCCTGACGCATTACCATTTCTTCCGAGGCAAAGTGTTTTTTCACATATTGACCCAGCGCGGCCAGAACCGGGGCGGCGTTTGTTTCCGGGTCATTCTTTTGCACGTTGTCGTGAAGAACATTGATGATCGCAAACAGATTCTTGTGTTCATCATCAATGTTCGGAATTCCGGTCAGATATTTATTGGACCACTCAAGGTATGCCATTGATCAAAACCATGCTGGAATTTCGCTGCCGTGTTGTCACACGAGGGTTGCGCTGCCGTGTTGTCACACGAGGGTTGCGCTGCCGTGTTGTCACACGAGGGTTGCGCTGCCGTGTTGTCACACGAGGGCTACGCTTCCGCGTTGATCTGGATCAAGATTGATACCCGCACCGCCTACGTTACGTAGATCGGGAAAGTTTGGGCGTATTTACGTTTTGTTAAGATCGCCTGTGCTTTCCTGGACCCTCGACAGAATGTCAAGGAGTGTCAATATTATGATTATTTACGTTATGTCCGGTCTGATGATCGTCGCTGGCGCCGCCCTTTACGGTCTGATCCGCTTGGCGGATTGAGACCTTCCGGCGATAGCCACCGCACATAAAGTTTCCGCCTTCCCACGCCTCCGGTCTCTGAAAAACTATTTACGCATACATCTGTATGTTTACCTTTGGTCACGACCCGATTTCCGTGAGGGCCGTGTTTTCCGATAGGTTCGCATTTATGTCCGTTAACAATTGTGACAAACCTTTTTATTTCAACGCGATAGGAATCAACTTATAGACTTTATGAGTTGGTTTCAGGAACTGTGTCCATTCGGCACAGCCCAGTCTGGAGACTTTTGGAAGCGCGTTGGAGGGTAGAGTCATGAACGATAAAATGTTTGGGCAGATGGTTGAGGATATGCCGGTCAATGTGATCATGTGTGATCCAAAGACCCTGGAAATCACTTATCTTAACAAGGAAAGCAAAAAAACGCTTAAACAGATTGAGCATTTGCTTCCGGTCAATGCCGACCAGATGATGGGAACCTGCATTGATATCTTCCACAAAAACCCCGCCCATCAGCGCGAACTCCTGAAAGACGCCTCCCGCCTTCCCTGGGCGACACATATCCAGCTGGGTGAAGAAACCCTTGATCTTCTGGTCACCGCCATTTCGGATGAACGTGGAAACTATGTTGCTCCCATGCTGACGTGGAGCGTCATAACACAGCAGGTCAAAGCTGAAAAACTGACCAACATGCAAGCGCAGATGCTTGATCAGATGCCGATCAACGTCATGTTCCTTGAAACTGATGGTTTCACCATCACTTACGCCAATAAGACCAGCATTGATACCCTGAGCGGTCTTGAGCACCTGATTCCGTGCCGCGCCAGCGAACTGGTTGGGCAATGTGTGGATATCTTCCACAAAAATCCGGCTCACCAGCGCCAGCTTCTTAGCAATCCTTCCAATCTGCCCTGGAAAACCAATATCTCACTTGGCGACCAGACCCTGAATCTGAACGTCAATGCCGTCAACGATACAGGCGGCGGCTACATGGGGGCGATGCTGACATGGTCCGTGATTACCAATCAGATCAACCTGGCGACCAACATCACCAACGTCGTTGAAACCGTATCTTCCGCAGCGAACGAGATGGAGTCCACGGCCCAGGCCATGAGCAGCAATGCAGAACAGGCCAGCAGCCAGGCGGGCACCGTTGCCGCCGCATCTGAACAGCTGAGCTCTTCCATTAGTGAAATTTCCCATCAGGTCACGCGCTCCGCAACCATTTCCAGCGAAGCCGTTGCCGAGGCCAATCGTTCCAACGAAATGGTTAAGGGGCTGGCGGAAGCGGCGCAAAAAATCGGTGATGTCGTCAACCTGATCAATGACATCGCCAGCCAGACCAACCTTCTGGCCCTTAACGCGACCATTGAAGCGGCGCGCGCCGGGGAAGCGGGCAAGGGTTTTGCCGTTGTGGCATCGGAAGTTAAAAACCTGGCCACCCAGACGGCCAAGGCGACCGACGAGATTTCCTCGCAGGTCGGGTCGATCCAGAGCGCAACTCAGGACACGGTAACCGCCATCGGCTCCATCAGTTCGACAATCAACGAACTGTCCGAAATCGCCACGGCAATTTCGTCCGCTGTCGAAGAGCAGGGTTCCGCGACCCAGGAAGTGGCGGTAAACATTACCGGGGTGACCACGGCATCGTCGGAGACCGGCCAGGCCGCTCAGGAGGTTCTGAGCGCTGCCGCGGAACTGTCGCGCCAATCGACCACCCTCAATACGGAGGTCTCCAGCTTCCTGAAAGAAATCGGCGCCTAAGGCAGGCGTCCTGATCAGGAGCGCCGCCCCTTCGGATTGAACAGCCAAACTGAAGGGGCGAAATCCGTTAACCGCGATTCTGGCGGAGCAACTGGCGCAAATCATTCAACTCGCGTTCTACCACGTCGATCTTGGTTTCGATGCTGACGGCTTCCTCCAGCACTTCCGCCGTCATCTCGCGGTGCTGAGTCTGCAGGGAATCAACAATCACACCGATAAACAGGTTGATCACGGCAAAACTGGTAATCAGGATGAACGGCACGAAAAATACCCAGGCGTAGGGGTAAATTTCCATGACCGGGCGGACAATCCCCATGGACCAGCTTTCCAGCGTCATGATCTGGAACAGGGTATACATGGACCGCCCGATGGTGCCGAACCATTCGCCAAAATCTGCGCCGAAAAGATTGGTCGCCAGCACCGCGCTCACATAAAAGATCAACGAAATGAGAGCGACGATGGAAAGCATCCCGGGGATGGCCGTGATCAGCGCCTGAACGACGGTGCGCATTTGCGGGACCATGGCCATTAGTCGGAAAGCCCGCAATATCCGAAGCGCCCGAAGAACGGAAAGCGGGCCGCTGGCCGGAAACAGGGCAATACCGACGATGACGAAATCGAATATATTCCAGCCGCTTTTGAAAAACCGGAAGCCGCGATGAAAAAGTCTCGCCCCCACCTCTACCACAAAAACACCCAAAATAACGCGGTCTATCACGGAAAGAACAGCGCCATATTTGCCATGCAGGCTCTCGGATGTTTCGAGACCAAGGGTGATTGCGTTGAAAACAATCAGTCCAAGTATCGTATTCTGCACGGTGGGAGAATCGACGATTGCCCCAACCCGATCCCTCACGCCCATGTTGCCCTCCATTATGTCCATGCCTGAAATCTGCGGCCCTCAGCCTGTTTTGCCCGGACGCAGGGTGTCTTAACCAAAATCAGACAATAATCCAACCTGAGAGATGTTGTTCAGATGCAAAGTCTATCGTTTTCTCACCCGACAGAACACGCTAGCATGAGCCATGATCAACAAAATCACCTTGCTGGTTATTTCTTCCTGCATCGTTTCAACAGTCGGCGGCTGCACATCGACCGCGACCAAATGGAACCACCCTAGCGCCACTGCGGATCAATGGGCCGTAGACAAGGCCGGATGCCGGAGCAGGGCGCGCCGTCTCAGCGAACAACAGTTCGTTTCGGAAGGTTATGACCGCCCGGTCAGGGAGGACGAATTTACGTCGGTCTACGCCAAGAACATGCGAACCTATGATTCGCAGCGCAGACGGCAGAGCCATTATGAAAGTTGCCTTAAACGGCTGGGATATACTCCAGCCACGACCTCCAAATAAAAAAGGCAGCCCGCTGACGAGCTGCCTTGATTTTTTTATGAAGCATCGCGATTTATGCGGCGATATGCTTGTTGCCGTTGTTGGGTCGAATGTCCGGGACCGTCTGAGCACGCAAGCTTTCAACACTAACCGGCGCATGCATCAGTGGTTTGCGAACCTTGCCACGGAAGGCGATGGCGTCAATCTCATCGCGCCGGATGCCAATATCTTCGAGCATATGGTCATCCAGAGTGGACAGCTGCCGATAGGCGGAACGGCGCTCATTCCAACCCTTCAGATAATTTCCAACGTTGATTGCAAACTGTCTGATAGGGGCGACGAATGACGCAAGACTAAAGGAATTCGCATTAAGGGTATCGTAAATTTCGTAGCGGGTCAGACCGATATCCTCAAGGATGCGGGGACTGAGATGGAGCAGCTCACGACGACTGCGGCGCATGGCGGCCCACCTTTTCCCGGCGTCGATCATGCGCCGAAAATGCCGGGCAAGGGCTTCGCTGCGAAGCGCATATGCGCGCAGTTCGGCCATATCAATCTCGTGGCGTGAGATTTCAACACGGTCAAGGAATATTGATGAATGATACCCGTCTGTTTTTGCGTTCCACATTTCTTGCGTCCTCTGGTCATCTTGCACCCCTGAACGTTCAGGGTCGGCCCAGCACCGGGCTCGCCTTATATCTACTCCGATTAGAAAAAATTTGTAGCGCAAATGTTGCAGTGCAGCATTGCTCTTAATGCATATCCCAAATCGCTTGTCAGCCTGGCTTTCGGCACTTAGGTTTGGCCCATGATAGATTCTTCATCATCCCCGGATCGCGGCGCGCGGCTTACTGAACTGCGCCAGCTACTTTCGAGCCAGAACCTTAATGGATTTATCGTCCCCAAGGCTGACGAACATCAAGGCGAATACGTCGCGCCCCGCGCCGAGCGACTGGAATGGCTGAGCGGGTTTTCTGGTTCCGCAGGCATGGCCGTCGTTCTCGAGGATCGCGCCGCACTATTTGTTGACGGGCGCTATACGCTACAAGCCCGGGATGAAGTAAACCCGGATCACTTCGAATTCCGGCATCTGACGAATGAACCGGCGACGGAGTGGATTTCTGATCAGATGACCGCCGGGCAGCGGTTGTCCTACGATCCCTGGCTGCATACACCGTCCCAGGTAACCCGCCTTCAGGCCGTGTGCGCGCGCGCGGGTGTTGAACTTGTTGCGCTCGACGCCAATCCCGTTGACGCCATATGGCGCGACCAGCCTGATGCCCCGCGATCCCCCGCTGTTGCACACGATGAGGCCTTTGCCGGAGAGCCCTCGGCAGACAAGCGCTCCAGGATCGCCCGCGAACTGAAAGATATGGATGTCGATACGCTGGTTATTACCGCACCCGACTCTATCGCCTGGCTGCTTAATATTCGCGGCAATGACGTTCCTTTCACCCCCTTCACCCTGTCCTTCGCCCTGCTTCATTCGGATTCCGGCGTCGACTGGTTTGTTGATTCAGAGAAGGCGGCGGAAGGCCTGAGCGAACATTTGGGCGCCGATGTGCGGATGCGGGCTCCGGATCGGCTGGGTGCCCATCTGGACCAACTGGCGGAAACTGGCAAGGCCGTTCACCTGAACGCCGCAGGTGTACCGATGTGGATTTACCTCCGTCTGGAATCGGGTGGGGCCAGGATCAAGCGCGGTGACGACCCCTGCCAGCTGGCCAAGGCGCAAAAAAACCCGACAGAACTGAACGGCATTCGCGCCGCCCATATTCGTGATGGTGTCGCCGTCTGCCGGTTTTTAGCGTGGCTCGACAAAACGGCTCCGGCGGGTGGAGAGAGTGAAATCAGCGTCGGCAATTATCTGGAAATGATGCGTTCAGAAAACCAGTTTTTTCAGGGTCTCAGCTTTCCAACCATTTCCGGATCGGGGCCGAACGGGGCGATTGTTCATTACCGGGTATCCGAACAGACCAATCGCGACCTGGATCAGAATTCGTTTTTGCTCGTCGATTCGGGTGGACAGTATCTCGATGGCACCACGGACATCACCCGAACCGTCGCCCTTGGCGCCGTCGGCGAGCCGCTGCGTGACAATTTCACCCGTGTACTGAAGGGGCATATCGCCCTCGCCTCGGCAAAATTTCCAAAAGGCACGACCGGGTCGCAGCTTGATGTCCTGGCCCGCATGCCGTTATGGCAGGTCGGCCGGGATTATGATCATGGAACCGGCCACGGGGTCGGCGCCTATCTGTCCGTTCATGAAGGCCCGCAACGGATATCCAAACTCCCCAACTCCGTGGCGCTCCTGCCGGGCATGATCATTTCCAATGAGCCGGGCTATTACAAATCCGGAGCGTATGGCATCCGGATCGAAAACCTGGTTGCCGTCAAAGCCGCGGATACAGGTGCCGACACAGAGAAGGAGATGTTCGAATTTGAAACCCTGACGTTGGCCCCCATAGACCGGAACGCCATCAACACCGGCTTGCTGAGCGATGAAGAAATCAATTGGCTGAACAGTTACCATCGGCTTGTCCTGGAACAGATCGGACCGCTGGTGGACGAACCCACCCGGGACTGGCTTGAACGGGCCACCGCTGCGCTTGGTTAGCCGCTTAAATTGATTTCGGGCCTTCACCGTCAATGGATGCCGATTTCGTACAGGTAAACCGGGCTTTTATACAGGTCGGATGCGGTTTTTTGATCAAGAACCTGCCAGCCGGGGACGGTGAACGTGTTGGACAGAACAAGCGCGCCCGTGGGCATTTCCCCGCTTAACTTTGCCGCAAGCCGGGCCATGGTGGCGGGCATCAAATAACAAATCGCCAACTGTGCCCCCGACATGTCAGCCAACATGAAATCCGCTTTTCGGAACCTCAGGTTCGCCTGTGGGCGGATCAGCAACCGTGCGCGCGATACCAGCCAGGGCAGAACCGACACCTCATAAGCGATGACCGGATGCTGCGGGTAACGCCGGGCCAGCACAATGGCGAGCCCGCCCCAACCGGACCCCATTTCGACAATGATCCCGCCGTCATCGCCGGGCAGGCGGTTTGGCAGCAGCTCCATCATCGCCCGGCGCACGGATGGCGAGGTCGGGGTCGGCGGCGACCCGGATTTGAGAGAAGACCAGACCACCAGCGCGATCAGCACCAGCGCGATCACGAGGGTGGCAATCTCTTCCGTCATGGGCGGGTGATCAGGGCTATTGTCATGGCATGAAATATAACTAATATTTTCGTCAGGTGGAGATAATCGTGAAAGATTTGCGCAATGGCCCTGTTCGGCGGAAATAAAAAAACCCGTGGCCCTCTGCCCGAACCCCTGGACCCGAAATGGAAACATGGAGAAGGCGGACGGTTCCCAAAATTTCTGGACATGGACCCGGAAGCGGCGGGTTTAACCAAAAAATCCGGTGTATTTACCATCTGGCATACGGGTGTTAAACCGGAATGGGTGTATGTGGGCGCCAGCCCCGACCTGGCGGCGCGGTTTTTTGAACTTGGAGAAGACAAGGATATTCTGGCCTACCGCGAGCGGGGAGGCTTGTACTGTTCGTGGTGTTTCATCTTGCCCGATTTTCAGCCCGGCGCCGTCAGTTATCTGACAATGGCCCTGAAACCCGTCGTCACAAATCCCGACTGCCCGAACGCCGATACAGTCGACCTGATTCCGGTCCTTCCGCCCGGCATGACGATGGAACAGATTGAAAAAATGTTCGGTGAAAATGTGCCGGATCACGGCGTCACCTGACTTCTGTCAGGCCGCTTCGGAGATTCCCTTGCCGACGATCCTGATAATATCTCCCATGATTGCGTTCAGATCGAAATCCTTGGGCGTATAAACGCGGGCGACCCCTTCCTTGATCAGGGCGTCGGCATCGTCGGGCGGAATAATCCCGCCGATGACGACCGGCACGTCGTCAAGGCCGCAGTCTTTCATGCGGCTCATCACTTCCGTCACCAGCGGTACGTGGGACCCGGACAGAATACTAAGCCCGACAACATGAACACCTTCTTCAAGCGCCGCCGTCACGATCTCAGCCGGGGTCAGGCGGATGCCTTCATATACGACCTCAAACCCCGCGTCCCTGGCGCGGACAGCAATCTGTTCGGCACCGTTGGAATGTCCATCCAGTCCCGGTTTGCCAACCAGCATCTTGATCGGACGGCCCAGCCGCTTAGCGGTATCCGCCGCCAGTTCGCGGAGCGGTGAAAGACTCTCGATTGATGTTGTCCTGGCGCCACTGACGCCGGTCGGGGCGCGGTATTCGCCATAGACCTCACGCAGTGCACCCGCCCATTCGCCCGTGGTGACGCCCGCGTGGGCGCAGGCGATGGAAGGTTCCATGACATTCAGGTTTTCGCGCGCCGCCTGTTTAAGTCCGTCAAGAGCGACTTCAGCCGCGGCGTTATCACGTGAGGCCCGCCAATCCGCCAGCGCCTCAACCTGCGTCGCCTCGGCGGAGACATCGACCGTCATGATCGCATCTTCCCCGGCCCCCAGAGGCGACACTTCCGCTTCGGTGAATTTGTTGACCCCAACGACCGTCTGTTCGCCGGATTCGATGGCCTGAAGGCGCTTCGCGTTGCTTTCCACCAAATTACGTTTCATATAATCGACAGCGGCGACCGTCCCCCCCATGTCGTCAATTTCCTGCAGCGCCGCCCGAGCCTGTTGCTTCAGGTCGCCCACCTTGGCTGCAATTTCATGTGAACCATCGAAGATATCGCCGAATTCCAGCAGGTCCGTTTCATAGGCGACAATCTGTTGCAGGCGCAGAGACCATTGTTGATCCCAGGGCCGGGGCAGACCAAGGGCTTCATTCCATGCGGGTAACTGAACGGCCCGCGCCCGCGCCCCTTTCGACAGCGTCACCGCCAGCATTTCCAGCAGAATTCGATAAACATTATTTTCCGGCTGTTGTTCAGTCAGGCCAAGGGAATTGACCTGCACGCCATAGCGAAAACGCCGCAGTTTCGGGTCTTCAACGCCATACCGCTCGCGGCAGATTTCATCCCAGAGCTCGGTGAAGGCCCGCATTTTGGACAGTTCGGTAACGAAGCGAATGCCTGCGTTAACGAAAAAACTGATGCGGCCCACAACCTGTGCAAAATCTTCCTCCGGCACCTGTCCCGAGGCCCGCACCTGATCGAGCACCGACTGGGCAATCGCCAGGGCATAGGCCAGTTCCTGAGCTGGTGTCGCGCCGGCTTCCTGTAAATGGTACGAACAGACGTTGGTCGGGTTCCATTTCGGCACCTCGCGATAGGTGAAACTGATGACATCGGAGGTCAGTTTCAGGCTCGGCCCCGGCGGAAAGATATAAGTGCCGCGTGACAGGTATTCCTTCAAGACGTCATTCTGAGTGGTCCCCGACAGTGCCTTTCTGTCAACCCCCTGACGTTCCGCCGCAGCGATATATAAGGCCAGCAACCAAGCCGCGGGGGCGTTGATCGTCATCGACGTATTCATTTCCCCCAAAGGAATATCGCGGAACAAGGTCTCCATGTCACCAAGATGGCTGATCGGCACGCCGACCTTGCCAACCTCGCCTTTCGCCAGCACGTGATCGGAGTCATATCCTGTCTGGGTTGGCAGGTCGAAGGCAACCGATAGGCCAGTCTGTCCCTTGCCCAGGTTTTTACGGTAAAGCGCGTTGGATTCGGCCGCCGAGCTGTGACCCGAATAGGTTCTAAATAACCATGGGCGGTCACGTTGCGGTTGCTCAAATGATTGTGCGTTTGCGAACTTATTCGCCATCGTTTCGAACTCCGGAGCCTTCCAATTTCCATAACCAGTTGAAAAGCAACATTTTCAAGAGAAATATTATTTCATTTTCTTCTGGACCTACGCAATTTAACAAATTGTGCATTGCGAAGAAAGAGGCAAACGTCTAAGAGTGAATTCGGTCTGATTTTGCAGGCGCGAAATCAAGGTCTCCGTATATGTACCGGGATGTTTACTGGCATATGTAGTGGGGAGACTGAGGAGATTGTGTTAAGGAGAGCGCCATGAGCGACGCAGCGGAAGTGATTGAACTCCACCCGGATCTGGTCAAAAAGGACCTTTATGAACTGGGCGAAATCCCGCCCCTGGGGCATGTACCCAAGCAGATGTACGCTTGGGCCATCCGCCGCGAACGTCATGGCGACCCGGATACCGCCATGCAATGCGAAGTCGTCGATGTCCCCAAACTGGACAGCCATGATGTTCTGATCATGGTCATGGCCGCCGGCGTCAACTACAATGGCGTCTGGGCGGCGCTCGGCAAGCCGATCTCGGTTTTTGACGTGCACAAGGAAGACTATCATATCGCCGGTTCCGACGCGGCGGGCATTGTCTGGGCTGTCGGGTCGAAAGTCACCCGGTTCAAGATTGGTGACGAAGTTGTTGTCCATTGCAATCAGGATGACGGCGACGATGAAGAATGCAACGGCGGCGATCCCATGTTTTCGACATCGCAGCGGATCTGGGGATATGAGACTCCCGACGGCTCGTTTGCCCAGTTTACCCGCGTCCAGACGCAGCAGGTCATGCCACGTCCCAAACACCTGACCTGGGAAGAAAGCGCGTGTTACATCCTGACCATGGCGACGGCGTACCGCATGCTGTTCGGCCACCGCCCACACATCCTGCGGCCCGGACACAACGTCCTGATCTGGGGCGCGTCCGGGGGGCTCGGGTCCATGGCCGTACAGCTTTGCGCGACCGCCGGGGCCAACGCCATCGGCGTCATTTCCGACGAAGACAAACGCGACTTCGTCATGGGCCTCGGGGCCAAGGGTGTGATCAACCGCAAGGACTTCAACTGCTGGGGCCAGCTGCCCGAAGTCAACGGCCCGGGTTTCAACGACTACATGAAGGAAACCCGCAAATTCGGCAAAGCCATCTGGGACATTACCGGCAAAGGTAACGACGTCGATTTTGTCTTCGAACATCCCGGAGAATCGACCTTTCCGGTCTCATGCAATGTTGTCAAACGCGGTGGCATGGTCGTCTTCTGCGCCGGCACCACCGGTTTCAATCTGACCATGGACGCGCGGTTTGTGTGGATGCGCCAGAAACGCATTCAAGGCAGCCACTTCGCCAATCTGAAACAGGCGTCGCAGGCCAACCAGCTGGTCATCGAACGGCGCATTGATCCGTGCATGTCGGAAGTCTTCTCCTGGGACGATATCCCACAAGCGCACATGAAGATGCTGCGCAATCAGCACAAACCGGGCAACATGGCGGTCCTTGTTCAGGCCAAAAAACCGGGGCGTCGGACCATTGAGGACTGTATCGAAAGCTGATATTTAAGTTGAGTATCCCGCACTCTGGATCGCGCTCACCATCTTGGAGGCCCAATGGTACAAAAGAAAACCCGCGAGGACTTTCAGAATGAAGAGGCCAAAAGGGCCGAGCGCGACCTGATGAAGGCTGGCCTAGCGGACAGCAAATACGGGGGGTACGCACGAGGCGAAATGAATGCCTCTCTGGCGGATCTGGCTGATAAAGCAGATGATCTCCGTGCCAGAGGCGAGTACTACGAGCCCAAAACAGCCAAAATAGAACCCAGACACTGGTTGATCATTGTTGGAATCATTGTCGCCCTGATCGTTGTTCTGCGTTTTCTGTTTTACTGAAAATATTTTCCAATCAAACCAATTCCAATCCTGGGTGGATCACATGCCGAGCACCGACTTGTCCTTGAACGACCTTCAAAAACTTTGCAGCCGCGCCCTCGGGGCCGCCGAAGACCTGCTTGGCAATGCCCGCCATGCCCTGTCGGCGAGGGTGACAGTCGATGGACGGGTTGATGCCGGGAAACTGGAAGCCGAACAGTTCGCGGCCCATGGTTTCGCCTGGATGACGACCTATGTTGAAGGCCTGCGCCAAATGCTCGATTGGGCCAGACGGCTCGACGGCAACGGCAGGCTCGGCGAACTTGAAAGCCTGATGCTGCAATGCGCCTTTGGCGAATACCTATCGCAACTGGCGGGCGGCATCGCCATTTCCCAGGTCGAAGTTGTCCGCCCCGGTGATATCGGCGTCGGCGATGAGGCCCTTCATGCCTTTTATAGCGACGATGTAACGACCCTCATGAAGGGCGGTAACACCAACGCCGTGCGTATGCGGATTGCCGAACTGATCGAAGATGGACATTTCGGCGACCTCGGCCTTGATGACGAAATGCTCGACATGGTCCGTGACCAGTTCCACCGCTTCGTCGAGGAACAGGTCACACCTTTTGCCCACGACTGGCACCTCAAGGATGAGCTGGTCCCCATGGACGTGGTTGATCAGATGTGTGAGCTCGGCGTCTTCGGCTTGACCATCCCGGAAGAAAACGGCGGCCTCGGCATGGGCAAAACCGCCATGTGTGTGGTCACCGAAGAACTGTCACGCGGCTATATCGGCGTCGGTTCACTGGGCACACGTTCGGAAATCGCCGCTGAACTGATCCGCCTTGGCGGCACGGATGAGCAAAAGGCCGAGTACCTGCCGAAAATCGCCTCAGGTGAAATCCTGCCGACCGCTGTGTTCACCGAACCCAATACCGGGTCCGACCTGGCGTCGCTGAAAACCCGCGCCACCTTGGACGGCGATGTCTACCGGGTCACCGGCAACAAAACCTGGATCACCCATGCGGCGCGCACCGACATGATGACCCTGCTGTGTCGAACCAATGCGGACGAACCCGGATACAAGGGCCTGTCCATGCTGCTGGTTGAAAAACCCCGCGGTACGGAAGACAGCCCGTTCCCCAAAGACGGCATGAGCGGCGGCGAGATCGAGGTGCTGGGCTATCGCGGCATGAAAGAATACGAACTCGGGTTCGATCAAATGGAAGTCCCGGCCTCCGCTCTCTTGGGCGGCAGCGAAGGTCAGGGTTTCAAACAACTGATGGCGACGTTCGAATCGGCCCGCATTCAGACCGCGGCGCGGGCCGTCGGCGTCGCCCAGAACGCCATGGAACTGGGGCTCAAGTACGCCACCGAACGCATCCAGTTCGGCAAACCCATCTACAGCTTCCCCCGGGTCGCCGGGAAAATCGCCTGGATGGCGGTGGAAACCATGATGGCCCGCCAGATCAGCTATTTCGCCGCGCGGGAAAAGGATTCCGAGCGCCGCTGCGACATCGAAGCCGGCATGGCCAAACTGCTGGCGGCCCGCGTCGCCTGGTCAAACGCCGATAACGCGCTGCAAGTTCATGGCGGCAACGGTTATGCGCTTGAATACCCCATATCGCGCGTCCTCTGCGACGCCCGCATCCTCAATATCTTCGAAGGCGCGGCGGAAATTCAGGCCCACGTCATCGCCCGTGGCCTGTTGAGCGGGCGCAACTGATTTTACGGGTTCAGGGCAAACCCCCATTTATCCCCATGTTCGGACAGATATTATGGAGGTAGGTGGGGGACTGTTTTTAGATATTGACCCTCTCCCCAACTTCGTACCATCGTGAAGTTAGTGAATTATGCATGACAGGCTCATGCGACCTTGTCCATCCTGTTCCGGTTTAACCCGGAACAGGATTTTGCGAACTCGTTTGGTGTGGCCCAGTTCA
>Ga0316202_10000102_pt1 | contig 136703 bp, 125 predicted proteins | sample 3monrhotite_MG_FD_204934 | JGI IMG/M metagenome (GOLD analysis project Ga0316202, IMG submission 204934) | Microbial mat bacterial communities from mineral coupon in-situ incubated in ocean water Damariscotta River, Maine, United States -... | ecosystem: Environmental > Aquatic > Marine >... | reverse complement strand
TCATGCTTCACCCTGTTGAAGGAATACTCAACGTCTGCGCCAAGTTTGTAATTATCGTTGTTGACGTTGATTTTTCCATCATTGTAATACACCTGATCCTTAGAACTATATGATGGCCGTATCACAAGCGTGTCTAAATCAAAGTATTTCTTATATTTCAAGTCAATCGTTTTGGTTTTTGTATCTCTGTTATTGAAAACCCATAACCCATTGTTGGAAATGGTGTTCCGGTTTTTGAATTCTTCGAATCCTGTGTCGATAATGGCCTGAATTTTGTCTTTATATGAATCGTTGTATTTCAGGCTCAGCTCGAGCGCAGACGTATCATTCAATATCCGGCCAAATTTCAATGTATAGCGATCGTCTTGCTGCTTGGAGTGGCTTTTATAGTCGTTGTCCACTTTCTTTTTTGAAGCCGTCAGGTTTACCACCGTGTCGATGTCAAAATATTGGTGTGCATTGAGCTTTGCGTACTTGTAACCGTAACTGCCGACGGTCGCTTTGACGTTGTTACCCATTTTGAAAGTGGACTTGGTTTTCGCTTTTAATACCCCGCCCGTTCCATTGACTGAATAGATAGACCCCGGCCCTTTGTAGACAACAAGTTTTTCAAGTTCGCTTGTATCGATGTCGGTGGAGAACGCGCCGCTGACATCCGTGAGGCTCACCCCGTCGTCCGTGACGGCAATCCCCTTGCCGTCGCCGCCGACACCGCGGATGCTGAAGTTGTCACCGTCGGTTTCAACTCCGGTGGTGGTCGTAAACGCATCTTTGATATTTTCAATATTGCCGCGTTGAAGTTCTTCCTCGCCGATTACCGTCTCATTTTGCTCCGCGCCACCTTGGGCAAGTGCAGAATGTGTTGTCGTCATGGTGAAAGTGAACAAAAGCGAACTCAACGCAATTGTGATTTTACCCGGTTTCCAGGTTTTGGAGTGCATATTTACCGTCGCGCCTCACATCGGCGCGCCCCCTTGCATATGTTGTTTGATGAGCTGGTTGCGTGCGCGTGGACAACGATCGCTCAAATGCAATCATGCCAAACGTTACGCGTATGAAGGATCAAACAAAGAGGGGAGGCGCCCGCGACGAAGGCCGAGCAGCCCGCCAGATATTAACCTGGGTCTGTTGAGACAGCAGGGGACGCGTCGCGCATTTCGCCAAGGCATCATAAGTGAGAAAAGCGAAACTTTGCGGCACAGCCATAACGGTTGGCATATGCGTCCCGCAAAATACACATGTCTCTACGCCTGTGGGCTGAATAGGTTGGCCGTCTTCGCTGATGGCAAGTCGTTTGATGCCATCAGCCGTACAGATGATTTGGTATTCCAAATCAGAATTGGTATCCAACGACAGCGCCTGACCAAATGGAACAAGCATCTGAATGAACAATACCGCCACGACCGACCATGCTGTCACTTGACGCTTTCGACAGGCTTGAAGGCTCATGGATAGCGTCTCTCGTTTAGGCGGCTGGATTTTGGATGGGCTTGAGAATATATGCCAACCTCGATTCTCGGTGACGAACATACGAGAACGCATTCCACACTTCAAGCTTGTTTTTTTAGTGATTAAGGTAACCTGTTCATGGAGCGCGTAAATCCGCTTTGACTGCGAGTCCAGGGAGCACACGATGACACTCAGGTTCAGGATTTCGCTGATCGGAGTGCCCACTCCAGGACACGGCACTGCCCGCCCGTTGTCAACGCCTCTACAGTCACCGGTTTCGCCAAGTTACTCGGCTGGTCCACGTCGGTATTTTCGACAGCCTAAACGCAACGGGTTTCGAAACGCCGCGTGGCACGCGCCCCATTAAAAATGAAAAGACGTTTACAGACTGAGCGAACTTAATATAGGTTACCCACGAATATATCTATGGTTTTAAAATAATTTTCTAATCTTTTTATGATAGTACTTTCACCCAAGGAAAACAGCACCCCAAGCACCCAATTCGTTGAAAAACAATACGACGGTATGAAGTCGAAAAGTTTTGCGTGCACTGGACGTTATGGTGAACCAGAAGGCGCCGTTCTGGACTTTAACAGATGGCTTTTAAACCGAGTGTGCGACACCGCCTGTGAAATGACTGGATAAACATGCAGTACGCTGTTTTGACTGCTTTCTTATACGCATTGACCGTTGTTACCGCACCTCTCGCATATCAACTGGAAGCGAGCGTCGTTTTTGTGCTGGCGGTTCGGTTTGCTTGCAACGTTGGTTTGTCCACCATCTTAGGCGGCGGCATCACAAGGAGGGGGCTGCCATCGCAAACAGATGCCATCCTTGTTGTCGTAGCTTCGTTAGCGTTGCTGGGCCAAACGTATGGCTTGATGAGCGCTGTAAAGATGCTCCCCGTCTCGATCGCCATTACGGTATTCTTCACGTTTCCTGTCATAAGTTATCTGATTGAGATGATCCGCAAACGCGCGCGGCCGAATATCTATACGCTTGCCGTTTTTGGAATGGCCGTGACGGGGGTTTGGTTCCTCAGCAACCCTGAAGCAGAACAGTGGAATAGTGCTGGAATGGCTTGGGCTTTGATCGCCGCGGCCCTTCAAGCCACACTCAATGTCGTTGCAGAACGCGTCCGCCATGTCCGGGGTTGGCAGATGGTGCAATTCACATCCATCTTGCCAATGGTGGTCTATGGGGTTTGGGTGTTTCACCAAGGTGTCACGCCGCCCTTGGGGGCATTTGGGTGGAGTATAGTGTCCGCAACATGTTTTGCCACGGGGCTGTTTTTGTACTACCGCGCTGTATTGAATTACGGTCCAGTGCGCACGGCAAATATTCTATATCTTGAACCTGTATTTGTTATCTTGCTCAGCTTGGGCATATTCGGAGATACGCTGAGTTTGCAACAATGGCTCGGCGTATTGATGGTGGCGACTTCAACGGCGATTGTTGAAATTCAAGAATTCCGACGCCTCAGACGAACCCAATTAAAGTACGGTTAAGCGCCCACAAGGAGGGGGGGAAAAGAGCCCTGATTTTCATGGCGCGACATGAAAATTTCAGATCAGGACTACTCCACAGTCACCGATTTGGCGAGGTTGCGAGGTTGGTCCACGTCGGTGCCCTTGATGCAAGCGGTATGATAGGCCAGTAACTGCACCGGGATCGAATAAAGGATCGGTGCGACGAACGGATCAACCTCGGGCAGCGCGATGGTCGCAGCCGCCAACTTACCCAGTTTCTTCGCCCCCGGCTCGTCGGACAGGAAAATCACCCGCCCGCCTCGCGCGATCACCTCCTGCATGTTGGAGGCCGTTTTATCGAACAATTCATCCGTCGGCGCGATCACAATCACCGGCACATTTTCATCAATCAAGGCAATGGGACCATGCTTCATTTCGCCTGCCGCGTAGCCTTCGGCATGAATGTAGCTGATCTCTTTCAGCTTGAGCGCACCCTCCATGGCGATGGGGTACATACTGCCGCGGCCGAGATAGAGCACGTCGCGGGCCTCGGCAACTTCTACAGCCAATTCCTTGAGCCGCTCATCATGATTGAGGACCTCTGCCGCACGCGCGGGCACCTCGATCAGGGCTTCCATCAAGCGCGCTTCACACGCGTGTTCGATAGTGCCTTTGGCGCGGCCCATGGCGATGGCCAAACACGCCAGAACCACCAACTGGGTGGTGAAGGCTTTGGTCGACGCGACGCCCACTTCCGGCCCGGCATAGGTTTGCAACGTGCCGTCTGATTCCCGCGCAATGGTGCTGTCGGGCACATTGACGATGCTGAGGATGTGCTGCTCTTTGGCCCGCGCATGACGCAACGCCGCCAAGGTGTCTGCCGTTTCCCCAGATTGCGATACAAACAACGCCGCACCGCCTTCGGGCAATGGCGCATCACGGTAGCGAAACTCGGAGGCCACATCGACCTCGACCGGGATACGGGCAAGTTTCTCAATCCAGTAGCGCGCCGTCTGACAGGCATAAAAAGACGTGCCGCACGCGACCATCGTCAACCGCGTCACCCCCGCCAAATCGAACGGTAACTCCGGCATGGTGATGGTGCGGTCGCCGGGATTGATGAAGCCCGAAAGCGTGTCGCCGATGACCTGCGGCTGCTCGTAAATTTCTTTCAGCATGAAGTGACGATAGCCACCCTTGCCGACCGATGCGTTAGACAAGTCGCTGATCCGTACCTGGCGTTCAACGGGTTCGCCCGCGGCGTTGAAGACCTCAACCCCGTCGCGCCTCAGAACCGCCCAGTCGCCGTCTTCGATATACATCACTCGGTTGGTGAGGTGCGAAAGCGCGATGGCATCGGAACCCAAATACATTTCCCCATCGCCCAAACCGATGGCCAACGGGCTGCCGCGCCGCGCACCGATCATCAGGTCATGTTCTCCGGCAAAGATAATCGCCAGCGCAAACGCGCCATGCAGGCGGTCCAGGGCCTTAGCGGTGGCATCCTTGGGGCTCAGCCCTTCATCCAGGTATGCCGTGATCAGATGCACCACGGCTTCGGTATCTGTATCGGACGCGAACACATGGCCCTTGGCGGTGAGTTCTTCCTTCAGTTCCTGAAAGTTTTCAATGATGCCGTTGTGCACCATGGCCACGCGTTTGGTGATGTGCGGATGTGCGTTGGCTTCGTTGGGAATGCCGTGGGTCGCCCAGCGGGTATGCCCGATGGCGACATCACCGCTCAGCGGATCGGCCTTTAAGACCGCGCCCAGGTTTTTGAGCTTGCCTTCGGCGCGGCGACGATCGATCCCTTCGTCCACCAATGTTGCAATCCCGGCGGAATCGTAACCGCGATATTCCAGACGCTTGAGCCCCTCAAAAATTTGGGCGGTGGCCGGACCTTGGCCGATGATGCCGATGATGCCACACATGTGTTGGGCTCAACCTTTCTTCTGCTGATCTTTTTCGGACTGCTTGCGCGCGCGGTAGCGTTCAGCCGCGCCGGTCACGCTTTTGGACTCGGCGCGCGTGGTGACGATATCGTTTTCACCAACGTCGCGGGTGATGGTCGATCCTGCACCAACGATGGCACCCTTACCCACCGAGACCGGTGCAACCAGCGCGGTGTTCGACCCGATAAACGCGCCCGCACCGATGACCGTTTTAGACTTCATAAAGCCATCGTAATTGCATGTGATGGTGCCCGCGCCGATATTGGCCCCAGCGCCAATGAGCGCATCACCGATATAAGTCAGGTGATTGATCTTGCCGCCGGCCTCGACATCCGCATTTTTGATTTCGACGAAATTACCGACTTTGGCACCTTCGGCCAAATGAGTGCCGGGACGCAAACGAGCGTACGGGCCGACGACCGCGCCGGTTTCGATGCTGGCCCCTTCGAAATGGCAAAAGCATTTGATGTGGGTCTTATTGCCGATCGTCACGCCGGGACCGAAAAACACGTTCGGCTCGATCAGCACATCCTTACCAATTTTGGTGTCGTAGGAAAAATAGACGCTGGACGGGTCGATCAGCGTCGCGCCGCCCTTCATGGCCTTTTCGCGCAACCGGTCCTGGGCGATGGTTTCCACCAGCGCCAGTTCGATGCGGGAGTTCACACCGATCAGTTCTTCCTCGTCGCCTTCGACCACGGCGCAGTTGAAACCGTCCTCGCGCGCCAGCCCCACGCAATCGGTGAGATAATACTCACCCTTGGCATTGTCGTTGCTCAAGCGCGACAACAGGGACGGCAAAAATTCACCATCGAAACACATCACCCCGGAATTGCACAACGGAATGTCAAGCTCTTCGGGTGAGGCGTCGTTGGCCTCGACGATCGCCAGCAGGTCGCCGTCGTCCTCATCCACGATCAAGCGCCCATACGCCCCCGGATCGCCCGGCAAAAAGCCCAGCACCACCACGGTCGGAGAAAAACGCCCCTCGACGGTTTGGCGGGCTTCAAGCATGGCGTTGAGGGTCTGCTCGGAAATCAGCGGGGTGTCGGCGTAAAGCACCAGCACGTTGCCCTTGAATGGGCCAAGCGCCTCGATCCCGGTTTTGACCGCATCACCGGTCCCCAAACGCTCGTACTGCACCGCAGTGGTGTGCGGGGCGACGGCAATCTCAAGTTCCGGCATGTCGGGGCCGACCACCACCACCACCTTTTCCAGGCTCAGCTTCGCCAGCGTATCCAGCAAATGATTGACCATCGGATGCCCCGCCACGGGGTGCATGACCTTGGGCAGTTCGGACCTCATGCGGGTGCCGAATCCGGCGGCAAGCACAATGGCAGCGGTTTTCTTCTTTGACATCTCGGTTAGCCCACCTACATATCTGGGGAACAATTTATGAATTTGCGTGTGGCGCAAAGTGCCACATGCCGGGCCTCCTCGCCAAGTCAAAGATTACTACGGATTATTTCATCATGAACCAACAAAAATTAGGCGCCATCCGCGCCCTGATCTTCGACCTCGACGGGACCCTTATCGACAGCGCCCCAGACTTACAAGCCGCAGGAAACCGTATGCTTTTGCCCTTGGGGCGGCGCGAAGTCAGCGTCCAAGAAATTCAACTGATGATCGGCGACGGCGTGCCGAAGCTGGTTGAGCGGTGTTTTGAAGCCACCGGCGACATCCCGCCCGAGGCCGAATTCCAAAAACACGTCGCCGCATTTATCAAAGATTATGAGCCCCGCTCCGCCGAACTGACGGTGGCGTTTGACGGCGCACACGATGTTTTGCAAAGCCTCAAGGCCCAAGGCATCAAGCTTTCCATCTGTACCAACAAGCCTTACGGCGCAACCCTGCAAATTCTTTCCAAACTGGATTTGGCGGGCTATTTCGATGTTGTCATCGGTGGCGACACCCTGCCCGGCATCAAAAAACCAGATCCGCGCCACTTGCAAGCCGCTTTGGAAGAAATGGATGCGATACCAGGCGAATGCGCCATGGTCGGCGACAACGCAAATGACGTCAACGCAGCGCATGCAGCCGGTCTGCCGGTGGTGCTGTTGAGCCACGGCTACACGAAGATCCCCGTTGGGGAACTGGGTGGCGAAGCGGTGATCGAGCATTTTTCGGAACTGGAAAGCGCACTGGCCAAGCTGCACTAACCCGCACGGCCGCGATCCCGACGCCCCGATCACACCCTTAGCGCCGAAACCCACCTTGACAGGTGAAACCCAGGGCCGTATACCGCCCGGACCGACACAATCGGGCGCGTAGCTCAGCGGGAGAGCACTGCCTTCACACGGCAGGGGTCACAGGTTCAATCCCTGTCGCGCCCACCATAAAAGGTCCAGCCGAATAGGCTGGGCTTTTTTTGTGGTGGCACAAGACAGCAGCTCTTGTAATCATAGCGTAATTGCCGACGATGCCACCCACTCCCAAGCGGCACTTACCGCAAAGACCATCTATATCCATAGGTTGCCTTCAATTTAATAATTATAATTATTATTGACTAGCGAAGGGATATCGTAAACTCTCCATGCACTTTATAGGTGCTTAAATGAATGCGTATCATCTCAATGATTGCTAACTTAACGCTTAGGGAGGGAGTTTGACATGTCCAAGTTGCTGTTTTGTACAGACACTGATTCTGGTTCAATTTCTGTTATCGAACTTGAGAAAGACCGTAATCGCGCAGAACATGAGATTGCAGTCGGCAATGGACCACGCGGTCCTGTGATGTTCACAAAAAATGGTCGGGGATTGGTTGCCAATCACGCCGGCAACACGCTATCTGAAATCGATGCTTATTCCTTGCGGGAAACGGGCCGGATCGAGGTTGGCCTTGCGCCGATTGGCGTAGCCATCGTTCCCGGTGATCGCTACGCACTGACATCCAATGCCGGTGAAGACACCATTTCCGTGGTGGACCTCGGTAACCGTAAAGAAGTGCACCGCTTCATCGTCGGCCGCGAACCGCGCCACATGGGTTTCACACCCGACGGAAATACGGCCTACGCCGCAATTTCAGGTGCTGATTACGTATCTAAAATCGACACCATCGCCCTCGCTAAAAACGATCCGGAGGCAATCGCCGACACGGTTCGCGAAGTGGCCCGCATTTATCTTGGACGTGGAACCATGCCTTACAGCGTGGCTGTCTCACCAAACGGTGCATATGCGTTAGCGGCGAACAATCAGGTCTCATTCGTGACAATTTTAGACCTGAAAAATGACAGCATCCTGCATGAAGTCGAGGTTGGCTCCAAAGGCGCGCGCGGCAGCGTGTTCATGCCCGACAGCCGTCAAGTGCTCGTGACCATCGAAGATACCAGCGAAATCGTCGCCATCGACACCGCAAAAGGGGAAGTGCTCGAGCGTTTTGCCGCTGGACCGGGGCCGCGCGGCATCGTCCTTGATCCGGATACATCGACAATCTATGCCTCGGCGTTCGCCCGCAAGACGAATAACACCAAGCATATGTCGATGCCCAATTCCGTTTCCGTCCTTCATTTCAGCCCAAAAGCCCTCACCAAAACCGCCATGACGAAAGCTAAGCCTGAGGGGCGTGAAATCAAAGTTGGTGCAGGACCGTGCAGCGTTTCGCTGTTTCAACGGACGTAGGCCATAGGGTATGAGCAGTTCATAAAATGTCCAACCACACCAAACAGGAGGACCGAACCGCTTTTCATTTCGGACAAAAGTTTGATTGGGCGTTGCCACCCGTGCCACCCGCCCCACCCAAACGTGATGACGACGATGATCAACATCTTTATGACGAGCACTTTAGGTGGGTGCGCAAGGGCCGCGTCGCGGACTCCTGCGCACCATATCGCCTAGCCCGTGACATCGGTTGGGTTGTGAAAAGCCCCGTAGACGTCCAGATATCCCCGGTCGATGATATGGCGTTCGAGGCTCCAGAAGATGAGCTTGCTGCGCTCGCAGAACAGGCCGGGTTCAATCAAATCTGGCGGCGAGACAATATTTGTTACGGTGTGCGAACCGAAATGGTGCTCAGAATGTACGATTTCAAGGCCAACTCAGGTTGGGAGGCGATGTTCATCGTTAACGGCGAGCGTTCTCTTGAATGGCGACTAGGTTTCACGGTTTCAGCCCCCGATAATTGGGGCCTACTTATTGTGGAGGAGTTTGGGGACAATAACATCGGCATTGTACCCGGCATCCTCACCGCGAAGCAGCTTCAAGACATTTCCGACAACATCGGCTTTTCGCTTGCGTTTCGACCTGAGCGCAAACAATGGATTAAAAGAGGCGAACCCATTGCCCGCTTGATCCCCATTCATCTTGACGGCATCCGAATGTCAACGCGGACTGCAAAATAAGCCTGCTGAAGCTCACGCCAGACTGAATTCAGTTTTCAAATAAGAAATGATGTCTTCTGACTCGTAGAGCCACGTCACCTTCCCATCGCCTTTTTCAATGCGCAGACAGGGAACCTTGTACTTTCCGCCCTCTTGCGTCAGTTCCTCTTTGAACGTGGCGTTATTCTTGGCGTCGCGCAGCTCTATATTCAGGGCATGCCTCCTGAATTGCCGCCTGACTTTAACGCAAAACGGGCACGCATTGAACTGATACAGGGACAGCCCTGTCGTCAAAGCATCAATTTCGTCTTGCGCTTTCTGTTCCCGCGCAATGGGTTTCGGTCGGGTCAAAAAATTAATCGTCAGGACAATCCGTCCCAAGAACCACCGCACAAACTTCATCTTCATGTTCCAAAATTCTGTCAACCGGACCTGCTTTATACATGCTCAGCACACAATGACAGAACCTTTTCAGATATCATTCATTGACCAACGGCCGAGACAGCAAACCATGAATAATGGCATCCAGGTCGGCATTGACCGTAAGCACGGCTTCAACCGCCAGGCAGATCGGCATATCGACCATATTGCGACGCGCCAGTTCCGCCACCGTATCGGCGTTGTGCACCCCTTCGGCAACGGTTTTGCGCCCCGACAAAATTTTGTCGATCGATTCCCCTTGGCCCAAGCGATAGCCGACCGAGAAGTTGCGCGACTGCATGGCATTGCAGGTTAACGTCAGATCACCCAACCCCGACAACCCCATCAAGGTGTGGCTCTGCGCCCCCAACACCAAACCCAGCGCGTTGATTTCCGCAAGGCCGCGGGTGATCAGCGCGGCGCGGGCATTATCGCCCATGCCCTTGCCTGTGACGATCCCGCACGCAATCGCCAACACATTTTTGGTCGCTCCACCCAGCTGAGCACCAACGATGTCGTCGGTGACATAAATGCGAAAGCGTGGCGAGGTCAAAGCCTTGGCCAATCGCTCCCCCACCTGGGTATCGGGGCATGCCACCACGGTCGCAGCAGGCAGGTCGCGAGAAATTTCGGCAGCAAACGTCGGCCCGCTCATGGTTGCGATGGTTGCTTCTGGGCCGAGGCAGTCTCCGACCACTTCGGCCATCAGTTTACAAGTGCCTTGCTCCACCCCCTTGGAACAAATCAGCGCTGGGATGCCGCTACGCCAATGTTTGGCGGCTTGCTCAATTACACTGCGTAAAAAAGCGGTTGGCACGGCGATGAGCACCGCATCCGCATCGCAGACCTCGTCCAAATCAGACGTGGCGCGAATGGTGGGGTCTAGCGGCACCCCACTGAGATAGGTCTCATTGGTGTGGCGAGAATTGATCTCGTCGACGACGTCGGCCTCAAACGACCAGATGGTGACGTCACGACCCGCGCGCCGTGCCACAGTCGACATAGCGGTGCCGAAAGCGCCTGCGCCGATAATACCTATTTTGTTCATTTCAGATCCCCTTACCAAAAGTGCGGGGCGAGAGGTGGCGTCTTATCAAGTGCGATCGCGCTGCACGAACACACTGAGCAATGCCAAGCCCCCCGATACCGCCATCAACAACAACGACAACGCGTTGAGTTCCGGGGTAGAACCTTCACGCAGACGACCATACATAGCAATGGTCAACGGCTGATCGGACCCCACCAGCATCAAGGTGGTGTTAAAGTTTTCAAACGACATCAAGAACGCCACGATTGACGCACCGATGACCGCCGGCTTCAGATACGGCAGCGTCACTGTGCGCACTGCTGTCAAACGCGATGCGCCCAGACTTTGCGCGGCTTCTTCCAAAGCCGTGTCGAACTTGCGCAACCGTGCGGCGATGACCAGGGTTGTGATTGTGGCGATAAAGGAAAATTGCCCCATAACCACCAAGAACGTGCTGGGGCGCAAAAACTCAGCATCAATGCCGAAATTGCTCTCCAGCCAATTGGCGATGGTGCTGGAAAACACCAAAATCGAAATACCCAAAATCACGCCGGGCACCACCAACGGCAGCAGCATTAACATATATAGCACATTTTTGAATGGAAAGTCCTGCCGCTCAAACAAAAACGCATTGGTAATGCCCACCGAAACCGACAAAACCGTCACCCAGCAGGCGATAAAAAACGACGTCCAAATGCTTCCCAGCAAGCGCCCATCATGAAACAAACCCAAACGCGGTTCCGTGTCGTTGAAGAACCAGTCCAGTGTGAAGCCGCCCCACGGTAACGATGGAAACATGGAATCATTGAACGCGAACACCGCGACCACCGCCAGCGGCATCACCAGATAAATAAAGAACAGCGCAACATAACTGCCGTACAGTATGTGAAAGCTTTTGGGCTGAGGGATAGAGGGGATCATGGCGCGTTCCTATCCCATGGTTTCGGTTAAGGTCTGGCGGCTGAGTTTAAGGCCCGCCCACACAATCAACGACGACAATCCCAGCAACAAGAAGCCGAACGCAGCGCCGAGTTCCCAGTTAAAGCGGGTGATGAACTGGGTGTAGATCTGCGCCGTGAACCACAAGCTGTCCTTGCCGCCCAACAGCACCGGCGTCAGATAGTTGCCGAGTGTGAGCATGAACACCACGATGCACCCCGACACGATGCCCGGCATGGCATGGGGAATGATGATGGTGCGCAACACGCTGTAGGCATTGCCGCCCAGGTCGTACCCGGCTTCCACCTGCGCATCGTCCAAGCTGTCCAAGGTCGAAACCAACGGCACCACCATGAACAGCATCGACGTGTAAACCAGCCCGACCATAATCGAGGCGTCGTTGTACAGCATTTCAACGGGGCCGCTGGCAAGTCCAGTCCACTGCAGGAGGCCACTGAAAATCCCGGACTCGCGCAGCAAAATCATCCAGCCAAATGTGCGCACCAACTCGCTGACCCAAAACGGCACTAGACAAAGCAAAAACAAGAAGTTTTTGGCCCGCCCACGCAGCATCTTGGCGATGTAGTACGACACGGGAAACCCAATCAGCAGCGTCAGCGTCGTCGCGATGACCGACATGACCGCGGTGCGCGCAAAGGTATTCCAGTACAACGGCTCGGTAAAAAATTCGGCGTAGTTGGCAAGGCTCAATTCATAGGTCCGCAAGCCGACTTTCTCATGCAGAGAAATCAAAAACATATCCATGTGCGGCAGGATAATCAGGACGCTCAGCCACAAAAAAATAGGCGCAAGCAGCAAAAGCAGGGTCAGCCGGGTTGCCGTTTGCAGCTTCATTTCGCCGCTCCCTTGGCGACGAAGGCCTTGGCCTGGGTCATCCCCCAACCCAAATGCACATGCTGCCCGCGGCTAAGATTGGAGAACTCACCGGTTTGCGGCAACGCGACATCCAGTTCTCCACCGGTTTGACGATCACGGATCAGGGCGCGGGAATTGGCGCCGTTGAACAATACGCTGACCAGTTCCCCGTCGATGCGGTTTTCCATGCCTGCGATGCGGTCCTCAGTTTCGGACAGCACCACCGATTCCGGGCGCACGAAGATATCGACTTCTGCGCCAGCACTCAGCGGATCGCCGCCCGCCGGCGTCGCCAACAACTCCACCCCATCGGTGGAAACAACCTTCACACTGTCCTTGTCCACACCGACGACCTTGCCATGCCAACGATTGCTGTCACCGACAAAGCCCGCAACAAAAGAGGTGTCGGGATGATAATAAAGCTCCTGGGGAGTGCCGATTTGTTCAAAACGCCCCGCGTTCATCACCGCGACGTGGTTGGACATGACCAGGGCTTCGGATTGATCGTGGGTGATGTAAACGAAGGTGGTGGCGAACTGATCTTGCATTTTTTTCAGTTCGACCTTCATGTGTTCGCGCAGCTTCAAATCCAGCGCACCGAGGGGTTCGTCCAGCAGCAAGGCTGCGGGTTCCAGAACCAAACACCGCGCGATGGCGACACGTTGTTGCTGACCGCCGGACAGTTGCTTGATGGTTTTACCGCCCGATGTGGGCAGGCCGATACGGTCCAGGGCGGAGTTAACTTTCTCGGTGATCTCGGACTTGCCAAGGCCCTTGCGCACCAAACCATAAGCGATGTTTTCCGCCACCGACATCATGGGGAACAGCGCCAATTGCTGAAACACCATGTTCACAGGACGCTTGTTGGGCGGCACATCAACGACAGACTTGTTCTTGATCAAAATGTCGCCCGACGTGGGTGTATCAAACCCCGCCATCATGCGCAAAATGGTGGTCTTGCCACAGCCGCTCGGGCCCAAAATGGAAAAGAAATCCCCTTGAGGCACACCGAACGAGACGTTATCGACAGCGGCGAAGCTACCGTAATTGCGCACTAAATTGCGGCATTCCAGATCAAAATTTTCGCTGCTGTCGGACATCGGTTCCCCGTGGCATTAAAACGGATAAAAAAATAAAAACTAGAAATAGAGACTGGCGCGAGGAGCTGGTTGCTCCTCGCGCCACCCTTATATCGTCAGGCTAAAATCATTTGGCCGCTTGAACGCGATCCATGACTTTACCTTCCATGTCTTCCAGACCGGCAGGAACCGGCGGATACCATTTGATGTTGTCGATGGCGGCAGCCGAGAACGTGTCCTGATAGACTTTGCGCTTGGCTTCGGAGACATATTTGTCGCCATCTTTAGCCGCAGTGAAGTTGCCGGCAGCTTCAACGATCATCGCAGCAATTTTCGGCTGCATAACAAAGTTGATCCATTTATATGCGGCAGCTTCTGCTTTGGTCTTTTTCGGCAGTGTGAAGGTGTCGATCCAACCTAAGGCACCGGACGTCGGTGCGACGGTTTTTACTTCCGGCTTTTCAGCGTTCACTTTCCAGCCCGAACCGTCCCACGCCATAGCGGCAACGATTTCGTCGGAACGGATCAAGTTGATCAGCGCGTCGCCGCCGCTCCAGTAAACCTTCACGTTGGATTTGCACGAGATCAGTTTGGCCTGAACCTTGTCGAGGATTGCCTGGTACTTAGCTTTGTCATTATAGGCCGCGAACGGGTCCATACCCATCGCGAAGGCAAATGCGATCAACGTCGGGCGTTTCATGCGGTAAGAAACTTTGCCGGCATATTTCGGATCGCACAGGTCCAAGTAGTCTTTGACGCCCGGTGCTTTGGCCGTGTTGACCGTCAACGCGCTGGTGCCCCACACATGCGGCACACCATAGACCTTGCCGTTCAGCGAAGTGTTCTTCTTGGTGCCTTCAAGCATCGAAGGGATCATCTGGCCCGCATCGATCTTGGACAGGTTGATCGGTTTGTAGATGTCGTATTCTGCCTGAGCGCTGGTGATGCGATCTTGCGACGGTTGAGCAAGATCGAAACCTGCACCGCCGGTGGCGCGCAGCTTGGAAATCATTTCTTCGTTGTTGGAATTGGTCACTTCAACATTAATGCCGGTTTCGGCCTTAAACATTTCAACAACTTTTTCCGGTGCATATCCGCCCCAGGTCAAAAGACGCAACGTTTCCGCCTGGGCGGAGGTGGCTGCGAGGGTCAAGCCGGCGCTCACGAGAACGCTGGTAAAGGTTTTGATTTTAAACATGTTGAACTCCTCCAACAATAGATGACGATGACACTAAATTCATCCACCCCGCACCACGCTAACGTCGTACCGGACAGGCTCAATGGAACTGACTGAGCTACCCCCGCAGGGGTGAAGGCCTCAGCACTCTTGTGATTTTCATGTGGTTAAACTGCCCCACTCCCCACTCAACGGCATGCTCAGTCTTCATTTTACTCATAGACAAGCCGCCAAAACGTCTAGCATTAAGCGTATGACCGCGTGGAAGCCTTGGCAACCTCAATGTCATATTCAGGAAGGGGGAGGGCCTTTGATATTCAAACATTTTTGAAAACTCAAAGCCCCAGCGTGCATTACCCCTATATGCTCACATGAGAGTGTTGCAGACATATGACGGTTACACAATATTCTTCACGCGCTTTCACGCTGAAAATTTTGGTACAGCCGCCTGCGCTCGCCACCTCAAACTTTTTGAATGGTCAAAAAGGTCTTTTCGTGGAGTTCGAAAGCTGCCTCCAACCGGTCTGACCAATCGCGGTGATCTGCGTGTTCGCCGCCAATGGAGGACAAGTCATGCTCCAGCGCCTCTAAGAGGAGCGAAGCAATTTCGTGTTTGTCTTCCTCACAGGCAATTTTATGGGCGGCGATGATTTTGTCACTCAGACGTCGGTTTAACATTGTAGACCTCCTGCCTTGGCTCACCCTCACTCTAGCATATTTTTCCGTGACAATCCTGGCACGGCATGTGCTTAGTTTTCAGTGTAAGGCGTCGAGAAGGCAATATTAACGCTTTTGAGACGTATTTTGCGAAAGATACAGCACTATGATTCGCATTTTGACACAAAGAAATTCTTGGATCGTCAGCGTGCTGAGCGCGCCCCTATTGGCGCTATGCTTGGTTGTTACCTTGGCCTGTCCATCCCTTGTCGGCGCGGTGGTTGCTGACGATCTTTCGCACGGCCAAGCCAAAACCATCACTGTTTTCACCGAGACTCTTCCGCCACGCCTCACCACCACGCCCCTGCCCGGCCTATCGATTTCAAGAATCGAGCGCCTAGAAGCCTTGAGTGCCGACTTGGTTTACATCCTGGTGGAAGGTGACCTTGAATTCGCGCACGCCATGGGAATTCTCGTCAAAACTTTCCCACATGCGGGTTTCGAATTGTTCGAAGATTTCGCCGTGGACGAGACGGCCCTTGAATTCCCCCCCACTCAGGACCGCTAATTACACTTCACCGCCAGAAAGCTCACCAGTTCCGGCAGGCCCCCGAAGCATCATACGGCCCACCCGGCTTATCGATCAGCGCATGCTGAGCATTGATTTCTTTTTCAAATCTCGCCGTGACGTTTCTCACGGTCCTTTCCATCATCCGTTTGGCATCGGCTTGCCCGACCCGCATGCTGACCACTTGGCGAGGATTAAAGCGACCGAGCACGCGTTCCAGTTCGTACTGGAGAACCACCGCGTACTTGCGCACCCCCTCGCGGTTCACACGAACGTGTTCCATTTCGTGCTTTAGAACCGTGTTGTATTGGCAACTGGCGCGCGCATATTCCCGTGGCACAAGGATATTGAGGTTTCTGTGACCGAAACTGGCCTCAACGCGATCAATGCTCTGACACGTCACATTGCCCCGACTGAGGCCACTAAACTTCAGGCTCATGCTTGTTCCCACTTCGCTTTGGGTTAAGCCCAAAACCATATTTCCGCGCTTCAACAGTCCATGAGTTTTTGCTTTTGAATTGATCTGCCTAAGATTTGATGAGCGCACCAGTTTCGGCTGAGGGTCCATCAACTTCACCGTTACGCTAGCCCCACCTTGTGCCGCACAGATGCCTGCAAGGGCACCGGTCGGAGCCGCCAGAGCAGAGATCATTATGGCGAATATCGCCACCGGGGCGATCACCGGAGCAGCGCTGAGGGTGCGGGAAATACATTTTATCATGACTTCCAATCTAAGCACGATCGGTTGCAAATTAAAGTCTTCACAGCAATCCGACCACGAATTGACGTCACCCTTGGATAGCGCTTTTTTGATCCCGGTCGTTCCGCGTTCTGCCGCGCCATGCTATACAGCCCACAGAACGCATATCGGAGCATCGCACTTGACCGACACCTTCACCATTGCCCGCCTGCCTAAAATCATATTCGGTGCAGGCACGCTTGCCCAACTGCCGCATGAAATTTCGCGCTTTGGAACCCGTGCTTTGATTGTCACCGGGGCGAACTCGTTTGTCGCATCTCCGCCTTGGGCCCAACTGCAAGAGCAACTCAACCAAGCCAAGATCACGCATACCCTCATCAACGTCATGGGTGAGCCGAGCCCGGAATTTGTCGATAACGCAGTGGCGACGCACAAAGACGGTGATTTCGAGGTGGTGGTCGGTATCGGCGGCGGTAGTGCGCTGGATGCTGCCAAGGCCATCGCCGGGTTGCTCATCCCAGCCAATTCGGTGATGGACCATTTGGAAGGCGTCGGCCCGGAACGGTCATACATCGGTCCCGCCACGCCGCTGTTTTGCGTCCCCACCACGGCCGGAACCGGATCGGAAGCGACCAAAAACGCCGTGCTGTCGCGCCACGGTGCGGACGGGTTTAAAAAATCGTTTCGCGACGACGCCCTGGTGGCCGCTACCGCCATCATCGATCCCGACCTTCTGGCCACCTGCCCAAAATCAGTCATCGCAGCGAACGGCATGGATGCTTTCACCCAATTGCTGGAAAGCCTGACCTCAACGCGCAGAAATCCCATGACCGCGGCCTTGGCGTGGTCGGGGATGGAGCGCTTTGCCCAAGGCTTTTGGGATATGTGGCTGTGCGCAGGTGAACAGAGTGAACGTGCAGGGCAAGCCCGCGCCCACATGGCTTATGCGTCCTTGATGTCCGGCATTTGTCTGGCGCAAACGGGGCTGGGTTCGGTCCACGGGCTGGCGCAACCGCTGGGGTCCCTGTTTCCCATTCCCCACGGTGTGGTGTGCGGCACTCTGGTCGCGGAAGCCACCGACATCAACATCCGTGCATTGATCGAACGCGCGCCAGAAAGCCCGGCTTTGAGCACATACGCCCGCGCCGGGGCTACCGTGTTGACGGAAAACCTGCACGGTAACGATGCCTTGGATGGTCTGGTGCGCACGCTGCGCGACTGGACCGAGCGCCTGGAACTTCCGCGTTTATCGCATTACGGCATCACCCAACCCGATGTGGAACGCATCGTCGCCAACAGCCGCGGTTCATCCATGCAGACCAATCCGGTGAAATTGTCCGATAACGAAATTGCCGAATTGGTGACACGTCGCCTTTGAGCCCTCGGGGCTATAACCCGCTGGCGGGGCCTATGATCCACTGGTTTGATTGTCCATCTGCACGGTGAGCGGACCTCTGACATGAATGTCGCGTTGCGGGAACGGGAATTCAATGCCGTGTTCGTGATAGAGGTCCCAGATCTTGAGATAGATTTCGCTCTTGATGTTGGAGACGCCTTTTTCCGCATCCTCGATCCACACCCGCAGTTCCAGGTCCACGGCGCTATCGCCGTAGCTTTTCAGTAAGCACCGAGGGACTGGGTCTTTCAGAATCCGGGAGAATTCCCCCGCAGCTTCTTCGGCCAACGCAATGGCCTTGCGCACATCCGACCCGTAAGAAACGCCAATGGGCAGCCGCTGGCGCACCAACCGATCTGAATGGGACCAGTTTTCCACCGGGGTGGAAATCAGCACCTCATTGGGGATCAGGTGTTCAATTCCATCGCGGGTGATGACCGAAACATACCGCGCCCCGATGGAGTTGATCCAACCATAAGTGCCGCTGATGGACACCACATCGCCCGGCTTCACCGATCGGTCCATCAACAAAATCACACCCGACAGCAAATTGCTCACGACCTTTTGCAGGCCGATGCCGATGCCCAAACCCAACGCACCGGAAAACACCGCCAATGCCGTCAGGTCGATACCGACGCTGTTGATCGCCAACAAAATCGCCAGCGTGACGAACAGCACCCGCGTCAATTTGCTGATCAAGACATTTTGCGACGGGGTGAACTGCGAAAAGGTGCGCAGGCGTTTTTCCACCACCCGCGCCGCCGCGTTGGCGATCCACAGCATCACAACCAAGGCCACCGCGCCCTTGGCCACCACCAACAACGACAAACGAAAAGCGCCCAGGTTGATCGCCAGTTGATCGAGGAACGCCAGTGTCGGGGCCAACAGGCCCACGATGTCCAGCGCCGCCACCGACCACACGAACACCGCCACAGCTTTAGCCCACCAGGGGTCTGCGACAAAGTTCAGCAACAGACGGATTGCCACCCACGCCGTCAGCAGGCTGACCGCCACCCCAATAATCGCCCCCGGCCACGCCAGTTGCAGCGCCGTCAGTTGCGCCATCCCCGCCAGCACCAGCCACACCAGCGGCAAGATCAGCGGCTTCAATATCAAACTAAGCTGATAGCGGTGTTTGGCAAGCCAGGCCACGGCGAGGGTTTTGTCCAACACCTTGTCCAGCGGACGCACCGCAAGATGGGCCACAAAGTAGGCCACCACCACCACCGCCAACTGAATCAGATTGGGGATCACAAGCACATGGGTCTGCACGATGACCAACAGGTCTTCAGACAGTTTCCTCAGCTGCTCAATATCCACGATGCCGTCCACGGCGTTGCTCCACCCGAAATGCGATTTGCCTTGAGCCTACGGCGCGTCGCCCGTGTTGTCCATCCACGAACACCTGGGTAATACCGATTGAGGAAAACCCGTTGTGGTTCTTTTTTTTGCGATGCAATATGCACCGATCCACTTTTCCGGAACCGTCACAACATGATCAATCCTTCACCAACGACATCTTCCCTCTTCACCACGCAGCATGCCGCGTTCTGGGGTGCCGTGCGTGAAGCCGCCGGGGTGCCGATGTTGGTGATGAGCGCAAGTTTCGTCGGCTTCGGTTCCATGCTCCACGACGCCAATTGGTCGGTCTGGGAAGCGCTGTACTCAACCCTGTCCACTTGGGCGTTGCCCGGTCAAATCGCCATGGCGGAAATGGCTTACAGCGGTGCGCCGTTGTTGGCCATCGTGCTGTCCGTGGGCTTCATCAATGCGCGTTTATTGCCATTGGTGGCATCGCTTTTGCCCCATGTGCGCCGCGCCGACGTGCCCACCTGGAAATATTACGCCGTCGCCATGCTGGTCGCCGCAACCAGTTGGGTCGGCACCATGCGCCGTCTACCCGACTTGGGACAGGACCAACGTTTGCACTATCTGACTGGCTATGGATTGGCTTTGTATCTAGCGACCCCGTTCGCCACCGTGATCGGCTATTATCTGGCCGGTCAGGTACCCCAGCCGATCACCTTGGCGCTGGTGTTTTTGAACCCACTGTATTTCATGTTGCTGTTTCTGTTCGATCTGCACCAAGCTGCGAAAGTGTTATCGTTGCTGTTTGGTGCCGTCTTGGGGCCGTGGCTTTATTTATATATCCCCAATTGGAGCCTGATCGTCACCGGGCTTGTCGGCGGCACCGCAGCGTGGTGGCTGGCGCGCACACCTTGGCTACAAAAAGCCCAATTGCGTTTGCAGGGCAGGGCACGCCACGATGAATGACGTAATGCTTTATTCCCCCATCCTGGTGATCACCTTGGCGGCACTGTCAACGTATGCCGCACGCGCTGCCGGAGCTTTTCTTTCGGGACGCATCAGCACCCAATCCCCCGTGATTGACTGGATCACATGCGTGACCTACGCCCTGCTGGCGGGATTGGTGGTGCGCATGATCTGGCTGCCGCTCGGCGCATTGGCCGTCACCCCCGATTGGGTACGCCTTTGTTCGGCAGCGACCGGATTGTTGGTGTTTTTCATCGCCCGCAAAAGCGTCGGGTTCGGTGTCCTCAGCGGAACGTTAATGTTGATCGCGCTAACCTGGTAAGCAGCCTAAGAACAACGCTGGCATCGAAAGTTTACGGTTTTTTTAAGCCTTTAGAGCCACCATGGTGCCGCGGCCCGCTTTACATGGTATGGATTTATGGCACAAACCTTAGGCATTCTCGGTTTTCTTTTGGCTTTACTGGCGATGTTTCTTGCCAGCGAAGTCATGCGCCGGGCCGCACATCATCAAGCCGAGCTGCAAGCCGCCTTGTTCAAAACCATCGCCCGCGTTCAAAAACTGGAAGGCAGTATTTTTCACGTTGAGAAACTGGCCGCAGAAATTCGCTACCAACGCAAGCGTCAGGCGGAAACCATTACGGCCTTGGCGCAAAAAGGTGAAGCGCTCAACCCTGAAACACTTGCCCGTGGGCACGAAAAAGGGTCTGGCGAACAATTCACACCGTCCACCCACACCACGACGAAAGCCCCCCGCAAGGCGGGCTAAACTCTTCGGTTTAAGAGTATCTTTGGGTTAACCGCGCTTTTTCAGCACCAGTGTCAGCCAGTCGTTGCGCACATAGCGGCGTTCCAACACCAGCCCTTGGGCAAGGTATGCGCCCAAAACGAACCGTTCATCACGCACAATCAGCCCCGACAACACCGCGTAGCCCCCTGGCAACAGATGGCGCGCCAAGTCCGGGGCAATCGACGTCAACGGTCGAGCCAAAATATTGGCGACGATCAAATCGAAACGGGCCCGGTCCGAAACCGGCTTGAATCCCGCGCCGGTCTGGAAATCCAACAAGTTCGCCACACCATTGAGGGTCGCATTTTCACGCGCCACCCGTACCGCAGTCGGGTCGATATCCGTGCCTTGAACAGCCAGCTTCCACAGCTTGACCATGGCGATGGCCAAGATCCCCGAGCCGGTGCCGACATCCAGCGGCCTTTTAAAGCGATGACACTTACCCAGGTCTTCAATGGCCTGCAAGCATCCCGACGTGGTCGCGTGCGTGCCGGTACCAAATGCCGCGCCGGGGTCGATGCGCATGGGGATGCGCCCCAGTAACGGGCGTTCATCCACATGGCTGGCATAAATGAAAAAACGCCCGACATCGATGGGTGGAAACCCTTTCAGGTTTTCCGCCACCCAATCGCGCGGGGTCAGTTCTTCGATGCGGGCGGCGGGCGCGTCAATCCCCAAGCAGCCCGCCATCACATCAAGCGCGTGTGTAATGGTTGCCGGGTCCGGCTCGGTGGTGGTGAAACCTTCCATGCGCTGGAGACCGCTTGGCTCATCCACGGTCCACATTAAAGATTCCACCAACGGCTCGAGCACCTGCTCAAAAGCCGATACATGTTGGCCCGCAATTTTCAAGGAAATGCACCAAATTTGCGATTCTTCGTTCATGCGCTAGGTATGGAAGAGCCCAAGGGTCACGTCAACGTACAAAACGCATCCCCCACGAACTTCATAAAGATATGAAACAGAACGAATATGAATTTTTACTAATATTATCAATAGGTAATGTACAAAAACATACTTTCCGAGGCGTCATACCCTACGGTAAAGTACAACCATAAAATAATAAATGTACGTAAATTACTCCTTAAGGGGGTGGCCCTGGTGGGCGATAGGAGAGCATAAGCATCAAAAATGGGAGATTAGAGTGATGACGGACATGACGCAAAAGTACGGCTTGGCCATGCTGGGCGGCCTGGCGATAATTGCCTTTATCGCAATCGTGTATACCTAAAGTCGCTCAACTAACCAAACACAAGACGCGGGCCAGACAGTTCTGGTCCGCGTTTTTTTAAGGTCTCTCTTCATGCTCGCGGCGTTGCGGCTTATGCCTTTTCGACAAAGCTTGCCATGACCTTCTTCATCCCCGCCTTTTCAAACTGTATGTCGAGCTTGTCACCGTCCAACGACTTAATCTTGCCGTAGCCGAACTTCTGGTGAAAAATGCGCTGCCCGATGCTGAGGCCATCCGACGTTGTACGCACGGGCGCGAACACCAGATCATCTTCAGCCTTGCGGTTTTGCGCCCGCTTCCAACCCGCACCAAAGCCGGAACCGGAGCCCCCTCCATGGCCCGAACCGAACAGGGTATTGCCCTCGTCGAAGCCTCCACGACTGAGGCCCAGTTCACCTTCACGTTCAATGTGCTCAGCGGGCAATTCATCAACGAAGCGCGACGGCAACGACGATTGCCACTGGCCGTAGATGCGCCGGTTGGCGGCAAAGGTCACGTTGGCCCGCTTGCGCGCCCGGGTGATGCCGACATAAGCCAGACGCCGTTCTTCTTCCAGCCCCTGCGTGCCGGTTTCATCCAGCGCGCGTTGGTGGGGAAACAATCCCTCTTCCCAACCGGGCAGGAACACAGTATCGAATTCCAAACCCTTGGCGCCGTGCAGCGTCATCATGGTGACTTTGTCGGTAGTTTTGTTGTCTTCGTTGTCCATCACCAACGAGACATGTTCGAGGAAATTGGTCAAGCTGTCGAACTCGCTCAGCCCCACCACCAGTTCCTTGAGGTTTTCGATGCGCCCCGGCGCGTCGATGGATTTGTCGCGCTTCCACATCTCCGTGTAGCCGCTTTCGTCAAGCACCCTGTCCATCAACTCGGCCGGACTGAGCGTTTGGCTTTCGCTGCGCCACCGTTCGAAATCGACCATCAAATCAGTGAAAGTCTTGCGAGGTTTGGGCTTCAGCTCATCGGTGGTGATCAATTCGCGGATTGCGGTGGTCAGCGAAATGCCGCGTGCGCGTGCGTGCATGTGTACGGTTTGCAAAGTCGCCTGACCAAGTCCGCGTTTGGGCAAGTTAACGATACGCTGAAAGCCCATGTCGTCATCCGGCTGGGCGATGACGCGCAAATACGCCACCGCATCGCGAATTTCTTGACGTTCATAGAACCGCAAGCCGCCGATCACTTGATAGGGAATGCCCAAGGTGATCATGCGCTCTTCAAATTCACGCGTCTGCGCAGAGGTCCGCACCAAAATCGCCATGGACGAAAGCCGGTCAGCTTTGCGGTGGCGCGCTTCGATTTCTTCCCCGACCCAGCGTGCTTCGTCGCCGGAATCCCAAACCCCGTGCACGCGGACCTTTTCGCCTTCATCCAAGTCCGTCCACAAGGTTTTGCCCAGGCGTCCTTCGTTGTTGGCGATCAGGCCCGAGGCCGCACCCAGGATGTGAGGCGTGGAGCGATAGTTCCGTTCCAACCGCACCACCTTGGCGCCGGGAAAGTCTTGTTCAAAGCGCAAGATGTTGCCGACCTCGGCCCCGCGCCATGAATAAATAGACTGGTCGTCATCGCCCACGCAGCAAATATTTTGATAGCCCAGCGCCAAAAGACGCAGCCACAAATATTGCGCCACGTTGGTGTCTTGGTATTCATCTACTAGGACGTAGCGAAAGCGCCGCTGATAATATTTGAGCGTTTCCGGTTGGGTTTGAAACAGATGCACGCACAGCATCAACAAATCGCCGAAATCAGCGGCGTTTTGACGCTTCAATTCATTTTGATACTCCACGTAGACAGCAATGGCGGTACCGTCCAGTGCCTCAGCCGCTTCGGACTGGGGGACCTTATCGGCCATCAACGAACGGTCTTTCCAACGCTGAATGACCGCAGAAAAGGTCCGCGGCGGGAACCGTTTGGGGTCGATGTCGCGTGCGGCCAGGATTTGCTTGAGCAAGCGAACCTGATCGTCGGCGTCTAAAATGGTGAAGTTGGGTTTCAGCCCGACCGCTTCGGCATGGCGGCGCAGAATGCGTGCAGCCAACGCGTGAAAGGTACCCACCCACCAGCCTTCGACCGGGGTGCCCAGCATATCGGCGACGCGTTCTTGCATTTCGCGCGCGGCTTTGTTGGTGAAGGTAACCGCCAGCAGTTCGCCGGGGTTCGCTCGTCCTTGCAACAAAATGTGCGCAAGACGCGTGGTCAGCACGCGGGTTTTGCCCGTGCCGGCACCCGCCAGAACCAAGACCGGGCCATCCGTGGTCTCGACCGCTTCGCGCTGGCTTTCGTTGAGGGTGTTGAGATACTCCGCCGGACGCGTCAGTCCAGCAGGGGCAGGCTCGTCGGCCGGGTCCATCAATTCAAAAGGATCATTCATGGGCCATATATAGCATGTGCGGGCGCGCCGAAAAGGCCGCAATGATTTTGACCAGCCCTAGTCATCGTGTTCTTCGGCGCGGCTTTGCAGTAAGGCCCGGTTATAGGCGGCCATAACGTGTTTTTCTTCGACTGCGCCCAAGAACTTGCGGCTGTCCAGGTCATCGACCACGGCGATCAGACTTTCACCCGAATCGCGCATTTTTTTCAAGGCGTCTTCCAGATGGTCGTTGCATTGCAGCACCGGCGGGCGACGGCGCACCACATCGGCGGCATTGATCAACAGATCCATCGCAGGGTCGAACGCGGTTTCGCTCAAATCCGCCAGCGTGATGGTGCCGATCAGGCGATCGTCGTCGTCAATGACAAACAATTCGCCCCGTTTCGAATTTTGTAAAAAGACCCGCAACTGCGACAGGTGCACATTGGGTAGCACCCGTTCGGCCTCTTCTTCCATCACATCGCAGACGCGACTGGCACGCAGCAGGCCGCTTTCGAAGCCGCCCTTCAAATCAAGGCCACGACGTTCCAATTGCAGGGAGAAAAAACTGCTCCCCGATATTTGGCGTGTGATCCCCGTGGACACCACCACCGCCAACATCAGCCCCATGGTCAATTCATAGTCGCCGGTCAGTTCAAACACGATCAAGGTGGTGGAGATCGGCGCCCCCAAGGTTGCCGCCGCCACCGCGCCCATACCGATCAAGGTGTAGCCGCCGGTGCCCGCCTGCAAGGTGGGGAAAATGTCCGTCGCAATGATCCCAAACGCTCCGCCCAGCATGGCGCCCACGACCAAAGATGGTGAAAAAATACCGCCGCCAAAACCAAAACCGAGGCTCAAACCTGTTGCCGCGATTTTACCCACCAACACCGCCACCAACAACCACAACGCCACGCTGCCGCCCAACGCATCATCGGTGATGCCGTAACCGACCCCAAGCACTTGCGGCAAAAATAGCGCAATCATGCCGACCAGAAATCCACCGATACCAGGCCGTATCCAGGCCGGACCGGGGACCTTATGCGACAAATCCTGGGCCGCAAAGATGGTCCGTAACAACACACTCGCCACCAGCCCCGCCAAGACGCCCAGCAAGATAAACGCGGGGAATTCCCAGTACGATGTGATCTCGTGTGGCGGCAGCACGAACGCCGGATAATCGCCAAAATAAGCCCGCGACAGTGCCGTTCCGGTGACCGACGCGATCACCACGGGTGCAAATGCCTTCAAGGCATAATGACCGATCACCACTTCGTTGGCGAACAGTGCCCCCGCAATCGGCGCGTTAAATGACCCCGCCACCGCGGCCGCCACGCCGCAGCCCAAAAGTGTGCGCGAAACCGAGCGGCTCAAATGAAGATGCTTGGCGAACCATCCCGCCAGCGATGCGCCCAGATGCACCGCCGGGCCTTCGCGCCCGACCGATGCGCCACAGCCAATCGACAAGGCGTTGACAACTGCCGCGCGCAACCCCGTGGACAGCGACATGCGCCCCCCTTTGAGCGCGCTGGCTTCGATCACATCAGCCACACCCTGCCCCCGGCCATCCGGCAGGCCACGGTGGATCAGCACGCCAACCGCCAGCCCCCCCAGTGTGGGCACGGCCAGCACCTGCCACCAAGGCAGTGCGGCAACGATTTCGTACAATCGCTCACCCGGCGCACCGTAAAAATTCCACTGAAAAAAGGAAATGCTCTCACGCAGCACGATCACCAAGCCACCGCCCAACAAGCCGATGAACAACGACAACATTGCCAAGATCAGTTGGTCGTTGCGCAAAAACTTGCGCAGGGCCTGAAACAGGTGGGTCATAAACAGCGGCGAGCGCAACATGCGGACGGTCCCAAACAACAAATACAACGTTCGCCCAGCCCGAAAACCGGCGAACAGACCATTGATATTAAAGGAAGAACACACATTCGGCTAGGGATGCAACGCAAAAAGAACTCACTTAAAGGCCAGCGCGTCGTTTTTCACGGTATCTTGACAGACCACCTGATCTCGTCCCTTGCCTTTGGCCTTGTACAGGGCCTGATCGGCGCGCTTGATCAGATTGGCCAAGGGCTCACCCAGCTCAAATGTCGCCGCGCCAATGGATACGGTGATACGCCCAAGGTTTTCATCGGTCGCGCGGTTCACCAATTTTTTGGTGGAGATGCGCTCACGAATATGCTCCGCCACATGCACTGCGCCTGCCAAATCGGTGGCCGGCAAAATCACTGCGAATTCCTCGCCGCCATAGCGCGCGGGGATATCCTCTCCCTTCACCGCTTTGGTCATGGTGGCGGCAAGCAACTTCAACACTTCGTCTCCCGTTTGGTGGCCATAGGTATCGTTAAAGACCTTAAAATGATCAATATCGACCATCAAAAGACTTAAGGACTCTCCCGTTTCCATGGTATCGCGGGCCTGACGGCGCAGTTCCATATCAAACAGCTTACGATTGGCGATCCCGGTCAACGCGTCGGTAAGGGCTTCGCGGCGCATATCTTCCAGATCTTCACGCAACTGCCCCACCTCTTGGGTGGATTCGGCAAGCTGAGCCTCCAGCTTCTCGTTGATTTTTTCCATCTTGTGGGTATCTGTGATGACCTTGGTCACCGCCGTTTTCAGACCATCCACATCTTTCGCCCCGAGGATATCACCCTCGGCAGAGGCCAGGGATTTACCAAACTCAGCCGCCCCCTCGCCTGCATCCCCGACATAGCCGAGGATATGCTGCAGCTCTTCTTCGATGCGCGCTGTGGTCTCGTGCAGAACCTGATCTTGAACATCATTTGAAAAATATTTGGCGTAAAGATCCGCATTCACGGCATCGGTAAATTCTTGATTGTTGTCGATCAAAATCGCGATCATGCGCGACAGATCCGGCTGTCGCGCGGAAACATGCGTGTACCAGACCAAAAAGTTATGGGGCGTGGCTGGTACGCCGCGCTCCACCATTTGCTCCAATGCTCGTTTCGCATAACCCAACGCTTGTTCAAATGAATCGTGCACGTCCGTCCCAGTATTCTTACCCAGTGTTCTTACGCAGCGCCCTGCCTTACTTTCGGGCGATGATACCCCGAACCGCACATAGACCAAATAAAAAATGTAAAATAAGCCCCAAAGGGGCGTCTTTTTCATCAAAACGACGCCCTCAGCACTGGCATGACGCCTTCAGAGCGTGTAAAAGCAAAGCGCGCGCGCTGAAAATGCGAATTCCCCTCGGTTTGAAGACCACCCGGAACCACCATGACAACATCTATTGAATCCACGTTAAGGGCCGGGCCAGAAACCGATCAGCCGTTTGAAGTCGCCGTCGTTGTGCCCGTGCACAACGAAAGCGAAAACATCCGCCCCCTGATTGAAGAAATTTCTGCGGCCATGAACGACGTGGCCAATTACGAGATCGTTTACGTCAATGACGGTTCCACTGACGACACCGCCGCCAAGCTCGACGAGATGGCAAACGAGCAGCCGCGCCTGAGCGTTTACAAACACGAAACCGCCTGCGGTCAGAGTGCCGCGATCGCCACCGGCATCCGCAATGCGCATGCGACTTACATCGCAACGCTTGACGGCGACGGTCAGAACGATCCCGCCGACATTCCCGCCCTGTTCGCCCGGCTTAAAGAATCCTCTCAACCCGATCATCTGCTGGTCGCTGGCTGGCGCGCCAAACGCAAGGACACCGAGTGGAAACGCTTTCAGTCCAAACTCGCCAATGCCGTGCGACAAAAGCTCTTGGGTGACAACACGCCGGACACCGGCTGCGGGCTCAAAGTTTTCAGCCGCGAGGCGTTTCTCGACATGCCGCGCTTCGATCACATGCATCGCTATCTGCCCGCCCTGATGATCCGGCGCGGTGGCGAGGTCGTGTCGGTCAAGGTCAATCATCGCCACCGCGAACGCGGCATTTCCAAGTACGGCATGTGGGACCGTCTGTCGGTCGCCGTTCGCGATTTGATGGGGGTCATGTGGCTTACCGCCCGCGGTTCCAAGCCGCGGGTCAGCACGGTTCGCGAAGCAAAGCCGGATGACGTATGAGCAAGGGCATGAACGCAGGGCTGATTTTCCGGGGCGTTGCCGTCATGGCGACCTTGGTGGGCGCCTTGTACCTGTGGGACACCGCAGACCTTGGCAGCGTGCTGAGCAACGACTGGATCGACACCCACATCAAGGGCCAGGGCCTGAACGGTGAATTGCTGTTTTTGGGCCTTGCCGCCGTCGCCACGGGCATTGGCCTGCCCCGCCAAGTCGTCAGCGGCTTGGCCGGATATGCTTTTGGATTGATGCTGGGCACCGCGGTGGCGCTTGTGGGCACCGTGCTTGGCTGCATCGGGTCCTTTTATTACGCGCGGTTGCTGGCGCGTGCGCCGCTACAAAAGAAATTTTCGGGCCGGGTCCGGCGCCTTGACGACTTTTTGCACGACCACACCTTCTCTATGTCGCTATTAATCCGCATGCTGCCGCTTGGCAGCAACGTCGCGACCAATTTGGCTGCGGGCGTGTCCAGCGTGCGCGCGGTGCCCTTTTTCAACGGCTCCGCCCTGGGCTACCTGCCGCAAACATTGATCTTTGCCTTGCTCGGCAGTGGTGTCGCCGTCGATCCGGCGTTGCGTATCAGCTTGAGCGTCATTTTGTTCGTGGCATCAGGGGTGTTGGGCGTTTATCTTTATCGCCGCTTTCGCCACGGTAAATCACTGGACAAGACCATCGACATGGAATTGGGCGCGGCCGAGATTGAGCCAGAAGCCAACCAAGAGGGAAACCTTGCACCGTGAACACCTCCTCGACCAAAACCGACATGCTGCTTCTGGCCTTGATTTGGTGCGCGCTGGTCGCCGTCGCGATCGCCCTGCGCCCGCTGTTGCCCATCGATGAAACCCGATACATCACGGTCGCATGGGAAATGTGGCAGAACGGCGATTTCTGGGTGCCGACGCTGAACGGTGAACTCTACAGCCATAAACCACCGCTTTATTTCTGGTTTATGCATTTGGGCTGGGCTGTGTTTGGCGTTTCAGAAATTTGGGCGCGTATGGTCGCACCGCTATTTGGGTTGGGCACCCTTCTGGTGACGGCTCGATTGGCCCACCACCTGTGGCCCGACGTTTCCGCCGAAATTCGCGCCACACGCGCCATCACCGCGCCGTTGATCATGCTGACCGGTTTGTACTGGACGGTTTTTTCCACCATGACCATGTTCGACATGATCGTGACCTTTGCCGCAGTCGTGGCCGTTTTGGGCTACGTTAAGGCCTGGAAAGGCTTTGCCACCGGTGAAGGCTTTTGGTTGGGAATGCTGATCGCGGGACTGGGCATCGGGCTTGGCGGTCTCGCCAAGGGTCCGGCGATTTTGGTCCACACCCTGCCCGTCGCGCTGTTCGCACCGCTGTGGGGGCCAGCCACCGCGCATGGGCGCGGGCCTGCGGCTTTGCGCAAATGGTATGGCGGGGTGCTGGTTTCCGTATTGGTCGGCATCGGTGTGACGCTAACGTGGGCCGTGCCCGCCGCCATCATGGGCGGCGAAGAATACCGCAACGCCATCTTCATCAAACAAAGCGCTGACCGCATGGTCAAATCCTTCGCTCACCGTCGCCCGGTTTACTGGTTTGCCTGGATCGTTCCCTTGATGCTGCTGCCATGGAGCGTATGGCCACGGCTCTGGCGCGGCATCGGTGCGCGCACGGCCTGGAAAGAAAATCGCGGCCTGCGTGCCGGATGGCAGGACGGTGGTGTGCGCCTGTTGTTGATTTGGGCTGGCGCATCATTCGTAATTTTTTCCGCCATCAGCGGCAAGCAGCCCCACTACCTGCTGCCAGTTTTCCCGGCTCTGGCCTTATTCGCCGCCTATCTGCTGCCTCAAGACACGACCCCATGCCGGGGCCACCGTGTTCCGGCACTGGCGCTGGGCATCATCGCACTGATTTTGTTAGTGGGCCTGCTGGGCCAAGACGCCATTGCCCCCTTGCTCAAAAAGCCCCTGCCGGAATGGGTGCATGCTGCCCAACCGCTGTGGCTGATCCCAGTGGTGGTGTTGGCGTTCGCCGCCGCCTGGACCAAAACCAACGGTCCCCGCGCAGAGGTACGATTGATCGCCACACTCGCTGCCGGTGTCATCGTCATGGTGCACTTGGCCGCCGTCCCGGCCTTTTCCCTGGCTTACGATTTGGAACCAGCTGCGCTCAAGGTCAAAGCCTTTCAGGACGAAAAACGCCCCGTCGCCTACATCGGCAAATATCACGGTGAATTTCAATTCCTGGGGCGTTTGACCCAACCGCTCACCGTCTTCCAAACCATGGCGCAAGGCCGCGACTGGGCTCAGGCCAACCCCACTGGGGTGTTGATTTCCACTCTGCGCAAAGCAGACATCCCGCCTGCATCGACCCCGTTTTCGCTGCAACCTTATCGCGGTCAGTTTCTCGTGATGTGGGACGCCACCGGGTTTTGAGCGCCACAGTGCCCCCAACGCCCGAATAAATCGGTCTATAACGGCCAAACAGCGCCTATTTCATAAATATTTCTTCTTGCACCGGTTGACAGCGGGCATCAGGCCCCGTAAATCCCTAGCACTCGATTGGGGAGAGTGCCAACACCTGTCGGCAGGCTTCCCAACCATTCAGTTTTTCAATAATTTCTGGAGGATTCAGAAATGAAGTTCAGGCCACTCCACGATCGCGTGCTGGTTCGCCGCGTCGACACCGAAGCTAAAACCGCCGGTGGCATCATCATCCCCGAAACCGCTCAGGAAAAGCCTTCTGAGGGCGTTATCGTTGCTGCCGGTACCGGCACGCGCGGCGATGACGGCTCCGTCACACCGCTGGAACTCAAAGCCGGCGACAAAGTGCTGTTCGGCAAATGGGGCGGCACCGAAGTGAAAATCAACGGCGAAGATCTGCTCATCATGAAAGAGAGCGATATCCTCGGCGTGATCGAAGGTGCTGCAAAAGGCAAAAAGAAATAAGCCCGAAAGGCTCTTTCTTCCCTTCCTAAACATTGCTTTAAGCCAATCCAGACGTAAGGAAATATACCATGGCTGCTAAAGACGTAAAATTCGGCACCGATGCGCGCCAGCGCATGCTCGCCGGCGTCGACACGCTTGCGAACGCCGTTAAAGTGACCCTCGGCCCTAAAGGTCGTAACGTGGTCCTCGACAAATCGTTCGGTGCTCCGCGCATCACCAAGGATGGTGTCTCTGTCGCTAAAGAAATCGAACTGTCCGATAAGTTCGAAAACATGGGCGCGCAGATGGTCAAAGAAGTCGCTTCGCGCACCAACGACGAAGCTGGCGACGGCACCACCACCGCAACCGTTCTGGCTCAGTCCATCGTGCGTGAAGGCTGCAAAGCCGTCGCTGCGGGCATGAACCCGATGGATCTCAAACGCGGCATCGATATCGCCGTAGATGCCGTCATCAAAGACGTGCAGAAACGCTCCAAGAAGGTCAAGACCTCTGCTGAAGTTGCACAGGTCGGCACCATTTCCGCCAACGGCGAAGCCGAAATCGGCGCCATGATCGCTCAGGCGATGGAACGCGTCGGCAACGAAGGCGTCATCACGGTTGAAGAAGCCAAAGGCCTCACCACCGAACTCGACGTCGTTGAAGGCATGCAGTTCGACCGCGGTTACACCTCGCCGTATTTTGTCACCAATGCCGACAAAATGACCTGCGAAATGGAAAACCCGTTCATCCTGATCCACGAAAGCAAGCTGACCTCGCTGCAAGCGATGCTGCCTGTGCTCGAAGCCGTTGTTCAGTCCAGCCGCCCGCTGCTGATCATCGCCGAAGACATCGAAGGCGAAGCACTGGCAACGTTGGTTGTCAACAAACTGCGCGGCGGCCTCAAGGTTGCTGCGGTCAAAGCCCCGGGCTTTGGCGAGCGTCGCAAGGCCATGATGGAAGATATCGCCATCCTGACCAACGGCACCGTGGTTTCCGAAGATCTCGGCATCAAACTCGAGAACGTCACCTTGGATATGCTCGGCACCTGTAAGCGCGTTTCCATCACGAAGGAAGAAACCACCATCGTTGACGGTGCTGGCTCCAAAAAATCCATCCAGGCGCGTTGCAACCAGATCCGTGCACAGGTCGAAGAAACCTCTTCCGACTACGACAAGGAAAAGCTGCAAGAACGTCTGGCTAAATTGGCTGGCGGCGTTGCCGTGATCCACGTTGGCGGCGGTTCCGAAATCGAAGTCAAAGAACGCAAAGATCGCGTCGACGACGCACTGCACGCGACTCGCGCAGCCGTTGAAGAAGGCATCGTCCTGGGCGGCGGCACGGCTCTGCTGTACGCAACCCGCGCATTGGCGAAGCTCGAAGGCGACAACTCCGATCAGAACGTCGGTATCGACATTGTCCGTCGCGCTATCCTGACCCCAGCTCGTCAGATTGCCGAAAACGCCGGTGCCGATGGCGCCGTGATCACTGGCAAGTTGCTGGAATCCAAAGACACGGCTTGGGGCTACAACGCCCAAACCGGCGTGTTCGAAGATCTGGTCAAAGCTGGCATCATCGATCCGACCAAGGTCGTGCGCACCGCACTTCAGGACGCTTCGTCCGTGGCCGGTCTGCTGATCACCACCGAAGCCATGATCGCCGACAAGCCGGAGCCTGCTAGCGCTGGCGCTGCTGCAGGCGGCATGCCGGGTGGCGACATGGGCGGCATGGGTGGCATGGGCGGTATGGGCGGTATGGGCTTCTAAGGAAGTACACCTCCACCACCCGAGCCCAAAGCTCGAACGAAAGCCCCGCATCTTCGGATGCGGGGCTTTTTTTCTTGATCGCACATCGATGTCACTCGTCGAATTGTTTGCAAATCCAGTGGGAAAATTCGATTGCGAATTTGGCTTTGTCTTCATCTTCTGAGGCCTGCCAATGGCCCAGTTCATCGACAATCACGTCGAGGAGTTCGCTGAATTCCTGCGCCTTCTTGCGTTCCATCAGCCACTTGTTGTGCATTTTATCGAGGTCGTCTTGAAGTTCCAGCACTTTTTTGCGGGGCGGAGCAACGGCTTGGCGACGGCGTGCGGTTTGACTGATCAGGCGTAGGCGTTCGGAAACCTTAGGGTCATCCATGTTGAGCTTGGGTGAGATGCGCTTGACGTCGTCGAGTTCGACCGCCCCCTCGAACCCTTCGATACCGGCGCGGCACAGGCGATCGCACAGTTCGTGGCGATCGATCCCCAACAATCGTGAGGCCTTAGCAATGCTGATCCGTTCACCCATGAGCGATGCTCCTCTGATTAACAGACCCCTAAAACGTGGGGAGGAGGATGGTCAGCGTCAAGATTTCTCTGAGAGAAAGGCCGCCGTTTGTGCAATTGCTTCTTTCAGACCCACACGCACGATCTCAACATCCTTGGGAAATGCGGTGGCGATGCGACTGGGCAACGCGCCGTCCAGCATCACGAACACACCCTGGTCATCCTTTTTGCGCACCAGCCGCCCGTAGGCCTGTTTGAGCTTCAGCCGCGTGAGCATTTCATCGTAAACCCGCCCGCCAAACCGGTCTCGTCGGGCCCGGGTGAGAATGTCGGGACGCGGCCACGGCACCCGGTCAAAGACAATCAGGCGCAGGGATTCCCCCGGCACATCGACCCCATCGCGCACCGCATCGGTGCCAAACAGGCACGAATTGGTTTCGGCCTTAAAAATATCCACCAATGTACCGACGTCCAGCGGATCGACATGCTGGGCATACAGCGCCAATCCCTGTTGATCCAGTTCCGATGCAATGCGTTCATACACCGTGCGCAGGCGGTGAATGGCGGTGAACAGGCCAAGCGCCCCGCCGCCCGCCGCCAAAAACAATTCCCGATACGCCGCCGAGACCTGATTGACCGAATTTTTGTTGAGATCCGTGACCACGAAAATGCGCGTCTGTTTGGCGTAATCAAACGGTGATTTCTGGGCGACATAAACGGTAGGACTATCCAGATGTGCGGCCCCGGTGCGTGCATCCGCCGCCGCCCAGTCGCCGTCATCGCGTAATGTGGCCGAGGTCACCAACACCCCTTGTGCCGATTGGGCCATACTGGCGGCAAAAGGCTTGGTCGGGTCGATCCAGTTGCGGTTGAGACCAACATCCAAATCGCGGCCCTGCATCCGCTCAACGCTCATCCAATCGACAAAATCTCTGCTCGCCTCAGGCGTAAGGGCCTGATCTGTGGGCGGCACGTCGCGCAGCGCCTTGAGCATCGACCGCCAGGCTTGAACCGGCAACAGGGCACGACGCTCCAAACTGCCCGCAAGCCCTTCGATCCGCGTGCGTTCCGACGTTTCCAGTTCGACCGCCTCGTCATCGAGCTTGCCCAGCAATCTTTTGACCAGCCCTTTAAGCGGCAATTCCAGCGCCAGCAAGCCGCCATCCAAATCTTGTGCGGCCTCGAGCAAGCCATCGATGGGCGGGATAGCGGTGCATTCCAATGAATAGCCACCGTCCGCGCCCTTGTCGCGGGCGTAAACTTGTTGACGAACCAAGGCCAAAAACGTTTCGGCAGGTCCGCCCGTTTTGCCCGCCATGTCGCCTCCCACCGCACCGTCGGTCAAACGCGTGCGCCAGTTGGGACCGGGCAACTGGGTCGCCGCTTGGCGCACGTCGTGCACCAGATGATCGAGCTTTTCATCATCTGCGATCAGATCGTCCAACCGCGCCTTGAGCCCGCGTGAACGCGAACGCCGCCCTTCTTCCGCGCCCAGCAGCCAGCGGCGCAGGTCGGCGGTTTCCTGGCCCGACAAATGCGCGGCAAAGGCTGAATCAGCCGCATCGAAAACATGGTGGCCTTCGTCAAAGACAAAGCGGGTCGGCGCGCCGTTTTCCGCCGCAGCACCACCGCCGGCGTTGAGCGCGCTTTGGATCATCACCAGCGCATGGTTGGCAATCACCAGCTTGGCGCGCTTGGCCCGTCGCTTGGAATGTTCGATGAAACAACGATTGAAATGCTCACATAAGGTATAGGTGCATTCGCCCTTGGTGTCGGTTAGCTCCTGGGTTACGCCGCGCCCCAGCAGGCTGCCGATCCACGCCGGGAAGTCGCCACCGATCATATCGCCGTCGCGGGTTGCCCCGGCCCACCGCGCCACCAGACCCAGTGCAATCGCGCCTTCGGGGCGCATTTGCAGACGCCCCAGTGCTTCTTGGAAATTCAAAATGCAGAAATAGTTTTCACGGCCCTTGCGCACCACCACGTAACGTTTTTTTTGTTCGGGGTCGGGATACAGGCGATCCATTTCCCCGTCCAACTGGCGTTGCAGGTTGCGGGTATAGGTCGACAACCACACCGCACCGCCATTTTTGTCCGCCCACACACTGGCTGGGGCGACGTAACCGAGGGTCTTGCCGACCCCGGTGCCAGCCTCCGCCAACACAAAGCGCGGCTGGCCCGGCACGTCGCAGGGATCGAACGCGGCGGTGACGCCCGCGGTGAACATTTGCTGTTCGGGGCGGCTTTCCGTGCGCCCCCCAGCCAGCAGAGCATCAAGGCGCTGGCGGGCTTCTAGGGGCGAGACCGACGCATCGCCGGGTGGGGCGTCGCCTCCGCGCTCTTCCCACTTAGGCAGGCCTTCCCAGACTCTAAATGCACGCACGGCCGATTGGGAATGGGGGCTGTCGCCCTCGCCCAGCGACGCCAAAACGGGGCGTGCCCACGGCCAACCGCCGGCATTCATCGCGTGCGCCAAACGCGCCGCTGCGCGGGCATCCTTGGCATCGGCACTCGGGCGCGTCGCCAGACGCTGCAACAAGGTCCGCGCGGCGCTGATCAGAACCGCCGCTTCGTCTTCGTGGCCATGGGGGATGGGCAGGGCCAAAGCCTCCGCCACACCCCTTGGCGTCGGCAGGCAAAACCGGGCGGGTTCAACAAATGCGAACAACTCCAACAAATCAAAACTGCGAAAAGCATCCAACCCCAAGCGCACCGCCAACTGACGGGCGTGACACACCATCGGCATGCCCTCAGATCTGATGCGCCGGGCGGCTTCATCAAAGCTGAGCGTCACCACTTCGCCGGTGGGTTCGACCACATAGGCCGCGCGCACTCCGGCAACGACCGCAAACGTCGCGGGCATCAAAATTTCAGAAGCACTGGGCAGGTGATTCGGCATGGATCGAGTATACCCATCCCGGCCCAACGTCACACATGAAAGCGCCTTTTCCTGGTCCCATTTGAATGCTATGGCTGTTGGATGCTGAATGTGCGCCACCTCAAACGTCTGTCCATCGGACCCATCGACCTTAATGTCGCGGGCGGCGAAATCGTCGCCTTAACCGGGCCCAGCGGTGTCGGCAAGTCGTTGCTGTTGCGCGCTATCGCCGATCTCGACCCGAACGAAGGCGAACTGAGTCTGAACGGTGTAAACCGCGAGGACATGGATGCACCCACTTGGCGACGTCAGGTCATGTATGTTCCCGCCCACACCGGCTGGTGGGCCGACACGGTCGAACCTCATTTTTCCGGCCTTGAGCGCGCTCAGGTCAAGACCACCTTAGGCCAGTTGGGATTGGAATCCACGGCACTCGGCTGGCAGGTTGCCAACCTATCGACCGGCGAACGTCAACGCCTTGCCTTGGCTCGTGCGCTGGCTCATACACCGAAAATCCTCATGCTGGACGAACCTACGTCCGGACTGGATGCCGACAACGCCACCCGCGCCGAGGCCCTGATCGTGCGCGCCGCCCACGATGGCGCGGGCGTGATGTTCGTCACCCACGACGCAGCCCAAGCCGAACGATTGGGCATGCGACGACTTATGTTTAAAGATGGACGCCTGCACGAGGTCGCACGATGACCGGCGTATATATCCAGCTGGGATACATGGATCTGGCCATCGCCTCCATCTTGCTGTTGTTGGCGGGTGGGCTTTCGGTGGCGCTCAATCTTGGCCTGGAAAAGTCACTGGGTGTGGCTGCATTGCGCACCACCGTGCAACTGACCCTGATTGGTCTGGTGTTGAAGATGCTGTTTCAGCTGGTCTCGCCGTGGTGGACCGGGCTGGCGGCGCTGACGATGATATTACTGGCGGGGCGCGAGGTCACGGCGCGCCAAGCCCTAAAATTGCGCGGCGGGTGGAGCTACTCCATTGCCACCACATCGCTGATCACCGCAGGCGGCATCGTGACAATATTGGCGCTGACCACGGCGGTACGCCCCGAACCCTGGTATGATCCACGTTTTGCCCTGCCGCTTTTGGGTATGATGCTGGGCAACACACTCACCGGCATCTCGGTGGGGATGGAACGCCTCAGCGCCACACTTAAACGTGAAAGAGACGCCATCGAAGCCCGCTTGGTGCTGGGCCACACCCGACGCGATGCGGTACGCCCCTTTGTCCGTGAAGCCATGCGTGCGGGGCTGATGCCGGTCATCAATGCCATGTCGGCGGCTGGCTTGATATCGTTACCCGGCATGATGACGGGACAAATCCTCGCCGGGGTCGATCCGACCGAAGCGGTCAAATACCAAATTCTCATTATGTTTTTGTTGGCGGGAACCACGTCGCTGGGCGCACTCATGGCCGTTTTGGCAACATCGTGGCGGTTGGGGGATGAGCGCGACCGCCTACGGCTCGACCGGCTTAAGGAAACCCCACGATGACTTCACCCCCATCCCCGTTACGCTACGCCGAACGTAAAAATAAGGACGCCCCACGCATGACCTTTTCTCGCAATTCCTGGGTATGGGCCATAGTCCTGAGCCTTGGCCTGCTTGGGGGCACGCACGCGTTCGCCCAAGCCGCACACGACACCAGCTTGTTAACGGAGGCAGAGCGCACGCACTACCGGGCGCTGCTGGCCAAGTCGACCGATTCCGCCGAGCGCGCCAAGGTAAAATCGGAAATGAACCGATTGATCCAGACACGTCGCCTGGATCGACGTAAGGCCCAATCACAACTTTCTACGGTGCCGCTCTCCACACCACAAAAATGACCCATCGGACGAGAAACGACAGCTAAAGCTTCAATCAAGCGCATAATCGCGCTACTATCTTCAGCCTTGGTGTCTTCCCCGTTTGCATGCGATACACTGGAATCTGGCCGGAAGGGGCTCCGCATGAAAATCGAGCTGCTCGATACGTTTATCACGGGCCACCCCGTCATTGATGCTGAGCACCGCAAAATCATTGACGCGATCAATGACGTGTCCGAAGCCATTGGTTCGGGTGCCTTTGAACGCTGCCCGCCTTTGCTGGATACGTTTCTGAGCATTTGCGAGTCACACTTTAAAACCGAAGAAAGCCTTCTAGAAGAACTCGGCTATCCCGACCTGATCGACCATATCGTCTTTCACACTGAACTGCTTCTCAAGGCAAAGGCCGTTAAGGTTCTGTGCATGGACATCAACCAACCAGACCACATTCAACGCTGCTTTGAAGAAATGGCGACGCTTTTGGTCGAGGACGTGGTCAAGGGCGACCTGCAATTCGTCTCGTTTCTGGTCGAAAAGGGCGTGGTCGACCACACCGCACGCATGCAGGTCCCAACCTAACTGGCGAATTTCAACTCACTCTTTACAAACACGTTATTTGTTTGACGCTGGTGGGTCTGCGCTTTCAGGCTGCAAGCCTTCGGGCTGGAGGTCTTCGGGAAACTTTTCCTTAATGTAATCGCGGAAATAATTTTCCAACATTGGCATCGAATTCGCCAAGTTCCAGAAATCCTGTTTTTCCAAACGCAGAACGAGCGAGTCCTCCAACGCTTCGACCCGACCCGTATGCATACGCTTATCGGGGCGAAACAGCACCCGTTCACCAAAGTGATCGCCTTTTTTCAGCACGCGGGTGAACGTTTCGCCATCCTTGGCCGATGCGATGGTGATACTGAACGAACCATCGACAATGGTGTAAAAGCCGTTTGCGGTCATGCCCGGTTCGAACACCGTCTGGCCCTTGGTGAAGCGCATGAATTTTGCCGAGCTGCTTTTCAGTTCGGAAATCTGCCCCAGATTACGGGCTGCGAACAAATCCATCACCCAGTCGATAACCACCCGAACCTTAGTCACCGTACCCGGCAGCAAGCCCAAATAAAATGCTCGCCACATGAGCCACGCCAATACGCCCGACATACGAAAGCCCATGACATCTGCAACCGCGCGATAATTGCCGATCGATGCCATCGAGCCCTGAGGCACGTAGTGGAACGGTTTCAGCACGGCACCCTTTAAAGTCGCTGCGATATTTTGCGCCAACTGAAATCCTTCCCGCACGGCAAATTGTGCTGTCGGCGGGGCGAAGGTATCGACGCCTTTTCTGTCTTTCATCGGAATCAACGCGACATCACCGACCGCCCACACGTCTTTCGGTCCTGCAACACGCATGAATTCGTCGGTCTTTATTTTGCCGCGCTCTTTCTCCACCTCCAGGGCTTCGATCAGTGGCGAAGCGCCATTTCCGATGGTCGCCACAATGGTCGAAGTATCGAGCACGCGGCCGTCATTCATTTCAACATTGAAGAAACTGGCCGCCTTGACGCCGGTGTTGAGCCAGATTTCGATCCCCTGCTTTTGCAGACGCTTTTCGGCGTACTTGCCAAGACTTTCAGGAAGTTCGCCCAAGATTCGCCCGGCGAACTCCACCAGCACCATGCGTATTTCTTCCTTGGCGATGGAAGGGTAAAACTTGAGCGAGCGGTCAATCATGTCCTTGACCTCGCCAATGGTCTCGACGCCTGAAAAGCCAGCCCCGATCACCACAAAGGTCAGCAAACGCTTACGCACCTCCGTATCGTTAAGGCCGTCGGCGTACTCCAGACAGTTGATGACATGGTTGCGCAAACGATGGGCGTGCGCCGTGGTTTTCACCGGAAACGAATGCTCAGCCAGGCCGGGGACCCTGTCCAGACGCACGACCTGACCCATGGCGATGACCAATTGGTCGTAATTCATATCCTTAATGCGGCGCTTCGAACCTTGTGTCACGGTGACAGTCTTGGCGTCAAAATTAAGGTTCAGCACTTCGGCCTGAACCACCTTCACGTTGCTGCCCCTCAGTAACTGACGCAGCTGGGTAACGGAATCAGATGCACTGAGCGCCCCAGCGGCCACTTCGGGCAACAACGGCTGAAAGGTGAAATAGTTGGTTTCACTGACCAACACCACGTCCGTACCCGGCGGCGTGCATTTGGCTAGATTTTTTGCTGTAAATACGCCGGAAAAACCGCCGCCGAGAATGAGTATACGTGTCATATCCATGCCCTCGATGAGGCTGATGCACCGTATGGCGCAACCTCGCCTCAATTCAAACCGTTCTAAAACACTATAGTCTCCTAGGCCTCCAGGCTACTAGGGCTGATTTACAATACGTTATGCGCTCCCCGCGCATGAGCTAGCCACTTTATAATCACTCCATTATACACAAATAACTTGCATTATGCTTCGTCATATTAGAAGATTGTAATGTGAAGGCACTGAATGAAACAATATTTCAGAAGTGTGTGTGCGTGCGCATCAGTATACCCCAAACAATTCGATGAAGCACTCGGCATACACCTGACGCACCCACAAGAGGAGGTCTTCTATGAAAAAAATTTCATTACCAGCCCTCGCAGCTTTTACGGCCATTGTCACCACACCAATGCTTGTCCAGGCCGACGCCGTTGGTAAGGCTGTATACGACACTCAAGCGGATTTGGGCATCATATTGCCGACGAAAACGCACGCTAAAGATCCTCGACTGGTGGGCGGAAAAGCCTATTACGAGGCTGTGAGAAAAGGTGAGATTAGCGAAACCGGTCGCAAGATCGATGAACGCGTTCTGTCGGCTTTGTCACACCGTAAATCCGCCGACAAGGGCCTCACGCTCGAAGCTGCGTCCCAAGAAGTGCTCGACAGTTTTGGCCTTGGCGACAGCGAGGTCGATGTGAATTTCGCAGCGTTTGAGGTCGATGACTACACCGCCGACGAAATGGAACAATCGCCGATCCTGGAAACCCTCGCCATCAGACATGCTGAAGACGCGAAAGAGCCAATGACCAAGGCCCGTTACGACGTGCTTATAGATCTGGGGATTTTGCCGAAATCACGCGCTGGAAATCATGAACACATCGGCAATACCATGAATTCTCAATACGAGGTCAACATGGAAAAGGGGCGCACGTCTTCGCCTGAGCAAGCCGTGAAGATCCGCACCACAACGCCGACAGTGCAAGAAAATAAATACGGAAACTGATTACCTCCCGCATGTTCGTCAACTTGGGCCGTCCTTAGGGGCGGCCTTTTTTTACGTAAACATCAGCAGGATTTCGAGGCATGCGCGCTGGACGCCAGCTTGTCCATCAACGCCAACAACACACCCGAAGTTACGAACGTCACATGGATGATCAGCATCCACTGTAAATCCCGATCAGAGGTGTTTTGCACGTCCATGAATGTGCGCAGCAATTGAATACCGGAAATCGCAACGATGGATGCAATCAGCTTCAATTTCAAACCGCTAAAATCCACCTTGCCCATCCAGTCGGGACGGTCTTCATGATCGCCGGTGTCAATTTTCGACACGAAGTTCTCATACCCCGCGAAAATCACCATCAACAGCAAGTTGCCCGCCAACGACAAGTCGATCAGCGTCAATATAGCCAAGATGACCGCCGACTCGCTCATGGAGAATACACCCGGTGCAACGTGGATCAGTTCCTGCAAAAACTTCACCAACAACATACCCAGCGACACCACCAGCCCCAAATAGAACGGTGCCATAATCCAGCGGCTTGCGAAAATCAGGCGTTCAAGTGTGTGTTCGATCATGCGTAAGGTCCTCATGCGCGGGTCTTGGGGTGTCGTTCAAAGCAAATTCAGGTCGGGAATCGGGCCGTCATATGCCATGCTCAAAATGGCGTCAATAAGGCGGGCGGGATCGCTGCATCCACCCAATTCCATCAGCATATGAGCCTTGGCCTTCATCTCGGCTTTGGACAGCGGAGCCTCGGGATCACCCTTGCAGTGACTGCGCTCGGCTTGCAGGCGTGTGCCGTCATCCAATGTCACCGCAAGCGCGCTGCCCCAATCGTAGGGATAAGCGCTGGTGTAGCGTTCCGTCACCTGCGGCATAATTTGTGCGCGTACATCAGCCAAGCGCGCCCGGGCGTCGGCCCCGAACGATGCAAAATCGACACGGCCATCCACCAGCGCAGCCGCGATGCAGTGGTGTAGGGAAAACTTCGCTTCATACACGCTGTCGGGGTGGGCACGATCACACACATCCACCGCCACCGCATAGGTTTTCAGCTCGACAGCAGCAATACGACTAGGTTCAGGTATCTGCTGAGAAAGTTCCAACGCCGCATCGATGGCCGGATGCGTGTGGCGGCATGACGGCCACGGTTTGATCGACGTTTCATGCACCTGCCAGCGATGATCCGGATCGCGCAACACAGCCCCCGCATCAGCATCAGGGCATGCGCCCGCGAACAGACCTTGCGGCCCTTCCAAAATTTCCGGTGGGCCACTAAAGCCCAACTTGGCAAGCTCAGCCGCGACCACCCCGGCCTCGGCCCCGCGCCCAGCATGCAGATGCTTGCTCATCGCGCCGGTGGCGAGAAACTGCCACAACCCCGCCGACTGGGTGCCCGCGTTGCCCAGCGCATCGACGGTTTCATCATCGTTCAGACCCAACAATTCCGCCCCAGCCATGGCCGATCCGAACGGGCCGCAGGTCGCGGTGGAATGCCAAATTTTGTAGTGTTCCCGCCCCACTGCCATCCCGACCCGACAGGTGGCTTCAAAGCCGTGCAGCACAGCCGTCAACAAGTCCCGCCCAGTAGCGCCCTTTTGTTGCGCCAGAACGTAGGCCGCGGGCACGACAACACATCCCGGATGCACCACCGAAGCGCGGTGCAGGTCATCGATCTCCAAAATGTGCGTCAGCCCCCCCATCAACAGCGCCCGACGCCCCGCGTCACCGGAACGGCCTTGCCCCCAGGCCAAAAGCTTTTGCCCCGGCCCGGTGCTGCGCCCACCAATGGTGCTGGCCACAGCGTCCAACGTAAACAACGCCGCCGCGTCCAGATCGTCTTGCGTCACCGCCTTGGCCCGGATCAACCGGACCAAACCTTGGGTCAGGCTCATTTTGGTCTCCTAAAAAGTCAGGACACCAACCTGCCAAACTCAGGCACCACGGGAAAGAAAAACCTTCGTTAACGAAATATTTGTTGCCCACAGGGCATGTTGGCACAATATAATGAATCAATGTTCTTATTTTGTTCTGGACACCGACATGGCGCAAAACTCTAACATAGAATGGACCGATGCGACGTGGAACCCGGTAACGGGCTGCACCAAAATCAGTGCGGGGTGCGACAACTGCTATGCCGAACGCTTCGCCGAACGTTTTCGTGGTGTCAAAGACCATCCGTTCGAGCCCGGCTTCGACCTAACCTTGCGTCCTGCGCGCCTCAAACAACCGTTGGCGTGGAAAAAGCCGCGCATGATTTTTGTCAATTCCATGAGCGACCTGTTCCACAAAGAAATACCATATAGCTACGTGGACCAAGTTTTCGACACCATGGAAGCCGCAAACCAACACACTTTTCAAGTGCTGACCAAACGGTCATCGCGCCTCAAGTCTTATGTCAACAAGCGTTATAAAAATTCCAAGGCACCTGCGAACATTTGGTTGGGCGTCTCAGTCGAAGATGGCAGCAAAAAATCTCGCATTCGCCATTTATCCGGCACCAATGCAACGGTGCGATTCTTGTCGCTCGAGCCATTGATCGGTCCGATTGGCGAGATGGACCTGTCCGCCATGCACTGGGTCATCGTCGGTGGAGAAAGCGGCCCCCGCCATCGCCCCATCGAACAAGCTTGGGTCACTGATATCCGCGACCAATGCAAAAAAGCAAATGTCGCCTTCTTCTTCAAACAGTGGGGCGGGCTACGACCTAAAACCAATGGACGAGAACTTGAAGGGCGAAATTGGGATCAATATCCGATAGAATATTCAGCGAACCCACACGAAAAGGTTTTGGTCGCTGCTGAATGACAAGTTATAACCAGGACAACAAGGTCGGTCCTTGGGCACATGAAAAATTAAAGTGCTTAGAAGACTATCTTTCCGCCTATACGACGGTCCTAAAGAAGCAACCGTGGTGCACGGGTTATTTTTATGTTGATGCCTTTGCAGGAGCCGGGATCAACGAGATCCGAAAAACAGGCTCGGATAATACCAAGCCCCAACCCCTTATGGGGTTTTATCAGAATGAGCCGGAGGAAGTTGAATACGTCCACGGGTCATCCCGTGTAGCTCTTCAATTACCGAATCCATTTACAAAATATTATTTCATCGAACTTGCACCTGATAGGGTAGAAAACTTAAAAGCCATAAAGCGAGAATATGCCAGCAGTCGCGATATTGAAATTATTCCTGACGCTGCGGCTAATGCGCTTGAACGCCTTCTTCATGACCCTAAAATTGACTGGCAAAAATCTCGCGGCATAATTTTTCTTGACCCCTTTGGCATGCAAGTTCCATGGAAGGTCATCGAAGACATTGCCGCCAATGGTAAATTCGAAATTCTGCTTAATCTCCCCGTTGGAATGGCAATTCAACGCTTTCTACCAAAATCTGGACAATTCTCCAACGAGCAGCGTGAATATCTGAATGAGTATTTTGGCTCGACTGAATGGGAAGAAATTATTTACGAAAAAAGCACTGACCTCTTCGGTGGAGAAAACACGACAAAACTTCAGGACTCTGGGGAACGCTTAGCACTTTGGTATCGCGATCGCCTGAAAAGGGCTTTTGGTTTTTGTCCGCCGCCTCGATTGATTACTAATACGCGTGGCACGCACCTTTATTATCTCTTGTTTGCAGGCCCGAATGAAACTGGCGCACGCATTGCGGCCCATGTTCTTAAACAGGGTAAGTCACTCGGCAACAAACACCTCTAGACTTAAGTCGCATACGCCAAGCTTGGCGCCAGCCAGCGTTCGGCGTCTTCGATGCTGACGCCTTTGCGTTCGGCGTAGTCTTTGACTTGGTCTTTGCCGATTTTACCGATGCCGAAGTATTTGGCTTGCGGATGGGCGAGGTAGAAACCGGAAACCGAGCTGGCGGGCATCATGGCGTAGCTGTCGGTGAGTTCGATGCCGATAGCTTTGGTGACGTCGAGCAATTTGAACAGCGTGGTTTTTTCCGTGTGGTCCGGACATGCGGGATAACCGGGGGCCGGACGGATACCGTCGTAGGCTTCTTTGATCAGGTCTTCGTTGGCCAGATCTTCCTGCGCCGCGTAGGCCCAGAATTCCTTACGCACACGTTCGTGCATGCGTTCGGCAAAGGCTTCGGCCAGACGGTCCGCCAGGGCCTTCAACAAGATGTCGCTGTAGTCGTCGTTGGCGGCTTTGAATTCGGCTGATTTTTTCTCGATCCCGATGCCCGCCGTCACCGCGAAGCCGCCGATGTGATCTGCCACATCGGAACCCATCGGGGCGATGAAGTCGGCCAGGCAATCGTTGGTGCGGCCTTCGGTCTTGATCATCTGCTGACGTAGGAAATGCAGCCGTGCCAACGTGTGGGCGCGGGTATCGTCGGTGAACAATTCGACGTCATCGTGTCCAACCGAAGCGGCCGGCCAAAAGCCGACCACTGCGGCAGCCTTGAGCCATTTTTCATCGACGATCTTTTTGAGCATGTCTTGGGCATCGGCGTACACCGAACGTGCGCTGTCGCCAGCCTCGCCCTTCGATTCCAAGATGTCGGGGTAATTGCCCTTAAGCTCCCAGGTGCGAAAGAACGGCGTCCAATCGATGTGGCCGACCAATTCTTCCAGCGGGTAATCGTCAAACACTTGGGTGCCGGTAAAGGTCGGCTTGGCGATTGTGCCGTCATTCCAATTGATCTTGAGGCGGCATTCACGGGCCGCCATCAGGTTCAGCTGATCGCGGTCACGCTGCCCGGCTTCGTGCTTGGCCTTGATGTCGATGTATTCGGCTTTGATCTTGGCAACGTAATCATCGCGTTGGGTATCGGACAACAGCTGCGACGCCACACCGACGGCACGGGACGCATCGTTGACGTGGATTACCGGACCGGAATAGGACGGCACGATTTTCACCGCCGTGTGCACCTTGGACGTGGTCGCGCCACCGATCAGCAACGGAATGGTCATGCCGCGACGTTCCATTTCCTTGGCAACCGTGACCATTTCTTCCAATGACGGTGTGATCAGACCGCTGAGGCCGATGATATCGACGTTCTCGCGTTGCGCGGTGTCGAGGATGTCGGTGTAGGGCTGCATAACGCCCATATCGATGACTTCGAAATTGTTACACTGGAGCACCACGCCGACGATGTTTTTGCCGATGTCGTGCACGTCGCCCTTCACGGTCGCCATAAGGATTTTGCCCTTGGCCGAATTACCGATTTTTGCGGCCTCGATATACGGGAGCAAATGGGCGACGCCTTGTTTCATTACACGCGCTGATTTGACCACCTGAGGCAGGAACATCTGGCCCGAGCCGAACAGGTCGCCGACCACGTTCATGCCGTCCATCAGGGGACCTTCGATAACGGTGATGGGCTGCTCGACGTTCAAGCGCGCCTCTTCCACATCAGCGACGATGAATTCGGTGATGCCCTTGACCAACGCGTGTTCGAGGCGTTTTTCCACCGCCTGTTCGCGCCACGCCAAATCGGGGCCGCTTTCTTTGGTGCCCAGACCGCGTGCGGCCTCGGCCACCTCAAGCAGGCGTTCGGTCGCATCTTCACGGCGGTTCAAAACCACGTCCTCGATGCGTTCGCGCAAATCTTCGGGGATATCGGAATAGACCGTCAACTGACCCGCGTTGACGATGCCCATGGTCATGCCAGCATTGACCGCGTGATAGAGAAACACCGAGTGCATGGACTCGCGCACTGGGTTGTTGCCACGGAACGAGAACGACATGTTGGATACGCCGCCCGATATCAAGGCCCCCGGAAGGTTCGCCTTGATCCACTTGCATGCATTGACGTAATCAACCGAATAATTGCGGTGTTCATCAAGGCCCGTCGCGATGGGGAAAATGTTCGGATCGAAAATGATGTCGTGAGGCGGGAAGCCGACCTCGACCAGCGCATCGTAGGAGCGTTTGCAAATCTGGGTCATGCGCTCAAAGCTGTCGGCCTGGCCTTTTTCGTCAAAGGCCATGACAACCACCGCCGCGCCATATCGCATGATGGTTTTAGCATGGGCCTTAAAGTCCTCTTCGCCTTCTTTGAGGCTGATGGAGTTGACCACGCCTTTACCCTGAACACACTTAAGGCCTTTCTCGATGACCTCCCACTTGGAACTGTCGATCATCACCGGGACGCGTGCAATATCGGGTTCGCCCGCAATCAGGTTGAGAAAGCGTACCATTTCCTTATTGGCGTCAAGCATCGCGTCATCGACGTTAATGTCGACAATCTGCGCACCGTTCTCTACCTGTAGACGGCCAATTTCTGTTGCCGACTGATAATCGCCATCCGCGATCAGTTTCTGGAACTTGGCCGAACCCGCTACATTACAGCGCTCACCGACGTTCACAAAACCGGTGACGTCGTCAATGATCAGCGGCTCCAACCCCGACAAACGGCATACAGCGTTTGCTGCGGGCAACACGCGTGGGGTGATATCCGCTACCGCATCGGCGATGGCCTTGATATGATCGGGCGTGGTGCCACAGCAGCCGCCGACGATGTTGAGCAGACCTTCTTCGGCAAAACTTTTTAGCACCTGGCCCATATATTCAGGCGTGTCGTCATACGCGCCGAATTCGTTAGGCAGACCGGCATTGGGATAAACCGACACATGAGTGTCGGCGATGCGCCCGACGGATTGAACGTGTGGGCGCAGATCTTCCGCCCCGAGCGCACAGTTGAATCCAATCGATACCGGATCGGCGTGCGCCAGCGAGTTCCAAAACGCTTCCGCCGTCTGCCCCGAAAGGGTGCGACCGGAAGCATCCGTGATGGTGCCAGAAATCATCACCGGCAGCTCGAAGCCTATGTCGTCGAAAACTTTTTTAACTGCGTAGATCGCCGCCTTGGCGTTGAGGGTATCGAACACGGTCTCGATCAAGATCAAATCCGCGCCGCCCTCGATCAAGCCACGCGTTGCTTCTTCATAGGCGTCGCTCAGTTCATCAAAGGTGACGTTGCGCATGCCCGCGTCGTTGACGTCCGGCGACATGGATGCGGTGCGGTTGGTCGGACCGAGGCCACCGGCGACAAAACGTGGGCGGTCCGGGGCTGAATATTTGTCCGCCGCCTTACGTGCCAGCTTGGCGCCCTCGCAGTTCAACTCATAGACCAAGGCTTCCAGACCATAGTCGGCCTGCGAAATTGACGTCGCATTGAAGGTGTTGGTTTCGATGATGTCCGAACCGGCTTCCAGATATGTCTCGTGAATACCTTGAATGGCGTCCGCTTGCGTCAGGATCAGAAGGTCGTTGTTGCCCTTGAGTTCCGAATTGTGGTTTTTAAACCGCTCGCCGCGAAAATCATCTTCCTCGAACGCGTGACGCTGGATCATGGTGCCCATAGCGCCATCGAGGATCAGGATGCGTTTTTTCAACGCTTCGGTAAGCTGCTGTTTGGCGTTCGGATTGTGCAATTTGAGGGACATCGTTGAGGTCTCTTCTTCTTTGTGTCGCTGAGGGGCCCTTACTTAGGGCGCACACCCAGAATGTGGCAAATGGCGTAGGTTAAGTCGGCGCGGTTGAGCGTGTAAAAGTGGAAGTCCTTGATGCCACCTGCATACAGCACCCGGCATTGTTCTGCCGCGACCGAGGCCGCGACCAATTTGCGGGTTTCAGGGTCATCATCCAAGCCTTCAAACAAATCCGCCATCCACGCAGGAACTGATGTTCCAGTTTGGGCGGAAAATTCCTGAACGCGCCGGAAGTTTGTCACCGGCAAGATGCCTGGAACGATCGGCACATCGATGCCCGCCTTGCGCGCCCGCTCGACGAAATCCAAAAACACCCCGACATCGAAAAATGACTGCGTAATGGCGCGAGTGGCCCCCGCGTCGATTTTACGTTTGAGGTTATCCAGATCAGCTTCAGCGCTGGCGGCCTGGGGATGGACCTCCGGATAGGCTGCCACGGAAATTTCGAAATCCGCAATGGCCTTGAGGCCCTTCACCAAGTCTTCGGCGTAGGCATAGCCCCCCGGGTGCGGCATGTATTCTTTTTCGATGCCTTCGACCGGATCGCCACGCAACGCCACGATGTGCTTGATGCCATCGTTCCAGTACTGGTGCGCGATGGCGTCGATTTCTTCCCGGCTTGCGCCGACACAGGTCAAATGCGCGGCAGGTTCCAGATCGGTTTCACGGCGAATGCGCGTCACTGTCGCGTGAGTGCGCTCGCGGGTCGAGCCCCCGGCACCGTAGGTCACGGAAACATATTGGGGGCCAAGAGGCTTGAGCCGCTCGATACATTCCCACAGCTTGGCCTCCATCTTATCCGACTTGGGCGGAAAGAATTCGAACGAGACGTTAGCATCCTTGGGCAGCGGTGACGATATAGCCAGACCGCATAATTTATCGCGGGAAGTCTCACTCATATGACCGTTCCTTGATCCGTAGCTTGAGAGTCCATTTTACGGAGCTCCATATTATGGGCCGCCGCACCAATGCGTCGCGCCAACCAGATACTCACACTCAATTTGCCGGGCAAATGCCGAATGGATTCAACCACCAGTCCCTGGGCCTGAAGCCAGCTATCAATTTCTTCGTCTGCGAACCCCAAACGACGATGCGCATGCTGCTCACGTAGCTCTTCCACATCGTGGGGCGCCAAATCCACAATCAGCAACCGCCCACCCGGTGCGACCGCGCGTGCGGCCTCGGCAATCGCCGCCCAGGGCCGGTCGATAAAGTGCAATACCTGATGCACCACCACGGCGTCAAATGTCCCGTACATCAGGGGCAACGTCATAATGTCTGCCTGACGGAGCTGGCAATTCCCCAACCCCCAGCGCGTGACGTTGGATCGAGCCACGGCAAGCATCTCATGACTGTTGTCCAGCCCCAGGGCTTCCCCAACATCCGGGCCCAAAACCTGCAACATCCGCCCGGTGCCGGTGCCGAGGTCGAGCAGCTTTTGCTGACTCGTCAAAGGTAACATTTCGCGGACGGCGGTTGCGACGGATTCTTCATCCACATCCAACTGGCGCAGACGGTCCCATTCAGGTGCGTATTTGGTGAAATAATCTTCAGCCGCCTGCGCGCGTTGCATTTCTATGTCCCTAAGCCGAGCCGTATCCTCGGCGCGAACAGGGTCGTCCTCAGGGATCAGCCCGACCAGTGCATGCGCACGGACACCGCCTTCACCAAGGCCAAGGCGATGGAACACCCAGCTGCCTTCACGAAAGCGTTCCAACAGGCCCGCATCGACCAGAACCTTCAGGTGGCGCGACACGCGCGGCTGGCTTTGACCGAGAATCGACACCAGCTCACTAACCGTAAGCTCTCCCACCTCCAGCAAACCAAGGATTCGCAGCCGGGTCGGCTCCGCAGCAGCCCGCAATGCTTCAAGCACGCCATCCATCTGGACACATCACCTCACATCAAACGACACAACAGCATGTCAATATAACAATGTCTTTATATCCGTTGATTTTCGCGATGTCTAGTTTTTTCCATATCGGCATATCATCCAAAACGATGAGGCAATGTTGCATTTAAGACACATCAATAGCGCAAGCATGACGTCTACACCACACCATGCTGGTCAACCCGAAGGCCGTATGCTAATTCGTGAGTGTGTGGTTAATGACTTGTTTATGCGCTACACAGAAGCGAGATGGACGTTAGAAAATTTAGGCCGCGTACGCGAGTGCGCTAATTTAAGGTAGAACGCCTCAAGCATCTGATATCTAGCGTGATATCACGCCCACCGCGTTCTTGTGACGGAGCTCTTAATGATCGACACGATGCTCAAAACGCAGCAGACCGTTATGACCGAGGGTTTCGCTGCCCTGCGGGCAAACACCTTGCGCTTGTTCGCCGTTTTGGTCCTGAGTCTTTCCGTCGCCGCCTGCGCCGCAACTCCCAATGCCAGCGACCCCGAAGCGGTTGCCGAATACAATGAAATCAACGATCCGCTGGAACCGTTTAACCGCGCAATGTTCGAATTGAACCGTGGCCTCGATACGCTGATCCTGCGCCCCGCGGCAACGCTATATCGCGGCTTCATCCCCCCGCCCATTCAAGATATCGTCAGCAATTTCCTGAACAACCTCAAAACACCGGTGGTTCTGCTCAACGATGTCCTGCAAGGCGAAAGCGATCGCGCGATAACCACCCTGTCGCGCTTTGCCATCAATACCACGGTGGGTGTCCTGGGCTTTGGCGATCCCGCCAGCGACATGGGCTACCTAGACCACAAAGAAGATTTCGGCCAGACGCTCGCCACCTGGGGCGTAGATGGCGGACCGTATTTGGTGCTGCCCATCCTTGGCCCGTCCAATCCGCGTGACACGGTGGGCAAGGTCGTCGACACCCTGACCGATCCTGTTTGGCATTACGCCCAAAACACCGACAAAGAGTACATCCCGAACGAGCGCTTGGTTGCAGAATCTATTGATTTTCGCGCCCGCAACATCGAAGCCATCGACGACCTCGAGCGCACTTCTCTGGATTATTACGCCGCCGTGCGCAGCCTCTACCGTCAAGTGCGCGCCGACGAAATCAAAAATGGCGCTACGCTCAATAACGGACTTCCCGCTATGAGCAATAACGATGACGACATGTCGGAAATGTTCTCCATGGACGACCCGGACGTCACAGACCCGATTATCGCCACCAAGAACTAAACAGCTCCACACCTGTTTTTAAAAGCCCGTCTCCTTGAGGCGGGCTTTTTCTTATTCGGCTCCATTCAGGAGCCATTCATGCGCCCGGCGTACAATGGTTCAACAGCACATGAACAGATGGGGAAAACCGATGAAACCGACATTAAGCGCTACCCGTTTCACCGCCACGATGGGCACCGTGGCCTTTCTCGCCCTAAGCACCAACGTCGAGGCTGGTGTGTTCCCGCCCGTCACCAATGAAAACGTTGTGCGCGAATGCAGCGACTGCCACCTGTTGTACCGCCCCGAAATGCTGCCTGCCGCGTCATGGAAAGCGATCATGGGCAATCTCGCCAACCATTTCGGTGAAGACGCCACCCTGCCCGAGCCGCTCCGCAGCGAGGTTGAGGCCTACCACATGGCCAACGCATCCGACGTCAGCCAGAACCGCCGCGCCAAAAAATTCCTGAAGGGCGTTGATTTGACCAATCCGCCAACGAAAATCACGCAAACCCCTCGTTTCGTGCACAAGCACGACGAGCTGGACCCGGCCTTATTCACCTCCAAGGGCGTCGGTTCCAAAGCCCGCTGCAACGCCTGCCACACCGGGGCCAAAGACGGCGTCTTCGATGAAGACAACGTCAAAATCCCCGGCTACATCAACCTACCGTTCGGCATCAACTTCAAACCGTTCTGGTAAGCCGCCGACCACCCCAGCACCAAAAAGCCCGCCTCATTGAGGCGGGCTATTGATTGAGACCGACGACGCTCAGCGCGTCAGCGGCTTGTACTGGATGCGGTGGGGTTCCACAGCGGCTTCGCCGAGGCGCTTTTTCTTGTCTTCTTCGTAGTCGGCGAAGTTACCTTCGAACCACACCACTTCGGAATTGCCTTCGAACGCCAGAATGTGGGTGGCGATACGGTCGAGGAACCAGCGATCGTGCGAGATCACCACCGCGCAACCGGCAAAGTTCAGTAGGGCTTCTTCCAGACCGCGCAGGGTGTCGACGTCGAGATCGTTGGTCGGTTCATCGAGCAAGATCACATTGGCGCCGGTCTGCAGCATTTTGGCCAAGTGTACGCGGTTGCGTTCACCGCCGGAAAGCTGGCCGACCTTTTTCTGCTGATCGCCGCCTTTGAAGTTGAACCACGACACATAGGCGCGGGACTGCACTTCTTTTTGGCCCAACAAAATCACATCGAGGCCACCGGAAATTTCTTCCCACACGCCCTTGTCGGCATCCAACGTCGCACGCGACTGATCGACGTAGCCGAGCTTGACCGTGTCGCCGATGCGCAACGCACCATCATCCGGCTGATCTTGACCGGTGATCATGCGGAACAGCGTCGTCTTACCCGCGCCGTTGGCGCCGACGATGCCGACAATCCCGCCCGGCGGCAGTTTGAAGTTGAGGCCGTCGATCAACAGTTTATCGCCGAAACCCTTTTGCAGGTTTTCAGCCTCGATCACCAACGAACCGAGACGCGGTCCCGCCGGAATGGTGATTTGCGAGCTGCTGATGCGCTTGTCTTTGTCTTGCGCCAACAATTCGTCATAGGACGAAATACGCGCCTTGGATTTGGTCTGACGCGCCTTGGGTGACTGGCGGATCCATTCCAGTTCGTGCTTAAGGGTCCGCTGGCGGGATGTTTCTTCTTTTTCTTCGTGGGCGAGGCGTTTTTCCTGCTGTTCCAACCAACTGGAATAGTTGCCTTCATAAGGCAGGCCACGACCGCGATCGAGTTCCAAAATCCAGCCCGTGACATTGTCGAGGAAGTAACGATCGTGGGTCACGATCATCACGGTGCCTTTGTAATCTTCCAGATAGCGTTCCAACCACGCCACCGATTCCGCATCCAAGTGGTTGGTTGGTTCATCGAGCAGCAGGATGTTGGGCTTTTGCAGCAACAGCCGGCACAACGCGATACGACGTTTTTCACCGCCCGACAGCTTGGTCACTTCGCTATCGGCGGGCGGGCAACGCAGCGCGTCCATGGCGATTTCGATGGTGCGTTCCAGCTCCCAACCGCCGCAGGCATCGATTTTTTCCTGTAACTCGCCCTGCTCTTCCAACAAAGCCGACATTTCATCATCTTCCATCGGTTCCGCGAACTTCATGGAAATTGTATTGAAACGGTCCAGCAGGTCCTTGGTTTCGCCGAGGCCCTGCATAACGTTTTCGACCACGCTCATGCTGTCGTCGAGCTGTGGTTCCTGTTCCAGATAGCCGACGCTGACACCGTCCGCCGACCATGCTTCACCGCTGTAATCCGTATCGATGCCCGCCATAATTTTCAGCAACGTCGATTTACCCGCGCCGTTGTGGCCCAATACGCCGATTTTTACGCCCGGCAAAAAGGACAGTGTGACGTTTTTCAGAATTTCTTTCCCGCCAGGAAACACCTTGGTCAGGTTTTTCATCACGTAGATATATTGGTACGACGCCATGGAAGCTGGGCTCCGATAATGGTGAAAACAGTAAAGTTATGCGGTTTTAGCGCATTGCACGCCCATCAAGCAATGGCTGAGAACCTTATACGCCTCGCTTTAGGTCGGCGCGGTGCGCTCCGCCGCATCCAAAACCGTGTCGAGATCGTCCAACTGAACGCCATGCAAAAAGTCCCCGCCAATGATTTTGACGTTGGGTCCCTTGGTGCAATAGCCCATGCAGACGCTGGACCGCACCGTGACCAACGCGCCCCCGTCCAAGGCCCGTTCATCGGCGCGCTTTTGCAATGCCTTCAAAACGCTATTAGACTTTTGATTGGCACACGAGTTCCCGCTCATGCGTAAATTGGTACACACGTAAACGGTAGCAGCACGTTTGGTTTTGTCTTTGGCAGAGCGGTTCATGGCTCATGACATGGGGATTACTGCGTTTCAGGTCAAGACGGTGTTGATGCACTTGACACGCTTAACCTTTAGCCTTGCTGCTCAGCCCCGCTTCTGTATCCTACCCATAGCACCACCTAAGGTCGTGCATTGATGCGGGGGAGATGTTTTATGATGGCTGTTAAATCTTTTTTTGTAACGCTAGGCTTAGTGACGCTGCTTTCGGCCTGCCAGACCACTGGCGACAGCGCTGGCACCACCAGAGAGGTTGAGCCGAGCGATACAGTATTCGACATGCCTTTCAAGGAGTTTGGCTTCAAAAAAGCCAAAATTTATGAGCGCGGCAGCTTTCGCATCGACACCATATCCTTCCGCTCCGGTTATATTCGACATTATCAATATTACCGGGGCGGTATGCTCAAGCCTACCCGGGACAAGACAAAAAAGCGCATCCATAAATTGTTCCCCGATGCGAACGTACCGAAAGAAATTACGTTTCTCACGGTGCCCATCGGCGACATTTATTACGCGGTCTTTAATATCGAAAATGATACATGTCTGTTTTTCAACGGATATCGGGGGGACGAACTTCAACTGCAAGGTGGCGTTGGATACGATGCATTGACGGAGGGGCTTTACTGCTCCGACAAAGATAGCGAGTTCACGCTAGACAAAATCAAAACTACTTTTAAGAAAATTAAGATCCGCTCATAAATAAGTGGATATGCCGTAATCTTGCAGGATGCGGGTTGCGCTCCCGTCCCGTTATGTTGCTCAGCCGAAGCGGGCGATGCCCACGCGGTGCGCGTTAACGGGTCGCACGTCCACTAATTTATTGTTCAGCCCCCTTAGGGATTCGTTGAGCGCTTGACCGACTGCGCCCCCGTCACCGCGCACATTTTGGCGTACCACCACGTCCAGGCCACTTAGGGCGGCGTCAAAAATCTCCGACGTTTTGCGCCACAACCGAATGTCCCTTTTGATGGCATTGGCCAGCGTGTGGGCAAAGGCCGTGATCAACGGATAGCCCAGCAATTCCCCTTCACGTTCCAACCTGACAATCAGGTTTTCCATCAAGGCCATGCTGCGCGCGCGCATGGCGGGGTTATCGTCAGCCAGCTGGAACGCATAACGCAATGCCGTCATGTCGCCAAGAACCCAGTCGGCATAGTCTTCGCTGTGAGGGTTTAGTTTCTGATGTGCTTGGTCGCGCATCGCAAAACTCATGTTCGCACGCGAATGACCATGACCGATATCGCGCACATAATGCGGCAACGTGAAACATCCCACATCGGGTGACGCACCCGCGCCAAGGACTTCACCGCGAGGATCCGCAATTGTGCGCCGATCATCCAGTACCATTTCGCTCGTGTGACGACGTCGGTCCGGCCCAAAATAGGCCGGCGCCCTAAAGAACGAAGGATTGGATGCCAGAACAGACTCAACGTTCTTGCGCAGAGAATTGATGCTGAACGGCCTAGCGAACACGGCATGAGCCCCGATGTCGCGTGCCCGTTCGACTTTCTCGGCATCCAGATCACCACTCATGATCACAATGCGCATGAAACGGTCCGGTGAGCTCATGTGACGACGAACCCAGTTGATCAGCATCGGGCCGCCAACGGGCACCATGTCCCATTCGGTGATCAGCAAGTCAACCGGCGGCGTTGGACCAGCGATGGAACTAAGGGCACTGTGACGCAAATGATCGACCGCAGCCGCGCCGCTGGGCACAGCGTTGACGATGCCAACACCGATGTCATGCAATGCGGTCGTGAGCAACCTGCGCGAGGCCATGCTGTCGTCTGCGACCAGCACGGAACAGTGCCTGAGTCCCTGTTTATTCATAATTTCCAAGCCTTTAGGCATGCAAACGCCACCTGCGAATCGCATGGAATCATTATGGGGTGATGAGTGCTAACGTATCCTAAACACAAACCCTCAGAGATCCGCTCAGATACACCCTGAACTTTATTTATCGGCTTAACATCAATGCATTAGAACAAAATTAAAAAGGCCATGGATGTTTTTCTGTCCGGCATCGTTGTCTAGGTAGAGATCATGCAAAACGATGGCGATGGACCCTTGTGGCGTGTGATGGAGATCACTGAAAACACCCTTGATTGATCATATGACCACAGCAACGCCCCTGATAATGGATGCAAGGAACTCTGACCATGATGGACAAAATGCTTCGTAAGCCTTCGATGATAACTCACATTGCATTTGGAGCGACCCTCGTCGCCCTGACCGTTGCCGGCGTACAAGCCTCTGCCGCAGACACCTATGCTGAGTATGAAACCCAAGCGAGTCTTGGCCATATCACCCAGATGCCCGGCAAGAGCAAACGCAAAACCGGGCCGCGCAAGGTCAACCACGCGCAATACGAAGTCATGGCGGAAAAAGGAATTTTCATCCAGCCCAAGCGCGTCAAGAAAACGCCGTCAGAATTGGCCAAGCAGCGCAACCACGCTGAATACGACACACAGTTTGATGAATTCGATGGCTAAGTTACCTCTTCCCCTTTGTATAACTTAGCTTTCTTTCTGCGCCCTCCCGCGCAGACAATCGGCCCCGCCATTTGCGGGGCCGATTTGTGTTTCAAAGCACCACGAATCGCCTGTGGCGAACATGCGAAGCCAAGCTTAACGACGCCGCCTTTGTAAATAGAGCACGCCAACCAAGCGCACGAGGCCGCACCGCCCCCTGAACCCAGGGCAATGTGACACGCAGGCTTCACTTTCGTTACCAACACATGCCTTTCCTATGAATCTTTACCGATGCATCCCGGGTGACATGTAACTGTAAACTCCCGCGTGCCATATTTTTGTACGGTTTCAATTTAGGTCGGGTCGGCAGTTGCCGTAAATACAATGAAGCGCTCACACACCTACCGCACCATCTGGATTTCGGATTTGCATTTGGGGTCACTCGGATGTCAGGCGGAACTGCTTCTTGATTTTTTGCGCCATGTCGAATGCGATACCCTCTATCTTGTCGGCGATATCATTGATGGCTGGAGGTTGCGCCGCTCGTGGTATTGGCCCCAAGCCCACAATGACGTGGTGCAAAAAATTCTCCGCAAAGCGCGCAAGGGCACCCGTGTTGTGTTCATTCCCGGCAACCACGATGAATTTGCCCGTGATTATGTCGGCCTGCATTTTGGCGGCGTTGAAGTGCAGCGCGAAGTCATTCACGAAACGGCTGACGGGCGGCGTATCCTGGTCACCCACGGCGATGAGTTCGACGCCATTGTGCGCTATGCCAAGTGGCTGGCCGTGATTGGCGACAACGCCTATATGTTTACGCTGGTCCTTAACCAATGGCTCAACCGCCTACGCTCACGGTTCGGATTTTCGTACTGGTCACTGTCCGCGTATCTCAAATACAAGGTCAAAAATGCCGTTAAGTTTATAGCAGATTACGAAGAGGCCGTTGCGGGTATGGTAGAACGCCGCGGTTTGGATGGGATCGTCTGTGGCCATATCCACCACCCTGAAACGCGCCAAATCGGCAGTGTTCTCTACTGCAATGACGGTGATTGGGTCGAAAGCTGTTCCGCATTGGTCGAAGACCAGGATGGCAATCTCGACATTCTTCGTTGGCGGGCTTTCGCGATGCCTGACGAGGGCAAGGTGTCACCCCTGCCACATGCTGCCGAGTAAAATCTCATTGATGCCAGAACCCACGCGCAAGGATGGAAACAGCGATGGATATTTCCGCGCTGAGCGATATTGACGTTGTTCAATTTCGCCACCGCAAATGGGCAACAAAACCGACTCTCCCTAAGTTCGCATAATCGCCTTTGCCAAACCTTATGCATTGGTGCGAAACATGAGACTGTATCAATCTACGTTTTTCCGTCACAATATCGTATGTGACCACAATGCAGCACATCGTGCGGCCCAGAATCAGCATGAGTCCATGTCAACATTTTCCACGATAGAACCCACCGTTGCCGCCCCCCGCAAGCGTATGGGCCGAGAGCAGCGTGAAGCCAACATTGTCCAAGAAGCCATCAAGTTCTTCGCTGAACATGGTCTAGAGGGCAAAACCCGTGATTTGGCCGATCAGATCGGCATCACCCAGCCGTTGCTCTATCGCTACTTCCCGAGCAAAAAAAGCCTTATTGATCGGGTTTATCAAGACGTCTACCTCAACCGCTGGAACCCCGACTGGGAAACCCTCATCAGAGACCGCGATCAACCGCTGTGCGATCGTATGTCCCGTTTTTATTGCGCCTACGCCGACACCATCTACGACTACGACTGGGTTCGTATTTTTGTTTTTTCCGGGTTGAAGGGCGATGGGATTAATGATCGCTATCTCGCCCACGTCCGCGGCAGGCTGCTCGAACCCATTTGCACGGAAATGCGCCATGACTTTGGTCTGCCCAGCCCAGCCCAAGTCCCCATTTCAGATCAAGAAATTGAACTTGTATGGGGCTTGCACGGCATGTTCTTTTACCGCGCCATCCGTCATTTCATATACAACCTGCCCATGACGGACGAACCGCACGCAGCCATTCAAAATGACGTCGCAACCTTTTTGAACGGCGCGCCCGATACCCTCAAAGCCATCATCGAGAGTAACCGTTAGACGCATCCTCGTCCGTGCCATTCGCGGCTTGTTGCGCCTCGATACACGCCAGTGCGCTCAAATTGAACAGGCCGCGGGCCGTCACCGACGATGTCACGATGTGCGCAGGTTGCGCCCCCCCCAGCAGCACTGGGCCGACACGCAAACCGTTACCCATGGTCTTGAGCAAGTTGGTTGAGATATTCGCCGCATCCAAATTGGGCATAACCAGCAAGTTTGCAGAACCGCTCAGTCGCGAACTGGGGAAAATGCGCTGGCGTAGCTCTTCATCCAAAGCTGCGTCGGCGTGCATTTCACCTTCGTATTCGAAGTTTGGCGCGAGACCGTCGAGAATTTGCACGGCGCGGCGCATTTTATTGGCCGAAGGATTATCCACATTGCCAAAATTGGAATGACTGAGCAGCGCAACCTTAGGCTCAACGCCGAAACGCCGCACCTCTTCCGCCGCCAGCATGGTGATTTCGGCAATCTGTTCCGGGCTGGGATCGGGATTGACGTATGTGTCGGCCATGAAAATCGTGCCATTGGGTAAAATGAGCACGCTCAACGCCGCCATTAAGGAGCAATCCTTGCGCCGCCCAATCACATTCATGACATAGCTTTGATGCCACTTGTAATGGCCATAGGTGCCGCAGATCATCGCATCGGCCTCGCCCCGCTTGAGCATGATGGCGGCAATCGCCGTGGTGTTGGTGCGCAGGATGGTTTTAGCGGCTTCCGGAGAAACGCCTTTGCGCTCCAATAAGCTATGGTACAGCTCCCAGTATTCGCGGTAGCGGGGATCGTTTTCCGGATTGCAGATTTCCACATCCCCCAGACGCAGACCCAACTTGGTGGCGCGGCGATGAATAACTTCCGGGCGTCCAACCAAGATCGGCTCGGCCATATGCTCATCCAGCAACGCCTGCACACAGCGCAACACACGTTCGTCTTCACCTTCGGCATACACCACGCGCTGCACGTCGCGCTTGGCAGCTTCCATCACCGGCTTCATCAGCATGCCGGAACGATAGACAAACCGTTCCAGACTTTCTTTATAGGCCGGGAAGTCCTCAATCGGGCGGGTGGCGACACCGCTGTCCATCGCCGCGCGTGCAACCGCCGGGGCTATTTGCACGATCAGGCGCGGGTCGAACGGTTTGGGGATCAAGTACTCGGGTCCGAACACCAAGTCTTCGTTACGGTACGCTGCGGCGACTTCCGCGGATGACCCGGCATGCGCCAGGTCGGCCAGCGCCTTCACACAAGCCAATTTCATTTCATCGTTCACCGTGGTCGCACCGACATCCAGGGCACCGCGGAAAATGAACGGGAAGCACAAGACATTGTTGACCTGGTTGGGGTAATCCGAGCGCCCCGTAGCGACGATCGCGTCGGAGCGAACTTCGCGCACCACTTCGGGGCGGATTTCCGGTTCCGGGTTGGCAAGTGCTAAAATGATCGGGTCCGCCGCCATCTCTTTCACCATATCGGGCGTCAACACACCCGGCGCAGACAGCCCCAAAAACAAATCGGCCCCCGCCATAACATCGGACAGGTCGCGCGCATCCGTGCGCTGGGCATAGCTTGCCTTTTGCGCGGTGACGTCCTGTTCGCGACCTTCGTAGATCACGCCGATGTGATCGGACAAATAAATGTTTTCCCGCCGTGCCCCCATCAACACAAGCATATCCAGACACGCAATCCCCGCTGCCCCACCGCCGGTGGACACAATTTTGATGTCTTCGATCTTTTTGTTCACCAAGCGCAGACCATTGAGCACCGCCGTACCGACCACAATGGCGGTGCCGTGCTGGTCGTCGTGAAACACCGGAATGTTCATCCGTTCGCGCAAGGTGCTTTCCACGATGAAGCATTCAGGTGCTTTGATGTCTTCCAGATTGATGGCGCCGAATGTCGGTTCCATCATTGCGATGGCGTCAGCCAGCTTGTGCGGGTCTTTTTCGTTGAGTTCAATATCGAAGACATCGATGCCGGCGAACTTCTTGAACAGAACCGCCTTGCCTTCCATCACCGGCTTCGCCGCCAACGGCCCAATTTCGCCCAGGCCTAAGACGGCCGTACCGTTGGTCACCACCCCGACGAGGTTGCCACGGATGGTGTAGCGCGCCACCGACGACGGATCGTCAACAATCGCGTCGCAAGCCTCGGCCACCCCTGGCGAATACGCCAACGAGAGATCACGCTGATTAGCCAGCGGCTTGGTAGGGGTGATGGTCAGTTTTCCGGGGGTCGGAAACTCATGATAGGAAAGAGCTGCGTCACGGGTGACTTTACGGGTCATATTTTGGGGTGCCTGGTCCTGTGTTGTAATCTGGTGCCTGGGGAACACCACGCCTGCGCGCTGAGCGACGAAGCGATCGTGAATTGAGTGACTTTACTCCACAGCACGCCACAGCAAAAGCACAGAAACATCTTTCTCCCGATTTATCGCAACGTTGGCGATATTAACGACCAGTTCAAAACCTCAATGACTTGTGCCTTCCTCGTAGGTGATTTTGTTATAAACGTTGTATTTACCAACCGGTTTGTTCATCGGTATCCGTTTAACCTCTTCAAACGTCTTGGCGTCATAGACCACCAGCGCACCGTCTTTTTCCCAGATGCTCACCAGTGCATGCTCGCCTGTGCGGTCGAACTCAACATGCGCTGCGGTTTTTCCGGGTGACGGGCGTAGCGTCTTGACGATTTCCAATGTCCGTTTGTCGATCACATGTATCACGTCCTTGTTCGGGCCGAAAAACACATCGACCCAGGCGTAGGGGGTGTTTTTGTGACTGCGCATGAAAAAACCAGGGCCAAGGGTTTTAATTTTTTTGATCGTCTTCCATGTCTTCATGTCGATGACGCTCACCATGCCGTCTTTCAGGTGTGGAGTCGCCAAAACCCGATGTCCCTTATATTCGAACGTGATGCCGGACCCCAGATGCGGCAGGCCGGACAAGTCGATCTCGGCAATTTTACGACCAACATCCAGATGAACAACCTGACCGTTTTTACCGTTGCGCGCCGCACCCACCAGCTTGCGGTAGCTCTGGTCGAAAAAGAAATCGTCCAGATAATCGTCCAAGAGAATTCGCCGCACCGGGAACGGGCCATTATCAAACGCGCCCTCGGTCATTCCTGGCATGCGGTTGTGGATCATACCCAGTGGCACAGGCTCAGGATGATCGGAATACTGAATTTCCCAAATTTCCGGAATATCTTTCAATGCCACCACAAAACTTTCGCGTGGCGGCGCGGTGTAGACGGCACTAACCCGCGAACTTTTACCTCCAGTAGATTTTACGTCAAACAGGCGGATCGGCGTCAGGTCGTCGGCGTTCAATAGCACCAGGGAATGAGGCAGATAATTCGCCGCCATCACGTAGCGTCCGTCCGCCGACACCGCGATGTTGCGCATGTTGATGCCAGCGCGAATTTCAGCCACGGGTTGGAAACTGTACAAGTCGTACTTACTGACCCACCCATCGCGTGAGCCGAGATAAACATAACGTCCATCGGGCGAATATTTGGCTCCGCCATGCAGAGCGAAGCGGCTTGGAAACCGCCACAGAGGCTCAAAACTGTCACCATCCAAAATGGTGACATGATGATCGCCAGCTTCCACCACAGTGAATAGATTTAAGGGGTCGGCCTTGTGCAAGGGATGATCCGGCAGGGTGGCGGGGTCCGTGTGCACCACGCGACTGGCGATGATTTCATCCATTCCCCACACAGGGGTTTCAGCAGGCGGGGTGTAAATCCATGCCGCCAGCGCCGCGATTTCATCCGCCTTCAAGGTTTCACCGAACCCTACCATTTGTGTCGCGACGCGGCCGGATGTGATGACGCGTGCAGCCTCGTTCTTTTTGAGACGGCCTAGGTTTTCCGGTAATAGTGCCGGCCCCATCCCGCCGAGGCGACCGACACCATGGCATTCGGAGCAGTGCTTTTTATAAAGCTCCGGGGCAGGAGACGAAGCATCTGCGCCATGAGCCGCTACTGTGATCAAACTGATAGGGAGCAGGAGTAACCAAGATAATTTGTTCATGCCGTTGCCTTGTGCTTCACGGAATAAGGGGTGAGTTGCACCCGATCATTGCCTTCACCTTTGAGCCCGATTTCCGCGTCTGTTAGATAACACCCTGGATCTTCCACCCATGGATCACCAGTCACCTGTTCAGCGCGCACGCGCGTGTTGCCGCCGCAGATGTCGAAATGCATACACGCCCCACAACGCCCCGTAACGGTACGCGGGCGGGCTTTCAACCCAGCCATCAGCGGGTCTGAAGTATCCATCCAAATGTCGCCAAAGGTTCGCTCCTTCACATTGCCCAAGGTCTTGTGCCACCACATGGTATCGGGATGCACATTGCCTACGTTGTCGATGTTGGCGACGTTGACGCCCGACGCATTGCCACCCCATTGCACCAGTTTTTGGCGCATATGATCCAGCTTGTCGGGAAAATGTTTTTCGACCCATTGCAGCAGGTACACACCATCCGCATCATTATTACCAGTGACGAATTCCTTGTGTGCGCCGCTTTGCAGGCTATCCCACGCGCGTTGGAACAGTATGTCCATGGCATCGCGGGTCATGGTGAAGACCGCATCGTCCTTGCGATTGTGGTTGCCCCGTCCGGCGTAATTGAGATGCGAGAAATAAAACCGTTCCACGCCCTCCGCATCCATCAGGTCAAGCATGTCCACCAATTCATGGGCATTGTCCTGGGTCATGGTGAAGCGCAAGCCGACTTTGAGGCCACGATCAACGCACATCCGTACCGCCGCCATCGAGGCATCATAGGCCCCATCCAAACGGCGAAATGCATCGTGTGTCGCCTGCGTACCGTCGATGGAAACGCCAATATAGTCGTAACCAATGTCTTCGATCCCGGCCATGTCGTCCGGCCCGATTAAGGTGCCATTGGTCGACAGCGCGGTGTACATGCCAAGCGATTTGGCCTTAAGGGCTATATCGTGAATGTCCGTGCGCAACAACGGCTCGCCACCCGACAAGATCACCGCGGGAACATGAAATGCCTTGAGATCTTCAAGCACCTGAAACGCTTCTTCGGCCATCAACTCGCCGGGGAAATCCTTGTCCACCGCAAGCGCGTAGCAATGCTTGCACGTCAGATTACACCGCCGTGTCAAATTCCAGATCACCACCGGACCGGGTGGGTCACGGCGCGGCCCGACCGGTGTCGGGTTCTGCAATTCCTTAAGCATATTGGTGATGCGAAACATCGACGTCTCCGTTATCCAACCAGCCTGAGACCGGTTTTTTTCAAGATGCGTGTGCTGTAAAGAACTTGCCCACCCCTATATGATGGGCCCAGCAAGTCGCGGATGATTGCGGCCTTGGCTTCGACCTCTGCCTTGTCCTTACCATGGGCCATGGCAAAAAAGTTATACGGCCAATCGGGCATGTGACGCGGGCGCAAATATGCATGGCTGACAAAATCAAGCCCGCCCACCCGCGCGCCCAATTCACGAACATGATCATCGTCCACATCCCACACCGTCATGCCGTTGGCGGTGAAACCGAGGGCGTAATGGTTGGGCACCGCGCCGATGCGCCGAATAACGCCACTGTCCAGCATCCGGGCCATCCGCGTGCGCACCTCGGCGCCGTCCACACCAACCATTTCGCCAACCGCGTCATAGGGACGCGCCACCAGCGGCAAGCCGCCTTGCGTAGCACGGATGATCTCTCGGTCGATGTCATCTAAGGGCACGCTCATAGCTCGAACCTCAACCCGACGAAGAACTCTTCCTGCTTGGGCATGTTATAAACACCAAGCCCCGTCGCGTCCTCAATCTCATGGCAGACCTCGGCGATCCTTTGCGGCGTTTCAGTGGCCAAAACGAACCACATGTTCAAGGCATGATCGCGGGCGTAATTGTGTGCGACTTCGGGGAACGCGTTGACGATCTCTGTCACCCGCTCATAATCTTCGGATGGGACTTTCAGTGCCGCCAGCGTCAAGCCGCCGCCCAGACGTTCAGCATGATACATGGGGCCGAAACGCGATAAGGCACCAATCTCCAAAAGCCGCCCGAGACTTTCCAGCAACTCACCTTCGGTCAGGCCGATCGCCCGCGCGACGTCGCGATAGGGGCGTTCACTCAACGGCAATCCACCTTGCAGTGCGTTGATCACGGTCCGGTCCCATGGGTCGAGCACACTACGCTTCGCGACGGATTTCGGCCTCATTGCGCGGCCTCCAACTTGTGGGCGTAGCGCGCGCCGCGCTGTTTGAACTGACGACGACTGAACAGAACATCGTGACGTACCGTTGCAAGTCCCAGTTCAGACACAAGCTGGTCCACCTGCGCCAACACGATTTGGCGCTCGGACCCGTGCACCATAGCAAATAAATTATACGGCCAATCGGGCAGACACCGCGGCCGACGATAACAGAGCGTTACAAATGGGAACGCACCCATACGCTGGCCAACGTCGGCCACATCCGCATCTGGGATATCCCACACGCTCATACCGTTGGCACAAAGTCCCAGACGGTGATGCTGGACGACCACGCCAAAGCGCCGGATCACCCCACCCGCAATCAGCGATTCGATCCGACCAATGGTTTCTTCTTCCGACAGCCCTACCCGTGCGCCCAACACCGCGTAGGGGCAGGACACCATTTCCAGCCCATCGGCGAGCGCTTCGATCAGCGCAAAGTCGGCGTCGTTTAACTCCATCGTATCGGAAACCCCAAATCCAGATGGTAGTCTTCAAGCATCGGCAAGTTCATGACCGCCAGCCCCGTTTTATCTCGGATGTCATTTAACACCTGGGACAAGCTGTCTTCGTCCTGTGCCGTGGCGACGAACCACAGATTAAAGGCGTGTTCGCGCTCATAATTGTGGTTCACCTCGTCCAAGTTGGAAACGAAGGCGGCGACCTCTTCGAGACGATCACTCGGCACGCACATGGCGGCAAGCGTGCTGGCCCCTACGGCATGCGGCTTGATCACCGCACCAATGCGGCTGACGTAACCGGCCTCGCTCAAATGACGATATGCGGACAGAACGTCCTCTTCGCCCATCCCCAAACGTTCGGCGATGCTGGCAAAAGGGTGCGGACACAGCGGGAAATCGTGCTGAAATTCATCAAGCAAACGCTTATCGAAATCGTCCATCCACTCCCCTCCTCACAGTCCGATGCGCGCAGCGCGCGAGGTGAAGAAAATACCGCTGGGTTTTTGCGATGGTAGCTGTTTCAACTCGGCAAACGTTTTTGTGTCGAGAACCCGCACCAAATCAAGGTCGCGCACGCTCATCCAAACAGCTTCCCCGCGCGGTGTGAATTCCATATGCAACACACCTTTGCCCGGCGTCAGTGTCTTAATGATTTCCAGCGATTGGGTGTCGATAACTTGCACTGTATCGTTCAGTGGATAGGCAAAGTTCACCCACACCTGCCGACCGTCGGGCTGAGCCATAACAAACACGGGTTGGCCGTGGGTGGGAATGCGCCCCACTTCCTTCCATGTTTCCATGTCCACCACCAACACTTCGTGATGACCCACGGCGGGCACGAATGCACGCCTACCGGCAACGGTCCAACCTTCCAGGTGGGGCATTTTGTATACCGGCAGAGGTTCTTCACCACGCCCATAGCCGTCGAGGATGCGCGTCACACCCTTGTCCAAATTCCAGAGATCGAGCATTGCCATGCCGTCTTCACCAAACAGGCCCGCGATATAGCGCCGACCGTCGGGGGTGATCAATCCGTCATAGGGCTGGGAGCCAACGTTTTCAAACTTGGTGAGAACGGGCTGAGCCGGATCGCTCATATCCGCCACCCAAATTTCGCCCGCATCGTAGAGCGAAAAAACGAAACGGTTTCCCGGTGCATCGACCAAGCCCACAGTCTTCGATCCCGTGGGGATGTCCGCCACGAGGGCCAACGTTTCGGCGTCGAACACCTTAACCCCGCCCGGTTCATAGTTGGAGACCGCCACCAAACGGCCGTCTTGGGAAATGGCCCCGCCGATCGAATTCCCCGACTGCATGACTCGGTTGGTGATTTTCGCCGTCAGCAAATCCACCTTCGTCAACCCACCGTCGCGCCCGAAAATATAGGCGTAGCGGGCATCGCGCGAATACACCGCCGAGGCATGACTGAGATCACCCAGGCCTTCAATGCGCCCCAGCTGCGTCATGTGGGTGTTTTCCACAACCAAGACCGAGCCTGAAGCACGTTCGATGATGATGCCCATATCACCGGTACCACGTAGGTCATCAGCCTGCGCGGACCAGGCCAGAGCCGTCACCCCTATAGTGGTTATCGCCACCATAGCTGCCAATCGCGTCCACATCGTCATTTTACCATATCCCCAGATTTCAAGACTTCGACCAGCCACAGGGCTTCTTCTTCACTCATCAACGGCCGCCAGGGCGGCATTGGCGTGCCATGCACACCGTCTAGTATCACGCCGGCAAGGTCGCTCGCGGTGCGCCCCTGTAGACGTTCAGGCAACAACGCAGGACCCAGTCCACCACGAAGGGTCAGACCGTGACACGATCCGCAGTCTTGCGCCAACACGTAGCGGAGTTCAGCCTTGCGCTCTACGGGGATTTCGGCACTTGCGGAAAAAGCGAGGGCAACCGACAGGATCATCGCCAGAGACAACGCCTTAGGCGCTGATTTTTGCACTTTGCGCTTCGTCATCCTGCGTCTCATAGCACAGTCCCTGCCAGTTCAATTCTTGAGCCAACGATACCACATTCCCGATCAGACAAAGAACCGGCGGTTTAAGACAAATGGATTTAACCACATCAGGCAGATCCACCAGCGTCGAAACACATTGACGCTGATCTGCCATGGTGCCGTTCGCGATGGCGGCAGCGGGCGTGTCAGGCGACAAACCGGCCCCGATCAGTTCGCGGCTTAGGGTTTCAAGTTTACCCAACCCCATGTAAATGACGATAGTGGTTTGGGAATCGGCCAGTGTCTTCCAGTCAAGATCTAGCTCTTCGTCACCACGACTGTGCCCCGTAACAAATTTGACCCCGCTCGCCAGCGCACGGTGTGTTAACGGAATGCCCGTAGCGGCGCTGATGCCGGCGGCGGCGGTGATACCGGGTATAATTTCAAAAGGAATGGAATTTTGTGCCAAATGAAGGGCTTCTTCGCTGCCGCGTCCGAAAATATACGGGTCGCCGCCCTTGAGCCGCACCACCCGGTGATTGGACCGTGCCAACTTGACCAGCAAGTCATTGATGCTGTCTTGAGGCATGGTGTGATTACCCGCAGCCTTGCCGACGAAAATGCGCGTACAGCTTGGGGGAGCAATATCGACGATATCTTGTGAGACCAGCCGGTCGTAAACCACCGCGTCGGCCTCACTCAGAATACGGTAGGCCTTGCGGGTCAGCAATTCAGGATCGCCCGGTCCGCCGCCCACCAAAAACACTTTACCCGTGACATCCATAACCTGACCTCCTCATCTTGACCCCAAGCCTCGGCCTCGCGCCGACATTCTCATGACCGACTGATGGTCGGAGAAGCTAGAAGGGGCGAAGGGATAGGATGTCCCTCCGCCCCAGTCTATGCACCTCGTCTGAGCTTAGTATATGTCGTTCATCGTGTTGTAGACGTTGAACTTGCCCGTTGGGGTCACCAAGCGGTCGTCCTTGATCACCTTTTTCAGCTTACGTGTCTTATCGTCGACGATCACGATAGCCGATTTCTGTTCTTTGCCGTTCCAGACCGAGAACCAGATTTCGTCACCAGCTTTATTGTACTCACCCTGCACGACGCGTTTTGCGCCATCACCAAGGTTTGCCCACTTTGCAATGGGAAGGCTGACAAAACCCTTATCCAAGTTTCTGACATCGAACACCGAGACGGCCTGATAAACTTCCTCGTCCGAGTTCAAAGGTGCATCAACCCACAAGTTATGCGATTTTGGATGGCTCTTCACGAACAGCGAACCACCGCCTGCACCTTCGAGTGTTTGCACGACTTTCCAGGCATATTCAGGATGGTTCACAGGATCCGTACCGATGAGGATCACCGATTCATCACCCAAATGCGACGTCACCCAAACCGGCCCGAATTTCGGGTGCATCAGATTAGCGCCACGACCTGGATGCGGTGTTGCGCCCACGCCTTCCTTAATCAACTTGACCAACTTATCTTCCTTGGTGTCGATCACGACAATGGTATTGCGCGCATTCGCAGCCGTTAGGAAGTAGCGTTTGGTCGAATCAAAGCCGCCATCATGAAGGAACCGTTCGGTGGCGATAGTCGTCACTTTGAGGTTGTCGATATCTTCATAGTTCACCAACAAAATTTTGCCGGTTTCTTTGACGTTGACGATGAATTCTGGATGGAAGTGCGATGCCACGATAGCCGCCACACGAGGTTCCGGGTGGTATTCGGCAGGGGTATCGACTGTGTAACCGCGTGTTGAAACAACTTTCAACGGCTCCAGCGTGTCACCATCCATGATGGTGTATTGCGGAGGCCAATATGTTCCTGCGATGGCGTATTTATCTTCCCAGCCATGCATTTTGGATGTTTCGACCGAACGCGCTTCCAGGCCCAGTTTGATCTGCGCCACGTTGTCCGGTGTTTTCATCCACAAATCGATCATGTTGACCTGTGCATCGCGACCAATCACGAACAGGTAACGTCCCGACGCCGACAGACGCGAAATGTGCACCGCGTAACCGGTTTTAATGGTGGTTACAATTTTATGGGTATCACCATCGATCAGTGCAATTTTACCTGCATCACGCAAGGTGACCGAGAACAAATTGCTGAGGTTCAGCTTGTTCATCTGCTTGGTCGGGCGCTTTTCAGGCGGTACGATGACCTTCCAACTGGCGCGCATTTCTTTTTCGCCCCACTCAGGCGGAACTTGCGGCTCCAACATCAAATAATTCGCCATCAGATCGACTTCTTCAGAAGTCAGCTCACCTGACGTACCCCAGTTGGGCATGCCCGCCGGAGAACCATACGTGATGAAAGCCTGCAACGTTTCAAAGCCGCGCTCTCGCGTAATATCTGTGGTTAACGGCTTGCCCGTTGCCCCCTTGCGCAACACACCGTGGCAACCGGCGCAACGCTGGAAAAATATGGTGTTCGCCTTCTTGAGCTGCTCTGCGCTCAAATTCGGCAATTCTGCACTTGCCGCGCCATAACCCGGCAGGGCCACAGCGGCAAATGCTACCGCACCCACAATGGTAGAGATAGAAGAAATCAGTCTCATAGTTTCGCCCTCCCAGGCTCCGTATATGCTTAATCAATTTGACGACAGAACTGTGTAATACTCCCGCCGCCGCGTCCTTGACCTACGTCAACTCAAGCGAGCAAAAATGATTCCAAACTGTCTTAATGGCAGATACTTTGACTGCAAGGCGAAACGACACGTATTTAAAGTGTCGACGCCAGAAATCCTGTGATCAGCACCAAGACGGTGCCAACCACGATCACGCCTCTCAACGGCAACGCTCCGTTGCGATACAGCGCAATGATCATGACAAGAATGGCTGCGCTGGCGACCAGCAGTGCGATAACGGAATCAAGATTTGTATCCATGGTATGGCCCTCGTTTCAAATCGTCGGCGTCAACAAATATGTGCCCCACACGAACGCCAGAATAACAAAAACAAAAAAAGCGAAGCCTTTTTTCCAGCCCGCCGAACTGTGATGCAAGTTGAGATAGAACCACAGCACCAACCCCGCCTTCAGTCCCGCAAGCGCCAGCAAGATCGTTAACCACACTGGCCCCAGCGTAACGTCTTGCCCCACTTGCCCGGCACCCATGGCACCAAGTGTCGCGATCATCAGGCTCAGCCATGTGATCAACAATATACGGCGCGACGGCAGGGGCATCGACATGCTTCACCTCATCAAATAAAGCAGTGGAAAAATCAACAGCCAGATCAGGTCGATCATGTGCCAGAACGCGGCTCCCGTTTCAAGATTTTCGAGACTGTTCTTCCACGTCACAATGGACAGAATCACCAAGCCAAAAATCACATGGAAAAAATGAAATCCGGTGATCAGGTAATAAAGTGTGAAAAAGGTATTGGTCTCGATATTGAAACCGGCATCCAGCTTGGTACTATATTCTAAAACCTTCACGTACACGAACACCGACCCGACTGCGATCGATGCGATCATCCACCAACGCGAGGCCTTGGACGCACCATCTGAACGTGCCCGCACCGCCAAAGCAGCGAGAAACCCACTGGTCAAAAGGACCATGGTGTTGATCCCGCCCAAAAAGCGATCAAGATGTGCCTGAGATGCATCAAACGTCTGCGGGTCCAACAGGCGCGCAACGGCAAAGCCACCTAACGCCGCGCCGAACACCAGCAGCTCACTCCATATCAACACCCACATGATTGGGTTGCCGGGCAAGCTGGACAGAGGTCCCCATCCGCTGTTGTGCTGTTCCATGCTAGCTCACCAAATGGCGATAAATATTCGGTAGGGCCGCGCTCAGACGATCGATATGAGGAATGATCGCGCACCCACCCCGCCCGAACATGTAAGGAAAATAATCACGCGCCTGTGCATCAATGGTCACGCCATAGACAGCTGCGCCAGATTTACGCGCTTCGCGAATGGACATGCGGCTGTCTTCAATGCCGTAGCGACCATCGTAATGGTCCAGATCGTTGGGCTTGCCGTCACTGATCAGCAGCAACAACCGATGGCGGTTGGGGCGTTTATTTAATTGGTCTGTCGCATAGCGGATGGCCGCCCCCATGCGGGTATAGTATCCAGGCTTCAACGCGGCGATGCGCCGATCAACAACGGCAGACAATGGCTCGTCAAAACCCTTCACCCGATCCAGACGCACCAGTGATCGCTTGCGCGATGTAAAAGTATAAATCGCATGATCATCACCACTGGCCGCCAGCCCGTGGGTCAGGGTGGTGAGGGCTTCTTTTTCCACATCCAAAATCCGCCGCCCATCCATCCACGCATCGGTGGACAACGACACGTCCACCAAAATCAGCGCGGCAAGGTCCCGGCTTTCATTGCGATAAGAGGTGTAGATGCGATCACTGCCTTCACCGCTGGCCGCCAGATCGCAACGCGAGCGGATCAGTGCGTCGATATCCAATTCGCGGCCATCAAATTCGCGGTTAATACGCTCGCGTTTAGGGCGCAACGCTTCGAACTGGCGGCGCACCTTACGGATGCGCTTACGAGTAGACTCGTCGGGCACCCAATCCTCACCTTCTTCATTAGCTAGGCCCGAAACCACCACGCAGTGGTCAGGATGATAGCTTTTGCGCCGGTAATCCCATTCCGGATACGTGATGTCAGCAACCAGCCGCGTCGTGTCCACGGCATTGGCGGGAAGGTCCAGATCTATCCTGATGTTCGAGGCGGTTTTTTTGTCGTTTTTCGATAAAGTGATTTGATCCAGATCTTCGGCTGCGCGCATCGGGTCCTTGTCATCATCATCATCGGTTGGACGGTTGACGTTGACCATGTCAGCCATCGCAAGGATGTGTTCGAAACGGTTGAAGGCTAAAGGGTCATCACGCTCGGCCTGATCGTTGTCGCGTTGTTCTGCCTCGAACTTTCGACCATCGCGCAGGTCTTCACTGTCTTGATGATCGATATCCCCGTCATCATCATCGTCGGTGTTCGCATTGGAAGCTTTGCTCAAGCCCCGGTCAATCACTTCACCCCACAACGGCACAGGCAAGAACGGACGGTAGCCGGCCGGTGCAACAAAGTCGTTCAACACGCCCTGTCCCATGGACACAAAATTCCACATCGCCATGTCATCCGGAATGGCACCACCCAACAGCGCCAACACCACGTTCTCTACCCGCTGTTCAACAGCCGGGCGTGCATGGCGTGGTCGTGAAGTCCGCAACCCTTCGGCCAAGCGTGCGAACACATGGCGTAAGCCAGGCAGTTGAATGAGCGTATTTCCACTCTCAGCGCCAAATATCCGCAATGCCAGTAGATCGCGCTGCAACGGATCAGACGGCGGAGACTGAGACGGCACACTCGCCAACGCCAAATATGCAGCCAGCCACACATAAAGCTTACGATTGAGGTCCTTGTCGTCAAACAAGTCGATCACATTGGGAAGCGTGAGAGATTCCGCATCGCGCTTCGCGGTTTCCAGCTTTTCCAGGTCTGTGCCCAGTTTCATCTTCAGGCTCAGGCGGTGTTCTTTTTCCCGCGCCACCGCGCCAGCGATATCCAATCCGCCTTCGCCGCCGATGCCATGAAAGAATACCGCCAGCATGGTCCGTACATCATCCAGCCGCACGGCCGCGTCTGGATAATGGGCATAACTGCTCTGCCCCCCAACCAGACGGTCCCAAAACTTGCCGATAAACTCTTCCGGCTCAAAAATATCCGCGATACCCACGATGTGGCCCCTTACCCAAACGTGGCGTGAACCACTTCCTCAAGCCCCGCCTTGACCTCATCATCGTCGCTGAGCGGTTCGATAAGGGCTGCGCGGGCGGCGTCCAGCGCCGTCATGCCGGAGCGGATCAAGGTCGCGCAATAGACCAGCAAGCGCGTCGATGCGCCCTCTTCCAGATCCTGATCCTTCATCGCGCGGATGCGGGTGGCCATGTTGACCAGTGGCGCACAGGCGTCAACATCCAGGCCGGATTCTTGCGCCACGATGCGCACCTCTAAGTCGGGTTCGGGATAATCGAAGCTAAGGCCGACAAAGCGCTGGCGTGTGCTTGGTTTAAGGCTTTTGAGGATGTTCTGATAGCCCGGATTGTAGGACACGATGAGCATAAAATCATCGGGAGCTTCAAGGGTTTCACCTGTACGCTCCAATGGCAGGATGCGGCGGTCATCCGTCAAGGGGTGCAACACCACAGTGACGTCCTTGCGCGCCTCGACCACTTCATCGAGATAACAAATACCGCCTGCACGCACCGCATGGGTCAGTGGGCCGTCGACCCACAGCGTCTCGCCGCCTTTCAACAGATAACGTCCCGTAAGGTCCGCCGCCGTCAAATCGTCGTGACATGACACAGTATGCAAGTCCAACCCCAACCGTGCCGACATATGCGCAACGAAGCGCGTTTTACCGCAGCCCGTTGGACCTTTCAGCATCAGCGGAAGATGGTTTTTGTGGGCGTGCTCAAACAATTCGCATTCGCCAGCCACGGGCAGATAAAAGGGAATGTCGGTATTGATTTTATTCATGAGCAGGTCCGCCAAAATGCAGTGGAAAAAAGAGGGGGCATTATCCATCATTTAATGGATCGTGCCCCCCGTAAAGTTACGCTTCACATTTATTCAGTCGACTTTATTCAGCCGCCTGCGGTTTCACATCTCCAGCGCGTGCCTGCGCCTTGTCCGTGCTCAAGGTGGCGTAGACGAACAACAGAACGCCAATCACCACCACGATGCCCGAAAGCCCGCGCAAGATGAAGAAGAAGCCGATTTCGTCTGCGACCTCCATGAAGCTGATGCCCATGACACGCTGCAGATGGGTCTGCAAAATACCCGCTGCGGTCAGGCTCAGGGTCATAAAGACCATACCGCTCGACATAATCCAGAAGCTCCACATGTTGAGCACCTGGTTATAGGGCTGCATACCCCGAAGATGCGGCATCGCGTACGTGATGATCGCCAAATTGACCATCACGTAAGCACCGAAGAAGGCGAGGTGGCCGTGTGCCGCCGTCACCTGGGTACCGTGGGTCAGGTAGTTGATCGGGGCAAGCGTATGCAAGAAACCCCAAACACCTGCGCCAAAGAAGGCCAGAACTGCGCAACCCAAAGTCCACAACATGGCGGCTTGATTTGGGTGATCGCGACCACCTTTGCGTACGACCATGAACGCGAAGATCACAATCGCCAAGAAAGGCAGAACTTCCAAGGTCGAGAAGACCGAACCGATCCACTGCCAATAGCCCGGCGTACCGATCCAGTAGTAGTGATGGCCCGTGCCCAATAGCCCGGTGAACAACGTCATGGAGACGATGATATAAAGCCATTTTTCGACGATTTCGCGATCGATACCAGTCATCTTGATCAACAGGAACGACAAGATCGCCGCCATGATCAATTCCCACACACCTTCGACCCACAGATGCACCACGTACCACCAGAACATTTTGTCCAGTGCCAGGTTGCTCGGGTTATAGAATGCGAACAGGAAGAACAGCGCCAGTCCCCATAGCCCCATGACCAAAATCAAAGCCACCGCAGTCTTGCGGCCCTTCATCAACGTCATCGAAATGTTGTACAGGAACATCAACGCCACCACGACGATAGCGACTTTGATCCACAAGGGTTGTTCCAGGAACTCGCGTCCTTCGTGAATACCGAACAGGTAACCCACAACCGCCGCAGCAGCTCCGAACAAAAACAGCCAGAACTGAATTTTAGCGATCAGCGGGCTGTGAATTTCGGTTTCGGTTTCTTCCGGTATCAAATAATACGCTGCACCGAAAAATCCGAACAGCAACCACACGATCAACGCGTTGGTATGGATCATCCGGATGATGTGAAACGGTACAACTTCAGACAACAGATTGGGGAAAATATAGATCGTCCCCGCCAAAAGGCCACCAAGAACCTGCGCAACAAACAGGCCCATTGCCGCAAGAAAATACGGATAAGCCAGTTTTTGAGTTTCATACTTCATGATATTTTTCTCCTCGTTTCTGGCTCAATCAACCGGCTTCGTTAGGTGGCCAGTCCTGGTTCTTGATCGTGTTGACCCAGTGGAAAAAGTCGACAAGGGCATCTAGATCTTGTTCGTTGATATCGAAGTGAGGCATCTGCCTGCGGCCTTCGATGCCGGATGGCTGTGAACGGATCCAATTTTTAATGCCTTCGCGTGCCGTGTCAGCATCATCGTTGCCGCCATAACGGGCCCAAACATTGCCCAGTTCAGGCGCGTAGTACGCGCCCTCCCCCAATATGGTATGGCAATTGATGCAAGAATGACGTTCCCACACGACTTTGCCTTGTGCGACGCCCGGTGTAATTCCGGCCACATCCGTTGAATGTTTTTGAATGTAACCGTAACTGTTCACCGTCAAAGCGATTAGAACGATGAGAAAAAAAAGTGTGCCGCCGAAAAAAATATTTCGCGCGGCTGACTTGGTCAAACCTTCTGACATATTGATAACCCTCCGCGATTACCCCTAAAATTATATGTGGTTGGGTGAACCACTGCCCCCGGAGTCAAGCCGATCACCTATGAGGCGTCCTTAACCACGGTCAATTCTCTGAAAAATTGTTAAACCTGTTTTTCCCCTTGTGTGGGCAGCTTTTACGCCGTGTCATCCTCAGATTTTGCATGTACCCACTTCAAATTGTGGACGCTGCCTCCTTGCCTTATATTACAGACATCACATAGATGCACCGCTTGCTTCAATTTTGCACATCACTTATGGTTGTATACAGGCGCGCACCTAAATCACATCAAACACCCTTGGCGTAGGTTAAATCAGTACCTTGTTTAGTTGCAGATGAACAATTATCACCGCAAAGGAGGCTAGACGTGAGCCATTACCCTTCGACTCGGCAATTGGAGTGTCTGGTTGCCGTCGCCGATACCCTAAATTTCCGTAGAGCCGCAGCACGACTTAATTTATCGCAACCTCCCCTGTCGCGGCACATCAAAGCACTTGAGTATCTTGTTGGTGTTCAACTGTTCATCAGAGACACCCATTCCGTGCATTTAACCGAGGCGGGAACGGTCCTTGCACAACGGGCCAGAAAGATACTCGCTGATATGCATCAGGGTGTTTTGGACACCCGCAATGCGGGAGACAGACCTACTGGCCTCATTAAATTGGGTATCACGCGCGTGCTCAACCCATCCCTTTTTCCCAATATCGAACAGGCGTTGCTCGCCCATCGCATTGAGGCCACGGTCTATGAGACCCATGACACCTCTCGGCGCCTTACAGAGCAGGTCGTATCAGGCCGCCTGGATATGGCCGTCGTCGCGGCCCAACCCAAGCTTCCAAGTGGAATTAGAGCCAAAGCGTTATTTTCAGAATCGCTTCTGGCGGTCGTCAGCTCGAATATGAAATTGCCCGAGGACCGGCTCTCATTTCAAGATATTCCGGATGCGCCCTTGTTTTGGTTCAAACGCCAGGATAACCCCCTGCTTTACGACCTAGCCGAGCATGTTTTTCAGGAACACGCCTTTCAGCCCCAATTCCGCCTAAAACCCAATTACCGCGAAGCGCTTTACGCAAAGATTGCGGCTGGCGAAGGCGTAGCATTTCTCCCCAATTCTTTAGCTTCCGCGCCAAGATCCGGCATCGTTTTCAGGCAATTTAACCGCGTGATCGAAAGCGAGCTCAAGCTCTCTGTCGAATTGATCCGCCGCACAGATAATGCTCATGTTCACCTGGATGCGTGTGAAGACATCTTTAGCAGCATCGCCCCCAAACTGACGGCTTACCAGGAATTGAAGCGAGGCGTGACGTAGACAGTGCCCCCGCACATGCCCCGGCGAAGACGTTTGGTCTGCACCCCGCAGCGCCCGTACTGTGAAGTGGCATCCAAATAGTCCCCGCAGGTTTATGGTTCACCCTATGGCGTTACTCGCGCCTTCTTCAAGGTTGCGAGCCGACCATCACCGACCAGCACACCCAGTATGGTCACGATGATGCCCAGCACCTGTATTCCGCCAGGGACATTCCCCTGTACGACGGAAATAAAAAGTGCAAACACCGGCACAAAATTGAAAAAAACCGACGTGGGGCCGGGGCCTCGAACGGCCACCCCAATGGTCCAGAACAGGTAAGCCAGTACGGAGCCTGCAATGGCCATGTATGCGATTGCGGTGTGGCTCGCAACTGTTCCGTCCGCCACGGCAAACATCGGCTGCTCGACCAGGAACGCAACGATAAGAAGCGTGCTCGCCCCCGATATCATCGTCCATGTGGTCGTCTCCAACGGCGTACTGTTTTTCACGAATGCCCGACAGCCAACTGTGTAGGCTGCCCAGGCTAAACTACCCAACAAGATGATCAAATCACCACTCATGAGCACGATACCACGTCCTTCCAGAAACGAGCCGTTCGTGACCACCATTGCCACACCAATCAGGCTTATGAACGCTCCGAACATTCGTAATTGTGTTGGTAGACGTCGATTGAGCGCTGCCTCAAGAAGATGTGCGGACAAAGGCGTCGTCGCCATGATCAAGGACGCCGTAATCGGATCTGAGGTCTACAACCCGACAAAAAGCGCACCATTAAATCCCGCCACACCGACAACCCCTAAAAGCACAAAGGCGGTCACATTTTGCCGCAATACGCTGAATCGAATCCCCGATCTAACGGCGAGAAACAGCACAATGCATATTGCCGCTATCGTGAAACGTTCAGCTGATGCCGTCCAGGGTGGCAAGCTGGTAAGCGTCAATTTCGCCGCAGCAAAATTCGAACCCCAAAAAAATGCAGCAGCAATCGTCAGCAGCACAGCGATACGAGGTGAAGTACTCATAGGGTATAATACCTTAGGACTGTGGCCATAGAGGAGCGTCTAAGCGCATTGTCGAAGTTTGCGATGTGTCCGTCGTGCTTAGCAAAAAAACTGACCTCTCCTATAGTCAACAATTCTGGCAGCATTATTTCCAACGCTCTCCCGTTAGCATGCAGCGGTTTGGTTGGTGTACCTGTTCGTACGGGCGCTCTTTACATTGTAAACGGCTATCTTAATAGTCGCTGGTCAGGAGGCCGTTCTCGATCACCCACGAATCATGCAACCATTTCTCCGTCTTGCGGTGGCCGGGAAAGGTGATCCAGACAATATCACGTTCAAACACCATGACTTTTCGATCCGAACCAACAATGACCCAGAACCAGAGGCCATCACTTGTATTGCGCATCTTTACTTTCATACCGGTTAGCGTAATTTTTTCTGTTTTACCGTTGCGGGTGACCTGAATTGGTTCATCGTGCGGTTCAACCCAACTGAGTTTCATGGTTGCCAGAAGGTCTGGGGTAAATTGTTTTAAAAAGTCTATAGCAATCACCCGGGCATCGTCACGAGACGGCAACTCGCCAATTGCAAGTGCCGCGTCCATACGGGTGAAGCCCTTGATCTTACCAAGCTCATCCAAGACAAGGCTGAAGTGTTCACCGCCTATGCCATCGCTTCGTCCATCTTCACGTTCGTAGCGGATCAGTTCAACCTGTTCACCGTCAACGGTAACCTTCCGGTTCTGGACAAAGGCATAATCAGGGGGGATCAATTCATCGACGCTGTTCGATGCTGAAATTGTGATCGCGTTTGCATGATTATTCATAATTTTCCCTATCATAGTCCCGGCGAGAACAGCTGTGGTGGGCATGGTGCTCAAGACAGCGATAACAGTGATACTTTTAATCATGGGTTGGATGTTGAACACAGGCTATCACCTTCAGACGAAATGGATATTTTTCTTTTTTTGGCCGCAGACATAATAAAGGCTGCAATAAGTAGGCAGGTAACAGGAAGCAACCACATGGCCGTAATAGATTCCTTCGCAAGGGCTTGCGCGATTGGCGGAGCAATACTCGCGCCAAGAAATAAGGTGAAGCTATAGATCGCAAGCGCAAGTCCTCGATTTGCATGACTCGCACGGCTCGCCACTGTGGCGATTAGACTAGGAACGGTTAATGCAATACCCGCTGAAAGCACAATACTCGCAAGCATGAAGGCCGTTGAATGTCCTCGCGCTACCAGCGCAAATGAGAGGGCGGCAACAACCATACCCAACTGCGCCGTGGATGGCGCACCGAGATACCGAATCAACGGAGCTGCTGCAAAAGCCAAAAGCAGAGGGGGCAGACCCACAAGCCGCAGCACCTGAAGATCTAGGTTAAGCGTGTCACCTAGAGCTTGCGCGCCGGAATGAAAGACCACAAAGCTAAACAAAACCGTGAGCGCTGCCGCCCAGGCTGCCAGTTTTCCAGGATCTTCAACCAACGACCTAAACAGTTCTCCTCGGGGCGTGTATTCACCATCAGTGGCGCATTTTGTCGTCGCGATAAGAATAAATAGCCCCAAAGCCCCCAAGACGTAATAAGGCGCAAGGTCCAACATGATCACCGAAAGGCTTGAGGCAGATTGGGCAGAATAGAACTGGGCAAGCGGGGCAGCGCTCAGAAAAGAGAAGCTCATCATCGACAAACCGAAAGGTCTATATTTCGTCGGTAGTGTTTCTGCTACCAACGATAACGCCGTTGGTGGAAACGACGCTGCCGCGAAACCTTGCGCAGCGCGGGCGGCAAGCAACAGTCCCAAGCTCGGGGCAAAACCAACCATAACCGTCGCCAGAGAGGTTGCGGTTAAACCGAGGACCAGAACGCGCTTTCGACCGTAACGATCAGACAAAGTCCCGAATACCAAAAAACCTACGGCGTAGGCGATACCGAACGTGCTACCAACGTAAATTGCATTTTCAGCTGATGTCTCAAACTCGGACGCAATGCCCGCAACCAAGGGAATTGTGACATAGAGCTGCCCAACGACAAGAAAAGCACAAGCCATAAGAACAATCATTAGACCCCAATTGCGCAATGTCATGAGTGGTAATCCTTTATCGGTGATGATAATTTTAATTGGGACTTAAAGCGCAACAGTGACGAACCTCTGGTGCCCTTAATGTGGGGGGGCCTCATCGTATTTTGTACGTGGGTGGTTTGATGCTTCCGACATCCCGCTTGCGACGAAAGCTATCGATATGGTGCTCAGTATCAAAGGCGTTATATGAACCTGCTGAACGGCCCCCTGCTTGATCCAATAACCGAACCAGAGACCGCCGACCAAGAAGGTTAGCCAAAGAGCCATAAAACTCACGAGTGACCTAACTGCTGTCACTCTGGCTTTTTCAATTCCGTATTCATCTTGGCGGATAACAGCAACAGTGAGGGATATCCCTCCCTTCCACAAATAGGCTGAAATCAGTACCTCGACACCGATGATCAACGACAACAGTAAAGGAGCTTGACTGGCTGACCATGCTCGCCATCTGAGTCCTACCCCCAATTCATTCGGGTCGTTGGCGAGGAGGTGCATGTCGAGCATTGTGCCGAGAAAAAAATGGTTTGTGGATGGATCGGTGGCATTGTTGAAAACTGCGACCGTCATCCAGCTTGACAATCCCAAGAGCAAAACACATTTGGCGAGGTGTATAGGACTCATATCATCCCTCCATATTGTCGAGGTTTCCTACCGGTAGAATATTTCTGGGTTAAAGCAAAAAAATCGTGTGATGACACCCAAGCCTCCGTAGATAACTCGCCATATTTCAAATAACCCTTAGGTCATAACCCTGCGTGTCAGGTTCCGGTTTTATCTGACATAGGCCTCATGCCCTTAGCGCCGCAGCCCCAGGAACAACTCATATGTGCACCTATAGTCGTGCTTTGCGGATAAAACGGAAGGTCATTATTGCTAATACACAATTGGTATCAGCGCAGATAACAACTGACGCCACCTCTATATATTATAGAAAATTATTATCAAAATCAGTATGTTGAAGTCAAAACAATCGGATTTTGCATAACCTTTAACTAATCCTATTTAAGTAATTCGAAATATGTTATTCAACTATAAAGAGAATTATGGCTAAGATTATCCTTAGCGGAACCTTCGTCCAACTGAGAAGTTTTCGCCTCCGGATTTGATCAACAATTATTCCAAGGAGTCCCTCATGGGGACGAAATCGATTGTCGTTGTCGGCAATGCCTTTGAGGAATATGCACGCAAATGTAACGGCATAACATTGCAAGACCTACAAGCAACCGATCGGCTGAGCGGATATGATTTTATCCTCGGCCAGGGGCTCTCATCAGAGCAAACGGCCAGCGTTGCACAAACGCTGCAGGCCTGTGGCGCTGCGCCCATCATGGACCAAACCGCCCTTCCCGCAGGCAATCATTCGAGCCACAAAAAGCACTACAACACAATGATTGGAATTCCGGCACAGCGCTCCAAAGCGACCTATGAAGCGCCGATGTTCATTGATGAGCGTTGCGAATTGATGAGTGATCATCAAAGCGGTCTTCATATTCAGGGCATGCTTCAGCTAGAAGCCTTTCGCCAAATGGTTCTTGCGGTGTTTGAGCAATTTTACCCGCGCCCACAGGACCAGGGGTCATATGCGGTGATCAATCGCATGGAAAACGGTTTTTCGAATTTCATGTTTCCTCTTCCAGCAAGTATTGTCGCGCATGTGACAGACGTGGATACAACCGAACGCCGGACGCGTTTGGCCGTTGAAATGCGGGCGTTACAAAATGACCTGGAATGCTCCCAATGCACGGCTGAGTTCACCTTCTACCCAGCCTCCATCATCGCAAAGAAGGAAGCCGTTCTGGCTGCGAAAGCAACCAGCGCCGCATTCCGTCTCTCGGCCACTGACAAAATATATGTGAGCCCGCCGACCCCATAAATCACGAACTTCGGTTTCCAACCCAAGGGGGAAATAATGAGCCGCACAACATACATACTCAAACCGACCGACCAGGGGCAAACCGGATCATCAATGTTATCGTTCTTTGGATGAGCCGCCAGATGTCTCACGGCGGCGCCATCGGCGTTTATGGACTTGGTGGCGATGTCCACGCCCAACTCAAATTAACGAAAACCAGTTTCTTCGACACCTTTACTACGTCTTGAAAACAAAATGAGGCTTAACCATTCTCGAGCTAAGCCGGAGGAAAAATGTGTGACTTCACGACCATCAGAATTTTCGCGGGCATTTTCTTTTTTTGATGTTGACGACACTCTTATTAGCATCAAAAGCATGTTCCATTTTTTTGAGTACTACTGTTTGAAGGAATGCAAAAACCCCGCACTTTTCAGCACGTTTGAAGGCCACTTCCAAACCATGCGCGACAGTGGTCTGGATCGCACCAAGCTTAACCAAGCCCACTACCGTTACTTTAAGGGATGGAGGCGATTTGACATCGACACTGCGGGACGACGCTGGTGGCATTGGGTTTTAACAAATCAGCCAGACATCATGAATACACCTGTCCTCAACTGCCTCAACCAGCACAGGGCGCAAGGCCGAGAACCCGTTTTGATTAGCGACTCATGTCGTTCACTTTTGTTGCCGATAGCAAGAACTCTGGGGGGGCGCTCACATTCTTGCCGCGCCGTTGGTGGTCGATCATGACAACAGGTTCACAGGCGAGCTGGGCCAACCACAAACGATCGGCGAAGGCAACCGCGAAGCCATTCAGATCTTTCTATCCAATCACAATGGTGACCGCGCACGCAGCTATGCCTATGGAGGTGACATCAGCGATTTGCCCATGCTATCCGCGGTCGGTCACCCGGTTGCCGTTGGCGGCGGAACACCATTGGCGGGCGTCGCGCAACAACAAGGCTGGGATGTAATCGAACTGCTCGACAAGCCATGAAATCAGATTTGGTCTGCCGCATGTAAACCGTCAGAAATAGGTTTATAAATCAATACACGGAGCCGGGAGCACCGGCACCCATCCGATGGCCCCTAATTCGACAGCAAGCGGATATAACTGACCAGAGCTTCGATCTCTTCTCGGGTCAGAATCGTGTCCCATGCCGGCATGTAATGCCCCCGGCCTTGTTGTATCGTCGTAACCAACTCATCATTGGTGATCGGATCCATGGCGATGACGTTAGAGTGGTCGGCAGGCTCGATATCCATCAACTTGGTCATGATGCCGTCTCCCTCGCCAAACTCGCCATGACAAACCGTGCAATATTGCTGGTAAAGTTTATAGCCGACGTCAGGGTTACCCATCAGATCGTGGTTGGACGTGCTGAGAAAGCGGAGGTAGGCGATCAACGCCTCAATCTGCGGCCCAGTGAACACCTCTCCCCACCCCGGCATGGCATCGCTCAACATATTGTGGCGAACGCGGCCAGAGATGGTCGGGCCTCCCTCTCCAGTAATAATTTTCCGAAGGATGGTGTCACTTCGAGAGCGCACGGTGGTGGTTAGGTCCGCTGGGGTAATCTCCATCTTTTGCGCCAGAGCCCCATCCCCTTTTCCGGTGGGACCGTGGCACAATTGACAGTAAGAAACGAACAATCGCCTTCCCTCATAGGCCGGAGCCGGAGACGCCAACGATGCGGAAGCGCTCGCCAAGATGCTCAACAGCGTCGCCAACGCGAATACTATCTTCATGCACGTCCCTCCCTAAGATTGCGAAAAATGCCGCCTTATCGCCATTGCCAATCATGTCGTGCATAATCTGGCACCCGCTTGATCCTATCGTGACGAGATTATACGCCAAAATGATGTTGCTAACATATTCTATTCGGCAAAACTCCGGATGACGTGATCGATGATGGAAGCGACATCCACATAGAGAGATCAAACCAGCCTGTGTGCCTCATCGAAACGGGGCCGCTTAAGGCTAACCGATAAATATTGTTCCTTATTTCCAGCCCATTGCGACTTTACCCTATGTCCAGCACCATAAGAGTGTAGAGACGTTCGATTGCTTAATTTCGCTCATCGTGGGCATTCGCCAAAAATTTTGATACAGAACCGATGGCTTTGTAGGCGGTGGCTATGGCGACCCCGGCCCCGCAACGTTGGCGGGTCCAATCGTGATGGGCCAACACCGTACCGGCGGCGAACAACCGTTCGTCTACGGGATATCCATTAGCATTCAGGGGACGCCACCGCTCATCGACCTCAACACCTAAACGATTGATGGGGTGCCCCCGGGTATCAAAGTAGTCTTGTCGATGCCAATCGGACCGGTTGTCGGGTTGTGCGACCGCAATGTCCAAAAGAGCCTCACGCACATCGTTGCGATCCGTGACGAGGCCACCCGACAGAAAGCGGCCCGTGGCCAGAATTGCGGCCTCAGATTCAATCACCACATCGCCATAGTTATCTTCCAAATACAGCGTCACGCCTTTGGCGCCGAATTCAACCCGTTGGACTTTCTGCTGGGGCACCAGGCTCAAACCGTTTTGAGGGAGGACTTGTTCAAACATCTCACGCAGCCGAATTCCCGCCACCGCCGGGGGCAATGTGGGAATTTCGAACAGTGGCACACCGATCAACTGTTCCATCTTTCCATGGACAACATCTGGGTCGTGAATACCCAAAATCGCGGGTAGTCCGACATAGTGCGCGTCGCCGATGTGTTCGCGAATACGTTCGGCCAAGCGCTCACGCGTTTTCGGAACTTCAAGCGCGCGGGCCATCACTTCCGCATAAAGCTGGCCACCGCTTTCCATATCGGGAAACGCCACACTTGCAGGCGATAGTCCCGGCCAAGACGGCCCCATATTCGCGCAGAATTCTTTGGCGCTGAACCCTTGCAGCCCGACAAAATCAACGATCAGCGCCCGCGCCCCGGCTTCATACGCCGTGATGCCGGGTGCCATGGTGGTCGGCACCGATAAGGTTGGCTTCACCAAGCCGCCGGGCAGCAGCGCCAGTCGATTGCATGCCCCCGGTTGCGTATAACCGATGCCCATGGCCGACACGGTTTTTGTGAACAGCTCAAAAGCGCTACGTATATCGTCAGTGCTGATACACGACAGCGGATGATCCGGTTCATCGCGGCGCAAGGCCTCAAGACCCTGCCAGGGGTCAGTGATGACGTGCCCGCCCGCGGCACCCAGTAAATCGAAGTAGCCTGTTGTGTAAGCGACCGCGCCCGTGTTGCCGACTTGCGCCGTGGAGATCCCACGTTCAAGCGCAAAGATACTCGCCGCGAGCCCGGCCAAGCCCGTTCCGATCACGGCCAATTGAGCCTTGTGGTGTCGTGTTTGTCGTTGCATGGCTGTTATGGCGTCCCGTCACCGCTCTCGTCGTCACGGGTACCCTGCAGATCAAGGCCCATCAAACCGCAATGCAGTGCCTCGGCCAGTTCCATCTGCGGCATTTGTTTGCCCCACAAAACCGGACGTACGCCTTTAAAGCGTTCGCTCACGAAGTCTCTCATGTGTTCACGTCCCTCGCCACACTCATACACATCGCGCTCATACAGATGCGACGTGACCCGCGCGGCGCAGAACGAGCCCTGGCATGACCCCTTGCCAATGCGGCTGCGCAACGCAATGGCCCGCAGCGTCATGTGCTTCTCCGCACCGACAGCATCGGCTGCAATCGCATCAACGCCAGACTGTGGCACCATTTCACATTCGCATAAGATCGCATCGGTCGGATCGTTGCGTTTGTACCAATAGCGCGGTGCAAATCCGGGTTCAGTCCAGCGATCAGCCTCACCGGTGGGCAAGGACGTGGTCGCCGTTTTACACGACGCGGTATTTCCCATACGCCGAGCCACCAGGTCGCCAGTTTTTTCCGCCATCAAACGATAGGTCGTGAGCTTGCCGCCAACCAGGCTGGCAAAATTGCTCAGACCTTGGTCTTCGTGATCGAAAAGGCGAAAACCACGACTGGCCTTGCGCCCATCGACATCAGCACCGGAAGCTTGCAACAGCGGGCGCACGCCACTGAAAGCACGAATGAAGCGGGTGTGTTCCAAACTTGGAACCATGCCGATCCCTTCACGTAAAATGCGATCAACCTCTTCGATGGTCGGGCGTACGTTGTCGAGGCTATCGATATTGTCCGACGAGGTCCCCAACAAAGACACCGTCCCGCCGGGCACCAAGATATCTCCATCACCGGGAGCCCTGAGACGGTTGATCACACCGTTGGACATCCGCGCATTGCTGATGATCAGTGTGCCTTTTGCGTACAACACGGCGACATCCGCACACCCCGCCAGCTTGGCCACGTTCATGGCCCAGGCCCCCGCGGTGTTCACCACCTGCTTGGCGCGGATGCGCACGCCGTCACCCGTGCGCATGTCCCGACACAGAACGCTTGTGATGGTGCCGTTCGCAATCTCAAAATCAATGGCTTCTGTGTGCGGCAGATAAACACTGTCCGTCAGGTGTTGCGCATGGTTGACGTTGCCAAGGGTAATGCGGAACGGGTCAACGGTGGCGTCATCCACCGCGTAGGCCGCAAAGACTTTATCCGAAAGCGATGGTTCCAACGCCCGTGCTTCAGCGGGACTAAGCGGTCGGCAGGGGATGCCGGCCTTTGCACAATGTTCTGGAAAGCGAGCTGCAAAGTCGGGATCGTCACCGTCTACAGCGGCAAAGATGCCGCCACATTCATCAAGGCTGTCCTTCGCCGTATTCTTAAGGATCTCCGCTTCCGCCCGGCATTCGGCAGCCGTTTCCCAATCGGTCGAGGCGTATCGCCCACCACTGTGCAAAAGACCATGATTACCACCCGATGCTCCGGCGTTGAGATCCTTACGATCGATCAACAGGCAATTGACGCCGCGCAGGGCCAAATCACGCATCACGCCAGTACCGGTCACACCGCCACCGATGATCAACACCTCCGTCTCAAAGGTTTTTGTTCCGGTAGGATCAGGGCCGTTCATGACACATCCTTCGGCAAACCGATACCCGCAAGGTCCGGGCCCAAATAGCGGCGCTCGTTTTTGCCCAGGATTCCGAGCGACAGGCAAATCAACGTCCAAAAGTGAATGACCTGATACCCACCATCGTGATGATCACACAGATCGGTAATTTGCGAATGACAGTTGTGGCATGGGGTGAGTACGTAATCGACCTCGGTCGCGGTGATCTGATCGAACTTGCGCTTTCCATAGGCAAGACGCTGTTCGTTCATCCCTGCCTGCAAGAACCCTCCGCCACCGCCACAGCAATAATTGGCACTGCGGCACGGTTGCATGTCGATGAAGTTTTCATCCCCGACCAGTTTTTTCGCAACATAGCGCAAGTCGTCGGCAACCGGATCACCGATGGATTTACGCACCAGCTGGCAAGGGTCCTGAACCGTAAATTTGAGCCCCTTGGTGTTCCAATCAGAATTGACCGGCAATTTACCTTCACGTATCCACAGTGCGTAATAACTGATCAGGCTTGCGGCCTCGAAATCTGCTTGTAGGCCGAAACGTTCGACACCCTTCCAAAGGGTGTAGAATGAATGGCCGCATTCGGTATTCACCCAGACCTTGCAGCCCAACTCGTTCACAGCGTCCACGCGCTGTTTGACCATCTCTTTCCAAGCATCGTCATCGCCGGTGAACATACAAAAGTTTTCCGCCGCCCAGCCCTTAGACGCATAAGTCCAGTCGGCTCCGACGTAGTCGAAAATTTTCCACAGCGGCGCCAGTTCTTCCGGTTCGGTTGCCGGTTCTCGCGAATTTTGGTTGATGAAGAAATAGGCACCTTTTTTATCCATCGGCGCTTCGATGGTTTTGAAACGATCATCTTCTTCGCGCAGCTCTTCGACGGCCTCTTCGACAATCTCGACGAAATCATCGGGCATCACGCCCATGGCGCTGGTGCTGGGAAAGCGCATTTGCGCCTCGCATGAACGAACAATGCCTTGCGGCTTTTTATCCTTGGGCCAATTTCCGCGGGCAAGCCCGACCAAAACCGACACGTCAATGCTCATCGGACAGACATACGCGCAACGTTGACACAACGTGCATGTCCAAACCCAGGGTGTGTTCGAAAGTTCTTCGTTCAAGCCCAGCATGGCCATGCGGATAAAACGACGCGGGTCCATGCCATAGAAACCCGATGCCGGACAGCCAGATGAACACAGCCCGCAAGACAGACAGGAATCATAACTGGCATTGTCCGGCAACAGATCGTGTGCCTTGGCCTGAAAATCTATGACCGGCGTCTTGGTGTCTTGCATCACGACCATGCTCTTCTTTGTTCCCTAAGGACGGGGCCCATCAGTATAGAGCGCAGCCTATACCCACCGGAACACGGCAATAGCATAAAGAACCGAAATCACCAGCGCCCCCCATAGCGGGGTTCCCATAAGACCAAGCCAAGCCAGAGAGATAAAGGCGCTGCCCAAAAGGGTGATGAACAGCCGATCACCGCGCGTGGTGTCCAGCCCCAATATGCCCCGTCTAGGCGAACCACCCGGAACCTTCCATTCCCAAATCATCATCCCGGTGAGGCATAACAAAATGAAAATGAAAAATGCGGCGGTCTGCCAAGTCCACGCCATCCAAGAGAGATCAAACATCGCGTCCTCCAACTTCTTTAAACGCGGCCAAGGGCAAAGCCCTTGGCGATGTGATGGCGCACGAAATAGATCACGATTGCCCCTGGTATGATGGTTAGCGCACCAGCTGCCGCCAACAGTCCCAGTTCATAACCTGAGGTGCTGGCCGTTCGGGTCATGGTCGCGGCGATCGGTTTTGCGGCAACCGAGGTCAATGTTTTCGCCAACAACAATTCCACCCATGAGAACATGAAGCAAAAGAACGCTGCGACCCCGATACCCGCTGCGATGGTCGGGATAAACACTTTCACGAAAAAGCGCGGAAACGAATAACCGTCAACGTAGGCCGTCTCGTCCAGTTCCTTCGGTATGCCGGACATGAAACCTTCCAAAATCCAAACCGCCAACGGAATGTTGAACAGACAGTGTGCCAATGCAACTGCAATGGGTGTGTCGAACAAATTGGCCGCAGAATACAATTGGAAAAATGGCAACGCAAAAACGGCAGGCGGTGCCATCCGGTTCGTCAGCAACCAAAAGAACAAGTGCTTGTCGCCTAAAAAGCGATAGCGCGAAAACGCATATGCTGCAGGCAAAGCCACAGACACCGAGATTACGGTGTTGATCAACACATACGTGACCGAGTTGATATACCCGTTGTACCACGTCGGATCGGTGAAGATCTTGACGTAGTTCTCTATGGTAAAGTTTTGTGGCCACAGTGTAAAAGCGCCCAAAATCTCGTTGGTGGTCTTAAAGGACATATTGAGCAGCCAGTAGATCGGCAGCATCAAAAACACAATGTAAAGCGTCGGCACCAGCCAAATTGGTTTTCTCATCACTGGTCCTCATTTTTCATCATTAGGGTATAGAACACCCAGCACAACAGCAGGACGATCAGGAAGTAGATCAACGACATCGCAGCCGCTGGGCCAAGGTCGAATTGACCCAACGCGATTTTGACTAAGTCGATGGACAAGAAGGTCGTCGTGTTTCCAGGACCGCCCCCCGTCAGCACGAAAGGTTCGGTATAGATCATGAAGCTGTCCATCAACCGCAGCAAAACCGCGATGGTCAGAACCCGTTTCATTTTCGGCAATTGAATGTGGCGAAACACTGCCCACGAACCCGCGCCGTCGATTTTGGCTGCCTGAAAATAAGCATCCGGAATTGAGCGCAACCCCGCATAGGCCAAAAGCACCACTAAGGAAGTCCAGTGCCATACATCCATCAGAATGGTCGTGAACCACGCGGCAACGGGGCCTTGCGTGAAATTGTAATCAAATCCCAGTCCGTTGAGGACGCGGCCCAAAAGTCCGATTTCCGGCAACGCAAAAATGTTCCACATCGCGCCCACAACGTTCCAGGGAATTAGCAACGGCAGCGCCATCAGAACCAAACAGACAGAAACCCAAACCCCTTCTTTCGGCATGGTCAGCGCGATCGCGACACCCAATGGAATTTCGATTGCCAAAATGGTTCCCGTGAAGGCCATTTGGCGCAACAAGGAAGCGTGAAAGCGCTCTGAATGCAGAACGTCAGCGAACCATCTAACGCCTTCAAAGAAAAATACGTTGTTGCCGAAAGTTTCCTGAACCGAATAATTGACCACGGTCATCAACGGGATAACAGCGTTAAACGCGACGAGGACGATCACCGGCAGCACGAATAGCCAAGCCTTTTGATTTGTTGTTTTTGCCGCCATGATTAGTCTCCCCCCACCAACCAGCCGTTGATGTAGACATGTGTATGAGCCGGTGCAAACTGGATGTACGCCTCTGCACTCGGCAACGACGTGCCTTCCGGCACCAAAAGCTTGATGATGTGGTCCGCATGACGTACCTCGACAATGCTCGCACGCCCCACATCGATGACCTTGACGATACTCACGGCCAAGCCTTGCTCACTAAAGCTGACGAATTCGGGCCGAATTCCAATTTCTGTGCGACCGTTTGGTGCACCGGAAACCATATCCACCGTTTGCACCTGCTGCCCCGCAAAAATAACTTGGCCATTGTCGATGCTACACGGCAAAACATTCATGCCCGGTGAGCCGATAAAGTGGCCGACGAAGGTATGTTTGGGTCGTTCAAACAACTCGACCGGAGTGCCGATTTGCACCACTCCGCCTTCGTGCATAACCACAACCTGATCGGCAAAGGTCAAAGCTTCCGTTTGATCATGGGTAACGTAGATCATCGTCGCCCCGACCCGCTGATGCAGCTCTTTGAGCTTCGAGCGCAAAACCCACTTCAAATGCGGATCAATCACGGTCAACGGCTCATCGAACATGATGACGTTGACATCTTCACGCACCAAACCGCGGCCCAACGATATTTTCTGCTTACCATCGGCGGTTAACCCAGATGCGCGTGTTGCAAGCCGGTCGGACAGGTCCAGCATGTCTCCAATCTCGCGGACGCGCTTGTCTACCAAGGCCTCGTCGATGCCGCGATTGCGCAAAGGAAAAGCAAGGTTGTCGTAGACCGTCATGGTGTCGTAAACGACTGGAAATTGGAAAACCTGCGCAATGTTGCGTGTGTCTGCCGGCTCCTCGGTGACATTTTTGTCGCCAAACCAAATTTCACCCTGTGTGGGTATCAGCAGACCTGAAATGATGTTGAGCAATGTCGTCTTGCCGCACCCCGACGGCCCCAGCAAGGCATATGCCCCACCATCCGACCATTCCAGGCTCATTTCTTTCAACGCCCAGTCGTCATCGCGCGCCAGTGAGGGCGACGGCATGTAACTGTGGCGAATTCCTTTGAGTGTAATCATCGACATATCTTCATGCCCCCCTTCAAGCCGCGATCCGCTGATCGTTCATATCGAAGAACAGACAGTGTTGAACATCGAGATAAAACTCGCCGATGGCATTAACTTTATTATCGTGAACACCACGCGATAGGGAAATCCACGTTTTGCCGTTCACATCGAAGTGAGCAACGCTTTCCGATCCACTCAACTCAGTGACCAAAATACGACCGGATATTTTAACGCTATCACCCTCAGGTGCTGTCGGCGTTATATGATGCGCTCTGATCGCCACATTATAATGTCCATCCGGTATGTGATTTTGTGATGCGGGAATAGTCCAAGACACTTGATCGTTCAGATGCACACGACCACCACGGATTTCGACAGGTACGGCATTGATCGGCGGATCGGAAAAAACTTTGGCTGCACGCAAGGTCGCCGGTTCACGGTATACGGATGATGTTTCGCCGTATTGCGTGACTTGTCCGTTATGTAACGCGGCGGTATGACCGCCCAACGACAAAGCCTCTGCCGGTTCACTGGTCGCGTAGATCACCAAACATCCACGGTCTGCGAACAACTTAGGCAATTCATCGCGTAATTCTTCGCGCAGTTTGTAGTCCAGGTTCGCCAGCGGTTCATCCAACAGAACCAAATCTGCGTCCTTAACCAATGCACGCGCCAACGCGGTACGCTGCTGCTGGCCACCCGACAACTCGTTCGGCTTGCGCCCCAGCATCGGCGTCAATTTCAACATTTCAGCAACCCGCCCCACACGTTCGTCAATCATGGACCGGGACAATCCCACAACCCGCAAAGGGGAAGCGATGTTATCGAAAACGGTAATATTTGGATAATTGATAAATTGCTGATGGACCATGGAGACGTTGCGCTTTTGCACCGGGACGCGGGTGACGTTCTTGCCGTCAAACCAAATTTCACCCGATGTTGGACGCTCCAGACCTGCCATCAATTGAATAAGAGACGTTTTCCCCGATAGGGTTGTGCCCAATAAAATATTGAACCCCTCGTTCTTGAATTCGATGGACGTATCGTAAATGTGGGTGTCCGACCCCACGCGCTTAGTGACGTTTTTTAGGACAAGGCTCATCGGCACATCCACTTCATGGTGCGTAAACGGTTATAAATTCGAGGAACAGTTTCTTTTGCGTATCGCAGGGACCTATCAGCCCGTCTCGTAACGCTTAAACACTGGCTCTTAAGTGATGCTGGAGAGCTTCCGCTCTCCAGCATCTCTCAAGTGTATTTTACACGTTTCGTGATCAGCCGGCTTTCCAGCGTTTGACAAGCTCATCATAATTGATGGTTTTGCCCTTCGGCTTTTCATTCGCCAGTTTCGCTTTTGGCGAACCTGGTTTTTTCAGCCAAACCGATGGATCCTGCTTAGGATTGAGCCGCGGACCGCAACCACCGTAAGTGTTTGCTTTTTCATCCGCAGCCTGCATACGCGCCATGACCAAATCCATTTCGGAAGCCAAGCGATCCATAGCTTGCTGCGGCGTGAAAACACCGGAGTTCACGTCACCGATCTGCTGCCACCAAATCTGCGCCAGCTTCGGATAATCGGGAACGTTGATACCGGTCGGCGTCCACAGCACGCGATCGGGCGAACGGTAGAACTCAACCAATCCGCCCAAGTTAGGCGCACGCTCGGTGAACGAGCTGTGATTGATCGTGGTATCGCGAATGAACGTCAAACCAACATGGCTTTTCTTCACGTCCACCGTTTTGGAGACCACGAACTGTGCATACAACCAAGCTGCCTTGCGACGATCAACCGGGGTCGATTTAAGCATGGTCCAGGAACCGGCATCCTGATAGCCCAGTTTCTGACCTTCTTCCCAATATGGGCCGTGCGGTGACGGGGCCATGCGCCAGAGTGGCTTGCCCGCTTTATCGACGGTGTTGTTGCCTTCGCTTTGCGGTGCCACCATGGATGCCGTAAAGGCGGTGTACCAGAAAATTTGCTGAGCAACGTTACCCTGCGAAAGTGCCGGCAGTGACTGATAGAAGTCATAGCTTGCAGCACCCGGAGGGGCGTATTTGCGCAACCATTCATCCCACTTGCGAATGGAGTAAACGGCAGCTGGGCCGTTGGCCGCACCACCGCGTGATACGGAAGCACCAACCGGGTTACAGGAACCCTTTTCCATACGGATGCCCCATTCATCAACAGGCACGCCGTTCGGCTTGCCCTTGGAGCCAGCACCCGCCATGGACAGCCATGCATCGGTCATGCGCCAGCCCAGATCGGGTGCGCGCTTGCCGTAATCCATGTGCCCATAAATACGCTTTCCGTCAATTTTTTTCACATCAACGCTAAAGAACTCGGCAATGTCTTCGTACGCCGACCAGTTGACCGGAACACCAAGTTCGTAACCGTATTTCGCTTTAAACTTCGCTTTCAAGTCTGCGCGATCGAACCAATCTTTACGGAACCAGTAGAGGTTTGCAAACTGCTGGTCGGGCAACTGATAAAGCTTTCCATCAGGGCCGGTGGTGAAAGACTTGCCGATGAAATCATTGATATCAAGCATCGGGTCGGTGACGCTTTTACCTTCGCCAGCCATCCAATCCGTCAGGTTCACAGCCAATTGCAGGCGAGAGTGCGTACCGATCAAATCCGAATCATTGATATAAGCGTCATACAGATTGCGATTGGTCTGCATTTGCGTTTGGACGGCCTGAACGACTTCGCCCTCGCCGAGCAACTGATGGTTCACCTTGATTCCGGTGATCTCTTCAAAAGCCTTGGTCAGAGTCTTGGATTCATATTCGTGGGTCGGAATTGTTTCCGACAGAACATTGATCTCCATCCCCTTAAACGGAGCCGCGGCTTTGATAAACCACTCCATTTCTTTCATTTGGTCTGATTTTGACAACGCGGATGGCTGAAATTCATCATTCACCCACTTTTTTGCTTCTGCCGTTCCAGCATGGCTGGCGCCAGCAGACATCAAAAGCGCCGCACTTGCCACGGCGGCGATTATACGCACCTTCATTTCATAACCTCCCAGATTTTATATTTATAAGCCCATAAAACTATCAACCGAAAGAAAACGAACGTCAATCGAAATATATCGCTGCTTGTTTGCCTTTGGACTTTCGTTTGGATAAGATGCCCCTCAATCTGAACATTCCGGTCACCACTTTGCATAAAGGCAAGGCCATATGAAGCCTGTCACCCCCCGTCAGCACGATATTGTTGAACGCGCCCGCCAGCAGGGCCGGGTCATCGTCGAAGAACTTGCCGAACACTTCAAAGTGACACCACAAACGATCCGCAAAGACCTTAACGAGCTCTGTGAACGGGGAATTTTGCAGCGCGTTCACGGCGGCGGCGTACATATTTCGGGTGTCGCCAATTTCGCTTACGAATCTCGACGCACGCTGGCCGCTGACGAAAAACACCGCATTGGGGTGAAAGCTGCAACGCTCATCCCCGATAACTGCTCGTTGCTGATCAACATCGGCACCACGACAGAACAGGTGGCGCAGGCACTACGAGGGAAAAGTGGCCTTTTGGCAGTCACCAATAATATTAATGTTGTCAACATACTACGCGGCACACCAGACATAGAAGTCATCGTCGCCGGCGGCGTTGTGCGTCCGTCAGACGGCGGCGTGGTCGGCGAGGCGGCGGTCGATTTCATACGTCAGTTCAAGATGGACTACGCCATCATCGGCGTCTCAGCAATCGACGAAGACGGCTCGCTTTTAGACTATGATTACCGTGAAGTGAAAGTTGCCCAGGCGATCATCGAAAACGCCCGCCACACCATTCTTGTCGCCGATGGGACCAAGCATGACCGCTCAGCTCCGGTACGAATCGGTCACATTTCGCAACTCTCCAGTTTCGTCACCGATGTAGCGCCACCCCCGGGCCTCGCTGCCATCTGTGCGGAAAACGATGTGCGCGTTCTCATTGCGGACGACAGTCCAGGCGACGCGTAACAAGTTCAAATATATTCGTTGTAGGTTCGTTTTTTTGCGAATATGGTTTCGTTTCTTATATTCCACTAATTTAAGGAACGAGCGGAAACGTGACCGAAACTGTCTACGATATAGCCATCATCGGAGGTGGTGTGAACGGCTGCGGCGTCGCCCGGGATGCTGCGGGGCGGGGTCTATCCGTATTTCTGGCCGAAAAAGACGACTTGGCGAGCGGCACATCTTCGGCCTCGACGAAGCTGATTCACGGAGGACTGCGCTATCTTGAACACTATGAGTTTCGACTGGTTCGCGAATCATTGTGCGAACGAGAAGTGCTCTGGTCTACGGCACCGCACATCATTCACCCATTGCGATTTGTTCTTCCGCACAGAAAAGGACTTCGCCCCGCTTGGCTGATCCGCTTAGGTCTATTCCTGTACGATCATCTGGGCGGACGCGTTCTGCTGCCCCGTTCGCGCAGCGTAGATCTGACCCGCGACACTGCGGGCACCCCTCTTCGTCCTACCTTCACAAAGGGGTTTGAATATTCAGACTGCTGGGTGGATGACGCCCGGCTTGTGGTTTTGAGCGCCCGCGACGCTGCGAATAAGGGTGCTGTCATTCGCACGCGAACTGAAGTCACCCGTGCGACACGCCAGGCAAATGGCTGGACTCTCGACATAACGGATACGCGCTCGGGAGATTGCTCTACGGTTCACGCCCGCACCCTGGTCAATGCATCCGGGCCATGGATTGGCTCCATTCTCAAGGATCGCGTTTCCATACCGAGCCAATCAAGCGTTCGTCTGGTTAAGGGCAGTCATATCGTCGTCCCCCGAATGTTCGATCATGATCGAGCCTACATTTTCCAAAATCCAGATCAGCGCATCGTCTTTGCCATTCCTTACGAAACTGACTTCACGCTTATCGGCACGACGGATATAGACTATCACGGTCGCCCGGAAGACGCCGTGATCGATGATGAAGAAATTTCCTATTTATGTGAATCCGTGAATGAATATTTTTTAAAGAGCATCCAACCGCAAGATGTCGTGTGGTCCTACAGTGGCATACGCCCGCTCTACGACAATGGGAAGGCTGCGGCACAAGAGGCGACACGAGATTACGTTTTGGAATGCGACGGAACACCTGACACGGCCGGTATCATTAACGTGTTTGGTGGAAAAATCACCACGCATCGGCATTTGTCCGAAGACGTACTCGACAAACTTGCGCCCTGGTTTCCTGACATGGGCGCGCCTTGGACACGAGGGGCAACGCTTCCTGGCGGAGATTTCCCCACCAATTGGCGTTCCGCATTGGAGGGTGAACTGGCGCTGCAGTATCTGCACATGCCCGCCGCACTCATCAAACGCTTGACGGCGACATATGGCACCGTCACCAGGATCATTCTTGGGGACAGCAAAACGGAACGCGATCTTGGCCAGCATTTTGGTGCCGGGCTTTACCAACGTGAGGTTGAGCATCTGGTACAGAACGAATGGGCGGTCAGTGCTGAAGACATTCTCTGGCGGCGCACCAAGTTGGGGCTTAGAATGAACGATCAAGGCGTTCTCAGCCTCACAAATTGGTTGCAGGACAATGTGACTGTCGAACGCCGTGTTAACGGCTAACGCCATCATTTTGGGAGGCTAACGAACCGTGTCAACTTACGTTCTTGCTATCGATCAGGGCACCACATCATCGCGTGCGATCGTGTTTGACGGTGCGCACGCCCCCCTCGCCACGGCCCAGATGGAATTCGAGCAACACTACCCCCAATCGGGTTGGGTCGAACACGACCCTGAAGAGATTTGGCAGACCACTCTGTCCACATGTCGAGAAGCCATTGCAAAGGCTGGCATAACAGCTGGCGACATCGCGTCCATCGGCATCACCAACCAACGTGAAACTGTCGTGATTTGGGACCGTGAAAGCGGCAAGCCGCTGCACCATGCCATTGTCTGGCAAGACCGACGCACTGCCGATACCTGCGCAAAATTGAAAGCTGGCGGACACGAACCAAGTGTCACCGCCCAAACCGGCTTGCTGCTCGACCCCTATTTTTCCGGTACCAAGATTGCCTGGATTCTCGACCATGTGGATGGTGCACGCGATGCCGCACGCCGTGGCAAATTGGCGTTTGGCACCATCGACACTTTTTTGCTGTGGCGCCTAACGGGTGGAACTGTGCATGCGACCGACGCCACCAACGCCAGTCGAACCATGCTCTTCGATATACACAAGGGTAAATGGTCAGACGTGTTATGCGATCTTCTGAATGTGCCGATGTCCATGTTGCCAAAGGTCAAGAACAGCGCCGACGATTTCGGTGAAACGGCACCCGGTTTATTCGACGGCATTATTCCCATCGGCGGCATTGCCGGCGACCAGCAAGCTGCAACGATCGGGCAGGCCTGCTTCAAACCCGGAATGATGAAGTTCACCTATGGAACCGGCTGCTTTGCGCTTCTCAATACCGGACAAACCGCCGTCACCTCGACCAACCGATTGTTGACAACCATCGCCTATCAGTTTGACGGTCAACCAACGTATGCCCTTGAAGGCTCTATTTTTATCGCAGGCGCTGCCGTGCAATGGTTGCGCGATGGACTGAAAATTATCGCCAACGCGTCGCAATCGGGCGATCTGGCGCGCAAGGCGGACAAGCACCATCACGTCTACCTTGTCCCCGCCTTTGTCGGATTAGGCGCGCCACATTGGGATGCCGATGCACGCGGGACCTTGTTCGGCTTGACCCGAGCCACCGGCCCTGCTGAACTGGCACGGGCGGCTTTGGAAAGCGTCGGCTACCAAACCCGCGATCTGCTGGAAGCCATGCAAAAAGATTGGGCCGACGTCGGCACGGAAACGGTCCTGCGCGTCGACGGCGGTATGACCGCCTCGGATTGGACCATGCAGTTTCTGGCGGATATTCTCGGTGCGCCCGTCGACCGCCCGCGCGTTACCGAGACGACAGCATTGGGGGCGGCCTATCTTGCTGGAATGCACAGCGGCGTCTATCCGGGGCTCGACGAGTTCGCCAAAACCTGGGCGCTCGAACAGCGTTTTCTTCCACAATTTGACGCGGCCTTACGCGACAAACGCTACGCAGATTGGCGCGACGCGGTTAGACGGACATTGTCCACCACCACTTGATGATGCTTTACGTTTAAGTCAAACGCTTATCCCTTCGCTGTGAACCCAGACGGCGCACGCCCCCAGCTCAACGGATTTAGACCTTCATGACCCGTTGGCTCATAGAGACGCAGCGGACCTTGATGCCTGACCGTAAAGGCCGGAGGCGCTTCTGAGAACAGTTGCCGATTTGCTGAGCTCAGAAAAATCTTGTCCAGTTGCCAAAGCGGGTTCGATTAAGCAAAGATCCCGAACTTTGCGGTACTCAACGCAAACATTCTGACCTTCGTCTGTCGTCGAATAGAACATTTCCTTGCCACGTTTTGCACTCTTAACCAATTTGGCTTTGATCAATTTTTTGAGCGCATAATTCACGGTATGGTGATCTTCGATATTCAGCACGAAAGCGATATCGACGAGGCGTTTTTCTCGATTGCGATGGTTTACGTTATGGAGGACGAGAATATCAAGCGGTTTGAAATCGCTAAAACCGACCACCGCCATACAACGTTCCATCCAGCGACTAAAAGCGTTGTAGGCCATGATCAGGCCGTACTCAAGCTCACTCAACTCCCCGCCTTGTTGCGAAGCAAGATGTTCAGATGAAACGATATGATGAGTATCTGCATCCTTTACGGACCGTTTCTCATTTTTTTTGATGCGCACATCTTTGCTCCTTTCAAGGGCTTTGTAATTTAACGTTTATGCACCACGAAAAACTCATAGCAACATGTGTGATCGGGGCGATCAGAGTGATCGGCTCAATCGTCCTGATCTGTACGGCTTCCAGTATGGGACATACCTGTCCCCTTACATATTGTTGGGAAGAAACGTAACGATCTGAGGAAACACAATGATGGCCGCCAAGGCGACAATCATGAGGAAGAAAAATGGAATTGCGGCTTTGGCGATCGTCAAAATATTACGTCCTGTCAGGGCTTGTAGAACGAACAAGTTGAACCCGACCGGTGGCGTGATCTGCGACATTTCAACTACGATGACAATGTATATGCCGAACCACAAAGGATCGATGCCCGCTTGTTCGATCATGGGCATGATTACCGACGTCGTCAGAACGACGATGGAAATACCGTCAAGGAAGCAACCCAGCACAATAAAAAATACCGTCAAGGCTGCCAGAAGCCCGTATTCGGAAAGCCCCAATGAGCCGATCCACTGCGCCAGCAGTTTTGGGATGCCTGTGAACCCCATAGATACGGTCAGGAAAGCCGCCCCGGCCAAAATGAAAGCAATCATACAGGAAGTTTTGGTGGCTCCCATAAGGCCTTCGAAAAAGCTGGTTTTGTTGAGCGAGCCCGTAGACCAAGACAATACAAGTGCCAGTACAACACCCACCGCCGCAGCGTCCGTCGGGGAAGCGATTCCGGAGTAAATCGAGCCTATGACGCCGGAGATCAGCAAGAGCACCGGGATCAACCGCCGGGATTTATATAATTTTTCGGCTAGTGACGCGTGAAACGATTCATCTGGAAGCTTGTCTCGATTGAGAAGTGACCAGACAACAACATATCCGACAAACAAACTCATAAGCAGGACGCCAGGCAAGATACCGGCGATAAAAAGTCGCGCAATGGACAATTCCGTGGCGACCCCGTAAACGATCAAGATGATCGAAGGCGGAATAAGAAGTCCCAGTGTCGCCGACCCGGCAAGGGTTCCGAGCATCATTTGTTCTGGATAGCCGCGTTTCGACAGCTCTGGAATGGATAGCTTACCGATTGTTGCCGCCGTCGCCGCCGAAGACCCTGACACCGCAGCGAAGATGCCGCACCCAAAAATATTGACGTGCAACAGGCGCCCAGGCAGCCGGTTCATCCACGGAGAAAGTCCTGTGAACATATCGTTGGATAACCGCGACCTAAAGAGAATTTCTCCCATCCAGATAAACAAAGGCAAGGCCGCTAAGGCCCATGAGTTGCTGGCGCCCCATACGGTGGTGGCAAGAACGTCACCCAAGGGTGCGTCGCTAAACAGGGCCATGCCAATCATACCGACTAACATGAGGGAAAATGAAATCCATACACCTGAGCCAAGCAGTGCAAGCAGAACCAGCATCAGGAATACGGTCAATGTAATTTCAGACATTATCGTTTTTCCCCATCGGACGTTTGGCTCACAGCTCCAAACGACGCGCGCTCATCTTTGTCTTCGAGGAGGTTTTCTCCCTTGCCAGCGAAGGAGGCTTCATGACCTGAAAGCAGACAAATGAACTCATCAACAAGGGCAATGGACAAAACAACCACACCAATAAGCATTCCAGATTGGGGGATCCAAATCGGAACCGCGACCATCCCCGATGAGAGGTCATTGTAGATGAACGATTCATATATCAGCCGAGTGCTGTACCAAGCGAAGTAGATGGTTGTAGCGGCTGCAAGGCCGACGCTCCACAATTCCATAAAATATCGATTGCGGGGTGATAAGTGCTGAATGAATAAAGTTACCCGAATGTGACCCCCTTCTCGAAGGGTGTAGGCCAAGGCAAGAAACGACGCCGAAGCCAGAAAAAAACCCGTAAAATCAGCGTAAGAAGGAATGGTCAAACCAATCGCATTCCCAAACATGTATTTGGCGATTTTATCGATTAAATTTAAAAGGACCTGGGCCACGACAAGGACACATATCGCAAGGATAAACAGCGCAGCCCCCCAGCCGCTGGCTTTATAAAGCCTGTTGAGATATTTACGCATATGTCTTCCCCGTAGGTTCTTATATCGACAGAAAGGGCGGCACTGTATTGTGCCGCCCTATGGTCAACCCGGATCAGTTTTCATACGCTTTGAGGATGCTCTTACCTTCTGCACCAGCGTCTTTTTTCCAATCAGACAACATTTTCGCGCCGATCTCTTTCAAACCTTTCACCAATTCTGCCGAGGGCGTCATGATCTTCATGCCGTTGTCCTTGAGAGTTTTCACCTTGGTGTCGGTTTCGTCACGGCTCATTTTCCAACCACGCACTTCTGCCTTGGCAGCCGCGGCGAGAACCGCGTCCTGAACAGCCTTGTCCAGCTTACGGAAAGCCCGTTTGTTGACCACGACAATATTCTTGGGAACCCAAGCCTGTATATCGGTGTAATGACTAACATAATCCCATGCCTTGGAATTCGCACCCGTCGATGGCGAGGTGATCATCGCTTCAACCCGACCAGTGGCAAAAGCCTGCGGGATGTCGGGCACTTCGACCTGCGTCGGTGCGGCGCCGCTCATGTTGGCGAACTTCTCAAGCGTTGCGTTGTATGCGCGAAACTTTAATCCCTTGAGATCGTCGACGGTTTTGATTTCTTTGTTTGTGTACAACCCCTGCGGTGGCCACGGAACAGAGAACAAAGGCATCATATTTTGCTTGTCCAAGAGCTTGGTAATGACCGGCTTTTGAGCCTTCCACAAACGCATGGCTTCTTCATAATTAGCCGCCAAAAAAGGCTGTGAGTCCGCGCCAAAAGCGGCATGGTCGTTGTTCAGAAGAGACAGAAAAAACTCACCGATGGGCACCTGGCCACCGCGAACCGCTTTGCTGATTTCGGGATGTTTAAACAGGGACCCGGCAGAATGAATTTTGATTTTCAGCTTGCCGCCCGTAGATGTTTCCACATCTTTGGCAAATTCAGAAATGTTGACTGTGTGAAAGGTTTTATCGGGATAAGGTGTTGGCATATCCCACGTTTCCGCGTTTGCAGCACCGGTGGCGATGACACCTGCGGCAAGCGTTCCTACAGACAGCGCCTTCAAAATCGTACTCATTCTATTCCTCCCTGATGGTATCCATTTGTGCGAATAAAAATACATCAACATGACGTTGACAAATTGTCAACGTAATCATAACGTCGCTTTCAATACGGGCTGATTGTAATCCGCATTGACGCTGGTGACCAAGGCTTCAAAAGTCTCATGAAGCTTGAGGTCATGCATTTAAATGCGGTGCAATTTAAAAGCAGGTCGCTCGTGAATGGACGCATGACTGAAGTCAGCCAACACGTTTGTGAAAACATTAGGAACCAGAAAATGCTCGACAATGCGCCTGATGCTAAATGGCATTTCTGGATTGACCGTGGCGGCACCTTTACCGACGTCGTCGCAAAGCATCCCGACGGCACCTTGTCTTCTCACAAGCTGCTTTCAGAAAACCCCGAGCGTTACAAAGATGCCGCCGTTCAGGGCATTCGCGATTTGATGGGCCTGGGTCGCAAAGAACCTATTCCTGATGGCATGATCGAAAATGTTAAAATGGGGACCACGGTTGCGACCAACGCGTTACTTGAACGCAAGGGGGACCGCACCGTGTTCGTAACGACCAAGGGGTTTGGCGACGCGCTCAGGATCGGATACCAAAACCGCCCGAACCTGTTCGACCGTCACATCGTCCTGCCTGAGCTTCTCTATGAACAAGCCATCGAAATTGATGAACGCATTGACGCGAACGGCGCCGTCATCAAGCCCTTGGATGAAGAAAGCGCCCGCCAAGATATGGCACGGGCTTTTGCATCTGGAATTTGCGCCGTCGCCATCGCCTTCATGCACGGGTATCGCTTTCACGACCATGAAACCAAGGTGGCCGAGATTGCCCGAGACATTGGCTTTACGCAAATTTCGGTCAGCCACGAAGCCAGCCCGCTGATAAAACTGATTTCGCGGGGCGACACCACCGTAGTGGATGCCTATTTGTCGCCGATCTTACGGCGCTATGTGGATCAAGTTGCAAGGGAACTCGGTGCGGAGAGCAAAAATGGGCCTCGCCTGATGTTCATGCAATCCAACGGCGGTTTGACCGATGCGCGCCTTTTTAACGGCAAGGATGCCATCTTGTCAGGGCCTGCGGGCGGCGTCGTTGGCATGACCCGCACGGCGGCCATGAGCGGCTATACCAAACTCATCGGTTTCGATATGGGCGGCACCTCGACCGACGTCACCCATTACGACGGTGAATATGAACGAAGCTTCGAAACCCAAGTCGCCGGGGTGCGCATGCGCGCGCCGATGATGCACGTTCACACCGTCGCCGCCGGTGGCGGATCTGTCCTGCAGTTTGATGGAGCACGTTATCAGGTGGGGCCACAATCTGCTGGGGCCAATCCCGGACCTGCCAGCTATCGCCGCGGCGGCCCGCTGACGGTCACCGACTGCAATGTCATGCTGGGGAAAATCCAACCTCAACACTTTCCAAAAGTCTTTGGCCCCAACGCGGACCAACCTCTGGACGATACAATCGTTAAGCAAAAGTTTGACGAAATTTCCGAAAAAATTGCCACTGAAACCGGCGAGGCAAAACCCAGCCCCGAAGCTGTCGCCGAAGGGTTCCTGCGTATCGCCGTCGAAAATATGGCCAACGCGATCAAGAAAATTTCGGTTCAAAGAGGTTACGACGTGACCGAATACACCCTGAACTGCTTCGGCGGTGCGGGTGGTCAACACGCTTGTCTGGTTGCCGACGCCTTAGGTATGACGCGTGTTTTTCTTCATCCGTTTGCGGGTGTCCTGTCCGCCTACGGTATGGGACTGGCAGACGTTCGGGCCATGCGCGAGAAACAAATTGCGGTTGATTTCGATCACACAGCAGAGGACCTCCTTGACCGAACAGCAGAAAGTATGGTCGCCGATACGCACAAAGAGGTTATCGATCAAGGTATAGATCGCGAACAAATATCCATCATCCGCAAGGCCCACTTGCGTTACGAAGGCACAGACAGCGCCATTTTGGTCGATGTTGGATCGCCTGAGCGCATGAAAGCCGATTTCGAGAATGCCCACCGCAAGCGTTTCGGTTTTATCGCTAAGGACCGTGCTCTTGTGATCGAGGCATTATCCGTAGAGGCTGTCGGCATAACCGAAACGACAACCGACCCCGAAATAGAAATCCAGCCGAATGTTGACGATCCCAAAACGATTGCCCAGGTTCCCATTCACATGTCGGGGGAATGGCAATCCGTACCGCTTTTCAACCGCGATGACATGGCGCCCGGACAAGGCATAACAGGACCAGCCATTATCGTCGAGCCGACCGGGACCATTGTCGTCGAGGATGGATGGAAGGCAGAGCTGAATGCTCGCCTCCACTTGATACTCGAACGCTACAAGGCTCGCCCAAAAGCATCGGCGATCGGCACCAAAGCTGACCCGGTAATGTTGGAGGTGTTCAATAATCTCTTTATGTCCATCGCCGAACAAATGGGCGGCACCTTGTCCAACACCGCCTACTCGGTCAACATTAAGGAACGCCTCGACTTTTCGTGTGCCGTCTTCGATCCAAAAGGAAACCTTGTCGCCAACGCGCCACATGTTCCAGTTCACTTAGGCTCAATGGGCGAAACGATCAAAACGGTGATCCGGGAAAATGCCGGGACCATGAAACCCGGAGACGTCTACGCCTTGAACGCGCCTTACAACGGCGGCACCCACTTACCCGACGTCACCGTGGTCACCCCGGTTTTCGATACCAAAGGGCGTGACGTTCTGTTCTACGTCGGCTCGCGCGGGCATCATGCAGACATCGGTGGGCGCACGCCGGGTTCATCACCACCCGACAGCCGCCACATCGAAGAAGAAGGCGTTCTGATCGATAATTTCCTTCTCGTCGAACACGGCGTCTTCCGAGAACCGAAAATACACCACTTGCTGTCTTCGGGTAAGTACCCCTGCCGAAACCCCGATCAAAATATTCAGGATCTCACTGCTCAGGTCGCCGCAAACGAAACCGGTGTGCGAGAACTGCGCAAGATCGTCGAGCACTTTGGACTTGATGTCGTTCAGGCCTACATGGGCCATGTTCAGGACAATGCCGAGGAATCAGTTCGCCGGGTGCTGGATGTTCTCAAAGACGGTATGTTCGTTTACCCCATGGACAACGGTGCACAGATCAAAGTCGTCATCACCGTCGATCGGGAGCAACGAGAAGCCAAAATTGATTTCACCGGCACGTCTGCACAAGACCCCGGCAATTACAACGCGCCCCTCGCGATTTGCAAGGCCGCCGTTCTGTACGTCTTTAGGACCCTTGTCGATGCGCAGATTCCGCTCAATGAAGGGTGTTTGAAACCGTTACACATCGACGTCCCTCCACGAACCATGATTAATCCTGAATACCCCGCCGCCGTCATCGCCGGCAACACCGAAGTGTCACAGGCCATCACCGATGCTCTCTATGGCGCGCTGGGCGTTTTGGCATCATCACAAGGCACCATGAACAACTTCGTTTATGGCAATGAAGAACATCAAAACTACGAAACCATCTGCGGTGGCACAGGCGCAGGCCCGACTCACGACGGCACCAGTGCAGTACATAGCCACATGACCAACACCCGGATGACCGACCCGGAGGTCTTGGAATGGCGATATCCGATCCGCGTCGAGGAGTTTTCAATCCGTCATGGTTCAGGTGGCATGGGCGCGTTTAAGGGAGGCGACGGCGTCGTCCGCAAACTCAAATTCCTGGAACCCATGACTGCGACCATTCTGTCATCGCACCGCCATAGTGACCCTTATGGATTGAAGGGCGGAAAGCCGGGCGCACGAGGAAAGAACCGGGTGATCAGGGCGGACCAAACCATCATCGACCTCAATGGTAACGACGAAATCGAAATGGCGCCCGGCGACGTATTCATCATTGAAACGCCCGGCGGAGGGGGATTTGGCACACCCTAACTCAAATGACTTGAGGGCTTTGCCCCACAGATACTTCCGACCACAACATGCCAAAAGCAATCATGCTGTCTGGCGCACATCGCTGAGATCGCTTATTCAGGCAACTTCCCGCTGCGAATATTCTACATCCTTACTGGCCAGTTCTACGTCCAACACGGCCTGAATTTCCGGCTTGCATGACCCGCAATTTGTACCTGCTTGTAAGGCTTCGCCAATTGCTTCAACCGTCAGGGCTTGACCTTCTGTAATCGCGCGGCGCAAGTCATTGATGCCGACGCTGAAACATGAACAGACCATCGGGCCGGGGTCGAACACGTCACCCGCGGCCCGGCCGGCCAACAGTCCAGAACGCGCCTGATCGTCGAGTTCATCATAGGCAAACTGAGCCTGTACCCACTTGAGACTGGGCAGGTCAGGGTTTGGCGAAACAAACACCGCAGCTTCCAATTGTCCGTTATTCAATGCAGCAAAGCGATGGCGACCGCTGGCTTGGTCGGAGAAGCTCAACCACTCTGTATCTGGGTTCAGGACGTGGCTTTTCGCCCAGGCTTGCCAATCGGATATATCGTCGATCCCAGCCATGGAGGTGATCTCACACCCGGCACCGGTGATGGAGGCCCAATATGGCGCATCTGGCCCACTGATAGATTTTCGTGTCACCACAAGGGCATGCCATTTGGACGGAAAGGCTTCGAGTTTGATGGGGGTAAGTTTAGATTCTGGCTGTCCAGAAATGGCATCGACGACAGGGTGAACCAAACGCCCTACAACGGCGTTGGCGCTGTTCGCGTCGGTCCAATGAATAGGCACAAAAACAGACCCGCGCTGTTGCCCGTCGTCCAAAGCCACGCGAAGCAATGCATCACCCCAGTGACTTGTTAACAAAGCTAATCCACCCTCATGTATTCCATATGCTGATGCATCGTCAGGATGGATTTCCACAAATGGCTCGGCCCTATGGGATGCCAAACGTGGACTGAGACCCGTGCGGGTCATGGTGTGCCACTGATCACGCACCCGTCCGGTGTTGAGCACCAGGGGGTAATCGGCGGTGCGGTCTTGGGTGCGGTCTTGGGTACGCTCTTGTGTGCGGGCTTGATGTCGGACGGCCAGGAAACTGGCCCGTTCGTTGACGGTGAAGTATCCACCGTCCGCGAACAGACGTTCCTGGCCGTTCTCCCCCGAAACACGGTTAGGCCACAGCACCGGTTCAAGCGCATCGTAAGCTTGATCATCAAGTGTGCTGAGACCGCCAATATCAAAATCGCGGGTAGCATTGTTTTCAAAGGCTGACAGTGCAGCATGTTCTTGGAAAATTGCGGCGGGACCATCGAAAGCAAATGCAATACCCTGCCCCATACGTGTGGCAACATCGCAAATGATGTCCCAATCTTCACGCGCTGTACCGGGGGCTGGACGGAATGGGCGTTGACGAGAAATGCGCCGCTCAGAATTGGTCACCGTACCATCCCGATCCCCCCAGCTGGTTGATGGCAGCACCACATTCGCGTAAGCAATTGTATCGTTTTTGGCGACACAGTCCGAGACCGCGACAAAGGGACAGGCGTCTAAGGCTTCGCGCACACGAGTAGCGTCGGGCAAGCTGACAGCCGGATTTGTGGCCATCACCCATAGGGCTTTGATTTGACCGTTATGAACGGCCTCAAACATATCGACAGCCTTCAAGCCTTGTTTGTGTGCTATGCGCGGTGCATTCCAAAAACGTTGTACGCGGTCCACCGAGGCATCATCGAAACCCATATGTGCTGCAAGTGTGTTGGCCAGTCCACCAACCTCGCGCCCGCCCATGGCGTTCGGTTGCCCGGTAACAGAAAACGGTCCGCAGCCCGGCTTGCCAATGCGCCCGGTCAGAAGATGACAATTGAGAATAGCGTTGACTTTGTCCGTACCTTGAGACGATTGATTGACACCTTGGCTATAGACTGTGACGACCTTTTCGGTCTGGCTAAACATCTTATAGAATTCGAATACATCAGCGCTATCAAGGCCACAAGTTTGCGCCACGGTGTGAATGTCGGGTGCATCAAGGCGCGCCGCGTCAATGGCAGCTTGCATACCGTGAGTGTGGCGCAAAACATAATCGTCGTTGATGGAGCCAAGCTCCGCCATATGCGATAGAAGGCCATTGAACAAAAGCACATCGGCGCCCGGTTGGATCGATAAATGTTGGTCGGCGATTTCACAACTGGCGGTGCGACGTGGGTCAATCACCACGATGTGGGTACCGTAGTCTTTTTTGGCCTGTGCCAGACGTTGATAAAGCACCGGATGGCACCATGCCAAGTTCGATCCCACCAACACCACCATGTCGCCTTGCTCCAAGTCTTCGTATATGCCCGGCACCGTGTCCGACCCAAATGCACGTTTGTGTCCAGCGACGCTGGACGCCATGCACAGTCGCGAATTTGTGTCGATGTTGGCGGAACCGATGAACCCCTTCATCAGTTTGTTGGCGACATAATAGGCTTCGGTCATCAATTGACCGGACACATAAAATGCCACCGCATCCGGCCCGTGTTCTTCAATCACAGACGAGAATTTATTGGCGACACGGTCCAATGCTGCATCCCAAGTAACCTCAGCACCATCCATCACCGGATTTTGCAAACGGCCATCGTTGCTGAGCGTTTCACCCAGGGCTGAGCCCTTGGAACACAACCGCCCAAAGTTGGCGGGGTGGTCTGGGTCACCCTTTACGGAGTAGGACCCATCGCTTTGCTCCGTCACCAGAACACCGCAGCCGACGCCACAGTATGGACAAGTGGTACGAACAGAATCAGCCATGCGTGCCAGTTGCCTTCACGTCAGGCATTTGCATGCGGATTACACCGCCATTGACTGACACAGGCACAGTGCGTGAACAGCCGTTGTCGGGACCTTGAACCTCGCCCGTCACCAGATCAATGTTCCAATTGTGCATTGGGCACGCCACGGCCTTACCATGCACAATGCCTTGGCTGAGCGCGCCACCCTTATGCGGGCATCTGTCAAACAGCGCAAAAATTTCGTCGGTGGCAGTACGAAACACCGCGATATCGCCGCCCGTGCTTTGCACCACGCGCGCACCCAGTTTGGGAATTTCGTCAACCGTACCAATTTCCATCCACATGATTGAGATCTCCTTCAACGCTTATGCGACAATTTTCAGGGGGCTAAACTCGTGCGCGTCTTTGACGCCGCTGGCGCGATCCGCCCACGGGTCTTCTTGCAGAGCAGTTTGCGAAAGCAAAAATCGTTCATAGAGAGCCTTGCACTTTTCGCCGTCTTCGACGATGTGGGCCTTGATGTGGGCCAGGCCGACACGCGCCACCCATGGTGCGGTGCGTTCCAGATAGCGGGCTTCCTCACGATAAAGCTGCATATACGCCCCGGCATATTCCAAAACTTCCGCGTCCGAGTGAACGGTGCAGAGGTAATCCGTGACCCGCACTTCGATGCCGCCGTTGCCGCCGACGTGCAGCTCATAACCGCTGTCGACCGCGACCACACCAAAGTCCTTAATGGTGGCTTCAGCGCAGTTGCGTGGGCAACCGGATACCGCCATCTTGAACTTGTGCGGAGTCCACGACCCCCAGGTCATTTTTTCCAACTTGATGCCCATTTCGATTGCGTCCTGGGTGCCGAAACGACACCACTGTTCACCCGCACACGTCTTCACTGTGCGCAACGACTTACCGTAAGCATGACCGGACACCATGCCCGCAGCATTGAGATCCGCCCACACCGCCGGAAGAGCTTTTTTTTGCACGCCGAACAAATCCAGCCGTTGACCGCCCGTGACCTTCACGGCAGGGATGGCAAACTTGTCGACCACGTCGGCAATAGCGCGCAGCTCGTTCGCCGAGGTCATACCGCCCCACATGCGCGGCACGACGGAGAACGTGCCGTCTTTTTGAATGTTGGCGTGCACGCGTTCGTTAATAAACCGCGATTGGTTGTCATCCGTGTATGTTTCAGGCCACGCGCACAATAAATAATAGTTCAGTGCTGGACGGCAGCTGGAACAGCCATCGGGCGTGGTCCATTCCAATTCCTGCATGACCTCGGGGATCGATGTCATGCTCTTGGCCATGATCAGGCGGCGCACGTCGTCATGGCTGTGCTGGGTACAGCCGCACATGGGCTTCACCGTTTGGACCTCGTACGCATCACCCAACGTTACAGCCAACAGCTGCTCCACCAGGCCAGAGCATCCACCGCAAGACGCCGACGCCTTGGTGTGTGCCTTGACCCCTTCCAATGACGTCAGGCCATTTTCCGTGATGGCGTTGACGATGTCGCTTTTGCTTACGCCGTTGCAGCCGCAGATTTCAGCATCATCTGCTAATGCGGCAACGGCTGCGCTAGGGTCAACGTGGGTGCCCCCCGCATACGCCTGACCAAACACAATTGTGTCACGCAGCTCGGTGATATCCGCGCCGTTTTTCATCAATTGGAAATACCACGCACCGTCCTTGGCATCGCCGTAAAGCACCGCACCATCGATTTTGTCGTCGCGGATAACGATACGTTTGTACACACCACGCGAGGCATCGCGGAACACGATGTCCTCCGTGCCCTCACCGCCGGAAAAATCACCGGCCGAAAACACATCCACGCCTGTGACCTTCAACTTGGTTGAAGTGACAGAACCTTGATAAACAACGTCGTCTTGACCGGTCAAATGTCCGGCAAGAACTCTGCCCATTTCGTAAAGCGGCGCGACCAATCCATAGGTGGACCCGCGATGCTCGACGCATTCGCCCACCGCGAAGATATCGGGGTTGGACGTTTGCATCAGATCATTGACCACCACACCACGTCCGACATCCAAGCCAATATCTTTGGCCAGCGCCACGTTCGGTTTTATGCCAACCGCCATCACCACCAAGTCGGCAGCAATGGTGGTGCCATCGCTCAATTGTAAACCGCCGACTTTACCATCGCCCAAAATGGACTGGGTGTTGGCCCCAGTGAGCACTGTGAGGCCGCGCCCTTCCAATTCCGACGCCAACAAATAACCAGCCGCCTCATCGAGCTGGCGTTCCATCAAGGTATCCATCAGGTGTACGACCGTCACCTCCATGCCGTTGGCTTTCAGCCCTACGGCAGCCTCCAGTCCCAACAGGCCACCGCCGATCACCACTGCACTGCCACCGAACTTGGCGGCTTCCAACATGCGGTTAACGTCGTCTAGGTCACGGAACGTCACGACGCCCGGCAGATTGACACCCGGTACGGGAATGATGAACGGGTCCGATCCGGTGGCCAGCAGCAATTTGTCATAGCTGAGCGTCAAACCGCTTTCGGCGGTCACGGTTTTTGCATCCGCGTTAATGGCCGTCACTGCATCGCCCGCATGCAAGGTGATACCATTTTCGGCATACCACTCACGCGTATTGATGATGATGTCTTCAAATTTCTTTTCGCCGCTGAGCACTGGCGAAAGCATGATGCGGTTATAATTTTCGCGGGGCTCAGTACCGAACACGGTTATATCGTAGGCATCCGCATCGCGGCTGAGGATTTCCTCCACTGTGCGCATGCCGGCCATACCATTGCCGATGATGATCAGTTTTTGTTTCATTTTTAGTTCTCCTGGCGGCCCCACATTGATGTGTGGTTAGGCGGCCTGTACATTTGCCGCGGCTTCTTTCATGACGGTGGAAACGATGGTGTAGACTTCGACCCACGCGGCTTTAACGTCCGGGGTAAAACCTTCACCCAAACCTTGTTCCAACGTCTACAGCAGCGCAGCGCCAACGGTGTCGTAGTGACGGCCTTCAACGCCGTAAGCCACATGACCGCTGCCCAAGTTCTGTAAAACCGGGATCAGTGCATCGAGGTTATTTAGGCTGCCCACCGCGACACCCAGCGTGGTCATCAGTTTTTTGCCCTGCGCCGCCATGCCGCCCTTGAACAAGGACTTAAGCGTCGGGTCCAGTTCAAACAGGCGGGCGTAGAACAGCTCTGCTGCCTTGTCCGCAATGGGAACGACTTTAGCGAATGAGTCTTGGACCAATTGTTTTTGTTCGGGCGTCATGTTTGATCTCCGTTTTATCGAGGTTTTTAAGCAACGGCTTTTTCTTGTTCCGCTTCATCTGATTTTTGTTGCGACTTGCCCTGATTGCCGTGTTCATATTCTTCCAAGAAACCGAGCAACTGTTCACGCAGTTCGTAATAACGGGGATGTTCCAACAGCGCCTTGCGGGTGCGTGGGCGTGGTAGATCCACATCCATGATCTTGCCGATACGCGCCCGGGGACCGTTGGTCATCATCACCACGCGGTCAGCCAGCAAAATCGCTTCATCAACATCGTGGGTGACACACACCGTCGTGACCTTGGTGCGGTCCCAGACTTCCATCAGGACCTCCTGCAATTCCCAACGCGTCAGACTGTCGAGCATGCCGAACGGTTCATCCAACAGAAGCAATTTCGGTGACAAGGCAAATGCACGGGCGATGCCGACGCGCTGTTTCATGCCGTTGGACATGTCGGCGGTCGGTTTGTTCATGGCGTCTTTGAGGCCGACACGGGACAAATAGTATTCAACAATGTCACTGCGCTCGGCTTTGGATGCATGCGGGAAAACCCGATCTACACCCAACATCACGTTTTCCTTAGCCGTCAACCAGGTGTAGAGATTAGGTGCTTGGAACACCACTGCACGCTCAGGGTTCGCGCCGCTGATTTCGTGACCATCCAAAACGATGCCGCCATCGGAGATGGAGTTCAGCCCCGCCGCCATGGACAGAACCGTGGACTTACCACAGCCGGAATGACCGATCAGAGAAATGAACTCGCCTTTTTTCAGGATCGTCTCAAAGCCATCGACCACGGTGAGTGGTCCCTTTGGCGTTGGGTAGGCCTTGGTGAGATTAAAGAATTCCAGATAGCGGTCTTCATGGTGGCTGGTCATGGCGTCGCGGAAGGCCTTGGGCGGTTTTTTCGCGTCGGGAAACACCGGGGTGACGTTGGGCAACAAACCATCTTCGCGGTTGGCATCTTGCGCGGCGGCCTGCGCGGCCTCGCCCACATCCATCAGATAAGTGGTGACGTCAGCGCGTAGTTTTTTGAATACCGGGTCCGCATTCATAGCAGCACGATCACGCGGTCTCGGTAATTCAACCCTGAAGTCCGGCCCCAGCGTGGCGTTGGGACCGGGGTTGAGCGGGATGATGCGATCAGCCAGCAAGATCGCTTCGTCCACATCGTTGGTGATGAGGATGACGGTCTTTTTGTCCTGCGACCAGATCTGTTCAATCTCGTCCTGCAGTTTAGCGCGGGTGAGCGCGTCCAGTGCCGACAAGGGTTCGTCCAAAAGCAGGATATCCGGGTTCATCGCCAGAGCCCGAGCGACTGAAACGCGCTGACGCATACCGCCGGACAGTTCGACCGGTCGGCGCTCGATGGCATGACCCAAACCCACCATGTCGATATAGTGCTGGGCCTTGGCAAGACGCTCGGTCTTGGACAGGCTTGGAAATACACTTTCGACGGCGAGTTTGATGTTGTCGAGAACGTTCAACCACGGAAACAATGAATAGCTTTGAAATACCAGACCGCGTTCCGGGCCGGGTCCGGTGACAGGCTTTCCCCTAAGCAGGACCTCGCCGCTATCGGGCATTTCCAAACCTGCAATGAGGTTGATCAATGTGGTCTTTCCGGAACCTGAAAAGCCGACGATGGCGACGAATTCACCTTCTTCGATCGCCAGATCGATGCCGCCCAACACCTCGGTCTTGGCCGCGCCCTGCCCGAAGCTTTTGTTGACGTTTTTGAGTTCCAGGATCGATGCCATGGTTTCTCTCCTAATCTTCGGGGCTTAGCGCACGTCGCCGTGGGTGAACATCGCCTGCAGCGCCGACATGACACGGTCCAACGCGAAACCGATAATGCCGATGGTGAACACCGCAACCATAATCTTGGCCAGAGACTGCGAAGATCCGTTCTGGAATTCGTCCCACACAAACTTGCCAAGACCCGGGTTCTGCGCCAGCATTTCCGCCGCGATTAAAACCATCCAGCCCACACCCAACGACAACCGCAGTCCGGTAAAGATATATGGCAACGAGCTGGGCAGCACCAACTTGGTCAACGTGGTGTCCCATTTCAGGCGCAATACGCGGCCGACGTTCATCAGGTCCTTGTCGATTGATGCCACCCCGACAGCGGTGTTGATTAGTGTCGGCCACAGCGAACACAACGTGACCGTGACGGCCGATGTAACGAAGGCTTTTTCAAACATCGGATCATCGCTGACATACAGAGCACTCACCACCATGGTCACCAGCGGCAACCAAGCCAGCGGTGAGACCGGCTTGAAAATTTGGATCAACGGGTTGAGTGCCGCATTGACCGTCGGCGACAAACCACAGAATACGCCCAGCGGGACCGCAATGGCGGAACCGATCACAAAGCCCATGAATACGGTTTGCAGACTGGTGAAAATTTGGTCGATATAAGTCGGCTTACCGGTGTACTGACGAATTTTAACTTCGGCATCCGGGTTCTTGGCCAGTTTGGCGGCATTGCGCTTTTCCTGGCGTTCGTAAAACGCGACTTCCTTGGCGCGTTCGCGGACATGATCGTCATAAAGATTGACCGTCTGTTCCCACACCGCCGCCGGACCTGGTATTTCACCCAATGACGTTTTAACCAGCGGTGCGGTTTGCCCCCATACCACCAAGAACAACAAAATTGCCGACACCGGAACTCCCAACAACCGCCACAGCTCTTTGCTTTGAGTTTTAATATCTTCGCCCGCAATCATTTTTATGACCGGGGTGACCCAACCCAGCCCCGCGACGTTGAGGTATTTCGATGCCTTGTTGATGCGCGTATGCAGACGTTCCTGGCGCCGATGTTTTTCTTGGGCTTTTTCCGCAGCCTCAATGGCCTGTGCTGCGTTAGCTGTCGTTGCGGTGTTCATTTTACGGTTCCTCGTTATTTTTTTGTCTTTTGGGTCGCGCGGGAAATGAAGCGTGCGCCCCCTTCCCTTGTGACCCTATTGAGCGGCCACGACCTTGTTTCCTTCCACGACTTCGGCACCTTTCAGGCCGATTGGGAACTTGCTCAAATAGTCGTTCGGCTTGGTGCCGTCATAGACCAGGTTGTCGATGAAGTGCTTTTGCGGAGGGCGGTAACCGTCTGTGTCCCAGGGGAAGTCTTCAGCCTTCACCTTGCCCTCGTCGACCAGCAGCTTGGCTGCTTTGAGATAGATGTCCGGGCGATAGACCTTGGCTGCGGTTTCTTTGTACCAGGCGTCAGATTTCTGTTCGGTGATCTGGCCCCAGCGGCGCATCTGGCTCAGATACCAAATGGCGTCGGAATAATACGGGTACGTCGCAAAGTGACGGAAAAAAACGTTGAAATCGGGTACAGCCCGCTTGTCGCCTTTTTCATACTCAAACGTACCGGTCATAGAATTGGCAATCACATCCGCATCTGCACCCACGTATTCGGAACGGGCAAGAATTTTGACGGCTTCAGCACGATTGGCGTTGTCGTTTTCATCCAACCACTGCGCCGCACGGATTAAAGCCTTAACCACGGCGAGATGCGTGTTGGGGTTCTTTTCGGCCCATTCATTACTGACGCCGAATACTTTTTCCGGATTGTTTTTCCAAATTTCGTAATCCGTCACCACCGGCACGCCGATGCCTTTAAATACGGCTTGCTGGTTCCATGGCTCACCTACGCAGTAGCCATAAATGGTGCCCGCTTCCATCGTCGCTGGCATCTGCGGCGGCGGTGTCACCGACAACAACGCATCCGCACCGATCTGGCCGGTGATATCGGTCTTGGAATAGAACCCAGGATGAATACCACCGGCGGCAAGCCAATAGCGCAGTTCGTAGTTGTGGGTGGACACAGGGAATACCATGCCCATTTTAAACGGCTTGCCTTCGTCGCGGTATTTATCGACCACGGGTTTCAGCGCATCGGCCTTGATCGGGTGAACCAATTTTCCATCCGCGCCCACCGGCACGTTGGGTTTCATTTGAACCCAGATGTCGTTGGACACCGTGATGGCGTTGCCGTTCAGGTCCATGGAAAACGCGGTGATGATGTGCGCCTGGGTGCCAAACCCGATGGTCGCACCCAAGGGCTGACCGGCCAACATGTGAGCGCCGTCCAATTCACCGGAAATCACCCGGTCCAACAAAACCTTCCAGTTGGCCTGAGGCTCCAAGGTCACATAAAGACCTTCATCCTCGAAAAAACCCTGCTCATAGGCGACGGCCAGCGGCGCCATGTCCGTGAGCTTGATGAAACCGAATTTAAGCTCTTCTTTTTCAAGCTGAAGCATCTCGGCGTGCGCTGTCGTGCCCATCAACCCAACAGCCAGTGCCGCGGCACCAAACCCCAACACGGCGCGGCGGGACATGAATTGCACAAAAGATTTTGGCATTCGAGAATTGCTCATTTGGTTTTCTCCTTCACACCCACGGGGGCGCTACATTTGGCCTACGTCAAAAAACAAAAAAACGCCGCATAGATACCCAGACCCTTTGGTCTTGGAATCTGCGGCGTTGCAGCGTTCATCCTGCATTGGATGAGAATATTAGGGGTCCGGCCTCTATGCCGGATTACGGTTATTTCATTTCAAGATACGTGCCAAAGAGCTAACTCGTTGATTTTTCATTAAATGGACCATGTGCGGACCTCGGCACCCCACAACATTGATTAATAATTATGCATATAATGCTTATATAATAAACAGCGACTACTATTTAATCATTTTTTGATGTTCAAAGCTGCGATATAGCCGGGTACGTCTGACGCATCGAAAGCGGTTCCATCCAGCGGCGGCAGGTTTTCGCCGGGTCCTCCCCCCAACTCACCGCCCAGCGCCGACGCCAACAGGTCGGGACGATATGTTCGGCACGCCACCTGCTCAGCACCGCGCGACAAGGGCGTTTGCCCCCACCGCACCATCTGCGCATAGAGCCACAGAGCGTGCGGGCAATCAGCGCGTCCGGCACCACCGCCATAAAACTTCAGGTCGCCCTTCAGCGCCGTCAAGACCACGTCGGCGGCAACATCCAGATACTCGGCCCGTGCCAGAATTTGCGCGAGCTCACTATGGTTAGAGACTTCATCAGCCCAGCGCGCGGCTTGATCCAGGGCTTGCAGCAAAGCGTGGAGTGTACCTGGATTTGCATCGGCCCATGCCTCTTGCAGGCCGAGTACTTTTTCTGGGCCAAACGGCCAAAACGCTGAGGTCTGAGTGAGGATCACCCCCACCCCCTGATCGACCGCCAAGGTGTTCCACGGCTCGCCCACGCAAAAACCGTCAACTTGCCCCGCTTCCAGACTCTTGACCATGAATGGCGGCGGAATGACCACCAATCGCACATCACGGTCGGGGTCGACCCCCGCTGCGGCCATCCAATAGCGTAATTGATAATTGTGACACGAAAAGGGAAAGACCTGACCGAACGACAGCGGCTCTTTGCCCTCATACCGGCGCTTCTCTACCACTTTTCGCAGCGCATGTGCTGCGGACAGGGGGGCTTGCAGGTCCTCGCCCGTGCCCTCAAGTTCGTGATGCAGCGCATGGCTGAGCGTGATCGCATTGCCACCAATGCCCAATGCCATCGGCGCGATCATGGGTATTTTGATGTGATTGATACCAAGACTTTGGGCGATAGGCATACCCGCCAGCATGTGTGCCACATCCAATGCACCGACGTTAATGCGGTCGCGAATATTGGCCCACGAAACTTCCTTCGACAGGTGCAAGTCTATACCGTGATCAGCCGCAAAACCTTTTTCTCGCGCCACAACCAACACGGCGCAATCGACCAGTGGAATGAACCCGGCGCGCACGATAGCTTGGTTCTCTGGACGGCTCATGGTCTTAAGTCCTCAACTCAAAAGGTCTGCCGCAGTCACAACACTGACCGCAATATCTGAAATTTTCTTCTTGTTATTCATAGCGGTCCGCCGCAGCAGCGCATATGCCTCCTGCTCGCCAATGCCCTTTTGTTTCATCAAAATGCCTTTGGCGCGATCAATCACTTTGCGTTCCTCTAACTCGCTCTTGGTGTCATCCAGTTCGCTTTGTAGGCGGGAAAAAGCATTGAAGCGACTGATGGTCATATCCAGGATCGACTTAATGCGCTCCTTCTTTAAACCATCGACGATGTAAGCACTGACCCCGGCGTCAACGGATGCCGTGATCATAGCGGTGTCCGATTGATCGACGAACATGGCGATGGGTCGCTTGACCTCGCGGCTGACTTGAAACATCTGCTCCAACACGTCGCGATTGGGATTTTCCAAACCAATCAGCACCACGTCCGGGTCCAGTGCCGTGATGCGCATATAAAGGCTTGATGTGTCGGGTATCCACTCCACACGCAAATACCCCGCATCGCTCAATCCTTCCTTCAAGATTGCCGCGCGCACCGGATCTTCGTCGATCACCAATATCTTGAGATTGTCCGCCACCGGCCCCCAACTCATTCATTGCATTGGGATAGACGAAGCAAGATGAATGCCAATAATAGCAACCGTTGATTTGCGCTAAAAATATGACCCATGATCACATGAGAAACCGCACTGTGCACAAATTTGTGGCATTTCCATTTGGAACCGGAAAAGCCTATCCGTGACGTATAGCGAATATTTAACGTTTACTAACCATTTTCCAGCAACACCTCGTCACAGTAGAGCTTCGTCCATTTGGGAGGAAATTTCAGATACCCTTTGCCGTGTGGTATGGGGCGTCCTTCGGTAATTTTTACCTTTAGGTCATGCCCCTCGAAGCGAACGGTGGCGATACGAAAGTTACCCAAATCTCGCACCGCCACGATTGAGACCTCAAAGGCGTCTGGAGCTGGTTCACAATCCAATTCTAGAAATTCGGGGCGAATGCCGATCTTCAATTTACCACCGGGCGGAACGGTAATGGTGCTCAGGTGAGCCAAAGGAATTCGCGTGCCTCCCACCTCAAGAGCGCCATCGGCAATATCGCAAGGCATAAAGTTCATCGCCGGGGAACCGATAAAGTATCCGACAAAGGTATGCTGAGGGGCCTCAAACAAATCCTGGGCCGTACCGATCTGGACGATCTTTCCATCCTGCATAACGACGATCTTGTCTGCAAAGGTCAGGGCTTCGTTTTGATCATGCGTCACCAAAATCATTGTTTGCTTGTATGCCTCGTTCACCTCTTTAAGTTTACGCCGAATCAGCCACTTGAGGTGCGGATCGATGACGGTAAGAGGCTCATCCATTAAAATTGCGGCAACATCATCACGCACCAAACCGCGCCCCAAAGAAATGAGCTGTTTTGCATCCGCACTGAGATTTCGAGCAGGTAGATCCAGTTTGTCGGACAGGTTTAAAAGGTCGGCAACTTCCCTAACTTTTTTATCAATTCTCGCCGCGGAAAACTTTCTGCATTGCAAAGGGAACGCTAAATTATCGCGCACACTCATGATGTTGTAGATCACCGGAAATTGAAAAACCTGCGCGATGTTGCGCTTTGCCGTAGGCCGGTCCGTCACATCATCACCGTTGAAACACACCCGGCCTTCAGAAGGATGAAGCAAGCCGGAAATGATGTTAAGCAGAGTTGTCTTACCGCACCCGGACGGACCGAGAAGCGCATATGACTTTCCATCCTCCCACGAATGGTTCATCGGTTGCAGTGCATAATCACTCAACCTTTGAGGCTCGCCCGAATAGCTGTGCCCAATGTTATTAAATTCAATTCGTGCCATCAGATTTCTCAATCAATCCTAAAGGGGGCTATCTGTCGGTACAGGTGCCGCGGCTAACCATCCCTGTTTGTCAAAAGCAAACAGATATGCTGGGTCAAAAAATACCGGGAACGTCTGGCCCATGGAATGACCATGGACGCCTTCTTCTTGCACCACCCATAAAACGCCATTGTGACGGGCATGGATAAAGGTTTCCGAACCGCTGACCTCGGCGAGTTCGACAACGGCATCGAACCCAGTCTCTTTTGCGTTTGCCCGTGTCAGGCTGAGATGAGCAGCCCGAATACCAAAGTTATATGGTCCGTCTGCAAGAGCAGATAAGTGGCTGGGTAGCGGCAATTGTAACCCGTCGCCCAACACTATCGCCCCATCGCTGACAATGCCGTCGATCATGTTCATGGGAGGATCATTAAAGATTCTCGCCACAGCCTCGCAGCACGGATTGCGGTAGACCTCATGCGTGAGCCCGGTCTGTAATTGTCGCCCTTCATCAAGGATGCAAATGTTTCCTCCAAGCATCAAAGCCTCAAAGGGTTCCGTTGTTGAATACACAATGATCGTGTCTTGCTTCTTCGCAAAGATATTCATGAACTCGTCGCGAAGCTCTTCGCGTAATTTATAATCCAGGTTGAGAAGAGGTTCATCCAACAGCAAAAGGCCAGCGTCCTTAACCAGCGATCGTGCCAGCGCCGTACGCTGTTGCTGTCCACCTGATAATTCACCCGGCATTCGGTCCAGAAAACTATCGATATGCAGCATCTCCGCAACTTCATGAACCTTTGCTTTGATATCCGCCTTGGCCATACGAGCCCGGCGAAGCGGAAACGCGATATTTTCGAAGATGTTGAGGTGCGGGTAATTGATGAACTGCTGATAGACCATCGACACCCCGCGTTTCCACACCGGAACCGAACCGATATCTTGCCCATCGAGAATAATTTTCCCGCCACTGGGTGAATCTAGCCCCGACAACAAACGTAGCAATGAGGTCTTTCCCGACAACGTCGGCCCAAGCAACACATTGAACGCACCCCGTTTCAGGGTCAGGTTTATGCCTTGGAGATGCGCAACCTCATCGACATCCTTATCTACGTTTTCAACGATCAATGACATGTGTACGTCCTCCCGATACAACGGCGCGCTGAGGCTTGTGCGTTACTAACTGCATTTTTGTCTGCATCATTTAATTGCACCAGCAAGATTGCCGCGCGAGAGATACTTCTCAACTACGAAAGCCAAGAGAACCAGAGGGGCGACAGATACGAGTGCGGAGGCGCTAAGGCTCCACCACGGCGTAACGGATGAATTCAGAGAAACAATAGCGACGGGAAGAAGCTGCGTTTTCGTAAATGTCAAAATGAATGCAAAGAAGAAGTCGTTCCACCCGAAGATGATGCAAAACAGTCCCGCCACAACGAGACCCGGCTTACAATTGGGCAAGATAACGCGCACGAACACGCCCATCGGGTTGCATCCATCGAGCATTGCAGTTTCATCCAGTTCGACGGGGATGTTGTTGAAAAAATCAATCATCACCCAAACCGCAATCGGCAACAGCAGCGCGATATAAACAAGAATGAGGCCCAACGTGGAATCCAAAAGACCCAACGTCTGCAACATCAAGAAAAATGGGATCGAAAGAACGATCGGCGGCATAATGCGCTGTGATATAAAGAAGAATGTGATGTCAGAATTCTTGATCGGACCCGCCCGATAACTGAACCGTGAAAGCCCATAAGCGGCCAATGTTCCCAACACCAAACTAATGGCGCTGGCCGAAAGCGTCACGGTCAAGCTGGCGATGTAGGGGCTGACGATGTCGATGCCTTGCCCACCCCGGCGAAACAACACACCCCAACCATCAAGAGACGGCTTGTATTGTAGCCACGGAATATACGTCGCACCTGACACCACCCCTTCGGCCGTCTTGAACGATGTCGTCAAGGCCCACAAGAAAGGAGCAATGACAAAGGCCGACCAGGCAAGAATCGCGAAGTACTTTAAGAAACGATACGTACGGAACATCAGGCCTTATCCCTCAATATGAATGCCTTGCTCAGAAACTTGGCGATGAACGTCAGTGTAACGATCATCAGCACCAAATAGGTGATCGACAAGGATGCCGCATAACCAATCTGGAAATCCCGAAGCCCCTTGATATAGATGTAATAGCTTGCCGTTTCCGTCGCCGATCCAGGGCCGCCCGAGGTGAGGATGTAAACCGTTTCCATAATTTTTGAGGCTTCGATCAATCGAATGATCAAGGTGCCGATAGAGATCGGCGCCATCATTGGAAACGTAACCTTGAAAAACGTTCGAAAAGGCCCTGCGCCATCCACTGCGGCAGCCTGAAAGGGTTCCTTAGGCAACGACAAAAGGCCTGCCAGCAAAAGCAGGAACATAAAAGGCGTCCACTGCCAAATTTCCACGATCATGACGCTAACGACGGCCATACCCGACGTCGAAAGCCATGGTACTTGCGAGACACCAACCATGCTCAAGATGTCGTTTAGCGGCCCGAGCGATTCATGGAAAATGGTCCTCCAGATCACCGACATGATGACGGGTGTGGTCATCATGGGTATCAAGAACAGCACGCGAAAGAACCGTTTACAGCGTACATCGCGCCAAACCAGCAAGGCCATGCCAAAGCCGAGTAGGTATTCGATAACTACGGTCCCCACGGCAATCATCGACAATCGCAACAACGATTTCCAGAACCGGATGTCTTCAAACATCCGTAGATAGTTTTCACCGCCAGACCAATCTAGGCCTGGTGAAACCACATCCCAACTTGAAAAGCTGACCCGGACTGTAAACACCAGTGGAAAAATGATGATCGCTGCCAACACCACGAGGCCAGGTGCTAGAAACATAAGTTTGTAACGTGAAACGAGCACTTGCTCCCCCTATTGCATTTCGGGTCAACGACAATTGAAGATGGAATATTTGCGCAATGGTATTTGAACAAAAAATGTAGCAATACCAGATAGATCATGGTCTGGCCGATCCCGAACACCATCCGGGACCGGCCAACCGATGCTTGCCTATCTGAGGTTATCTTCAAGTGCGACAACTTTGGCATAGGCGTCACGCACCCGGTCCTTGCCGACACGATCGACGATCCGGCGCCATTCTTCAGCAACCCCGTCCAAAGCTTCTTGAGGTGACTTTTGTCCCGCCATAGCTTCAGATACGCCTGCGGCCATTGCAGACATAAACTGCCCAACACCCGGAACCCGCAGATCGAAGACTCTGTTCTTGCTATCATCCATGCCGGACAATGTCTTCACGTAGCTAGAGGCCGTCTTGTCATTCCAGCCCATTTTATCGGTCCAAAATTTCACATCATAATGCGATGTGCGGTACGGGTTGACACCAAAGCGACCAATTTGCAGATCGTGCTGTGTATTCGCTTGATTTGAGAAAAAGCAAAGATAGTCAAAGGCCATATCTTTGTTCTCGCTCATTTTCGATACCGCAGAGGTCCAACCCCATGTGATATACGGCGCGCGGTTCGGTGTTTTAAACGTATCCCACTTACCCGTATTTCGATTCCACACTTTGTGCGAACCCGGAAGCGGCGCGGCAGCCACTTTATTGCGAATGCGGCTATCCTTTTGCATGGCCTGAATAAAGGCATCATCCCATGAATAGCTCAGTAAGGTTTGACCACCGCCAAACGAGAAAATCTCGTCGCCAAGCCCAAAATTGTTCCCCCCAGGAGGCATGGACTTCTGCGCCTTGACGAACATTTCCAACCCTTTGACAAAGCCTGGTGTGTTGATCAGCGGCTCCATTGTCTTCAAGTCGAAAAAGAACCCGCCTTTTACGTCGGGATGTTTGGCATAGGCAGACACACGACTGATGAATGCCGAGAACATCAGGTCATCGCGCTTGGCGACTTCGGCAGAACCGTAGTTCAATTCACCATCGCCATCCCAATCCCAGCCGTTAAAGAAGTTCGCGACTTCGTCGTACTCTTCCCATGTTTGAGGCGTTTTGAGATCATGCCCGGTCTTGTCCTTGAACTTCTTTTGCATTTCCGGGTTATCGAAAATATCAGTTCTATACTTCAAATAATGACGGTCACCATCAACAGGGAACTGAACCATTTTGTCCCCCCAGGTCGCCACATCTTTATAGTTAAGTGTGACGTCCTTCATCGAAGCCGTATTCTGATATTCAGCGGGTACCGGCGCAAGATATGGGTTAAAATCACCAACCCAAAGTGAGCCATAGAACAATGCATCATAAGCATTTTGCTTGGTTTGAAAGGGAATCATAATGCGCTGAAACAGGTCGCCGAAGGGAACGTGAACCACGTTTACTTTGGCGCCGGTTAATTCTTCAAACTGTGATGCGTGCAATGCCGTCGGTTCGCCCATAACCGGAATGGCATGGGTTATTATGTTGAGTGTACGACCTGAATAATCTTTGGCATCGATGGATTTATAGGAGCATTTTCCCGGTACATCCTTATCAATGCCGTATTTAGCATAGTCCCCAGCCTGTGCTGTCCCCGCCAGTGAGCATGTAAGTATGGCGGTACTGATCAGTAACCTCTTCATGATGGTCTCCCAATGTAAGTTGCCCTGTGATTGTTAGTGTTCGGTATTGGTTGACTTACGGAATCAGAACCGCACGCCCCGTGAACTTGCCATGATGCAAGTCCCGCAACGCATCATTGGCGTTGCTCAACCGATATTCGTGAGTATCGAGCTTAACCAAACCGCGATCAGCAAGGTTCATCAGCTCGACAAGTTCCGGATACGTGCCGACAAGGTTGCCGACAATGGTTTTTTCGGAAACGACCATATCGATGGCGGGCACTTCAATTTTGCCGCCATATCCGACAATGTAGTAATAGCCATCGTTACGCGTGACCGCGAGGCCCTTCTCAATGGCATCACCCTCACCGACAAAATCGATGACGGCTTCCGCTCCGTGACCGCCGGTGAGCGCCAGGACTTGATCGACCCAGCCCTCGTCCGCTTTCACGGCATGATGTGCGCCACCTTTTGTCGCCAATTCCAACGCGGCATCCGACAAATCGATAACAATGATTTCAGCTGCGCACAGTGCCGCAAGAACCTGAATACCAATATGGCCAAGTCCGCCGGCGCCGATCACCACGGCGTACTCACCGGGCTGAAGATGTTGGGCGGCTTTCTTTGCGGCGCGGTATGCCGTTAATCCTGCGTCGGTATAGGGCGCGACATCTTTAGGCGCCAAGCTCTTCGGCAATTTGATGAGCGCGCGCTCGTTGGTTAAGAGGTGTTCCGCATACCCGCCGTTCACATTGATGCCCGGAAACAAGCTGTCCGTGGCATGCATATCATTACCGCGCCGACAAGCCAGACAATGGCCACTTGTCACCAGTGGATGAACGATAACCGGGTCGCCAACCTTGACGCTCTCGACCCCGTTGCCGATTTCTTCCACCCAGCCGGCATTCTCATGCCCCATGATATGGGGCAAAGCCACATCGACTTTGTCGCGCCAAATGCCTTCGATGATGTGTAGATCGGTGCGACAAACCCCTGCACCACCCAATCGTACGATCACATCATTTGGCTTGGTGATTTTTGGATCTGGAACATCTTCATAGACGAGCCATTCAGACTTGCTCAAATCCAAATCGTATTCGTGAAGAACTGCTGCTTTCATGTTCTTAAGTCTCCTGCGTGAATATCCAACGTCAGGAACGCAACAAACATGCCAAGGCATGAAAAACGGAACACTTACTTTATAAACTCATGATATAACAAGAAAGTTATTGATTTAACGATTACAGTTGATGATTATTATTTATGTGGCACTATGTGAATTCATGAACACATTGACTTGAACAGTTGTTCAATTTTTGAACACTTTTACCTTAAAATAAAAACAAGAAACGACCCTTTACCAGGAGAGGAAATGCCGATGTTAACATCGGACGACCGGATAACGCGTGCACGCGCCCTGCTTGAACGCAAGGGCCAACCCACCAATGATTTTCTGAATTCGGAAATTCAAGACTCATGGGGCCGCTGCATCGACCACGGGCTAGATCCATTATCAATGCCTGAGCACGTAATGGTCGACACTTGTGACCTTCATGAATTGCGTGATTCCTTTGACGACTTACTCATCTTGGCTAAGTCCGAAGTTCAAAATCTCTATTCACAAATTTCCGGATCGAATTTCGCCATTGTTTTTGCCAGTCATGACGGCACCATCATTGAAAGCATTTGCGATGACTCCTTTGATAGCTTCGCTGATGCAAAGCGGATCACGCCAGGAAGTCTTTGGCGTGAAACGGTTAGCGGTACGAACGCTCTCGGCTCTGTCGTGCATGCGGGGCGGCCTTGCACCGTTCACGCCGGGGAACATTTTTTCAGATGTTACGAAGACCTGACTTGTGTTGCCTCACCTATTTTCGATCCGATGGGTAAGCTTGTCGGTATTATTGATGCCTCTTCAAATTGTCGGACCCGCCAGCATCACACCCATGCCCTCGTCAAAATGTCCTGTATTACGATTGAAAACGGCCAATTCAGAAGGGCGTTTCGCGACCAACTGATTATAGAGCTTCACAGTCGACAAGAATTTTTGGGTACCTTGCAAGCTGGGCTGTTGGCTTTTTGTGACGACGGCAAGCTGATATCGGCGAACCAGCAAGCTCGCTATCTTCTCCAAGGAATTTCATTGCACAGCGGGACACATTTTGACGTAATCTTTCAAACATCCTTGAGTGCCTTTCGAAGTCGTCGGTCCAGTGCGCTTCCCGCATCACTTACTGATTTGCGCGGCAGCACCTATGCGGTCGAGGCCGCTTACCCGTTCGAACCCGTTTTCGCACGAAACCGATCTATCGCATCACCTGTGCACTTTAAACCTTCTATTGAATCCCAACCGCGAATGGTGTGCGATGACCCAGACGTCCACGCGTTGGTCGAACAGGTGGAAAAGGCCGTGCATATTAAGGCACCCATTCACATTCGTGGTGAAACCGGAACTGGCAAGGAGATGCTGGCCCGCCATGTCCACGAGGTTAGTGGGCGCAGCGGATCTTTCGTCCCCGTTAATTGCGCCGCCCTGCCCGACACTTTGGCCGAGGCCGAACTCTTCGGTTATCGTGGCGGTGCCTTCACCGGCGCCGTACGCGGTGGTTCGCCCGGACTCGCCCTTCAGGCGGATAAGGGCACCTTGTTCCTCGATGAAATCGGTGAAATGCCCGTTGCCCTACAGGCGACGCTTTTGCGCTTTCTCGACGGCTGGCGGGTCCGCGCTGTTGGGGGCACAACCGAGAAACAAGTCGATATTCAACTGGTCACCGCAACAAACCGCGACCTCGACATTGCCGTTCATAACAAGCAGTTTCGCGCTGATTTGCTTTACCGTATCAACACCATCGATATCGAACTGCGCCCTTTGCGTCACCGCACCGACATCGACAAAATTATATCTGCGCTCATTGAGAGCCTGGGGTTAAAAATGAGCATCGATCAAGATGCAATTGCATCTTTGCACGACTATTGGTGGCCGGGAAACATTCGCGAATTGAAAAATTTCCTTGTCCGCATCAGCATCGACGCACACGACGGGCCCATATCTCTTGACCATATCAATCACGCACTTCGTGCGGCCCGCAAAACATCCGCTGCCGATGCCCCATTACAAGGGGCAAGCCTCGAAGAACACGAATGCTGCGTCGTCCAGGAAACGTATAAACAACTGAATGGAAATGTTTCTGCGGTCGCACGAAAACTCGGCATCTCGCGCAACACCGTCTATAAGAAGCTCAAAATAGACGAGGCTTAGCGAAGCCCAAGTTTGCGCGCGGTATCCATGTTGCTGGCTGTTTTCATTTGGGCATCATACAAGCCGACTACCCCCATAACTCGGACGTAGGTGGATAGACCAAGCCATCCTCAAACAGCAATCCGTTTTCATGATCTTTTGCCATCCATAAAGGCGCATCTAGATCAACAAAGGTGGCATGCGGTGTTAAAAGGGTACGCACGGGACCGGGACAGAACGCTTTGCAAGTTCCCAGGCCCGCAAATTTGATTGTTTTGCTTCCAGGTCCCACAAGGTGCCATCAATAGCATTGCGCCCGGCACCTGCGGGCATGTGCTCTTGAAGCATTTGTCGATCAATCCCATCGCCAATTTTGCTTAGAGTGCTTTCAATAGACTTGATCACACCGTCAACGCTTTCCCCATAGCGGAAACTCTTCCACTTTTATTTTGCGGTTTCTCTCCTCATATTAATTCCCTACTCAACAAGCCATCTGCGAAGTTAAAGAAGCGCAGGCCAATTGACGTCGTTCTCGCCTGGGAACTACTACATGCTCTGTCAACCAGTCTCATTAAAGGCCTCATTGAAGGTGATCCAGGATTTCTTGAGGCCCCGTCCTTATCCTTAAATCGATTCGATTTAGTAGAGGCTCTCAATGTTTCTCTGGGATGCACTTATGCGCAAAGCCATTGCATCATTTCTGTTTTAACTCACACAGGAACATCTCGTGATGGTGTTTGGTTCAAGCCTTTGGTTACACCCGCGATGGGCCTCCGGTTCTGGCCGGGTTAAACTTGAAAATCGAACCGGGGGAATTTCTTGCGGTGGTCGGCCCCTCGGGGTGTGGCAAGTCCTCCCTGGTCCGGGTTCTCCTCGGCTTAGAAGCGGCGCAGAGCGGTGCCGTTTTCTTCGATGGTCGCGACCTGCGGGGGTTGGACCAGGATGCGGTCCGCCGCCAAGTCGGTACCGTATTGCAAAACGCCAAGCTGATGCCGGGAAGCCTGTTCGAGAACATTCGCGGGGCCACGGACTGTTCTCTGGAAGATGCCTGGGAAGCCGCCCGGGCGGCGGGAATTGACGCCGATATCGAAGCCATGCCCATGGGCATGCAGACGATCATCACCGAGGCCAGCCGTTCATTCTCCGGCGGCCAAATTCAACGCATCGCCATCGCCCGCGCCATCATCCACCGTCCGCCGATCTTGATATTTGATGAAGCAACAAGTTCGCTGGACAACGAGACACAGGCAGGCATCACCCGAAAGCTTGAGCAACTCTCCACGACGAGGCTGATCATCGCCCATCGTCTCAGCACCATCCGCAATGCGGACAGGATCATCGTGCTTAAGGACGGGCAGTTGGTGGAGCAAGGGACTTATAGCGAACTCATGGATAAGAAAAGAGTCTTCCACAGCCTAGCGATGCGACAAATGGCGTGATTGTGAGCTATTGTCTGTAATGTAACCACTTCAATCAAAAATAATCTCTATAATCACCAAACCTTTAAACTCAAAGGCACTGCTGCCTTGGCCGAGAGACGGCGACTTGCAGCCTGCGACTCATTGATTATGGGTTTTACAGATCAACCTACTTTTGTCTGACAACGCCCTATTTTGGTGTGTCGGAGGCGCCCAACCATTTAGTGATCGCGTCTAGGCTTGGAACACCGCCCGCATGCACAACCTTTTCATCCAGCACAACGCCTGGAGTCGACATCACGCCATACCCCATAATTTTTGCCATATCCGTTTCTTTTTCAACGGTGACATTGATCCCCAGTTCCTCAGATTTGCGCTCAATCAATTCGGCCGTGGTCACACAGTTTTTGCAGCCAGAGCCGAGTACCTTAAAGTGCTTCATATGATCATCCTCTTACGTGTTTTTGCGGTAAAACGTTCTGGTCAATCTTCAACATAACTTCAGGCTAAAATTGAATTAAACATGTAGCCAACACCAATGAATGCCACGAATAGAATTGCTGTAAATGTGATGATCAATGGCACTTTCAAAACTTTGCGCAGGATGATCATCTCAGGTAACGAAATAGCCGCCACACTCATCATCAAGGCGAGGACGGTTCCGATGGGAACCCCCTTGTTTATGAGCGCCTCAACAACCGGGATCACACCGGTCGCATTCGAATACATTGGAATACCCGCCAATACGGCCAACGGCACCGCCAGAAGGTTGTCTGCAGATGTATATTCGACGAAAAATTCCTGAGGAACAAACCCATGCAATACCGCACCAATTCCAACCCCGATTAAAACGTATAGCCAGATACGTCCGACGATTTCTTTGACTTGTTCTTTTGCATAACTCAACCGCGCGTGCAGAGAAGTCCCGACCGTTTGTTCCGCGACTTCACCCATCTGAATTTTCCAGACGTAGCCCTCAACCCACTTCTCAAGCTTTAGCGCATGAACCAATAAACCACCTATGATGCCAACGCTTAGTCCCGCGGCAACATACAGTACAGCTACTTTCCAGCCGACGGCTGCAGCGAGCACAACGACTGCCACCTCATTGATCATGGGTGAAGCAATCAAGAAAGCCATCGTTACCCCCAAGGGAATTCCTGCTTCCAAAAACCCGATAAACAAGGGAACCGATGAGCAAGAACAAAACGGTGTGACAGCACCAAGCCCAACGGCCATTGGGTACGAGATAAACCCTGAACGTCCACTCACGACTTTTCGCACACGCTCCGGTGACAAAAGGGCACGGAAAAAACCGATTGCAAAGACAATGACAAACAGGAGAACGAATATCTTTGTCACATCCTCAATAAAAAAATGAATTGCACTTCCATGGGCAGTTGTCGCGTTCAGGCCCAGTAGGTCAAAAGCAATCAAATCCGCTAAACGGGTAAAAATCTCGAACATGATCGTCGGTGTCCTTGGGAAAGTTTGCGGCCAGTTAAGCGGCTACGCAACGTTGCGGGCGCGACTTCATTTTATTGAGACGTTTCTCATCCCCCGCAAAAGGTGCCTTTTCTCTCAATCCCTGCGCCGCTGAAAGCAAAACATCCACTGCCCACGAAGGAATGCCCGCGTTCAACTCATAAAACACCCATTGCCCTTGCCGGCGATCCGTCACTAAGCCTTGAGTTCTGAGAGATGCCAGGTGGCGGGATATTTTCGGCTGTGACAGTGACGTTGCGTGACACAATTCGCAAACGCAGAGGTTTCCTTCTCGTGACAGAAGCACAAGACAACGCAAGCGTGTTTCATCAGCAAGAGCTTTAAATAGATCAACGTGGGTCATTGGAACCTCATCAGTATGTGACGATAGAAATATACGCCAATCCATATATATGGTCAATCATATATATGGATTGGCGTATATTGTGGCACCACGTCAATGAGAACGAAATTATGCGAACAATGCCCCTGGCTTTTCTGGCACCAGATATTGTTGAGGACACTCTCAACGGTCAGCAGCCTGAAAACATAATCTCCTATCGCCTCAAACGCCTCTCCCCGTTGCCGCTTGATTGGTCCGACGAGGCCGAAACTATCCAAAACCTATCGTAAACTTAGGCTCAATACCCTCATGGCCTGGTGGTCAAATCTGCACCCTAGAGACTTTCCACGGAAACGGGCCATTTCGTCTCCACGTCGGCGTCTCCGTACAGCAGGGTCACGCCAAAGCCCCCGAAACTGCGAGGTTTTAGCACATTTATAGTCTGGCGGTGGGTTCGTACAAGGGGGAATGGTGGTGGACGCAGTCTGAAGCGAAAGCGTCTCTAACCGAAATCCCTATTTAACTGGGAAAATACAGGGAATTTATGAAACACTGGTGGAACAAGGAGACCCTTAATATCTGGGTGGCTATGGATTTTTATGCTTTTCGTTTGAATTTCCCTAGAAAACAAACAGGGAACCACTTCAGAACACCAGCGAAAGATTTTCACAGGTCAATCAGGTCCACCAGTGGCAGTGTCATCGGCTTAATGTCTGCGTCACAGGCTCCAGAAAGGCTTTTAGGTGTACAGCGACGCTACGGCCGAGGGCGCTGAGCGCATAGCCGCCTTCCAGCACGGAAACAATGCGGCCTTCGGCGTGGCGCGTGGCGATATCTTGCAGGTGCGCCGTGATCCAGGCGTAATCTGGTTCGCGTAACCGCATGTCCGCGATGTCGTCTTCGACATGGCCGTCGAACCCAGCCGAAATCAGTATCAGTTGCGGCGCGAAACGCTCAAGCGCGGGCAGCCATTCCGCCTCGATCCGTTCGCGAAAGGCGGTGCCGTCCGTGCCCGCAGGAAAGGGCAGATTAAGGATATGTGGGTTGTCCGTATCCGCGCCCGAGTAGGGGTAAAAGGGGTGCTGGAAACTCGAACAGAACAGCACCCGCGCATCGTCTTTGAAGATGTCCTCGGTGCCGTTGCCGTGATGAACGTCGAAATCGACGATCGCCACCCGTTCCAGGCCTTTCACTTCTAAAGCATACGCAGCGCCAACGGCGACGTTGTTAAAGATGCAAAAGCCCATGGCGCGACCCCGTTCGGCGTGATGACCGGGCGGACGCACCGCGCATAACACGGCGCAGGCCTCTCCCCCCATCACCATATCCACACCCTGAACAACGGCCCCGGCGGCGCGCAAGGCGGACTCCAAGGTTTGGGGCGTCATGATCGTGTCACCGTCCAAGTGAACCTCGCCCGTACTTGGCGACGTGGCAAAAACTCGATCGATATATGCGGGGTCGTGCACCCGTTGCAAATCTTCGCGCGTCGCCCGGAAGGCATCGCGTCGGTGGAGCACGAACGACAGGCCGGAACTGATCAGTTGATCCTCAATGGCATCCAGCCGGGCCGGGCGCTCGGGATGAGAACCGCCCATATCATGAAGGCGGCAGGCAGGATGTGAAATCACCGCGATTGGCATCAACTTCTCCTTATCACCATGACCCGGCCTTTCGGTCAGTTGCCCGCCAACTTGGGTGCAAGATAGGCGATGCAACCGCGAAGGCTGGATAGTTTGGGATAGTCGGGCTCGGGAATTTCGACCCTCAGGCATTTGCCCAAGCCTAAGGCGAAATTGAGAAAATCCATGGAATCGAAATCGAACTGGTCGCGGAAATTGACCTCCGGATCAATCTCGTCGGTTTTGATCTCCGGCGCAATCTCCGCCAGCACGGCCAGGGCCGCTTTTTTGATGTCGTCGTCGCTCATGGCGCATCGGCCTCCTTTAACGTCGGATAATCATGGAACGCCCCAGTCTCCCTCAGCGCCGTTCGTCGCGCCAGGAGTTTCACGCATCGCTCTCCAATATCCCGTCCTCAAGCGTCGAGATGTCGCCTTCGGGCAGGCCAAGTTCGCGGGCTTTGAGCAACCGGCGCATGATCTTGCCGCTACGGGTCTTGGGCAGGTCAGCGCTGAATTCGATCTCGCGCGGGGCCACCGCCGCGCCGAGGTGCTGACGGGCGTGGCCGAGCAGTTCGCGGCGCAACGCTTCGTTCGCCGCGTAGCCGGGCTTGAGGGCGACAAAGGCCTTCACCACTTCCATCGCCACCGGGTCGGGTTTGCCGATGACGCCCGCTTCGGCCACGGCGGGATGTGCCATCAAGGCGCTTTCCACCTCGAACGGGCCGATGAAGTGGCCTGCGGACTTGATCATGTCGTCGGCGCGACCGACGAACCAGTAATAGCCGTCATCGTCGCGGCGCACGAGATCGCCGCTCAGATACCAACCATCGGCGAAGCACTTGCGATAGCGCACCGCCTCGCCCAAGTAGGCGCAAAACATGGACGGCCAGCCCGTGCACAAGGCCAGTTCGCCAACGGTGTCGGGGGCGGTGATTTCCTCGACGCCGCCACCCGCCGAGCGGCGCACGATGCCGGCCGTGATGCCCGGCAGCGGCTGGCCCATCGAACCGGGCTTGATGTCCATGGTGGCGGTGTTGGCGATCATGATCGCGCCGGTTTCGGTCTGCCACCAGTTGTCGTGAAACGGATGGCCCAGAACGTCGCGGCCCCACAGCACCGCCTCCGGATTCAAGGGTTCGCCGACACTTGCCAGAAAGCGCAAGGCGGAAAGATCAGAGCCGCGCGCAAGATCCTCCCCGGCCTTCATCAGCATGCGAATCGCAGTCGGCGCGGTGTACCACACGGTGACTTTCTGGTTTTCAAGAATGTGGTACCAGCGCGTGGCATCGAACTCCGCCTCGTCGACGATCACGGTCGCGCCCAGCACCAGTGGCGCGATGATGCCATATGACGTGCCGGTGACCCAGCCGGGATCGGCGGTGCACCAGAAAATATCGCCAGGACGCAAATCAAGCGCCACACGGGCGGTGACCAGATGAGCAAGAACAGCGCCGTGAACATGCACCGCGCCCTTGGGCGGGCCGGTGGTACCACTGGTGAAATGCAGCAGCGCCGGGTCGTCCGCCATGGTAAGCTCACATCTCCCGTCCGCGCTGGCGTCGGCCATCAGCGCGGCGAGGCTCAACGTGCCGGGGGGCGGCGCTCCGTCGCCAACAATTAAGACATGTTCCAGGTCCGGCAAAGACTCACGCAGCGCGGCCACCTTGCGCCGATAAAGGGCTGCGGTGGTGACCAAAACCTTGGCCCCACCGATGCTGAGACGGGTGTGGAGAGGCTCGGGACCGAACGCGGAAAACAGCGGGCAGAACACGCCACCGTGTTTCAACGTCCCCAGAGCCGCCGTATAGAGTTCGGGAATGCGCCCGGCGAGAGAAAAGACTCGCTCGCCCTTGACGACGCCCAGGGCGCGCAACACGTTGGCGAAGCGATTGGTGTGCTCCGTGAGTTGGGCGTAAGTCACATCATGGACCGCCCCCTCCCTGGCCATTCCGGCCTTCGCAATGAAGCGGAACGCTACCCTGCCGCACTCGTCGCCCATCGCATGACGGTCCACGGCCTCGTGCGCGATGTTGAGGCCGCCGCCGGGCAGGCCGTCAACATCGCGGCCCGCCTGTTGCCACGAAAACGGCGTGCTGGTACCGGAGATGTCGTCGGACTCTTTCACTATGACAGGTACAATATCAGGCCGGGGCATGATCGCCGTCTCCACAAATTCTGCTCCGACAAATCATAACGCCCTTTCACAGGCAAACCCAGGCGGTTTAAACTTGCGTCCATATCGCCGGACAACCCACTAAGGATGAACATGGATCTAAAAAAACGCTTCGCGACGGCGGGCCGGAAAACAGGAAAATCCTTCCTCAGCACGCTTCCCGTGCTGTTGGGGGTCTTCCTGTTGACGGGATTGCTCACGACCTTGGCGGCGGATCACTTGCAGGCGATCACCAACACCGTCCAGGGAACCGCAGGCCCATTCATCGGCGCGGCCCTTGGCAGCATCGCCGCCGGTCATCCCATGACCAGTTACGTTATCGGCGGCGAGTTGTTGGCCCGGGGCATCCCCGCCACCGCCATCGCCGCGCTGGTCGTTAGCTGGGTCACCGTCGGCCTGGTTCAATTACCCGCCGAGGCCGCCGCGCTCGGCGTTCGGTTCGCCCTATGGCGGGCGGCACTGTGTTTCGTTTCGGCGATCGTGGTCGCCTATCTGACGGTGGGCGGCATTGGGTACATCCCATGAAAGAGGTCGGCGAAAAGCAAAAGCCTGGATCACTTTTTTCGTGGGAATGGATCTTTTTCCTGGGCGCGCTGGCCCTGTTCGGCGTGGTTTGGTTGCTTGACCGCGACGCGGGCGGGCGGGCGTGGTCTTCGTTCCTCGCCTTAACGGGCCAAATTTTTCCCATTTTGGCCGTCGTCTATGTCGCGCTTTTCGCCTTCAATCTGTTGAGCGCGCCAGTGTGGCTGAAACGCTACGTCGGGGCCAAGTCCGGGCTGCTGGGATGGGTCGTCACGTTGAGCGC
>Ga0316202_10000101_pt1 | contig 136745 bp, 115 predicted proteins | sample 3monrhotite_MG_FD_204934 | JGI IMG/M metagenome (GOLD analysis project Ga0316202, IMG submission 204934) | Microbial mat bacterial communities from mineral coupon in-situ incubated in ocean water Damariscotta River, Maine, United States -... | ecosystem: Environmental > Aquatic > Marine >... | reverse complement strand
GACTCCCATTGTTTCCAATAGCTTTATTGAAAAATTTTTGAGCAGACATCTTCTGTCTGCGCTTGGTTAACAGAAAGTCAACAGTGTTCCCATTCTTATCAACCGCTCGATACAAATATCGATCCTTACCAGCTACCTTAATATAGGTTTCATCCATCCTCCAACTGTCACCTACTTGAAACTTACGTTTATGCATATTCTTTTCAACTAAAACCGAGAATTTATATACCCAACGTTGAAGGGTAGAATGATCAACTTTTACTCCTCGAATTTCCATCAATTCCTCAATGTCTCGGTAACTCAAACTAAATCTTAACTTGAAATAAACGGCTTGTAAGATGACTACATTTGGATAACGATGGTGTTTGAACATGACTCTTGAGTTTTCACCTCAAAAGTAGTTTCTTTTACTTTAGACCGAATTAATGCGACAGAACCAATCTCCACCATTCTGGAGTTTCCGCCATTGGAAACATGTCCTCCTATTTCGCTTTCGAGAATTTTGCTTTTTGAAGACCGGAACCTGAACCAACTGTAATAAAGTACATTCCGTTTACAAATTCATTTGTGTTAATCTTAAACTGATTTGAGCCTTTAAGCGCATTTACCGTCTCCATATAAATAACCTTGCCAACAACATTATAAACTTTCAGCTCCACATATGGTCTGGTGTATCTCGAATTAAACGAAATCGTTAAATTTTCGTTTACCGGATTCGGGTAAACTGACACCTCAGTGATCTTTGCCAAATTAACCGCTACGATTTCAAAGGTCTCAGAGTCTCCATTGAAATCCGTTTGTTTTAACCTATAGTAACTAGTTCCATTCAATGGTTCCTCATCTATTGAATAATACCTGTTGATGTCAGTAGTTGTGCCGGCACCAGGAATATTTTTCAAATCTTCAAAAATGATCCCATCTAATGATCTTTGCACAGTAAAGAATGCGTTGTTGGTCTCGCTACTGGTTGTCCAATTAAGCATAACCGCATGTTTACCATCTTTTTCCAAGGGCTCTGCCGAGAACCCCAGTAATGATATGGGCAATACTGTTGGGCTTGTTGTTGTTAAGCTTATATTAGATGCAGATACGGCCCCTCCTGTTCCTCCTACACCATCGTCTGTGGCACTAACTCCGTTCTGGAATCCAAATCTAGCACTACAAGTTGGATCAACTTCTGCGTCATAGCAGAATGTATACAGGTTGCAGGTATAGTTATTTGTATTCCCGTCTCCCCAAGCAGGGTAATATTGATTCATCGGGGCGCAGTTGCCTGTATGCGCTTTTGGATGGTCGTAGATCCAACTAATTACACCTGCAGTGAGACTTGCTGTCCAAGCTCCTGAGGCACCATTAGTCGACCCTGTACACCATTCAGTAGCAAAAAACCCAGTATTGTTTCCATTGGGTGAATAATTGCCCACATTAATCCAACAAGAACCTAAAGTAACATCAAAGTACATGAGCCACTCCCATCCAGGATTTTCCAAGTAAACGTTCTCGCATATTGTGTAAGTATTTCCAATCATTGCGGCATGTTGGGTGGGTGAAATACTGTCTGGAGGAACTGCTCCATTCCACGTTTGATAGTACCCCTGGTTTGCCAAGGCCGTAACTGGAATTGGACTACAGCTATTGGTTACATCTAGTTCAATCCCTGTAGAGTAACAAGTTACCCCAATATCAAAGTTGTCTATAAAATCATTCTGACCATCTACGACAAAGTAATAGTCAGCAACTCCTGCGGGAACGGTATATTCAATAAAAGTATTTCCACTTCCAAAAAGGCCAGTTGCAATGGTCATTTGATAAGAGTTAGCACAATTACCATCACAAGTAGACCCCACCGCGAAAACTTCCATATAGGTGTCGTTTGCATCGGTAACGTTAGTAAACTGAATTCTTATCTCACCACCAGTTGTTGCGTCGGGCCAATTCACGACATAATAGCGATCTTCTCCCACTGTAGGTATTCCTGTACAACTCCATGTATTTTCACTGTCTCCATTTCCATTTGTAGTTTCTCCTGCTGTTGCAGCATCGCCACAGTCAATTCGAATTGCATTGGCACAATCGTCTCCAGGATTTCCAGCGGCAGCACATGCCGTATTTTGGGTTACGCTCATCGACCCACAAGTTGCACTATGACCACAATTCCATCTATCAATCAATACCCTAACCACTCCATTAATGGTAGAGACCCAGGTTACACTTTCATCTGTTCCAGAACAGTTATCCGCATCTTGATCAAGAATAAAGGCTCCTGTTCCATTATTGTATAAGGTTATTCTTGAGTCTAAAGGAGAACCACATGTAGTAATGGTGTATTGTGCGCCTAAACAAGCAGTAAACGTATTGTACTCCCCGTAAAAAGTACAAGCATCTGATTGCGTATTTCCTACTCCCGTAGGCGTTAAATCCAAATACAGTGAATTCGTATTGGCGCATTGTGCATGCCCCATATTACTCAATGAAAAAACAGCAAGCAAGATTAGCGAGTATTTCGATACTCTATTTAATATAACTTCTCTCATCACAATCAAGGGTTTTTCTGTTCTACTTTCTCATCTAATATTGAGATAGCGCCATCTTTCAGGATAGTCAGTATCTGATCTTCACCCAAAGTGGTGACGTATTTAATAGTCATTGTTGAATAATCAATAGAATATTCTATTGAGACAATTTTATCTTCATTACGAACGGTTTCATTTCTGAATCTACCAAGAACCCTTGGATCATTTGTATAGAGTGAGAAACTGACCTCAGAAAAAGCTGATTTCAGTTCGTGAGCATGACCTTGTTCTTGCTTTATTGGATTACCGCCAGTTTCTTGAGAAATTACGCACATTGGCGTGAGGACTAAAAAACACATACATACGGCACATGTGGTAACTTTTATCATTATATGAATGTTGCAGCATTCTTGACCGATGGGAATGGTAAACAAGAATGCTTATGTTAGATTCGAATTTAGTGTCATTCGACACTTTAACAAGTTACGATGAATATTCTTGTTTTGTTACGTTATTTCACGTTTATTTCTCGGAACGTGTTATTTACAACAGGAAGCTCCGAAATAAAGGACAAATATTCACTGCTCGTTCGCTGAATCTCCTTGGGTTTCAGCCTAAATAGCTCGATACAAAGCTAAAACCTTAGTTGGCCCAGTGGAAGGGTAGCTGTCATAGACTGCCATCAGGGTTGTAACTAATTGATATTCAGCGCGATTCTTTCGTCCAGCTTTAAGGAACAAAAAACCCTTTGATTGAAACAACCAAAGGGTTTTAGCAAGGAATTACTCAAATGTTCTAGAAATGAGGTTTTCCATATAGTTATACGAAAACATCTTAGATATGGATTCATTAATTCAGAGACTAAATATTTTATCAAACTACATTTCGCTCGAATAATTGGAAATTCTTCCGAATACTTTTGCCTCTAGCGCGGTTTCCTCAAGTAAGGTCACCAAAATGCCTATGTGAAATTCGGTAATTTGCTTAGGTTTCAAACCTTCGAGTAAGGATAACTCCTGCTCTAACAAGACCAATTACTTGGTTACAAGGATGTTATAAAACTCTTCTGTTATTTCAATTGGTCGCTCTAGCACGCCTAGGAGATTGAGTTGATCCAAAACCTCCTGTTTTAGCAGTGAAGAAGGAGTTAGCACTAATATGTGTTTCATTTAAGAAGATTGTAGGGTGTAATTTGTGAAATTCCATTTATTCTGGACGTTCCCCGAATTGTAGTTTCCTATCGTATGCTTTGGGTTTCCCAACGTAGTTTGAATTCTAATCATTATTCAGGTTGTCAAGGAGTTAAAGAAAATGGGAAAAGATTAAGTTTAATTGGCTTTTTTTTAGACTGATATTAAGGTATTTTCAATGCTTTTAAAACAAGGGTGGATGATAGGGAAGATTATTACAAATCAGACAGCCAAAGAAATGCTTGAACAATTAGGAGGTCTTAGCAAGAAACGATACGATGGCCGCTACCTGGGTTCAGCTATTTTTTCATTTTTCGAAGCTATTCCGGATAAAAGCACAAGGGAAGAAATTGTAAAATTTTTAGGTGTAGATCAAATCGACCCTGAGCGCTGGTACGATATTAATGATGTCAGGCTAATTTATTACTATCTGAACAATCAATTTGGAAAATATACAATCAAACAGGTTGGACGTTCAATCATAGAACATGCAATCTTTCCACCTGAAATATATAATAACGAAGATTGTTTCGGTGCGCTAAAATTCGCATATGAACTATATGCTCAGGGGATTAATCTAGGAAGTATTAAGCATGAAATACTATCCGAGAAAACCGCAATATTGACTTTTTCTACTCCTTTCCCTTGCTATCTAGATCAAGGAATCATTCTAGGCTGTGGAGACAAATTCGGGAAGGCAGTTACAATAGAACATTCTGATAATGGATGTCGGGATCAGCATGCCGAATCTTGCACGTATATCTGTACATGGTAATTGATTTTACATCCATAAGTCGAGACAAACTAGGGAATTTATCGCTCTGCCTCAATCTGAGAATTCCATCTTGAATTCGACCCATCCACGGTAATTATAGGAGGCCTGTATAATTTCATTTAATGCTGCACTTAATCTGCCAACCAAGCATTAACCTCTAGAGGAAACTTAATGAATACAAATTCATTTGGCTTCTTTGCCGACATTAAAGACTCCTGATATTGTGCTACTAGTCTGCATCGATTAACCTAACCTGCTTTGCGATATCACCTTTTGGGTGAATTTCAATTTCAAATGAGACCATATCTCCATCTTTAATCGAGTCAATTAAGTACGATTTCCGGGTAAATATTTCTTTACCAGTGCCATCAACTTCGATGAAGCCAAATTTAGATTTTATGTTATAAAACTTAACCTTTCCTGTGTACATACTAAAGTATTTTATCAAAGGATAATCTTTTGATCCCTTTAAGTTATGTCTATCGTTACGACAAATTTGAGTCAGATTTTTCATTTACGGTTTCCTGAGATTCTTCTTTAAATTTGAAATACATTTCTCTCTTTGCTTCGAACCCCATATCGAGAAACTCGTTCTGACCCACTCTTTTTCGAATTAACCAATTAACGAAATCGGTAATCTCATCTGGTTTAAGATGAAACATATCAAGAGTAATACGAATTCCGTGGTGATCAATCTTCATTTATTATTATTTTATATTTCGCACTACATAAGCTATGTATATGCATTACTGTTTCCATATTCTTTTCTTGTCAATTACCCTCGTCATTTTTATAATTCATACCTTTTAAACAGGATGTTCAGCATGGTTTCTTGTGTCCTGCAAAGGCATGAACATTCTCCAAAATCGACACCCGATTACATTCGAGTCAATATCCTCTGTATTTTAAAATGAGTTAATGGTAGTTTATAAAATGCAATTACATCCGAGTACTTTTTGGATTTTAATACCTGATTCGGTGTAATATCACGTGCAAATAATACAAATCTAGTTGTTCCTTGTAGGCCATTTTGTTCATACCAGTCAAGGAACTTCCAATCATCAAGATCAAGGGAGTTGACATTGATCAATGTTAATTTCGGAGTTATAAACACGGGTTCCTCTACCCGTAATTTACATGCATCAACGTTTTTTTCAATGCGTATTTCACCTAGTTCTTCTATAGTTTGCAAGACAAGCTTAATATTCGAGCTGACCAATGGATCGTTCTCAAGAATTAAGATTTCATTTTCATCATTGTTGATACTCTTCATAGCGATGCTAATTGTTAAACCTCTCATTTACTTTTAACAAATCTTTTGGTGAGCCTTTCTTTCATCTGTATCGCCTTCTCACTTTTTGCAAAGGCTATTATTTTATCCTCTGCTTTATGAACCAAAATTGCAAGTACAACCGCCACGATAAAATCAAAGAGGAATGAGCTACCAAAACTGTATTTGATCATCACCGTTAGCATTTTATAGATAATGATAAATGTTAGAAATGTCAATGTTTTGGAAAGTCCGGTACTTTCCCGATTCGTATTGAGCAATATCGAGCCAAACAGTAGTGTGCACATGAAAATAATTTCAAAAAGATAGAACCACCACCTTCGATAGTATGGTGGGACTACGATAATATTTATTACTCCACCTTCAATTATTTCACCAAACACGTTTTTAGCTTTGGTATGAAGCTCATAATTACCTTCAGGTAAATAAGGAAAATCCACAATTGAGTTTCCCCCCCATTGACTCCATTGATCCATCACTCCATCAAGAAAATACTGGTATCTGGTGCCTTTTTCATTGATATAGAAAGGGCTAGTAAAAGCTAATCGAATTGAACTATGATCATAAGTCAATGTTAAATCGTCTATATCTAATAATTTACCGTCATCTCCCATTGCGCTTCTATACGCAAGGTGGAACCCTGCCTTTTCAGCTCTTTTAGCACCTGCATCGACCTGATAGAAGCCATTAGTCCGGTCAATGACCCAACAGCTGTTTTTGTCATCAGAATGAACATAAAGTATATCATCAATGACATTCAAATAGCTGGCTTGCTTTAATTTGCCCTCTGCTATTTGACTAAATCCGGTCCATTCCAAACCATTATACAGCCACGTATAACCATCGTTAGAAAAGACCATGGCATCCTTACTGAATTTGGAACTTAACTTCTTATTACGGACTACTTCTCCAATTTTATTCTCAAAGGTATAGACACCATCATTTGAGAAAAATATAGGTTGCCCATTTATACTTCGAACAACAATCTGTTCTGAAAAACTCGAACCAATATCGTAGCTCGTTATGCGGTCTTGATCTTCATCGGCATTTAAGTTGACCTTAGTTACTTCGTTCTCCTTACCAAGCCAAAGGTAAACCCCACCTTGTTCGGTCATCGAAAATATAGGATCATCAACGCCTTCTATTGTCTTTTCTACACGCCAACTACCTATGTAGCGTAATGTTAACAGCCCCTGGTCAGTCCCCACGTATATTTGATTGCCATTGTGAAGTGACTGGTAAATGAAATGTATATAACGGTCTTTAAGTATTTGGGTTGCAGTTAAACTCTGAATGGAATAAAGTCCGTTACTGGTGGCTGCAAGAACCATCCCTTTATAAGAAAGTAATTCCCGACATTTGTCATTAATTCCACTTATCTGTTTGTACCCATAACGAACTGATTGCAATGCGTAAAAGCTCTCTGAGCTAGCCTCACTTGTCGACTGTTTGTCTTTTTTTCCTCCAAATAGTTTGGAGAAAAACTTTCCAACTTTTTTCTTCTCCCTGCTATTTTTTCGGGTATATGTTGAGACTTCGCCAGCAGAGAGTTTGGCCAGCTTAAACACCCCTACGGTGGTTCCAACATACAATTGTTGTTTGTTGACACTGGTGCAAAGTAAATTCCCATTGAGCCCATTATAAGCAGAAAGATTTTTCACCGGGAGACTGAAATCCGCTCTTGAAATGCCGTATTCATGAGCAATCCAAAGACCTCCTGCTCTGTCCTTCCCTATGGCCAAAACTTCATCGTCAGGTAACCCTGTTTGATAATTGATAATGTTATGGGTTTTGCCATCCTTCGCGTTGATCAAAACACACCCTCCAGATATCGTTGTTAGCGCAAAAACATCCTCAGTTAAACCAATTCCCCCAACAACAGTGTTCTCTTTGAGGTAATCCAACGATTTGGGGAAATATGGACTAAATTCCTTTCCATCAAAAATATAGGTCTTGTTTTCATCGGTACTTATTAACGTTCTTCCTGGGTCAATACTCAAGGCAGCAATGATCTGAACTCCCTTAAATTTAGCCTCTTTAGAAAAAGAACTCATTCCATCATTGGATAATAATTGTAGCCCTTTGCCAAGGGTGTTCACATATATATTTTTACCGTATGCAAACAGTCCTGAGAATTCGTCATGTTCACTGGCAGACCAGCTGTATTGAGTGTTCTGATCAATCCCATGGCAGATTACCTTTGAAAGAGAATAGAAGTATACTTTACCACTGGTAATGGTAATATTGGTCACCCGCCCCAGCTCTTCAACATCATTTGAAAGGGATTGATAGATCTCATTACCTGATCCCTCAATCTTAATGTATCCGTAATCCCCTTTACAGCCTACGTAAACTCTACCTCTTGCCGAATCAACCGCCAGAGCAAAAGCCGTCCCAGGAGTCTCAATTAGTTTCCATCTATGGCCATCATATGCCATAACACCCCTGTTGTTGGCAAAATACATTACGTCATTACCACCCTGGACGATAGCGTTGTTTCTATTATCCGCTTGCTCAAGATTTGGTGAATAATTTTGAAGAAACACATTTCCTTTTTGTCCGATTGAGGTGCCCACAAGCGCAAATAAAAATAGTGTCAATAAAAGTTTATGATTCATCAATTTTAATCTATTAGATTTTGCAGCTCAATTTTTGCAGCTTCTACTTTGTTTATTAGTTCCTCTTTGACCGATTTGGTCAAATACCTTCCTGAATTTGAAAGAACAAATTGCGCTTTGTCAATCACTTTATAGCAGTAATCAATGCGCACTTTCTTCGATGTCTTTTTAACTGCCTTTCGGTAGTATTCATCTATTTCATCCAACTGTTTTTCCATTCACTTGCTATTAAATTTTTAAAAAAGATCTGCTAATAATGTTCAATTGACATTTAATAAAAATGACCTTAAATAATAGAATCAAAAATTGTAACGAAATCCTACTCCACCTTGGAACCAAACAGCCAATGGATCGTCAATCACTTCAACAAAAACGATAATGTCAAGGAAAACGGAAAAATGAGGATTTTTAAATGTGTACTCAGCCCCTAGTACCCCATCAACTCCTACATCAACATATCCTCTGCCTGATTGAATTTGTCCACCGATCCCATAATACCAGTCCATTCCTTTGGTAAGTCTATCCCAGTCATTGTGCAACAAATAATGAAGGTTAACCATAAAACTTCTGCTGCCAAGGTCTGTCCCAATATTGAGTTCAAAAGCGTTGCCTCCACTTAGGTATTTCTTGCCTGACACAGCAGACGGATTGCCAAATCTCAATCCAAGCCCCCATTTGTATTGTTTTACTTCGTCCTGTTGAGCCCCAACCTGAGAAACAATTAAAACGACCAGCATGACAAGTAAAATCAGTTTTTTCATGAAATAATCTTCTAAAAATTGTACCTGGCTCCTAACCCCCCTTGATAATGAAACAAAAAGGGATTATCAAATACTTCCATAAATAGAGTCATGTCTAGAAATAGTGAAATTGGTACATCATCAAAACTATATTCCAACCCGATTACGGCGTCAGCACCAAAATCAAAATCCGTTACATCCCCACTTGATGCATAATACCAATCGTCATCTCCGTAAATTTTATATCGGTAATCATATCTATACTTTTGAAAAGTAATCTGTGCGCCAAAACCCCAATACCATTCCAAACCTCGTACCTCTTCATTAGCTACTTTGCCGAGCTTATTTTGAAATAAGTAGTGAAGCTGTATGCCAAGAGGCGCTGTGGTTTCATAATTTAAATAACCGAATTTTTTATATCCGAAATTCTCATCGTCATACCAATCATCGAAACGATCACCATACCATCTGTCATTGTACAACAGATGCGTTCTGCCAATACTTATTTCCAGAGCATTATCATCAAAGTATTTTTTAAATGTTATCCCACTAGGATCACCAAGTCGTATACCAATGCCTTTATCCTGGGCGATTAATAAAGTAGCGTGAAGCACTACGACTATAATTACAATTAGTTTTTTCATGATTTGGATTTAAAAGTTTATTAAAATGGTTCTATACAATGGATTCGATAAACAGGTATTAATGCATTCGCTTTAAGGCAAACGTACGCTGATGTGACCCCCCAAATTGTTGTCTCAATTTGTTTCATCCCTTCAAAATCTTCAAAGGTTATTTTGAATTTCACTTTGTTGGAATTACCTAGGACCATCGCCTTATGCAGTTCTAATCCCCTATTTCTAATTTCGGATGCACATTTAAGTACCTCTTTTATGGGGAATTTCATGTCTGCCACTTGCTCCTTATTAATTCTTTTAGGGGTGTATGTTTTCTGTTCCATTTTTGAAATTTTAAGTTTAAACTAGAATACCTGAAATGCTCTTAATGCAACTACTTTGGTTTCTTAAGTAGTTTTTTAACCTTGCGGTCTACCTTATTGAAGAACTCATCAACGTTGTCTTCAACACCTTCCAACCATTTGGGAGGATTTCTGTGTTTCCACCTCTCAATGCCTTTCTCCTTCTGGTTGTAGGCAACGGCATTGCCTTTTTTGATATTAACTTCAGTAGAATGGTCATCCGCATCTGGGGTGAATTTCACTTCCCCTTCATCTACTGCAACTTCAATCCTGTCTTGATCTTCCGCCTTAACGTTAAATGATGTTCCTAGCACCAGAATTTCAGTGCCATGAGCAGTCACTTTAAAAGGGTGCTTGCTATCTGGTTTAACTTTGAAATACCCTTCTCCTTGAAGTTGGACGATTCTTTGTTCACTGTTAAACTGCTGAGGATAGCTTAATGTGCTGTTGATATTTAACAAGACTTGACTGCTATCTGGTAGGGTAATCTGAGTTATTGAATCCAATGATACTACCTGGGTCCAGCTGGCGGCTATATGATTATTAGAAGAAACTGAAGGCTCGCTGCGAAATAAAAATCCTAAACCGATAATTAAAGCCAAGCCTGCCGCTGCATGCCAGATCTTGAAAGTGTATCTTTTTGGTTTAAGAATTTGGGGGAGGTCATTCTCTCGCAATATTTGAGCCTTCAGTTTCATCCATTGCTCATCGGCGTCTGCCTCAAAGTCTGCGGTAGGGGCGTTAGAAAGTTTTAACAACTTCGCAGCTTGCTGGAACAAACTACGGTTTTCATCGCTAGCAGCCAGCCAATTTTCTAAAACGAGCTCTTGCTCTTCGGTTAGCTGATCGCTTAGTTTCTTTACTATAAGTTCCCAATATAAATTGTTCATTACAAATGGAGTTGATTTATGTGCTCTTACTTATAACACATACAATATTTCATTTACCCCTAAAAGAAATTTGACTTTTTTTCTCAAAGACTACAAACAGGAGAAAATAACTACCAAAGCGTTTAATAATATATTCAAGAAAGGACGGAGTTCTTTTCGTAATTTGCCCAGGGCTATACCCATTTGAGATTCAACCGTTTTGACACTTACATCCAGCTGACCCGCTATTTCACGATACTTCAATCCCTGATATTTGCTCAAGACAAATATGGTTTTACATTTAGGAGGTAAACGATTAATAGCCGCTCTCACGGCCTTTTCAATTTTTTCAGAGTCGCCCATATCTATTTGTTCTAAGGCTATTAACTCTTCAGCTGTCTTTTGATCCAGGCGAACTACTTTAGCTTGCTTTCGCAACTCATTAAGTGAAGCGTTGCTTACGGCTTTATATAAGTAACTTTTCATGGAAGAGCTCAAGTCAATTTCTGCTCTCCTTTGCCAAATAGCAATAAATACTTCTTGAACCACATCCTTTGCTTGTTGTTGGTCATTTAGAAGTCGCCATGCCAAATTGCATAAACCTCCATGGTGCTTTTTGAAAAGCGCCTCTATTTCCTTTAAATCATTCTCCATGTGATAGAAAAAACGATCAAAGATAAGTGATCTATTCCACTGAAAGGATGCTACTTTTCACATATTATGTCTTACAATCGGGAATATTTAGGTGATCACTAACCCTTTCCATTTGGACCAGTTTCTTTTTACTTATGCTCTAGAGCAACTACTAGTGACATCACTAAATGTAACAGGCAAGTTGGGCTATATTAAAAAACAGTAATGTAGGGCTGATGCCTGGCCATGCCGAAAATGTTTTCAGCTCCCAAAGCTCAAATCTCCAATTATTCTAACATCGTATGAATGTTAAGAGAGCTTTTGTAAATCTGGCCATGACTTTGTATAGAATACAATTGAAGCCTATGCTTTTAGGCCCAGTGGAAGGGGTAGCTGTCATACGGCGCCATCTGAGGCTTAACTAATTGACATTCAGTTTTGTTATGGATTCCATTGTAAATTTATTTGTACCTTATGACTGACAACATTGGTCTTAATTCACCCTTAAGGCCAATTATACTAGTTTAATAGAGTATTCCAAATACTCGCCACCTATTATACATCTATGAAAAAAACAGGAATATTTCTTGCCTCAATGCTCTGCGTCACTTTTGCATTGGGTCAAGTCCAGAGTAATGAAATTAACTCAACAGGGAAAGTTGGGGTTGGCACAACAACCCCAACATGTGCGTTAGATGTCGATGGCCAAGTAATCATCGATGGAGAAACCACTATGAAGCAAGACGTGGAGATAGAGAAAACACTTACAATTCAACAGAATTTAGAAGTGATTGGAATCTCAACATTTGGAGCAGAAGTAATCACTGAAGATCAGGTTACATTCAAACAATTCGAAGATATAACGTTAACTGACGATCGATTTGTAGTCGTTGACAAGATTGGAATATTGAAATCAACTAAAACGGAGGACATTCTTTTCCCTATAGGTGATTGCCACGTCTCGGGTAAATTTGGTCCAGAATTAATTGTTCCAAATTGGGGTTATGGACCAGGGAAAATATTCACGGGAGTTGAGTGTCCTTCTAGTGTTGGAATTAGAGTTGAAAACCCTACTGCAGTATTAGATGTTGACGGTAATTCTCGTTTGAGAGGAGGGGTCGGCATTGGACTTTCTCCTTCAACAACGAATCTTTTAACGATTGCCGATCCAGGTACTGGATTGTCAATTGAAGCGCAAGGTAACGTTGGTTTTCTCGGCAATCTCGATGTTGATGGCAGCATTGGTGTTGGAGTGGGTAATTCAGCTGGGGTTAAATTACATGTGGTAAGCGACATGCAGACCAGCCTTTGTGTTGAAAGTAACGCGACAACAGATTATTCGTTTGGTTTGAAGGTTGTTTCAGACCGAGACCTAACAAAAGCATTCTCAATTCTTGACAGTAGAATTGCAGGTGGAACTGATATTTTCACTGTATGGGGAAATGGGGTTGTAAACACAAAAAAGATGTATTCGGAAGAGATAGAGGTACGAATAGATGCTCTTGGAATTTCATGGCCTGACTATGTTTTTGATTCCAATTATGATCTTCCGGAGTTGAAAGAAGTTGAAGCGTTTTATTTGAAATACAATCATTTAAAAGGAATTCCTTCATCGGATGAAGCAAATGAAAATGGAATTAACGTGGCTAAAATGGATGCAGCACTTCTTAAGAAGATTGAAGAATTGACCTTATATATTGTCCAGTTAGAGAAACGAATCTTGAAATTAGAAGACTAAACTTTGATTAAAAACCTTTCCATATTCATTTTTATTGGAACTCTACTTTTATTTGATTCCATGAACGCTTTAGCTCAAGATGAGCTAAATTCTAAGTTTAAAATTGAACAATTTTCAATTATTGGAGGAATTGGGGTATCAAACATTTTGTCACCTAAAGTAGTTTACTACAATTTTGATCCAACTTATTTCAATTTGGGCAATACGAATCAATTTGAAATTAATGCCGTTTTTAAGACTGATAAATTAAGACTGAAAATTGGACTTGGGTATGTTCTTTTAAAACATCAAAATGAGGTTCATTTTGCAGAAACAATTAGACTTGATTTAGATCAAAGTGCATACCTGTCCTTGCCAGTTGGATTAATCTTTAATAAGAATAGGTTTGAATTCGATGTCAGCGTAGAGACAAGTTTATTAATCCAGCGACAGCAAAAAGTGAATGGTACTATTATTAATTCCACAACGCCCTTCGAACCTGGTCTTGTTTCCCTAGGTAAAATGAACATAGGCATAAATTGCTCGGTTTCCTATCTTATCGATATTGAGAAATTTAAAATGGGCCCTTCTATAATATTTGGTGCAAGAGTTGCTCCAAACTATGCGTCTGCATTAGGGGCGTTTAAAATATCATACAGGTTAAGTTGATTTTATGCATAAAGTAACGCGTATAATAATATTACTTCTTTGCTCTACAAATCTGTTTGTTTTTGTCTCTAATGCCCAGTATGGTGAATCTCATTCATGTCAGCACGACATCTTTTGCGTACCTGATTGGTGCGATCAAAGAAGAAGTGTAGTATTAATTGAAAAACTTATAGATGGGGTATACGCTGGGAAAGGTTCGGGAGCATTAATTAATAATGTTCTGTTTGATGGCAAACCATACCTGCTCACTGCCAAACATTTGGTTGACTCTGACAGAGACGATGTGTTCTCTGTTGAGGAGCTTGAAGCCCTGGATACTTGGAAGCTCATTTTTAACTATCAAATTGATCATTGTGCGAACCACGACTTAAATCCTGAACCTTCAAAATCTGAATTCCTAATTGGAGTTAAATTTTTATCCTCTGGACCTGCTATTGGCGGTGACTGGATTCTTTTGGAGTTAGTGGAAGAAATCCCTTCGGATTACAACGTGTATTTTAGCGGGTTTAATGCCTTCGAAACTATACCCAAAGGAATAGCTTGTATACATCACCCTCGAAGTGATGTAAAAAAGTGGAGCTATTCAAATAAAAAAGCCAAAGAAAAAACGTACAACTGGTATATGAAAAAATGGCAGACGGGTACTATTGAAGGGGGAAGTTCCGGAGCTCCTTGGTATCAAAACGATTCAAAATTAATAGTTGCAGTTCAATCCAACAATACCGGCAACGGGGCTTTTGTATGTAATCAAAACAAGATTAAAGCAAGTGGAGCAAGAATAGATGTTGCCTGGGAAGCAGGAACAGCGGCTGATGAACAGCTAAAACACTGGCTAAATTCGATTAACGCAAGTGGCGTAATTGGAATCTTAGGGTATGACCCTTGTAAACCTTTTCGAATCTTTAATAACGCTAATGATCTACATACATCAATAAATGTTGATCCAATATTACCATACACGGGACCAACAATTGGGACTAGGTCTCATAATGGAGTTTATAATGCGGCAGATTTCATTTCTGTACAAAACTCTATTATTCAAACTAATACTAGTGTAGAGTTTTATGCAGAGAAGGTACATCTAAGAGAAGGCTTTAAAACCACTCCTGGCGCTAAGTTTAAAGCCGCTCCTATTCCTTGTCTTGGAGGGTGCGGAAACGGAAAAGCACTTGAAACCGACACAATGATGGTTTTCTTTTCCGACACAATTCAAGAACAAAATGGATTGGAAAAGGTCTCTTCCGCGCTTAATTTCAAAGTATACCCTAATCCAAGCAGCGGATTTATTTCAGTTGAAATTGAAAAGCCAAATCCGGATGAAACCATTAATGTGATTCTCAGAAATATGGTGGGCCAAATCGTTCACACTTCGGTTTCTTCAAGCGAAAAGATAGATTTGGATCTAACTAATATTCCTTCAGGAGTGTACATTATCGAGATAAAAACTTCATCAGAAACACGAACTAAAAAACTGATACGCTATTAACTGGAAAATAAAAATACTGATCTGTGCTTGTTTGATAATTAGTTCATGCAAGAAAGTACCTCGTTCTCATGAAATTATTGATACTTGGGACTTTCATTATGTTGAAAATACTGGTGTTCAACAATGGGCTCCAAATACAATAGATCAAATAAGGGTCACTTTTAAACGCAAAGCATATAGTTTGGACGTTCCTGTCAATACTGCTGGTGGTAAATCCCAGATTTATAAGGATGGGTCGATAAATATTGAAACCCTAAATAGTCAACTTAGACTTGGAGATAGCACTTCTTCTTATTGGGAAGACCTGTTTATTGCTGAATTTTCCCTTGTTACGTCATATGAAATTAATGGTGACACCCTTGCACTTGAGTCTCCAACCTCTGTATTAAAGTTTACGAAATGACGAAATTTTGTATCTCAGTTCTTTTGACTCTAATCTTTTCAATTTCTCTTGCTCAAAGCGGAAAAAATTACTTAGACATTCATCCTCCAAAAAACAAAAGTTACACTGACTCTTTATACAGGTTTGGGCATGAGATAGAAGTTTCCAGAAGCATATCCGAATTCGATTACTCAAATGACGGAAAGGTGCAAAAATGGACATGTCGGATTGCAGCTACAGGTGCAACTCTTACAAGCTTAATGCTTAATGATTTGGACCTTTCCTTGAATGGAGAGCTATTTTTCTATTCATCAGATCTTAAAACTTATCATGGGGGATTTAAAGAGGAAATACAAAGTGGCCGCACAGAGCTCGGGCTTCCCATAATCCTGTCAGATTCGGTAATAATAGAATATCGACAACCGCTAAACGACAATCACGCTCCCAATCTGAGTCTGTTTAAAGTTATATATGGATTCAAGGAACTTGGAGAAGTGGTAACCGAAGAGAAGAACGGTTTTGGATCCTCAGGAAACTGCCAAATCAACGCGCTATGTGAGCAAAGCGGGTGGTGCAATCAAATTAACTCGGTAGGAGTAATTTTCAATGGTGGTATGGCCGACTGTTCTGGCGCTCTTATAAATAATAGCGATAATGATCTGACTCCTTACTTTTTAACTGCAGAACACTGTGTTTGGGGAAATCCGGCATATTGGGTCGTCTATTTTAACTATCAAAGTGAATCATGTGATCCTTCAGTAGATGGCAGGTTGATTTATTACTTAAGTGGACTACAACTTCGAGCGAGTCATGAGAAAACTGACTATGCGTTATTGGAATTTTATTCGGACGTGCCTTATAGCTACAACCCATTTTTTTCAGGCTGGTCAGCTGGATCCGCAAAACCTGAATCAGGAGCGGCCATTCATCACCCTCGAGGTGACGTGAAAAAGATCAGTTTGTATTCAGAGAAGCCGAGCAGAGTACTATACGATGCGGACGAAGGAGATCCCAGTAATACAAAGGTAAAAACATGGGAGGTTAATTTTGACTCTGGGACTAGTGAGTCTGGTTCTTCAGGATGTCCATTGTTCAACGAAAATGGGAGAATTGTTGGCCAGCTAACTGGATATGGAGATCCTCCAGGCACCTTAGCGTGTGATAGAGAAAAGCATATGTTTGGGCGTTTCAAACAAACAATGAACAGAGGCGCTCGAGCGTATTTAGATCCTGGATTAATAAAAGAAACTACAATTGCAGGAAAAACACCGGACCAATGTCCTTCAAACAGAACCTTGACAAGTTATGTAACAAATGGTTATCACAAAGCATCCGATTATATCACTACCTCGGGCACAACTTTAGCTTTGCCAGGATCTGACGTTTTTATAGAAGCGGGTAGCAGAGTTTTCCTGAACCCCGGATTCCATGCAAAAAGTAATTCCAATGCACATATACGAATTAAACCTTGCTCTCTTTCTTGCGCTAATTATAAAAACTTTAGCGAAGAAGTTATTGATGAAGCTGACTCAATTGAATTTGATAAAACAATGGAACTAACATCTCCAGCCTTATTAAAAGTGTTCCCCAACCCTAGTAACGCAATGGCCAATATTCAATTCAGCGCGAACCAGTTCGAATACTTAGTCCTAATCAATTCATTGGGTCAAATTGTGTTCTGCAAAAATTTAGAGTCGAATGATGAGAACATCCAACTTAACTTGGCTCAATTCCCGCAAGGAATTTATACTGTTAGATGCTCTGGAATCAACTTGACAGCATTTCAAAGTTTGGTCATCATGAGATAACGAATTATTGACTTTTTAGTCCGGTGGAAAGCAGTGTGGAGACAAAGTTAAATTGTTCTAAGGCCATCCTACTTTAAAATATCAATTTACCTGTCACACAAGGACATTCATCGGTTTTACAGCTACAAGTGGAATTGTTCCTTAAGAATGGTTTCCACATTTGCCGGATTAAATTGTGTCACTTTGTTATCTCAGAATGAAGTTATTAGCTCAACATTGTCCCACTTATACTTTATGTGTTTTCGAACTAAATCCCACTTACAGAGCTAAGCTAATCCCACTAATTCAGTGTTGACACCCTATTGAATCAATATATTTACTGAAAAATTAGATCGTGCTAGCATATCTCATGGGTTCAATTACAATGTTAATAGGAGACTTAATAATCTGGCCGTAACAACTAATAAATGTCATATACTCCCATTGTATGAAACGTGATCCGATATTTTGGCGTTTTCTGCTCATCTCTAGCAGGTAAGTTCCCTTTGCCCATTTAGAAGTGTTTACCAAGGTCATATTTGAGTTTAGCGATTGATTTAGCACTTGCTTTCCTTGGAGATCGCGAACGGTTAATTGAATGTTTTGATAAGTTTTGAGCTCCAATGTGAATTACCCACTACTAGGATTCGAATAAACTTTGAATTCGACCCGCTCCGGCTCCTGAACATCATGCCAACCAGTATCTGTAAAAGAGTGAGTAGGGGAGTAAGAAGTTGAAGTAGCACATCCTTCGACACTCCAAGGAAACTTTTAGAATAAATTGACTCCATTAGTGTCAAATTATCAAAAGTAGATCACATACACTTTAATTTTCCCACTAAACTTGGATTTGTAGAAATACGGTGAAGTCAGGTGGTTCTGAATTAATACATAGATTTTATCAGCTCTTTCGAGTTGTTTTTCATATCTTCTGTACTCGGTATAATTGGCTCACCAACAATGTCTCCCTAAATGCCGATAAACAACACTTACAGACTTATTTACTTGGTTAAGACAGACTTGACCATGTTTATTACAATTTTAACGAAGAATCAAAATGAAAAAATCAATTTTAGCATGTCTGATCGTTTGCACGTGTACAACTTTAATTGCACAGACTCAAAGCAACGAAATTAATTCAACTGGAAAAATAGGCGTTGGAACAACCACACCAACCGAAGCTCTAGATGTAAACGGTGATACTAAAATAGACGGAGATCTAGTCGTAAAAGACAGCATAACCGTAGACAAAAATTTAACGATAAAACAAGACATTAAAGTTAAAGGGGAAGCTGTTTTCACTGAACAGTTAAAAGCAAAAGGAGATGTAAAAATATTAGGAAAGACCAAAATGAAAGGAGATGCTTTTGTTGAAGGGACATTCAAATTCAAAGCATTGGTGGATCCACTTGAAACGGAAGATCTTTACTTGACTATTGATCCAACCACAGGGAAAGCTAAAAGTGAAAGCAAGGCGGCATTATTGGAAGCAATTTATAAACCTTCTGCATTGTGCGGAAAATTTGGTCCTAGGTGGGTTTCACAGAGTGACCCCGGTGGAAACTCCGGCATCATTTATACTGAAACTCCTTGTAATACTAGAGTTGGAATCAATACAAATGACGTACGAATTGATTACAAACTAGGTGTGAATGGAAAAATTATTTGTGAGGAAGTAGAAGTAAAACTTAAAGCTAATTGGCCAGATTATGTGTTTGAAGATAACTATGAATTAATGTCTCTAGATTCAGTTGAATCATTTGTTAATTCCAATCATCATTTACCAGGAGTACCGTCAGAATCACAAATTGATACAAATGCAGTTCCTTTAGGGGAAATGAATACAATTTTATTAGAAAAAATAGAAGAATTATTTTTGCATTCTATAGAACTTAATAAGGAAGTAGCTATTCTAAAGGCAGAACTAAATGAATTAAAAAACAAGAGTAAATAAATCTTAATTCAGATGAAAAATTTAGTTCTACTAACATCCTTTCTCTTGACATTGGCAATCCAGAGCCGCGGACAAGAATGCATAAATCATCAAGTTAATCCTGATCTGCTTAAGATTGCTGACCTTGTTTTGGAAAATGGATACGTCTACTTCAAACAAAATATTGGACTTGACCCCAATTCCTTATTTACTAAGCACAAGTCTGCATTTAATTTATGTGAGACATGTGAAATGGTACTCGTAGAAAGAAAAAAACAATTCAAGAGAAATAGTTATCATTACAATTATCAGCTTCATATAAATAACGTCCCGGTTAAAAATGGATTTTTCACACTTCACGAATACAACGACATACTAGTCAATGGAAACGGAAAAATTCCTGAGTACGTTGAAGGGAATAGCGTGCCTGCTATTTCAAATATTGTAGCATTAAATAATGCCAAAGCAGAAATTGGAGCTTCTTTGTTTTCGTGGGAATCAGCAGGGCATGAGAATTATATTAAGAGGATTTCTGGTGATCCATCAGCTTCGTCATTGCCTATTGGAGAGTTAATCTTTATTGAAGATGGTGGAGATTTCAATTTAGCATGGAGATTCTTTATTACTACTCTAAACCCCAACAATTCATATCTAGTGGAAATAGATGCGTTAGACGGATCATTAATTGAATTAAGATCCTTGACTGCAAATGCAACTGGTACAGCAGAAACGGTTTACTACGGAACACGTCAAATAACCACTTTATTGGATGGAAGTGATAATTTACTTGTTGCTGAATTAGATTTCGTGGATGAATTTGGAACTACCTTAAATACTGTAGAAATCAGTACAATTTTTGACAGACTTGATTATGGGTCTGCGCCAAGTTTCCCAGGGAACTCAATTCCATCAAACGGGGACAAGGTTCATTTTTTCAATAGTGATGTCGGAAATAATTGGGATGCAACTTGGCAATCATCTTATCAGAACTTCGCTGGCTTTGGAGCTATTGCTCCAACACCTGACAATACTCATGCTCTTGACATTCATTGGGGTATGGAACAGACATTTAACTATTTCATGACTGAACTTGGTAGGAATAGTTATAATGATAATGGAGGTGCTTTGTCAAGTTTAATCCATTTTCCAATTTTTGGGGGTGGTGGAGGAGGACCAACTTGGCAGTCAAGTCCATTTCCAGCAACTCCAGGTTATGGAACCGTCTTCTTTCCAAAGCAACCAACCGGTTGGAACATATGGGGATCATTGGATGTCTGTGCACATGAATTTTCCCATGGAATTACGGAAGGAATTGATGGTGAAGAAACTAGGGCAGTAGCTGAAGGACTAGCGGATATTTTTGGATGCGTTGTTGAACAGTTCGTGCTGGGCGCCTCTGGAAATTGGAAAATTGCAGAACTGAACACTCCAGCGGGGATATTTAATTCTGCGGGAGAAGAAGTAGACGGACTTAGGGATTTATCAAATCCAGGCAGACTAAATCAACCCACCACATTACGATATAACTCAACGGGAGAATTAGAAATTGCAGATGGAACTCTAGTAGATATTTATACCGGGTCAAACGATTACAATCATCTTTTCGGGGCACCTTTAGGTCATTGGTTTTATCTTTTGTCTGAAGGAGGAGTAGGGGTTAACGCAAATGGACAATCATATGATATTCAGGGCATAGGAATAAATGAAGCAGCCTTATTAGTGCACGATGCATTAAGATTAAGTACCACAGATCTTAATAGCGATGGAGATTTCACGTACGAGGAAATAATGACTGGAACTCTTGAACTAGCAAAACAAAATTGGGGAGTATGCAGTGATAATCTATCTGAAGTAATTGAGGCTTGGTACGCAATTGGTGTAATCGTCAATTTACCTGATCAAGAAAATTTGGCGATGAATAATAATTTAGGTTTTCCACATATTGAAAAAGGTATTTGCGCGAATTTATTTATTGATAATGCTATATCGGGTCAATCGTACTTTATTGAAGGATTTAACACCTTAATAGCTCCAGGGAATGGCACTACAGCTGGAAATGGGCTCGATATCAATGGAGAAATTATTGTTCCTGTAAATGTTGCTGATCCACCAATCGCATGTGCTAACACCGAAACTATATGCGAATCAGGCTCATTTACTTTATTCGAGTCAGGCGAAAAAATTCTATTGAAACCAGGTTTCCACGCTCAAACCGGATCACAATTTTTAGCTAAGATCAAACATTGCGTACCTACTGATTATGAAGGCAAAAGTAATTTACTCAATGAATCAGATGATAAAATTGAAACGGTTGTAGATAAATGGAGAATTATAGCATTTCCAAATCCCGCTAAAAATGAACTTAAATTACGATCCACTAAGCCACTGAATGGTTATTATGAACTTTATAATTTACAAGGTCAGAAAATCTCATCAAACAAAATGATTGGCATTCAAACCATAATAAACGTTTCAAATTTGAGTTCAGGTATGTATCTTGTACGAATTAATTCTGGAAATCAGGAAACTATGATTAAATGGCAAAAACAGTAGCACATAAGATTGTTTTAATTGCTCTTTTCACTTTTGCTGGCGTTAATCTTAACGCTCAAAGCCCTATAGTTAAAGGGTTTTCAATAGATTCTTACGATGAGAAGCAAACAATCTTGGCAACTGTTGGAAACACTATCTTCATGTCTTGCTCAAATAGTATGATAGATGGGGACTCAACAACAAATGAATACTATATAGCTCGTTTGGACCTTAATTTAAAGTTAATTAATGTGGAGTTTTGGGATTCGATTGAACCTGGTAATCTTCACTATTTTGAAGGAGATACAGTTGTCTTTAGTTCTTGGTTTACCTCTTGGAACAATGGTCAGATAACAATTGCAGACACTACTGGCAAACTAAAAAGTATAACGAACATTGAAAATATGATAATTGGGGGCGTTGTTAAAAATGACGGTGGTAATTATATAGTTCATGGCAGGAATGCATTAACCTCTGATTTAAAGTTGATTGAAATTAATGATTCGGGAATAATTTTGGATTCAATTGAAGCTTCAGGTTTGTCGCTAATAGGAGAAGGTACATTCAACTATACAGACACTTCAATATTAGCAACTGGCCTAGGTAAATTATATCATTTTACTCTTTCTGGAGACACTGTTTGGTCTTGGCATTATGAGGAATTAATGACAGGAACTTTACCTTTGGATCAATTATCCATTGATTCTCTTGGAAACATATATTTAACAGGCCGATTTGATTTAGATGTGACTGCTCCTATTGACTCATCCGGGTTGGTTATATCCAAGATATCACCAAAAGGAGAACATGTAAGTTCAAAGTTGGTGCATTATCCATATTTTGATTTTGGTGGCGTATTCTTTCCATATATACATAATGACACATTACTGTTAATAGGAGAGATGTTTGAACCTGGTGGCGTTTGGCCAACTGATTCCAGAATGGCGCTTCTAACTCTTGACAGCAACCTTACACTTATCGATGCTGGCTACGTTATTAATGATTTGGGCAATCAATTTGCTTTCAGCCAAAATTACTCTGTTAACAAAGTGATTCAAGGAAATGGTTTTTGTTATTCAACTTCAAGTTGGTTTGAAAATGGACAAATACAAGATAATCACATGAAGTACACTTTAACAGACTTTGCAATTTGTCTAAACTATTCCTCTATCATTGATTCAGTAGATATTAAAAATCTTAGCGTGTCTGATTCCATTTTAGCCGAAGTTCTAACTATAAATAGTTATTCCCCTTCTTCAAACGTGCCTACTTCAACCATTACTGGCACAGTAAGTTTATCAGAAGTTACTTTTTGTAATCCTAATGAAGTTTCAGATTTTGGGTATCCACCTGATTTTTACCTGACAATATTCCCGAACCCATCGACGTCAGAATTAAATTATAGAATCTCAGACCTTAATGTTTCGAAAATTGAATTGACCGATATAAATGGGAGAGTAGTTCGATCAATTCCGAATAATCAATTTACTGGGTCGATTTCAACAAGTGATTTAAATTCAGGGATTTATATCCTTAAAGCGATTAGTCCCTTCGGAGTTATTTCCCAGAAATGGATCAAACTCTGATCAACCCATTCGATTTGAATCTTAGTCCGCATGATAGTATTGCTGCAATTCGTCAAGATCAATACGCAGCTGGATGATGACTTGTTTATCTCTATTTGACAGACCAATAGCAAGGCTCGTAAAACTTAAAAAGAGACCTATAAACGTACAATACTTCATTTTTCAATTGTTGCTAACAAATGAATAAAATTAACTAAATCTAAGTTCAAATGATCTTCCTTAGAGAATCGTGTAGAATTTTTAACTTGGCCAGATGTATAAAAAATTGAAATTCCTATTTCAATCGAACCACATTTTAACTTTGGAATTCGGAACAATTTAACTTTGGTTCCACATAACTCACTGGTTATCAGACATAATCTATCCTTCGGATTTAGCTTAAATCAGGCGCAGGATTGACATATTTCGCTTATTGTAAGTAGAATGTTCAATTAATTTCCGTAACTTGCTGTACGTCAATTAGTTGTGTCCTATAATATTGATTATGTTAAATAGTTTCCATAGGGATATATACGAAAGTATATATTTTTAGCGCTCGTGTGTGGCTGATCAAAGAGAATGTGTCAATTGTGCAGAGAGATTGTGTAAATATTGTCCCGACTTGATGTAAGAATTATAACTAAAAGGACCACCTTTCATTAAGTGTATGGTCCAGAATCTTTGTATATGTAGATATAATTCGCATTTTTCCCACCACCTGTATCGCCTAACATGCCCTGATCGAGAAAGTGCCTCTCGATTTCTCTAGCATCCTGAACCGAATTAGCTGGCCAGTGCCTCCAAATTTCAGGGCTTCCATGTTGAACGGATCTTTGGTTTGGATCTTTGGTAATGCCCACATACCAGTTAGATTCTCTAACAATCCCAAATGCCGAATTGTCGTAGACAAATTTGTTGACAGCCTTTTTTACTCATAGATCAGTTTCAGTATTTGAAACCAAAGCAGTAAAAAATACGTTTAACTAACAGTAAGTGTAAGTTATAATTTATTATCTTTGCACTCTAATGGACATCACATTCGATAAGAATGATCTAAAAAAGTGGGCTAATTCTGATAGGTTGGCAGTGCGAAAAATGGGTCAGAAACGTGCAGACATCTATAAGAAACGACTCGATGGATTACGTGATGCAGAAACTTTGGAAGATATTCGCCACCTTCCTGGTAGATTTAAAGAACTTGGCGAAAACAGAAAGGGTCAATGGTCTTGTGACCTAGACCATCCTTACAGACTAATATTCGAACCGCATGAAGATCCAATTCCAGTTAATGAGGATGGACAGTACATTTGGGCGGAAATAATGGGAGTTGAGATTATGGAAATCGTGGATTACCATAAGCAATAAAAAACGAATACTATGGCGACTAAAAAAAACGAATACAATCCGGAGACAGTTTCTCACCCTGGTTTAACCCTTGGTGAAAAATTAATAGAAATTGGAATGAGTATTAAGGCGTTTGCTTTAAGATCAGGTAAACCGGAAAAGACTATAATAGGGATAATTGAGGGTTCTAGCTCGATCACTTCCGATATGGCAGTTCAATTTGAATCTGTTCTGAAAATACCTGCGAATTTCTGGTTAAAACGACAAAGGAGCTATGACGAAAGCTTGTCAAGACTCAAACGACTAGAGGTGATTGAAGGAGCTTATGCTTGGGCGAGATCATTCCCTTACGCTAAAATGGCGAGTGAAGGCTGGGTAATAAGAACAAGTAAAGTTGAAGAAAAAGTGGTTGCATTGTTTGATTTTTTTGGAGTTGCAAATGCTAAAGCTTGGGAAGATTACTATTACTCTGCCAAGCTCAAAGTTGATTTTAGAATTTCACTAAAACAAACACAAGAGTCCTATGCGGTGTCTGCTTGGCTTAGACGAGGTGAAATCCAGGCTGCCCAAATTATTATTCCTACATACGATGAAAAGAAGTTAAAACAAACCCTTCCATTGATTAAAGTATTAATGGCTGAGCATCCAGACAATTTTTTCGAAAAACTTCAAAGTCTTTGTTTTAACTGTGGAGTCAAGGTGGTTTATACACCTAACCTGCCCAAAGCTCCAATTCATGGATCTACAAGATGGATTAATGGAACCCCAATTTTACAGCTAAGTGCAAGATATCGTCAGAATGACAGGTTTTGGTTTACATTTTTCCATGAAATTGGACATATCATATTACATGGAACAAAGTATATCTCAATTGAGAATGTAGATTATGCTGATCGGGATGCATCAAAAGAACAAGAAGCCGATGATTTTGCAATTGACTGGACTTTTAGCGAAAAGGAAGAAGCTGAAATACTACAATATGCAACCGATGAAGGCGCATTAAACGAAGAGGATGTGTTGGCATTTGCAGAAAAATTTGGGACCCACCCAGCAATGATAATTGGAAGGTTTCAGCATAAAGGAAAAATTGCATACAACACGGGCAGAATGTTTATGAAGAAAGTAGACCTAGCTTCGTGACAAATCAGATCGTTCCAGTACATGTTGTTCGGGACAAACTCGGGAATTTTGCCCGCTACTCTAGCCCGACTATTCGGGAACAGCTTCTCAAGAACCCCTTATTACTATACACAGCTTGAAAAATTTCTATTGATCATTTCCGCTAATATTGAAACAACACACAATTTTTTGTCCCGAGTATATCTTCTGAAACCTTTGTTAAACCTGGGCACTTCAATTTTCACCTAACAAACTTCATATGACTAGCCACAGTCGTGTATTTCTTGTTAGCAAACGTTGAAACATCTCAATTAGTAGCGACAATGCTTCTTTCTCAGACTTTGGTATATCTAAAAAACTACAATAAGCCACAGAAAATTATTACGTAAATTGTTCTAATGAAATTTTTAGCTTACCATCCATCTTTTTCGTTGGGCAAAAAAATGAGAGTAATTCATACTTTAGGATTATTCTTTTTTGCCCTATCAATTTATGCTCAAACGCCTGATTATTTTGGCAACAATCCAACTTGGACAGGAAATAAATGGTGGGATGATGCCAGTCAAACTTGTTCGAACCAATTTCAATTCGCCTTTTACATAGACAGTACCATTACACTTGATTCGCTGGAGTACCATATTCTTAGAGAACGTGGAATATTTAGTCAAGGCATTATTATGGGCGGTATGGGTGATTGTGAAACCAATTATAATTACAATAGTGTTGCAGCCTATATACGACAGGAAGGACGAAAAATATTCAGATTTATTGGTGGACAAGATTCTTTAATGATTGATTATGAAGTGGGAGTTGGAGATACCATGAAAGGTCATGTAGTTGGGCCCGGATCCATATTTAAGGACTTATCAGTGACTGCGATTGATAGTGTCTTAATTAATGGAGAATACAGACGTAGATTTTATTTCGATACGGTTTGGGGGTTTGATAATGCAATCGTGATAGAAGGGATTGGAACTTTCCCCACAGAGAATTGGTCCCAGGGAGAATTTATAAATCCTTCGTTAGGAATTGGTATAAGCGCAGGCGAAAACATCTATTGTTATGGTCAAAATGATACTACATACTGGACCTATGATTCTTTATTCCTCTGGGGGTGCAATTACTATGTTACTGTTCCAAAAGCACCAGATAAAATAAAATTCAAGATATTTCCTAATCCAAGCCAAGGGAAGTTAAAAATTTCCTTCAGTCCTAACTTAAAAGTGGATATAGTTCAAATTCAAAATACTCAGGGGCGACAATTCTTAAAGGAGCATATAAGTATTGATGAATTTCATGAGATGGATTTAAGCAACCTTGTTCCAGGAGTTTACTTATGCAATGTATATAGCAATGGTCGTTTAATCGGTACCGAAAGAATAGTCATAAGGTGACTACTTAATAACCAAATTATAGATGCATTACCCGTGTAATCTATGCCATTATGTAATATTTGCTAACTAGATTATAAACCTACAAAAGGTACGTCTACCCCCAGAATAGTGAGGGGTAGATTCACCTTTGTTACAGGTTATCATATTTAATTAACAAATAACGTGATCCGACAATAGTGCAAAACCTTGTGCAAATGGAGTTTGTTGAAGATTTGTCATTTTTTGTAGGCAACATGTCCATATCGACCAACAGAATTGTTGTAGTTAGTTTTGGATTACTTATTCATGGGGCATATGGGAATAATTTCTATCGATGAAACATCGCAAAATCCTTTATTTGTAATTTCTTGGTCAACAAAATCAATTGATAATCCTTGCAAATTGGGATAACTAAGAAGTTAAGTGAAAACTCTTATTGATTGGCGACATAGTGTGGCTGATCAAAGAGAATGTGTCAATTGTGCAGAGAGATTGTGTAAATATTATCCCGGTTTTACATAGAAATCGTATATAAAAAGCAACTTTTTAAGCAGAAAAACGTTTAAATTTGTAATAGATCGCTTATTAATTAGGCAATTGACATAATGATTAAGTCTTTGATAAATAGAAGAATTCATGACAACTCGGCTAACAGAGCTTTGTTGAACGAACTCCCTGCATCCATGTTTTGGGATGTAGATAGAGACGATTTGTCGGTGATAGACGATAGTAACTTAATTATTTCCAAAGTACTTAACAGATCATATCCAAAGCCTTGGGCCATAGACATTCTTGAGAAAATTTACCCAGTTGAATATATTAAGAACGTTGCTCTTGACTCATCTCAAATAATGGGTAATGACACTATCGAAAAAATTGCATCTCGATATGGTCTTTCCCCTGATTCCTTTAAAAAGTATATTGACCTTGAGCAGTTTGCCTGAATCTGGGGTATCGGATAAGCTCAAATCCACTATCGAAGTCATAATGAAATCCTCACTTTTTGACGATTTCCATTTAGGAGGTGGCACGAATTTAGCCATTAAGTATAATCACCGAATATCAACTGATATAGATTTGTTTTCAACCAAAGTTGTTGGTGCTGATCACATGAGAAAAATAGCTGAGTTCTTTCAAAACGAACTAGGTATAAAAGATAGTTGGGTTGATAATTCAACCAGCGAAAATTTATCTTGGGCAAGAGCAGATTCAGGTGACGGAACCAAAATTGATGTGATTCAAAATGTCAAACTGATGTTTGAACCTGTTGTTCAGGGTGGGATTCGTTTAATTCATGATGATGACATTGGGTGTCTCAAACTTCTTGCAATAACTGGACGTGGTAGCCGAAAGGACTTTTATGACTTGTGGCTCCTATCTGAGCAAAATTCGCTCAAGCATTACCATGACCTGCTTCAGGAAAGAACTAAGTTGTTTCCCGATTCGGATTTGGAAAATCAAAACATATTTAATGTTGAGCCAATAAACACTCTATCTGAAACACTTAATGCACTTGGAGACTTTAATAAAACTAAAGATCAGAAATCAAGCTCCAATCATTTGAAGCCAACAAAATATAGTCCTGTAGATATCCATTGGTTTGAAATTCAGAAAAAATGGCTTGTCAAAGTCACTGAATTAAGTGATCAAACAAATTTGCCGTTCACTCCTCCAGTTTCCAAAAAACTTCCTAGAAAAAGAAATGGAATGGGTTTTTGAAAATCAGCTTTTTCTTAATGACTAAACTATAATCGAAAGTCGGTTTATCTAGATTAATTGAAAAAAAGAAATGGTCCGTATACACCAGCATACAGACCACTTCAAAGCAAGGGTAAAATCTTATTTACTTCTTAATCACCTTTTTAGTCACTGAGGTTCCATCATCGGAATTCAGACGAACCATATAGGTTCCCGTACTCATGCTGCTAAAGTCAATGCGATCAGTTGTCATAGCATTCATTCTCTTGTTATATACTACTTTTCCAAGTATGTTAACAATCACCAGTTCTCCTTCAAGTGGTGACTCATTAGAAACAGTTAACTGATCTGTAACTGGATTTGGGTATGTGCTAATGCTTAAAGCATTCTCCCCTACTCCAGTAGATGGAGCTGGCCAGTGAATATCAAAGCTGACAGTATCTCCTCGACTATAGTTAGACGCATCGTATACGTAGATTTCAACTTTACCATCACCGTAATTCAAACCACAAGTAATATTGCATTTGATAAAGCCGTATGTTCCTGCAGCCATTTCAGATGAAGTAATAGCAGTCATTGTTGCTGATGAAGGAAATCCAACATAGCAATTGGTGTAATCACATACGGCTGTCGACCATGCGGGATCAAAAGAATTTGATACTAACTCCCATTTGAACGTAATATTTTCAGGAGAAGGAGTTACTACCTCAATTTGATAACTCTCGTAATTTTCATTGATAACAGTGTCTATTCTATGTTGGCCAGTTGCATAAACGAAGTCCTGGGCCATCACGGAGCTTGCCATTAACGTTATTATTAATAATGAGTAAAGTTTTTTCATGTTGTTTATTTTAATTTAAGTACTGTATTTCTAATTTAATTTTTCAAGCTCTGCCTCTATGATATCTTCATCTCCAGGACTGTATCCAGTTCTGGAAATAATCAGTTTCATGTTTTTATCATACAATGCAATGAACGGACATTGATTTACTCCCATTGCCCTTTTAAAGTCAGCGTTCTTATCTAAAAGAACTTCAAATTCCCATCCAGAGGATCGCACTAGAGGCTTCACTTTAGAAACAGACCTTTGATCGTCATATGAAATGGCATAAATTTTTACGTTATGATCGTCAATCCAATCATCGTATAGGTCAGATAGATTATCTAACATCGTCTTGCTCGTTTTACACCAAGAGGCCCAGCAAATTATTATAACAGGCCCACCCTCGTTTGACAGCTCTGAACTGTTTATCTTTTTTCCATCAATTGTAATCAGCCCAACAGCTGGAACACTTGACTGCGCGAAGCCAACGGAACAGAATAGAATCGAGATTAAGAAAATTGATAGTCTCATTTAGTTCATTTTTTAGCAGCAATTATCCCCGCTTTTTCCGTCTTGTTGAATGGGTGGACATGGCACCGATCCGAACGAGCAGTAAACACAACAATCACCAGCCAGAGGCTTAAATGTTTCTTTACAACTTGTGCACTCATAGAAAAACTGACATGCATCAGTTGGCATTTCTTCCTCTTTCTTAAATCCGCACTCCGGACAAGTAATCTCGGATTTCAGCATTATATCGTTCTTCACATCATTCATTTAAGTAGGCGTTGTTTGATTGGTGGACTGTAAAATCCGTACCACTGTTGTGACAATAGGCGATTACTTCTAAGTCGTTCTGGTTCCAATCTAGAGGAACAGTAATGTAATTTGTACGGATGAAGATGTCTCCTTTAACCGCTTGAGTAGCCATGAAATCTCCACGAGGGTTGGTTAAATAATCTCGTAGGATGTGCTTCTGTTCATAGAACTCAACCACTGCCGTATCAACATATTGCTTGTCTACAATTCCATTGTCAGCTATTGCTATGCTATAGTATACAGGATCACTACTCCCACTTTTAATGTGATAACGTGAAATAACCTTTAAGTTTCTTGTTGTTGAATCATACTCTGTAACGACTTCAACGTTTACATCTGGATTTGGATTAGCTGCTAAATGGCCATCTACGTAGTCTACCCAATTCCATCTATTGAAATTAATAATGGATGATTCAGAAGGCATTACTGTCATATCTATAGATCCACTTGGAACGCTTACAACTCCACCAAGCATATTGACAATACTATCACCATCTAGAGTGCGGATGTCGTACAAGTTCCCCATCATAGCAGGATCATCATAAATCGAGTAATAGTGACTGTGAACATTTAAAGCAAAGACTCTATCAGGATACAGGTTGATTATTTTCGCAACAGTATCGTGTGCTAAAGGACAAGTATAACACCACACACCAGTAAATTCGTGGATCAAGACATTTCTGTCCTGATCTCTAAAACTGAAATTGTTGTGAAACACGGTATCGGCTGAATAATTGTATAGATTATCCATTCCCGGAGCGCCAGTACCTGTTCCTGGTTCTTTCTTACAAGAAAACCCAGCAATTAGAATCAGGCTGAATATCAAATATTTTGTTGGTCCTCGCATTTATATTTTCACAATTGATTTTACAAATCTCTTGTTGGTCGCGACTCCAACCACAGTATAGATTCCAGGCTCTAACTCAGTCAAATCAAGCTCTGTTGAACTAATCACGTTGCTTGTCGATTGTAGCAGTTCTCCAGTAAGAGAGTAAAGTTTGATATCTACTGGCTCTCCAGAATCAAATAAGATTGAAAGTGAGTTATGGGTTGGGTTGGGATATAACTTAACATCAATCATAGATATCTCTTTCGTACCAACAGTAGATACGGACGTATACCTGAAAAGAGCAGTATCAGTATTCGAAGGAGCTGCGTCATCATATATTCTAATTAAAAAATCACCAGATCCAACTTGATTTGAAAACCCAGTAGTGAGCTGACAATAAACGGAGTCTCCAGGAGCTACCGTTCCTAAAGATCCAGTTGCAGGAATTGAAGGATAACAAAGAGGACCAGCGCACATCACTTGGCTCCAACCATTTAATACTGCCGTGTTTTCCACAACTTCAAATGTCAGATCAATAGGACTTCCACTGATGTTCTTTGCGTAAACCTTATCTACAACAAATGCATTCGAATCATTGGTGCTCTCAAAGAGATCAGTAGGCGTTAGAATGAATGATTGACCTTGTACTGCTAGAGTCGCAAGAACCATTATTAAGATTAGAGTTTGTTTCATTTTTCTTCGGTATTAATGTCTGTAATCGTATAGCCTGTTTCCGCTAACAGTATTGAGTCGAGGGACATTAGATCAACTGTATTTTCATCGTACTTAATAAATGCAGTTCCTGTTTTATAGTTTGCTTCAACTTGCATAATTCCATTTAAATTGGACAATGTTGAATTTACATGGGCTTCACACCCTGCACAGGTCATTCCATCTATTGTTAATACACCCTCTGAAAGGTTTGAGTCCATTTCTACAATGTTTGATTCAACTTTTGGGTAAAATATCTGCGAATAATAAGGGAAGGTGAACATCAAAATTGAGAAAACAGTAATCGCCCACAAGAAGCCTTTAGAACTCAGAAATTTGCGTTTTTTAGGCACTTCACAACCGCAGTCATCTGCTTTAGGTTTTTTGTATGTCTTATAGAAAGCATAGCCAAGAGCAACTGCAGACAACCCAATAAGATATGGCCGAAGAGGTTCAATCCAAGATACGTTTGCCGCACCTCCAGATACACCACCTAGTATTGCTATCAAAGGAGCAATACAGCAAAGTGATGAGGCTATTGCCGCAACAACGCCAGTTCCAAGAGCTATCTTCTTCTTTTCGCTCACGCTTTAACTAAAGGCTGGTTTTCGTTTATTCTATTGAAAATTGACTCAAACAGTTCTATGTAAGCCGGTTGAACTTTGTAGAAAAGTGTAGATCCTACTCTATCCGAGCTCACGACATTTCCATCCTTAAGTTTTCTTAAATGCTGAGAGACCGCTGGAATCGACATTTCAAGAACATCGCTTATATCACAAACACACAACTTGTCTTGTTTCCAAAGCGTAAATAGTATTTTCATTCTCACTTGATTACCTGCAAGACTAAATGCCCTAGATAACAACTCCACACTATCCTGAACTTTAAGCAGATCCTCTTTACAATCGTTGATCTGTTTTTCGTCAGCATATACTCTAATACAATTCTTCATACCTTAAGATTTAAAGTAAAATTAATGAATATAATGATTTAAGCAAATGCTTAAATAACCTATCTTTGGAATTCTATGATAGCATCCGATCTCACAAAATCCAGTAAAGACAACCTAAAAACCGCAAAGGGATTGATAGGCTACATTATCGACAACCTCGATAATGTAGAAAAAGTAAGCGCAGTTCTGCTCCAATTGAAGGCCTTGCAAGGACTGGTTAACAAAATAACCATTGAACTACTTGATGACGCTTACCGAAAAGCGCTTGCTGAGAAATTATCACAAGCGGCCGATCAGTGTCCAGGAGATTGTGGTAATGAAGGCTCTATAGAGCACCTTTTAAAAATATTCCCAGAAATCAAACCTGAGGAGATTCCAGTTAAACTGATGCAGATTGAAAAGATGAACCGAGAATTGCAAAAATATATTTATGAAAATAATTTGGACACCCCCCTATCGCCCTAATAATTTTGAATCAAATATTTAAAACTTAAGATATGAGAAAGAAAATAGCATTGTTAACAGTTGCTGGAGTATTAGGAGTTTCAGCAATCGCATATAGCTTTACTGCTTCACCAGAAGAATGTCCATTAAAAGGGACTGAAGAGTGTCCTCTTACAAATTGCCCGTTGGCAGGGACTGATGAGTGTCCTTATGGTTTAGAGGCTACAGATGAAATTCTTCCTTGTTGTAGCAAGGAAGATCACTAGAAATAGTGTTAGTCAAGAAGCGGGACGAGGGTTCCGCTTTTTTTGTTTCCTGAATAACCGGGACAAACTCGGGAATTTGGGTTTCAACTCTAGCCCGATAATTAGCACATTTTGAACTGAACATCTCGCCCACTTCCCCGCATCAACGATTTTTGACTACTCACCAAAAAACTGTAATGCTCAAAAAATTTGCAATTGGCACAAGCAACCCTGTGGCTGTTTTGATTGATTTTTGTGCAGAACTGAATCTTCAGTAAAAACAAATTTGTTGCTTACTTGCTCGAAACGCTTATGTCTTAGAGGAAGAACGAAAAACTTCTATTGATTACTCTGAAGGATTTCCAGAAATCTAAAATTTTACGCAAACAAAACTTTCCACGATTCCCTATAAAATGGGCTAAATATCGTCTTGGGCTTATTAATTCTTATTGAATGGCGACATTTTTTGTGGCTGATCAAAGAGAATGTGTCAATTCTGCAGAGAGATTGTGTAAATATCGTCCCGACTTAACCTCCTGGTCCGGATTAATTGTGACTTGGAAATTCAATAAATAAAACTATTCCGTTTTTCTTGGAAGGTTTTTTTGGATTTAGCCAAGCTGGTGACGGTTTGGCTATGCGCAGTATCCCGAAGGGTATTGCGTATAGGTGTTGTTGTATGCCGTTTTTATTTTATTCATTTCGTTTTTCAGTGTTTGGACAGACATAATCTTAAACAGGGAGAATTGCTTTTAATCCTAACTCCTTTACTTTATAAAAACTTACCATTTCAAAAGGCAATTCTTTCAGTTTTAAATATTTTGTTGGAAGTTCTTCTGAAGTCAAGATCACTGGAACTACTGCGTAATCTGAAATATCAACTTCATACTTCTTCCCTAATAACTCTAAGTTTTCCTTAATCCAATCGAAGCGCCTCTCATGCTTTTCAATCCAACCTTTTTCAGAATCGCTACCAAATAGATTATTCACTTCCTCAACCATTTGCTTTACGTTTCTTGCCACTTCAGTCTTCTTACATTCTAAAAGAAAAATCGCCTTTAAGTTATGGTCAATAACAAGAACATCAATGTCTCCTATATCCTTGTCTGCTTTCAGGAATTTGTTTTGATTGATAGGTACTTCTTGATCAACAATTCTGTCTCCTGCAAGACCATTGACATAATCGCATACCGTCTGAGTGAATGCCGCCCCCTTTTTGTTTAGTTGATCACCTATTAGTTTCGATAAGTTTCCACCATCAGTGCAACGAAGCTTTCCAGAATGGAATAGATACAGGGTTTGAGTAGCCGCAATTTTAGCTTGTCGAGGCCCATAAAAGCAACGATAGTCCTTTCTCTCTTCATCATACCTCCTTACAATTGGCTTTCTAATTAGTGCTAAACCACGGTTGTATCGCCAAGGGAATACGTCATAAGGAAAATAACCTTCAGGTAAATCCATTAAGCTTTTTCGTTGGTCTAAGCTGTAATAACTCATAAGAGCATTGAACTCATCATCAGATAGATTCTCAAGTACTTTTTGCGCTTGTCCCTTCAGTTCCATTTGATAGATCTCGGTGCAGCCTGGGTCTCGTTCAAATGCTGCCCAAACAAGAAAATGAGAAAATTCAAGAATCCTTGTTAGTGTCACACCAAACTCTTCATGGAAGGCTTTTTCTCTTTTCTCTGGAACCCCAGTATCTCCGCTATAATCTTTCTCTGAAAAATTGTCCGTGAATTCCGTTATTGCATCAGTTACGCTCTCCTTTGTTCTTGCCAAACTAAAAGGATTAAAGACTTCTTTTCCCAACGCATGATCTGTACCTATCCTTTGTGAATCAAGCACATCGATTTTGCCCTCAGAAAGACCGAAATTGATAAGATCTCCGTGCATTCCCCAGGCAATAATCTGCTCCATCAATGCAAGTAATTCATCAAGATCAGATTTACTCGCAATTTTTTCACCATTTGATGGGCATGCAGCAATATGTTCAATTAAGCATCGAGTACTTAAAGAAGTTTGGTCAACGTTCTTTAATGTTCCGTTTAACTCATCTATGTGTTGTTCTTCAGATACGAAGCAGGCAATTCTTGTAGGTGTTTTTAGAATAGCGTCTGTTCGTTTGTTAATCAGAGCTTCGTTTAGCCTGAAAAGTCTTCGCAGTAGATCTTCACAATTGTAATCTGCGATTTTTGAATCAAGCCATGGTAAGAAAATTCTTGTAACCAATTTTCTGATAAACCCATAACCATCATCTATATCTTTTGTCTCAGCCGTAATGAAACCGGCTTCTAAAGACCGTGGAACTATTTCATCGAGTATTGCTCCAATATTGTATTCTTGGACGTATCGATGGCCATTAAGTCCCCTTGGGTCCAATTTGATTTCATCCTCCGTATTTAAAACGAATACTTTCTTTTTCAATCCTAGCGGAACGTGTTCCGCAATAACCGAGTCAATAACCGCTTCAGTTATGGTTCCTTTATTCCTATTTTCTTCATCAAATTTCCTGAAACCTTGTAATAGTGCTCTAACCAGAATTTGTTCGCCTTCATTATCCCCTCCGTAGAGATAAGGAGTTATTTGGTGTGGTATTTTGAACAGTAGTTCATTCGCGCCAATCTCAAACTCAAAGAGATCTATCAAACCAGGTTCTCTATCAAACTTGGCTTCAATATTTTCAAACTTTGAACGATCTATAAAGTCGAACTTAATAGTAAAAGGAGATGAAATAATCTGATCTATTGGACCATGAGCCGCTCCAGTAATCTGCCATACCCAGTATGATATAGCTTCCAAAATTTCAATGTAAACTCCTCTATACTGAGAGTCAATTGAATGGATGTCCCCTCCAAATTCAACCCAAATAGGGTGCTTGTATCCTTCAACCGCATGGCTTAGTTTTTTACCAATGTAAGCCATCGGGTAATAGATGTTGCTCGACCCTTTTAGTTTCAGACAAGGCGTTACTCCTAATTCTCCGTGGTCGTTTAATTTCTGAATAGAGTGTATATCCTCAGCTGTAACAACTTCCTGGATGAATGAAGATGCGTAACCCGGTTCCATCCAGAACATTGTTGGCAAAGCATCGTCATTTAGGTAGAAACTATTGTCTTTATCCTTGTAGAGTGAATAAAAATCAAGGTCACTTTGCATAGGAGCAAGGTCTACCTTGCTTGTTAAGCGGGATTTTGCTTCAGAAAAGTTCCAAAGAGAAAGGGAATCATAATCTCTTTCTTTCATTAGAAGATCGAATTCGTTAACTGAAAAGTTCAGAGTATTAACTCCTTCAATCTTTTTGTATCCTCTCAAGTATTGTCTTCCCAGTCCAGCACTCAACCTTATTAGTAAAACCCTGTCTTCTGGATACTTCTCTGCAATCTTTTGCAATGTAGACTCTGTAACACCATCGTATTCGTCTTCATTTGTGACTGTATGCATCGAAAGATATGGGTGTCTTTGATCATAGTTAGTTCCGTCATCAAATGATAAAACAACATAAGCTATCTTATCCGAGTCAAATCTGAAAACCTCATGTCTAAAAGAGTCTGGTCTTTCCAGGTCAAACTCGTCAGATATTCTCTTGTAATCCGAGGATGAGAGATGTGAAAGAGAGTTATTCCAAACAACTCTGATATACAACTCAATCAGCTCAGGCAAGCACTCAAATGTGATCGCGGATTCAATAATTGCATGAAGTAATGCCACATGAATATTAGCTGGAGACAATATCCGATAACCCTCATAAACCTTTTGAATCGGTCTTGGTATCATAGGGTTCTTGTCCGGGTCATCGCTGGATAGGTCATCATCTTCGGTTAATGCGAACAGTTGCAAGGTCTCAGGAAGAGCATTGTATAATGTTGCAAGCTCAGTAATTTTCTCATCGGTGATGATTACAGACTCTTGTAAATTGTTTTCTCCAAGTAATATTTTGTTGTCCTCTAAAATCCCTGATTCGTAACGGGTCAATCCACTTGTTTTAACACAATAATCAGATAGCCCAAGGATAAGAGCGGAGGAGTCGTACACAAGTCTTTTGAACTTGTCAGGAAGAGTATTATCAATATGGAATATCACATCCAGCACAGAGCTAAGTATGAATACTCCAGAGTCAGAAATTCCCGGTAGAACAAGGTAATCTCCACCATAGTAAGTTATTAGTTCGGTAAATAGGTTGACTGGAGGATCTTCAAGATGATGATGATCATAATGTTCATCGAGCACTTTTTGGAGTTTTGCTTTGTCGGTGCTTCCAGAATCCTTTTGTCCATAGAGCATAGCTTCACGAATTAGCAATTCCAGTCGAATGTTTTTTCCATGATTCTCTGGAAGCATGGATGCCGTACCAAACCAATCCAAGAGGAACTTTTGGTTGAATTCAGTTAATGGATGTGACTTATGAGTCTCCACAGTTTTAGCATGAGTGACACCTTTGTTTATACAACACTTCTTAAACTTCTTTCCGCTATTGCAAGGACAAGGATCGTTCCTACCAATTTTTTTACTCATTAAATTTTAATAATACTCATTTATATATGCATAAGCCCGATCAAACAGTACCTGATCATACTTCAATAATTGCTTTCTAAGTGACTTCTGCACCTCACGCTCTCCTACATTGGATTACTGCCGTCCAAGAAATGTGCTTGACCGTGTGGTAATTTTTTATTTCAATGGCATACAACAATTGTATAAACACAAGTTACTATTTTCGTTGGTTAAATTGTCGGGGCAAACTCGGGAATTTAAAGCTCTACTCCAGCCCGATTATTCGGGACACTCAGAACCGAATCAAGCCACTACTCTGCCTTTCTGTGGAAATTTTCATTGACGAAAATATTCATATTTGAAAATCTGCGCCATTCTCCGGCCCGAATAGATCCGCTGGAACCCCTATTAAAACTACGATGTTGTGTTTAACGCCTGCATATCCTTAATGATCAGCTACACTTGTGTGTGGCTGATCAAATGAATTGTGCTGAATGTGCAGAGAGATTGTGTAAGAATCTTCCCGAATAGATTGAACTTCTAGGGGCTAGACCTTTGGTTAAAGTGTAAATAAACCAGGTTTAATTACCGATATATAAACAAGGAAATGCTTTTTTGGAATAATAGATTGCATCAAATGAGGCTATTGGCTTTAACCTTGAAAATGTACTGAACTTATAGCTAGAAGGGCCACCTGCTCCCATATCTTGGATATATGTTAGGCGACTCAACTTAAATCCTTTAATTTCTCTCAATTGACTAACCGTTACGATAGTGTCTGTTTCTCCGAAATGGTTCATTAATTGAAATGGCAAAGTTCTCTTGGGTGACAATATCTTTTGATTATAAGTGTGCCATGTTGGAGACATAGAAACAGAGAGTACCTCTCCATTAAAAAATTGTGACACCATTACTTTATACCTTTGACTGTATCTTTCGAACACGTGAGCCCCTAGGGTTATAGGTAAGTTTTTGTTATCTCCAACTTTACAAACATGAAAATTTGCTGCTAGTACGACAATTGGCCCTTGATAATTTTCTGCAGTGTATATTATGTTTTCCGCCATACTACTGTCGCGAATTTTAAACGTAGGAAGCCCCAAAAGTTCGGCCCTTCGGTAATAAAAGCACTGTTCTATATTTTTTAATGAGTAGTGAATGGATTTCGCTGATTTAGGATCTTGAATAAGTTTCACTTTTTCATTTATCTGGTTCAATTCTTGAACAAATAGAACTAATAAAGAATCGTGCGTTACCTTATTAATTTTGATTTGATCACAGATAGTTTTCATTTTTAATATGCTTTTTGTCAATTCGTGGGATTGTAACTCCAGGGGTTTGATTTGTTCTATTAATGTTTGAAATGAAGCTTTATAATGTTGCATATCAATCCCCACCAGTCGCATATTCGTATCCTCTGCTACTTTTTGAGCGAAACCTAAAAATCCTTTTGTTTGTAATCCATATAATTCCAAAGACTGGATAAGTTCACTTTTTTCAGTAGTACCATTTCTGTACGATTGGATTTTTGAAACAACCCCATTTGGCATTTCCACCATAACATTCACCTTATTGGTGTTGCTTTTCAATGCCTGAATAAATTTTAATTTTTTCTCGTATGTTTCACAATTTCCATGACTTGCTTCACCATAGCCTATAATTATTGAATCGTGAAGCCAAGTTTTTATCACTGAATTTTGGCCAGTTACCTGAAGCCCAATTAAAATTGAACAAATTATCAGCAGAAATTTCATTTGATTGTTTGAGAACTAATATAATTCAAGGTTGAGCATCTGGCAAATGGCACAATTCATTTGATCTTTATTAATGTGAAGGAAAGTCGGGACAAACTCGGGAATTTAACCCTTCATCCTAGCCCGACTTTTCGGGACTGTCAGAACTGAATTAAGCCACTACTCTGCTATTTGTTGGAAATTCTTATTGACGAGAATACCTGTATTTGAGAATTAGCACATTTCTCCGTCCCGAGTAAATTCTTTAAAACACCTATCAAACTTGAATTGTTGAGTTTAACTCTTACACAATCTTAATGGTTAGCTACATATTGTGTGGCTGATCAAAGAGAATGTGTCAATTGTGCAGAGAGATTGTGTCAATATTGTCCCGATTTTGACAACGAATTAAAGTCGACCTAAGAAGGGCATTGTCTCCCCTCATCTACCAACATGTCAATCTTTAATGGCACTCTATGACAGCTATCCTTCCACTTGGCCTAATTGATAGGTGAACAAAAACAAGTAATCCTTGTTATTATAACCTAACCTACTTAAACTCAATTCAAATGCCTATTAATAAGAAATGGAGCGATTATACGCCCGAAAACGTGGCGGAAGCACCTGATGTATTCGGTGTATATGAAATCGCCAACCGACTTAAGAATGTTATCTATATCGGAGAAGGAAACATTAAGGAACGTCTTGCTTCTCATTTAAGGCCAAAAAGCCCTGACTATTTTTCAAACGCAAGTTACTTCAGATACGAAACGACCGGTGGAAAGGCCAAAGCAGTGGCTGCACAAAATGTATTACTTAAGTTTTACAAAACTGTGAATGATAGACTTCCAGAGCATAACGTTTACGAAAGAGGATAATTAAAAAGAAAGGTTAGCATAGAATACAGAATCCCAAACTATGAAGAGCCCATTGACAAAATGCGCGATACTCAAAATGGATATGCCTTTCTTTAATGGTTTAAAAAACGGCTAGTCACATATATGAGTGGCCTTTTTGCTTTTATTACTTAAATAAGGGCTTTGGTGAGCATTATACATAGTCCCCAAATATTCGTATCTTAGGGTAAGAACCTTTTCTTGCACATATGAATAAAATAACTTCTGCAACTGATAATTGGCTTTCAAACTCCCAGGTCGGACTAGGATCAAGAGCCTCAAGCATGCTGAATTCAGCAGCTGGAGGAGTTGATGGAATGCCCTTGACTCATCAGGTCGGATTTGGAGAGGTCTTTGGGCACTTTCAAAATCCAGCGAGCGTAAACCTGCAACAAATGGAGGATCACGTTCATGAGGATTTAATTGAGACTGCAGCGTTAGCGGGTCTAACGGTTCTTGCCGTTAAACTGGATCAACCTTTTTTAGCACTTGTCGGGGCTTTTGCAACTGGCTGCAAGATTGCGAAGCATAAAAGAGATTGGGTTAATGGATTCCCTGCGGCAGAAATTGTTCGAGCACAGCGTCCAGAGTACTTTGAAAAGTACCCGCCACTCAAAAATAAGTACATTCCTTCTCCAAGACTATATAACTTCTAGTCGATTTTCCTGATTTAATCAAAACCTAATTAATGACGACAGCCGAATTCATCCCTTATCACAATATTCATATTGTATTTAAACTAGATAACGGTGCCGAGCTGTCTGGAGCTATTTGGGACCGTATGGATTGGGATTTAACAGGTAAGTCAGAATCGGTATATAGATTCGTGCCAACCGGTAATATGATCGCCTGGAAGAAGGCAGAAAGGGAAAAAGATAAAGAAGCTCAATCCCGACTGGAAACTGATATTGATCTACATAACATAGTTTGGGCGGAACTTCTTAATTGAAAAGTAGCGCTTTTTCTTTCTAATAGAAGATCCTCAATGGAAGTAAATTATATCACGCTTATGCATTAGAATTCGTTTGCCATGATGTTTTTTATTCTTTTAGATCCTCCACATGAGAAATTAGAGGGAGAATTAGAAACAAACCAGTTCAATTATTCAATAATTAATTTCCGAACTGACAGCTTCCGATCTTCTGCTACCATTTTAATCAGGTACATCCCCTTTTTAAATGAACTAAAGTCCAATGTGACGTATTCTGAGTTTTCATATTGATTGAAAACTAGATTCCCGATAATATCATATATCTGTAGTTGGCCATGTTGATAAGATTCTGAGAATTGAAAATTAACCAATCCTGTAGAAGGGTTTGGATAGACTTTAAAGTCTAAATCAAGACGCGTTAATTCCTCAATTGCATTTACCCATGGCGTTGGACAGCCCAAACTGTCACAACCATTGCTATCTAGTTTGACTAGCCAAGAATAATTATCGGTTGGCGCAAAAAAGTTGCTTACTTGACCCGAAAGTAATATGCCATTGTCAGAGGTTCGAATCATATCCCAAAAATAGTTCTGATTAAGACCGCCAAACATATTCCAGTGTCTTTCCCATTGTATGTTACCTGCTATATCGGTTCTCACCAACCAAGCATTAACACCATCATTAATGGCTGAATCATAAAATATTCCAGTGATCAACATACCACCATCATTACATTCTAACGGGTGAGTACCGTATAGATATTCTGTTTGATCGTTTCGATCATATGTTCTTGTCCATATGGTGTCCCCAGCTGTATCTATTTTAGCAATATAACCATCAGGCTCTTCGATTCCAGGATTACCTACTCCTGCTATCATTAGGATACTACTATCTGCGAGGACTTGAATTGAGCAGCTTGCATCATCCTCATCAGATCCATAAAATTTGAGCCATTGCTGAAGTCCGAATTCGTCAACCTTTAAAATAAACAAATCAATGTCATCCACTGTAGAATAGAGGTTCCAATAACCGCATATATAATAGCCCCCTGAAGGACATGAAACAATCCCTTGCGGTATATCTTGAAAAGCTCCACCATAATAGTTTCTCCAAGACTCATTTCCTGCCGAGTCCATCTGAATAAGTAAAACATCAGGATGCCCGCCATTTGTTGGTATGTCTGATTCAGCTACCAACATTATGCTGCCATCAGGATTCTCAAGAATAGCTCTTCCGTAAGTCCAGGTATTATCATATTGACCAAATTCTTGGTACCATATCGTATTTCCATTGAGATCAACTCTCATTGCAAATGCGACTGCACTGTCATTTAGCATGCTAATGGTATCTCTAACTCTCGCTCCACAAAGTAGTATAGTTGTGTCCCTTGAGAGTACAATACCCTTTCCTAGCGCGGCCATATAATACACCGTATTAGCTTGCGAAAGAAGTGTTTTTGAACTGACAGTATCTCCAGTTTGCCCGACTTTCAAAAGAGATACTTGCCTACCGTTAGTCTGCGGAGAGCTATACAATTGATAAAAAAAACCATCATGCTCTATCACGCCACCTCCAAGATCGCTGCCAGCAGTGTTAATGTCGTAGGTTTGGTTAAAAGTAATCTGCCCCTGGGAAACCAGAGGCAGAAGTATAAATATGTATATAAGTTTCTTCAATTATTTCAAAACAAGCTTTTGCAAATACGTGTTGCCAGCGGTACTTGTTACACTTACCAAGTAAATCCCTTTGCTTAAAGAACTTAAATCTTCGGAGAAAATTGTCTTCGTGACTTGACGTTTTACCACTTGTTGCCCCATTAAATTAAGGATAGTAATAGTGCCGTTTAGTGCATCATCCGGTAGTTCAATGGTTATCCATCCTGCCGTTGGATTAGGGTAAAGCTTCATTAACTCTTCAGTTGGATAGATGATGCTTGGGTCTTCACTTGCAACTTGAGATTTTGGCATAACTATATCCTCTCCAGGACGATCAAAGTATTCTCCAAACACAAGTTTCAAGACCGTTTGAGCTTTTATAGCGATGGCGTCATCTTCTGACGCAACGCTACGAAGGTTTTGCTCCTGAACTTTGCTTAAATTGAAAAGACTTCCCTTTGTGTCCCTTATTTCAATATAGGTCTGGAAGAAATCACAAAACTTAGTTAGCTTAGGGGACTTCGGATTTCCTGGGCTACTCACGTCTAAATCGGCAGCAACCTGTCTTATTGCAGCAATATGGTTTGTAGCTTTTGACCGATCTTTTTCAGCTTGAATTGGTACTAATGCACACAGAGCTTCTACGGTGCCTTCATCTTCCAATAGAGAAACAGCTAGGTCTATTTCTCCAGTTTGTAAATAAATTCTAACAATGTCGTTTAGTACCACAAATCGAGTGGTGACAACAACATTGATTGAAGCTTCTAGTTCTTGTCTCCCTGAGACACCTTCTTGGGCATTTCTAATGTTGTTTTTAATTCCATTAGACATGTTGCTATTTTCCACAGCATCCATCACCGACACCTCCAATGGTGAATTAGCTACAAGAATCTGTTTCTTATGACCACCAGGCATATTAGATTCAATAAGATGATTTAGCACATTATCGGACAAATATGGAGAAGCATCTAACAGATTGTTTTTAGCTTGTCCCGGAGGATCATTATCAATTGTTTCAATTAGTTCAACTTTATCACCCGTTTCTCGTAGCTCTTCCAGTAATGTTATCTCATTACTCAGTACCAACATACTAGCCTCCAAATCTGGAAGAGGGTCACTAGGGTCTCCCGTATCATCTGATATTGTTGGATCGCATGGATTATCATCACCAGCTAAGCATGATATTACAGCTACGCTTGAAGAAAAACACGTTGGTTCTACTCCATTCTCTGATGCATACAACAATGGTGTTCCATTATTAAATATTTGTTGGTCCGCTGAACAACCCGGGCGAAAGTTGTTAGCACCTGGTTTAAGGCTTGGGATACCACATGCCCCAATATTACCTAAGATGCCAGATGTGATTGCCCAGTCGAATGCTGCTGGATCAGTGTTTGAGTAGTTATTGCAATCAACCTCAAGGTTTGAATTAGAATGGGCCATTTGTGTGCCAATGGTTAAATCATTAAACCCATTAAGTCTTAACGAGGCTCCTGTCCCAAGTAAATCACTGTCCTCATTATAAATCCCAACGTCTAAAGTGAAAGAAGTCGAGGCACCAATTGGAAGGTGATTAAAGGTGTTGTTTTCAATTTTATATCCACTAGCAGCAGTTGCATAAATCCCAAAGTGTTTTCTTAATGGGATTGTGCCGTTTGGTAAGGTGATATCCTGCTTGGATACATCGAAATTGCAATTATAAACTTCTGCATACTCGATTCCTTCTAAAGTAACACCGTATAGGTTGTTGTCAAACTGTGCACCTTTTACTTTGGCTGATGATGCACCGGCAGTTCCGTTGATTTCAACTCCTTTATATAAACCAACAAATGTTGTTGGAATATCATCTATTGGAGGCCCTGATAGGTCGTTTGCTTCAAACACGTTATAAGAAGCGTTGTATGAAACAATACCCAATGGTCGATCAAACCAACCTAGATTCAAAGTTGTGTTATCATACTCAAAATTACACCCAGCGACTCTGTTCCCATGATAATTCCACATGGTCATCATCGCGTTAGTGCCTGGCCTTTCATTTCCGAGATAACGATCTCTACTTACCATTATTCCATCATTAAAGAAATTACATTCTCTAAATTCACTTAACAGTAAATCTTTTCCTTCTGAATACGGATAAGATGTAAAATGTACTCCTCGCCTGCAGTTAAGGAAATTCGTTTTTTCAGCATATACGCGCCCGCCACCGTTCTGAGCGATGTCTGTAGCAAAAACTCCACCTGGATCGGAAAACCGAATGGCATTTGCTAATATTCCAATTTGAGCATTTTCGATAGTAGCGTCTCTTGCATCAACAAAGCCTTGATTTGAAAGATCCTCGCTCAAAGCGTTGTTGCCATGAACTTGAATACCTAACCACATCCATTCTTTACCACAAGCGTTTAGACCCTTTAGTATTGCGTTATTTCGGAGTGTCAATTTCCCTCCAGCTTGTACAATAATTGTCGGAAGTATTAAACCAGAAGAGTTAGCTGCTAAATCCGAAGGGTTATTCAAAGCTGAATAATCTGCAAATTCAACGGTTATATTATCAATAATTAATTCTGCATTGGGCTCTACAACTATTTTATCAAAAACTGTTCTATCATTAACATCCCATAGAGTCGCTGTACCTGAAGCAATAGTTAACGGAGAAGTTTGAACAAACGGATCAGGAGTAGCTACAGCCGTGTTGTATGCTGTTACTTGGCAATCGCTACCTAATCTAACCAAATAATAGTCGTCAAAATTGTCACCTGTGTTTCCAGATATAACTAGTTTTCCATCATGATCTTCCGTGATCATATATAGACACTCCTGCCTTTTTAAATTACCAGGAACGCATTCTCGAGGTTGATTGTCTTGTGAGTCAAATTGCGATTCCCACAATAAATTATCTAATGCACTGTACTTCGCCACGAATGCATCTGTATCCCAGTACCCCCTGCCCGGAAAGAAAATATCGCATGAAGGGTCGGGAGATTCCGAAAGAGGGGCGCTACCCGAATAAGACGGAGATCGTACGGATGAAACAACGGCATAGCCTCCATCCATAGTTTCCACTACGTCTGATCTTAAATCATAGGCGTTCACATGCTTGATAAAAAACTCAGAGCCGATTTGACCACCAGTGGTCGGATCAATTTTAAACATATACATGTCACCTTCATTATTTCCCGCTGAGGCGCAAACTCTACAATCAATGAATGCAGGCACTAAGAAAACTCCAGAACTGTGAAATACTTGTCCTATAGCTCCGGTTCTTGCGTAAGTTGCTCCTGATGGAGACTCAAAATTTGTTCTCCCGTTTTCAGTTAAATCATTGTTGATTGATATCGCAAAACCTCTCTGGTCGAAACCAGGAATAGTTATAAATTCTCGCCCCGTTAACAATAGATGGCCCGCACCGTCAGATTCAATACGAGCGATTCTTGCCCCGCTGTTTTGCAATTCGTCAAATGGCGTAGCGAAATATTGATGACTGTAAATTTCTTTTGAGACCATGTGCCCAGTAGACGGATCGAGTCTAGCAACAAACCCAAATCCAACTTTTCCTGTTGACGTGGTTGCAAAAGGGTCGCTTGCTTCTGAATCCCCCGCAACATAAATATCACCGTTGTCCCCTATTGCTAAGCCAAATCCTAGTGATTTATGAAACCAGCTGTTGTCTGTATCCAGATTGTTGAAATCAGTATATCCATATATATGACTCCACAGAATATTACCATTAGCGTCAATTTTAACTACATTCATATGTCTTGAGCCATCTTCGTCTCCGTCATTGTCATGATCACAGTCGTCCAGCTCATTTATAGGATTTGCGTCAGTCGGATTGTAGGATAACACGGTAGTGCCATCTAATCTCGTTGTTGATCTTGTTCCGCCTATCATAATATAACTTCCGTCAGTTAATTGAACAGCATCCTGTAAATCAAAATTGTTGTAGGGTAAACACCAAACCATGTTCCCTCTAGTATCGTAATATGCGGCAGTTCCTTTAGCACATCCTGCTTTCTGATATTGATCAGTACCTAATTGGTCGAAAAGTCCAGCCCCGTTAGCCTCCATATCGGGTGAACATGAATAACAATTGTTGGATAAGGAAGATGCGAGCGCAAATCGGTTTGAAGGAGTTTTCACCCAGTCAGCATAGCCTATAGCCAAATATCCGACCGTTACACCTAAAGCGCTTTTATCTGGAACATGTCCATACCACCAATCTTCTCCACTTTCATCTTGTGTTTGACCCGTTCCATCAAAGGATACCGGAGCATGGTCTATTGTTCTCCAATCAAGTCCTGGAGAAGGAGATTGCGCATATACATTAATATTTGCAGTAAGAAGAAGTAAGAGAGCAAAGGGTAATTTGAAAAGTAGATTTTTCATGTGGCGTTCTATAATGATTATTAGAAAGGCTCTAAACAGCCTAATCTAAATTACTGATGGTTAAGATTTTCTTAACCATGAAAAACATAGGTTCAGTATTCGATAAATGAGGGATATTGTTGGTGAGACAATTTTATCGCGACCAAGAAGATATGAAAAATTAGGCGTAAAGAGCTGTCTTGGTGTTAATTAGTTAGTAACTACGTGAAGTCACGTGGTTTTTCGCTGACTAAAAAAGGGACAAACTCGGGAACTTAACCCCATTCCGTAACCCGGTAATTCGGGACAAGCACTATTAAATCATGCTACTGCTCTACCATTCTTGGGAAATTCTTATTGACGATTATACTGATATTTGAGAATCTGCACAATTCTCTATCCCGACCATATTCGTTGTAGCTACTATCAAACCTGAAAAATTTGATTTTGAGCCTACACAATCTTATTGACTAGCGACATATTTGTGTCGCTAACCAAATGAAATGTGGAGATTTCGCAGAGAGATTGTGTGTGGCTGATCAAATGAATTGTGCAGAATGTGCAGAGAGAATGTGTAAATATTGTCCCGACACATCATAAATTTTAATGGTTAGACTTGATACTTTCCAGACTCTTTGAAAAGCTGAATAACCATCATGTAAGCGAAATGTCTTAAATTACTATGAATGAGATTTCTACCCTTTATTATATTCTTACTTCCGATGGTCGTCAGCGCCCAAATTCAGCTATCAACATGCGTTGCACCTGACTCGATTAGATCATTGTATAAAGACGATGCTGATCGAATGATAGTAAGGAGAGCTTATAGACAGCAAGCATATTTTATGGATAGTGCGGAGATTCCTCAGGGCTTAAGTGACACTGTTCTTGATGCAATAATGGCGGTCTACAATAGCACCTTTCCGGAGAGAGACAGTGTTTTCGACATTTATGGTATCCATACCTTTCCTGATTATGAAATGCGACAATTTTGGATTATGGCCGATTCATCTCTACCATGGATGCAAGCACTTTCTGCTGGAACTATACCAACCGGAAACGCCCCTGTTGACGTTAAATTAAATCGGTATGGAATGCAACATTTATCGCATTGGGACTGGCCAGGAACTTCTGATCGTATCTTAACTATGGAAGCAGATACTAATTACAATTTGATGAATCCCGTAACGGCTGATTTCGTTTCTTTAAGTGATGTTTCAATGGCAAGCCCGAACGGCTGGGGAGGTGACGGAAATAACATTTGGGATTCATTAAAATCGGATCACATCCAATTAGTTTTCTCAAGAGGCTGGGGAGATTGCCCTTCTCTCTGTATTTATAGAAGAAATTGGAGGTTCAAGGTGTATTACGATGACTGCTCAGTTCAGTTTATGGATGCTTATATGGGCAATGCCATCTTCAACGATGTAAAGGAAGTTGAATACCTAAATTGGTCTGTTTTTCCAAACCCAACTACGAGTGAGGCAAGCATCGAAAGCAATATTCAAATTGAAGAAATTCAAATCTCCGATTTAACAGGACGTTTGATTCTGACGCAAGTTGTTAATGCCAATACGCCAAAAGTAAATATTGAAGATTTTCCAGCCGGACCGTACTTATTACAGATAAAAAGTGAAAACGGGACCAGTGTGAAAACCATTATTAAGAATTGAATTGATTGGACTTTGCCAAAACTCTATGCTAATTCGATAAAATGTGCTCGGGACAAACTAGGGAATTTAAACTTCCACCCTAGCCTGACTATTCGGGATATTTAGAACAGAATCAAGCCACTACTCTACCTGTAATTGAGAATGAGCACAATTCTCCATCCAGACAAAAATATAGTAGGACAAGATCACCGAGTCGTTAAACGAAAGATAATCTCTGGAATTGGATTCAAATCTTTCTGTTTATTGGCGGCATAGTAGCTTTTGATTTTTTAATATAAGATTGAAGAGATGCAACAGAAACAATAGTTCCATGTTTAGAGTTTTATAAATTTCTCTGTTACAACAGAATCAGAGTTCCAAATCGAAAGAAGATATGTTCCGGAACTATAGTTTGAAATATTAAAATGAGTTCGGTTTTTTCCCGGCTCAGATTGAATAGATTGTGAGTGAATTAATTTTCCGTTTAGATCTGTGATTCTACAGTTCAAATTGTTAGCCTCAGTGGAGTTGAATTCCACCCATAACCGCACATCGGCTGGATTCGGCATCACTCTTAAACTGTTGATACTGGTCAACTCATGAACCTCATTGGGAATTTGAATATCTACCTTTACATATTGTGTGTCTTTAACAGTTCCATTCATCATATCATGATAGATAACCTGAATTGAGTCAGTAATTGGAGCGCTTGATTCAAATAATACTCCATATCTCTCGCCCGGATATATCTCAACGGTGTCAGTAACCTCTCCTAAAGGCAATGGTCTTCCATCTGAATCTATTAATGTAGCACTCAATCCGCTTGGAAAGATCACAGTATTACTGCAGTACCCTATATTCACAAGCCTCACATAATTCACATAATCAGTTTTGGAATTAACCTCTATGGAGTCTTCAAGTTGTTGATCAGACAAGCCATTAATATTGAAGTAATCTGGGTTAAACTTCGGAACAGTCAAGGTGTCATGGACAGCAGTTGAATCGTGATTATGATCAAGAATAGAATCAGTATGCCAAAAAGTGTCGAATTCTGACATAAAAAGCATCGTTTCTGTATCGAATGGATAGCCACCGTCCCAAGTAGTATTAGATCCATCTGAAGGACGAATGATTATTGGCCCATACATTCCTGCTTGCAGATGCAAAGTGGAGCCTACATGACAATGATATAAATAGGTTCCTGCATGAGGTGCTTTAAAGCGATACCATCCGTGCTCCATATGATCCACATCAAAGGACAACATTGGAACGCCATCGTTTTGTTGATCTACATCTAATCCATGGAGGTGGATAGTGTGTTTATGTAACTGTGATACATTCCAAAAATCGATTATTACTGAGTCTCCTTGATTCGCTTCGATTAGTGGGCCAGGAATTGGTGGATGAGAACCAAGGTTTGGAGCAAAGCCAAACACCCTCATGGTATCACCACTTGGAAGAATCTTATCTCCTAAAGTCCGTCCAATCAAAAATACACTCGTTTGTCCATGCGCAATTGCCATGGTGAAGAATAAAATTGTGATAACTAAGATCCTCATATTATTGAATTAGAATAGTTAAGAACATACCGAAAGGATAATTTCCTCCGGCGGTTATAGACAGTAGGTTATGGTCGTGCATTGGGAACTCCCCTACTTGATCCGGAATTAATTCAAGAACATACCCTTCCATCTTTTTAAATGGAAAAGTGTCTTTTGATCTTCCAACCCAATTGGGATGCACATTAGAATACTTGATGGTGCAGTGATAACCATGAAAATGGAGTGAATGTTCTGCCTGCCCCGTGTTCATTACGAAGATCAATAGTGTATCACCAACAGCTCCTGTAACCCTCGCTGTGGAGTCCAAATTAACATCAGGGTTGCTGGCACCGTTAATTGTATAATAATCAGGGTAATAGTCAGACCAAGTTACCGTGCCTCCGTTTGCGATTGAGTCATTCCAGGCTAATTGGTGGTCCTTTACGTTCCAGTAAAATCTATTTGCCGAATTACTAACCGAGATTAGACCTGCCAAGCCAACATTCTTGTTGTCAGGATAATTTAAATGATCATAATAACAATGAACGGCTTGTTGATTTGAATAGAACTTGACCAATATCGTATCGTTAGGCTGAAGGGTGTCGGTCAGCCCAACTGATTCTGATATTTCGAATCCATGCTCAACCGTATCATTATTTACAACAGTTAAGAATAATGTATCTCCTACACCAACATGCAACTGTGCGTTTTTTTGACTAAAAGAAGGAGCATTATTAAAGGCTCTATAAGACATAGAATTTCCATCTATGCATGTGAATTGTCCAGAATTAATATAAATGGTGTCGGAAGTATTGGCGTAAAAAATGGTCTGCAACCAAAGGCTACAGACCAACATGATTAAACATCTTTTCATTGTCTTTAATTTACTGCTTCAGTATCTTCTTTGTTGACAACGATCCATTTTGATCTCTTATTGATACTATGTAAACTCCAGCCTTCATTGATCTAAGATCAATTTCCTTGGTAGCTAAGGCATTGATAGATTCTTTGCGAACAACCTTACCTAGCATATCAGTTAGCTTAACAGTTCCTTCAATATTCGAAGCATTGTTAATTGTCAACACGTCCTCTACCGGATTAGGGTATAATGAAAATTCTATTTCATTCTCCTGAACCGCAGTTGCTGGAGCTGGCCAATGTATGTAAAAACTCACTGTATCCCCACGTGTGTAATCTGTGGCATCATAAACATAGATCTCTACTTTACCATCACCATAATTCAGTCCGCACGTGATATTGACTTTAATAAAACCATTTGTTCCAGCTGACATTTCGGCCGCGGTAATTGCTGTCATTGTAGCGCTTGGAGGAAAACCAACATAACATCCGGAATAGTCACATACAGAACATGACCAGTTAGGGTCGAAACTATTTGATACCATCTCCCATTTAAAAGTAATATTTTCAGGTGTTGGTGTAACTACTTGTATTTCGTAGCTTTCATAGTTTTCATTGAGCACGGTATCAATTCTATGTTGACCACTGGCGTACACGAAATCTTGAGCCATAGCTCCAGTCGATAATAATGCGATTGTAATAAAACTGTATAGTGTTTTCATTTTTGCTTTTTTATAAATTTAAATAATATAGTATTTAAATTAAATTAAGTATAATTGTCATTCTTGCACTCCTATTTAAGATTGCTGATTTTTCCCTCTATATCATCCTCATCTCCTGGGCTATACCCGCTGCGCTGATAGATCTTATTTAACTTTTTATCATAAAGGACAAGAAAGGGGCAATTATCGACACCCATTGCTCTTTTGAAATCTGCATTTTTATCTAATAATATTTCAAATTCCCATCCAGATGAGTTAACTAATGGTTTAACTTTTGATATTGATCGCTGATCATCGTAGGAAACAGCATATATTTTTACATTATAATCATCTACCCAATCTTCGTATATATCTGATATGTTGTCTAACATCACTTTGCTTGTTTTGCACCATGATGCCCAGCATATCACTACAATTGGTCCATCATGAACCATAACTTCATTCGTCTTTACTTTTTTGCCATTTATTGTGTAGGAATCAACCGAAGGAATAGAATTAGTTTGACTGTTGATTTGAATTGACGTGCCTACAAATAATAGCATTAAGATTAATATTCTTGTCATTTTTTAAATGTTGATTAATAATTTTAATTAAACTGGGATCATTTTAACGAATTCGATCGAAATCGTTGATAATTATTTTTCCTCGATCATATAATATATGGCCTTCTTTTCTTAGCAAGTTCATCACTTGAGTTACGCTTTGTCTTGAAGAGTTAGATAACTCAGCCATCAATGTATGAGTAAATTTTCCTCGTATAATAATTTTATCCTGGGAATAACGACCGAAATTAATGGCCAAAAATTTTAACAACTCGATCACACTTTTCCTTGCAGACAAACTAACTATTAGCATTAAATGTTCTATATGTTCTACATAGACTAGTACCCGATCGTTAATAATTTGCTGAAAATTCGTATTTGATTTTATTAAATTAACCAACACCGATTTTGGAATTTGTAAGACCTTAACTGAATTGGATTTACTAATAATTATATTCGATTTTAATTGTTCAACAAAAAGACCTGCTATTCCGCAAAATTCACCCGTTCTAAAAATACCTGTTGTGGTGAACTTATGATTACTGTAAAACCCTTGAACGGCCACCCCGTCCAAAAGAAAATACATGTTGTTTTGCATTAATTCAGGGCTATCTATAAATTCCTCTTTAACTAGCCAAACAATTTTTGATTGATTGATTAGCATCACAAGATCAGTCTCGGATATGGATCGAAACAGGTTAAAAAGCAAAAGCTCCTTAGTCGAAATATTATCTGGCATTCTTTATTAATACTAATAAAGTCCAGTTCGTAAGTGTAGTTCAAATTTACATTTTTACTTTGACGCATGAACTAATCAGCAATAAAAAAAGGGAATAAGATTGCTATCCTATTCCCTTCTGTTTAGTTAGCAACTAATTATTTGCCGATCATTAATTTTTCAGTAGTGACATGGCCTTCGTTGAGAATAGACAAATAGTACATTCCATTGGAAAGTTTTGTAAGATCCATTTCCACATTGTTACCAGATACGTTTGATATCGTTTGAACCACTTTTCCTGATACATCTACTATGTTTATAGTTGAATTGCTTAAAGTTGCATCTAGTGTTCTTAAGGTAAGGATACCAGAAGTTGGATTAGGATAAAGTTTTAAGCTTAAATCTAGATCATTATCCGAAACGCCAGCTGCATCAGCAGTGATTACTTTCACAATTTCATTTGTTGTCGCATTAGCATACCAAATAAACCCATTTGGCCCAATTACCGTTCCTTGAATACCAGGATTTCCAGTTGCAATCCTAGTAATTTCCGTTGCAGGAATTGCCGAAATATCATAAATAATGATGTCCCCTGTACTATGATCAGTAATAATCATTCTGTCATCAATGATGTCAACTCCAGATGGTTCAATCAAACCTGTACTGACAACAGTCTCTACCGTAATTCCATTCCATGTAGAATACTCAGCAATTGCTTCTGGGTTATTAAAGTTGGTTGGAGTTCCTCCAATTGAACCTGTTGAAATATCCATTCTTAAAACTCTTGAGTTTCCACCATCTACAACATATAACCAGTCAGTATTAGGTGCCATTTCTAAGTGAGATGAGACGTTTGCACTTACCCAATTAACGGCAGTTCCCGTAATCCTTCTTATAATAGCATCTCCATGATATGTATTGCCCGGACCATGATCATCTACAAAATCATAATAGACAATGTCATTTGAGTTTGCATCAAACACGAAAAACGCATTTTCAGTAACCGAAGCCATTCCCATGCTGTAAGGGCTAGCATGTAACATGTCCATATGGCTGCCGTTTCCACCTGAAGGCTGTGCATAGATTGATGGATCGCTTGACCAAAGAGCTGGCCCAGTAAAAGGTGCGCCACCATCATGATTAGCGTCAAAAACACCCGTTGACGTTCCAAAATTTCCGTTATCACTAAAAGCTATTGCTGTCGGTAACGACATAAAATGCCAAGCATTCCCGTCTCTTTGCCATAGATCAGTTTGGCCAACTTCACCAGGATTAGTCCATTTAATCGTGCTTCCACCAGATCCTTCTGTATTGGTATTGATAGACCAAAGCGCCCCATCCGGTGAAAAATCTAAATCTTTTGGTGCCACAACTTGATCTGCTGAAGTTCCAATAACGTCATAGACAACTCCCGTTGGATCTGAAATATAATCAGCCATGATGTTTGGAATTGCCGGGTTAATAGTGACTGATTTTGATTGAGAATTATTTCCAGAATTGTCATCAGTCGCACCATTTACATTTGAAACGGTAACATTAACCGCGTAAGATCCAACTGTAGCAACATTCCATGGTGTTGCATGGGTAAACGAATAACTTGTAAATGGCGCTATACTTAGACCAGTTAAGTTATCTGTAACAGCCGTTCCACCATCAATAGTATAATCTACATCCATACTGGTTATGGTTGTAACCCCAAGATTAGTTACCAGTCCCTTAACGTTTACATTTCCTGCATATGCATATCCAGGCATTGTTAAAGAAGTCATTTCAGCGTCCAAGTTTGGAGGTGCTGCCGCCATAAAAGTAAATCGTTCATCGGTACCAGTAGTTGTAAACGTATACATCGGATAACCATCCACATTAACGGTGAAAATCGCGCCACCATCACCATAATCATCAACAAAATAAATATCATAGTTCAATCCATCCGTAAGACACCACGGTCCTTCATTAATTGTCGCATTATCCGCGTACCCATTTCCAGTAGTAGCAGTATAAGGAGCTCCTCCAAGAGTACATCCCATTTGAGTAGTGTTTCCACCAACAAACAAAGCTCCTGATCCACAAGCATTTGTATTTGGAAGTAATTCCCAATATTGCTCATATCCCCAGTTATCTGTCTCTACATCTATAGTAACCTCAACTAATCCAGCACCACATTGGGCGTAGATAGATGCACCGAAAAGTGCCATTACAACTATTAGTAATATTTTTTTCATTTTGATTCCGTTTTTACAATTCGATTCTATAAAGCTGAATATCAGCGCAGTTAAATTATTTTAGAATAAAAGTAAACGAAAGCAAAATGTTCTGTCAATCTATATGAGCTAGTATCTTGGACAGCAAATATTGTGTTAGTCAAAACCACGACAGTTTATTAAACAGGTTCAAAATTTGATTTTTCCATGAATCTAAGCTCTGAATCATATGTGTTAATGGGAGTTTAGTTCATTTTTTTTTCGATTTCAGATCGAAAACAGGTGTAAGCATTCACTTAATATGGTTGCATTCCTAAACTCATCTAATCGGACTTTAAAATCAACATATTTGAATTATACATTAATAATCTGAAAAATAGCAGATATGCACGCAAGCGTAAGAAGTAAGGGATTCCAATCATTTACGGTTTAAAGATTTGGGTAGAATGTAGAATGTTCTCATATTTGCAAAAACAAAATTAATGAACAAGCACTATCATATTATTGCACTCCTAGCTTTATTAATCTTTTCTAATTGCTGTTTTGGACAGAGCTTTCATTTTAATGATACGTCAACAACTCTAATTAAAACTACTGATCAATCACCAGCTCATTGGTACATTGAAATATTTAATGATGTGGGAATCGACACTAACATACGCTGGAAGGCAAATCTTCAAAATATTCAGACAGGCTGGGAAATTAGTTTTGATGATCAAAATAGCTTTTATCCTTCTGTTTTGGATAATGACAGCAATGACTTTGTAATGTACAGTGGACTAGCGTTTCCACAAAAGTTAATCATTGGTAACACCTTAAACGGAGTCTCCGGAAGTGGTTCTGTTTATTTTGATATATATGACCCAAATGACCCTTCAAACGTTACAACTATTGAGTATGAATTCATAGTTTCTAAGGCACCTACTGGTGTGGAAGAATCTGACCCTTTTAGTGATTATACACTAGCTGATAATTTGTTGTCCTTTCGGCCAAAGTATAATGGAGCTGAATATCGTATTTACACGATAAATGGAGCGCTTCTATCAACTGGAAAAATTACGGATTCTTCGATTGCTCTTCCTGAGGGCAAAACAGAAATCAATCTGATCAAGATTTTTTATATGAATCGCGCATTTTCGTTGACTCTCCTTGGCCAATAATAGCGCCCTTCATATAAAAAATATGGTATGCCCTCGCTGCGTGTCTGCAGTGGAAAGAATTCTGGTTAAGTCAGGAATCGAAGCAATTCATGTCGAGCTTGGCACGGTTCATTTGCAACGCCCAATTCTTGAAAAGAAACTAGCTCAATTTAATTTAGAATTAAAGGAAGTCGGATTCACTTTAATTAATGACCGAGAATCAGAAATCGTCAATTCGATTAAGTCCTGGTTAATTAAAGACATAAATAATTTACCCATTAAAAATGGAAAATTGTCGGATAAAATCACTGAGAATATTCGGCATGAATACACTTTTTTAAGCAAGCTGTTTTCCGAAGTTGAAGGCAAGACGATTGAACAGTTTTATAAAATTCAAAAAGTAGAAAAAGTAAAAGAGCTTATTTCCTATGATCAAATGACAATGGCCGAAATTAGCTATCAATTAAATTACAGCAGCCCTAGTCATCTATCTACTCAGTTTAAGAGCGTGGTTGGTATTACACCAGGACAATTCAAAAGTTCTACCACCGCTAAGAGAAAATCGCTTGACTCCCTGTGATTTTCAAAATCCTGCAAGATAAACTCGGCATTTTGCAACGGTTTCTTTAAATTAAGCATGAGGTTTGTTGAGTGAAACATTCATATCATATTAATGGCATGTCATGCTCTAGCTGTAAAGAGAATGTAGAAAATGCATTATTAGATTCAGAATCTATTGAAAATGTAGAGGTGAATTTAGAAATGGACGAAGTCGAAATTGAATTTATTACCCATCTTTCATTAAAAGAACTACAGGCGTTAATTACAAGGGCAGGATTACATTACACCATTACAACAGTAGACGGATCAGCTGCTTCGGAAATTAAAAGTCAGCTTGTTCAAGGAAACGGAATCTTCTATTGCCCGATGCATTGTGAAGATGAAAAAACTTATGACCAATTGGGCGATTGTCCTGTTTGTGGAATGGATTTGGTTGAACAGCCAAAGGTAATTGTAGATTCAGAATTTACCTGCCCAATGCACCCAGAAATAATTAAGGATGCTCCAGGTGACTGCCCTATTTGCGGCATGGACTTGGTCCAAAAGAAGCCCGATGTTGATCAAGAAAAATCCGCCTATTTCAAATTGGCCCGTAAAATGCGCGTGGCATTAATTTTTACAATTCCAGTGTTTTTAATCACGATGCTAGACATGCTACCGAGCAAGCCTATTTCCAGTATAATTCATCAACAATATTTAGATATTATTCAGCTATTATTATCTCTTCCGGTTGTTTTTTACGCCACTTGGATGTTCTTCCAGAGGGCTTGGAAATCAATTATATCATGGAATTTGAACATGTTTACCCTTATCGGGATAGGAGCCGGCGCCGCATTTATGTTTAGTCTAGTCGCAATGCTTTTCCCAGATATATTTCCCGATCAATTTAAAACAGGATCGGGCACGGTATTCGTGTACTTTGAGGCAGTTGTAGTTATTTTGTCCCTAGTCTTATTGGGTCAGTTACTCGAAGCAAGAGCTCATAGCAAAACCAGTGGAGCAGTAAAAGAGCTGCTTAAATTAGCGCCAACAAATGCTTATTTGATAACAGAGAATGGTGATGAGCATCTGATATCGATGAATGCCATAAAAAGAGGAGATCATTTAAGAGTTAAACCAGGGGATAAAATCCCTGTAGATGGTAAAATTATCTCAGGAAACGGCATCATTAATGAATCAATGATTACGGGGGAACCTATCCCTGCTGAAAAGGCTGAGGGAGACATGGTTACTTCGGGCACCATCAATGAAAACTTATCTTTTATAATGGTTGCTGAAAAAATTGGATCGGAAACATTACTTTCTAGCATCGTAAAAATGGTGAATAGCGCTAGTAGGTCAAAAGCTCCGATTCAGAAAATGGCGGATCGAATCTCAAAATACTTTGTGCCAGTTGTAGTGCTAGTTTCTATAATCACATTTGGATTTTGGGCAATTTTTGGACCTGAACCGGCATTTGTTTTTGCATTTGTTAATTCGATAGCAGTACTAATCATAGCTTGTCCTTGTGCTTTGGGACTAGCAACTCCTATGTCAGTTATGGTTGGTATCGGAAAAGGAGCCCAAAATGGAGTGTTAATCAAGAATGCTGAAGTTTTAGAAAAGTTCAAACATGTAAGCGTGCTGATAACGGACAAAACTGGTACTATCACAGAAGGTAAGCCGTCCATGGAGAAAATTGTATTGATTTCCGGAAAAGACGAACTCAAAATTTTACAACTAATCGCTTCTTTAAATCGCCAAAGTGAACATCCATTGGCTCAGGCGGTTGTGCAATATGGGAAAATAAAGAAAGTACAACAAGAAGAAGTTTCAGATTTCAAGACTATGGTTGGAAAAGGTGTTGTTGGCGCAATAGGAAATACTAGTGTTGCACTAGGAAACGATAAATTAATGCATGAAATAGGAGCTACATTTCCGATTTCAATAGAAGAACTGGCAGTTGTTGAGCAAAAACTAGGCAAAACTGTCTCTTTTATAGCCATCGACCAAATCGTTATAGGATTTGTATGTATTACCGATCGTATCAAAAGGTCATCTATTCAGGCAATTACAGAATTAATGCAAGGCGGTATTGAGGTGGTAATGTTAACTGGAGATAACGAGAATACAGCCAAAGTTGTAGCTGAGCAACTTGGGTTATCCAATTTCAAAGCTGAATGCTTCCCAGAAGATAAGCTTAAAATCATTGAAGAATATCAGAGCGCTGGTAAAACAGTTGCTATGGCTGGAGATGGAATAAATGACGCTCCTGCACTTGCCCAATCAGATATCGGAATTGCAATGGGAACAGGTACGGATGTTGCAATTGAAAGTTCTCAAATAACCTTAATTAAGGGGGACTTAATGGGTATTGTAAAGGCTAGAAATCTTAGTGTTTCTGTTATGAAAAACATTAAGCAAAATTTATTTTTCGCATTTTTTTACAACGTGGTTGGCATACCAATTGCGGCAGGATTACTTTACCCACTATTCGGAATTTTTCTATCCCCAATGATTGCGGCTGCGGCAATGAGCTTTAGTTCGGTTTCAGTAATTGCGAACTCGCTAAGATTGCGGTCAGCTAAATTGATATAAGATGAGCTGAAATTATAATTATGATAGTATTTCACAAAATTCTACAATTGGATTAAATAGAAATGTGTTAGCTTTGTAAATAACTACATGAACCGATTTCATAAAATATTGGCAGGTTTACTTGCAATTTTAATGTTTGTCATTTCCCTCGGTTTTGGGGTGAGCGCGCATTATTGCCATGGAGAACTTGCTACTTTGAACATGTTTGGAGAGGCTGATCCTTGTGAAATGATGCAAGAGCCAAATCATAGTTGTTGCGAAAACGCAAACTCATCTATTGAAGATCAAATTTCAGAAACTGGGTGCTGTAATGATGTAAATTTCATCACAGTAACTAATTTAGATTCTGAATTTAGTTCAGTAGTTACTCCTAGAGCTTTATTAGGGCCGTCCTTAATTGTTCAGCTTGATTTTGAGCCTAAATTTGCTGGCTTTAAGTCCTTTCAACCACGATACCCGCAATATAGGCCTCCGCTCATAGAAGAATCTTTGCCTATACTCTATCAGACTTTCTTGATTTGACTCGTACGTTCGAATGATTCACGTCATTTGAAATCGCCAATCTGTATTGGATATTTACTATCCCAATGACACGATAATGGCTTAACAATAAATCCATCCCGTAATTTTCGAATGGCGCAATTGTACCAAATCAAATAAATGCTTAATTCTATTATAAAATTCTTTCTTGACAACAAGCTAGTAGCTTGGATTTTATTGCTTGTCTTCATTGGATGGGGATTAGCAACTGCGCCTTTTGACTTTGGGATTAAATGGCTTCCTCGGGACCCTGTTTCGGTTGACGCAATTCCGGATATTGGAGAGAATCAGCAAATTGTTTTCACCAAATGGATGGGCAGGTCACCTCAAGATGTTGAGGATCAAATTACCTATCCATTAACCTCCTCTTTATTAGGAATTCCGGGTGTTAAAAGTATTCGAAGTAATTCGATGTTTGGAATTTCTAGTGTCTATGTCATTTTTGATGAAGATGTTGAGTTTTATTGGAGTAGAAGCAGAATATTGGAAAAACTTAACTCCCTTCCTCCTAACTTACTTCCACAAGGAGTAAAACCCAATCTCGGCCCAGATGCCACTGCTTTAGGTCAAATTTATTGGTATACTCTTGAGGGAAGAGATAATAAAGGAAATGCCACTGGAGGATGGGATCTTCATGAGCTTCGGTCTATCCAAGATTATTACGTTCGATTTGGTCTATCGTCAGCTTCTGGCGTTTCGGAAGTTGCTTCTATAGGTGGCTACGTGAAAGAGTATCAAGTTGATGCCGACCCAGATAAAATGCGGGTATATGGTATATCCATGTCTCAATTGATGAAAGGAATCAAAGAAACTAACCTAGACATCGGAGCACAGACACTAGAAATCAATTTAGCGGAATATTTCGTTAGAGGACTTGGCTATGTTTCAAGTGTAGAAGACATAGAGTTGGCTGTGGTAGGAATGAAAGATGACGTTCCAATTCGGGTAATGGACATTGCTCGGGTTAATATAGGTCCTGCAACTAGACGAGGCGTATTGGATAAATCTGGAGCCGAAGCCGTAGGCGGTGTGGTTGTTGCCCGTTATGGAGCAAACCCTTTGGAAGTGGCTGACAATGTGAAGTTGAAGGTTGCCGAACTTGCCCCAGGCCTGCCAACGAAAACTTTAGATGATGGTACTGTTTCTCAGGTAACCATTGTACCGTTTTACGATCGGACAAAATTAATTAATGAGACACTGGGAACATTAGAAGAGTCTCTTTCTTTGGAAATTTTGATTACGATTATCGTAGTTATCCTGATGCTTTTGAATTTCAAGTCATCTATTATCGTCTCCGTGACCTTGCCAGTTGCAATTCTTATGTGTTTTATCGCCATGCGCTACTTAAACGTAGATGCCAACATTGTGGCACTCTCAGGAATTGGAATTGCTATTGGAACAATGGTGGACATTGGCATTGTAATTACCGAAAGTATTCTGAAGCGAAGAGAAGAGGCGCCAGAAGGAGAATCCCTTCGAGATACAGTTTATAAAGGGACAAAAGAAGTGGCGTCAGCCGTAATTACTGCGGTAGTTTCTACGGTTGTAAGTTTTATTCCAGTCTTCACTATGGTGGCTGCGGAAGGGAAGTTATTCAAACCTTTAGCCTATACTAAAACTTTTGCATTGATCGCATCAATTGTTGTGGCTATAACTATTGTTCCGATGCTAGCCCACACAATTTTCTCTTACGAAAACAAATCTAAGCTATTCAGAAACATTGGTAATTCAATTATTCTAGGTGTAGGAGCTATGCTTGTTTTTTACGGTAACATCTGGTTAGGAGTCGTACTTGCGATAGTTGGTATTTTTGGCTTACTTGCCGACAGAATTCAACAGATCCCAAGCGAGCAATTGAAAAAGCGAATTAAAGTCGCTATAAATATTCTGTATGCCTTATTAATTGCCTGGATGCTCGCAAAAATTTGGTCTCCTTTAGGCGTATCGCAAGGGCAGATGATAAATTTCATTTTTGTAGTGCTGATCATCGGAGTTATTATAGGATTCTTCTACATGGTAATTTACTCATACAACAGAATTCTCAGTTTTTTCTTAAAAAATAAATGGGTCTTCTTCATCTTGTTTTTCGGGGTGTTGACAGCTGGCGTTGCAGGATTTATGAATACCGAAGAGGAATTTATGCCCGCGTTGGACGAAGGTTCCTTTTTATTAATGCCGACATCCATGCCTCACGCCGGAGTGGAAATGAACATCGCTAATTTGAAACTACTGGACATGGCTGTTACAGCCATACCTGAAGTAGATATGGTGGTTGGTAAAGCTGGAAGAGTTGAAAGCTCTTTGGACCCTGCGCCAATGTCTATGTATGAGAATATTATTCTTTATAAATCTGAATTCAAGGTTGATGAAAAAGGACATAGATTAAGGTTTATGGTGGACGCGAATGGTGATTTTATGCGGACCGATAATGATGATTTAATCCCTGATGGAAAAGGGAAGTACTTCCGAAATTGGAGAAAGCACATTAAGAACCCCGATGACATTTGGGCAGAAATAGTCTCAGCTACCAAATTAGCGGGAGTAACTTCTGCTCCAAAACTGCAACCAATTGAGACGAGGTTAGTAATGCTTCAAACGGGAATGCGCGCACCAATGGGAATCAAGGTCCAAGGCCCGGATTTGAAAACCATCGAAGCCTTTGGTTTGGTGTTAGAGGAAGAATTGAAAAAAGTTCCCGGTATTAAAGAATCCGCAGTTTTTGCCGAACGAATTGTAGGTAAACCTTATTTATTAATTGACATTGACCGTGTTAAGCTAGCCCAGTATGGTCTTACTATTAAAGAAGTCCAAAATCAAATTCAAGCAGCAATCGGAGGCATGCCAATGTCTACTACCGTTGAAGGGCGCGAACGTTATAACATCAGGGTAAGGTATCCAAGAGAGCTAAGGGATGATCCCGAAAAAATAAAACGAATTTTAATTTCTGCTCCTGGCGCAAGGCAAATTCAACTAGGAGATGTTGTAGACATTAAATATGAACAAGGACCACAAGCTATAAAAAGTGAAAATGGATTTTTAACAGGTTATGTTTTGTTTGATCGAGTTGGTGACTCTTCGGAAGTCGAAATTGTTGAAATAGCTCAGAAATATTTAGATGAAAAAATTCAATCAAATGAAATTAAAATCCCACCAAATGTGAGTTATAAATTTGCTGGCAACTATGAGCAACAGCAGCGTGCGTCCCGAAGATTGTTTATTGTGGTTCCAATTGCTTTGATTATTATTCTGCTGATTCTATACTTTCAATTTAGGTCAATCCTCATGTCTTTTATGGTCTTTACCGGTGTGATTTTAGCATTTTCTGGAGGCTTTATTATGATTGGCTTATACGACACTAGCTGGTTTATGAATTTTAGTCTATTTGACACTAATATGCGGGACCTCTTTCAAATAGACACGATCAATTTAAGCATAGCAGTTTGGGTAGGATTCTTAGCATTATTCGGAATTGCTGACGATGACGGAGTATTGATTGGGACTTACTTAAAAGATAGTTTCAAAAAGAACAACCCTACCACCATTCCAGAGATTAGGTCGTCCGTTGTCATCGGTGGTAAGCGAAGAGTTCGAGCTGCAATGATGACATCTGCCACAACTATATTGGCTTTGCTCCCAATATTAACATCTACCGGAAAAGGAGCTGATATAATGCTTCCAATGGCAATCCCTTCAGTAGGAGGAATGTTACTTCAGATGCTTACCATGTTCACAGTCCCCGTTTTATACTGCCTTTGGAAAGAAGCGACTCTAAAAAGGGATCTCAAACGAATTAATAAAATATCGGCATCGTGAGAATCTTGTTTTCTATATCGGTTTTAATGTTTGCTGCTCAGTTTTGCGCGCAATCACTGGATACTCTTTTAATAAGAGCAGTCCAAAACCATCCTGAACTTAAAGCATTGGAAGCACAGTATGAGGCACATGTACTCAAAGCTATTCAAGTTCAACAGCTCCCAGATCCTCAATTAGGAATTGGGATTCCGGTACTAAGACCTGAAACTAGACTAGGCCCACAATTAGTTGCTTTAAAAGGGAGCCAAATGTTCCCTTGGTTCGGTACTCAAAACATCAAAAAAGATATTGTTTTGGAAATGAGCAAAGCAAAATTTGAGAAAATTACATTATATAAACTTGAATTATTTCATGATATAAGAACTGCCTATTATAAACTACAACTAGCTAAAAATAAGCGGATACTTCTAACCAACCACCTTTCTAACTTTAGGCAATTGAGGAAAATTGTTCTTTCTAAAATAGATGCAGGAGAGTCTGGGTTAGCTGATGTGCTTCGGATTGAAATGAAAATAAATCAGCTAAAAAATGATTCAGCCAATATAGAAAATGACAAATCCACATTTTCCTTAAGAATTCATGAGGCCTTAGGAACGCAGGAAGAATCTATCATCCAAATTACTTCTTCATTGGATTCACCTGCTCATTTACAAATAGACTCTTCAAACTTTAGAATAAAAATTCAAACCCATCATCCAATGATGCTAATGCTAAACGCAAAGATCAATTCGTCTAAAAAGAAGCAAGAATTAACAAATAAAATGGGGAAACCAATGATTGGAATTGGCCTTGACTATACGTTGGTTGGGAAAAGAACAGATATGAATCCAGATCAAAATGGAAGGGACATTATAGTACCTAAGGCCATGATCACTTTGCCCTTAAATAGAAAAAAATATGAAGCTAAAGTCGAAGAAGAAACGTTGCATCAATTAGCCTTTAAATATGAAAAAGAAAGCTTGGAAAACCGACTAATGCGAATGCTAAAAGAATTAAATATTAAATACATAGATGCGCTTGAAGATATTGATTATTTAAAATCGCAACAGGAAATCTCGAAAACAGTGAGAACACTTCTTCTAGCCAAATACAGTGCAAATGGGGCCGGTTTTGACGAGCTACTTTCAATCCAAAATGAGCTTTATTATTACGACTATCAAATTCAGAATAAAATAATTTACACTTACTTACTACAAGCAAATGTTAAACGAATAACAGAATTTTAGCCATGAAAAAATCAACAGTTATACTATTTGTTTTTGCGTCACTTATCGTGGGATTACTTCTTGGCTATTTATTCTTTTCAGGTCCAAATAATGAAGAAAATCTTGCCGCTGACGAGCGCACCAATAAAACTGAAATATGGACTTGCTCCATGCACCCTCAGGTAAGAAAACCTGAACCTGGAGATTGCCCAATTTGCGGAATGGACCTAATTCCAGCTGATCAAGGTGGTAGTGGAGACCCCAACATATATGAAATGACTGATGAGGCGGTAAAATTGGCCAATATTCAAACACTTATTGTTGACACAAAAAATCAAGGGGTTACTCAAACATTAAAGCTAAATGGGAAAATAGAAGCTAACGAATCTAAAATTTCCAGTTTGGTTTCACATCTGCCGGGAAGGATAGAGTCGTTGCATCTAAGTTTCATCGGTGAAAAAGTAACAAAGGGACAAAAAATCGCAACGGTCTATTCTCCTAAACTTATCAGCGCACAACAAGAACTTTTTGAAGCCAAAAAATTGGAAACTTCCAATCCAGATTTATTAACAGCAGTTAAGCAAAAACTAAGATATTGGAAATTATCTGAGAAAGAAATTGAAAGCATAATCACATCAGGCGAAATCAAGAGTACATTTCCGATTTATGCGGAGTTTTCTGGTGTAGTGGAAAAGAGAAACGTTGCTGTAGGAGATTATCTAAGCCCTGGAAAAGTTCTATTTCAAGTCAAAAACTTGAACAACCTATGGGTAATCTTTGATGCATACGAAAGCGACTTGAATACAATAAGTGTGGGGCAAACTATTGAGTTTACTACCCCAGCTACTAAAGAAAGAATATATACATCTACTGTTTCTTATATTGATCCGATAATAAATCTTAAGACAAGGGTAGCTGGAATAAGAGTTGAAACTGAAAGCTATAAAGGGCAGCTTAAACCAGGCATGTTTGTTTCTGGCAAAATATTCCCTGATGCTTTCCAAGCCAACGAAGTTCTTGTTCCTAAAACTGCCATTTTATGGACAGGAGAACGATCCGTTGTTTACTTGGCCGTGCCAAACAGTAAAATCCCATCATTTAAATTTCAAGAAGTAAAGCTAGGACAAGCAATTGGTAAACAATATGTAATTAAAAGCGGAATTAAATTAGGAGATGAAGTTGTGATTAACGGGGCTTTTGTAATTGATGCTTCGGCTCAATTAAACAATCAGACTAGTATGATGAATAGATTGGTGAATGGAGATCGTTCTTTAAAGCAAGCCATTACTGATTATACAGCTATGGTTCCAGAAGAATTTAAAGCTCAATTGGAACATGTTATGGCTACATATGTGCATCTAAAAGATGCCTTTGTCGCATCAAACACTTCAAGCGCACTTGAGGAACTTGTACTGTTCGATTCTGCCCTAAACTACATTGATATGAAGCTCTTAAAAGGCGAGGCTCATATGTTCTGGATGAATCAGCTGAAAGCCATAAGTTCCCACAGCGCTACCATGAAGACAAAAAGCAATTTAGAAGACCAGCGAAAAGAGTTTTCGAATATTTCGGACCTTTTAATTGCCACCAGTAAATCCTTAGGGTTAAATGAAAAAATGTTCATCCAATATTGCCCAATGGCATTTGATAATCAGGGGGCTAATTGGTTAAGTGCGGATAAAGAGATTAGAAACCCTTATTTCGGTGATAAAATGCTGAAGTGTGGTGAAATAACGGATTCTATTGCAAATATTGAGTAGATAAGAATAAGCTAAGGAGGATCGGCATTTGACCATAGTTATATGTTCAGTTTGTAAGTGTAAAGCTGATCCTTCCTTAGTCTTATCATAAATTATATAAATAAAAGTAACATGAAAAAAGTAAAAGTAATATTAATTGCGGCATTAGCCGTAGTAATAAGCGCGTGTGGTGAAACATCCACAGAAGTTGCAGGATCTGATTCTTCTGAGGAATTCATGGTTTATGGAAACTGCGGTATGTGTGAAAAGACAATTGAAGGTTCATTAAGTGGTGTAGAAGGAATAAGCTCTGCAGATTGGAATAAGGAAAACGACATGATTAAAGTGACGTTTAATCCTTCTTTAGTATCATTATCGGACATTAAAAATAAAATTGCAAGTGTAGGCTATGATATGGATGATGTTAAAGCAAGTGATGAAACCTATGCCGAGTTACCTGGTTGTTGCCAATATGATCGTCCTTAATTAATCCTATGACAAATGGTTTAAAAATTGGTGCCACCATTGCATTGGTGATGGTGGTATTTGCTTCGTTTGCACATGGTGGACATGATCATGGCACATCCACAGCGGAATTTATCAATGTTAAGGCTAAATTTGACGCTTTTCCATCTCTCCATCCGATGATTGTTCATTTTCCAATTGTGTTGCTTCTAATTGCTGCAATTACCCAATTAGGAGGTTTATTTAAAATTAAAAAGGAACTCAGCATTGTCACCATAATTTTGTTGCTGGTTGGATTTGTATCAGCTTGGATTGCGGGCTCATGGGTACACCCCCATACTGCTGAATTAAGCGATAAAGCTTCCGCAATACTTGCGCAACATGAAAAATTTGCAGACTATACGTTTTGGCTATCGCTATTTGGACTAATCTTAAAAATTATTAGTCATTTTTTCCTGAAATTAAAGCTTTGGATGGAAATAGTGATACTAATAGTTTTAAGTACTGCCGCCTATTCGGTAAGCGAGGCTGGTCACTATGGCGCACAACTTACACATATTGAAAAAGTTGAAATTAGTCTTGATACTGATCACAGTCACTAATAATTGAGCCGCAATTTTAGCATAAAAAGTAGAGGATAATTAGATTCCTTCGCATTTATCGGATCAACCGATAAACATTCATTTTTAAAGGATTGAGATTTATAACAAGTTACTTTGCGCGGATTTTAATTTAAAGAATAATTTGTTGATGGTAAAGCAACCAACGAAATGGAAAAATTCACCTTCTGCAAAGGTTTGCTTCATTATTCTGGGATTAGCATGCTTCTTTCCATGGGTCAACGCACTCATCTCATTGATCATGGGTTTCTCGGCTACTATCCTTTTTGGAAATCCATTCCATAAAATAAATCATACAATCATAAACTGGGCTTTGAAAGTTGCAGTTATTGGACTGGGTTTTGGTATGAATTTACAGGAAACACTAAAAGTAGGACAAGAAGGATTTTGGCTTACGCTTAGTACCATCGTAATTACAATTAGTTTGGGATTGTTGTTGGGTCGTTTATTGAAAATTAATCGTAAAACAAGTTATTTAATTTCCGGAGGTACCGCAATTTGTGGGGGAAGCGCTATTGCCGCTTTATCCGCTTCAATAAATGCTTCTGAAAATGAAATTTCAACCTCTCTAGGAATTGTTTTTCTTTTGAATTCAATAGCGCTTATCGTTTTTCCGGTAGTTGGAGTTTACTTCGGCTTATCACAATATGATTTTGGCATGTGGAGCGCTATTGCGATTCATGATACTAGTTCAGTGGTGGGTGCAGCACAAACATATGGCGATCAATCTCTTCAGATAGCAACAACGGTTAAATTAAGCAGGGCACTTTGGATCGTCCCGCTAACTATTTTCTCGATGTTTATTTTTAAAGGAAAGAACAGAAAGATGAAAATCCCTTGGTTTATTTTCATTTTCATAGGTGTGATCGTGTCCTGTAATTATTTTCCTGTAAATTCTAATTTAACCAGTTCGATTACTGATATTTCAAAATCCCTCTTAACCGTTACCCTATTCTTTGTAGGTGCCGGAATATCCATAAAAGAGTTGCGAAAAACAGGATGGAAGCCAATGTTTTTGGGAATAATTCTTTGGGTTTCTGTTTCCGTTTTTACACTGATGTTAGTTTTATATAGTTGAAATCGGCAATTGACTATATATTAGTAAGATTCGCGACAGTTAGGCAGGTGCAATAAGTGTTTCGGCAACAATTATGACAATTAACAGGGTGAATTCTTGTAGGTTTAACCTATAACAAAATGATTATGAAAAAACTTATACTTTCCTTTATTGCTCTCTCACTAGTTGTCGGTGCAAATTCTCAAAGTTTCAGTGTGGAAACTAATGACACAACTTATTACGGTACTCCCTTCATGAGTGATTTTTTTGGTGATGTTGATGTAATCAATCTTGCTGGAATATCGAAGCAAATGGTTTGGATTGAAGATTCAGTAAATATGCCTTCGGCTTGGGACTATTCAATGTGCGACCAGTCTGTATGTCATCCAATCGGAACAACAGCAGATATTTGGACTCTTCCTGGAGCAAGTGGATATTTAAATATTCATTTCTACCCAAATGGAATGGCTGGAGAGGGGTTTGTTAGAATTCACGTTTATGATTACTTAAATCCAACTGATGAAACTTGGATAACTTTCAGAGGTTCCGCTGTATCAACCAGTACTGTTGAAGTTGCAATTGATAAAGTAAGTGCATATCCAAATCCTTTTAATAGTATACTCAGTATTACCGGATTGGAGATCGGTATGAAATATAAGGTGGTTGATCTGTTGGGTAAAACTATAATAAATAAGACCGTGACTTCTAGTCATAAAGATCAGATGGACATGTCCGATATAAAAGCAGGAACATACTTTTTTATTCTTCAGTCTGGTGAAAAAATGACTACGACCAAACTAATTAAACTATAGAAGGAATAATATAGACCATTTGGTTTTGAGTAAATTATAATGGAAAAGTGTTAGTCGAGTAAATGCTAAAACTACATGGGGGAGCTTCTCCGGTTCCCCGTGTAGTTTTCTCCAAATTTTTTGAAATTGAGCGGAGTCGAAGTCTGTCCACCACCTATCTGTCCCGTATGGTGTCCAACGTTTCAACTGGGAATACTTTCCATTTTCCTAAATGAACTTACGGAGCCCCAATAAGATCCCGAAACTACCTTAGTTCATTAGTTTTCCATAACCCCTGAACATTCCTTTCCGTTACTCACGTGCGTCACTGGTCAAGTTAATTGTTCCGTTTGTGCAAAGAGTTTGTGTCAATATCGTCCGATTATGTAAAGAATTCAACTGAATTCGCCCTCAAGAAAGGTAATTTTGGGACCTCAGAATATTAAGATTTTATTCTGAATATTTCCTGCTAGTTTCCGATCTTTGTATGCATGAGTATTAATGAGAAAATACAGGGTTGTCTGTTGTCGTCTATTCCATGGTATTGTTACCACTATAATGATGTCGCAACAGTTCAAATACAATGCAACGAGATTACCAGACGAGCACAAGAGTTTCATGATGCTACCGGACTAGGTGCCACCTACAATATTCTACAACGTTCGGTTAATAAAGATGGGTTCAAAATTTATATTCAAACAAATAACCTTGAACTAATGAATCTTATGCGAAGAAAGGATAATTTCCAATTAGCCGCCCCACCTGAAGAAAGCGACATAAGTGACCTTGGTTTTCTTTGGTGGACTGAATAACTAGAAGTTTCAATTACCCAGTTATTATTCCTGGTAGCTTATTGACAATAAAAAAGCCTGAAGATTTCTCCGCAGGCTTTTCATTTACTTACTAAATGCTTTAACTATGAAGCGATTAAAAGCTCATATGGGTTTGAAGTCGTTTTACGGCCAAAACGCTTTAAAAGAGCAACTTCATTACCTTGATCTATGTTCTCTTTCTCCAATATCTCTTGAACAGAAGGTTGTTTCAATCCAGGGATTCGGATTCGGAAAAATGGCCATAGCGTTTCATTATGATATGTTTTGTTCATGTCAGGAAACCCAACAATTCGTTTGTACACATCCGTTTGGCTTTTGAATTCTGCACTATACTTAAATTCCCATGATCCACTTTCACAGTGTAACTCTCCCACTTTGATATTATCGACCATAAGAATGAAAGTCGCGTTTTCATTATCGGGTAATGACATCGCGAGATCCTCATCACCTTTACTGAACCACTTCTTAATATTCTTTATCTTATCTATCATCTATATCTCTCTAACCTTGTTAAATCTAATTTCAATCATTTTTGAAATCAGATATTTTCTTTCATCTATAAAGTAAGGAAAAAACTCCTCACTTATCATCTCCTGGACCTTCAATTCATATTCTGGTGTAGATAGTTCATCAACAACTTTTTTGTACTCCTCACTGTAGTTTTTAATAAATTGAATTAGCTCAAAATGATTGGCGGAATTGTTTCGCTCTATGCTAATTCTCGGAGAAGCTTTGTTGATGTACTTTTCTAATCTCTTTCCACCCTGTTTGTAGTCCTTGTACATGTTTACGACATTTTCATCGCTAAAGTTCCATAGTAGCCCCCTAGCTGAGTCGTAAATCGGTGCAAATTTAGGCTTTTTTCTTGTTTTCTTCTTCGTATCTATAACTGCCCAGTTATAAAAATGTCGATCGTTGTTTCCGGCCAAGGCATCAAAAGCGGTCATTCTTATCAAGTCTTTCACCAAATCCTCATAACAACTGGGAAAAACGGCTTTTAAAGCCTCTTCTATAAATTCAAACGTAAAAAGTTCTCTTGCAGTATTCTTGTTCTCGGCAATTTCCACCGCCATGTCATGGTCGTCTAAATATTCGCCACAAATTTCAGCACCGTGATTCAACGTTTCATTCCTATTAAGAAAGTACTGGCTTAAGAACCTAATCTGTCCATTTATTACCAAAAGTCGCACCTGGTTCATATTGATGTCCAAGGTCTCCCCTATCCGATTTATCATGAATTCTATCACCGATTCGTGGGGGTACCACTTTTCTGCGGATTTAGCAATATATGGAAACCAAGATTTTGGGTTAGCTTTTCTAACGCCACTGTCTTTCTCATAAAAATAAGCCCGTATAAATTCCTTTGGGGCATCGCCATCTAGGTCGTAAGGCTCAACAAAATAATGGGAATCTTTGAGTACAGAAATGGCCTTGGCGTTAAGCAGCTTTCCCGATGAACTTATCGAAACTTCTTTTCTTAATTTTGATTTTAAGTTCATAAGACCAATTTAACAATTCCAAAAACAACTTTGTTCCCCAAAATGTACTTAAGATGAATTGTGAAAAATGCAGATTCAAATTGAAAATTGATTGCAAATCCGTATCTTAATGTTAAACCGACAATAACCAATAAGATGTTTGAAGCGAATTCATATGAGATTAAAGGAAGCAGAGTTTATCCGGTAAAACGATATTTTAACTGGTCTGGAGTGAATATTGAGCGTTTCAAAAGAACCGCTCATTTCCAACTCAGAAGCAATTGGTGTTGGACAGCGGAGTTGACTAACACACTGCGTTTTTACGGTGTTGCAATTAAACAAAGACAATTAGCGGCTTACACCTGTGATGTTAGTTTCAGGGGGATTGCTCGAAATTGTCCAGCGACCGCTACCCAAATGAATGACCATCTTAATTTATGTGATTTTGACCTTAATGGTAAATTATATTGTGCATATGGTTCTTTTTATGATGGACGTCCTAGCGCAGAATGGGTATTGAACCAGCTTGAAGCTGGTAGAACCATCATTGTTGGACTAAAAGGAAACTCAATTGGGCATGCCGTTACTTTGTTAGGGGCAAAATGGAATTGGGTTAATGGAGAACGAGTGATTACAAGTTTGGTTTATCATGATCCTGCGAGTACGTCCACATATGATAGATACAATGGTATAAAAACCACCAATAATGCCCGCGCATTTATCAAATCTGTTTATGTGTATTTTGAGATTTCGGCAGATGTTATTAATCACGAAGTTGAATGGTTAGATTAATTAGGATTACCTAACGAAAGTCGGCACAATTCTGGGTTCCATATAGATATTCTCAAACGCTTGTCATAACTGGAAAGTTGATTCTTGGCTTTAAAAAACCTGTAGCGCTGTTTTCTCGATACAAAAGACAATAGAGCATGCATTGAAAAAGCCTAGGGCAAACCGCTAATTAACAATTATGACTTTACTAACAATCAAAGCAGTAGGCACCTAGGCTTAATTAAAATTCATCCGCTGTATCCGATATGCATTTAATATGGCAATCAAGGCTACTCCAACATCAGCAATGATCGCTTCCCAAAGATTTGCTAGCCCGGCAGCTCCAAGCCCCAGGACAACTATTTTAACCCCAAAAGCCAATAAAATATTTTGCCAAACTACTCGGTTGGTTGATCTACTAATTTGAATTGCCGTAGCAATTTTTGACGGCTGATCGGTTTGAATCACAATGTCCGCTGTCTCAATGGCCACATCGCTTCCTAGTCCCCCCATTGCCACCCCAACATGTGCCTGAGCAATTACCGGAGCGTCATTGATCCCATCTCCAACGAATGCCACTTTGCGACCTTGATTTATTAATTCTTGAACTTCTGCTACTTTATCACTTGGTAATAATCCTCCTTTCCCAATATCAATTTGCAATTGTGAGATAACTCGATCCACAACTCCTTGTTTATCTCCTGATAGTACAACGATTTTGGAAATCTCAAGCTTTTTCAAAGCGATTATAGCATCAATAGAATCTTCTTTTACAGTGTCAGCGACAACTACATGACCGATGTATTTATTACCTCTAGCAACTACAACTACGGTTTCAGGAATTTCGTCAATCCTTCGATCATAATCGATATTGAATTTCCGAAGTAGTCTTGAGTTCCCCACAAGAATAGTTTCGCTCTCTACTTCTCCCTTAAGCCCATGACCCGCAATTTCTTCCAAGTAGTTAGAGGATAAGTCCCTGGCTTTATACTTAGTGAAAGCCACTATCGCGCTAGCAATGGGGTGGGAAGAACTTAATTCCATGCACCTCAAGTAAGACAAGAAAGTTTCCTGATCAATAACCGTTTCAATGGTTTGAACCTCAAACTGACCTTTGGTCAATGTTCCAGTTTTGTCCATTGCCACGGTGTCAACAGACCTTATTGCGTCTAAATAGTTAGATCCTTTAAACAGTATCCCATTTCTTGACCCAGCTCCTATTCCTCCAAAATACCCTAGTGGGATGGAAACGACCAAGGCACAAGGGCAAGAGATCACCAAGAATACGAGCGCCCTATACAGCCATGACTTAAAGTCATATCCTGAATCCAAAAAATAAGGGATGGTGATTAGGCCAATAGCCATGAACACCACAATGGGAGTATATACTTTAGCGAACTTTGTTATGAATTGCTGCGTTTTGGCTTTTCGATCAGCTGCATTGTTGACCATTTCCAGAATTTGCGAGAGCTTTGTATCAGCATATAGGCTGGTTACCTTTACTTCGATTTCCTTATTAAGATTAATCATTCCAGCAAACAGAGAATCTCCCCGTTCCAATTCTGCTGGAACAGATTCTCCAGTTAGCGCAGACGTGTTTAAAGATGCATTAACACTTTCTAGTATGCCATCAAGGCCAACTTGCTCTCCTGGTTTAATCTTAATAACTTGATTTAATTCAACATCTTTCGGATGTACTGCCATGGTAGTATTACCAGTGACCAAGCTCACCTGTTCGATTTCAAGTTTCAATAAGGATTCAATTGACCTTTTAGCCCTATTGACTGCAGCCTCTTGAAATAGCTCTCCGATGGCGTAAAATAGCATAACCGCAATTGCCTCTTTAAACTCACCAATGGCAAATGCTCCAATGGTGGCTAAGGTCATTAGGAAAAACTCATTGAAGATATTCCTTGTGAATAGTTTTTTTAGTGCCTTCCAGATTATAGGATAGGCCACAACCAGGTAGGACGGAATGTAAATTATTAGCTCATATTTTAACTCAAGTTGAAATTTGGTCAGATACTCAAACCCGAGACCAATAAGCAGTAGCAAGAAGCTTATCGCAGGCTGAACAAAAGGTTTAAATCTTGAATATGTAGTCTTGTTAGCCACCAATCGAGGATCACATTTTTGACTCATTATATCAAAAGGTTAATAGAGTTCATATGACAACAATTTTCCAATAAATCCTTACGACATTACTTTAATCCGTTTTTTTGAGCCAAGAAACTTTGAAGCACCTTCCTTTGTTCTCTAGGGAGTAATTTTACTTTTAGTAACCTGCACAACTTCCTTAGTGAAATCGTCAAAAATGTAAGTAACAATGTACATGTGCGTTTCGTCCCATTCTGAATCTAATGGAGTTGATGAAACAATGAATTGTTTGATTTCACCTACCGTAAGAGCGCCAGATATTTCATCTCCCCATATACTACCTGTTAATGCACTTCCCCCTTCATTGACACCATAGTGACCAATTATATCTCTTAATACGTGCTTATGTATATAATTGGGGTAAGTGTCATCTACAGCACCCACATAATCCGGATGTTGCCCGGGATACACAGTTTGATAATCGATTATCGAATCTTCCACAAGACAAGTTACCAGACCATAATCCCCTGATACTGTGTTCAAAAGTTCAATTTCCACTTGAGCGCAAATTGTTCTATCAGCTAACATTGAACCTTTTGTTTTAATTGAAAAATCCGCTAACTGCCCAATTCTATTGACTATCTCTGTATTCATTTGAGCTACATTGAAAAAGTAAAAAGGAGCGGTCGAATATTCACGATTTATCATTATTCTAGGCAGACTGGCAGGAATATCAAAGGCGTCAAAAATCTGCTCAGTTTCCTCGATTCGCCAATCAGTTTCATATTTTCCAGAACCGACTTGCGGAGTATTGAACGAAGTATTTGCGTGTAAAGCGAGTCCAATTATTTGATCACCATATGTGCTATGTAGTTGATCTATTTCGTAAGAAGCTGCGGGGCAATAACCGCAAAGGTGACCTGTGAAATCTTCAACCAGAATGTTCCTTGTGTTACTAGTGGACGAAGAAAATGAAAAAATCGTGTCACAATCCTGATTTAATTCTGTTGACGGGACATTTGGAAACTCAACTTTGTCACACGATACAAGTGAAAAAATCCAGACAAAAATTAATACACTACCAAGTTTAGCTTTCATAATTTCTTAAGTGTTTATATGCTATAATGAATGCCATTTAACGACAATCCAATTAACAAGTATTAGCAGCAATCTAGCTAAAAGTTGATGCAAGTCATTTGCAAAGTCACATAGATGATGCACTAACTAGAGTGAGATCCTTGTCAATTCTTTGGATAAGGTCTAGGCCAATATGTTATTGCTTCTAACTAGAAATAAGTGCTAAAGCCACATAGCCATGCCGCTTTTAAGGCCGCAGGATTATTTAGAATGTCTGTTTGCCATTGGTACCTATAGTTAATTCTCAACACCGTTTGAGAGGAAGGTCTGAAACTAATTCCTGAAGTAACTGCCATTAGATGATCGCCAATCTCTTCTCCAGTTTCAGCAAATTGCCCAATGTTCCAGTCTACATAATCAAATCTAGCCGATAGATTTAAACAAGCTTCTTCCCATTCCAGAACTTTTCTTCTTAAAACAGGCTGCACTACATCGATGAACACGCCCCTTTGCTGAGATCCAAATTGTTGGGTATAAGTGCCGGGAACATCTACGTTGATCAGTACCGCTTCACCTGTAATTTCAGTGCCAATTTTCTTGATTTTTGTTCGCCAATCGAATGCAATCACATCCAGCCTTCTTTCTTCATCAAGGGTTACTCCATCTGCCTGATATTTGTTGTAAACTCCACCCATATATGAAAAACCAAACTCACCTATTTTTCGATTCTTAATAGCCAGTTTTCCGGTTGTGAGTGGTTTACCACTATTGTTCTCATCAAAACGAAGTCCATTGTCCTTTGAGGCCGGAAGAAAAGTTCTGTTTTCTGGATTGTCTATAATGCTATTATCAAAACCGTTGGTTAAGTAAGCCTCATAACCTAAAGTCCAATTGCCAAGTCTTGTTTTACCAAATAGACCGAAACCTGCATTGGACCAGGTAGCTGGCAACATATTTACTGAAACATCAGGTCTTTCAATGAAATCCCATTTTGGTCCATCATGATTTTGATTGAAGGCTCCTATAGGGTTCATTATAATACCTCCTCTTAAGTTTAATAAAGGGTGTAAGGAAATATCCATTGCAGCAAATTCAATTCCTATCTCCTCGGTTCCATGCTCAAATTCCATTTCCGATAAAAACTTGATTCTCTCAGAAATCGTAGCCGACATAAATATAGTTAGCCTTCTTGCCTGAAACGAGAGCCCATCGGTTACCCCATCCTCTGTTGCGTAATAAGAATTGGCCTCCAAATATCCTCCGAGGGCGACAGGCATTTTTTTCATACTTAAAAAGGGCCTATTATAGGCCGCATCCATGTTCATGCTATCAGAGTTGCTATTTTTCAAGGAATCTCCAATTTGTCCAAATAAACTATGGTTAGTTAAGATGGTTAGGCTAAAAACAAGCAGCCATGTTTTATAATTCGACATATAAGTTATCATTGTTAATTCGGGTTTTGAACATTTGTAAGTTCTGTGTGGCTGGGCCTTCCAACACCTCGCCTTTTACAGTGAATTCGCTTCCATGACAAGGACAGGTGAACATTCCTCCTCCAACGTTTAGCTCGCATCCACGGTGAGTACATTTTAATAAGCTGGCGTGATATTCTTCTTTAGTCTTATAAATACAGATAGGAAATGCTTGTTCCTCAGCTTTTACAAGAACGAATTTTCGAGAAGTGTTTTTTCCTTCCTTTTCAAATTCTGAAAGGGCAACTACCAGGCTTTCCTTTTCCCTTTTTGCTTGAGCATAATAAATTGCGTCACAGCTGGTAAGCATTGCACCAGCTACCGAAGCTCCTAGTACAGCGCAACTACAAGTTTTTATGAAATCTCTTCTCTGCAATTTACAGGGACTCTAGGAATTTGATTAGCTGAGCCTTTTCTGAATCAGTAAGCTGAGAGTAGTTTGTTTTCGACTGGTCTGCTTCTCCTCCATGCAAAAGAATTGCTTCTTCTATAGTAGTAGCTCGCCCGTCATGCATCAAGAAATAGGTGCCACCTTGTGCGTCCTTGGATAATCCAAGACCCCACAGGGCAGGCGTTTTCCATTCTGAAGTTAAGGCATAACCTTCGGTGTAGCTATCATCAAGGCCAGTTCCCATATCATGTAGTAAAAGATCGGTATATGGGTAAAATTCTTGATTGTTCAACACAGCAATTGTTGAAGAACCTGTTTGCATTGTAGGAATATGACAAGAAGCACATTGAATGTTGCTAAAGATTTGCTTACCAGCCATCACATCGCTGTCGGTTTGATCCCTTTGAATAGGTGCTTTTAGTGTTTTTAGATAGAAAACAACGTCATTGACAGTTTGCGTACTTACTTCAGGATCTTCTTCCAGACCGCTATAAGGATCCACCGGTTCAAACAAGGATGTGATACCCATATCTTGATTATAAGCCCCTGAGGTTTGATGGAGCAAATCATAAGCCGCTCCTTTTTTACCGAATCTTGAAATGTAACGTCCAGATTGAACTATAGAGTTTGGTCTTAAGCTAACGTAGCTTGGAACATCATTCCAGTGAGGACGACCACTGATTCCATCGCCATCTAAATCGTTGGGATCAGAAAGTGCTATTAGATCGGCATCTGAAACAGCATCTAGGAAACCTAAACCCGTAACAGCTGGAGCTATTAGATCTGTTGACGTTGCCCCGGCAGGCATAGTTTCCGGCATATAACCTGGAATTGCTTTATGCTGTAATTGAGGTCCACCCATCCATAAAAATAAATTCCCTAATGTATCTGGTTGACCAAATCGCGTAAATCTGACAAATGGAGATCCTTTACCATCCCCTGGGTGGCAACTTGCGCATTGATTGGCAACGAAGACTGGACCAAGACCATCTGCAACAGTAAATACTTCTCCAAATGCTTCATCACCACTTAGGAATCGAATCTGCTCTTCCACTGATAATCCATCAATTGGCCCGTCTAATATTTCGGCTTCGATTGGAGCCGAGGGCATTGTCTTCTGACAAGCTAGGGCTAATAATAAACTAAAGAAAACAACTGAAGGGAGGTATTTTTTCATGTCAAACAATATTTTTACGAACATACGAAGAAAATATTTAGACGAGTCTAAAAAATATTTAGACAAGGATTTAAAAGCCTGATACGAAGGCGTTGTGATGGAAATTGGATTTATTGAGTCGGTTATTTTAACCCATCAATGTCCTTGATGAGGATTCCTTTGCGGTCATAATTTATTAGTCCCTCTTGCTTGAATTCACTCATTATTTTGGTAATACTTTGTCTAGATGAGTGACAAACGTCTGCCATGAAGTACTGAGTAAAAACTCCTTTTACGTAGATTTCATCTCCCACAGGTCGGCCAATTCTGTCTCCTAATACTTTAATTAAACTTGCAACTCGACCTCTAGTTGAAAGAGAAGAAGTTTCTAAAAGTCTTTCCAGGCGTCTGACGTAAGATGCTTTAGTTGTGGAGATAATGCTGGACAATTTAATATTGTTATTAGCTACACTTTCTAAAGTCGACCTTGATATCACCAAAATAACGGAGTCATCGGCAGCTCGGAGAAAGGTTGACTTGGTTGATGGTTGTTTAAACAAGAAATCAGGGCAAAATTCATCTGGTAATACGATGTCGGTTATGACATCTTTTTCAATACCTGCATAGCCCTGTACCATTATTCCTTTAAGTAGGTAACATACTTTTTCTTCAAACAAATTATTCGTCACCACCACTTCACCTTTTGCTCTGGACAATGTTGAACTTTGTCTGATTAGCTCAGTACGTTCGTTGGCATCTAGAAATTGATAAAATGCAGAGTGCCATAAGTTTAGGTTTGATTGGCTCATATTTCAAAAATGAACTTAGTCATCATCATCATCTCCTGCCCCGAATGGCTTGAAGATTAAACCGAAACTTATAATGATTCCATCGGTTGGCGCATAGATTTCTGCAAATTCAGGAACTGCCCCAGCGTTATTAACCATCGGTCCAAACCTAGATTGTCTTCGATCAGTGAAGTTTTCAAAATTGGCAAAGACACTTCCCCATTCAAAGTTTCTAACAGTCATTAGACCCATGGTAAAAAAGTCATTCGTTTGCTGACCATTGCTCAAGAATTGAGTTCCAGTATAGTAAACCTCATAACCAATTCTCCATTTTTCAGTCTCTAGCATAAACACCGAGCCTGCATTATGTTTGGCGGTTAATGGCTTAACAGGGTTGTTTGGTAGGTAGCTTAATCTAGCATCGATGAGCGCATAGTTAATGAACCATCTAAAATCACCCCATTTGAATTTGATATTGGTTTCTGCACCTTTACTTTCCACAAGCCCATTGGCGTTCTCAAAAAGAAAGTAATTCGGATCGCTTGTAGATTGAAGCAGCAATGAATTATCTATAGCCGTGTAGTAGAACAACTGGTTGATTGAGAAGCTAATTTTCTCACCAATTGTTGTCGTATAATTAAAGTCCATGTTTAATCCATAGGATCTTTCAGCAACAAGGGTCGATTGCTGGATAGGAAGAATATTTCGGTAAAGTCTAGATTCAGCCTCTTCGGTGAAAAGATCAGGAGTTTTGTATCCTAAGCCTCCTCCTAGCCTACTGGCGAACTTATCATTTGGCTTAAACAAAAGTGAAACTTTAGGGAGGTAGAATGCGCCCCAGTTTTGCGAATAATCCAATCGCATTCCGCTCTCGAGAACAAGCTTTTCTGAAATGTCCAGGATGTTATTTACAAACGCTCCTGCAGAAAAATCCGATAGATCTCGGTTCAGAGTGTCACTAGTTTCGTCAAACTTGTATGAATATGCATTTAGACCTGTGATCCACTCCGTTTTTTCTCTTGGTGCAACAAGGTTAACCTCGGTGAAGGTGTTAAGCTGATTCCCTGAGAAAATGTATTCTGGAATGCGCTGGTCTCGATCAAAAAAGGACACGCTATTTTTAAACGTAGCGGTCTTGTTCCCTTTCATTTTCTTTTGATAATGAATCTGGCTGTTTAGTCTTTTCGAAACATTTATCTCGTTGTAGAGTCCTGAAGTATCGATGGCCGATTCAATGGTAGACATATTTCCCCCGGTTCTTTCGTCTAGTGTCCCATTGACACCAATCCACAGAACGGAGCTATCAGATGGATAGATGAATAGTTTTGGATTAAGAGAAAGCGTCTTTGTTAAACCATAGTTGCTGTATCCGTCTCCCTCGGGATCATATGGTGCTTGGTAGTTCCCTGAAGCGTATAATGTATATCCTATTTTCTCATTTCGTTTTGATGCAAATAAGTTAGCGGTTGTCCCTAGCGCATGGGTCTGGGTGAGCATTGCCTCAAGATTAGCAGAAGATTCTGGGGTCTTGGATATCATGTTAACCAATCCAGATATGGCCCCTCCACCATATAAGGTTGATGAACTTCCTTTAATAATACCAAATTGGGCCAGATCAAGGGGAGGAATTTGCATAATACTTAGTCCCCCAGCGAACCCATTAAACAAGGGAAAGCCATCTTTGAGAAGTTGAGAGTATCTTCCATCAAGACCTTGGATTCTAATGCTAGTATTCCCACTGTTAATAGAGGTTTGTTGCATTTGAATCCCAGTACTTTCTCGAAGTACCATAGAAATATTAGCGGCATTCATTATTGCTTTTTCACCCAATTCTTCTCCACCAATAAATTCAATTCTAGTTGGGATTCTTTCGATTGTTCGAGTACTTCTTGTTACGGAGATTTCTACTCCATCCAAAAGTTCTGCACTTTCCTCTAATTCTAGTGTGATGTTAGGATTGCTTAAAGGGAACGAAAGTACCGTGTCTATTTCCTCAAAGCCAAAAAGGGAGATTTCAACTTCATGTGATCCATCGGGAATATTGCTTACGGTTAGCTCACCTTGTTCATCAGAATCACCTCCAATCTTTAATTCTGAGAAATAAACTGAAACTGCCATAATTGGCTCTTTTTCATCATCAATGAATTTAAAGCTGACCGAGTTTTGGGCACATACTGTAAAGGAGCCAAATAGAATTAAAGTCAACAGACCAAGTTTTACCATAACGATGAAATATTTCTTCGAAGGTAATTGATCAGCGGTGCAAACAATTTGCATTGTTCTTATGAGCAGCCAGCGCAAAGTCCTTTAACAACCATGTTGGCCTCGGTCATTTTATAAGAAGTAGGCAGTTGGACCATCGGAATTCTTTGGTCAGTTAAACAAGAAGTTCGACCACAGGACGTGCAATGAAAATGAAAGTGAAGATCCTCAGGAGCACAAATGCACCCATCAACACATTTCGCGTATTTCATTGTGCCACTGCCGTCATCGATTGTGTGTAATAAATTATGTTTGGTAAAGGTTTTCAGTGTTCGATATAAAGTACTCATATCGCTCCGGTCAAAGTAATCTTCAATCTCCTTTAGTGAGCAAGCATCCGTTCTTTTAATAAAGAATTGCATTACCAGCAGCCTCATAGCTGTTGGCTTGACACCTTTGGATAATAGTAGCTCCTCTACTGAACTCATTTATTGAATTAACGTTGATCTGATTCTTGAATCGAAAGTTAAGATAAAAACGTAAAACATTGCCGCTAGCATCTAAAGTTCAAATCTGAATTAAAGTGAATCAACTGTAGTTGAAAATGTTCGAATATTGTGTTAAAAATGTTGAGATTCCAAATATGCTGACTACAAATTTGTTAGCGATACTTCGTTCAAGTCTCGATTAAACATGGATTGATTAAAAATATCTATTGTATAAATTCGAACTATCTCCTAATCACAGAATTCTCGGACAATACATTGCGATGATAATAACTGAGAATTCAAGATCTCATACATTTGAACGTTAAACTTATATTGAATAGCGACAAAAAGTTCCATATTTAGTGGAACCTTTGTACATTTGAATCGTACAACAGAATTAGGTGAAATTACTAGGGATCAAGAAGCTGACGAAGCTTAAAGCGAAAAACAAAGACAACGTTAAGCTCTATAAGGCTGTAGACAAGCTAGAGGAAGATATTAAAGAATCGAAGTGGAAAGATAAAAATGAAGTAATAGAGGCTCGGCCTAAAGCGGATTGCATCCATAATGATGGATTCTACATATTTAATTTAAACATACACAGAACCATGGTGTTGATTGAATATCAACCCAGTGATGCTCCATTAGATGAAAAGGGAGAGGAAGTAGACTTAGGAATAGCAACGGTGCATTGGACAGGCACACATGACGAATATGAAAGAGATTTCAAAAACAACAAAAACTCAATCAACAAGTGGTTGAGGGGAAAAGGACTAATTGAATAGTTATGCGAAAATTCGAACTTGAAAATATACTTAAGGTAACGGCTATCGACAATGAATTCGAGTTGGAAAAAGCTACTGCTTTTTTTAACCGACTACGATTGCTTGTAAAAGAAGATCCTGCGCTTAAACCACTTCGAGCCCATTTAGCAGATTTAATCGAGGCTTATGAATCTGAGCACTGGTCCGATGTTGACTCCATATCTGAGAAACAAATCGAGGAAAGCGATAGGGCTGAACGACTGGCGGAAAGAGTGGAACATCACATTCAGCTTAGAAGAGATTTGATCAGAGAGACTTTAAAGGCCCACGGTTTAAATCAAAACGCTCTTGGAGATATTCTTGGGCATAGAAAAAACTATATTTCTGAATTGATAAATGGTGTCCGTCCATTTTCTATGGAAGATATTAAAGTAATCCATCGAGTCCTCGGGATTGATTATGTCAATTTGATTATTCCTGTAATTAAAGAGCGAACGGCAAAAAGAATTAGAATCGCAATTAAGAAATTGAACAAGCCAGGCTTAAAATTAAAGGAAGAAGATATTGAACTTGAGCCAGCATAAATACAAAAAGCGAAATATCCGTTACAGTTTTTTGTTTAAACCTTCGCTATCGTAATTCGTTTTGAAACAAAACTTCTGCGTAATGTATCAGATAAATAGTTCGTTTCCGAATAAATCATCGATTTGAAACCCCAAACGAATCAAACGTGTTACGGTATTAGTAATAATGTAACATTAATAGATATAAATGGAACGAATTATAGTTGATGATCGATGCTACGAGCTTACCATTCTACAAGGCCTAGAATCTATCCAACAATCTTAGCATTTTTTCATATGTTAAGGGAAGGTGATAAAATGCAATTACATTCTTGTATGTTTTGGATTTAACTATCTCACTTGAACTAGCCTCATTTGAGAACAACACTAATTTGGTCGTTCCTTGCAATCCATTGTTTTCAAACCAATCTAAAAACTCCCAATTATCGCGTTGAAGCATCCCGACATTAACGAAAGTCAATTTAGGATTTGTGAACACAGAATGCTCTAATCGATATTTGCATGTATCGATGTCTTTAGTTACGCATATATAATCTAAGCCAACTATTCTTTGTAGAACCAGTTTAAGTTTTGAGCTGATCGAAGGATCGTCCTCAAGTATTAGAATACTTGGTGATCTATCTTCGAGCCCTTCTACAGAAGTATAAACGTTATTTTCTAGATCAATCATTTACTTCAAACTCTTGTTACGATCACTATTCAGCATCAATTTTGATGTTATTTAACACCATTTGCAATCAGCTTCACGTCGGATGCAATTTCTCCTTTCTTATGAGGTTTAATTTTAAAGGAGACCAAGTCTCCATCCTTAATTTCATCTATTAGTAACGAACCTTTGGTATATATTTCTGATTTAGAATCATCAACGATTATAAATCCAAACTTTGACTTTTGGTTATAGAATTTTACAATTCCTTTCGGCATAAACGAAGTTTTAAAGTTTCCATTTTAGTTGAGCGACAAACACCATCGCTTTGGAAGGATTTCCAATATTAATTTCCTTCTGATTCATCAAAGCAGTTTTCAAATTAAGTTTCTTTGATAATTTGAAATCTAAACCAGCTATCCATCTTAATTCTCTGAGTTCATTTTTTGTATTGAATCTATAGAACAGTTCATATCCGAGAAAGGGATCTACTAGCTTCGATAAATTATAGCTTATGCTTGGCTTAAGTCTTAAGTAAGTTTTACCGTTGACGAATTCTCTATTAGCCCTAATAGAATGCTGTCCCCTTAACCTTACATCCCAACGGAATTTTTTCTTTTTCCTCTTTGACGAATAAATTAGATCGCCATAGATTCTGTTTGCTTTTAGATTTACATTATTAAAACTGATTCGATATCCTGGAGTAACAGACCACCTCTTGCCTATTTTCTGTTTAAGACCAACTTGATATAAATGTGTCGTCCCAGAATTAGGCACAAATTCCCAACGAGCCTGAGTTTTAACTTTTAGACTGTTCTGTTTGGAGAGCTTAACACTTAAGTTCCCTCCGGTCCATATGTTTGTCTGGCCATATATGGCTATGCTAAAAATGAAAATTCCAATGGTTAAGATTAATCGCATAATTTTCTTTAAAAAAGGGAACTAAAAAGCTCCCCCCGATAAAGTTAGGAGCCAAAGCAAGACAGGTTCCTAACTCGTTATTTACGTAATGAGTAAAGACCAAACGCTGAGAAATGCACCTCGCACCTTGCGCCTGGCCCATAGGCTAACAGCGGCTATTCCTCGTTTGGAATCATCCGAAATTCATGAGTTGCGCCTCCATTCGAGTATGAATACCAAAACTCTTTCTTTTTAAGCCTTAGGATATCGTAAGAAGACGTACTAATCGTAGAGTGTTCCGCAGATAACTCTAGACTACTCACACTCATAATGCTGATTTTGTCCTTGTCAGCATCTAAAGACCATTGACCAGTTTCGGTAAACGGATTACCATCTTTATCTATGTAAGATCTAACATAAGAACCATCCTCTTTATATTCTTCTACGAGAGTTGATATTAATAGACTTGAAGTAGCATCATTACCATCGAGGTAATATGATTCCAATTTCCATTGTTGCTTTACTCTTTTCTCTGCTTTTCCCATTAGACCTCCTTGGTCATATTTCTTACAAGAGCCCATAAGAATTACCATTGACAATAGAACTAACGAGATTATTCCAATTTTCTTCATAATAGATTTTGTTGTTACTACCTTAATGATGCAGGTGAAATTGAAAGGTTGGAATAACTATGATTTTTATTTTAAGATTAATGGTAGGGAGACATGATCAGACTATCCTTGAGGCACTCAGGCTCAGGTCTATCTCCTAAGCAAATATTCGATTTCCAAGCCTATGTTGGCATTTCGAATTGGATTAAACCTTATTGGAATTAACCCAGAACCCTGGTTTATGTTGATTAAGCTACCTTGTATGTGTGCTCCTAGCCTCAAAGGAATATTGGCTATCGAAACTTCTTTTCGAATAGAAATTTTAGCTCCAACATCCTGTTTTCTTAAGTTGCTTTCTTCTAGCAGAATGGAGTTTCTATAGTTCTTTTCCTTCAATTGTTGGTAGAAATATAAAGATCCATCAACTGAGATATTGCCCATCTCTTTTCCAAAGCCTATGGACAGTCCCGCATACGATACTTGAATATTATCACTGTTATAAGCACCTTGTTCAAACTGATTAGAAGATTGGTTTATTCGAGTGAATGGTGTAGCGTTCAATAAGAAATACGATTTCTTTCCAACTGTCACCAACGCATTGACTCCAAATTCATACCCAAGTGAGATTTTATTTTGAACTAGTGAGTTGGCATTGAACCCATTTAAAGTTTGACTGTTTAGTACCCAGGTTTGATTTAGCGCACCTGAAATCCCTAACGTCCAGTATCTTGACTCGCTTTCCACATCGATAATTGAGTCTGGTTGAATTACATTGGCTACCGTTGACCCAAATAAAAATGGATCCGAAATAGAATATTTTTTAAGGGTGTCATTTTCAGAAGAAAGAGAGCCATGTTCTGACAAACTTTCTTGAGCTGAATTTGGTTCCTCATAATTTTGCCAAACGTTTGGTTTTCTTTGATCTTGCTCAACGTTAGACATAGGTGTTACGTTTTTTGTGATTTCTATGTCACTACTAGATTTAATAACAGATTTAGATTGATTCGCCAATTCAATGTTTTCTTCATTACCTCCCTTATGTAAAATTGAAGCATGATGCTGTTGGTCAACTAAAACATATGGCGCCAACAGGAACAAAGTGGTTACGAGAATTGCCCGCCAAACGTATCGGTTGAATAGAATTTTACGGTCCAGAGAGCTAATGACCCTCGTCCAAACAGAATCAATGATAACTGTCTTTTTAATCTCATTCCAAATTCCCTCAGGCGCAATTCTTTTATAATGATAGAAACTTGAATTCACGACTTCATCAACATTTTCTCTATCAATTTCGGTGCTAATCGCTTGCCATAAAGATTCTGGTGCTTTTTCCCCTTCAGATTCAAAGCTTTGCGCTAATTTTTCATCCAATGGATTGTTGATCTCTTCAGAGATTTTATTCCATGCAGAATCTGGTGCAGTTTTTTTAAACTGCTTAAAGCTATCGGCAACTTTGTTTATGTCCTTACCTTCTTTCAATCCTGACTCGTGATTAGTTTTTGTTTTAGCAACTGACGAGCTCGACTTAACTGAGACTTAGAAGTCCCAACGGAGATTCCGAGAGACTCAGCTATTTCATCATGAGCAAACCCCTCTATTGCAAACAACTTTAGCACCATTCCTGCCTTAAAAGGTAATTCGTTAACGAGCCTGATTACTTCTTTGGGGTTAACTCCTACATAGTCTGGTTCCTCGGCCGAAGACATCAGTTCAGAGTGATATTCTTCTAATACTTCGAACTGTCTTTTTTTCTTTCTGTGATTCTCTAGGGCTGAGTTGACTACTATTTTTCTTATCCAGGCCCCTAAAGGGTTTTCGTTTCGATAAGAGCTTAATTTTTTAAAGACTTTTATGAAGCTTTCTTGCAATATATCACTGGCTTCATCATCGTTTTTAGAATAAATACAGGCAATCGTATACATCTGATCCGAAAACCTGTAGTAAAGAGCTTCTTGGTCCTGTCTATTACCCTCTAAAGCTCCTATTACCAGTTGCTCATCACTATGTTTACTGTAATCCTTCAATAATTAAATACGATTAAATTGGATTCATCAACTCGGTCAGTTACATCATCGTAAATGTCAGAGTTCACATCTTCGCTGATTAGTAAAGTAGAGATTCCCAATATTGACACTGTGGATGCCGCGTCAAGGTCTACAATAGATATTAACTCAAACCAATATGCGGGATCTAGTAGAATTTTTACCCGAGAAGCCACATCCTTGTCCAGGACTATATCTCCACCATTATCGTTTTCTGCTCGAATCTCAAAATTCTGTGAATCGGAAAACTGGAATTTAAATGGAATTGTTCCGCCCCCAGAATATTCATAGACTCCATTGACAGCAATACCTAAAGAGTCATTAACGCTAAAATCAATATCCACTCTTTTATAAACACCTTGAGGAATATTAAACTCTAATTCACTAACAGTGGCCGATAAGTCTAGCGGAACGTTTAATCCACTTGAATATTCGTAGTCGAAACGAACATCATCTCCTCTTTCTCTATCACCGTCAAACCTAAAGTCCTTTATCGTTATAAAACCGCTGGAGAAAAGTAATTTACCTCCAAGGCCTGAAGACACTTCGATATCCGAATTGAACTTTACATCTGATGGCTGCTTCCATTTCCTTCCGCAACCGATTAAAGTAAATGTCAAACAGGTAAGGATAGCCAAGTGGAATATGTTTGGCGCACACTTTGCCCACTTATATAATCTAGATCCTTTATGGTGTTTAGTAATCATGTACAATTATTATTATTGTTTCAGGACAGAATGTACAAAAATCTGACCTTCCTCATTTCGAACTTTCAGAATATAAGATCCAGAGCTGAGCCCAGATAAATTTAGGGTCTCACTTTTATTGAATACGTTGTCCTTGGCATAGATAAGGTTCCCAGTAATATCATAAATCTGAATTGAACCAATATTTTGATTGTCAACCACCTCAATGGTTAGCATATCAAAAACAGGGTTTGGATATGCATTAATATTCGTTGCCACATGCTCGATTATACTATTTGGAGCAGAAGCAGCATATATATATATGTCGCCATTTTTTCCTCCATACCAAGCATTAATGTTGGTGGAGTTGTTATATACACAGCTAATATCGTTTAACGTATTACTAGTTTCAGCCGACCAATTTAGGCCGCCATTAGTAGTTGAAACTACCGTCCCCCCAAGGCCTACAGCTCTTCCGTTTAAAAGTGATGAGAAGTGAACGTGGTTTAAGTCAGATGTTGTGCCTGAAACACCATTTAGCCAAGTACTTCCTGAGTCAGAGGTGTAAATAATATTCCCTTCTTGACCGCATGCTACAGCTGAAGACACACTTAGTGCATGTATTTGGTTTAAATCACCAAAAGACGAAATAGCTTGCCTTGTCCATGTTGCACCACCATCAGAGGTATGTAAGATCATTGCCCCTGAACCATCATCAGCTCCAACAGCCCAACCGTTTAGAGGGTCTGAAAAGCTAATAGAAAACAGATCTTCTCCGGTAGTTGAAGTTTGAGTTCCCCAGCTAGTTCCGCCATCTGCCGATTTTCCGATGTAGCCATTTCTACCAACGATCCAACCATTCGATGCGTCAGAGAACGAAACATCAAAAAGTCTTTCAGGCGCAGAAGTCGTATCTCTGGACCAATTGGAGCCTCCATCCACGGTTTTAATTACTGCTCCATCACCAGTTGTTTGAAACTTTCCAACGGCAATTACTTCGTTGGCTGAAAAAATGTGACTTGATATGATTTGAATACTATCCGACCCAATGAATTGGCTGGACCATGAAGCGCCTTTGTCCGTTGTCTTTTTTATCATTCCACGTTGAAAAGTGATTCCAATGATAGAATCTCCAAAAGCCCAGCCGGTAGTACTTGATGCAAAATTCACATTATTTATATCAGATAATGTGCTTGGGGATTGCTGGAACCAAGACTGGGCTATTGAAGTATTCAGGGAGATAAGCGATATAACTAGAAGAACAAGATATTTCATTTTAATATTTACACGTATGATGACCCTTATTTAAAAAGGTTGGAAAAAATAATTTCTTTTTTCCAACCTTTCGTTTTCACATACATCAAATATACGTCCTCAAAGATATTTTATGCTTAAATCTTTAAACGCCTACTTAACGTCGTTAGACCACATTACTGAGTTTATTCGGTGGTTAGAAGAAGAAAACTTACCAGTTTCTGATTTCATGATGAAATCTGATTCGGAGCAGGCCGTTGTCTACATTGATTTCCTTGAGATAAGCATTGACAAGAATGATTCGAGGTTGTCAAAACTAAACCAACTATGAAAGTTGTTAAGTCACTGTTCACGGCTAAACTGATTGTATTATGAATATATCTCATCATGATTACAGAATGTCATTAGACATGTACGATCTTTCTCCAGATCACATAGATGAATTTATACAATGGATCGAGGGAAATAGACTAAGCCAGAAGGATTATTTCAACAGGCCGAAGGAAGACAGAGTAACACTTTATTTTGAATTTTTGAATGATTTTATTGCACGTAACAAAGTTGTTAAAACAAATTTTTTTGAACTTTAGACGGGTTTTAATATTACCATTTATATGCTTAGTTTTTCATGCATTTATGAACATCAGCCCTTGTCATGCCCAGAACATTAGCAGCAATGAAATTTGGGCAGGAGCAAACTTAGGTTACAAGGTTAATTCTAAGATAAGTTTGTCCGGGTCTCATCAGTTTCGATATAGTGACAGAGAGAACACATTTTCGAAACAGATATTCAATTTAGGGGGCAAGTACAAAATTAACAAGAGGGTTTCGTTAGGTGGAACAAGAAAAAATTTCCGCTTTCATTTGTGTATCGATCAAGAATTCAAAATACGAGGGAGAATGTTACCTCCAAATCAGCCGATTACTTGAGAAATAAATTGAGCATAGGTTACAACTTGTCAAAGTTAGTTGACCCCTCAATTGCTTATGAACTTTATTTTCGTTTCAATGGTAAAAATGAGTTTAGAGTGACTCGACTAACAATTGGTTTGGACTGGAGGTTGGGCAAAAACTCTGATCTGTCAACATTTTTTAGAATTCAAAATGATATAAATATCAGTAGACCAGACAAGCAAAATATTTTTGGTTTAAGCTTTTCTCATCAAATGAAATTGAAGAAAAAGAAAAATTGAAGCGATAATAAGGCAACTAAAAGTTAACAAATTCGTCTGATAGATACCTACTTATTATTATAAATCTTGCGAACACCCTAATTTAGTTCAACCTAAAAACCGCAACAAATAAATTTTAAAATTGCACAAGAGCTTTAAGATTCTCGGTTTTGTTTGGCTATTGTTTATTTTGCAAACACCGGTTAATGGACAATCTATTATAATCAACGAAATCTCTCAGGGGCCTAGTGGTGGTCAAGAATATATTGAGTTCTTGATAACTGGACCAGCCCTTGTGAATTGCACGGATATTCCTCCATGTATTGATTTAAGAGGTTGGATATTTGATGATAACAATGGTTATTTAAACGGAGGTCCTACCACCGGTGTTGGAATAGCTGCAGGTGCTTGTCGATTCTCAAATGATCCATTTTGGTCATGTATCCCCGCCGGAACTATAATTGTTATTTATAATGACGCAAGTCCAAATGGATCAATGCCTTTGGATGACATTAACATGGCAGATGGAAATTGTGCATTAAACATTCCTATTAGCTCGGCTCTATTTGAAACTCATACAACTCTTCCAAGCAGTTCAAATGGAAATTATTCTACAACTGGATGGGTGTCTGGAGGGAATTGGACCAATATTTCTATGGCCAATGGTCAGGATGGGTTTCAGGTATATGATCCAGCAAACTTAACAACACCAGTTTTTAGTGTAGGCTGGGGAGCAAGTAACACCAACGGTGATATATACATGGGCGCTTCAAGTGCAACGGATGACGTATTTTATTTAACGGATTGTAATTCAGGAAATCAAGCTTCATGGGTTCAAGGATGTGCTGGAGATTTTGGTTCTTGTGGTTCAGATGATCAAACACCAGGTGCATTGAACCCGGGACAAGCAGCTTGCATTGGAGCGATGAATCATAATTGTAACCCTCCAACTGTTATAATTACACCAGTTGACGCAACTTGTGCAGGAGTTTGCGATGGAAGTGCTACGGCTGTAGTCACTGGAGGTTCTCCAGCATTTGTGTATTCGTGGAGCCCCGCCCCTGGAGCTGGTCAAGGAACAGCAACACCTTCAGCAATGTGTCCTGGTCCATACACATTGACGCTAAGTGATGATAATGGCCTGGGGTGCATATTGACTACACCTACAACTATCGGTGTTGGAGTTGGAAGTGCAAATGCTGGAATCGATGGAGCGCTAACTACCTGTTCCACTTCAGGCGCAATAAGTTTATTTACCCTTTTAACGGGAGGGCCAGATCCTGCTGGAACATGGCAAGGACCCTCAGCTTTGACCAATGGAGATCAAGGAACCTTTACTCCAGGATCAAACATTGCAGGAGTATACATGTATTTGGTAGGAGTCTTACCCTGTCAAGATACTGCCTTAGTAACGGTTACAGTATATACGCCTCCAGTAGCAGGTGTTCCGAATACTTTAGTTACCTGCAGTACGTCAGGCACTACGGACTTATTCCCATTGTTAGGAGTGACAGCTGATTTAGGTGGGGTATGGACTCCAGCCTTAACCAGTGGAACCGGAGTTCTTGATCCATTGACAGACGCTGCAGGAATATACACGTACACGGTGACTGGAATCCCACCATGCCCTGATGCAACTGCAACGATTACAATAACTGTCAATACCCCTCCCGTAGCAGGTGTTCCAAACACTTTGGTTACTTGTAGCACATCAGGGACTACGGACTTATTTCCATTTCTAGGTGCGACAGCTGATTTAGGTGGAGCATGGACTCCAGTCTTAACCAGTGGAACTGGAGTTTTTGATCCGTTGCTGGATGCCGCTGGGGTTTATACCTATACTGTTTCGGGAATTGCACCTTGTGCTGATCCAACCGCTACGATCACGGTAACCGTAAATACGCCACCAGTAGCAGGAGTTCCAAATACATTGGTTACTTGTAGTACATCAGGTACTACAGATTTATTTCCATTACTTGGAGCGACAGCTGATTTAGGTGGAGCATGGACTCCAGCCTTAACCAGTGGAAGTGGAGTTTTCGATCCCTTGGTAGATGCTGCTGGAGTTTATACCTATACGGTTGCTGGTGCCGCACCATGTATTGATGCAACTGCTGCGATTACGGTGACCGTAAATACGCCACCAGTAGCCGGTATTCCAAATACACTAGTTACTTGTAGCACATCAGGTACTACCGATTTATTCCCATTGTTAGGTGCGACAGCTGATTTAGGTGGAGCATGGACTCCGGCCTTAACCAGTGGAACCGGAGTTTTTGATCCGTTGGTAGATGCTGCTGGAATATATACCTATACGGTTACAGGGACCGCACAATGCCCTGATGCTATTGCCACAGTCACAGTGACTGTAAATACACCTCCAAATGCTGGCTCAGATGGTGTGTTAGCAATATGTATTACCGATCCGTCTACTGATTTATTTCCAATTGTTGCTCCGGCAGATGTTGGGGGAACTTGGCAACCAATTATGTCAAGTGGTACAGGATTTTTCGATCCAGCTATTGACCTCCCTGGAACTTATCAGTATGTTGTAACTGGTCTTCCTAGTTGCCCAAATGACACTTCTGATGTGATTGTGTCAATCGTAACTATAGCTAATACTACGATTGCTTTTCCTCCTGCGCAGTGTGAGGTGGGGCTTCCAATTGCTTTGACGGCAGCGACTCCAGGAGGAGTGTGGTCCGGATCGGCAATAACAGATCCGGTAAATGGAATATTCGATCCAACGGTTTCTGGGGTGGGTCAAAGTCAAGTGATTTACACAATAACCGGTGGGTGCGGCAATGCTGACACAATAAATGTACAAGTGGATTCTACCGTAAATGCTGGAATAGACGGCTCGGTTACCTTTTGTTCTACAGATCCAATTTTTGATTTAGAAACCTTAATTCAACCAGCTGATATTGGGGGAGTTTGGAGTCCTGCATTGATCAGTGGGTCAGGTATTATAGATCCATCAGTTGATTTACCTGGTGTTTACCAATACGTAATGGCTAATGCAGGCGCATGCCCAAATGATACTTCAGATGTACAGGTTGTCATTAACGTACCTCCAAATGTTACCATTTCTCCAGCAGGTTCATTTTGTGAGACCGATGTTGCCCAAAATTTGTCGGCTGTAACTGGAGGAGGGGTTTGGTCTGGGGGAGCAATTTCAGACCCTGTAAATGGCGTGTTTGATCCACTTTTAGGAATAATTGGTCAAAACCAGGTTATTTATACCATATCTGGAGTATGCGGTAATTCAGATACAATTAATGTTCAAGTTGATTCAACCGTAAATGCAGGGATGGATGCAGTTGTGTCATTTTGTGTTTTAGATCCAGTTTCTGACCTGTTTCCTTTAATTCAGCCTGCTGATGTTGGTGGGACATGGGGTCCAGCTTTGTCAGGTGGACCTGGTCTTTTTAACCCTGCGACTGATGCGGCAGGATTATATCAATATGTAATGCCAAATATTGGGGCATGTCAAAATGATACAGCTGATGTAGTTGTGAGTTTAGTAGTTCCGCCAATTGCATTGATTGATCCAGTTGGGCCTTTTTGTGAAAGTGATATTGCAACCACATTAACTGCTGCTACGTCCGGGGGTGGTTGGATTGGGGTTGGAGTTACGGATCCTGTTAATGGAATTTTTGACCCAAATATTGCAGGACCTGGAACCTACTCAATTGTGTATACGATACCTGGAAGTTGTGGTTCATCAGATACTATTTCAATCGTAGTTAATCCGGAAATAGACGCCTCCGTAAATCCGCAGTCAGACATATGCGAGTCGGTAGGAATAATTAACTTCACCTCTGTTAATCCAGGGGGTACTTGGGATGGGAACGGAATTATAAATGTTAATACAGGGGCTTTTAATCCTAGCCTTTTTGGGCCGGGAGTGTATACCGTCACGTATACAATTCCAGGTTCATGCCCAACTTCAGGAAATCTTACGTTCAATGTGCTTCCTGATTTAATACCAATTATAGCACCCCCAAGCGCTCAATGTGTAGATGCTCCAGTGGTTAGTTTTGTTGCTGATTTACCAGGTGGTTCTTGGGTCGGAACCGGGATAACCAATGTTAGTTCTGGGGAGTTTAGTCCAGCTATTGCAGGTGTGGGAAGTTTTCAGATTATCTATACCATATCCAGCACTTGTGGAGGGGCAGACACGTCAAATATTACGGTTAATGCTTTACCAAATGGTGTAACGTCTATTTCAGATTCAATAGGGTGCCCAGTTCTAAATGTTGTGGCAGATTATAGCTCCTCTAGCACTTTAGTGAATTGTGATTGGACGGTATCAAATGGTATTACAATAAACAATTGCGGCCCTATAAGTCTATCGTTTTCGGACCCAAGCTGTTACGATTTGTCACTGACCATTACTGATATTAACGGCTGTACGCAGACCATTAATCATCCAAGCCAAATCTGTGTAATAGATCCACCAGTTGCAGACTTTAGCTATGTTCCACAGACGATTAATGAACTTCAACCTAATGTTGATTTCACGAATCTAAGCACAAATGCTGATAACTATCAATGGGATATTGATGGTTCTGCTTATACATCTACCAATGTCTCTCATAGTTTCCCGGGGCAAGGTCACTTCGTAAGCTGTTTAATAGCTTCAAACGCCTCTGGATGTTCAGATACAGTATGTAAAACAGTATTGATCGAAGGAGTATTTGCGGTATATGTGCCAAATTCATTTACACCAGATGCTGATGGTCGGAACGATATGTTTTCTCCCTCCATCTATGGGTTTAGCCCTGAAGATTATGAGTTCATGATTTTCAATAGATGGGGAGAATTAATTTGGGAGACTCAAATTTATGGTGTCGAATGGGATGGGTTAGTGTTGAAAAATGGTATTACCAAAGTTGCCCAAGAGGATGTGTATGTCTGGAAATTAGTCTATAAAAAACCTGGTGCATCGTTAAAAGAAGCCAAAATTGGTCATGTAACTATTTTAAAATAATTGCGCCAAAATATTGAATACAATATATTCGTCAGTTAGTAATGGGGGCTTCAATAAAAAAGCATACATCCAACTGGACGCTTATTCCTCTGGGCGCAAGAATAATTTCTAGATAGCATTTCTTGTTAGATTAAATTTTAAAACACAACAGAAAAAAAGCACTAACTAAATACTCGCGTTACTTGCTTTTGCTTTCATCGGCAACTGAAATTCGATATAAAGTTCGTGTGTTCCAACAGAGTACTTTCTAATGTTACTCAACGTAAAATCATAGCTGTACCCAATTACAAATTGATCCCTTTTCATACCAAACATGGCCACGATAGATTCTTTATTTCGATACGATAGACCCAACCATAAATTTTCCATATAAATTACTCGCGTATTTATATCAAACTGAAATGGAGAGGCCACTGCATACTTTAACAATATAGAAGGCTCTATTTCCATTGTTTCACTAACCTTGAACTTGTAGCCACCGGACATATAATAATGCCGAACTTGTTTGTTCATGTCTTGGATTAAATTTCCAAACTTGTATTTATTCTGAATTAATTGTGGAATAGCTATCCCTACGAAGTAATTTTCACCATAATAATATGTACCGAAAGTTGCATCCGGATTAAAGGATTTCTGAATGCCATTTAAGGTTACATCAGTTTGATTTGTTAATACAAAATTATTTCCACTTAAAACATGCTGAGTTAGACTTACGGATAACCCAAACGCCAACTTCGATTTGTCATCAATTTTCAAATGATAGGCATAACTACCTTGAAAGCCTATGTTTCTAAGAGGACCAGTAACATCATTATAAATGATACCACCGACTCCCATACTTTCGTTTAATAAAGTATGTGCGCTGAGCATTCGGGTTCCAGGGGCATCTTTAAATCCAGCCCACTGCTGCCTGAATCCAACTGCTATTGGCATATAGTCAACCGACCCAGCCGCAGCTGGATTGATTAAATACTGATTTAACATGTACTGACTATTGTATGTTAATTGTTGCGCTTGTAATCCACAAGCCGCTAAAATCGAAATACTTAATAATAATTTTTTCATGACTGGTGTTTTTTATCTTAATACTGTTAATGACCCTGTGTATGTTTCCGTATCTGAAATCTTCACAATGAAATAATATATTCCAGCAGGGACTTCTTTCGAATTAAAGGTTCCATCCCAATCGTTTTGATAACTGTTCGTATTGAATACTAGCCCTCCCCACCGATTATAGACCTCTACTAAAGCGTCAGGGTAAGGTTCCAGTCCTTCAATTGCCCAAACATCATTTGATCCATCTCCGTTTGGAGAAATAGCCGTTGGAATTCGAATACAACTTTCACCTTCTGTTTCAATTGGTACCAACAGATTAGTAATACATCCAGCAGAATCTGTTACCATTACGGCATAGTCTCCTGCAGTTAAATTAACTATTGCAGAAGAAGTGTCTCCTGTGGACCAGCTATAAGTATATGGAGCAAATCCTCCGGTAACAACCGTAGTAATACTACCATCATTTTTATCAATGCAGGTTTCGTGAATTACATCAACAGTAATTACGATAGAATCTGAGTCCATAACAGTAGCCGTATCCAATAAAACACAACCATTATTATCTGTAATCAAGATGGTATATATACCTGCCGACAAATTCACTGCAGTTGGTGAAACTTGCAAATTGTCATCGTCCCATTGGTAATTATATGGATTCGTGCCTCCAGAGACATTTGAAATTGCCAAACCGTTATCCATTGCACAAGACGTATTTACCACCATCATGCTATTTGTTAACACTGCAGGCTCGGAAATCGATACTGATTCGAACGCAATACAACCAACATTGTCAGTTATTTGAACCAAATAGGTTCCTGCCGTCAATGCAGATGCAGTGTCAGTACTTTGAGCCAAAGGATCGCTCCATAAATAGGTATATGGTGAAATTCCACCGATAGCAACAACGATTGCTTCTCCATCTGTAAATCCATTACAAGAAACGTCCGTGGATGAAATTGTCAAGGATGGATCTCCAATATTTCCAACAATTGCTGAATCTAAGACCATACATCCGTTATTATCCGTTACAGTAACATGATAAACTCCTGCTCCAATATTACTGGCAGTTGCAGTTGTTTGACTCATTAGATCATCCCATTGATAGGTTAAAGAACCCGTACCGCCAGTAGAGGCAACAGTTGCCGAACCATCTGCGTTTCCACAAGTTGCTTCCACAATTGAAATAGCTGTAATTATCTGAGCTGGATCTGTCAAAACACCAGTATCAAAAGTCAAACACCCATTGTTGTCTTGCACAACCACCGAATATGTTCCGCCAACCAGACCTGCAAAATTAGAAGTAGATTGATAAGTTAGCCCGCCATCAATACTATATTGAAGAGGAGCGGCCCCACCAGTAGCTACTATTGTTATAGCACCATCTGAATCTCCAAAGCACGTTGGACCTGTTACCGAAACTGATGAAATTATAGCTCCTCCAATACTCCCAACTGTAACACTTCCAGAAACCTGACACCCATTCGCATCTTGAACTACAACCGAATATGTCCCCGTTGCCAATCCTGTGAATGCACCAGATGACTGCAAAGTAGTTCCTCCGTCAACACTATATTGTAGCGTTCCTGTACCTCCAACACCAGTTAAGTTGATTGTTCCGTCAGCTCCGCCACAATTTTCATCTACTACAACCGAAGTATATGTAATCGCGATTGGATCCGTTAAGGTTGCTGTTCCAAAAGTTTGACAACCATTGGCATCTTCCACAACGACTGAATAACTTCCTGATACAATACCAGTAAATGTTCCTGTTGCCTGAAATGTAGTTCCTCCATCAATACTAAACTGTAACGCTCCTACTCCACCTGTTGCGGTAACAGTTATTGTTCCGTTTGAAGAACCATTACAAGCTGGGTCTGTTGTAATTACTGAAGAAATGGTTGCTCCTCCAGCACCTCCAACAATTTCACTCCCTGTAATTTGACACCCATTTGCATCTTGAACAAAAATTGAATACGTTCCGGAAGTCACTCCAATAAATATTCCTGACGTTTGGAACGTTGTTCCACCATCAATGCTGAATTGCAAACTTCCTGTTCCTCCAGACCCCGTTAAAGTTATCGTACCATCTGCAGCACCACAATTTTCATCTGTAGTTGTAGCAGAATATGTAATGATTAATGGTTCCGTAACATTCGTTATTCCATTCGTTGAACATCCTGATGCATCTGCCACTACAATCAAATAGGATCCTGCGCCTGTGGTATAGGTGCTTCCTGCCCCAAATGTAGCTCCTGCATCAATACTGTATTGTAATGCTCCTGTCCCTCCTGATGCTACGATGGAAATGGTTCCCATCCCTCCATTGCACAATGGATCTGTTACGTTAATACTTGTAATTGACGGACCTGTACCACCACCACTTACAGTTTCTGTACCGGTAATCTGACATCCATTAACGTCTTGAACAACAACGTTGTAATTCCCAGCGGCTAATCCAGTAAATGATCCTGATGCTTGGAATGTTGTTCCTCCATCAATTGAATACTGTAAAAACCCAATTCCTCCTGAGCCTACTAACGTGATCGACCCATCAGACAATCCGCAATTTTCAACCGTTGTTGATGCTGAATATGTCATTACCGGTGGATCAGTAAGAACAACAGTTCCAGTTGCCTGACAGCCATTTGCATCTTCTACAACCACATTAAAGGAAACCCCTGATAACCCACTAAATGATCCCGAAGTCTGGAATGTAGTTCCGCCATCAATTGAATATTGAAGGGTTCCTGTGCCTCCAGACCCCACTAGGGTAATCGAACCATCTGTATTTCCATTGCATGTAGGGTTTGTATTTACTTCTGTATAAGAAACAATAGCAGGATCGATTAAGGTAACATTTCCGGTAGCCTGGCACCCACTTGCATCTTCTACCACTACATTATAAGTCGCAGCCGCTAATCCAGTAAATGATGCGGAAGCTTGGAAAGTTGTTCCACCGTCATTTGAATATTGAATTGGAGCCGTTCCTCCTGAAGCAGTTATGGTAATTGTTCCGTCTGTATCACCATTACAGGTTGGATCCGCACTAGTAATTCCGGTTATAGAAGCACCTCCAGCACTACCCACAGATTCCGTACCGGTAGCCTGACAACCATTCGCATCTTCAACAATTACGTTGTAGGTTCCGGCAGATAAGTTGATAAAGTTTCCGGAAGATTGGAAAGTAGTACCACCGTCAATGGAATACTGTAACGCTCCAGTACCACCAGCTCCCGTTAAAGAAAGTGTTCCATTTGCCGAACCACAGTTCTCATTCGTTGAGGTTGCTGTGTAGTTCACAATAGCTGGATCCGTTAATGTAATCGTTCCAGTTGCTTGACAACCGTTCGCATCTTCTACAACAACGCTATGCGTTGCAGCAGCCAGTCCTGTAAATGAAGCTGAAGCTTGGAAGGTAGTACCACCATCAATAGAATATTGTAATACACCTGTTCCACCAGCTCCTGTTAGCGTAATGCTTCCGCCTGTTCCTCCATTGCAAGTTGGACTTGAATTTACTTCAGTATATGATACAGCTGTTGGATCAGTTAAAGTAATTGTGCCAGTTGCCTGACACCCGTTTGCATCTTCTACAACGACATTATAAGTTGTTGCGTTTAGACCCGTAAATGATCCTGAGACTTGGAATGTAGTTCCGCCATCGATAGAATATTGTAAGATACCTGTTCCTCCTGTACCCGTTAAAGTAATTGTACCGTCAGCATTTCCATTACAACTAGGATTAGTATTTACTTCAGTGTAAGAAACTGCAGAAGGGTTCGTTAAGGTTACATTACCCGTTGCCTGACAGCCGCTTGCATCCTGCACAACAATGCTATATATCCCTGCAACTAATCCGGTAAATGAACCTGAAGCCTGGAAAGTTGTTCCACCATCAATTGAGTATTGGATAGGAGGGGTTCCACCAGTTGCAGTAATGGTGATTGTACCATCTGAACTTCCATTACACGTTGGGTTTGACCCCATGGTTCCTGTTATAGATGCTCCTCCAGTACTTCCTACTGTTTCCGTACCTGTAGCTTGACATCCGTTTGCGTCCTCTATTACAACGTTATAGGTTCCGGCAGTCAAATTTGTAAAGTTTCCTGAAGCTTGGAAACTAGTTCCACCGTCAATCGAATATTGAAGTGATCCGGTTCCACCGCTTCCTGTTAAGGAAAGCGTCCCATCTCCAGAACCACAGTTTTCATTGGTTGAGGTTGCTGTGTAAGCAACAACTACAGGATCAGTTAAGACCTCAGTTCCGGTTGCTTGGCACCCATTTGCGTCTTCAACTACTACATTGTAAGTAGCAGCAGTTAATCCTGTAAATGAACCTGAAGCCTGGAATGTTACGCCCCCATCAATAGAATATTGTAATGCACCTGTGCCTCCGGAACCTGTTAAAACAATTGAACCGTCTGCTCCTCCGTTACATAAAGGATCAGTGTTGACTGAAGTGTAAGTAACTATAGCTGGGTCTGTTAAAGTTGCCGAACTACCTGCGGTGCAAGGGCCAGCATCTAAAACAACAATGACATAAGTCGCAGCTCCTAGTCCGGTAAAAGAGTTGGACACTTGGAAGGTAGTACCTCCATCGATTGAGTACTGAAGAGGAGGAGTTCCACCTGAAGCAGTGATGGTAATCGAACCATCCGTATCGCCATTACAGGTTGGATCTACTACGGTAACTCCGGTAATGGTTGCTCCGCCAATGCTGTTTACAGTTACGGTTTCTGTAGCCTGGCATCCTAGTGCATCTTGAATGACAATGTTATAAAGACCAGCAGGTAACCCAGTAAAAGTATTTGATGCCTGGAAAGTAACTCCTCCAGTAATGCTGTATTGATAAGCAGCTGTTCCACCAGTTGGTGTTAATGCAATTGAACCGTTTAGCGATCCACAATTTTCATCGGTTACCGAAGAGGTAAAACCCCAAACGACTGGATCGGTAAGTGTAGTTGTTGTAACATCTTGACAGCTGCTAGCATCTTCTACAACTATATTGTAGGTTCCTGATGCGAGTCCGGCAAATGAGTTTGATGATTGGAAGGTAGTACCTCCATCAATGGAATATTGGATGGGTGCAGTTCCTCCGGAGACAGTAATTGAGATACTTCCATCTGCTCCAGCATTACATAGAGGATCAACCGGTGTGACACTTGAAATTGTTGGTCCGGCATTTGTTCCCACGGTAACTGAGCCTGTAGCCTGACACCCATTTGCATCCTCTACTACAACATTGTAATTACCTGCTGTAAGTCCAGTGAAATTTCCGGTTACTTGAAAAGTAGCCCCTCCATCATTTGAATATTGTAATGCACCGGTTCCACCAGCACCTGTTAATGAAATCGTTCCATCTGTTTGACCACAGTTTTCTACTGTAGTAGTTGATGTGTAGGAAACTACTACAGGATCCGTAAGTGTGATTGTTCCAGTTGCTTGACATCCACTAGCGTCTTCAACAACAACATTATAAGTCGCTGCGGATAATCCTGTAAATGAACCTGAAGCTTGGAACGCGGTACCGCCATCAATAGAATATTGCAGTGCTCCTGTTCCACCTGATCCAGTAAGTGTTATTGATCCATCGGTTCCCGCATTACAGCTTGGATTTACATTTACCTCCGCATAAGTGATTGCAGTAGGATCGGCAAGTGTAATGGTTCCGGTGGCTTGACAACCGTTTGCGTCTTCTACGACAATACTATATGTTGCTGCACTCAATCCAGTAAATGATCCTGAAGCTTGGAATATTGTACCTCCGTCAATGGAGTATTGTAAAGCTCCTGTTCCTCCTGAACCAATTAAAGTAATTGTACCGTCTGTACTTCCGTTACAGGTTGGATCTACATTTATTTCGGTGTATGAAACAACTGTTGGATTGGTAAGTGTAATGGTTCCCGTAGCTTGGCAACCATTCGCATCTTCTACTACAATACTATATATAGAAGCGCCTAATCCGGTAAATGAACCAGAAGCCTGGAAAGTTGTTCCACCGTCAATAGAGTATTGCAATGCTCCCGTTCCGCCAGCACCTGTTAAAGTGATTGTAGCATCAGCATTTCCATTACAAGTTGGATTTGTATTTGCTTCGGTATAAGAAACGATAACGGGATCAGTAAGCGTAATTGTTCCAGTGGCTTGGCAACCGTTTGCATCTTCTACTGCCACATTATACATTGCTGCATTCAGACCAGTGAATGATCCTGAAGCTTGGAATGTTGTACCTCCGTCAATGGAGTATTGTAAAGCGCCTGTTCCTCCTGAACCAGTTAAGGTAATTGTACCATCTACACCTCCTGGACAAGAAGGGTTGGTACTTACTTCCGTATAGCTTAAAGCCGGAGGATCCGTTAAAACCTCTACAGAAACAGTAGATTGTACGGCACCAGCATCTTCAACAATTACATTATAAGAACCAGCTGCGAGACCTGAAAAAGTATTGGACGCTTGAAAAGTTATTCCACCATCAATGCTATACTGATAGGGGGTAGTTCCTCCACTTGCAGTTATTACAATGCTTCCTGTAGAGGCACCAGCACAATCAGGGTTAGTGTTTACCGTTGTATGCGTAACCGTAGTTGTCGTTACATTGTAGATTCCAACACCAAATCCTGAGAATCCATTTACAAATGAAGCAGTGAATGTAACATCTGCATTAAAAGCTCCTAACGTAGCAGGGATATTATCGATTGTGAACGTGGTATAATTACCCGGATTAACATCATTTATTCTATTGTTTCCGGCTACTTTAATGATTTCAGCATTGGCCCTGGCATTACCGGTAAATGCTTCCCAAGCTGCTACTTCTGCTTCTTCATAATATAACGTTACATCGTAAGTCCCTGTTGGATTGGTATTTGTTGGGGTAACCGTATACGTTTTTGAATGTAGGTAGTCTGGAATTGCCGCAGAAGCAAATGGAGTTGCTGTAGGTGCAGATCCATCACGATCTACTTCTACCGTTACACAACCATAATCCCATGTAGATGTATTGGTTAAGGTCGTCATTACATCGGATGTGGCAGGATCGTAAAAATGTACCGTTTGGTTTGGTCCCAAATTAGCCGTTTGACCCGCTCCCACATTAACTATGGTTTGGATTCCGATTGGGACAGTTCCCGTAATGTTTACATTATCGACCGTACAACCATATAGCCAACCATTTCCATCGCTATATTTAATTCTAATTTGAACAGCAGCATTCCCAACGTAAGGGGATAAATCAACAATTTGATTTGACCAATCAACATCAATTGGAGAAGCAATTACAGAACCAAGGTTAGTGAACGGACCACCAGTGGAGATTTCTACAACAGCTGTTTCCGTATTGCTAGCCCAAGTGTTGGCTTCAAAATAAGAATCGAAGCTAAGACTTGCAGTAGTATAAGTACTTAAATCCAAAACTGGAAAGTTCAAGTCAACATCACTTTGGTCGCAGTTACAAGCATCGTCATTTAACCAGGCGAATTGAGTGGTATTTGTAGCTGGAATATTGTAGGCTGCAGATTGAGCCGTTGCCTCATTTCCAATTTGCCAGGGAAGATTTCCACCTCCACCCGCATTATTTACTGTGGTAAAACCTCCAAATCCTGCTTCAAAATCTTCATTTAAGATCACTACAGTGTTAAACATTGCTGCAGGAGCTAGATCATCGTCATTGATAGTGATGGTTGAAGTTTGATTCAATGTTCCCGGAACAGCATCTCCTCCGTTGGCATTTAGAGTATAGTCAAGGATAATGGTCTCAGCACCTTCAACAAGATTGTCATTATAGACCCAAATAATAACGGTGTCAATCAAAACAGTACCATCTAGGGTAAAAGTGGTGTTGAAAATATCGTAGTCTACTCCTTGAGTTGCAGTTCCACCAAAAATATTAACGGTGATATCTGCTGGTTGAGATGGGTCAAGTCCTATTTGAACGGGAACATTTACTACATAGTAATCCAAACATCCGTTTGCAACATTTGCATCAGGTTCATTTACGGTGTAAGTAGAGCTTTGAAATTGAACGGTTGGATTACAAGGGTCAATTCTGAATGCACCAACTCGTGTATCGGCTTGTGCAGAAGGGTTATAACCAGCGGTAAACCAAAAAGTTTCTCCATCTGCTGGATCTACTCCCATTGAATTGTAGTCTCCCCATCTGTTTGAGTTATTGGCAGATGAACCGGTAATTAAAGTTGTTTCCGGTTCAGTCATCACTCCAAGCGGGTCGCATTCTTTTCTTCCGGTATATCTGATTTCAGGAAAAACGGAAGAACTTGCTACGTTATAGGCTAGCCCAATATTTCCACTTGCCGATAGTCCGATAGTTGGCATCCACCTGTGATCACCATCAGGAGAGTATGTGCCTTCCTGATAAATGGACCAAGTGCTTCCACCTCCACCGGTTCTTCTTAATTCGTACCACCTGATCCCTGCTAAATCTGCACCATTAACATCTGTAACGTGAGCACAAACCATTGATTCGTGCGTTCCAAAATTTCGGTACATACTTCTGTTCATGAGAATCTCTCTCAATGGATCCAGAGTGGTTCCCGAACCTTGTTGTGGAATACAGGCAAAAGCAGTATAGCCACATAATTCAGATTCGTGCGGAGACGTATTCAGAACTTGAGTTTGGGTTAAAGTAGCACCTGCTCCTCCGGTAGCCCAGTTAATATCAAGCTCCCAAATTTCAATAGCATCTGTTGCTGCACCTGCCCACGCATCATCTCTCATTCGCAAAAGCATTGCGGGAGTGGCTGCCACGGTTGTACCCATCAAACTCACAGGAGTAGCGGCTTGGAAGCCAATGGTTCCAAAATTTGTCATGGTGAAACGTTGAACATTTGTTCCGGTTCCAGCAAGCATTGAACTTCTATCCATAATGTATATGGCAGCAGATGTTTCATTGGTTGTAATTACATAGGAGTCGTCCCAAATCGAATATTTTGGATAATCTGGAAATCCAGGAGCCGTAACTGAATAGGTGAAATAAGTTCCAAGCGGATCTGGTGTCGTTGAAACGGCTATAAACATATCGTTACAACCTGAGCAAAATTCAGTTAAGATCCATCGATCTGCTCTTTCATCATAAAGTACTACAGGATCTCCTAAACCAGCTGGAGTTCCAACCATAGTACTGAATAAGGCATTATTTAATAAAATGGTTCCGGTTTTATCCCAGATTTGAACTCTGGCACCACTACTTCCATTCATCATCTGAACCACGTGGTTAGGACCAACATCCAATGCAGGATCTCCGGGGTTAGTAGTTGTATTTATTCCATCCCAGTTGGCTATTTGAGTTGCTTTAGAAACGGTCGTATTGTACTCTTTTTGGGTAATCGGATCCCCATTTTTAGGTAGCGCATTTGGATTTACATTTGGATTCAATACCCAGTCATGTTTTGGGTGGTATCCAAGTTTTGGTGGTTTAGTAATCGGATAATTGACAGTGGTGTCTTCAACATAATCTCTAAAGGCTTGAGTTTCGCCTAGGAAAGCTGTTGGAACAGGGACAGATGATATAATATCTGTTTTTTGCCCATAGACGGTTCCCAAAATTAGGATGGGAGCGATGATTGCAGCAATCGATTTATAATTCCGAGAAAAAAGAGATTTGAAAGAAATAAGCGCATTTAGCTCTTGCTTAGTTAGATGGGTAAGTCTATTCATGTTTGTTTTGTTTCAACCAATAAAAGAAGCTTGATGCTCTATCTTTTAAAGTGTTAGGCATATATATGTTCATATTTATGATGGCTAAGAAACCCAATGGTTGGAAAAGTTGAGAGAAATATTTCTCAACAACCTAAAAACTTCTAGTTTTCAACGATGTGTAGCCGTCATGATGTAGCTCTAGCTAAAATGCCAGGCGCAATGCCAACATGGTCTAATTAATAATAATGTCTAGGAGGTAGTGGCGTGTAATTCTAATCCTAAAGTAGAAATACTGTTAAAAAAACTTTAGTTTAGAGAGAGGTTTTAGATGAACGCACGTTATCTGTCGATCTATACTTCAATACTGAGATACAGACATCATCAACTTGTTTGAAATCAGCTCGGCACTTTTCGAATCCGGAATCCAGTTTCTTTTTCTAAACGCACATTTTTAACGAGAAGGTATCCAACAGAAGTTATTCTAAAATGTTGGTCGGTGTCGGGTTACGTTTAGTTAGAATAGGAATAGTCTATAAAGGGCTAGTCTAACCAGAAGGTCGTTGGCAAATTAAATTTTATTTAGCCCTTTTCCAACCTTTGCATATTTCCGGCCATCATATAGTCAATAACTCTCTTTGCTAGGGATTATTTAATAAGAGATTCAAATATTGTTATTAGGGATTAATTTTTTGAATCTAAAGTTGCTTCTATTGCGGAAGTGATGGAGCAAGTTGTTGGGGGCCCGGTTCTAATGAACGGTCTCCCCCTTTTTACCTAAATCAATTAAAACCAAATTATAATCTACTCAAAATGAAAAAACGATCACACTATAAATTTCTATTTCTACTTATACTGCCATCATTTTGTGGTTATTCACAATCTTGGATACAACAGAGCAGTAATTCATCAAATGACTTCAATACTATTTTTGCAACAAGTAATAGCAGAGTGCATGCATTTGGAGATTCTTCGGATATCTTTGGAGGTTTTGCCTTAGGGTCACATTACGCAACATCAAATCAAGGCTTTAGTTGGGGGTATTCATCGTTAAATTCGATTGTTTATACTTCGCGTGAAAGCTATTTCGTGGATAATAATGTTGGATATTTGGTTGGGAAAAATCAATTGTCGGGAAATGGATTTGTGTTAAAAACCGTTGACGGAGGATCAAATTGGGTTGAGGATGTGCCTCATGTTGAAAGATTAGAAGCAGTACATTTTGAAAATGCTAATTTTGGATATGCAACAGGAAGGAATGATTACGTTGTGAGAACAGTTGATGGTGGTGTAAATTGGGTTGATGTAAGCTCAAATACAGGAGACCATATTATGGGAGTGTCGTTTACCAATCCGTCTAATGGATTTATAGTTGGTAGAGCAGGGAATATTGCTCATACCACAGATAGTGCTTCCACATGGGTTAATCAAACGAGTGCTACACCTGAGGATTTAGAAGGAGTATGGTTTGTGAATGATTCTACAGGATGGGCTGTTGGAACTGCTGGAACAATTGTTCATACATCTGATTCAGGTATTACTTGGGTAAATCAAACAAGCAATACACCTGAGGATTTGTTTGATGTAGAGTTTGTTAATGATTCAACAGGATGGGCTGTTGGTGCGGCAGGAGCAATTGTAATGACAACTGATGCTGGAGTTACTTGGTCTGTAGAAAATAGTAATACAACCGAAGATATTTTCTCTATTACAATGAGAAACGAATCACTAGGATGGTTTTGTGGAACCAATGGAACTATATTCATTTACGCAGTGTCGCCCCCTAATCAAATAGATGAAAGCTATTCCATCGAAACCACATTGTACCCTGTACCTGCAGACAATTCCTTAAATGTCAGATTTGAGTCATATCAGATTGACATACGTCTAAAAATGATTTCAATCACCGGTCAAACGATTTATGAGTCGTCATTTTCAGGTATTCAATTGAAACTGAATACCGCAGATTTCCCTTCTGGCACTTACGTGCTTCAATCATTAGATCATGGGAACGTGGTATCGAAATCATTTGTGGTGCTACACTAACTTTTGACGATCAGTATGTTTTAGGAAGAAATGATCCCGCACATCCTGCTGGCCTAGTAATTGCTTCTGAGAAGGTAAGTTTTGGTTCTGTCGCATTAATCTCATTCAAAATGAATTTAGTAGTTTTCTTGGAAATTTAAACTGCTAATGAGAGAAAAGTCTTGAAGGGAGTATTCTTAGCATCAATTATTTGATCCTTCGAAATAATATTTACCACCTCAATCCTCGCCAGTGTTCGTTGAGCTGACTCGAACTCCTTGAGCCCTGTGCAGTTTACTATCCTACGCTTGATCCTTCGATGGTCTTGTTCTACGATATTGTTCAAGTACTTAGTCTGCCTGATTTTTATCTTCTTGAAACTCAGAATCCTTTTATTGGGCCCAGTGGAAGGGTAGCTGTCATAGACTGCCATTTGAGCCTTAACTAATTGATATTCAGGGTCAATCTATCGTCCAGATTTAGCTCAAATTTGCCATAAAGATTGATATGTTTGTAGATAAGAGGTGATAAAGCCCTTAAATCTTCTGGCTCCATAATTCCCTTTCATAAGGCCTATGAAACAAATTGATCGAGGACAACGGAACCGATAAGCATAAGCGTATTACGATATATTGTTGGGCGAATGCTTAGGTTAAGGAAAACTGATAATCAGGTACAGTCCAAATTTTCAAACGTACCAATTCCGATAAATGAATTAGCTTGAGTGAGAAATTGCTCCTCTTAACCTGATAAGCTATTGGTTATGCTCTTCCATTTTTTCAAGTTTTTTTACATTCTTGGCAGAGATATAGTCCAGATTTAGGAGGGGGCAAATCTTCTACAAATTTAATATTCGGCCATCTCAAACAGTCGGTTCTCCAATGCCATTTATATTTACTCATCCGTCTTCTATAATTTCGGGGTAATTTACCGTTCATATGCTAAAACTTTGGACATGGCACAACTTTTTTGGCTCGAGACATTCTTTTGCGAAGAGGACATTTCGTATAAGAAAGTGTTAATTCATGTGCCCCTCCCGTTGATGAGACTAATCTAGAGATAGTAATATCATAGCTATACCCTATTCGGAAGCCATTTTTTCTTAAGCCTACAATTAATGCTAAAGCATCATTGTTACCATATCCAGGTTGATATGCTTTAAAACCAGGCAAGCCTCTGTACCAAATTCCAAAAACTATAGGGTTTTTAAAGTAATAAAGTGCTAAATCCAGCTGGAACAAAGTATAGCTGTCTTATTACTCGTCGGAGGTTTTTCTTCAACATAATGATGCTTAGGCCATCTTGGACAATCACTTCTCCGGTGGCAGCTGAATCGTGTTGTCCATCTTCTCAAATTCTTGGAATCGGCCACAATCATTTTTCTAAGTATTAGAATTTCGGGCATGGGACGACCTTCTTGGCTCGTACCGTTCTTTTGCGAATCGGGCAGCTGGTATATGATAATGTCAGTTCATAGCCCCAGCCTGTCGAGGAGACCAACTTGCAAATAGTGATATCATAGCTGCAACCAATGGTAAAACCGTTTTTTTTTCAAAGAAACGGCATCGTCATTCTTATATCCGGGTTGATAACCTTTGAATCCAGGTTTTCCTCTTTACCAAATGTAATTTTCACAGAAAAATGCGAATGAAGAATAATGCTTTGGCTACCTACCCTTGCGTAACCAAAGCCCCGTCGAAGGCTAGTTATTGCAGGTTATGTTGTGGTTTTGAATTATTCTTTTTTTCAATATCTCAGACCAAAGATAGTTACATCATCAACCTGCTCCGCATCTCCTTTCCAGCTATCAAATTCACTTTCTAGAGCCAAACGTATATCTTGCATTGGCAGGAGACTTACCTCAATAAGTAGTTGGTGGAGCCGTTTTCTTGAGAATTTTTTAAAATTCTCCCCCCCAAATTGATCATTATACCCATCCGTGTAAAGGAATATGCAATCTCCTTTCTTTAGATCAACAACATGATTGGTAAAGGGCACAATGGAATCACTATAACCAATATATTGCCTATCTCCTTTATGTACCTTTAGTTCACCATTAGATATTATTACACATGAGTTATTACCACCCGAGAAATACAATTGATTTTTATCTTGATTCAATACACAAAACGCTATATCCATTCCGTCCTGTATCATTCTCTCTTCTGATTGTGATTTAAAAAGGTTAATTAATCTGTCTCGAATATAATCCAACGCTTCTGCAGGTGTGTTTACTTGACCCATGGTAAACGATTCTCGAATCAATACATTACACATTAAGCTAAGCACAGCACCAGGCACCCCATGCCCTGTACAATCTGCAACAATAAAAGTTGGCATAACCTTATTATTGTTGGTTTTTAATCGATCAACAATATAAAAATCACCGCTTACTATATCCTTTGGCTTATATAATACAAGAAACTATATCTGCCAAATAATATCATAAAGGATCAGCTCAAAGAGATCAAACCTATACTCACCAGAAACATTAACTGGGATTTGATTAAAGATCAATTAGACAATACTTGTCCACCCCGATCTGTTGCATCAGGTAATATTTGTGATTTGATAGAGTGGTTCATTCTACCAGCCTAAGAAGTGAACAACTCCAGCTACAATCAAACCGCCAATAACAATCGCTGCGATTCTAAGCAGCCACCGTCTGACAACAGTGTTACCATCAAATGGAACAGGGTTAACATGGAGAGATATCAAATATTTAATTCCCTTGGACAGGTTGTTGCTGAAAATAAAATCTCAGGAAATTATGTCCAGATCGATGTGTCAAATTACGCTTCTGGCGTCTATTTCGTAAATTTAGTCGATGACCTGGGAATGCCCTATAGCCACAAACTGATTAGAAAATGATAGAACGCGCTATTTTATTGCTTTTTCCGATACTGATTCCATTATTTGGAATCAGTCAAGATTGGGTGGGTTTAGATGGCGGTTTGGAATGTTTTTATTTAGGCGAAGTTAGACAGCTTGTCCCTGATGAGAGCTCGGGAAAATTATACGCTTTCGGCACTTTTCAGGAGGATTCAAAATGCAACCCAATGAGAGGTATTGCCGTTTGGGATGGGGTCAAATGGGACAGTTTAATTTATGTAAATGGGCTACCAGCAGGAAACGGATTTCTATTTAATGACACGCTGTATTCCACTGGCCATTTTGACACGTTGCCATTAAACCAAACGAATTTTGTTTCAAAGTGGAACGGGACAGACTTTGATTCTTTGCCAGGAACTACCAGTAGTCCTGCCTCTGACTTCACAGTATTAAATGATGAATTATATTTTTGTGGTCCATGGGAAAACATGGGTCCTGATTCGATTTCAATCGTTGCTCGTTATGATGGGAGTAAATGTCAGAATGTAATACAAAAGTACAATCTCCCAAGTGGCAGTCCGACCGTAATTGAGATGTACGATGGCGATCTGTACATCGGAGGACAATTGACGGTGGAGCGCAATGGTGATAAGTTGTCCGATTTACTAAAGGTAAGCGCTGATACATTTGAAGTTTTCCATCCTATGTTTGAAGGAATTGGAGCAGCAGGACACATACAAGATCTCACAGTGTTTCAAGGGAACCTGTACGTAGCCGGAAGTTTTTCGGAAAGCGATGGCTATGGAGGCAATAACATTATGTATTGGGATGGCACTTCCTTTCACCCTTGTGGAAGTGGGACAAACAGGCGCGTCAAGTCAATGACTCAATATAATGGGGAGTTGTATTGTGCTGGTTGGTTCACCGAAGCTGGCGGACAAGAAGCTTTTAATATTGCTAAATGGGATGGCTTCAATTGGTATCCAATTAATTTGGACTCAATTGAGTTTTACTTTGTAAGCGACATTGTAATCTGGAATGATGAACTATATATTTCTGGTGGGTTTCAAGCTATTGGTGAAGACTCAATTGCACGGGTTGCTAAGTTTAATCATCCTTTAAGAAAGGGAGCTGTATATGGCGATGAACCAACCTTAACCATATATCCGAATCCGGCACAAAATAACTTGAATTTAGACTTTAACGTTACGTCAACAGATCCTTTGCAAATTACCATTATTGACATGCAAGGTAAAATATGTTACGCAAATAAATCATCTAGTTATCCGATCGGGTTAAATTCGAAAGCTATAGACATTACTAACCTATCAGCGGGCTTGTTTGTAGTAAGATTAAATGATGGGGCACATCCAATTACAAAAAAGTTTATAGTGCCTTGAGGCTTTTATTTTAGGATTGGAACTGTCACTATTCATGTAACAAGCACCTTTTAAACCCTAGATGGCAGTCTATGACAGCTACCCTTCCACTGGGCCGTTAAGACAAAAACTTTGGTAAAAAAATAAGCCAGCTGAGTAAACAACTGGCTTTTTGATCCTTATAGCCTTCGGAGACACAGGATCTACTCACAAGACTCAAAGAACAAAGTCGATGAATCATTTGAGGTTACTACTAAACTCCGTTTGGAGTCATTTACAACAGAGCTTGTGCTACTGCGACTATCGATAGTTATGTGTTGACTTTTATCGATTGAGATATTGAGGTTAGTTTCGCATTTTGGTGAAATTGCTAAAGTAATGCCAACGGTCAATGACAAAATCACCCTGAAACGAAACACCCCGAGAAGGAGTTTAGATAAATTCCTCCTACGTCCAGTTAAAGACATAGGTTAGAAATTCATCCTTTCCTTTTTCTTATGTATTCTCATATATACTTTAACGCAAATGTTAACTCAATGGTTGCCGATGGAAGTGTTGGGTTCAAGAATAACCACTTACGTGTTAACACGCAGCTTATATGAAACCTATATTCAATTGGGCCACTGGGAAATCTTAGTAAAACGAACTTTTTCCCCGTTAATCAGTATTAAACATAAATTACCGGCTAATGATGAACTTTTTATACTCTTTAAGACGAACGAATGTAGCATTACTATTGGCTATTGTGGCGGCTTTATTGGCACATGCTTCTAGCTACTCAACGATAAATTGGATTAGCCATTCTATCAACGCTGTAGGAGCGTTTCTTGCGGTCACCGCTGCAATTATACTCTGGCTAATTAGAAAACCCTATTCTATGGAGTTTGATACGGATGATTGGAAACACTTGGTGGAAGAAAAGTCTTACTACTTGCAAATTCCTTACAAGGACCACAAACGACCTTCTCCTACCATATCAATGGAATACTATTCACATGACAAGCATACTCCTTCAGGTGTAATTATACGAAATGGAGATGAAAAAGGGTATTGGACAAAGCTACACCATGACAATTACAGATTGACAAATAATGATATTATGATCGTATCTAATCACCCTATTCCAGAACCTGACAGAGTCGGAGATCCTATTGTGAAAATACGAGTAATCATTAAGTGAGACTTCAGAATGAAAAAGGGTCAGAAGACAAAAGTCCTTGAAAAGAAAATTATGTTGTGTTCTCTAAGCTATCAATCCAATCCTCTATGTTGAAAATGAACTCATTGGCCACTTCATGATAAGAAGTTTCCATGACATCGGTGCTGTTAATATTCACTTGATCCCAGGATTTAAAAAGGGTCTCTACACACATATATAAAGCTTCGTCTAGATTCCTGTACCGAAGTTTTAATGCGCTGTGATCAAACGAAACGTTTGGCTCAGCAAACATCCCAATAATAGCCCCTACATACTCTGGAAACGCTGAGGATGACAATGAATTCGCTTTAAAGAACAATTCCATAGATTGGAACCGAGTTAACGTAAAACCATTGTCGTTATAATCAGAAATGAAATTTGCTCTATCAAATCCAAGCTGAAGATAGATGGGTAATATTTTAACATGGTCCAAGCAATTCCCAATATGACTAAATAAATCAGGATTGAACAGCCGCTTTAAATTCTGATTGCCTATTACCATGTTTTGAATGGCGGCACCGATATTAACCTCCTTGTGCTTTAAGTAAACGTGCAACAACTCGTGAGTAAAAGAGTCTGGTGACAAATCTTTCTTAGGCAAACGAAAAATAACGCTACTGCCTTTGCAATAAACAGAAGCCCACGGTTTTCTGGTATATTTTATTTTTACATCGAAGTTCGCATCTATGAGATTCCAAAGATCTCTATTACGATGATCTACAAGTTTGCCAATCATAAGTGCAACTTATACAGAATCATTGCTAGATAGAACATTATAGATTTTCTGTCCAATGCCAGTTCTATAGATAACGGTTTCACCTCCAGAAACAGCATAAGGACTACCCGCCCTCTTATCGTATTGATCTGTGACTTCAACTTCGCTGGTTTCTGCGCTACAAAGTCCGGCAGCAATGAAAAAATTATCTACTTCTTCGAGTCCACCTCCCTGTGTTCCGTTTTGCATAAATGCATCATCCGATAATTCCAAAAACTCCTGCAGATCGTAATAATCTATTAAGTTTATTATGATTGAAGCTTTCCCAAACTCTCGATAGGTGATCTTTCCTTTTAAAAAGGCACTGAAAAGTTTACCAATTAATTGCGAAGTAACATGGTCTTGCGCTCTATCAATGATATAAAGTAGTTTACCTCCAACGGTCTGATTATACTTTTCGCTATTGTCTATTTTGGAAATCATTGCTAATCTCTTTTTCGGGCTGATGTCCGAAACCTCTCCTAGAAAAGACATAATCTTTTTGGTCAAAAGAAGATCTGCAACCGACTTTGTGGTTTTGCCTATTCCGATTATACTGCCGATAATAGGAATCTCCTTAAGGAGATCCCCATTCAATAACTGATCCTCAATGGCATTTTCTAACATCTCTGCACAAACAACCGTTAGGTCGGAACTCGTTAGAGTTTCGCCTAAAGATTTTGAAAGTTTGTCCTCTGTATATATGTTCTTACTCATTTCTAACCAGCTGCAGCTTGTTTTGGAATCCAGCCTACTTGCTGTTTAATTATAACTTTCGTGCTGCTGTGTCTGCTCAACTCTAACATGTCATTACGAACTTGCACATGTATTAAAAGCTCAGGATCTAACCCAAATAAATCTGCAAATTTAATGGCGAAATCATTGGTAAAACGAAGTTTTCCAACCAAGTATTTACGCAAATTGGATTCGTTCATGTCTAACTGGTCAGCGATTTGTTTTCTTGAAACCCCAATATTCACAATCAACTCATCAATAAAATCGATCAGTGGTCTACGTGCACTTTCGCCTGACACAAAACGCTCCATCTTAAGTTGGGTAGATTGTATTTCAAGAACGATCTTCTCCTTAAAAGTTAGTTCAGCGAATGACTTATTAGCAAATTCTTGCATAGCGAAAGCCAGTTCCTCTGACCGATACGGTGTCATTCCAACGTACTTTTCTTCTTTCTTTCCTTTAGCCATGATTCAAATATTTATCAATTAAAACTTGTCCTTGTCGAGCGGATATAGCTAGAAATATTCTGCTATCCCCTACTCTATGAATTTCTTCAGCACCATACGTGCCTTTATAATGATCCGCTAACTTTGCGGCTTTCTCATCTGTACTTTCAACTACCTCAAAAAACAACATTCCTTTGAACTCATTGTCAATGCTCTCAATTGAACATTTAACTGCGGTTGCTATTAAACATCCTGCTAGTCCTTTGTAAAACTTGCTTGCCTTGTGAATCTCTACGAAATCCATATTTCCAACGTTCTTCTGAATAACAGCGTGAAACTGTTTGGAAAAAATCATCGCCGCCATGAGTTCTACAGAACGAGACTTAGGCAAGACCACATAAACATAAGGGTTCATGTCGGCTGGGTATTCAATTAAATTAAACCTCCAACCGTCTTTGCTCGCAGGTAGTGGCCCGGTGTACTCATTGGTTAGCACGAGCTGCGCCCACGAATCCTTTTCAACATTAACTCTAATCGTTGTCTCCACAGTACAAATATAACCTAAAAAGGTATATGTAGTACTACGGAAGAGAGCTCGTTTAGTTACAAAGAGCGTTTCTATTTAATGAAGCCCTTTGCGAATCCAGCTCCTCCTAGATTAAAAGTGATTAGTCTTAACTAAGCTAAATGATGGCGAAATAAAGAAATGAAAGTCCATGATAGCAAATTGCTTATGGTATTTTAGACCTACTAAATACTACTATCAGCAACAAAAATCGTGGAGAATCTATTAAGTCAATATCAGAGCCAATGCCGTAAACCGATTAAAAAAGATGGGATCATCGATGATCTTTTATTTGAATCTGCACGTAAAAAAGTTCTTTTCTTGTGTAAAGAGCCAAATGATCCAATTCAATCAGGAGGAGACTATCGGCTATGGTGGAAGGATGAGATTCATTACACCTTCTCCACTCGTATTGCAGAATGGTCCTTTGGTATTCTTAATGGCTTTCCAGAATTCGATTCAGTTTGGAAGGAGAAAGAGAAAACCCACGAAGCTCTTAAAAGCATTGCCTTTTTGAATCTCAAGAAAGTAGGAGGATCAGGAAGTTCTTCTTTAAATGAACTGCTGGAATGGACACAAAGAGAAAAACTACAAATAATCTACAAACAAATTGATCTAATTGATCCTGATGTGATTATATGTGGCCTCTCATGGCCAGCTCTTAGGAATCAAGTTTTTACTACTTGTGAATGGAGACCGTCTGGTTATGGTATTCCGATAGGAAATTGGAAGGACAGAATGATCGTTGATTTTTACCACCCATCAGCTAGAATACCAGGGCCTGCCAGCTACTGCCTACTTGAAAAGGTGATTAATCGACTCTAGTTCTTCCTGATAAATGTCTAGTAAAGTATCGTGAACGATAATAACTGTGTGATTTATTACTGACAACCAGCAGATATCAGCGTATACTTCCAGGTATCAGTGTCCTTGTATTGTTGATTCGTTAAACTCATTTCAGTATCATACACCAAACTCTTCCCTGGCTTTATATATTCATGAACCGTAACTATTTCTTCTTTGACTGTACTTCCTGTTTTGGAGGTTAAAGTAACCCGAAACTGGGCATCCTTTATTGTGGCTAAAGTTGCATTGCTTCGAAGCTTACACTTTAATTTCATGCCTGTAACTTTTAAGCTGAGAGCATTTTTATATTTCCACTTTGATTCTATAGATCCAGTGACATAATCAATTGGAGTTGAACATTCTTTGTTTTTAAGTTGGGTCTTCAGTTCTTCTTCCGTTAACTCCTTCGGCGGAGATTCTGTAAATATTTCTTCAAAAACATTTGAAGTCTGATTTCCACTTCTATTTGATTCTTCAGTCCCGCAAGAAGCTAAAAGGGCGAATAGTGGCAATAGATAGATTATACTTCTTTTCATTATTTTTCTTTTTTGAGTGACAACCCTAGATTCAGAATAGGACTAATGTTTTTCATGATTCCTTCTCCATAATTTGAATCTTCTAACCAAATGAGTTCCAATGGAGCATAACCGTTTCCTTCTGCATTTGAAGTTGCAGTTCCATTTATCGCATAATACCTGCCATTTGCCAAAAACAACACCTCCATTTTGTCCGTGCAAAAGACAACCCCTGAATCAACACTTACGGGCCACGACTCCCCCATTTCTACTTTTGATATGGCTTTGAACGCACCAACGTTGGCTAATTCTAATATTGAGTCTTTCATGATGCAATACTCAGCTGCATCTGCGAAACTACTTTCGCAAATAAAGTTGAAATTGATTTCTGACAACATTGGTCGTCCTTCAGAGGCATAGTTAATGGCCTCTTTGAAAGTAATCGCCAGAGAATTCTTGTCGTTAACAGGACTCCCGTCATAGCTATTTCCACTACAGGAAATAGCTATGAATAATGTTAATCCAAAGATTGAAGCTACTGTTTTGTTCATGATAATCTATTTGAGATTCAGCAATATACGGCTTTACAAGAGTTCATTCTAAACTAGCAAACTTCGTACAGTTCCAAATCTATACTCTTTGATCTCTGGGCGGTAGGCGAGCATACAAGGCTCAATGATCATCCTACTTGCCAAATTGTTCTTCTCGATAAAATCCAAAATGTTCTTTTGTACGGCATCATCAAACCAAAGTACCGGTAGTATGTAAATGCCTCTAGAATCTTCAAGCTCTTTAGTCTTACGCTCGTACTTCTCGTTTAGTTTGAAATTAAGATACACTTGAAGAGCATCAGGAATGAGAGCTTTGTCGGTGTTGACATGGATGTTAACCACTTCAACATATGACACCTGACCGTTGGATTTTGAGCGAAGTTCAAAATCAACGTCACCACCGTTTTCTTTGGGGCTATCAAATCGAATCAATTCATAGGCGCCAGTGCCAAGAATATGATGAATAGATAGCAGCTCTCCGTACCAATTCAAATATTGTGCAACAGGTCCATTGGCTACAGGTTTTGGATCTATTTCTTTCATCAACTTTTCAGCTGTGCTTCTAACGTCTGCTTGTAAGTCCTCAGATACAAGGTCCATCAACTCTATAATGGTATTCTCAATCGTATTTAGAAACTTGATTGCTTTAGTATCGCCACTTTCAGCTCTTATCAACAGAAAAGAAATTGAGTTCTCGACAGCATTTCCAACGGTCGTGGAGTCAAACTTTGTTTCTAAATTATTGTCAAGTTTTTTCCAAAACTTACGACTATCACCTACCAAGGATGCCAGCTGGGGGGCATAATTTTCACAGAGCTTCTTGATCTTTAACATAGCTCAATAATCCAAGTCCCATTCTTTCTCTTGCTCAGTTAAGTCTTTATAAAGATGGCTAATGCAAGGTCCGCACATTGTCCTTCCTATTTCTGCAGCTTTAGTTCTGGTAGTAGAGTGTTTCATGCACGCTTGCTTTTTCTCAGCCGCATCGCTCCAGTTTAGAATTTGACAGATAGCGTCTTTTGATAAAAATTCGCAGGCGGCTTGAGCGTCTGGTTGAGACGCTGGAAAAATGTGCCATTGTCCCGTTTCAGGATGTGTAGCCATCACGTATCTGTTCTCGGTTTGTTGTAAATCTGCCATAGATGTAGGGTTTAAGTATTCAATTAACGGAACTTAATGCAAATGACAATGGCATCATCCCAAAACTAGGTACTTAGACCTATATAAACTGGTATTTGTACTAGTCCAAGAAAATGACCTTATGTCATAAATTTCAATGTGATATATCTAAACGCTTTGAGCAAATGATACAAAGCGGTACATTGTGACTCAAGCCTACCTGAAGTGCCCGTTAATACTAGGAAGTTATCCACTTTCAATGTGAATATCTTCATTAAAAAGTTGATTAGTATTGGGGATTAATTCACGATCTTTGAAGAAGCAGAAAGCCCTGCGTTTGCAAGGCTTTCAAGTTCAGTAATAGATGAAGCTCTGGCAGTGTGTCCGATGTCCGTAGGTACTGAGATAGCAATCTCAGATAAGAGAACTAACGCACCTCTGTTGTTAATATCCTGCCTGTTATGTTGATTGTTTGCCGCTGATACAGCCGTATCTTTGTGTTGGTAAGCTAGGGCCGTTTATCGGTTAGAAAGTCGCAACCCTACAAGATCCATTTGAGCCTAAACCATTTGGACGAGTTTATCACATACGATTTAGGATGACACCATCGCAGGTTCATCGCTTGACACTTGCCTGTCGAAATTACTTCGGCAATCAAATAAGTCAGCTGGATAAACGTGGAGTTAGAGATGAATGAGCCATCAGGCACCCAGTGTGGGCAGAACTGCTTTGCCAGCAACCCACGACTATGCAAAACCTCGATTTCGTTAAGTATTTTTAATTGAAACAGGTCTTTTACGACCCATTTTGCCTGAATGAGTGAAAAGCCGTGACTAAGGGATTAAATCGGCACGTTTGAAATGAACGTCAAGGACACAAGTGCTCATCGCCTCTTCTGCCAAGCAGAGCTTGGAGAATCAGCAAAAGGGATTTGCAAGGATATAAGGCGAGGTATGTCCAGTTGTAAATACGGAATTAACCCCTGTTAGATACGCATAAGTCGATAAAACTATTCTGAGCGAAACTCAGACGCTATTGTTCACATCAACGGAAGCTAAATGTCCTCAACAGGAAATTAACATTGCAAAATTCGTTTCAGTCTCGGATAAAGAAAACTCTTCTCTTTCTTTATCCCTTTGATCCACCTATATATTCATACATTTAAGCATCATATAACAAGATGGGGCATTAATATAGGGATAACATGAAGAAATTTTCACCAGCTTCAATTACAGCACTAAAAGAAGCTTTGATAAATATTTATTGGAAGAAACAAGACTTAAAAAATTTTGTACAGCTAAGTATTGAAAATGATGCAATAGTCAGCACGATAAATTGGGAGTTTAATCGAAAATTTGAAAGTGTTAACGAATTAGTTGACCGCATGGTGGCTAGAAAAGATCTTTATAATGACGATTTGATTAGCTTGATTTATGAAGTGTCTAATATGACAGAATTCTCACATTTGAAAATATGGGATGATTCAGAAACTAAAATATCAAAAGCTGAAGAATCGGTAAAACAGCTTAGAGAGTACGCACAAGGATATTTTAAGGTTGAAGAGGAAAAACGAGAACTCGAGAAAAGGCGAAAGAAAACTCAAGAGCATTTAAGATCTTTAAAAAGTAATCAAGAACAAGTTGAATCTTTAAAGCAAGAATTTTTCCAATTAACAATGGAAAGTAATCATCAAAAGAGGGGAATACAACTTGAGGGATTTTTAAATAAGTTATTTACTTTATTTGATTTAAACCCAAAAAAGTCATTCGCGTTAATTGATGAGCAAATTGATGGAGCGTTCACCTTTGAGAATAGTGATTATTTACTGGAAGCAAAATGGCAGAAAAAACCAATAGAAACTGGTGATTTAAAAAAGTTTGCTGGTACACTTTCTGACAAATTAAAAAATACATTAGGACTATTTATTTCAATAGACGGCTTCACAGAGGGTGCAAGAAACTTTAAAGGGACCAACGCTAGAACAATGATATTAATGGATGGAATGGATTTAAATCTTATTCTTGACCAGCGAATTGACTTGCACCATTTACTATTTAGGAAAAGGAGGCATGCTTCAGAAACAGGTGAGATATATTATTCAGCCAGTCAAATTTTGAATGAATAACGCCCCATAACAATGATAAAGTAAACTTTATCGCCTCTTCTGCCAAACAAAGATTGGAGAATTAGCAAAAGAAATTTACTAAGATATAAGGTAGAGTATGACTAGTTGGTAAAATCAGACAAATTAGAACATTTGTCCCGGCGGGTGTCGGTATTCATATGTTTGTCTAAAGCGTAATTGGAATATTGTCCTTGATAAATCCCTAATCACAAGAGCTGATGATTTTCTTGCAAGAATTTTGTTGGCAAGATTGATGGTTTTAATGGAAATGATTATCTTATTGTCCAACATGATTCATCAGAATTCAACCAAGATGTTTTGGGAATTCATAAGACGATTTATTTAAAATAACGAAGAATTACAACAATCCCCCACTCCCCGATTATGAAAATTGACATTGAAGCTCTTGATGAGATTTACGAAAAGTACGGGTACAAAAAGGAAGATGTCGGAAAAGACATTAACGTGTACCTGTATGAAGAAGGCAGATATTTCGGTGTTGACATCATTCCTTTGAATGGCAAGAAAGAAACTTTAGAAAAATGTGAGAGACTGAGACAACAGTACGCCAATGGTGGGTACGCTTGTCAGTTGAAGAAAATAAATACTACATCTGAAGCTGCTAACGAATTGTACAAGAGTTTTTTCTCGTACAGGTCCACGCTAAAACGATTGAAAACTAAGTATAAGAACTTCGAAAGGAATCAAGGTAGACTTAATGGAGGCGCTCAATACAAGTACATCCACTCCCCATTTCAACTAAACAATGAGCCTCCTCCTTCAAAAAACATTATTGACGAAATATCAAGTATTCTAAAGCATGAAAGTCCTCAACTTATAATCATAGAAGCGGCCGCAGGTTATGGAAAAACATGTACTTCCTATGAAATACTAAATTCTTTGACAAATAATGGGCATTGCGATAATCCTATTATAACAGAATTATCCAGAAATAGAGGCGCAAATATATTCCGCTACATACTGCTGGATGAAATAGATCGTGAGTACCCAACATTAGACTCAACTTTAGTAAAACATGAGATTCAAAGCGGAAGAATCCCTTTGATTATTGATGGTTTTGATGAACTTCTTCATAAATCTGATCTGGTATCTGATGAGCAAAAAGAAGTTTTCGGTGAAGTTGAGCCTATGCTTGATACGATTGGGAAAATGTTAACTGGAAAGGCTAAAATCATTTTAACAACCAGAAAAACTGCGATTTTTGGCGGTTCTGATTTCCGTGATTGGTTCGGTAAATGGAAAGACACCTTCCAGGTTAATCGCTTTTCAATAGAAATTCCTAGAATCAAAGATTGGCTAGGTAGTTCAAAAGTGAAGCTCGTTAAAGAAAGGAATATACCGATTGAACAAATTGCGAACCCTGTGCTTCTCACCTACTTAATGAATCTGGGAAAACAGGAATTCACTAACCATCTTGAGGAACCAGACAAGGTCGTAAAAAAGTACTTCTATTCCTTAATGGAAAGAGAGAAGACGAGGCAAGAACTCTTTATTGATCCGGTAGATCAATATGAGATTTTCAAAAATGTAGTTAAAATGCTTATTCAATTTGATCTTTCTTCTGAGAAGAAACAATTTATGAAAGAAGTAATTGAGGAAGAGAATCGTGCAATACTTGAAAAAGCTCTTAAGTCATACCCAGGTACGCCTTCAATGGACACCTTAACCGATAAATTAGTAAACCACGCCATTCTAGATAGAAAAGGAAGAGAGGAGAATGAAATCGGATTTATTAATGATTTTGTATTTGGTAGTTTTATTGGAGAAATAATGTGTGAAGCGTCACCAAACGAAATTGAGAGATCATTTTCAGCATATATGGTGGAACTTGGAGCCACGGCATATCGAGTCCAAAATATGGCAAACAAGGATTTACTTTGGGAGAGAATAGAATCACTAAAGCATAAGTTTCCACAAAACGTTCTTTTTAATTTTGATATTACTTTAAAAGGTAATTTGCTCCGACCAGTATCGAATACAACAATACAATCAATTCAAGCATATCAAATTAAATTTTCAGAAAATTACAACATTGAATCTTCTGTATTTATTAACTGTAAATTCAAGAAATGTGTTTTTGATGAAAACGCATTTAAAGCGGTAACATTTATACAGTGTACTTTTGATTCTTGCTCAGTGCTAAATGGTGATTTTATCGACTTGGATAATGAAAATTCAGCTATTAAGTGCTCGCAGATCAGTTGCGATATTTTTTATTACAGTTCTCAAAAGTATTTCGATGAAGAGTATAATGAAGATCAGGAATTCCAGAATGAAGTATTGAGAAAAATCCTTGAATTAGAAAAGAACCACAAATCTCAAAAACTATCTCTTCTTATTAGAGACTATCCAAAACCTAAGAGGAAGAAAGTTCATCGAGAAATTGAGGTGCTCTCAAAAAATAAGTTCATAAAAGTTAACGGTTTGGATGTTCATGTAAGTATGAATAAACTGAAAGATGTTGAATCTAGAATTAAAGGATTAACATGAATTCAGGACTAGATAGGTTGTCACGCAACATTTGCGATGATATTGAAATTGAGTTGGAGAGGATTGGTCTTCTTTGCCGAATTTTTGGACGTGCGAAAAGTGAAGAATCAATCCAACGAAAGCTTAAGTTGAAAGACTACGAGCATAATAAAGAGGGCAAGCTGATGCAGGACGTTATCGGTGTTAGAGTCGTTGTTTATTTCAAGGACGATTTACCATTAGTTCATAAAGCGTTAAAGTCGAAATTTTCCTTTATAGATGAAACTATTGACGTTGCAAACGAGACCGTTTTTGAGCCCAACAGAATCAATTTAATCTTTGAGTTAAAGAAAGATTATGCGACCGAAGTAACTGATGTAGTTGTAGACAAATTCAAATACGTGGATACGACTTATGAGGTCCAGCTGCGAACTATGTTGTCCGAAGGTTGGCATGAAATCGAACATGATCTTAGGTATAAGTGCAATGAAGACTGGGAAGACCATATGGATTTGTCTAGAACTTTAAATGGACTGTATGCGGCTCTTGAGACCAAAGATTGGTCAATACTATCCTTATTCGATCAACTTGCTTATCAGCATTACAAATCTAAAAACCTTCCTGCGATGCTAAGGAATAAATTTAGAATTAGGTTTAAAAATGAGACCATCAACACTGACCTGATGGAAATAATTGAAAAATCTAAAGATGATCTACTCAAGCGAATCTTCAGATCAGACCGAAAAGAATTCCTAAATCGTGTGTTCGATGATGGTGTACGGTTTCCTCTTACCATGTCAAATGTAATTTTCGCGCTGAATGGTTATTATTTAAAAAATGATGAGATATTGAGAATTACTCCAGGATATTTGCTTGCAAAAAAAGAGATCTTTGGTTAATAATCCTGATCATCATTTATATTAACAAACTCCCCTACCTTTTTCTTGAAGTCTTTTAGCTAGTAACTCTTTGGCCTGAGCCTCGATGTTAATTTTTACTTCTTCAGTTAATTCAGCGTACGACTTTTTCGCAAATTGCTCCATCTCTTTTGCCAACTCCTCCGATCTATAAGGCTTCATTCCTACGTGTTTTTCAAAGTTGTCCATGGTTTATTAGTTATAATAATGAGTTTACTATAGTCGTTTGACTATTTAAGACGTGATGGATATAACCATCAGTTGCCTGCAACAGAAAATAAAATGTTAATGATTGATCGTAGTTAAAAAGGAACGGCTTTTTTCCAGTGATGTTAAGCTGGAGATTAAGCTTTTCCTCGGCCTTTCTCTTTGTCTTTCTTTTGCTGCTGTTCTAGATCGAATTGCTCATAAAATTTACAAACACGCTCAGCATGTTTGACCGCATCCATATCTCCTTTCCTTGCATTTACAAATGATCTGACAATCTTCTTATTTACAACCAATTCTTTTCTGCTCTTTTCCAGCTCAACTCGAAGATTGTCCAACTTTTGCTTAGCCGCTTTGTTTTCAATATCACGAATCAATTTGATTCTGTCCTCCTTCTTTTCCTTCTCATAGTTTAACTTATTTATCGTTTCGATTAAAATTTTCATGTTCCTTTCGACTTTAGGTTTATTTACAACACCTAGAGCATTTGTAGGAATCATATTATTCTTTTTAATTTCTTCATCTGAATGATCGCTTTCGTTCAGTAATGATTTCAATAGTTTTTCCTTCTTTTCGATCGTTAGTTCTATCTCTTCTAATTGCTTTCTGGCTTTATACTCGATTGGATCCAAATGTCTTCGTTTGGATTCTGTTGCAGCTACTCCTCTTTCCATCTTAAGTTCTTCAGATACGATATCCTGCATCCTGCTCATATGTTGTTTCTGAAACTTTACTGACTTCCCTTTTTGGTCTGTCCAGTCAAATAACATATGTCCGTGATAGTTAATTAACGGCTGTCCATTTTCATCTAAAAATATTTCTCGTTTCCTTTTCTTACCGTTTTCATCGAACCTGTCTTTCTCATCAATTTCTACAAGCTTACCTTCATCATGATGGATGTGAATTTGAAAGCAATGAATTCCGAGTTCCTCTTCTATTTTGTCTGCGACTTTAGCGACATCTTCCAGCGTGTGATGTTTCTGTAAAACGATAACTCCTTCTCTAATGGGAATGGCTCTCTCTTGCATCTTTTGGCCTACAGAGTCCTTGTACTTTTTTTCTATTTCAACTCGCTTCTTTCGTACGCTCATTTCACTCCAGGACTCGTTGTCTTTTGACCTTGAAGTAACCACGTAATCATATTCTTTTCTACGATAGTTGTGCTGCTCAGAAGTACTCTTGACCGGCTTAAAATGTACACTTGCTTTTCTCATAATTCTAACCTCGTAGAGACCACAACTCCTTTAGGGGTTATAGTGGGCTATAACCCTATACTAAAGTAAAGGTACAATATTCTACGACTAAATACTATGAGGGCCTGTTTCTGTAACAATAATGTGATAAACGTTCTGGTCAATAAACTATAGAATATGCAACGCAATGGAACCAGGATTAAATCACTTTAATTAAAATAATTCTGAGAAATCATTTTGCTAGACTGTTTAATATAAAGGCTAGTCAAAAATACCTAGTCACGAAGGAATAAGAATTTAATATATAGAGAATGAAAACACCAAAATTCAAATTTTGGCACTGGCTACTTGGGGTGGTTGGAGCTGTAATTGCTGGAGTTGCAGTTGCAACTTTTAGGCACTACATGGGATGGTAGAATGAGTCCAGTCTTTGCACCATTTTTTTTACCTGAGACTTTAAAACTCGGCATGACGCAGCCTTGCCAAATTCTAAAATTCGAACATTAAAAAAGTGCCCTTAAACGACTTTTTTAGCTGCGAGCTTTAGCGAGAGCTAGGCCAATAAAAGCGCGAGGGCCGCGCGGATATTTTAGCGTTTCGAAGTTTTAAAATTTGACTTAGAAGGCTTGAATAATTTTTTGAAATGAGGAAGTTTTTCCTCGCTCCTAATTTTAACGAAAATCATTTAAGAAAGAAGAATGTAGAATTTCAGATTGATTAAAAGCGACAATAGAAGCTATTAAAATCTGCTAGAAATCCTTTGACTTCTTGCTTAAATATTGAAGTAGAAATAGGAATTCGCGCCTAATAAAAAACAGTTGTAATTGTCAGCTAACCAATGGTCAAAATGGGCTTTTATAAAAGAGTTCCGATATGTTTATCTCTAGCGCATTTGCTATTGCATTAGCCGTGCTAATGGTAGTATTTATTCTCCCCGCTTCAATGTCAATAATTTGACTTCGATTAATATTTGCAAGGTCAGATAGAGAGACTTGAGACATGCCTTTTGACTGTCTACATTTTTTAACGTTGGTCCCGAAAAGTAGAATTAGCTTTTCATTTCTAATTTTAGTCATGTTGGAAACTTCCGACATTTTTTAAAACCTACATGTTGGATATATCCAACTTTGTTATATCTTAGATCCACCCCAAACGGTGAAAGCATTTAAATGATGAGATCAATACACTGCGAATGAAAAACAAATCCAAATGAAAAGAGAACCATGGAGTTTAACGGATGCCTGTACCGTTTCATTGGGGATTGGAGTGTTGGATAGACAAGAACTTGCGTTGCTATATGGATTGTATTCAATTCAAACTTTAGATGCATTTAAATTGATAGTTAATCGTCTTCAAAGTCCGGAGCTGGAGAACTTCACATTCAATGGGAAATTCGTTAATCGATTTTGTTCATTGAACTTAATGAACATTACCTACAAAAACGGTGAAGTTGAAAGCGTGATAACCTACGAAGCAATGCTGAAATGCCCCATCACTGATGATATACCCGTCTGTGAATTTGACATCAAAGGAATCATCTATTTTTTCGAGGAGCTTCTCAAAGGGACTTCACTTGAGGATATTTTAAAGCGTGCTAAATGGACCAATTATAAATAATTGAAACGCTAGCGTTGTGCCGTAGAAATTGTAAATTACATTATGACCAAAATAGACCTAGTAATACAAACTTTTATGGACTGGAGTTTTGAAGAACAGTTCAGTTATATATTCTTCGATAGCGATGGAATTGGGTTTAAACATCCACAAGTTTGCGCATGGAGTGATTTTGATAACAGTTGCAATTATGAATTGTATTCTGTGGACGGATTCTACGTAACAGTTAAAAAGGATATGGACTATGGGCAAGTGGAGAGTTTCACCTGCAGCAATGGATATCAATTAAATTAATCTTAATTCAGAGAACGAAATGCTTTTTTGATTTTTACAATCTGCCCCTTCCCTACTCCAGCATTTTTAGCAAACTCTTCCCATTTAGAGATCGATAAGTTTACCTGGTCAATGATTTGTTCAGGTTTTAAGATGCCTTGTCTTTTAGCTACTTCTATTAGATCATCAAAATTAATATCATCTCGTTTACCGTTAATAGACATTTGATGCATGCTCGTCCAGATTCCATCTGGATTATAAAAGTACGTAACGTCATATGCTGGTGACAAGCTCCATTTACCATGTCTATCCATTAAGAATGAAATGTTCTTAGTATGGTCGTCTTGATTTCTTGAGGCAACATTAAAAACCATCCTTTTAAAGAGCTCCCTGAATTGGTTTGCTGGAAGCTTTAATCTTCTCATAATTGAAAACGCATCTTCATAGGAATAGTCTCCTGCAGCATGATAATCAAAATGTGCAATAGAACAGAGTGTTTGCATGTGCACTTTTTCATTTCCAAGGCGATCAAATCTTTGTGTCATGAAATGGGATCTGCCATTCTCATGCAGCATCCTAGATGGCATCATTTGTATTCCAGAATCAATTGCCATAAGGTAATAGGCATATTCAATTTTACCATACCCTTGAGGGTCATCTAAAGAAAGGTCCGTTACCCCATCAAATTTTATTAAGTAGTGCTGGAACCCTTCTGCTATTTCTGTTTGTCCTGAGCATATTTGATCAGTTTCCAGGTTGTATCCGATGATTGCTTTGGCTCTTTGACCACCAGCTGAAGTCCCAACTTTGATAAGTTCAGTTAGTTCTTCGGCTTCATGAGCATTTAATTTTAAGGATTCTCTACTATGAAGAATTTTACTAGTTAAAGCTACCAGCTTGTCAATTTCAACTTCTGAAGCTGCTTTACTTTTCTCGTGTCTTACTGGATGGAATTCCAACGCTCCCATTCCTCTAGTTCCGATATAACATAGGCGATCTAAAGGAGTGAATTTTGATTTTGGAATCTGATTAAGCTCCAGCCACCTGTTAATAAGCGTATTCCCAAAATCATCTGGTAATATATCTGACAGCATTCCTGGTAAACCTTTAAAAGTCTGAGCGTTTAGGCTTGGAAAACTATATATAACCGCATTTGAAATTGGCATATGAAGGGGAGAAAGGTCAATTCCTTTCTTAATGAAGACTGGATCATACTGAAAACTTCCCAGGTTTTGTTGTGCATTCCAGCTCAGGGCCCCTACCCTATCTTCCCAAAGTCTTATTTCTACAACTTGAATCATTTCTTTTTTGAAGCTCTTTTTCTTTGTTTTCCTTTGAGTTTTAGTAATTCCATAGGTGAAACACCTGTCTCCGGTAACAACACTTCTAAACTATTAAGATCCCCATAAGCTCTTAAAACCTTGATCAAGGTTAAAAGCGACACGGTTCTGCCTGCTTCAAGTTTTTTAATCGTTTGCAAATGCAAACCAGATTCTTCGGCCAGATAGTCTTGAGTTAAGTTTAGGTTTAACCTTCGCTGTTTTAATTTACCGCAGAGGTCCTCAAGAACTTGCGAGTCTGTTGAAATAGAATAGTCCATTCGTTTAATGTATGCTTAAATATACTATAAACTATTTAAATGGCGACATAGTACATTAACGCATACTTTATAAGCAAATCTCAACTTCACTAAAGCCAACCTAAGAACACTTGTACTCATTTACACAATTGCACTCTCTCTTATTTACTTATGTGTTAATAAATAAGCGCATTAAGTTATGTTTAAACTCGCTTAAACATGTATTACTTAACAATCAAGTGTTTAAACATACAAGATAACCTGTTACTAACTAAGCTTTTATATGAATATCCTTGTATCTATGAATACAAGATTAATATCTATTGGATCTTTAAAAGGAGGAGTAGGGAAGAGCACCATTACTTCATTGATTGCTAATTACATCCATTTCAAAACCAATAAAACCGTTTGTGTAGTGGATTGTGACGATAGGCAAAAGACATTGACCTATCTACGGCAGACTGATATAGATTCCGGATTCAACGAGGATGACCTATATGACCTTGTTCCAGCACTAAATCCTGAATTGTTTCCAGAAATTTATGTCTCGACCCTGAAAGGTCAATATGACTATGTGCTTATAGACCTGCCTGGTAACACAAGACAAGCCGGTATCCTTTCTTGTTATATGATGGTGGACAAGCTATTTATTCCAACAAGCTCAAGCATGATTGACATTCATAGCATTACAGAGTTTCTGGATGACTATCAGCAGGTAGTAGATAAGCGTAAAGAGGAAGGATTCAACACAGACATCCATGGCTTCTTTAACAAAGTCGATAAGCGGATGAATAGTTTCAAGGAAATTTACAAGGCTAGAACCATGATGAAAATTCCATTTATGAAAGCGTTCTTGACAGAAAAGAAAAGCTTATTTGCAGATAACGTATCTACCGCAAAGGCATACAAAGACAAAACTAATAGCATATTTCTAGTGGATTTTTGCGAGGAAATGTTCAATCTAATTAAAAAGTAAAATCATGGCCAAAAAAAAACCAAGTCAGTCAAATCCTGCTTTAGCTAAGTTGTTAAGTGGTGGGGTAGAGGTAGAAAAAAAAATTAACAGACCAAATGAAGCGCCTGCTTCGGCTCCTAAGCCCGAAGACGTTATTACTTCTGCAGAACAGAAGGAAGAAATTTCTGCTACGGCCAAATCTAATGTTACAGGTAAGTACTCGTATGCTCGGTATTTTGAAAAACATAAATCTTTTTCAGCAGAAAAAAGAGACACCATTTTTTTGTACACCACCCTTAAGAAGCGCCTTAAGAGATTAACAGAGGCAGAACAAGGAACACTTAACGATCTGATGAACAATATTGTTGAGGACTGGATGAATCAGCATGATAAGGACATTAAATCATCGTTAAAGAAGTTAAGCTCTTGGTAGCACTAGATGAATACAAATAGGAGGGGTGCTGATTTGACATCTACCGAATCAACTCTTTTCCAAAATCAACTCGTCTGCGGTTTGGACCAGTTTCCATACTGAATGAACCCCCTTTTTTGCCTGCAGGTCTTCATTGAAATCTTTCAATTGAGGCAGCTCCAATACGAACGGGGAATCGGGTTCAAACTTAAGCTCTAAGATCAGTTCGAACAGCTTTGTTAGTGCGAATTTGTTTCTTTGGAATACTAGGCTGATCACATCATTTGAAACGCTAAGCTCAAACAATGCTTGGTGCCCAACATACAGGGCAGAATCGTTGTTGACTTTATTTACAATTGCTTCTACTCGGTCAAAGAAATAGCCTAGATCGTATATCTGGGTGTCAGGGGTAAATGTAAAAGTGTTTTGTTCAACACCCTTTTGGACTTTAAGAGCATGGTCGTTGATTTTAAAGTCATTGGTTAATCCGTAGGTGGTTTGACATAAGTATTTCAGAGCATAAAGTAAGCCTTCAATATCCTTGTCAAAGCCAAGACAAATTCTTTCTGGCTCATGTGTTCGAAAAATTCGATCTATGGTATGAATCTGTGATGAAGTCAGACTTCCAGATGTAGATCCATATCGGATGTTTTTGTTTACTAAAACTTCAGAAAACAATTCAAAATGTGCCAATGCGTCTTCAAAACTTTCTAAAAGAAAGAATGTATCCAACTTGGCTTTGTCTTTCGTTTTAGAAGAAAGAAAAACACCGCTTTGCCGATTACCGTAGTTTCTAGAATAATCTTCGTTTCTCACATTCAATCCACAGATTCCGTCCTCATTATATAAGAACGCTGCGATATTTGTTTTAATGGAAGAGCCTGGAAACTGAAAGTTCCTAAGTACCTTTTTGAATGGAGATTGAAGTGCAGTGAGTTTATCTATGCCTCGATCAACCAAATAATCAGAATGTGTTATTTTTTTGGTGTGATTAAGAATTTGCTCAATGTTGTCTTCAATCTTTGTTGGTTTGATTCCTTTAGAAAAAATAGGTTGTGCTCCGCTTAGCAATTCATCTACAACTCGGCAGATATTATTAATGTTTCGAGTGCCGATTTCATTTCCAATAAAATCAATTATAGTGCTCCCCTTAACATGGTCCTCATAGGGAGACCAATAAGTAAAATGGTCTTGGCTGTTGCGTTTTACAATGTACAGATCCTTTTCACCGGTATCTTTGATCCGTTTTAATCGGACGTTGTTTGCAGATGACTTTTTGGTAAGACGAAACCCAAAGTGTCGCATTATATGAACCAAATCAACTGATGATTTATACCACTCTAGTTCCTGTTTCATGCCTTAAGGCCTAAATCCGTAATTAGGGCGCCAGCCGGGTTGGGCATGTTTCTCCATTTATCACATTCGGCCGGATAGTATTTATCAACCCAAAGGGTGAAAAACCTGTCTAAATGTTCCTCAATTACGCTTTTATGGATTTCTCGCTTATGGATTTGAAACCTTTCAATTAACATCGCCTGACATCTTGCGGCTCTTGGATCCGACATGTCAATTTGTATTTCCTTACTTGCCTTTTTCGAAAACACATCTTTGCTATTGTCAACGATCTGAATGGTTTTCTTGCTTTTCACAAACCAGGTAATGTGGGTTGGGGTCCGAGACAAGTCGAGCGTTGTCAGGTGATAACTTACTGTCAATTCCGTTTTCTCATTAATCTCTTCTTGCGCTCTTTTGAGGACTCTTTCCTCAAATGCAGCGAAGCGACTGTATTTATCTTCCAATGATAGTATGCTACGAAGTTGTTTGATTGAGATGTACCACTTTCCTTTGTCCTTCCATCTGGAGACGTTCTCATAGATTCTCTGAGAGTGGGTCGATCGGAGTTTCATTACAATCTGGTACTCATAATTGGTATAACCTTCTTTTAGTTTAATGAGTTTGATCAAGTCTGGATTCACAGAAAAACGAATCCAACCTTGTTTACTTGCTTTTAGCGTTGGAAACAATACTAAGCTTACATTTTCTCCGGTTTTTGTGTCTTGATATTCTATGTTCAAGTACTGCATATCCTTAGCGGATTCATACACCTTAACATAATTTGTCTCATTAAGTGCCTTAACTGGTATTTGAATTTCAATCTGACCATCATCGGTCACATTAAGGTTTTCGCCATCGCCAATTTGGTTAATCAGTGTATAGTACATCCTTCGTTGCAACAGAGAAAACTTCTGTCGCGCCATAGTAATTTTGTTGGGCTGCTTATTGTATTTCCTGACTACGAAAGGAAGTTCCAGTTGTTTTTCCTCCATGGTTTTCTATGTATTTAGTAACGAAAGTATTCAAAAGGTTACTGAATTATGCAGTAAGTTACACAATTATTCAAAAGGTTACCAAGATATTCAAAATGTTTCATTCCTATTCAGAAAGTTACCTTCTTATGCATTTTGTTACATTGGCTATTTAGCTATTGATTAAATTCGAAGCATTCTGCTATTTCAGGTTACCCCTGGGGCTGCTCTATTGACTGATCTATCCAGCAAGTTTCCTTACTATGCAGTTTGTTACAGCGTTGTATTTCAGTTAAATGTTAAACAATTTATTATTTCAGGCTTGGCGATAGAGAGTGCTGAATTATTTATACCTATTCAGAAAGTTACCTTGCTATGCAATTTGTTACAGCGGCTATTGCCTTCTGTTGATATGCGAAGTTATTTGCCATTTTAGATTACCTGTAGACCCACTCAAATGAATCATCGCTATTCAGAAAGTTACCTCTTTATGCTATTTGTTACAGTGATTGCACGGCAGATTCTAATTGTTATCAAAATTAGCCCTCCATGTTAAACTTACGGGCTGGCCTATGCTTTTTGTTACCTGCATCCTGTAATTCTTCAATATCCTGGAGTATCAGCTAATTAGGAAACTCTAGACGGAGTATGGTTTTGAATCATCTCGATCACCTATGTAACATAAAGCATAAAAACAGCTAGGTAAATTTTTGGCAACCAAATATTATTTGGCGATGAACTAGCCACTATGCCATAATGACTGGAGGAAAATGAGACCTAACATTTCCTTACTGATGTAACAGAATAGATAGGGTAGTGGAGTAGGTAGTATCTTTTTGTTATTTATTATTAATATTAGTTCTATTTGTAGGGGGAGCTGAAACCCTTTGCTAGTAACATGTTGGGATCTTCTGACGTAACAGATTGCATAATATAAGTAACAGAATAGATAAATTATGTAACTGAATGTATAAATAGCTACCCCAGAAAACATACGATTCGTAACTGAATGCATAAACTTTGTAACAGAATGCATAGGGATTTCTATTGCGTGATAATAATTGGTAAGCGCCATCTCAATCAAGGTACACCTGAGTCTATTGTAGCTGACCTAGGTGGCTTTAAAAGATAAATTACTGGTAATCACCCCTTTCTGTTTAATGTAACAGAAAGCATACTTGATTGATCATTTGTTTAAGTCGCTAGAAGCGAGCGGAATGGTAAGAAGTCTAATGACTTCGGTAACAAATAACATAAGCATTAGGTAACAAATTAGATAAAGTTAGCTTGTTGTTATTGTTTGTAGATCGACATAATAATGTAAAAGGCCTAACTAACCAAAGCGGGTTCTGTCGCATTAATCTCATTCAAAATGAATTTAGTAGTTTTCTTGGAGGTTCAAGCTGCTAAGGAGAGAAAAGTCTTGAAGGGAGTATTCTTAGCATCAATGATTTGATCCTTCAAAATAAGATTTACCACCTCAATCCCAGCCAGTGTTCGCTGAGCTGATTCGAACTCCTTGAATCCTGTGTAGTTTACTATCCTACGCTTGATCCTTCGATGGTCTTGTTCTACGATATTGTTCAAGTACTTACTCTGCCTGATTTTTATCTTCTTGAAACTCAGTTTCCTTTTATTGACTGTCCAAAGTGCTGCTTTATTTGTTCCACTTTTATCAATGTTTACAGCCCGAGGACTCCCATTGTTTCCAATAGCTTTATTGAAAAATTTTTGAGCAGACATCTTCTGTCTGCG